>Ga0190265_10000095_pt1 | contig 94370 bp, 96 predicted proteins | sample Popmic124T_FD_133135 | JGI IMG/M metagenome (GOLD analysis project Ga0190265, IMG submission 133135) | Populus adjacent soil microbial communities from riparian zone of Indian Creek, Utah, USA - 124 T | ecosystem: Environmental > Terrestrial > Soil > Riparian zone | place: USA: Utah | collected... | reverse complement strand
CGGCGTTAGCGTGAACATCCATCCGGGTCCTCCTCGAGGTCGTGAGCTTCGACACCCACAGCCTCTTGGCGGGCCCGGATGGCCTCTCAGCGGTTCACAACGTGTGTAGGCGGGTCAGCTAGGGCTTCGACCTCTCTAGCATCGCCGCCGCGCCGGGCAGAGGCGAGGGTGTCATCCGTCAGCGAAACTTCTCGCTGCAACGCCCGGCGCATTGACGCCCTGAATGTCGGAGAGTGCAATGTCGCCAGATCGTCATCACGTCCTGGTTGTGCCCATGAGCGACGGCTACGCCGTCTCCTGCTCGTGCGGATGGGTTGGCGGGAACCACGACGAGCCGAGCCCGGCTGAGCAGGAAGCTGCCGATCACGAAGCCAATCCCGATGCGATCGCCACCCAAGCGCACGTCTTGACCGTCGTTGAGCAGTTCGCCTGGAATCTCCGCCGAATACGCGCCAAGCAAAACCTCAGCCAGACCGACCTTGCTGTGCGAGCCGACCTGCACCGCACCCAGGTCAGCATGCTGGAGCGAGCGAAGCGAGTGGCGGCCGTCCAACGTGCAGACGTCCCCGCCAAAGGGCACTTCCTCATCTCGCCGGTCAGCGACGAGAACTGAGCGAAGGTAGCCGGGCGCGGCCACCTTTCGCCGACCCGCGTTTGTTAATGCCTTCAATACTAAAATAATCTAAAGTGATGCTCCACGGTTATGGAGCGCCCCCGCATCAAGCGCACAACTGTCCGAGTGGAATCGCCCCAGGGCGACCTCTATCTGCTTAGGGGGAGCGCTAGCGAGGATATTCACATCGGCCAGCCCGGCGAGCAGGGGCGCCGCTTGCTCGCCGCGCTTGACGGGAGGCGCAGCCGCGACGAACTCGATGCGGAGTTCGGCGCGCAGGAGGTCGGCGAGGTGCTGGATCAGCTCGCACAGCTCGGAGCCATCGAGGACGCGACCGACGACGACCTGATTCCGGACGAGGTAGTGGCGCGCTTCGACCGCCAGCTGCGCTATTTCAGCGATGTCACCGCAGGACCGACGCCGTCGGAGTGCCAAGCCAAGCTCGAAAATACCCGGATTGCGGTGCTGGGCGTGGGCGGCCTCGGCGGCTGGTCGGCGCTCGCGCTGGCCTGTGTCGGGATCGGGGAAATGCGGCTGATCGACTTCGACCTTGTTGAACTGAACAACCTCAATCGCCAAGTGCTTTACAGCGAGGCCGATATCGGCCGGCCGAAGGCGGAGGCGGCAGCCGAGCGGCTGGGCTCATTCAACTCGCGGATGCGTCTCGAGGTCCAGGTCCGGCGGCTTGGTAGCGAGGCCGAGGTGGCCGAAGCGATCGAGGGCTGCGACGTGGTGATTGACGCGGCCGACTGGCCCGCCCACGACATTGAGCGCTGGATCAACGCGGCCTGTTTCGCGGCGGGCATTCCGTTCATCGCCATGAGCCACTTTCCGCCGTTCGCCAGAATCGGGCCGTTCTACGTGCCGGGTCAAACGGGCTGCTACGTCTGCCAGGAGATCGCCTATCGTCGGTCGTACCCGCTGTTCGACTTGGCGGTTGAGCAGGGGCGCGCCCAAGGATCACCGGCGGGGACGCTAGGGCCGGGCTGCGGCCTGATCGGAAACCAAGTGGCGCTCGACATCCTGCATCACCTCACCGGCCTCGCCGAGCCATCCAGTCTCGGGATCAGCCACACCTACGACCTCCGGACGATGGAGCTAGAGCGGGAGCCGGTGATCCCCGAGAGCAATTGCCCCGTCTGCGGTCATATGCAGCCCGCGCGGTCCGCTGCATCCGACAGCTTCGTCGCCTCGGCCTAGAGCGAGAGGGTCGCTAGGCCGCGTTCCGTTCGTTCGGGAGTGTCGCTTTTCAGCGCCCACGGAGCTACGGTCGGCGACGCCAATATAAGTGGCTGGGGTGACAACGGCGGCCAGCTCCAGACTCCAGTGATGGAGCTCTATCGCGACGACAGGGTCGCCTTCTGGAAGGTTCCCGCGAAGACCCGGCTCGCGAGGGATCGCGAGGGCGCCGCAACGGCAGGAATACCCTGATGATCGCGATGCAACGCCGCAGAGCCATCCTGTTCGAGTTGGGCGGTAAGCCCCCTGCCGCATGGCTTGGGCTAGTCGCGACGCTCGCCGCGGTAGCGGCGGGAACGATCCTTGTGTACCCGCTGAAGTCAGTGGCGCCCGTCGTTTCCCTCGGTGTTGTCTACTTGCCGGCCATCCTGCTCATCTCGACCATTTGGGGCCTTCGTCTCGGGCTGCTCGCCTCGGTGGCGAGCGCCGTCGCCTTCAACTTCTTCCACATTCCGCCGCTGCATCGCTTTCCGATCGCGGAAGGGCAGAACTGGGTCGCCCTCGCCGCCTTCGCCATCGTGGCCGCCATCAGCAGCGCCGTGGCTGGGCTGGCCCGTTCGCGCGCCGTTGAAGCGGAGCGGCGGCGAGTGGAGGCGGACCGGGCGCTCAGCGAACTGGCATCCCTGGCCGCCGAGCGGGATCAAATGCAGGCCGAGATGGTCGAGGCCGAGGCGCTGCGCCGCAGCGACGAGCTGAAGACGGCGTTGGTCCGCTCAATCTCCCACGACCTCCGCACTCCGTTGACGGCGATCATCGCCAGCGGCGCTGCATTGGGCTCAACGAGGCTGACGGCCGTGGAGCGCGCCGAGCTGAGCGAGGCGATCGTCACCGACGGCGAGGCGCTCTCGCGGCTGGTCGAGAACCTGCTCGACATGTCGCGGCTGGAGGCTGGAAAGGCAGAACCGCATCGGGAGCGGATCGACCTTGGCGAGGTCTTGAGCAGTGCCTACGGCGCTGGCGGGCCAGCCGCCGGCCAGATCCACTTTGACATTGCTTCCAACCTGCCGCTGGTCGATGCTGATGCCGCTCAGCTGGAGCGAGCCTTCGCGAACCTTCTGGAGAACGCGATCCGCCACGGTGACGGCAAGCCGGTGTTCGTGACTGCGGCGGAGGGGGGCGGCGAGGTTTCGATTCGCGTCGTGGACCGTGGGCCCGGGATACCCTCCGCAGAAAGGGACCGCATCTTCGAGCCATTTGAGCGGGGCGGTACGAACGGCGGCGGCCGCGGCTTCGGTCTCGGACTGGCAATTGCGAAGGGATTCGTGGAGGCCAATGGCGGCACGATCGCCGTTGAGTCGCGGCAGGGCCACGGAGCCAGCTTCGTCGTCTCGCTGCCGGTCGCCTTGGAAGGCAGTCCATGAGCGAGGCGCCGCGCGTCTTGGTCTGCGACGACGAGCCACAGATCCTTCGTGCCCTGCGCGTAATCCTCCGCGATTCCGGCTATGAGGCAGTGACCGCAGCCAGCGGCGAGGAAGCGCTTGACGCGGCCTCGGTGAAGCCACCGGCAGCGGCGATCCTCGACCTGATGCTGCCCGATCTCGATGGGGTTGAGATCACCAAGAGGCTGCGCGAATGGAGCGAGATGCCGATCATCGTGCTCTCCGCCGTGGGCGAGGAGGAGACGAAGGTGCGCGCCCTCGCCGCGGGCGCCGACGACTACGTGACGAAGCCGTTCGGACCGGCCGAGCTGATGGCGCGGCTGGGGGCAGTGCTGAGGCGCGCCAAACCCGAGGCCGTGGAGCCGTTGATCGAGGCCGACGGCCTGACGATCGACCTCGCGGCTCGCGCCGTCCATCGTGATGAGGAGCCCGTGCATCTGACCCCGACGGAGTTCGAGCTGCTTCGGGCACTTGCGCAGAACCGGGGCCGCCTGATGACGCACCGCTCGTTGCTTATCGAGGTCTGGGGTCCGCAATACGCAGAAGACGTCCAAGTGCTGCGCGCGCACGTAGCCAATCTGCGTCGAAAGATCGAGCCGACGGATGGCGGCCCTCGCTACATCCGCACCGATCCCGGTGTCGGCTACCGCTTCGTGGCCTAGCCGCCTTTACGAAATCTGTATGCGCGGTGCCGCTTCCTTGATGCGGCCTTGACGCGACCAGGCCCATCATCGCCCGGCGACCTGACCGGCGACCCAAGGTTGCGCCTTCGATGGCCGAACGACACCCACGAGAGGAGGCGCTTCGCCGAGTGCACGGCACCTCGGCTCTGTTCTCGACTGCCTACGGCAACGTCGGCTCGACGCCCTACTACGCGCTCGGCGTCACTGCCGCCTTCGCGCTCGGCCTGACCCCGCTCGCCTTCCTCGTCGCCGGGATCATCTTCGTCTGCACCGCGGCCACCTATATCGAGGCGACCGTGATGTACCCGGAGGCCGGCGGCTCCTCGAGCTTTGCCAGGCACGCCTTCAACGAGCTGGTCAGCTTCTTCGCGGCCTGGGCGCAGATGCTCAACTACGTGATCACGGTCGCGATCTCGGCCTACTTCGTGCCGCACTACCTGGCCGTCTTCTGGGAGCCCCTCGGGAGCAGTCCGGGAGACATCGTCGGCGCGATCGTGCTGATCGTGCTGCTGGCGGCGCTGAACGTGAAAGGGACCAAGGAGTCGGCCCGCCTCAATCTGATCCTGGCGGTGGGAGACCTGCTGACCCAGGTCGTGCTCGTCGCGATCGGCGTCGTCTTGGTGCTGAGCCCAGAGACGCTGATCGAGAACGTGGAGCTCGGCGTCGCCCCGACCTGGAGCAACTTCGCCTTGGGGATCGCCGTGGGGATGATCGCCTTCACCGGCATCGAGACGATCTCCAACATGGCCGAGGAGGCGCGCGACGCGGAGCGAACGGTGCCGAACGGCACCGGCCTCACCGTGCTGGCGGTACTCGGCATCTACGCGCTGTTGCCGATCATCGCGCTCTCCGCCCTGCCGGTCACTCAGGATGCCACCGGCACCTACACAACCGAGCTGGGCACTACCTACGCCGACGATCCGGTCCTCGGGATTGTGGAGAACTTCGGCCTCTCCGCCGCACTTACCGAGGTGCTGCGCGTCTACGTCGGCGTGCTTGCCGCCGTGATCCTCGTGATCGCGACCAACGCGGCTCTGATCGGCCTCTCGCGCCTCACCTTCTCGATGGGGCAGTATCGCCAACTGCCCGAGCTATTGCGGCAGGTCCATCCGCGCTTCGGCACCCCCTACATCGCGGTCATCGTCTTCTCGGTCGTGGCGATAGTGACGGTGCTTCCCGGCGAGACCGAGCTGCTGGCCACGATGTACTCGTTCGGGGCGATGCTCTCGTTCACCGTCGCGCACGTGTCGGTGATCCAGCTTCGCCGCCGCCTTCCCGATCGGCGTCGGCCCTGGATGCCGCCGGCCAACTTCCGCTGGCGGGGCCGCCTCCTGCCGCTGAGCGCCTTGGTCGGCGGTCTCGGCACTTTCTCGGCCTGGGTCGTCGTAATGGCGTTGAACGTGAGGACCCTGGCGATCGGTGGCGCCTGGATGCTGATCGGACTCACGCTCTACATGCTCTACCGCCGCAACCAGGGCCTCGGGCTGCGGCAGACGGTCAAGGTCGTGATGCCCGAGCCGCTCGGGGTGGAGGAGCTCGAGTACCGAAGCATCCTCGTGGCGTTCGAGGACGACCAGCCGTTCTCCGAGCAGATGGTCGCCACCGCCGTCAAGCTGGCCTCCCAACGCCGCCGCGGCATCCATGTCCACTCGATGCTCACCGTACCCACCCACCTGCCGCTTGACGCAAAACTGCCCGAGCGCGAAGAAGAGGCCCGGAGGAAGATCGAGCAGGCGAAGCTGATCGGTGGGCAGCGGGTGACGGGCCATGTGGAGCGGGTGAGACCGGAACAGGCGGGGTACTCGATCTCCGACGAGGCTGCGGGGTCCGACGCAGCGGCGATCGTCGTCGGCATGCAGTTCCGCAACGGGAGGCCGCGCTACGACAAGACGCTGCAAACGGTGCTCGGAGAGCGTCCCTGTTGGGTCATCGTTGTTTCCGAAGGCCCCGAGATGGCGGCTTTCGACAATCGCAGAGACTGACGCCTCTACGTCGCCGCCGCAGAGCGCGCCGCCGGGGCGGTAAGGCGCACGCGGCGCTGTTTATGCACCCTGACGACGATCCGTTTGGGGCGCGAATGCGAAACGTTGGACAACGGCAAGTCCCTCCGGCGGGCCGGGCCAGTGCTCGTCGACCAGCTCTCGGCCGCTGCCGTGCAGGACAAACCGCAGAGTCAGGGCGACCAGGATCGCGTCGTCAAGCTGGCCCGCAACCGGGATGAAGTCAGGGATCAAGTCGATCGGCAGCGCCAGATAGCCGAGCATCAAGACGAGTGAGAGCTTGCGGACTCTCGACACGCGATCGTCGACGAGGAGTCGCCGGAGGAGAACGAGGCAATCGGGAATGAAGCGCGCCACCGCTCGCGACTCGCCGCGACGGCCCAGAACGAACAGGGCCAAGACGATGCTCGCGTAGAGGGCGAGGAATGCAGCAAGGGAGGCGATGGCTAGCTCTGCGACAGACACACCTACAACGTAGCCCCCAGGAACACCGCCGCTCTACGCCACCGCCGGAGATCCGTCGCCGTGGCGCCCAGACACGAGCCGCCGGAATTGGTGCGAGACTCAGCCGCCGTGGATTTCGACGTCAAACTCGACCAGCAGCACCTGGAGCGACTCGGCGCTACGGAACCGATCACCGGCTTGATCGAGCTGATCTGGAACGCATTGGACGCAGACGCCGACGAGGTCAGGATCGAGTTCGGCCGCAATGCTCTGGACGGGATCGAGGAGGTCCGGGTCGTAGACAACGGCCACGGAATGTCCCAACAGGAAGTTGTCGACGGCTTCGGTCGTCTCGGCGGATCGTTGAAGCGGACGGCAAAGCGCTCCAAGGGGGGTCGCGCGCTCCACGGCCGCGACGGGCGCGGGCGGTTTCTGGCCGCTGGGTTGGGGGGTCGGCTTCGATGGCACACCGTGGCCGAGGACCCCGACAATCCGTCGCGACGCCTCGCTCTCGACGTGGAAATGACTGTCGCCCAGCTCTCCCACGTCGAGGTGTCCGATCCCAAGCCCACCGACGAGCCAACCGGCACCCGCGTCCTGATCGACGGCTTCCTCAAAGAGCCGGCGGGGTTGAACGGCGAGAAGCCGATCGAGAAGTTGACGGGCGTTTTCGGGCTCTACTTGCAGACGAACAATGCGCACGTGATCTTTGACCGCACCGAGGTCGAGCCGGACAAGCTGCAGACGAACCGAGGCGAGCTGGAGGTGCCGACCCCGGCGGGCAGCGATCCCGCCTTGCTCGTCGTGATCGAGTGGAACCGGCACGTCGACCGCGCTCTTTACCTATGTGATGAGCGCGGCACCCCTCTGGGCGAGGTGCATCCGGGCATCCAGGCTCCCGGCTTCGAGTTCACCGCCTACGTCAACTGGACCGGCTTCAGGCAGACAACGCGCTTGCCGCTGCGGACCTGGGAACCGGCGACTCCAAGGCCGTTATCGAGGAGGCGCGGGACAAGCTGCGCGAGTACTTCAAGGAACGCGCCAAAGAGAGAACCCGCGAGCAGATCGCGGAATGGAAAAGGGAGAACGTCTACCCCTTCGACGGTGAGCCAGAGAACAAAGCGGAGCAAGCCGCCCGCGATGTGTTCGATGTCGTGGCTTTGTCCGCCTCCGGCGCGGTCAATGCCTCCGAGAAGTCAGGCCGGCGACTGTCGCTGCGGCTGCTGCGAGAGGCCCTTGAGAACGATCCGGGCTCGCTCCACAAGGTGCTGGGCGAGGTACTCGACCTAAAGCAGGATCGGCTCGAAGAGCTGAGTGCCCTGCTCGATCGCACGCCGCTGACGGCGCTGATCGCCACCTCGAAGGAGATCACCGACCGGCTCGAGTTCTTGAAGGGCTTGGAGGAGCTGGTTCTGGGCGACGTGTCCAAGCACGTCAAAGAGCGCTCGCAACTGCACCGGGTACTGGCCAGCGAGACGTGGGTGTTCGGGGAGGAGTACGCCCTGGCGGCGGACGACAACAGCCTGACCACGGTTCTCAAGAACCACCTCGCCATCCTGGGCCGAGACGAGCTGGCGCAGGACGTCTCCCATGAGGTGCTTGACGCTGAGGGATCGCGGGCGATCGTTGACCTAATGCTTGCCCGGTCGCTTTCCCAGCAGCGAAAACGCCGCGAGCACCTCGTCATCGAGCTGAAGGCACCAAAGGTCAAGGTGGGTGACGAACAGGCCCAGCAGATCAAGAAGTATGCCGACGCAGTCGCAGCCGATCCAAGGTTCAACACGAACGACGTCACCTGGGATTTCATCATCGTGTCGGGGGAGGTGACCGGGATCACCGACCGTGAGCGACGAGCCACGAACACGCCGTACGGCCAGATCACGGATGCCGATGGCCTACGAATCTGGGTGCTCACCTGGGCCGACGTACTTGATGACGCGGCCCACCGCTTGAAGTTCGTCCGCGACCTTCTTGACTACCAGCCTGATGCCGAGCAGGCCCTCGACTACCTCCGCAGGACGCATGAGAAGTACCTGCCGGAGCAGATGGCCGAAACGGACACGGCTCCAGCAGCCACGTAGCGGGGGGCTTACTCTCGCCAGCCCTAGGGCTTCTGCGGATGAATCGCCTCCGGCATTTCGGGCACTCGGGCCTAAGAGTGCCCGAATCCCCGACATATCGCCGCATATCCGCACATATCGGCCCCGAGCGTGACCATCAGGCACTTCGATAAATCCCCCGGAAATCGCCACCTTTTAGGCCTGTAATTTCAACGAGCCGGCTTGGAGCGCACCCAGGAGGTCGCCGGTTCGAGTCCGGCTAGCTCCACTCAGCTCACCGTCCAAGGTCCGTCGCGAACGTTGCGGCGAGCTCATCCGCAATCGCCTGCCCCGCCGCGGGTGCGGCGATCGAGAGGGCCAGCTCCCCGTCTTTCTCGGTCAGTGAAAGGTCGAGGAACGAACAGCACTCGGCCTCGGCGGCCACGATGCCTTCGAGTCGTCGACGGATTTCGTCGCTCGACCGGAAACGCAGCAGATGCTGATCGCCCCTGGTTTCCCGGGACACCAGGCTGTCAGCGCCGATATCGGCGATCGCGGCGAGCCTCTGCTCGAGCGCACTCGTGCCGAGGGAGCAGGCGATTGGCTTGTCCTCAGTCATCTCATCTCCTCTTGCTGAAGGGTACGCTCGGCTTCGCCTCTTCGCCGCATAGGCTGCCGCCGTGGACTGGTGGGAAGCAATCCTCCTCGGCGCGGTCGAGGGGTTTACCGAGTTCCTGCCGATCTCGAGCACCGGCCACCTGACCATCCTCGAGCGGCTGCTCGGCCACTCCACCGACGACCCCGACATCACCGCCTTCACCGCGATCATCCAGGTTGGCGCGGTGGCCGCAACGCTGCTCTACCTCCGTCACGACATCGTCAGGATCCTCGCCGCCTGGGGGAGAGGGCTGGTCAGCCCTGCCAACCGTTCCTCGGGCGACTACCGCTTCGGCTGGGCGGTGATCCTCGGCTCGCTGCCGATCGCGATCGTCGGCCTCGCCTTCAAGGACGAGATCGAGACGACGCTGCGGAGCCTCTGGTTCGTCGGCGGCGCGCTGATTCTTTGGAGCGGGGTGATGTGGTTCGCCGACAGCCGCGCCACGCAGGAGCGGCACGAGGCCGACGTCACCTGGCGCGACACGCTGATCATCGGTGTCGTCCAGTGCCTGGCCCTGGTGCCCGGGGTCTCGCGGGCGGGGGCGACGATGTCCGCCGGGCTGCTGCGCGGGATCGATCGCGTCGCCGTGACCCGACTCTCGTTCTTCCTCTCGATCCCGGCGCTGAGCGGCGCGGCGATCCTGCAGACGGTCAGCGAGTTCGACAACATCTCCGGCGGCGTCGGCTGGGGGCCGACCATCGTCGCCACGCTGGTCAGCTTCGCCGTCGCCTTCGTTGCCGTCTCCTGGCTGCTGCGCTACATCGCGCGCCACGACTACTCGGTCTTCATCATCTACCGGGTTGCCCTCGGGGCGTTCGTCCTCGCCCTTGTCGCTAGCGGTGCGGTGGCGCCGAAGTGAGGAAGGCGAGCACTTCGGCGGCGTTGCGGTCGGGTGGAAAGACCGGGTAGAAGGCCTTGGCGACGACGCCGGCCTCGGCGACGAGGGTCAGGCGCCGGTAGAGCGTCGTCTCCTCCACCGTGAAGGTGGGCAGCCGCAGTGCCGCTGCCAGGAGCAGGCCGGGGTCGCTGAGCAGCGGGAACGGGATCTGCTCTCGCTGTGCGAACTCCCGCTGTTCGGCGGCGGTTTGGGCGCTGATCCCGACCACAGTGGTACCGAGCCGCGCGAACTCTTCCCGGCTGTCGCGAAAGGCGCAGCTCTGCGGCGTGCATCCGCGTGCCCCCGGGATCTCGTCCCAGCCCTGGGGAAGAGGGTCCCCGGGGACTCCGGTACGCGGATAGACGTAGGCGACGAGCCTCTCTCTGGCCAGCTCCGCCAGGTCGGCGCTTCCGCCCTGTGTGGAAGGGAGCACCAGTCCCTCGGGCAGCACCGATCCGGGCAGGTGATCGGCGGCGCCGTCGTCCACGGGGACGGGGAGGTCCGGCGGGAGGCTGGTGAAGTCGGCGTTCACCGGGCCAATCGTCGCAGGAGGCTTCGGGCCGGGTTCGTAAGGTGGGTGGATGCCCAGGTATACGGCCTTCCTGCGCGGGATCAACATCAGCAACCGGCGGGTCAAGAACGACGCGCTGCGCCTCTGTTGCGAGGAGATGGGCTTCGTGGACGTCGCGATCTTCCGCGCCAGCGGCAACGTCATCCTCGGGACGGAGGGGAAGAGCGACCCGGAGGAAGTCACCCGCCGCCTGGAAGGTGGGCTGGAAGACTCGCTCGGCTACGAGGTGGTGGTGTTCCTGCGCACGGCGGCGCAGGTGCAGGCGATCGCCAGGCACGAGCCGTTCGACGCCACGCAGCTCGAGGCCTCGACGGGCAAGGTCCAGGTCTCGTTGCTGACCGGGGCGCCGAGCGCGGCAGCCCGCAAGCAGGTGCTCTCGCTGGCCACCGCCGAGGACAGGCTCGTGCTCAGGGGCCGCGAGCTCTACTGGCTGCCCAGCGGCGGCATCTCGGAATCGGAGCTCGACCTGAAGGCGATCGGGACCGCCCTCGGCCTCTCGACGATGCGAACCAAGGGCACGATCGACCAGATCGTCGCCAAGCACTTCATCGACTGACGGCGATAGCTACCAGCGACCGAGCCGACGGTTGACCCGGGAGCTCATCTCGGCGTAAGTTGCCGCTCCAACCCATATGACGGGAACGAGGATCCATGCGGGTGCGCCAAGGGCAAGGATCGCAATGGCTGTGAGTATGGCTGTAGCGGTGCCAACGCCGAATGCTCCCCACGGGGCTCGAACTACTCGTTCCATCAGGTCCACACCACAATGATAAGAGCGACGATCGAAAACGGGGATACCCATTTGAATCCCTCGCCAAGGCCTTCGTTGATGCGCTGAGCGACGAATTCAGGCGGTTGCCGTTGAGCGAGGGCTTGAGCCGCGTAGTAGCCGCTGAAACACGCCATGCCGCCGCCGAGAACGGAAAAAGCGGCGATGATCGATTCTAGGAACTCCCGAGCACTGCCTGGATCGATCGGAGTCATCGCGCCCACCCTAGGTCGAGCGACCGCGTAAGTGGTGCCCAGATCGCGAAAAGTTTGCAATGGGAGTGAGTCTTAAGTCACAGCGTCGGCGCGGGGGAGGGCGGCCAGCTCGACGTCGGCGCTGACAGTGCCGATCTCGTCGGGCAGCGCTGCGAGCTGGACGTTGGAGACGAACTCCATCCGCTGCCCGAGCGGGTGGAAGAAGTTGTCGTAGTGGGTGGGGACGACTACGCGGGGATCGAGGCGGGGGAGGATGCGCTTCCAGTAGTCGCGGGTGAAGTTGCGACCGGCGACGCCGGCGAGGAAGACGTCCACCCCCTGCTCGCGGATCGCGTCGTCGAGGAGGTTGGCGCTGCCCTGGTGGTAGAAGCGCACCCCGGCGACCTTGATCGAGATCCCCCAGACCTGTCCGCAGCGGTAGGCGTTGGGGGAGAGCCCGTCGAGGTGCTCGCAGGTGAGGTCGCCGTCGTAGGGAACGGCCCGCCCGAGCAGCAGTTTCGAGTGGACGCTGGGGGTAAAGCCGACCTCGAACGGCCCCAGCTCGTAGGTGCGGTACGGCTCGACCTCGACAGTCTGCTCGGCGAGCCCGTGCAGGCCCATCAGGGTCACCAGCGAGTCAGAGCCGTATGCCTTACCCCCGAAGCGCCGAACGATCGCCGGGGCGTCGACGGCGTGGTCGAAGTGGGTGTGGCCGACGAGCACCCCGACCACCTCGCCGGGAGCGTGGACGAAGCGCTCCAGCGCGGCTGGGTCGGGAAGCGCAGTGCGGCGCAGCACGAGGTCGCGGAATGGGACTCGGGAGAGGTAGGGATCGACGAAGAGGGTCTTGCCCTCGAAGCTGATCCGGTAGCCGGAAACCCCCAGCCATTCCAGCTCGAGGCCCGCCGGCAGCGCCAGCGGCCTTGCCTCCAGCTCACCCAGCGCCTGCCCGTCGTCGCGCTCGCTGGAGCGCCGCGTCGCTCGCGCCTTCGCTAGCTCGCCGAGGTGTCGCAGCGCCACCGCCGTCGAGCTAGCTCTTCGCGACGCCTCGCCGTCCACGAGTGGGAGCTTACGCCCGGGTCTTGGGGCGCCTAGTGTCAACGGCATATGGCAATCGCGACCGCAACCAGCCTCGACGTCTATGCCGGCGGCAAGCTGCTCTTCGCCGGCGTCTCCTTCAAGCTCGAGCCACGTGAGCGGATGACGCTCTCCGGCCGCAACGGCGCCGGCAAGTCGACGCTGCTGCGGGTGCTCTCCGGAGAGCGGCCACCAGACGCCGGTGTCCTCTCCATCCAGAAGGGCGCCCGCGTCGCCCTGCACGACCAGCGCCCGCCCCGTGAGTCGGCGGTATCGCTGGGCGAGTACGTCTTCGCCGGACGTGCCGAGATGCTCGACACCGAGGCGGAGCTGGCGCGGCTGGAGGAGGAGATGTCGCAGCAGGACCCGGCCGAGGAGACGATGCGCGCCTACGCTGGCGCGCAACAACGGCTCGAAGCCGGCGGCGGCTACCGCTGGCGCGACGGCGTCCTCGGGGTGCTCGCCGGCCTCGGCTTCGGCGCCGAGGACGCCGAGCGCTCACTCGGCACCTTCTCGGGAGGGGAGCTGACCCGGGCCTCGCTCGCGCGGGCGCTCGCCACCCGGCCCGACCTGCTGCTGCTCGACGAGCCGACGAACCACCTCGACATCCCCTCGCTCGAGTGGCTGGAGAGGCACCTGTGCGAGCTCGACGCCGCGATCGTCCTGGTCGCCCACGACCGCTGGTTCCTGGAGGCGGTCGGCACCTCGGTGCTGGAGCTGGAGGCGAAGCGGGGGCGCTTTTTCGCCGGGCCCTGGCACGCCTGGCGCAAGGAGCAGGCGGCTCGTGAGATCGCCCGCGGCAAGGCGATCGAGCGCCAGCAAGCGGAGATCGAGCGGATGGAGCGCTTCGTCGAGCGCTTCCGCTACAAGGCGACCAAGGCCAAACAGGCCCAGTCGAAGCTGAAGCAGATCGAGCGGGTCAAGCGCGAGGGGGTGAGCGCCGAGGCGCGCGACCGGCGCAACCTGCGCTTCTCCTTCGTCAAACCGGAGCGGCCGGGCCGGGTGGTGCTGAGAGCGGTGAAAGCGAGGATCGAGGTGCCGGGGCGGACCCTGCTCGAGACAGCGGACCTCGAGCTCGAGCGGGGCGAGCACGCCGTCCTCGTCGGCCCCAACGGCGCCGGCAAGACGACGCTGATCGAGGCCTTGGCCGGCCGCCGCGAGCCCCCTTCCGGCTCGATCCGGGTCGGGCACAACGTCAAGATCGGCTACCTCTCTCAGCACGCGGACACCGCCGCGGGGGAGGGGACGGTGCTCGAAGCCGCGCAGCGGCAGACCGGCCTGCGCGGGCAGAAAGCCCGCGACCTGCTCGGCGCCTTCCTCTTCTCGGGCGCGGACGCGGAGAAGTCGCTGGAGGACATCTCCGGCGGCGAGCAGCGGCGCCTCTCGCTGGCGATCCTCGTCGCCTCCGGCGCCAACGTGCTGATCCTGGACGAGCCGACCAACCACCTCGACATCGAGAGCCGTGAGGCGCTCGAGGACGCTCTCGGCGCCTTCGAAGGCGCGGTGGTCCTCGTCTCCCACGACCGGGCGCTGCTGGAGGCGGTCGGCAGCAGAACCCTGGTCTGCGAGAACGGTGAGCTGCGCAGTCACCCGAGCGGCTGGGCGGCCTATCAGCGCGACCGCGACGAACGCGGGGCCGAGGTCTCCGCCGCGGCCGCTTCCGCGAAGAAGGCGAGCGGCGGCAAGCGGCGCCGCGGCTCGAAGGCGCCCCTACAGCGGGCGGTCCGCAAGGCGACCCGTGTCGCCGAGCGGATCGAGGCGGCCGAAGCGGACCTGCGCGCAGTGGAGGAGGAGCTCGCCGACCCCGCCGCCTGGTCGACGCCGAAAAAGGCCGAGCGGGCGGAAAAACGGCACGCGGATGCGAAGCGCCACCTCGCCGAGTTGTTCGAAGAATGGGAAGAGGCCGAGCAGGCGGCTAGCGCAGGGGCCGAGTCAGGGTGACCTGGGCGCCCTTGCCGGGCGCCAGGGTGATGTTGCGGACCTTGACCCGCTCCGGCTTCGGATCGGGAGCCTCGAGGTCGGCTCGCTCGAGGATCGCGCGCAGGATCACCTTCATCTCGTATTCGGCGAAGGCGGCCCCGATGCAGCGGCGCACGCCGCCGCCGAAGGGGATCCAGGCGTAGTTGTCGGCCTTGCCATCGAGGAAGCGCTCGGGCCGGAACTCCTGCGGCTGCGGGAAGAGGTCCTCGCGGTAGTGAAGGGCGGCGATCGCCGGCATCACGAAGGTGCCCGCCGCCAGCTGGTAGCCGCCGATCTCGGCCGGCGCGGTCAGCTTGCGCGCCACGTCGAGGATCACCGGCCGGGCCCGCAGCGTCTCTTTCGCCGTCGCCGCGAGGTAGTCGTCCTCGCCCGCCGCGATCGACTCGCGCAACCGCTGCAGTGCCCGCGGAGTGCGCAGAAGCCGCTCCATCGCCCAAGCCAGCGCGGTCGCCGTGGTCTCGTGCCCGGCACCGAGCACGGTCACCAGCTCGTCGCGCAGCTCCTCGTCGCTCATCGGGCTGCCGTCGTCATGGCGAGCCTGCAGCAACAGCGAGAGCACGTCGTCGCCCTCACCCTCGCCCGCCGCCTCGGCGCGGCGGATCGCGATCTCCTCGTAGATGAACTCGTCGAGCGCCTCGCGTGAGCGGAGGAAGCGCGACCAGGGGCTCCAGCGGCCGAGGTCCCTGCGCAGGGCGGGGAAGGAGGTGATCAGGTTGACGCGCTGGCTGAAGTCGTCGATCAGCCGCTCGAAGCGGGCCAGCCGCTCCTCATCGTGGACGCCGAAAACGGCGCGCATGATCACCGCCAGGGTGATCCGCTGCGTGTGGGGGCGCAACGCGAACGGCTCGCCCACCGGCCAGCTCTCCATCTCCCGCAGCGTGATCTCCCGCATCAGCTCTCCGTAGTGACCGATGCGCTCGCCGTGGAATGGGGGCAGCAGCAGCTTGCGCTGGCGCATGTGCGGGCCCTCGTCGAGGGTGAGGACGGAGTTCGGGCCCAGCGCCGGCTCGAGCACGGTTGCGTTCGCCTCGCCGGCGTGGAACTGGTCGGGTGAGCCCGTGAAGACCGCTTTGACCAGCTCCGGGCTGGCGACGTAGACGACCCGGCCGAAGTAGGGGAAGGCAACCGAGAAGACGTCGCCGTAGCGGCGCTGCAGCCCACTCAGGAAGCCAAGCGGGTCGCGCACGTATCTCAGCCCCTGCACCAGCGCCGGTGCCCGCGAGCCGGGTGGTCGCGCGGAAGCCGGCGTGGCGCGGGTCCGCGGCCGGGGAATCGTCGCCTGCTCCATCGAAGCACCTTACGATAAAACTGGCCAGCCAGCCAGCCCGCTGACTTCGCTTTTCTTCGCCACTATCGCGAAAAAAGGCGAAGTCACTCTCTGCGCGCTAGAAGACGATGGTTCTATCGCCGTCGAGGAGGACCCGGTCGTCGAGGTGGGCCTTGACGGCGCGGGAGAGGACGAGGCGCTCGACGTCCCGTCCGATCTGCATCAGATCGCCGACCTCGTCGCGGTGGCTGACCCGGGTCACATCCTGGTCGATGATCGGCCCGGCGTCGAGGTCCTCGGTGACGTAGTGGGCGGTGGCGCCGATCAACTTGACGCCGCGCTCGTGGGCGCGGCGGTAGGGATCGGCGCCGACGAAGGCGGGCAGGAAGCTGTGGTGGATGTTGATCGCCGGCGCGCCCAGCCGCTCCAGGAACTTGCCGGAGAGGACCTGCATGTAGCGGGCGAGGACGAGCAGGTCCACCTGCCCTTCGAGCAGCTCCAGCATCTGCGCCTCGGCCTCAGCCTTCGCGGTCGGCTCCACCGGCACCTGGTGGAAGGGCAGTCCGAGCGACCCAACCTGGTCGCCGTGGTCGGGGTGGTTGGAGATGACCCCTACGAGGTCGGCGCCCAACTCGCCGCTGCGCCAGCGCCAGAGCAGGTCAGAGAGGCAGTGGTCCTCGCGCGAGACCATGATCGCGATCCGCTTGCGCTCACCCGACTCGGCGAAGCGGTAATCCATCTGCAGCGGCTCGCCGATCTCCTCGTCGAAGCGCCGGTAGAGGCCCGCCCGCTCTGCCTCGGAGGCCGGCTCGAACACCATCCGCATGAAGAACCGCCCCTCCCCGCTGGAGTGCTGGTCGGCGTCGACGATGTTGAGGCCGGCATCGGCGAGGAAGCCGCTGACCGCGGCGATCAGCCCCGGCCGGTCTGGGCAGGCCAGCAGCAGGCGCGTTGTCGGGTGCTCCGCGATCCGTGCATGATGCCGCTCCGCAGCCGCAAGATCCGCTTCAAGGGCATCGCCGGCAGTTCTGGTTCACGCCTGAGCTCGTGACGTTTGGCTCTAGCAGCTCGCGGTATGTGACGGCGGTCACCCTGTGGACAGCAGAACCTCGACACGGTTCCGCGTCTTGCTTACGAAACGCACATACATCGTCTCTGTCCTGATTGCCGCCATCGCCTTCCCGGCTGCCGCCATCGCCGCGGTCGACGGCGACCCCAGCCAGCCGCGGATCGGCCTCGCCGGCGCCAGGCCGGCCGAGCCCGCTGCCCTCGAGTGGCCGATCGAACGCTTCCACCGCACGGTTCACGCGGTCGCCGATCGCATGGAGGCAGAACGCCGCGCCGAGCTGCGCCGCAAGCGACGCGAGCTGTTCGCCACCCTGCCCGGCGGCGTCTCGCGCGCCACCCTCGAGGCGATCGCCGCCTGCGAGTCGGGGGGCGACCCGACCATCGTCTCCGCCGACGGCAGCTACCGCGGCAAGTACCAGTTCTCCTTCGAAACCTGGGCCTCCGTCGGCGGCTCCGGTGACCCAGCTGCGGCCTCAGAGTCAGAGCAGGACTACCGGGCGGCACTGCTTTACGCCAGCTCGGGCTCGAGTCCCTGGCCTGTCTGCGGTTAACGCTGACCCCTCCCCTACGATCCCCCGTGACCGGCGAGGCAGTTCCCACGCCTGACCCGAAGGGGCCGAAGCGCAAACCGCCGAAGGAGGCGATCGCCGAGGCGCGGGTGAGGGCACCGACCCGCGGCAACCGTCGGCTCGACAGCTTCCTGTCGGCGGTCAACGAGGACGAGCAGGTTCGGGCCTGGTGGTACATGGCGCAGGTCCATGCGGAGCGGCTCGGCATGTCCGACCACTCCTGGGTGCACACCCAGATCGTCCTCAACATCGCCCTGCGGCTGCTGCGCCTCCTGGTCAAGGCCGGGGAGGAGCCGGCGGTCGTCGCCGACCATGGGATGAGCGCCCGCGACGCCGAGGTGGTCGTCGCCGGTGGCGCTTTGCTGCACGACGTCGGCATGTCGATCCACCGCGCCGATCACGAGGCCTACAGCCTCTTTCTCGCCAGCAACGCCCTCGACCGTTTGCTGGCCGACTCCTATTCCGAGCCACAGCGGACCGTGATTGCCTCGGAGATCCTGCACGCGATCATCGGCCACCGCCGCCGCGGCCAGCCCTACACGCTGGAAGCCGGCGTGGTGCGGGTCGCCGACGCGCTCGACATGGCCCAGGGGCGCACGCGCCTGCCGCTGGAGGCGGGCCAGGAGGGGATCCACTCGATCTCCGCCGCGGCGATCGACGAGGTCCGGATCGAGGCGGGGGAGGAGCGCCCGGTGCGGATCGAGATCGAGCTCAACAACTCAGCCGGGATCTTCCAGGTCGACGACCTGCTGGCGACCAAGATCCGCGACACTCCGCTCGAGGGCCGAGTGGAAGTCCTTGCCGCAATTGACGGCGAGACCGAGAAGCGTCTGCTGACTGGATTCAGACTCGACTGACGCGGCTCAGCCGAAGCGATCCAGGTCTTGGCGGCGCAGTTCTTTGCGCTTCTCCAGCTTCGCCTGGACCAGCGAGAGGACGACCACGAGGAGCGCGAAAAAGCCGATCACTCCGAAGCAGAAGAAGGTGATTTCCTTGTCGGTCACTGGCCCCGCCAGGCCGACACCGTTCTCGGCCAGCGCCGCCGGCGCCGCGACCAGCAGCATGGTGAGCGCCGCGCAGAGGGCGGCGGCTAGGCGAGCGGGGCGCGAGGGGAACTTCACACTCGGGAATCTAGCGCTTCGCCAGGATCCGCTGTCGTTCCAGGCGCCTCCGAAAATGCGAACGGCCCGGGGCAGGGGGCCGTTCGCGACGAGAGAGGAGTCTCGTGAGGTGAAGTCTGCAGCCGGCACGGCGCCGGGGGGTGAACATCCGGAGAAGCCCCATGGGCGACTTTCCCGCAATTAGGATGCTTTGGGCTGTGAAAATCCTGTGAACGCAGGGATTTCCACCCCCGCCCCGTCGCCGCTACAGCATAGAATCGTGTCAACGTGACCCAGCAGCAGACCATTCGGCTCGCGGTGATCGACGACGACAGCGGTTTCGTCACCGTCCTCGCGAAGCGCATCGAGGCGACCGGGTGGCAGCACCGGCAGGTCGCCAGCGTCATTCCTCCGGAGGAGCTGGTGGCGATGAAGCTAAACGCCCTGCTGGTCGACCCGGCGGTTCTGGGCGACGAGGGCTGGAGCTACCTCGAGCGAGTCTGCGGGATGCTCCCCGACCTCGGCGTGATCGTCTGCACCGGTCGCTCGACCGTGGCGCAGCGGGTGCGCGGCCTCCGCCTCGGCGTCGACGACTGGATCGCCAAGCCCTGCCACCCCGAAGAGGTGATGGCACGGATCGAAGCCGTCTCGCGCCGCCGCCGCCGCTCTCAGCCCCGGGTCGAGGCAGGGCCGATGCTTGCCGGCGAGATGGAGATCCGCGCCGATCAGTTCCAGGCCTTCGTCGGCGGCACCAGCCTCGACCTCACTCGCCGTGAGTTCGAGCTGCTTCTCCTGCTTGCCGATGCCGAAGGCCAGGTGCTCGAGCGCGAGGCGATCTACCAGCGCGTCTGGGGCTACGCGATGGCCCACGGCGACCGCTCGGTCGACGTCTTCGTCCGCAAGCTGCGCCAAAAGCTGGAGAAGCGCTCGCCGGGCTGGGGCTACATCCACACCCACTTCGGCGTCGGCTACCGCTTCGACCCGGAGCCGGTCGACGGCACCGTGCCGCCGCCGGCGGCGGCAAAGGCCGCGGAGCCAGCCGAGGCGCCGGATTCACAACTAGTTCACAGCAGCTTTACGGCTGCGTAACCCGGCCGGCCGCCGGGTGCGGCGATCCTCGACCGGATGCTGGAGATTCGGCTGGAGGAGCACGCGGCACTGGTCGACGGGCGACCCCTGAGCCTGACGATGCGGGAGCTCCAGCTGCTCGCCACGCTGGCCGAGCACCCACAGCGGATCATGACCCGCGAGGAGCTCTACTCCCAGGTCTGGGGCGGCGAGCCGCGCCACGACGACCGCTCGGTCGACGTCTACGTCAGCCGCCTGCGCTCCAAGCTCGGCGAGGCGTTGCCGGAGCTTCGCCTGATCCACACCCACAGCGGCATCGGCTACCGCTTCTCGCCGGACGGATGAGGCGCGCCAACCGGCACTCCCGACGCTCTTTTACATCTTTTTTACATCCCCGATACAGGCACGTAACAAGCTGCCGGGGGGCCGCTGAGAGGGTGGCTTAGGCATCGGCCCCCGTGGGCCGCAATCGGAGCAAAACCAGATAGGAGACAGAGTTGACTATCCCTAAGTGGCTCATGGTCATCGCCTCCGCGGTCGTCCTGGCCTTCGGGGTCGCGGCGTGCGGCGACGACGACGAAAGCAGCGGCAGCGGAGGTGGGGGCGACCTCTCCGGATCGATCCGCATCGACGGCTCGAGCACGGTGGCGCCGCTGACCGAGGCGGTCGCCGAGCAGTTCGAAGCCGAAAACTCCGACGTCCGGGTGACGGTTGGGACCTCCGGCACCGGCGGCGGCTTCGAAAAGTTCTGCGCCGGCGAGACGGCGATCTCCGACGCCTCCCGCGCGATCGAGCCCGAAGAGGTGGAAGCCTGTGAGAAAGCCGGCATCTCCTATGAGGAGGTGCGGGTCGCGACCGACGCCCTGACCGTCGTCGTCAATCCCGAGAACCCGGTCAACTGCCTCACCGTCGACCAGCTCAGCGCGATCTGGGGCCCCGACTCCGATCTCTCCAACTGGAGCCAGATCCCCGGCCTGAAAGAGGAATTCGACGAGGATCTGGCGCTCTTCGGCCCGGGCACCGATTCCGGCACGTTCGACTACTTCACCGAAGAAATCAACGGTGAGGAGGGCGCCTCCCGCAAGGACTACAACAACGTCGGCGAGAACGACAACGCCACGGTCACCGGTGTCGAGGGTGCTCCCGGCGGCATCGGCTACTTCGGCTACTCCTTCTACCTGGAGAACGAAGACGCCCTGAAGGCGCTCGAGGTCGACGGCGGCAAAGGCTGCGTCCTCCCCTCGGCGGAGACCGCGCAGAACGACACCTACGTGCCGCTGAGCCGGCCGCTCTTCATCTACCCGAGCGGCGAGGCGCTGAAAGAGCCGCAGGTGAAGGCGTTCGTCGACTACTACCTGGACAACATCAACGAAATCGCCGAGTCGGTTGGCTTCATCCCGCTCACCGAAGAGCAGCTGAAAGCCTCCAAGGACGCGACGGCGAAACTCGGTTAGTGCTGCAGTCCTCCAAACCCCGCTACGGCGAGAAGGCCATCCAGGGCCTTCTCGCCGCCTGCGGGATTCTCTCCGTCCTCACCACGACGGCGATCGTCATCTCGCTGGTCGGGCCGACGATCGGCTTCTTCGAGATCGTCCCGGCCAGCGAGTTCTTCTTCGGGATCGACTGGACGCCGCAGTTCGAGCCGCCCAGCTTCGGCGTGCTGGCGATCGTCGCCGGCACCTTCAACGTGACGCTCTGGGGGATGCTGTTCGCGATCCCGATCGGGCTCGGCGCCGCGGTCTACCTGAGCGAGTATGCGCGCCCGCGGGTGCGCAAGACGGTGAAGCCGGTGCTGGAGATCCTCGCCGGCATCCCCACCGTTGCGATCGGTTTCTTCGCCGCCAGCTTCATCGCGCCTGAGATCATCGTGCCGCTCTGGCCCGGAGAGTTCCTTGGCGGCGCCGCCGGCAAGCCGTTCATGGCGCTCGCCGCCGGCCTCGGCGTCGGCCTGATGATCGTGCCGATCATCGCCTCGATCTCCGAGGACGCGATGTCGGCGGTGCCCAACGGTCTGCGAGAGGGCGCCTACGCGATGGGCGCGACGAAGCTGAAGGTGGCGACCCGTGTCGTCTTCCCGGCGGCGCTCTCCGGCATCGTCGCCTCGATCGTGCTGGCGACCTCACGCGCCGTCGGCGAGACGATGATCGTCCTCCTTGCCGCCGGCTCGACCCCCAATTTCACCTTCAACCCGGTTGAGTCGATCCAAACGATGACTGCCTACATCGGCGTCACCGCCACCGGCGACATCTCGACCGGATCGCTCGACTACAAATCGGTGTTCGCGGTCGGCACGGTGCTCTTCGCGATCACGCTGGTCATGAACATGATCAGCATCCGCCTGGTCCGCAGGTACCGCGAGGTCTACGAGTGATGACCGGCCCTGGAGCTGCCGCGCCGCGCAATCGCCTCGCCATGGCCGGGGCCAGGGCGACGACGCAGGCGATGCTGCGCGACCAGCCCCGCGGGGACGTGATCCGCAACGCCGTCTTCGCCGGGCTTCTGCTGCTGGCGATCTTGATCGCGCTCGCGGGCCTGCTCGCGCTGTTGATCCAGGCCTTTACGCAGGGTGCTTCGGCGCTCAGCACCGATCTCTTCACCAATCCGCCGTCGACTGCCTTTCCAGAGAAAGCAGGCTTCCGGACGGCGATCATCGGCTCGCTGGAGCTGATCGCCGGCGTGATCCTCTTCGTCGTCCCGGTCGGGATCGGTGCGGCGATCTACCTCGAGGAGTACGCCGACAAGTCGAAGTGGTGGAACCGGCTGATCGAGGTCAACATCCAGAACCTCGCGGCGGTGCCCTCGATCATCTACGGCATCCTCGGCCTGGCCTTCATCGTCCGCGGGCCACTCGACCTCGGCTTCATCCTTGCCGCCGGCTCACTGACTCTGGCGCTGCTGGTGCTGCCGATGGTGATCATCGCTGCCCGCGAGGCGATCCGCGCCGTTCCCGACTCGATACGCCAGGGCTCGCTGGCGCTGGGCGCGACCCAGTGGCAGACGATCCGTTCCCAGGTTCTGCCCGCCTCGATACCGGGCATCGCCACTGGCGTCATCCTCGCCGTCTCGCGGGCCCTGGGAGAGACGGCGCCGCTGCTGCTGGTTGGGGCGACGGTCTTCGTCACCTTCGACCCGACGCCGTTCTCGCCCGACGGCTACTCGGCGCTGCCGGTGCAGATCTTCAACTACGCGGTGCGCCCGCAGGAGGAGTTCCAGGCGCTGGCGGCGGCGGGAATCATCGTCATGTTGGGCGTACTGCTGGCGATGAACTCCTTCGCGATCTGGCTACGAAATCGTTACGAGCAGAGGTGGTAGGTGGACTAGGGTGAGCGAGATGACGCGGGACGAGAGCAGGACCGGCACCGGACGCGAAGCGCGCGAGGCGGCCGCCGAGCGCGCGGCGATCTCGGTGCGGCCGGAGTTCCAGCACAGCACCGGCAGCGGCTCCAGGGAGAAGGTCTTCGAGATGAAGGGCATCGACGTCCTCTACGGCGGTGTCGCCGCGGTCAAGGGCATCTCGATGGACATCCACCGCAATGACGTGACCGCGATGATCGGGCCGTCGGGATGCGGCAAGAGCACGCTGCTGCGCTGCCTCAACCGGATGAACGACCTGATCCCCAGCGCCGAAGTGCGGGGCGAGCTGCTCTACCACGGCGAGGATCTCTACGGGCCGGCGGTAGACCCAGTCCAGGTGCGCAAGCTGATCGGGATGGTCTTCCAGAAGCCGAACCCGTTCCCCAAGTCGATCTACGACAACGTCGCCTTCGGCCCGCGCATCCTCGGCCGCAAGGATGACCTCGATGCGACGGTCGAGAAAGCCCTGCGCGGCGCGGCGCTCTGGGACGAGGTCAAGGACCGGCTCGACAGCAACGCCTTCGGCCTCTCCGGCGGCCAGCAGCAGCGCCTCTGCATCGCCCGCTGCATCGCGGTCGAGCCCGACACGATCCTGATGGACGAGCCCTGCTCGGCGCTCGACCCGATCTCGACCGGCAAGATCGAGGACCTGATGATCGACCTGAAGCAGGAGTTCTCGATCGTCATCGTCACCCACAACATGCAACAGGCGGCGCGGGTCTCCGATCGCACCGCCTTCCTCATGGTCGAGCTCGACGCCGACGAGGACAACCGCTGGGGCCGCCTGGTCGAGTACGACGAGACCGAGAAGGTCTTCACCAACCCCTCCGACCGGCGCACGGAGGACTACGTCTCTGGCAAGGTTGGTTGATGCCGCCTTTGGCCGAAACGCGTATCCACTACCAGGAAGAGCTGGAGCGGCTGGAGGCAAGCGCCCTCGGCGGCCTCGACCTGGTCAGCGCTGCGCTGGAACGGACGATGGAAGCGGTAGAGCAGCAGGACGTCGAGCTGGCCCAGCTGGTGATCGCCGACGACGACCGCATCGACGGCCGCTACCTGGAGGTTCACCAGGCGCTGATCGCTTTGCTGGCGACGCAGTCGCCGGTGGCGACCGACCTGCGGCTGATCTCGGCCCTGCTGCACGTCCTGAAGTGCGTCGAGCGGATGGGCGACCAGTGCGTGAACGTCTGCAAGCTGCTGCCGCTGAGCGGCAACGAGCCGCCTGCAGACCCGGAGATGGTGAGCCGGATCCTGACCATGGGCAAGCAGACCCGCACCCTGATCAGCCAGGCGAAGCGGGCCTTCGAAGATCGTGACGTCGAGATGGCTCGCGACCTGGTGCGCCAGGACGACGTCGTCGACAACCTCAACCGCGAGTGCTTCGGGCTGGCGCTCGAGATCGGCGATGACGCCGACAAGCGCGAGTGGGCGATGACGATGTTGCTGGCGGCACGGGCGATCGAGCGGATCGGCGACAACGCCGTCGACATCGGCGAGCAGGTCGCCTTCGTCGTCACCGGGCTCTTTCGGGAGTTCGAGGACGCCTCGCACCCGAGCGGGTAGGGCCAGGCGCGGCGGGTCCTGTCGCGGATTTGGAACCACCACCCCTGCGGTAGCTGAAGCTTCCTCGGGGTGGTCCCCCAAATCCGCGCCACCCGCCGCGAGAAGCCACTGCGCGCACGGTTGAGATCCGGGGCGCCTGGGAACATGAAAAAGACGCCGTGACGCTCTACGCCGCAATAGATATTGGGTCCAACACCACCCGGCTTCTCGTTGCGGAGCCGGTGGACGGGCAGTTGAAGAAGGTGATGGAGCAGCGGGCCTACACGCGGATCAACAAGGCGCTCGATCCGGATGGGGCGATCCTGCCGGAGAAGGTCGAGGAGGTGTGCGAGATCGTCGCCACCCAGGTCCGCCTGGCGCGGGAGCTGGGAGCGGAGACGATCCGCTCGGTGGCGACCGCCGCAGTGCGCGAGGCCGTCAACGGGGAGGAGGTCGCGGAGGCGATCGCGGCCGCTTCCGGGGTCCCGGTCGACATCCTCAGCGACGAGGAGGAGGGGCGGCTCTCCTTCATCGGCGCGACCAAGACGTTCGGCCACCCGGTCGAGGGCAAGGTCGGGGTGGTCGACGTGGGGGGCGGCTCCAGCGAGGTGATCCTCGGCACCGTGCCCGGCGGCGTGGAAAAGGTCCGTTCCTGGCGGGTCGGCTCCGGTGTCCTCGCCGACGAGCTGATCGCATCGGACCCGCCCTCGGCGGCAGAGATCCGCAAGATCCGCGACCGCATCGAGGAGATCTTCGAAGGCGTCGAGATCGAGCGGCCGGCGCAGGCGGTGGCGGTCGGCGGCAGCGCGACCTCGCTGCGCCGCCTGGTCGGCGCCGTGCTCGAGTACGAGACCCTCGAGCGGGGGATCCGCGTGCTCTGCGGCGACCCCGCGGCGGACGTCGCACGCCGCTTCGAGCTCGATCCCGAACGGGTGCGGATTCTCGCCACCGGCGTGCTGCTGCTGGAGAAGCTCTCCGAGCTGCTCGGCCAGCCGCTCCAGATCGGCAAGGGCGGGTTGCGCGAGGGTGTCGTCCTCGACCTGCTCAATGGCAGCGCCAACGGCTCCTCGCCGGCGCGGCTAGTGGCCTGAGCGCGGTCGGCTAGCCTGCGTGCGTGGCACGCGCCCGCGAGGTCGAGCTCGAGTGCGGTGAGCCCTTCGCGCTCGCCGCGGCAAGGGTCGTCGAAGTGCGAGCGGCGGAGGTCTTCGAGCACTCGCGCGGCGTCCTCGACCTCGGTCAGATCGAGCGGCTCCACGACATGCGGGTGGCGACGCGCCGCCTGCGCGCCGCGATGGAGGTGTTCGAGTCCTGCTTCCCCCACAAGCGCCATCGCCAGGCGCTGAAGCGGGTCAAGGCGCTGGCCGACGCGCTCGGGGAGCGCCGCGACCGCGACGTCTCGATCGAGTTGCTCGAAGGCTTTGGGGGCGAGCTGCCCGAGGCCGACAGGGGTGCGCTCGAGGCCCTGGCCGAGTCGCTGCGAGAGGAGCAGCGGGTCGCCAACGAAGAGCTGGCCCTGTTCGTGAAGCGCAAGCGGCTGAAGAAGCTGCGCCGCCGACTCGAGAAGCTGGTCGAGGCGGCATCGTGAAGGCACGCAGAGTGAAGGGCCTGGAGCCCGAAGGGCCTCTGAGGCCGAACCCGGCGCGGATCGTCCAGACCCGGCTCGATGAGTTGCGCGCACTGGTCGAGCCGGCGCTCGACCCTGGGGCGGCGAGCGCCCAGCACGACCTGCGAATCGCGGCGAAGCGGCTGCGCTACGTCCTCGAGATCACCGAGGAGTGCTTCGGCGGCGACGCGGTCACCGCCCGCCGCGCGGCCCGGGAGCTGCAGGGCGTTCTCGGTGAGGTGCACGACTGCGACGTGCTGCTGCCTCGGGCAGCCGGGATCGAGTCCCTGGAGGCCCTGCTGCGGACGCGCCGTGCGCTGCTCTTCCGCCGCTTTCACGATCTCGTGCAGGCACAGGCCAGCCAGGGAACCTGGGCGGCGCTCGAGCAGTCCCTCTAGCGCTTCCCGGTCACGAGATCTTCACTGGTCGTTCCCTGCCCTTTCACAAGCTTTCCCTGCTCTTAGCGGAATCTAGAGGAGACCGAAGCGATATGAGCAGGGAGACGCCGATGACTTCCCAGTAGACATGCATTGCCATTCCACCGCCTCGCAGCTCTCGCGGCTCGGGGTGCAGCGATCGCTCGGGCTGCCCGAGTGCGCGACCCCGCCGGAGGAGGTCTACGAACTTGCCAAGCGTCGTGGCATGGACTTCGTCACGATCACCGACCACGACACGATCGACGGCTGCCTGGAGCTGGCCGGTCGTCCCGATTGCTTCGTCTCCGAGGAGCTGACCGCTCGCTTCGCCGGTGAGCCGCAGGCGGTGCACGTCCTCTGTTACGGGATCACTCCCGGGGACCACGAGTGGCTGCAGGCCAATTCCGGCGATGTGGAGGCCTGTGCCGCCTACCTTCGCGAGAGCGAGATCGCCTGCGCTCTCGCCCATCCCTTCTACAACGTGGACGCCCCCCTGACCCGCCGCCACCGGCGTCGCCTGGCGGAGCTGTTTCCGGTCTGGGAGGTCCGCAACGGGTCGCGGGCCGCGGAGCTGAACATGCCCGCCGTCATCTACATCGACACCCATGGCGGCACCGGCATCGGCGGCTCCGACGATCACGCCGGCGTGGACATCGGCCGCACCTTCACCGAGGCGCCGGCCGCCGCCACGCCGGAAGAGTTTCTCTCGCACCTGCGCCGCGGCGAGGCCGAGGCCGGGGGCGAGCAGGGCAGCGCCGCCAAGTGGACGCACGCGGCGATGGCGCTGGCCACTCGCGCGCTCACCTTGAACGATGCAGTCGGCAGCGACGGGGCGGTCGACCCGTCGGTGATGCTGAAGATCGCGCAGCGGACGATCGGCGAGGGCGCGGCGCGCGAGGGCAAGGTCGCGAGCGACATCGGCCCCGACGACGCCCGCGCCCTGCTCGAGGCCTGGCTGCGGTCGATCGGGCTGGAGCTGCGCGGGCGGGGCCTCCTCGACCACCTCCAGTCGGAGGGCTTCTCCCATGCGGCGCTTTACAGGCGGGCTCGCCGCATCCACGAGCGGCGCTTGCGCAGTGCGGTCCAGCAGGGGGCGTCGGCCCTCGCCGGCGGCGGGGCGGCGACGGCGTTCGGGACGCTCTTCGAGGCGCTGGTGCCCGCCGTCCCTTACGTGCCCCCGACCGTCTTCCTCGGTGCCGAGAAGTCGAAGCTCGCTTCGTCCCGCGGTGGCGAGCCGCGGGTGGCACTGATCGCCGACGGGATCGAGGCGATGCACGGGGTGACCACGACGATCGCCCAGATTCGCGAGCACGGGGTGCCCGGCTTCGAGATTGAGGTGGTCGGCACCGACGCCGGCGTCGACCGGCGGCTCCCGGCCAGCGCCGAGCTCGAGGTGCCCTTCTACGAGGGGATGCGCCTCGGGGTGCCGGGGTTGCCCGACCTGGCCGAGACCCTGGCGGAGGGGCGCTATGACCTGATCCACGTCACCGCTCCAGGGCCTTCCGGCATCGCCGCGATGATGCTCAGCCGCATCTCGGGCATGCCCCTGGTCGGCAGCTACCACACCGAGCTGGGCGCCTACGCCGGACTGCGCAGCGGCGACGGCGGCCTCGAGGCGATGGCGACCGCGGCTCTCGGCGCCTTCTACGGGGCCCCTTCCACGGTTCTCTCGCCGAGCCCGGCGGCGGACCGCTCGCTGATCGGGCTCGGGGTCGACCAGAGCCGGCTCGGCCGCTGGGAGCGGGGGGTCGACGTCTCTCGCTTCGATCCCGGCAAGGCCGCCCCGGGCGAGTACCCGGGCGAGGTGAAGGTCCTCTACGCCGGCCGGCTGACGCGCGAGAAGGGGGTTGGACTGCTCGCCGAGAGCTTCGAGCGGGCGCACCGCGCCGATCCGCGCCTGCACCTTTTGCTGGCGGGTGGGGGGCCCGAGGAAGGTGAGCTGCGCTCGCGGCTCGGCGAGCGAGCCACCTTCCTCGGCTGGCTCGAGGGCGAGGAGCTCGCTCGCGCCTACGCCAGCGCCGACCTCTTTCTCTTCTGCTCGCAGACCGACACCTACGGGCAGGTGGTCGTCGAGGCCGGCGCCAGCGGGCTGCCGGTCGTCGCCGTCGCCGAAGGCGGTCCCGCTTCGCTGATCGAGAACCGTCACACGGGGCTGCTCTGCGGGCCCGACGCCGATCATCTCGCCGGCGCCGTCCTCCAGCTCGCCGCCTCGCCGCTGCTACGCCGGCACCTCGGCGCTTGCGCGGCTCGTGCCGCCGCCGGTCGCTCCTGGGAGCGGGCGCTGGCGCAGCTGGCGGACGGCTACCGGCGCGCCATCGATGCGTCTCTTCCCACGGCCCGGCAAGCGCCTGCCCGGGCCGCCTGAGCGGGTCTGGGCGTTGCAGGCGCCACAGTACGATGGCCGGATCGACGATCCAGCCCTTTATTTCAACCGAGAGCTGTCCTGGCTCGACTTCAACCAGCGGGTGCTGGAACTCGCCGAGGGCGCCGAGGTGCCGCTCCTGGAGCGGGTGCGGTTCTGCTCGATCTACGCCTCCAATCTCGACGAGTTCTTCATGGTCCGGGTCGCCGGCCTCTTCGACCAGCTCGACGCGGGGATCGACGCGCGCGGGCCCGACGGGCTCGGGCCCGGAGAGCAGATCGACGCGATCCAGGCGCGGGTCCTGGAGCTCGACAGCCGTCTCCACGCCTGCTTCGAGGGCGAGCTGCGTCCCGCCCTGGAGGAGCACGGGATCCGGATCGTCTCGCTCGACTCCGCCAGCGAGGCGGAGCGCCGCGAGATCGACAGCCGCTTTCACGAGCAGGTTTTCCCGACCCTGACTCCGCTGGTGGTCGGCCTCGGCCGCCCCTTCCCCTACATCTCCAACCTCTCGCTCAGCCTCGGCGTGCTGCTGCGCGATCCGGAGAGCGGCAACGAGATCATTGCCCGCGTCAAGGTGCCGAAGGAGCTGCTCGGCCGCTTCCTCCCGGTGGGCGAGGGGGGCAAGGCCTTCGTCCCTCTGGAGGAGGCGATCGCCGCCAACCTCGACGCGCTCTTCCCCGGCACCGAGGTCGTCGATCACGGCTACTTCAGGGTGACCCGCGACACCGACTTCACCGTCTCCGACGAGGCCGACGATTTGGTCCGGGCGGTGCAGGACGAGATCCGCCGCCGCCGCTTCGGCGAGGTGGTGCGGCTGGAGGTGGCGGCGGGGATGAACCCGAAGCTGCGCATCCAGCTGATCGAGGCGCTGCGGCTGGAGGACCGCGAGGTCTACGACGTCGACGGCCTGATCGACCTCGCCGACCTCACCGCCATGGCCGACCTTCCCGGGCACGCCGAGCTGCGCTACCCGTCCTGGACGCCGGTCACCCAGCCCCGCCTCCAGGGCGAGGACGACGAGCCGGTCGACATCTTCGCGGCGATCCGCCAGGGCGACATCCTCGTCCACCACCCCTACGACTCCTTCGCGACCTCGGTCGAGCGCTTCGTCGAGCAGGCCGTGGCCGACCCCGAAGTGCTGGCGATCAAGCACACGGTCTACCGGACCAGCGACGACTCGCCGCTGGTGCCGGGCCTGATCCGCGCCTCCGAACGCGGCAAGCAGGCGGTCTGCATGGTCGAGCTGAAGGCCCGCTTCGACGAGGAGGCGAACATCCACTGGGCGAAGTCGCTGGAGGAGGCCGGCGTGCACGTCGTCTACGGCATTCCCGGCCTGAAGACCCACGTCAAGGCGATCCTCGTCGTCCGCCGCGAGGGCGAGCGGGTGCGCGAGTACGTCCACATCGGCACCGGCAACTACCACCCGAAGACCGCGCGCCTCTACACCGACTTCGGCCTCTTCACCGCCGATTCCGAGATCGGCGCCGACGTCGCCGAGATGTTCAACTTCCTCACCGGCTACGGGCGCCCGGCCGAGTACCGCAAGGTGCTGGTCTCGCCGACGACGATGCGCGACCGCATCCTCGCCGAGATCGAGGAGACGGTGGAGGCGCAGCGGGCGGGCGAGGAGGCGCGGATCGCGATGAAGATGAACTCCCTCGTCGACGAGGGCTGCATCAGGGCGCTCTACGAGGCCTCGCAGGCGGGCGTGCGCGTGGACCTCAACGTGCGCGGGATCTGCTGCCTGCGGCCCGGCGTCGAGGGCGTCTCGGAGAACATCCGCGTCGTCTCGATCGTCGGCCGCTTCCTCGAGCACTCCCGCGTCTACTCCTTCCAGCGCGGTGCGGACACCCGGGTCCTGATCGGCTCCGCCGACCTGATGCCGCGCAACCTCGACAGCCGGGTCGAGCTGGTGACGCCGGTCGAGGACGAGGCGCCCAGGGTCGAACTGCTCGACGTGCTCGAGCGCTGCTTTGCCGAGAACGCCAACGCCTGGGAGCTCGACGCGAACGGGGCTTGGACCCGGCTGCACGCGGTGGAAGGGGAGCGGCACGACGTCCAGCGGGAGCTCCGCGAACGCCACGCCGCCCGCGCCGCCGAGCAGCTCGCCGCCACCGCCGGGTGAGCCTCTAAGGCGGCGGGGGCGAGCAATAGGATGAGTCCGTGCCCCGGCTCTCCCTCCTGCCGCGTGACAGCGCCTTCTTCGAGCTCTTCGTAGAGGCCGGCCAGAACGCCCTTCACGCAGCCCGCCTGCTCGACGAGATGATGGGCACCTGGCCCGATGCAGGCGGCCTCGGGCGGGACATCCTCAAGGCCGAGCAGGAGGGCGACCGGATCACGCACGACATCGTCCAGCGGCTCAACCACACCTTCGTCACCCCGATCGACCGCGAGGACATCTACGGCCTGGCGACGCAGATGGACGACATCGTCGACTACACGGAGGAGGCCGCCGACTTTCTCGGCCTCTACAAGATCGAGGCCCCGATGGAGCAGGCCGGGGCGCTGACCAAAGTGCTCGTCGCCTCCTGCGAGCAGCTGGCCGAGGCGCTGGAGTTCTTGCGGAACTTCAAGGGCCTGGAGAAATACTGGATCGAGATCCACCGGCTCGAGAACGAAGGAGACAGGATCTCCCGCGACGCCGTCGCCTCGCTCTTCTCCAACGGGATCGACCCGATGGTCGTGATCCGCTGGAAGGACATCTTCGCCGTGCTGGAGAACGCGACCGACGCCACCGAGACCGCGGCGCAGATTCTCGAGGGCATCGTCATCAAGAACTCGTGACGGTCACCCAATGAGCTCGGACGTGATCATGGTGATCGTCGTCGCTACGGCGCTCGCCTTCGACTTCACCAACGGCTTCCACGACACCGCCAACGTGGTCGCCACCTCGATCTCGACCCGCGCAGCCAAGCCGCGGACGGCGATCACGATCGCGGCGCTGCTCAACTTCGCCGGCGCTTTCATCTCCATCTCGGTCGCTGCGACCGTCGCCAACGACGTCGTCGATGCCGGGGTGATCACCCCGACCGTCGTTTTCGCCGGGCTGATCGGGGCGATCGCCTGGAACCTGATCACTTGGTGGTTCGCTCTGCCTTCCAGCTCCTCGCACGCGTTGATCGGTGGCGTCGTCGGCTCGGCCGTGGTCGCGGCAGGCTTCGACGCGGTGCTCGCCGACGGGGTGATCGGCAAGGTGCTGATCCCGGCGATCGTCGCGCCGCTGCTCGCCTTCACGGTCGCCGGCATCGCGATCGGCATCGTCTACCGGATCGTTGGCCGGCAGCGGCCAGGCACGGTGACCCGCGGCTTCCGCTACGGGCAGCTCGTCTCCGGCGGCCTGCTGGCCCTTGCCCATGGCACCAACGACGCCCAGAAGACGATGGGGGTGATCACCCTGGCGTTGATCGCCAACGGCAGCCTCGGGGCGGACGCCGACCCGCCCTTCTGGGTGATCGTCTCGGCGGCGACCGCGATCGCGCTCGGCACCTACAGCGGCGGCTGGCGGATCATCCGCACCACCGGCACGCGGATCATCAAGATGGACGCCGCCCAGGGGTTCTCGGCCCAGGGCGCCGGGGCCGCGGTGATCCTCTCCTCCACCCACTTCGGCTTCCCGCTCTCGACCACCCACGTGATCAACGGCGGCGTGATGGGGGCCGGCGCGGGCAAGCGGCTCTCGGCGGTGCGCTGGGGGGTTGCCGGGAACATCATGGTGGCCTGGCTGCTGACCCTGCCGGCGGCGGCGGCGTTCGGGGGCATCACGTACGCGGTGACCGAGATCTTCGGCAGCGGCGCCGTCGGGCCGGTGGTCGTCAGCATCGCCGCGCTGGCAGCCAGCGCGGCGCTGTTCGCTCGCCGCTCGCAGCAGGGATCGCCGCTCCCGGCGAGTTGACGATGATGGCCGTCGTGGTCGAGACCAGCGAGCTGCTGCAGACGGTGGCAGCCTCCGTGATCGCGGGCATCGGCGTCACGGTCATCTTCTCGGTGGCGATCTGGGGGGCGGCCCGCTTCATCGAGCTCAGTCGCAGCGAGCGGCCCGCCGCCGCCGCGGCCGCGGCGACCGTTGGGCTCGTCGCGCTGGCGGCGACCTTCGGCGCCGTCGCCGTTGGCCTCGTCGTGATGACCGGCGGCTAGCGGCGCCCTCGTACAATCACGCTGTGCGCACGCTGCGCAACGTCGCGATAGTCATGGCCCTGGCGCTGGTGGTCGCCTTCGTCCCCGGCGGGGGCAACGCCGCCGATGCCTTGCTGACCGCGATCACGATGGCGTTCCTGACCGCGATCGCCTGGACCGTTTACGTGCTGAGCCGCCAGAACCAGCTGACGCTGGCGACTCTGAGCGACGGACGGCGGGCGATCCTTTACGGAGCGCTGGGGATGATCGCGCTGCTGATCGCCGGCTCCGATGAGCTCTTTGCGACCGGGCTCGGCACCCTGGCCTGGCTGATGCTGCTCGGCGCTTCGATCGCGGCGATCTGGCGCATCTGGGTCGAGGCCAACACCTACTGAGTTCGCACAGAGTTGTGACTGAATAGTTCGTTTGAGCGCACCACGCGTGCGCCGGTGGCTGCGACGGTCACGGCGTGCCGCCACGGACCGCCAGCAGCGCAGGCCACAGGGAGGAGGGGACCGCCTCGGTCGAGCTGATCGCGGTCGTTCCCTTCCTGCTGCTGGCGTTCCTGGTGGCGGCACAGCTGGCGCTCGCCGGGCAGGCCCTGTGGTCGGCGGGAGTCGCGGCGCGGGCGGGCGCGCGAGCCGCGCTCGTCGGTAGGGACGCGGCGGCGGCGGCGCGGCGGGCGCTGCCGCCGCCGCTGCGCTCCGGGGCGAAGGTGAGCGATGAGGGCGCAGTCACGGTGCGGGTGGCGATCCCGCGCCTGCTGCCGGTGCTGCCCCGAGTGACGGTCGGGGCGGAGACCGGGCTGGGGGAGGGCGATGAGTAGCGAGTCGGGACAGGCGACGGTCGAGCTGATCGCGGGATTGCCGGCGCTGCTGCTCGCCGGCCTGATCGCGCTGCAACTGCTCGCCGCTGGGTATGCGTTGACCCTGGCCGACGGCGCCGCCGAGGCGGGAGCGCTGGCGCTGGCATCGGGCGAGCCCGCGAGGGAGGCTGTCCGTGCCGCGTTGCCGGAGTGGGCGGAGGACGAGATCGGCCTCTCGGTCAGTGGCGGACGGGTCACGGTTCGCCTGCGCCCGCCGTCTCCTCTGCCGGGCATCGCCGAGCGGCTTGCCGTGACTAGCTCCGCGTTCGCGAGGCCGGCGAAGTGAACGGAACGGTGGTTCTGGTCACCTGGATTGGGGAGGCGAGCGGCTCGAAGGCGGCTGCGGCGGCACTCGCCTGCGCCGGCTCGGAGCCGGACCTGCCGGGCCTCCTGGTCGATGTCGGTGGGCGTCCGCCGCGCCCCACCCTGGTCGCATCGACGGGAGCACGCGGGCTCGAGGAGCGGCTTGCCGTCCACATGCCGGAGACGCGCGCGGCCTCGCGCGGTCAGACCTGCCACTTGACGCTTCCTGCCGGCGAGGAAGGCCTCGAGCGACTGCCGGCGGCGCTGCCGCTCGTCCGCGAGTCCATCGCGGTCGTCCACCTGCCGCCGGCGCTGCTGCAGCCGACGCTGGCCGAGCCTCGCATCGAGGCAACCGGCGCATTGCTCAGGGCCGATCTCGCCAGCGACCGCCCCCTGACCGGGCTGGCCGTTCGCGACCTGCTCGAACGAGGCCTTCGCGTAGCGGTCCTCAAGCGACCGCTGGCCTGGGTCCCGGCGCGTCGAGCGCTGTTTGGGGTGTTGCCGACGCCCACGCATGGTGGGCTTCCGAAGTACTGTGCGAAATGTCTTGTCGTCAACAAACACGAATGCTACGGTGGCTCAGATGACTCGGAAACTGACTCAGCGCGAACTGCGCAACAAGAGTGGTGAGGTCATGCGCGCCCTCGATGACGGGGAGGACTTCGTCATCACTCGCGACGGCAAGCCAGTCGGTGAACTGCTGCCGATCCAGCGCCGCAAGCGGAAGTTCATCCCGAAGGAGGAGCTCCTCGTCCTCTTCGAGGGCGCGCCGCACATCGACTACGAGAAGTTCCGCGCAGATATCGACGCTTTCGTCGACCAGGACCCTACGCCTCGCTACTGAGCTGTCCGACGATCGGGGCCTGCTCGATACGTCCGTCGTCATCGCCCTCGGAGAGATCGATCCCGACCAAATTCCCGAAGAGGCGGCCATCTCGACCCTGACGCTGGCCGAGCTCACCGTCGGCCCGCTTGCCGCTTCGGATGACATCGAGCGAGCCCGCCGGGAGCGACGCCTGCAGATCTTCGAGGCAGGTGTTGAGACGCTGTTCTTTGACTCACGCTGCGCTCGCGCGCACAGCCAGGTCTATGCAGCGGTGACGGCGGCGGGCCGTAGGGCACGCGGTGCTCGCATCGTCGACCTGATGATCGCCGCAACCGCCTTGGCAAACGAGCTCCCTCTCTACGCCCGCAACGCCAAGGACCTCCGCGGACTCGAGGACTTGATAGAGATCGTCGTGTGCTGACCGTCGCAGTCACCGGCCCCACCGGGGAGATCGGCAAGGCCTTCATCTCGGCGCTCGAGCGGCTGCCGGAAGTGGATCGGGTGATCGGGATGGCCCGGCGCCCATTCGACCTCGCCGGGCAGGGCTGGGAGAAGACCGAGTACCGGCGCGGCGACGTCCTCGATCGCGAGGCGGTCGAGGACCTGGTCGACGAGGCCGATGTGGTCGTCCACCTCGCCTTCGTGATCGTCGCCGGCGGCGACGAGAGCCGCGAGATCAACCTGCGCGGCTCGCGCAACGTCTTCGAGGCCACCGCGGCGGCGGGTGCCAAGCGCCTCGTCTACACCTCGTCGGTCGCCGCCTACGGCTTCCGCCGTGGCATGCCCGAGCTGCTCAGCGAGGACGAGCCGGTGCAGGGGACCGCGCGGCACCCCTACTCGGCGCACAAGGCCGCGGTCGAGGAGGAGCTGGCGGAGGCGCTCGACGGCTCCGCCACCGACGCCTACGTCTTTCGCCCCTGCATCGTCGCCGGCCCGCAGGCGACGATGCTGCTAGACGTGATCCCCCTGCTGGCCATGGGGCAGCGCATCCCCAGCCCGCTGCGCTGGGCGCTCGGCAAGGTGCCGGAGCTGCGTCCTGTCCTGCCGGACCCCGGCGTGCCCTTCCAACTCGTCCACCACGACGACGTCGCCACGGCGCTCTGCGCCGCCGTCCTGGGGCACGGCGATCCCGGCGTCTACAACCTGGCGGGCCCGGGGCGGCTGACGATCTCCGACCTCGCCCACGAGCTCGGCTGGCACGCAGTGCCGGTTCCCGCCTCGCAACTGGCGGTCGGCGCCGCCGCCGAGGCGGTGGCGCTGATGCCGTTCCTGCCTGATGAGGCGGCCTGGATCGAGGCGGTCCGCCGCCCGGTCCTAATGGACACCGCGAAGGCGCGCGGCGAGCTGCACTGGATGCCGCACCACGACGCTCGCGGGACGCTGCGCGAAACCGTCGCGTCGGTGCGGGCGCGGTGAGGCCGGCGTCTACGACGCTGCCGGCGCTGTAGCGCCTGCCACCCGCTCGAGCACCTCGGACAAGGTCGCGGAAGCGAGGACTTTCGGTCGTGGCCGATCGGAGTCGTCCGGCCACCGAACCAGCCGGATCTCACCCTCGGCGATCTCGATCCCGGTCACGTCGCCGTCCCCGAAGGCGCAGCACCCCGTGTTGAAGTAACAGGGGGACTCGATCGTCCGCGGCGGCGGTCCGGGCCAGCGCCAGGTGGCGCGGTTGTACTCGAACGTCGCCCTCGCCCTGGCCAGCTTGCCGGGGCGAGGGCGCCAGGCGCAACGCAGCTCTTCGATCCGCTCGCGTTCCTCGGCGATCCTTTTCTTCCAGTCGTTCCAGAAGACCGGATGGTGCGTATGACCGGCGATCAGCACCGGCCGCTCGTCATGGTCCCGAGCCCATTCGTACATCGCCGTGTCGTGCTTGCCGCGCAGGTGCGAGTCGGTGGCTGGTGTGGTGGACGACCACTTGAAGGTTCGCTGCAGGGGTCGCCACAAGTGGTGGACGACGAGGCGGCCGACGGTCCGGTGCCGGTCGCTGAAGAGCGTGCCCTGGTGGCCGTGGACGAAGAAGATCGTCCCGGCCTCGGCGCCGGCGAACGAGGCGCGGAGCTTGATCGCCTCCAGCGGCTGCAGACCCTCGCCGTAGAAAGGGGAGAGGTGCTTGCCGACCTGGTCGGGTCGGCTCCAGAGGTCGTCGTGGTTGCCCCAGAAGCGGCGGTACCGCCCGCGCTGGTGGAACTCCGCCTCGAGGGCGAACGTGCCGGGGTATTCCTTCAGCACTTCCTCGGGGTTGCACTCCCAGAGCTCCTCGACGTCGCCGAGTGCGTACAGGGTGTGTCCCTGCTCAAGGTAATAGCCGAGGGCGGCGTGGTAGGCGCGCTCGCATCGCCAGAAATCATCGGCCCCGTCGCGGCTGCCCTTGTGCAGGTCGGAGAAGACGATCAGCTTCTCGCGGTCTGCGTCGAACGGAATCTCGCCGGCGTTGCGGAACGCTTTGCTCAGTCCAGCTCTGATGTTCCGTCGATATCGGCGCTCGCCGCCTAGCATCGCGGGGAAACCTAACAGTTGGTTGGGCATTTTTTACTGTTTAGGTCGATTCAGCGCGCCACATGTGCACTCGCCCCGGGCAGGGTGGGCGCATGGACGCGCGCAGGGAGGAGGGGCAGGCGCTGCTGCTGGTCTTGGGCGGCGTCTTCGTCCTGCTCGCCGGGGCGCTGGCGCTGGTAGCCATCGCCGGCGCGGTGACCGGCAAGGGACGGGTGCAGCGGGCGGCAGATTTGGCTGCGATCTCGGCCGCACGCTCGATGCGCGACGACCTGCCGCGCCTGCTCACTCCGCCGACCCTTCCCAACGGCCTGCCGAACCCGCGTCACCTGCCGAAGGCCTTCTACCTGTGGCGAGCGCGCGGCGCGGCGAGGGAGGCTGCGGAGGCGAACGGCGTCGCGCCGGCGCGGCTGCGGGTCGACTTTCCGGATCGTTCCTCCTTCGCTCCGGTGCGGGCTCGGGCGCTCATCGTCGCCAGTCTCGACGTAGGTGACGACCGCACCGAGATAGAAGCTTCGGCGGTCGCTGAAGCCGCCGCGCCGGCCACGGCTTCGGCGCCCGGGGCAGTACCGGAGATGGCGAGCGGGGGCGGCTACAGCGGGCCGCTGGTCTACCGCGGCGGGGAGCCGACGCCGTAATTGTTTTTGGCTTGCCCAAGCGGCTGGCGCGCTAGGACCGGCTTCATCTTCTCGTCGTAGCCGGCGATGGCTCGCTCGCTCATCACTGGCTCGATCCAATAGCGATAGCCGATTAGCTCGACGTGCGCAGTTGCGGGAAGCTCGGAATGGAAAATGAATCGGTCAAAGAGCCGCATCAGAACGGCCCTGACGGCTTCGATGCTGTCTGCTGCCGATACCTTCCCGGCAACTGCGGCGCGGAGCTGCGCCAACTGGTCTAGAACCTCGGATTCGGCATCGCCGAGTGCAGCGCTTGATTTGACGGCGGCAACCTGCTCTTTCAGGCGATCTGCCTCGGCCTGGGCGGCGGCGGCTTCGGGCTCAAGCTCTGACTTTAGTTCGCGCCACTCGGCAGCCGTTAGATCGCCGTGGGTGTAATCGTGCTTCACCTTGGCGAGGCGCGCTGCTGCCTTCTGTGCCTCCTGCTCTGCGGCGACTTGCAGGGCTTCGACCTCGGTCGCATTGCGATCCATAGCGGCGACGATCTGCGCGCGCGTAGCTTCAAGGTCGAGCGTCGTTTGCTCGAAGTGCGCGAGCACTCCTTCGTCTATGTCGGTTCTCCTGATTGCGCCGACTTTGCAGTCGTGCAGCTTTCGCCCATTGCATTCGTAGAACTCGTAGCCGCTTTCCGGCCGGGTACGCGGGACCATCGCCTCCCCGCAGGTTCCGCACCGGAGGAATCCGTGCGTGAAGAGGTGGCGCTTCCGCTTCGGGGGTCTGCCGCGCTTAGTCGGAGTGGCCGCGATGAGCTGCGATGCTTGCTCCCAAAGCTCGGAGTCGATGATTGGCTCATGGACTCCATCGAAAGCTTCGCGCTGGTAAGTCACCTTGCCGATGTAGGCGTGATTCCGAACGATGCCTGAGACCGTTGACTGTCGCCAGAGGGAGCCTTTCTTGGTCTTGACTCCGTCGCGGTGCAAGCCGACTGCGATTCCAGACAGGCTGCGCCCCGCGACATACTCCGTGAAGATTCGACGTACCACGATGGCCTCGGCATCTACGATCACCAGGCCGCTACCGTCGCTCGCGTAGTCATATCCATAAGGAGCCGGGCCGCTGAACAAGCCGCGCTCTGCGCGTCGCTTCATTCCAGCTCTAACCGACTCGGACTTGCGACGACTGTCCTCGCTGTTGCGCTGTCCCTGGACTGCGGCCATGAGAAGCCCGATGCGATCGTCGGCAAAGAAGTCGTCCTCGACCGTACGGAGCCGCACGCCGTGGCGGCGCAAGTGGGCGACGACCTCAACAAGATGATCGGCGGCGCCGGGAGCGTCGCCAGCTCCACGGGCAACCCGGTCGCTGTGAAGAGCGACAAGAAAGCACTCGCCGTGTAGCTCGGCGAGTTCAATTGCGAGCGCCTTGGCTTCCTCCAAGCCCGGCCCTCGATTGCCGCTGTAGGCGGAGAAACCCTCGTCCGAAAATTCGTCGGCTACTGACCAGTCTTCTCTGTCGGCCAGTCGCCGGTTCTTGACGAGCTGATCGGGGATGCTGCCGTGCTTGTCCTCGGTGGACTTCGCTGCGTAGATAACGGCCTGCTGGCTACGCTGCTCTTGCATCAGGGGAACCTCCTGGTGCCGTGCCGGGGGCGTTACCGCGCCGCCCGGCTTTTGCTTTGTCGCCAGGCATCTTACGGCGGGCGGCGGCATCTCGAACGGCGGCGAGGATCGCGTCGGTGTTGGAGGTCGCGCCACGCTCGCGAAGCTTCCTGAGATCGAGGCAGAGCCGTTCGTACTGCTTCGGCGTTGGCGTGATCTCGATGCAAGGGTTTGCGAATGCTGCGGTCGGCTTTGGGCTCTCGGCGGGCATCTAGCTCCCGGTTCTAGAGCAGTCCGCCGCGCTTGTGAAGAGGGCGCAGCCCTGCGCCGGGGTGCGCCCCCTTGTGGGGGGCCGTAGGGGGGCGGCCGGCCAGGCGCTTGCATTGGAAAGAGCCCCGGCATCTCGGCCCAGGTAAGCCCGGGCGTCGCTCTTACGATAGCCCGGGCGAGAAAGCTCTGCCCGGGCATCTTTGCTCGGGCTTGAGCATCTGCCGCCAGGTATGGCCGGGCTCACTGCCCGGGTGATAGGCGGGTTTGCGGCGGATGCCGGGGATTTCAGGGTCATGTTCCTCAATCCCCTTGTCCGCGAAAACCGCGCATTGCATCGAAATAAGTCAGGAAAGCCCGGTTATCGCCCCCCGCTCATTTGTCCGCGTCGGGCACGTCCCCCCACTGTTATTTGTTTGCAGCAATACCTGTCGGCAAACCGGGCGCGAAGTGCACGATGACCCTCTTGGGCCGAGGGGTTGAACTAGCCCCGGCTCAGTCGATCATTACGTCGCTCTCGGGGTCGGACCTAACCGGCGTCCGGCCGACGCCCGCCGACGTCGTCGGAGACCGTGTCGAGGAAGGCCATCTCGACCGGCTTGAGCACCGCCAGCTCCTGAGCGATCTCGGGGGCGTGCATTTCGCTGTCCGCTCCGATCGGCTCCTCGTTCCAGGAAAGTTTGATGATCCCCCCGGCGACCTTCCGAGTCTCGGCGACGAGGGTCAGGTAGGCGTCGGCGACAGCACCGCGGAGATCCCGGCCAGTTACCGCGGCGATGAACTCACTCACGCGCTCCTGCCCGATCATCGCCTCGTAGTAGGCGAGTTCCTTCTGGACCTCACCCATCGCCGTCGAGATGCGGACCCGCTCCCCGGCACGATCCTCCGAGTTCCGGCGCCGAACCGCGAAGGCGAACTCCTTGTACGCCTGGACTGCGGCCCAACCCGCGGAGTAGAGGTCCCGCCGACGAGTTCGCTCGGCCCGGCGGCCATTGACGTAGAGGGTGATGAGAACCCCGACGAGGGCGATCGCCGAACCGATCAGAGGGAGGACAACCTTCAAACCTTCGCCGCCCCCCTCCGAGGCGGCATGGGCGACAGCGGTCAGCAAGGCTTTGGCTCCGCCGTTGGGTGCGGGGCCTCCGCGCCCGGCCAGTCGCCGGTCTCCCGCCAGTACGCCTCCTTGAAGAGGTGGAGCCGGGTCATCTCGATCAGCGAGAGGAGACCGTCCTCCGGGACCCAGCGAAGTTCCGGTGGATCGTCGGGATCCCAGATACAGAGCGAGGATCGCCCCTGCTTATCCCGCTCGCTCGCCCGGTACCGATGCGGGGATTCGGTCGGCCCGTCGGCGTAGACGCGGGTGAATTCCGGCCTCGCGATCATCCGGGGGAACACGAGTTCGATGCTCCGGTCCTCGTACTCAGGGACCGGGATCTTCAACCCATAGGCGACCTCCGAGCGCTTCCGAGCGCCTACCTCTCGCATAGAGATGTGGGGGTAGGCGGCCCGGGCCTCGCGCTCGAAGCGAAGCCGCGTCGGAAAGTGCTGGTACCAGGGCGGTTTACGCCGCGTCCGGGTCATCGCCGTGGGACCTCATCCCAGGCTTGAACGCTGCGGCCGGTGCGACCGAGGCCGCAGTCCGGACGCGCTTCTCGTCTCCGGCGTTGAGCGCCTCGGCGAGGCTCTTCTTGCTCGACTTCGGGGTGCCCGGCAACTCGTCCGGGTACAGCTCAGCGAGCGCGGCTTCGGCGTCCTCCCGAGACTCGGCGTCGATCGCCTCTTGGACCTTGTCGGCGAAGAAGCGAAGCCGCCGGGAGGAGCGGGACCGGGTCATCCCTTCGGGGAGTTTGATTCTCCCCGAGACCCCGGCCGGGTCTTCCGTATAGCGGGCCTTGATCTCGTCCGCCGCGACATCGAAGAAGCGCTGGAGCGCCTCGGCGAGCCCTTCGTTCTCGTCGTCGACGATCTTGAGGGCGAGGGCCTCGACGTTGAACGAGATCAGCGCCGGAGTCGAGTCCTTCTTTATCGCGGCCTTCGACAGGCGGATAACCCGGGCGCGGAGAACGCGGAGGCCCTTCGGCTTCGCGACCAGGAGCCGGGTGTGCTCCTCCGGGTGGGAGGCGTTCCATTCGTCGCGGTCCCGGTTCGGGATCCAGAGGCCGACAGCGTCCTTCCGCGTCAGCGCGACAACGAGGTCGACCGATGGATCGACGCCGTCCGAGTTCGGCTTGTGGAACTCGATCAGGATCGCCCTCTTCGTCAGCCGACTGCGGGCCTTCGGGTAGTCCTTCCGGACGATCGCCATGACGTGGTCGCGCATCTCCCGCATCAGGTCGTCGGGGCCGCCTTCCTCGTCGCTATCGGGACCGAGATCGGGGTAAGAGACGCGGTTGAGGACGGCTCCCCCGTCCGCGTCGTCGACCGGGTTGTTGGCGGTCCCGTGTGCGACCGATCCCGAGTTGAAGGTCCGGAGAACCCCCACGAACGATTCGGCAGCGTCGCGGACGAGATCACGGCGCTTCCGCGTCTCTCGGAGATCATCGTCGTTGGCGGAGATCTCGATGCGGACTTCGTCGAGAACTGCTTCTACATCGCTGGCCTTTTCGGCCTTCGCCTCCTGAAACATTTAGAACCTGCTTTCTTAATCGGCCTCATATCGGCGAGCCGGTCTTCTCAGGAGACATCACCCCCCCAATCGGCTCGAGACGATGATTGCAAGCCCGTCGGCGGGTACTTTGAGGCCGGACGGAGGCGATGAACCCCCCGCCCGGCCCACAAGCGATACGAGGACGACGCCCGGAGTTCTATAGATCGCTGTTGACGGACCTTCGGGCAGCGAGGGACGGAGGCCGCTGTGCCGCCCATCCCGTGCTCGACTTCGGATTCCGAGATCGTGTCGGCGCAGGTCGCCTCAACGCCCCGGGGTTTTCCTACGTCCAGAGAACGAGTCGCAGAGGGCTGCCAGGGCGGCAGCCCTCTGCGCGACTACCTGCCAGGCCGATCTAGGGCATCCGGCAAGCGCTAGAGATGAGATCCTCAGCCAGCTTCGCTGGCGGACCCGAGATTAACGACACCTTCAGGCGTCGTCCCTCGGCGGCTGCGTTCGCAGCTTTAGGCAAAGGAGCCAGAAGACCCGAAGCTCGCCCTCGAATGGGGTGCGCCGCAGAAGTGCGATCAAGCACAGCGCAGCCATCACGGCCCCGGCGAGAACGAAAGGGGTCAGGCCCACCGCAAGCCATTCGCTTGCGTGGCCGGTCATGGTCTCTTATGCCTCTCTGGTCTTCCATCGTGAAGTGTCCAAATTCCTCCTAACTAACCACCTTCATGGTGGTCATAGAAAAAGGCTAGCCCGGCTGGCGGCGCTTCTCTCCCCCCAGCGCCGGACTTTGCGAAGTCGGCCTCCCCAGGCTGATGAACTCAACCAGCCAAACGCAGCCAATCAACCAGCCAGCCAAAGCCAAACCACAAAGACAAAGGAAGGAATCAGGCAGGAAGCCCAGTTCTCAGGGGCAGCAGAAGCAGCCCTGAGAAAGCTCCAGCCCCGGTACCAACAGCCAACAGCAACCACCCTCACGCCCTATCACTTTGTTAAGTGTGCGAGGCAAAACGCGCTCCCGCTGGACAGAGAGGGTGATGCTTTCCATCGGCAAGCTCGGCAAAGGCCAGGAGCGCTACTACCTCGACAAGGTCGCCGAAGGCGCTGAGGACTACTACTCCGGCGAGGGCGAGGTCGCCGGGCAATGGCTCGGCGACGCCGCCGAGGATCTGGGTCTCTCTGGGGAGGTCGAGGCGGCCCAGCTCGAAGCGATGCTGACCGGGCGCAGCCCGGTCGACGGCGAGCCCTTGGTCGGGATGCGCGGCGTCCCCGCCAACGGCTCGGTCCCCGGCTTCGATCTCACCTTCTCGGCTCCTAAGTCGGTCTCCCTGCTCTGGGGCCTGGGCGGACCGGTCGCCGCCATCGAGGTCAATGCCGCCCACCGCGAAGCGGTAGGAGCCGCCCTCGACTACATGCAGCGCGAGGCGTGCTGGACGAGGCGTGGGGCGGGAGGCTCGGAGTTCGTCAAGGGCAATGGCTACCTCGCCGCCGGCTACGTCCACCGCTCCTCGCGGAACGGCGACCCACAGCTCCACACCCACGTCCTGATCGCCAACGCGACTAGGGGACCGGACGGGCGCTGGACCCGCCTCTACCACCCGGCGATCTACGACCACGCCAAGACCGCCAGCTACATCTACGAGGCGCACTTGCGCCATGAGCTGACCCGCCGCCTCGGCGTCGAGTGGCAACCGACGCGCAAGGGCATCGCCGAGATCGCGGGCTTCGCCGACGAGCATCTGCGCGCCTTCTCCACCCGTCGCGCGGAAATACTCGAGGCGGCGGGTGCCGACGCCTCGGCGCGCTCGATGCAGGTCGCCGCGCTTGCCACGCGCCAGCCGAAGGAGCGAGACGTCAGCCGGGGTGAGCTGCTTGGGCGCTGGCGCTCGCGGGCGGATGAGATCGGCCTTGACCGCGAGACGATCGAGCGCACCTTCGACCCGGAGGCAGCGCTGAGGCCGAGCGCCGCCGTGAGCCGCACGGTCTCTACCCAGCAGGTAGACCGTGCGGTCACGGCGGCTGCGTCCCACTTCGACAGGCGAGACGCGATCCAGGCGGTTGCCGACTCGCTTCCATCCGGTGCGCCGGGAGCCGAGGTGGAGCGCCTGGCCGACGCCTTCCTCGCGTCGGAGTCGGTGATCCAGATCGCCGAGGCTGCCAAAGGCCCCCGCTTCACCACCCGGCGCATCTGGGAGCTTGAGCGCGAAGCGCTGGCGGCGGTCGAGCGAATGCGGGCGCAGGGACCGACGCCTGCGGGCGAGCTGATCGCGGCCCGTGTCATTCACACACGCCCGACCTTGAAGGACGACCAGCGCGAGATGGTCCGCCGCCTCCTCATCAACCCCGAAGGGATCGCCGTGGTGATCGGCGAGGCGGGCAGCGGCAAGACCTTCGCCGTCGTCGCCGCGGCTGAGGGCTGGGCCGAAGCCGGGATCGAGCTGCGCGCCGCCGCGCCGACCTGGCGGGCGGCGAACGTGATGCGCGCGGAGGGACTGCCGGCGTCGAGCATCGCCAGCCTGCTCTTGGCGCTCGACCGCGCCGAGCATGAAGGCAAAGAGGGCTTGCCGCACGGCTCGGTCCTCCTGGTCGACGAGGCCGGGATGGTGGACTCGGCCACCCTCGCTCGACTCGTCTCCCACGCCGAGCGAGCCCAGGCGAAGCTCGTCCTGGTCGGCGACCCCGAGCAGCTCGGCGAGATCGAAGCGGGCGGCCTGTTCCGCGCTCTTGCCGAGCGCACCGACCCGATCCAACTGGACGAGGTAATCCGCCACCGCCACGAGCTCGACCGCGTGGCGGCGAAGCAGATCAGGGAAGGCGAGGGTGGCGAAGCGCTGAGCCTCTACCGCTCATCCGAGAGGGTCACGGTCGCCCCGAACGCCGAGGAGCGCCGCGAGGCGATGGTCCGCGACTGGCACGAGGCGTTCGAGCGCGGCGAGGACGCGGTAATGGTCGCCAAGCAGAACGCCGAGGTCAGGCGCTTGAACGAGATGGCGCGCGAGGTTCGCCGCCAGGCCGGGCAGCTCGGAGCCCAGGAGATCGAAGTGGGGGAGGCGAGCTTCGCCGCCGGCGATCTCGTCATCACCCGCGTCAACGACCGCAGCGCCGAGATCTTCAACCGCGAGCGCTGGCGGATTGCCGAGGTGGACGCGGCAGAGCGCCGCATGACCCTCGACGGCATCGACCAGGCAAAGCGGGTCGAGGTCGGAGCCGACTATCTCGCTCAGACCAACCGCCACTCAGAAGCCCCGGCGCTCGAACACGCCTACGCCGTCACCACCTACTCGGCACAGGGCACGAGCGTCGATCGTGCATTCGTCGCCGCCGACCCTTCGATGGACAAGCAGGAGCTATACGTCGCCGCCTCGCGCACCCGCGAGGAGACGTTCATCTACGCCACGCCGGAGATACAGGTCCACCGCGAGGAGATCGCGCCGGAGTCTCCCTACCTGCGCGAGGGCATCCCGCACATCGCCGAAGCCGCCGAGCGCGACCGCGCCCAGGTCGCCGCCCACGACGAGGCGCTGCGCTCGAAGTTCTCGGGCCTGCCGACCGAGGAGCTGGTCGCAAGGCGCGGTGAGCTACTGGTGGCGGCAGGACGAGAGGCCAACGCAGAAAGCCAGCGCCGCATGGTGCAGAAGCGGTTTGAGGAAGCGCGGAAGCGGCTCGACCAGATCCAGGTCGAGCGCGAGGCGGCGCAGGGGCTGCCGCGTCGCCAGCGCCGCGAGGAGCTGGCACGTATCGACTCCTTGGAGAAGAACTGGCGCGATGCGCTCGCGCGTCGCGACGCCGAGATTCGCGAGCTGCCTGAGTCGGGACGGGCCGCGCGCCGCGAGCTGGCGGTCGCCAATCAGGTTCTCGCGCAGCGCCGCGAGCTGGCGATCGTCGCGGCGCGGATATCCCCACCCGCCTACGTGAAGGCCGAGCTGGGGGAGAGGCCGAGCGATCCGGTCAAACGGGAGGCTTGGGATCGCGGCCTCTCGCAGATCGAGCGCTACCGCCAGGATCACGGCATCAAGGACCCGTTCCGAGCGTTTGGCGCGGAGGCGAAGCAGGGAGCCGAGCGAGCGCGCCAAGAGGCGACGCGGCGGCGGCTTCTAGAGACCCAGCGCATGCTCGGCCTTGGGCAGCACGCCGGGAGAGCGCGCGATCTCGGCCGGGACCTGGGGATCGGCCGCTAACCGTGCGCCCGGCTAAGTCTTCCTTATTGATAAATATCTCTAAAGTATTGGAGCTATGGCGGGTAGCTGCGGATGAGTCGTCCGGGCCCGATGCAGGAGAGGCATGCCGAGGTCGCCTACGACGCGATGGCGCCGATCTACGACGACTTCACGGCAAACAACGATTTCGATGGGTGGCTGAGCGATCTACTACCCCATCTAGAGCGCTGTGGCCTCGCCGGGAACCGCTTGCTCGACGTCGGCTGTGGCACCGGCAGGAGCTTCATTCCGATGCTCGATCGCGGCTGGGAGGTAATCGGCTGCGACCTGTCGGCGGTGATGCTGCGGCTCGCCCGCGAGAAGGTTGGCGAGGCTGTGCGGCTGGAGGTTGCCGACATGCGTGAGCTACCCCGCTTCGGCGCATTCGATCTCGTCTGGGCGCTCGACGATGCGATCAACTACCTGCTCAGCACCGATGAACTGACAGCCGCCCTAGCCGGGATGCGGGACAACCTCGCCCCCGGTGGGTTGCTGGTCTTTGATCTCAACGCCCATCACATCTACCGGACCGCCTTCGCCGAGCGGCACGTCGTCGAAGAGGGCGGGTTGCGAATGGTCTGGACTGGCCGGTCTTCCCCCGATGTGGAGCCGGGGTCAATCTGCGAAGCGCACCTCGCGATCGAGGGCGACACCAGTGGCAGCGCCAGAGCGCACCTGCACCGCCAGCGGCACTTTCCCGAGGCAGAGGTCCTGGCCGCGCTTCGGAGCGTCGGTTTGGAAATCCTCGAGATCTTCGGCCATGACTATGACGGCGTGCCAACGCAGCCGCTTGACGAAGCGATCCATACAAAGGCGATCTACATCGCCAGCCATAAGACTGGATAGGGGCTCGCAAGAGCTATGAAGGTCGCGACGAGCGACCTGCTGCGTTGAGAATTGGGCCGGCCCCCTTCCCTGTGCGAGCAGCCGGAGACCGGCCCTCTACGGGTGCCTAGCGGTTCTTGATGACCTGCAACAACGGCACCACTGACCCGACCTGGGCGATCTTCATTTCTGCTCACCTCCCTCCCGCTCGTCAGCTCCCGGCCTCTTGCCGGGGCGGGAGGGGAATGGTGAAGAAAATTTTGAGCGTCGTGATTTTCGTGAGCGCAGCAGAAAAACTGGCTCCGAAAAGCCATAAGCTCAGGCACTATCGAGTAGCCAAAGAACTTCGACTGGAGGGTCAGCCTTGGCAGAGAAACTGGCAGCAACTCGGAAGCCGCCAGCCGAGCGCAAACGGAAGAAGATGGACGAGGCCGTGGCCTGGGCGCTTGGACACCCGGTTAGGAACGAGGTGCTGTCGATCCTCGCTGAGGGTAAGCGCAGCAGTAGCGAACTCGCCAAGATCATGGACGAGGACGTGAAGCTCGTCGGCCACCATGTCCGCGAACTCTTCGAGTCCGGCTGCATCGAAGATGCGGGGACGGTGGCAAGGGGCAACGTAACCGAGCGCTTCTATAGGACCGTCATCCTGCCCTACATCACCGATGAGGCATACCAAGCCATGACTATGGAGGAACGCCACGACATAATCGGTGTCACCATCCAGTCGATTCTCACCGAGACGCTTGCCTCTTATCGTGCCGGCAAAATGGAGTCCGATGAGGATCTGTGGCTTCTCTGGGACGCCTTGAATCTAGATGCTGAAGGAAGGCGCGAAGTAGCCGATGAGCTTGCTGCCTCGTATGAGCGATTGGCGGACATAAAGGGCAGGGCGGCCACTCGAATGTGCGAATCTGGCGAGGCCGGCACGACAACTATTGTCACTGCAACGGCTTTCTCAAGATGTCGACAAGGCCGACCGGAACGTAATTATGCACCGTCTATAGAAGACTGAGCGAACATATTTCGCGCACTTAAAAAGTGACGATTGACAGGGTCGCTTCGGTGTGAAAGTTTCCATCACTAAGGATCAGATAACCGTTTGACCAGCCCCAAAATGGGCAGCGGTTCTGCTCTCAAGTCTCCGATGCGGGTGGATATCGTCAGCACCACCCGCGTCGGAGGCACAGTCAACTCGATCTATGTCTCCAAACGTGACCAGTCACCACAGCCAGAGCAACCGCTTGGATTGGAGTGCGCTCACGGCTCATGCGATCAGCCCAACCAAGCTGGCAGTGCTCGAAGCCATCACAAGGATTGGACAGCCGGTGTCAGCTATCCAGCTGGAGCAGGTCCTAGATGAAAAGGTCACCAGCTCAGCCATCTCTTATCACCTGAAGACTCTGTGCGATCAAGGTGTCCTAGAGGTGGTTGAGGTTCGTCCAATCCGTGGAGCCGGGGAGAAACTCTGTTTCTTCACAGCTTCTGCTCTGTCAGGCCTAAGTAACTAGGCATCAGCCATTTCTTGAAAGGTGGGGGAGTGAAGAATCTGCGAGGGGTAAGACGTGGGAGCTGGGCGGTTCTATTGGCAATCCTGCTGTGTGCGCTGTCAGCGGGACAGGTGATCGCAGAGCCAGAAGAGAGCAGTTCGCAACGGCTTGAGGCTCCGCCTGAGTCAGAAACCGGCGTCGAGCTGGACGCAAGACGCACTGCGACCTCAGAGACCTTCCGCCTTTCCAGCGGAGCCCTTCGGACCGTCCTCTACGAGAGCCCGATCCACTATCGAGATGCCGAGGGCGACTGGAAGCCGATCGGCGAAGACCTCGCAGAGCAATCCGACGGCACCGGCCTCACCAATGGCCCCAATGCCTTCGACCTCACCTTGCCGGAACGAATGGGAGAGGGGCCGGTTCATCTCAGCTTCGGCGGCGGATGGATAGCGACCCGCCTCCTGGATTCTCCTTCAAGACCAGCAGACGTACGAGGCGCCACTGCGAGCTACGAAACCGCCGACGGCGGCACCCGGTTCGAGCTGACGAGCCTCGCCAACGGGTTCAAGGAGGACATCGTTCTCGCCGATCCCTCCGAGCCGCGCGTCTTTCGCTTCGCCCTGGAGATGTCGGAAGGCCTGAGCCCGAAGCTCCTCGAGGACGGATCGATCGAGTTCCGGGACACAAGCGACCGGTCGCTCGCCACGATTCCAGCGCCAGTGCTGCTCGACAGCTCGCCCGAGCCGAGCGTGTCGCGTGACGTCTATTACGAACTCCAGCCTGTAGATGAGCAGAGCTGGGAACTGACGGTCGACGCCGACGGTGACTGGTTCAAGCGCGAAGACCTGACTTGGCCGATCCATCTCGACCCCCCACTCGAACTCAACAGCCCGAGTCTCGACTGCACTTTTGGCGGCACGAAAACGCCCGGGGTACCCCCCGGACAGTTCGAAGGGAAAAACGGTTGGGGCCTCTGTGGTCCAGGCGGGCAAAAAGCACTATATGCCCGCTACCGTCAGGCAAGTGGCGTCAACGAATGGGCACGCTCTCTCTTGAAGTTCGATCTAAGCGCGCTCAACGGCGTCGGCAAAAAGCCCTACATAATGGCGGCGGCGGTCAAAGTCCATGCGCCGGCTACAGCCGTCAACACGGAAGGAGTCGAGCTCCGCCGGGCAACAAAGAATTGGGAAAGTACGTTGATTTGGAACAGGTACAGCAGTCTCTTCAAGTGGACTCTGATCGGCGGCGACTACACCTCCGAAGGCGCGCAGATACTGACCAAAGATCGCGGCGGCCAGGCGGGCTGGTGGGAATTCTCCGGGCCTGGGCTGACGAGCCTAGTCGATAACTGGGTTAACGGCCTTCTATTCCCCAACCAGGGCTTGATGCTGAAGCTCCTCGACGATACGAAACTCGAATGCTCGCCGGCTTGCAAAGAACGCTCGCTGACTTTCGATTCCAGTGCTGCGGTCGACACCAGCAAGCGGCCCCGCATGGAAGTTATCTATTACGACAAAGCTCCTAGCTCCAGCAAAGTCACTTCTCCAACTGATGGGACTCAGACCGCGCGACGTCTCAAGCTCCAAGCTGCTTGGACCGAAACAGGCGTGACAGGTGTCACCTATCAGTTTAGGGAGGGGAAAACAGGCCCCTTCCAAACGGTTCCGATTAGTCTGGTTCGGGATTCACAGGGAGAAGAACTCAAAAAATGGCCACTTCCCGTTGTTGCTAGCCAGAAAACCCCACCGCTTTTCTTTGATGCGGCGCACGTAACTAGCTCGCTTGAAAAAGTTGGCGGCCCGATCCAGGTCAGAGCGATATTGGATGGTGCTGGCGCAGCTGCCGGCTACACCGTTCCCGTCGAAGCTAAAGTTGACCGCGACTTGGGTGGTACGCAGGATGCCGCAGCCTCAGTTGGCCCAGGTTCTGTCAATCTACTTACTGGAAATTTTTCCATTAGCAGGACGGATATTTCAATTCCTGTTTTTGAGACTGCGCTGGAATTTTCTCGCACTCACAACTCACGCGATCCCGGAACATCGGATACCGGGCTGCTAGGCCGTGGCTGGAAATCTGGCATTCCAGTCGAAGCGGCAGGAGGGGCTGAATGGCGACATGCGCGTGAAATTGTGGTATCGGAAGAAGAAAAAATAGAAGGACTTGAAAACTATGTTGTGCTAACCCATCTCAACGGCGACGAGTACGCATTCGAACAAAATGGATCTGGCGGCTATATTTCCCCGCCCGAAGCGTCCGGCTGGCTTCTGACTAAGAAAGAAAATCAGTTCTTTCTCACTGACCCCGATGGCAACCGCACGATCTTTGAAAACAGTTCCGGTGGCACTGAATATCTGCCAGTCTCTGTCTCTCAAACAGGGAGCGGCGCCAACAATACGCGGATGGTTTACAAAATCGAAGGCAGCAACCGGCGGCTAATCATGGTGATCGGGCCTTCGACGTACGAATGTACGGAAAAAGAAGCCCCGGTAATGCCTGGATGTCGCACGCTTACGTTCCAATACGCACCGGCGACGAATTGGGGGGCCCCCGCAGCTTACGGGGATCGCCTCGCCTCCATCACATATCACGCCGCTGTTGGCAGCGGTGCGACCCCAGCGATGAAAAGCTGGCAGGTAGCCAACTACAAATACAACTCAGAAGGCAGGCTCATCGAAGCTTGGGACCCTCGGATCTCGCCAACGCTTAAAGAGACCTACTCCTACGAGGCAGCAGGGCAGCTCAAATCGATCACGCCGCCGGGGGAGGAGCCGTGGACGTTTGAATACGGCTCCCACGACGGCGAGAAAGCAAATGGCCGCCTGGTGAGCGTCAAACGACCGAGCCTCCTCAGCAGTCCATCCATCGCGCAGACAACCGTCGTCTACGGGGTACCGATCAGCGGCAGCGGTGCGCCCTACGAAATGGGCGCTGCCGACATCGCGAAATGGGGACAGAAAGACATTCCTGTCGATGCAACTGCCGTGTTTCCGCCCGATCAGGTTCCGGCAAATCCGCCCAGTAGCTTCTCCCGCGCGACCGTCTTTTACATGGATGCTGAAGGTCTGCTGGTCAATACCGCCACGGAAACCGGCGCTGGAACTTCGGGGCCATCAATTACCACAGCAGAAACAGACGAATACGGTAATACCGTACGTGAACTCAGCCCTCAAAACCGCCTACGCGCCCTAGCGGAAGGCCCTAAATCGGTCACGCGCTCAGAAGAACTCGACACTAAACGTCTCTTCTCTGCGGATGGCATCGAGTTGCGCGAGGAATGGGGGCCGTTGCACCTTACTCGCCTGGAGGAATCAGGCGCCGTCGTTCCGGCGCGAAGGCATCGCACTATTAACTATGACGATGACGAAAATGCACCGCCTCCTCCTGCCGGGACGCCTCAGTATCATCTGCCAACCCGGGAAACCATTGGCGCAAGCGTTAAAGGCGAAGGAAAAGACGCAGATCAGCGTGTCAAGGAAACGAAATACAACTGGACCCTGCGTCTGCCAATCGACACAATAGTTGAGCCGGAAGGACTCAAACTACGAACTCATATCGAGTATCTCCCCTTCAACACGAGTCGATTGCCAATCGAAAGACGGTTGCCTGCAAATCCCAACGGCGGGGATGCACGATCGACTCGGACTGTCTACTACGGCCATGATCCACTGGGGCCAGCGCGGTGCTATGCCAAACCGGCGTTTACGGGCCTGCCTTGCGAAGTCAAGCCTGCGGCTCAACCGGGAACAGCAGGCCAACCCGACCTCCTAGTGACGTATTACGCCTCCTATTCCCCTCTTGGTCAGCCAACCGAAGTGATCGAAAGCCCCGGCGGTACCTCTGATCCCGCCAAGACCCGTAAGACGATCACGACCTACGACGAAGCGGGTCGGACGCTGATGGTCAAACGCCTAGGCGGCGGGGTCGCGGTCCCGACGACGGAGACTCTCTACGGCTCCGCCACCGGCCGCCCGACCACCCAGCGCTTCGTCTGCGAAAGCGAATGCAAAACCAGCATCGACTACTCGGCCACCTACGGCTCCTCGGGCACCGGCAAAAAAGAATTCAACCATCCCGCCGGCAGCGCCTTCGACGGCCAGGGCAACCTCTGGGTGGTCGACCGGCTCAACAACCGGGTCCAGAAGCTCGACTCCTCAGGGAACTACGTCTTCGAGTTCGGCGGCCTGGGGACTGCCAAAGGCAAACTCAGTGACCCGATGGACATCGCGATCGATGCCAACGGCGATCTCTGGGTCGCCGACAGGGGCAATCACCGTGTCCAGAAGTTCAACACCAAAGGAGAATACCTAGACGAATTCGGCTCCCTAGGCTCGACCGATGGCAAATTCTCGGGCTACGGGCCGAGGAGCATCGGGATCGACGCCCAGGGTGAGCTCTGGGTCAGCGACTACAGCGGCCGCGTGCAGGAGTTCGACGCCGAAGGCAACTTCATCAAAGCAGTCGGTTCCTCCGGCTCCGGCGAAGGCCAGTTCGGCGAGTCCGCTGGCCTTGACGTTGGCGAGGGCAAGGTCTGGGTCGCCGATTGGACCAAACACCGCGTCAGCGTTTTCTCTGCGACCGGCAAATTCCTTTTCCAGTTCGGCTCCAACGGCAACACCGACGGCAAATTCATCAATCCGGATGCGGTCGAGGTCTCCAAAGGCAATGTCTGGGTCCTAGATGCGAGCAACGGTCGCGTCCAGCAGTTCGACACCGAGGGGAAATACGTCGCCAAGTTCGGCGCGCCAGGCTCAGGCCAGGGCCAGTTCAGCCTGACCTGGCCATCAGGGCTCGCGGCTGATTCAGCAGGCAACGTCTGGGTCTCAGACGCCGGCAACGACCGGATCCAGAAGTGGGTTCTCTCCAGCAGCTACGACCGCCAGGCGACGAGGACCGTCTACGACACGCTCGGGCGACCGATCAGCTACGAAGACGCCGACGGCAATCTCTCGAGCACCGGCTATGACTTGCTCAGTCGCCCGGTGATATCCAGCGATGGCAAGGGCGTGCAGACCCGCACCTATGACCCGACCTCGGGCCTGCTCGTGCAGCTGAACGATTCCGCAGCAGGAACCTTCACCGCGACCTATGACGCCGACGGCAACTTGGTCGAACGGGACTTCCCGAACGGCCTCACGGCAACCACCACTTACGACGAGACTGGTGCGTCCGTCCACCTAGCCTACGAGAAGACGACGAATTGCGTCTCCGAATGTACATGGCTCGACTTCGAGGTTGAGAGGTCGATTCATGGGCAGTGGCTCAGTCAAACCTCGGCCTTGTCTTCTCAGCAATATTCCTATGACAAAGCAGGTCGCCTCACTCTGGTCAAGGACACTCCGCAGGGCGGCTCGTGTACGACCCGCACCTACAACTACGATGCCAACTCCAATCGCACCGCTCTCATCACGCGGGAACCTGGCATTGAAGGCGCCTGCGACATCAGCTCGAAAGGCAACGTCCAAGAATACAAATACGACACCGGAGACCGCCTGCTCGGCACTGAAATCGCCTACGACGACTTCGGCAGGATCACGACGCTCCCCAAAGCCTTTTCAGGCGGGGGAACGCTGACCTCGACCTACTACAGCAGCGACCTGATCCGCAGCCAGACCCAGGACGGAATCACCAACACCTACGACCTCGACGCATCCCTGCGACAGCGTCAACGGGTCCAAACAGGCACCAAATCGGGTACCGAAATATATCACTACGCCAACAGTACCGACGCTCCAGTTTGGATCGATCAGGGGTCAAACTGGTCGCGCACCATCAGTGGAATTGGGGGAGAACTGGTGGCACTGCACGATAGCGCTCAGGGCACGATTCTTCAGTTGGCAAACATGCATGGCGACATCGTTGCGACGGCTAGCCTCGATCCAGAAGCCACCAAACTGCTAGCAACCTTTGAGTCCGACGAGTTCGGCAAACCGAAAGGCGAAGCCAAAAGATATGGTTGGCTCGGGAGTCATCAGCGACGGACGGAGTTTGCTTCGGGGATAGTTCAAATGGGCGTTCGAACCTATGTTCCAGCGATGGGTCGCTTTACATCGCTTGATCGGGTCTTGGGCGGTTCGGCCAATTCATATGATTATGCGAACCAAGATCCGCTAAACCAGCTCGATCTAACGGGATGCTCGACTAGGCCGAGGGAAGGCATTGTGCAGTGTCTCAGGACTTGCATTAGAAGGCATTGCACTGCACGCAACGTAGCGATGAAGTACACAAAGATTCAGCACTGCCTCGCTGCGAGTAAAGGTATCGTTTCACTTGGTTCATGCTTTGCTGATTTCTGTAATCTGTGGGACCTTGCCGTGTGTGGTTTCAGCTGCATTACTGGCAACGGCCCAACGATGTCGCCGCCTCCACCGAATCCACCGCCCACGGCGGCACAGCCACACCGAAGTCCAAGCCTCAAGGATCTACTTAATCGAGTAAGGGCTCAGCTGGAAGAAACGCCAGTTCTACCAGTGAGCCGCTAGCATATGCATCTGGCTAGCCTGAGAAGGGAGTGCACTGCCAAATCCTGATCCTTTGCGTGTGGTTGATGAGACGCTGAGCGCCGCGAGTGCTCAGTTGTCTGTGTTCGCGCGCATAGGCAATCCAGTGCCGGAGCCAATAGATAGAAGAGGCGAAGGCCTCGTTGACTTCGACCAGGATCGGATTTGGATGCATGATCGCCTGTTTTCGAGGCGAATGGTCAACGACCGTGCGAAGGACAGCTCTAAGCTGACCCGCCCGGTCTATCGACTTCTATACGGGCTCGCGGACCGAATCGTTGGGAGTGGACAAGAACTCTACTTCGAGGGGGGAGCCCAATGGCTTTTGGGTAAGGACGGAGAATGGGGTGAGCAAAGTGGAGAGGTGTCCGATCTCCGGCCCACCAGAAATCCGCTTTTTATATTTGGACCCCTAGCTTCGGTAGACGATATGTCTCGATTGCCAGAGCATGATGTATTGATTCGTGGAAGCGCTACTTCTTGCTATCAGTCAGTGCTTTATCCAGGTCAGTTTCAAGGGTCTGCATGGAGCGAGATTGCACCGTATGCGGATGATGGGCTAGGAGGTCTAAGCGCCTCAATCCAGGTACTCACCTGGATTGATGATCAAGGTAGAGTCCGCCGAGTGAGCTATGAAGTCTCTTATCAGGAGCAGAGCACGACCGTACTGTGGTCGGGAACTGAGTTCTGGGACTTTGGGGTGCAAATCGACCGAAGGCCTCCTCCGTTTGGAAGTCAGCTCGCTGTCGGATAACTGATGACGCGGCGAGTCTGGCGCTGGGTCGGTTTCTTGGCTGTCTGCCTAGCTTGCCTGTCCCTATGGGGAGCTGGAATTTGGCAGCTTGCATTTGGGTCTGTCTCTCTTGGCACTATTCTCGTGATTGTCGGAGGGCTCAGCGTCGCTTTGATGCTTGCCATCAGAAACCGTGAACCAGGCAGTGGCTTGGAAGGCACGATCCGGGTAGTAGTGGAGTTCTTCAGCACTCCTCATTAGAAAGAAGGCTATGCGGCTCAGTCGGCAAAGGCAGCGATGAGCTTTTAGGGAGTGCGAACTGCGTTAGCGCGCTACTCGAAGCACTACCGGCCCAGAGACCGGAGTTGGCCGTGGCAGCGATCTAGCCGTCCTTTTGAGGCGAAGGGCTGCTGACACGGATGGGGGTAAACAAATAACGGTAGGGCGAGGGGATGAGGCCGGACGTCGCCGCCGCCTTCGACCGGATGGCGGCTGCCGCGGCGTCCGAAGGCCTCACGCTCCTCGTCAGTTCCGGCTTCCGCTCCGACGCCGAGCAGGCGGCGCTCTTCGCCGCCAACCCCGACCCGCGCTGGGTCGCACCGCCGGGCCAATCGCTGCACCGCTGCGCCACCGAGCTCGACCTCGGCCCCGAAACGGCCTACGGCTGGCTCGCGACCAACGCCGGCCGCTTCGGCTTCGTCCAGCGTTACTCCTGGGAGGCTTGGCACTATGGGTTCGACGCCGGGCCGGCGCCCTGCTCAGCCGCAGGCAACTCCGTAGTGACGGGCGGTGGGGGAGACGGCGCGCTCTCAGGTAGCGGAGGCCTTCCATCGTTCGTCCCAGTCCAGTACCGGGCGCCGCTGCTGCGCGCCGCGACCCGCTGGAACGTCTCCGCCGCCCTGCTCGCCGGCCAGTTGATGGCCGAGTCGAACTTCGATCCCAACGCGGGTTCCCCGGCCGGTGCTCAGGGGATCGCCCAGTTCATGCCCTCGACGGCGGCCGCCTACGGCCTGCTCGACCCCTTCGACCCCGTCGAAGCGATCGACGCCCAAGCGCATCTCATGTCAGACCTGCTGCGCCAGTTCGGCGACCCCTCCCTAGCCCTTGCCGCCTACAATGCCGGCCCGGCGCCGGTCGAAGCTTGCGACTGCGTTCCCGACTACCCCGAGACGCAGGCATACGTCAGCCGCATCCTCGCCCTCTTGGACGGCGCCGGCGCCCTCTTCGTCCCAGCGTTCGAAGTTAGGCTGGTCGCATGACGAGGACAAGTATCGAGATCGACGACGAGTTGGTGGATCATGCGATGCGTCTCTACCGATTGCGCAGCAAGCGCGAGGCCGTCGATCTCGCCCTGCGCAGGCTTGTCGGCGAGTCGATTAGCAGCGAGGAGATGCTGGCAGCGGAGGGACTTGGCTGGGGCGGCAACCTTTCCGAGCTTCGCTCTCCCGATCGCGTCTGACCCCTTGATAGCGCAACCGCTGTTGTAGCCTGCGACGCGATGGCGACGGTCGAGGTGCAGGGAGTCGAGGGGATGCAGGCGCTGCTCGGTCAGGAGATCGGGCCGAGCGAGTGGCGCACGGTCACCCAGGAGGACATCGACACCTTCGCCAGGCTCTCCGGCGATGACCAGTGGATCCACGTCGACGTCGAGCGGGCCAGGAACGAGAGCCCGTTCGGGACGACGATCGCCCACGGCAACCTCACCCTCTCCCTGGTCGACGGCTTCCGCAAGGAGATGATCTCTTCCAGCGGCTTCGCCCTCGGCGTCAACTACGGCTGGGACAAGATCCGCTTTCCCGCCCCGGTGCCGGTTGACTCCAAAGTCCGCGCCCGCGCCGAGTTCGTCTCGATGGACGACAAGGGCGGCGGCTGGTGGCAGGTGGTCACCCGCTTCACCCTCGAGGTCGAGGGCAACGAGAAGCCGTGCTTCGTCGGCGACTCCGTCACCCGTGTGATGGCACCCGCCACCTGAGCGAGTCTTAAGGCTGCGGCTCCCGCGGGAGCGAGTTGAGGATTGTACGGCCTTGCTCTGTGCTGAGATCGCGCCGCTTGAACTGATATTCGCTATCGCCGGTAGCAGCGCCTATGACACTTGGGGCCCCGCCATGTGGGGCGCCTGTGACAGCTATCGTCGCGGTGGGCTCGCTAAAAGCGGCGAGGGTTGAATGGAAGACGTTGGGATCAACGAGGTACCTCTCTCCAGCGGTGACTGTCTGCTCTTCTTCAAGCTCATAGCTCACGCGAACGTCGGTCGCGGTCATGACCGACACGTCCCTGTCATAGCCAACGGAATAAAGGCGATTCGAGCCGTGCTTATCCCTGGTTACGCGATAGGTCTGATTGATCACGGCGCCGTGAACCACATAGCTAGTCAGCGGCCATGCGTGGCGGTGCACGAGCCAGGGCGGGTCCTGCGTCGCAATGGGAGGGATCGGCCAAAGATGGAGGCGAATCGCAGAGCGATCCGTCTCCGCTAGCTTGGCATGTGCGAACCCAACCGGGTGAGCCGTCAAGGCAACCAGGTCAGGATCTTCCCTGAGGATCGCAATCAAGGATTGTGCGGCCAGTAGAACCTCGCGAGTGGAACCTGCACGCACTGCTGTCGCTAGCGCGTTGATGTCAAAAGCCATACGGGTTCTTGGGGCTTACTGCTTTTTCAAGGATCTGATCTACAAAATTGTCGCTAGCAAGCTCGTGGAGCTGTAGTGCAGCCGTGTCGAGTACCTGACGGACGATATCTCTATCCAGCTTCTTATCACCGGGAACTTGCTCCGAGATCTCGAGCTCCCTGGCTTGACGCGCATCAAAGTTCACAGACTCCATGAATGCGTCAAAGAAGTGAGTGCCTGCGCCGCAGGCTAGGGCTGGCTCGGCCGGATCCTCTCGCGTCAACACCAAATGCTCACCTGATGCATCTACTCGGAACACTGGACTTTGCGCCTTCACGAAAAGACGAATGTCGAGAAGAGGCTCTCGGCTCTTGTGCAATGCGGCGAGGACGATGGTTGCGCAGAGGTCGGCTCGCACGCTCCTTAGATCCCAATCATTTCCCCTTCCGGTGCGTAGTCCACGACGATAGTTGGCGTACGCCGTGCATATCCGCTCGTTTTCTGGGTCAAGAATGATCATTCGGCAAGACCTCGTAGAGTTGGTTCGTCGAGCCGCAGATGCAAGTGCGGGAAGCACTTTTGATCGGTTCCAGCGGCCAGTCGAGCCGCTGTAGTGCCAAGACCGAGCATCACGAAGCGCCCGATCCAGAATGACACCGATGTCCTTGGGGTGAATGACTTCCAGGTCCACTCTCTTCTTTGAGGGCGCAATTAGCCAAAGGACAACGCCGCTGAGCACGGTGGCCGCGACGATCGTTGAGAAAATGTCTCCTAGGCTCTGGTTAAGGAGCTCTGCGACTGAAGGAGTGTTGGTTCCAAAGATTTTAGGAATCAGCAGGAACCGAACAAGGATGATCAGCCCGATGCTGCTGAGGATGACGGCCCAGAAGACACGCCGTGCGTATCGCCCGATCGGAATCCGTAGGTCGGACATCGCAGTTAGCTTCGGCAGGTGTGGCTCGTGTCCTACGCCGAGAGCGTCTTTCGCAAGTAATCTCAGCCGCAGTGTCGTCCCGCGCCAAGCCGGTTCTGATGCTCACCGGACCTCCAGGGTGTAGGGAAAGACGACGGTGGCTGGCCGAAAGGACCGCATCTCGATCTAAGAGATGGGGCGCCCGCCGAGTGACGGGCGCCATCCGGCTCGGGACTATTTGACGGTCAGGTCGCCTTCCATGCCGGCCTCGCGGTGGCCGGGCACGGAGCAGTAGAAGGTGTAGTCGCCGGGTTTGAGGTCGACCGTGGTCGAGGTCGAGCTCTCGGTGATCAGGTCGGTCTGGCCGACGGTTTTGCCGCCGGAGTCTTCGATCGCGACGTCGTGCGGTGCCACCTGGGGGTTGTCGAACGCGAGCGTCACTTTGCCGGCTCCGGTCGAGGCTTCGGTCGTCGTGTAGGCGAGCGCGCCGCTCGGGTCGGCCTCGAATTTCAGCGCCGTGGCGGCTCCGCCACCGCCCGCGCCGCCACCGGCGGCTTTTTCGCCACCACCGGTTTCCGTGGTGGTTTCGGCTCCGTTGTCGCTCGTCGCGGTCGTGGTTCCGTCGTCGTCATCATCGCCGCAGGCGACGAGCGCGAAGGCGGCGAGGGCGAGGGCGAGAAGTGCGGCAACCTTCTTCATGCTGGGTTCCTTTCCTCGGGGGAGAGCCTCAACGGGACTGTACCCGCTCAGCGGCCGGCGAACTCGGGTTTCTCGCCGCCGAAGAAGGCGGTGACCCCGGCTCGCAGGTCCTCGGTGGCCATGCTGTCGGCGATCCCGTGCCGCTCCAGTTGGAGGTGCTCGGTAAGGCTGTTCTCGATGCTCTGACCGCAGAGCTGCTTCGCCATCCGCACGTAGTGGGGGGCCTTGGCCGCCAGCTTCTCGGCCTTTGCCCGCGCCCGGTCCATCAGCTCGTCGGGGGCGACGACCTCGGCGACGAGCCGCTCGGCCAGTGCGTCCTGGGCGCTCATGTTGGGGTCGTTGAGGAGGATTTCCAGTGCCCTGCTGGGGCCGACCACGCGCGGCAGGAAGTAGGTCATGCCCCCGTCCGGGGAGGCGCCGATCCGCCCGTAGGCGCAAGCGAAGAAGGCCGCCTCGGAGGAGATCCTGACGTCGCAGGCGAGCGCCAGGGAGAAGCCGGCGCCGGCGGCCGGCCCGTTGACCGCGGCGATCACTGGGTAGGGGATCCGCCGCAGATCGACGATCGCCGTGTGCAGCGCCTCGGCGCCGCGCCGCACCTGCGCGGGCAGGTCGATCGAGTCGTCCTCGACCCCGGTTTTGAACCAGTTGACGTCGCCACCGGCGCAGAAGGCCTTGCCGGAGCCGGTGACGATCAGCGCCCGCAGCGGCGCCTGGTCGGCGAGCCAGGCGAAGGCGACCGTCATCTCGCCGATCATCTCCGGGCTCATCGCGTTGAAGGCGTCCGGGCGGTCGAGGGTGAGGGTGCCGATATCGCCGTCGATCTCGATTCGCAGCGTGCTCAGCTCGGGCGGGCTCAGGGTCTCGGTCGTCATCTCGCTCTCTCCGTAAGTCGGGGTGGCTTGGCCAGCTGGCCAGGAGCCTACTCTTTGACCTGTGAACGACGGCGATGACCTGACGCGCTCTGAGCGGATCGCCCAGCAGCGCCGCCAGCTGCCCGACTCCCCCGGCGTCTACCTCTTCCACGGCACCGACGGCGAGATCCTCTACGTCGGCAAGGCGCGCTCGATCCGTAAGCGCGTCGCCTCCCACTTCTCCGGCGGCGAGACCCGCCTCACCTCGCGGGTCGACCGGATCGAGTGCCTCGTCACCGCCAACGAGGCCGAGGCGCTGCTCGCCGAGCAGAGCTTCATCAAGCGCCACCGGCCGCGCTTCAACATCCGCCTGCGCGACGACAAGTCCTACCCATACGTCTGCGTCAGCCTCGACGAGGAGTACCCGCGGGTCTACTTCACCCGCGAGAAGCACCGCTCGGGCCGCGCCTACTTCGGCCCCTTCTCGAGCGCCAAGCGGGTGCGCGAGACGCTCGACCTGCTCGGCAAGCTGTTCCAGTTCCGCACCTGCGAGGGGGCCGAGCCCGGCCGCCGCTCCGGCAGCCCCTGCCTCGACCACTACATAAAGCGCTGCGGGGCGCCCTGCGTCGGTTACGTCACCCAGGACGAGTACCGTCGCAACATCGACGCGATCGTCGACTTCCTCTCCGGTCGCTACCGCCAGGTGGAGGCGGACGAGCAGGCGAAGATGGAGGTGGCGGCGGAGGCGCGGGAGTTCGAGCGCGCCGCCGTGCACCGCGACCGCCTGCAGGCGATCCAGTCGCTGTTCGAGCGCCAGCGGGTCGCCGGCGGCTCGGTCGGGGCGATCGACCTGATCGGCGTCGCCGCGGAGGGCGCTGACGCCAACGCCCAGGTCTTCCAGGTGCGCGACGGCATCCTCGCCGAGCGCCAGAGCTTCTACCTCGACAACCAGGCCGAGCGCGAGCCCGCCGAGGTCGCCGAGGAGTTCATCGGCCAGTACTACTCTGCTTCGCCCGCGGTGCCGCGGACGATCGTCGTCGGCCCCTACCTGCGCGACCGCGCCGAGCTGCTCGCCGCGGCGCTGAGCGAGCGCCGCGGCGCCCCGGTCGAGGTGCGCGTCGCCGAGCGCGGCGACAAGCGCCGCCTGCGCGAGCTGGCCGAGCGCAACGCCCGCCTCGCCCTCGACCAGGACCGGCTGCGCCGCGAGCACCGCCGCCAGCGCCGGGTCGAGTCGCTGGCGACCCTGCGCGACGCGCTGGGGATGGAGGAGCTGCCGGTGCGAATAGAGGGATTCGACGTCTCCAACCTCGGCGGCGACCACACCGTCGCCTCGATGGTCGTGTTCGAGGGGGGTGCGACGAAGAAGGCCGACTACCGCCGCTTCCGCGTGCGGGGCGAGCGCAGCAACGGCTCCGACGACTTCGCCTCGATGGAAGAGGTGCTCACACGGCGGATGAACCGCTACCTCGAACAGGTCGACCTCTCTCCCCACGACGGCAAGCGCGACGCCAGCTTCGCCTCGCTGCCCTCCCTGGTTGTGATCGACGGCGGCAAGGGGCAGCTCTCGGCCGGGATGCGCGTCCTGCGCCCCTTCGTCGAGCGCGGCGTCACCGTGATCGGGCTGGCGAAGAAGCTGGAGGAGGTCTACGTGCCCGGGCGCGCGGCGCCGCTCGACCTGGCGGCCGACTCCGAGGCCTCGAAGCTGCTCCAGCGCGTCCGCGACGAGGCCCACCGCTTCGCGATCGACCATCACCGCGGCCGCCGCGACCGAGCGATGACCGGCTCGGTGCTCGACGACCTGAAGGGCATCGGGCCGGTGCGCAAGCGCGCCCTGCTCCAGCACTTCGGCTCGCCGGAGCGGCTGGTGGCGGCCAGCCGCGAGGAGCTGGAGGCGGTGCCGGGGGTGCCCGGCAAGGTCGCCCGCGAGATTCACGAGCAGCTCAACAGGACAGGCTGATGGCGCGAGCGGAGCGGGCGACGGCGAGCGGCAAGGACAGGGACGGCCACGCCCCGGGCAGCGAGGTGACCCTGGTCTTGATCACCGGCCACTCGGGCGCCGGCAAGTCGGAGGCGATCGCCGCCTTCGAGGACGGCGGCTACTTCTGCGTCGACAACCTGCCGCCGCGGATGATCGGCAGCCTCGGCGAGCTCTTCCGCCACGACGGCAGCGGCGTCGAGCGCGCCGCGGTCGTCTCCGACGTGCGCGGCGGCGACTACTTCGACGAGCTACTCCAGGTTCTCGACGAGCTCCAGACCGACGGGCTGAAACCGAAGGTGCTCTTCCTCGAGGCCGACGAGGAGACCCTGGTCGACCGCTACAAGGAGACGCGCCGGCGTCACCCGCTCGCCCCCGAGGGGCGGATCGTCGACGGGATCCGCGCCGAGCGCGAGCTGCTGGCGCCGCTGCGCGAGCGCGCCGACGTCGTCATGGACACCGGCGACCTGACCAGCGGCATGCTGCGCCGCCGCATCGCCGAGGAGATGCTCGGCCGCGACGAGAGCGGCAAGCTGGCCCTGACCCTGCTCACCTTCGGCTTCAAGAACGGGCCGCCGCACGATGCCGACCTGACCCTCGACGTGCGCTTCCTGCCCAACCCCCACTACGTCGACGAGCTGCGCCCGCTGACCGGGCTCGACCTCGCGGTCCGCGAGTACGTCGAGGCCGGCACCCTCGCCGGCGAGTTCTACGGCCGCCTGCTGCCGCTGCTCGAGTTCCTCCTGCCCGCCTACGTGGCGGAGGGCAAGAGCCACCTGACGATCGCGGTCGGCTGCACCGGCGGCCGTCACCGCTCGATTACCGTCGCCGACCGGATCCGCCGCGACCTCGAGGGGCGGGACGATGTCGTCGTTCGGGTGAAGCACCGCGACGCCGAACTGGACTGACGAAGCCCAAGCGCCGCCATGCGGCGTCCTCAGTCGCTCGCGTGCAGAGCACGCCACGCTCCCTGCGTCCTTGCCTGGCGACGCTTGGGCTTCGTCAGCCACCCCTCCCTAGAATCGGCGGCCCCGTGCCCGACGCTGTCATTTCCATCCGAGGCCTGCGCAAGAGCTACGGCCAGGTCGAAGCCGTCCGTGGGGTCGATCTCGAGGTCCAGCCGGGCGAGGTCTTCGCCCTGCTTGGGCCAAACGGGGCGGGGAAGACGACGACGGTCGAGATCCTCGAGGGGTACCGCGAGGCCAGCGCCGGCCAGGTCGCAGTGCTGGGCGAGGACCCGCGGCGCGCCGGCCGCGCCTGGCGCGAGCGGATCGGCATCGTCCTCCAGGGCAGCCGCCCCGACCCATACCTGACCGTTCGCGAGTCGCTCGCCCTCTACGCCGGCTACTACTCGAAGCCGCGGCCGATCGAGGAGACGATCGCGCTCGTCGGCCTCGAGGGCAAGGCCGACGAGCGCGCCAGCCGCCTCTCCGGCGGCCAGCAGCGCCGCCTCGACGTGGGGATGGCACTGATCGGCGATCCCGAGCTGCTCTTCCTCGACGAGCCGACGACCGGCTTCGACCCCTCGGCTCGGCGCCAGGCCTGGGAGACGATCGCCGGCCTGCGGGACCTCGGCAAGACCGTTCTCCTCACCACCCACTACATGGACGAGGCGCAGCGCCTTGCCGACCGCGTCGCGATCCTTGCCGCGGGGCGGATCGTCGCCGCCGGGACGCCCGCCGACCTCGGCGATCGCGAGAACCTGCCGACGACGATCAGCTACCGGCTCGGCGACGAGGAGGTCTCGGTGCAGACCCGGACACCGGTCGAGACCCTGCACGAGCTGACCGGGCGCGCGGTCGAGCAGGGACTCCAGCTCGACGGGCTGGAAGTCACCCGGCCCAATCTTGAGGAGATCTACCTCTCGCTCACCTCGGAGAGATCCGAGTGAGCGCCCTCGTCCTCGTCGGGCATCAGTTCCGCTACGACCAGAAGGCCTTCTGGCGCAATCCCGCCTCGGTCTTCTTCACCGTCGCCTTCCCGGTCGTCCTGCTGCTGATCTTCGCCACGATCTTCGGCGACCAGACGATCGACGTGCGGGGCGGGATCGAGACCACCGCCTACTACGTGCCGGCGATCATCACCCTGGCGGTGATCTCGGCGACGATGCAGTCGCTGACGATGTCACTGACGATCGCACGCGAGGACGGTCGGCTGAAGCGGGGGAGGGGTACGCCGATGCCCCCCTGGGTCTTCATCGCCGGGCGGGTCGGCAACTCGATCGTCCTCGCGATGATGATGCTGGCGCTGATCGCCGCCATTGGGCGCCTCCTCTACGACGTCCCGATTCCCTGGTCGGCGCTGCCGGAGATCGTCCTCGTCCTCGTCGTCGGCGCCGCCTCCTTCTGCTGCCTCGGCATCGCCCTGACCGCGGTGATCCCCTCCCAGGACGCGGCCGCGCCGATCGTCAACGCGCTGTTGCTGCCGCTCTACTTCCTCTCCGGCGTCTTCATCCCAGACAACGAGCTGCCCAGCGGCGTCGTCGACTTCGCCAACCACTTCCCGGTCCGGCCCTTCTTCCAGTCCTTCTTCGACGCCTACATCCCCGGTGCGGGCGGGGCCAGCCTCGACTGGGGCCACCTCGCCGTGGTCGCGATCTGGGGCGTCGCCGGATTGCTGCTCGCGATCCGCTTCTTCCGCTGGAGCCCCCGCGGCGGCTGAGCGGACAGCCTTCGGGCGAGATTCCCTTATAGCCTCCCCTCGCAATGCTGCACCACGTCCTTTTGGAGGTCTCCGACCTCGAGCGGAGCGCGTCTTTCTACGACGCGCTGCTCGCTCCGCTCGGCTGGCGGCGTCATTTCGAGGAAGACGGGACGGTCGGCTGGGGCATCGCCAAGCCGGTCTTCTTCATCGCCTCCCACCATGAGGCGCGACCGGGCTTCGGCCTGCTCAGCTTCTCCGCCCTGGGGATCGTCGCGGTCAAGGCGGCCTGGGAAGCGGGGGTCGGCGGCGGCGGCACCAGCGTCAGCGACCCCGGCGAGCGCCGCTCGCACGGCTCGGGCTCCTACTCGGCCTTCCTCAAGGACCCGGACGGGTACGAGATCGAGATCACGATCGGGTCCGACTAGCTCGACTTCATAAGATCGGGTCCCAAACCAATTCAGGAGGCGATGACTTCATGGCTGTGAAGGTGGGAATCAACGGCTTCGGGCGGATCGGGCGCAACATCTTCCGCGCCGCGCACGCGGCGGGCGCCGATCTCGAGTTCGTCGCGGTCAACGACCTCACCGACCCCGCGACCCTGGCCCACCTGCTCAAGTACGACTCGATCCTCGGCCGCTTCCCCGGCGAGGTCGAGGCGGGGGAGGACTCGATCTCGGTCGACGGGACCGAGCTGAAGGTGCTCTCCGAGCGCGACCCCGCCGACCTGCCGTGGGCCGGCCTCGGCGCCGATGTCGTGATCGAGTCGACCGGCCTCTTCACCGGCCGCGACGACGCCGCCAAGCATCTCGCGGCGGGCGCCAGGAAGGTGATCATCTCCGCCCCGGCCAAGGAGCCGGACGTGACCGTTGCGCTCGGCGTCAACTTCGAGAGCGACTACGACCCCGAGCAGCACCACATCATCTCCAACGCCTCCTGCACCACCAACTGCCTGGCGCCGCTGGCCAAGGTGCTGAACGAGAGCTTCGGGATCGAGCAGGGCCTGATGACGACGATCCACGCCTACACAGCCGACCAGCGCCTGCAGGACATGCCGCACAAGGACCTGCGCCGGGCGCGGGCCGCGGCGCTCAACCTGATCCCGACCACGACCGGCGCCGCCAAGGCCGTCGGCCTCGTCCTGCCGGAGCTGAACGGCAAGCTGAACGGGTTCGCGATGCGGGCACCGGTGGCGACCGGCTCGGTCGTCGACCTCGTCTTCACGACGCCGGACCCGGTCAACGCCGACGAGGTCAACGCCGCGGTCAAGGCCGCCGCCGCGGGGCCGATGCAGGGCATCCTCTCCTACACCGAGGACCCGATCGTCTCCACCGACATCGTCAGCGATCCGCACTCCTCGATCTTCGACGCCGGCCAGACGATGACGATCGGCGACGGGCGGATGGTCAAGGCGGTCTCCTGGTACGACAACGAGTGGGGCTACTCGAACCGCTGCGTCGAGCTGGCGGGGAAGGTCCTGCAGCCGGTTTCAGCCAGCGCCTGAGCCCGCGGGGACGGCGCCTTGAGCTTCTCCAAGAAGAGCGTCCGCGCCGCCGAGGTCGCGGGCCGCAGGGTGCTGGTCCGGGTCGACTTCAACGTGCCGCTGGACGGCGGCCGGGTGGCGGACGACACCCGGATCCGCGCCGCGCTGCCGACGATCGAGCTGCTGCGCGATCGCGGCGCCGCCCTGGTCCTTGTCTCGCACCTGGGGCGGCCGAAGGGGAAGGTGGACCCGGCGCTCTCGATGCACCCGGCCGGCGAGCGGCTGGCGGAGCTGCTCGGCGCCCCCGTCCACCAGGCCCCCGCCGTGGTTGGCAGCGACGTCGAGACGATGGCCGGGGGACTCGGTCCCGGCGAAGTCCTGCTGCTCGAGAACGTCCGCTTCGAGCCGGGGGAGACCGAGAACGACCCGGCGCTCGCCGAGGCGCTCGCCGGCCTGGCCGACCTCTACGTCAACGACGCCTTCGGCGCCGCCCACCGCGCCCACGCCAGCACCGAGGGCGTCGCCCGCCACCTCCTGGGGTATGCGGGGCTGCTGCTCGAGCGCGAGGTGAACGAGCTGACCGCGGTGGTCGAGTCGCCCCGTCGCCCGCTCGTCGTCGTCCTCGGCGGCGCCAAGGTCAGCGACAAGGTCGGTGTGATCGATCGCTTCCTCGAGGTCGCCGACCGGATCCTGATCGGCGGCGCGATGTGCTTCAGCTTCTTCCGCGCGCAGGGGATCGCGACCGGCGACTCCCTGGTCGACGACGAGAGCGTCGCGGCGGCCAAGGAGGCGCTGAAACGCGCTGGGGAGTCCGAGTGCGAGCTGATGCTGCCGGTCGATCTCGTGCTCGGTCGCGAGTTCGACGCCGGGACGGAGCGCCGCGAGGGCGACGGGGTCGAGGTCCCCGACGGCTGGATGGGCCTCGACGTCGGTCCCCGCACCGCGGCTGCCTACGCGGAGGCGATCGCCTCCGCCGGCACCGTGCTCTGGAACGGCCCGATGGGGGCCTTCGAGCTGGAGCCGTTCGCCGCGGGGACCCGCACGGTGGCCGAGGCGGTCGCCGCGGCGCCCGGCACGACCGTGATCGGCGGCGGCGACTCGGTCGCCGCACTGCAGCAGTTCGGGCTGGGTGAGAAGGTGGACTGGCTCTCGACCGGAGGAGGGGCGTCGTTGGAGTTGCTTGAGGGAAAGAAGCTGCCGGGCGTGGAGGCGCTGCTCGATGCGTAGGCCCTACATCGCCGCCAACTGGAAGATGCACAAGACGGTCGCCGAGGCGGGAGAGTTTGTCGACGCGCTGCTGCCGCAGATCGCGGCGACGCAGAGCGACGTGGTGATCTGCCCGCCGTTCACGGCACTGACCGCCGTGGTCGAGCGTCGTTACGGCACCGCCGTCAAGGTTGCCGCACAGAACATGCACGAGGAGGGCTCGGGCGCCTTCACCGGTGAGATCTCGGCGCCGATGCTGGTCGAGCTCGATGTGGAGGCTGTCGTCCTCGGGCACTCCGAGCGGCGCCAGTACTTCGGCGAGAGCGACGAGGCGCTGGCCCGCAAGGTGCCGGCTGCCCTGGCCGCCGGACTCGAGCCGATCCTCTGCGTCGGCGAGAGCGAGGAGGCCCGTGACGGGGGGCAGACCGAGGCGGTGCTGGAGCGCCAGCTCCAGGTCGACCTGGCCGAGGTCGGGCCCGGCGACCTGCCCAAGGTGGTGATTGCCTACGAGCCGATCTGGGCGATCGGCACCGGACGTACGGCGACGCCCGAGCAGGCGCAGGAGACGATCGCCTTCATCCGCGACGCGCTGCGCATGCGCGGTGCGACTGCCGACGAGGTGCGCATCCTCTACGGCGGCTCGGTCAAGCCCGGCAACGCCGCCGAGCTGATGGCGCAGGCGGACATCGACGGCGCCCTGGTCGGAGGCGCCAGCCTCGATCCAACCGATTTCGCCGCGATCGTCAAGGCGGCTGGGTGACAGGCGTCCCGGCTCCCTCGCTCGCCCTGGTCATCCTCGACGGCTGGGGCCTGGCCGAGCCCGGCCCCGGCAACGCGATCTCGCTTGCCCGGACGCCGGTCTTCGACCGGCTTTGGGAGGAGTTCCCCCGCACGCAGCTCTCGGCGCAGGGGCCCGACGTCGGCCTTCCCGAGGGCCAGATGGGCAACTCGGAGGTCGGCCACCTCAACCTCGGCGCCGGGGCGATCGTCAAGCAGGACCTGGCCCGGATCGACGACGCGATCGCCGACGGCAGCTTCTTCGAGAACGAGGCGCTGCTGGCAGCCTGTGAGAGCGCCCGCAACAGCCCCCGCGGCCGCCTCCACCTGCTCGGGCTGGTCTCCGACGGCGGTGTCCACTCGGGCTGGGAGCACATCGAGACGACGATCGAGCTGGCCTCCCAGGAGGGCGTCCAGGACGTCGTCTTCCATGCCTTCACCGACGGGCGCGACACCCTGCCCCACGGCGGTCGCGGCTACCTCGCCGAGCTGGAGCGCTGGCTGAGGCAGGCCGGCCGCATCGGCACGGTCAGCGGCCGCTACTACGCGATGGACCGCGATACCCGCTGGGAGCGGACGAAGCTCGCCTACGACGCGATCGTCCACGCCGAGGGCCTGCGGGCAGCAAGCGCCGACGAGGCGATCGCCGCCTCCTACGAGCGCGGCGAGACCGACGAGTTCGTCAAGCCGACCGTGATCGGCGACTACGACGGCGTCGCCGACGGCGATGTCGGGATCTTCATCAACTTCCGGCCCGACCGCGCCCGGCAGGTGACCCGTGCCCTGGCCGAGCCCGACTTCGACGAGTTCCCCCGCGCCGGCGGCGCGCTCCTCGGCCTGACCACGATGGCCGAGTACCGCAAGGGCTGGCCCTATCCGGTGGCCTTCTCCGAGGCGCGGCCGCAGGCGACGCTGGCTGAAGTCATCTCCGCAGCAGGGGGGCGACAGCTGCACGTAGCCGAGACCGAGAAGTACGCCCACGTCACCTACTTCTTCAACGGCGGCCGCGAGCAGGAGCTCGAGGGGGAAGAGCGCCGCCTGGCCGATTCGCCGCGCGACGTGCCGACCTATGACCTGAAGCCGGAGATGAGCGCCCGGGCCGCGGCCGAGGCCTTCGTCTCGCGCTGGTCGGGGGGCGAGCACCGCTTCGGGATCATCAACTTCGCCAACCCCGACATGGTCGGCCACACCGGGGTGATCCCAGCCGCGGTCGCCGCGGTCGAGACGGTCGATGAGTGCCTCGGCGAAGTGGTCGAGGCGGTCCAGCGCTCGGGAGGGGCCTGCATCGTCACCGCTGACCACGGCAACTGCGACCACATGCTCGAGCCCGACGGCTCACCCAACACTGCCCACTCGCTCAACCCGGTGCCTCTGGTCGTTACCCGCGAGGGCCTGGCCCTGCGCGACCACGGCATCCTCGCCGACGTGGCGCCGACCGCGCTGGAGCTGCTGGGGATCCTCAAGCCCGAGGCGATGACCGGCCGCTCGCTGATCGCCGGCAACGACTAATGCATTCGCCGCTCGATGCATTGACCACACTCTGGTGTGGAAAATCGATCGAACGGCGATGAGGTTCGATCCCAACAGATCTCGGTTCGAGATCGAGGCGCGCGACGGGAGAGCTCGCGCCGGTGTGCTGCGCACGGCGCATGGAGCGGTCCGGACGCCGGCGTTCATCCCGCTGGCGACCAAGGGAACGGTGCGGGGGTTGGAGTCCGAGGAGGTCGCCGGTCTCGGCTACGAGCTGATCCTCGGCAACACCTACCACCTCTTCGTCTCGCCGGGGCCGGAGCGGATCGCCGCTGCCGGGGGGCTGCACGGGTTCATGGGGTGGGAGGGGGCGCTGATCACCGACTCCGGGGGGTTCCAGGTGTTCTCGCTCGCCCACGGTGGGGTCGCGAACGAGGTCAAGGGGAGCGGGCGGCCTGGAGGCGATCACGGCTCGGTGGTCTCGATCGACGAGGAGGGGGTCCGGTTCCGTTCCTACCGGGACGGCTCGGAGCTGTTCATCTCGCCCGAGGTCTCGATGCAGGTGCAGGCGGCGCTTGGCTCAGACATCGCCCTGGTCTTCGACGAGTGCACGCCCTACCACGCCGGCCGCGATTACACCGCGCGCTCGATGGAGCGCACTCATCGCTGGCTGGGGCGGTGCCTCGAGTGGCACGGGGGGGAGGGGCCGGAGCGCCAGGCGGTGTTCGGCATCGTCCAGGGCGGCGTCCACGAGGACCTGCGGCGCGAGTCGGCGCAGGCCGTCGCCGAGGCCGGCGTCGACGGGATCGCGATCGGCGGCACGCTCGGCCGCGACAAGGAGGAGATGCGCGGCGTGCTGGGGCTGACCGCACCGCTACTGCCCGAGGAGGCGCCCAAGCACCTGCTCGGGATCGGCGAGGTCGACGACCTGCTCGCCGGCATCGCCCTCGGCCTCGACGTCTTCGACTGCGCGGTCCCCACCCGCCTCGCCCGCCACGGCGTGGCGCTGGTCCCCGACCCGGAGAGTCGCTTTCGTCTTGACCTGCGCAAGTCAGGCTGGGAGGGCAACCGCGACCCGTTGGTCGAGGGCTGCCCCTGCCCGGCCTGCCAGCGCCACGACCGCGACTACGTCAGCTACCTCTCCCGGGCCGAGGAGCTGACCGCCGTCCGCCTCCTCTGCCTCCACAACCTCACTTACATGCAGGAGCTCGTTAGCCACGCCCGCACAGCGATCGCTGCTGGAGCATTCGATTCCTATTCCAGCGGAATCCTGGCGGGGGAACCGCCTTGGGCAAGCCGGTAGGCGCGGCGGGTCCTGTCACCGATCTGGTCCCACCACCCCTGCGGTAGCTAAAGCTTCCTCGGGGTGGTCCCCCAGATCGGCGCCACCCGCCGCGAGGAACGAATGCCTATTCCGTGTTCTTTTGGACCAGTTCCTTGAACTCGTCGACTACGCGGTCCACGGTGTCGCCGGCGACTTCGGTTGCTTCGACGCCGGTGGCCTGGTCTGTTGTGTAGATCACGGCGGCGGCGACGGCGGCGGCGATGAGGACGAGAGCCACCAGAGCAAGGACGAAGCGGACGAATCGCGAGAACCCGCCGCGCTTCTTCGGTCCAGGCGGTGGCGGCGCCGGCGGTGGTGCTGCCTGTCGCTGCGCTCGCGGCGCCGGCCGCCTGGTTTGGGAGGGCGGCGGCTGGAAGGCGGTCGGCTCGGTCTGGTCGAGGCGGCGCGTCGCGGTCTCGCCGCCGAGCACGCGGGTCGCCTCGTCGCCCTCCTCGAGCGGCAGCGTCACGTCCTCGCCGCGCAGGCCGAGCGTCAGGCCGCCGGCCAGCTCGGCGGCGCTGGAGTAGCGTCGCGCCGGGTCGCCCTCCAGCGCCCGCAGCACGACCGCGCCAAGCGTCTCGGAGACCTCGTCGTTATAGGTGCTAGGGGCCAGCGGCCGCTCGTTCTGCTGGCGCACCGCCAGCTCGGCCAGGGTCGAGCCCTCATAGGGCAGCCGGCCGGTGAGGAACTGGTAGAGGACGACGCCCAGCGCGTAGACGTCCGTCGCCGGTGTCGCCTCCTCGCCGCGCACCTGCTCGGGCGCGAGGTAGGCGGCGGTGCCGACAACCGAGCCGACCTGGGTGATCCGCGTCTGTTCGATCGCCCGCGCGATGCCGAAGTCGGTGAGCTTGAGGGTCATCTCACCACCCCCGACCGGACCGCCGGTGATCATCAGGTTGCCCGGCTTGACGTCGCGGTGGATGATCCCGCGCCGGTGCGCGTAGTCGAGCCCGGCGCAGGCCTGGGCGCCGACCTCGGCCGCGGTCTCGGCGGCGAGCGGGCCCTGCTTCTGGAGGATCTGGGCGCCCGAGCGTCCTTCGACGTACTCCATCACGATGTAGTGGCGGCCGCGGTCGATCCCGGTGTCGTAAACCTGGACGATGTTGGGGTGGATCAGCTTCGCGACCGAGGTCGCCTCGCGGCGAAAGCGTTCGACGAAGCGCTCGTCGTCGGAGAGGTGCTCGGCGAGGATCTTTACCGCGACCGTCCGCTCCAGGGTGCGGTCGACGGCGCAATGAACGTTCGACATCCCGCCCGAGCCGAGCCGGTCGCCGATCTCGTAACGCCCTGAGAGCGTTCCGGTCTCCATCAGCCGTCGTCTCCCTCTTCGACCTCGCTGCTGGGGCTGATGCCGCCGGAGGGCTCTTCCGGGGGTTCCACTTCTTCCGCCGGAGGCTCCTCTTCACTTTCTTTTTCTTCCCGTTCCGCTTCCTTCTCTTCGTCCTTTTCGGCCTTCTCTTCTTCTCGTTCGCGTTCTTTTTCTTCCTTCTCTTCTTCCTTTTCTTGGTCCTCGTCGTCGCTTTCGCTCGGCTCCGGCACCGGGACGAATTCTTCGGTCGTCTCTTCTTCACAGGTGTCGACCACTTCGTTCAGCCTCGCGGCGCCGCGCTCGAGCGCCTGCTGAAGCTCTGCGTCGACCCCTTCCAGTGCTTCAACCTGCGCGCCCACCTGTTCGGCCGCTTCCGCGGCTCCGGCGCATTCGCCTTCGCTCGCGAGCTGCTCGACCGCATCGAGGTTGGCGGTGATCTCCCTCGCGTCAGCACCAGGCAGCAGCTGCGCGTCGTCTCTTCCCCCACAGGAGGCGAGCGTCACGGCGGCGGTCATGCCGAGCGCGAATGTGAGTCCGAGGGCGGTCAGTAGGCGCATCGTTGCGAGTCTAGACAACCCCTCGTGGGCCAAGTTTTCCCTGCATTCGACGCCTGGACGCGGTCACATCCCGACCTGCAGGCGGTCGGCGAGGCGGCTTGGCAGGCCGGCCGCGGAGATCGTCGCGGCGGCGCGGTCGACGTCATAGGAGACGCGGTGGAAGCAGGCGGTCAGCGCCTCGGTGTCGAACTCCAGCCAGGCGGCGCGCGGGTCCCCGTCGCGCGGCTGGCCGACGCTGCCGGGGTTGAGCAGCCAGGCGCCGCTCGCAAGGTCCAGCAATGCCCCGTCGCTCATCCGCGCTCCCCGGACCTCGCCCGACCCGGGCCCGTCGGGCTGGTTGAAGAAGAGCGACACGTGCGAGTGCCCGATCAGGCCGATCCGCTCCGGCTGGACCTCGAAGCAGGCCTCTGCCTGCTCGGCCGAGAGCACGTACTCCCAGACCGGATCGCGCGGGGAGGCGTGGAACAGGGCGACCTCCTCACGTCGCGCCGCCGGCTCCAGGTCGCCGAGGAACTCGAGCGTGTGGGAGGCGATGTTCTCCTGGGTCCAGGCGACCCCCGCCGCGGCAGCCTCCGAGAAGGCGGAGACCCGCAGCTCGCCCAGCACGGCCAGGTCGTGGTTGCCCGCGAGGCAGACGGCGCAGCGCTCGCGGACGAGGTCCGCGCATGCGTCCGGATCGGCGCCGTAGCCGACCACGTCTCCCAGGCACCAGACCTCCTCGGTCTCGGCCGCGTCCACTGCCTCGAGAACGGCCTCCAGCGCAGGCAGGTTGGAGTGGATGTCGGCGATCGCCGCGACGCGCACGGCGGCCAGCGTACTTGCGAGGCGGCACCGGCCCCGGTCCGCTCCATACGATGAAGGCGTGAGCGCGGAGCGAGCAAGCGACCCGATCGCCGAGCTGCGCTCCGCGGTCGGCCGTGCCGCACTGGCCCTGCGGGGCGGCGAGCCGGCCGGGCCCGAGCCCACCCTGGAGCGGCCGCCGAAGCCGGAGCTGGGCGACTACAGCTCGAACGCCGCGATGCTGCTCGCCGCCCCGCTCGGCGAGAGCCCGCGCGCGGTCGCCGAGCGCCTCTGCGGCGAGCTCGAGCGGGAGCTGGGCGCCAACGGCAGCCTCGAGCGGGTCGAGGTCGCCGGCCCCGGGTTCGTCAACCTCTTCCTCTCCGACGCCTGGTACCGGCGCGCGATGGCGAGTCTCGCGGCCGCGGGCGAGCGGCTCGGCCCGGCGCCGACCGAGTCGCCGGAGCGCGTCCTGGTCGAGTTCGTCTCCGCCAACCCGACCGGTCCCCTGCACGTCGGCGGCGGCCGCCACGCCGCCTACGGCGACGCCCTGGTCCGCCTGCTCGAGGCGGTTGGGCACGAGGTCCAGCGCGAGTACTACGTCAACGACGCGGGCGGGCAGATCGAGCGCTTCGCCGCCTCGATCGCCGCCCGCATGCGGGGGGAGGAGCCCCCCAAGGATGGTTACGCGGGCGAGTACGTAGCGGAGCTCGCAGCGGGTTTCGCGGCGGCCGGGGTGGATCCCGGCGACACCGAGGCGCTCGGCCGGCGCGGGGTGGAGGCGGTGGTGGAGAAAGTGCGAGCCACGCTCGACCGCTTCGGCGTCCGCTTCGACACCTGGCTCTCGGAGCGCGCGCTCTACGAGCGCGGCGAGGTCGAGGTCGCCCTGGGCCGGCTGGAGGAGAGCGGGCACACGTACCGCAGCGAAGAAGCGCTCTGGCTGCGGACCACCACCTTCGGCGACGACAAGGACCGGGTGCTGATCCGGGCCAACGGCGAACCGACCTACCTCGCCGCCGACGTCGCCTACCACTGGGACAAGCTGGAGCGGGGGTTTGGGAGGTTGGTCGATGTCTTCGGCGCCGACCACCATGGCTACGTGCCGCGACTGCGCGCCGTGGTCGCCGGCCTCGGCCACGACCCCGAGCGCCTCGAGGTCCTGATCATGCGGTTGGTCCACATAGTCGAAGGCGGGGAGAGGGCGCAGATGTCGAAGCGCAGCGGCGACTTCGTCTCGCTCGACGAACTGCTCGACGACATCGGCGCCGACGCCACTCGCTGGTTCATGCTCTGGCGCAGCCACGACACCACGGTCGACCTCGACCTCGAGCTGGCTCGCCGCCAGTCGAACGACAACCCCGTCTACTACGTGCAGTACGCGCACGCGCGTATCGCCAGCATCCTGCGCAAGGCGGGCAAGGACGCGGAGAGCGCCGCTCCCGTCGACGCGGAGATCCCCGGCGTGGGCCTGGAGCCGGCCGAGCGGGCGCTGGTCAAGCGCCTGCTCGAGTTCCCGGGCGAGGTTCGCGAGGCGGCCGCGCGCCGCGCGCCGCACCGGATCTGCACCTACGCCACCGCGGTCGCGGCCGATTTCCACGCCTTCTACCGCGACTGCCAGGTGGTCGGCGCCGAGGGCGAGGGTGTCGAGCAGTCGCGGCTGGCGCTCTGCCTCCTGGCCAAGCGGACGATCGCCGGCTCGCTCGACCTGCTCGGAATCTCCGCTCCCGAGCGGATGTGATGTTCCGCCGCCGTCGCCCCCCGGTCCTGGCGGAGCTCCCCGCGGGGGCGGGAGAGTCGGTGCGCCCCGGGTCGCTGAGCCGCGCCGAGTTGGCACCCCTCGACGGGTTGCTGAAGGCGATGGGCGACGCACGCGTGTTGCTCGCGACCGGGATGGAGGCGAAGTCGGTGCTTGCACTGGGCCTTGCCACCGTCGCCGCCGCAGAGGGTCGTCGGACAGCCCTGGTCGAGTGCGATCTCGTCCTGCCCTCGCTGGCCCCAAGGCTCGGTCTCGACCCGGCTCCCGGCCTGCGCGAGTACCTGCGCCAGGAGGCCGAGGCGCCGCAGATCCTCCAGCCGCTCGTCCTCGCCGGCCCGGCGTCGGGCCGGGCTGTGGCGCCGCTTGCCTGCGTGGTAGCCGGCGAGCAGGTCGAGGACGGTTTGCCGCTGCTCGACTCCGAGGGCTTCCGTCACGCGGTCGCAAAGCTGCGCAGCGCTTACGACCTGGTCGTCCTCGACGGTCCGCCGCTCGAGGACGTGCCGTCCCTGCTCGCGGTTGTCGCCCGCGCCGACAGGACCCTGGCCTGCGGTCCAAAGTCGGACTTGCCTCGCAAGCCAAAGGTGCCCGTCGACGGCCTGGTGCTCCAGGTCTAGCCGGGCTCAGAGGTCGTAGCGGGCGATGTCGGCATCGAGGCGCTCGGCGTCCTCGTCCGGCGGTCCCGCTTGGTTGGCGGGAGGCGCCGGACGAGCGCCGGCCCGCCGCCAGCGGGCGACGCCGAAGCCGAGCGCGACCAGTGCCACGAGGAAGCCGACCGCCGGCGCCAGGTAGGCGGAGAGGCTGAAGCCGGAGCCCTCCGGTAGGGCTAGCACCTGGCGTCCGTACTGGTCGACGAGAGCATCCTTGATCTCTGCCTTGGTCTTGCCAGCGGCGATCAGCCTGTTGATCAGCGCTCTCTGCCGCTCCGCCTGCGGGGCATTTGAGAGCTCGAGCAGCGTGCCGCAGATCGGGCACATCACCTCGTCTTCGAGGTCGACGAGCGTCGCCTGCTGCGCCGCAGGAGCAAGAGTCGGCAGCAGGATCAGGGCGAGCGCGGCGAGCACGACGCTGCGCCTCACCGCGACCCCCTGGGCTCCGCCGTGATGGGTGGCACGACGTTCTCGCGCAGGAAGCGGTCGTCGACCGGGCCGAGCCGGATCAGCGCCAGGCGTCCGCTCGGGTCGACCAGGAAGTTCTCCGGGACGCCGGTCGAGCCGAAGGCTTCGCTGCGCTCGTCGCCGACCGATCGCAGCTGCGGGTAGCTGATCGGGTACTCGCGCAGGAAGGCCAGCGCGTCGTCGGTGTTGTCCTGGACGTTGATGCCGAGCACGGTGACGCCGGAGTCTCGGTAGCGGCGCTGGAAGCGCTCCAGGGCCGGCGCCTCCTCTCGGCAGGGGAGACACCAGGACGCCCAGAGGTTGACCAGCACCCAGCGCCCGCGGTGGTCGGCGATCGAGCCGGTTCCCTCACTGCCCAGCCTCGGCAGCTCCCGGTCCGGCACCGGGTCGCCCACGGCGACCCTGGTGCCTCTCTTGCTGAGCAGGCCAAATCCGAGCAGGCCGACTACGGCCAGCACCGCGAGGAAGATGAGGAAGGAGCGTGCGCCCACTTCCAGGGACTCTAGTTAGAGCGCACCTCCAACCGCATTGCTGCGGTCATAGAATCAGCCTCTGATGCGGACGTAGCTCAGTTGGTAGAGCGTCAGCTTCCCAAGCTGAAGGTCGCGGGTTCGAGACCCGTCGTCCGCTTCTCGGAAATCTTTGCGGGGCGGTAGAAGTGCTCGGTCGCGCCGCGCACCTGGCGCTTGAAGGCAAGCTCCACCAGGCCGCTCTTGTAGAGCTCGGTGACGTGGTAGTTGACGTTGCTGAGCGGCATCTGCAACTCGTGGCTGAGGTCACTGGGGGAGAGGACCCGCCCCCCGTCCAGGGCGAGGACTTCGAGGATTGAGATGCGCAGGGGGTGGGTATTGGCCCGGGCCAGAAGTTGCCAGTTCACGACGCCTCCTCTACAGATTTTCTGAATACCAAAAAGTGCTTAGTTAGCTTATACCAAAAAATGATGGTTTAAAGTTAGAGAACCGGGTAGAAGAGGCGCAGATGGCGCTATGTGCTGGAACTGACGGATGACTGGGAGGAGTAGCGCAATGGGGTCGATTCGCTGGGGTTCGCGTGGCACGGCCTCAATGGCCGTAGCCGTGATCGCGCTTGCGCTGGGAGCGACTGCAGCTGTGGCGGCCGAACCCATCATCGGCCCGCAGAACCCGGACGAACCGAAAGTCGACAGCCCATGGCAGGCCGGGACCTGCAAAACCGACGCGCCCGAAGAGTGCTCCGTCGCGACCCCTGAGCAGTTCTTCGAACAGGCGGCCGGGCACCCGTCGGTCGGCTTCACGCAGTTCATCGTCAATTCGAAACCCGGCACCCTCGGACCCGTCCCGATCGGAAACCTGCGCACCGTCCGCGTCGATCTCCCCGCCGGTCTCACCGTCAACCCGCAGTCGACGCCCGCGCAATGCGAGCTCGCCCCCGGAGAGAGCCCCAAAAACTGCCCACCGACCTCGAAAGTCGGGACCAGCGTCGTGACCGCGGTCAGCACGATATTCCCGACCGACGGGACGCCAGTCACGGTGGGCCCGTTCAATGTCTACAACGTCATTCCGGAACCGGGCGAACCGGCCCGCTTCGGCCTCGACGCGCTCGGCAACCACGTCTTCCTCGAGGCCGACATTGCCTGGGAGAGCGACTATCACGAGTACTTCACGATCGACGTGGCCAAACTCACGCTTCCAATTCCCGGATTCGAGGAAGGGGCCAGGATCCTCAAGAACCGCCTTGTCTTCGACGGCAACGGCGAGACACCGGGCGACGACGGCACCTTCATCACGACGCCGACGACCTGCTTCGGCCCCGCGATCCCCGGTTCGCCGTTTGAGCACGTCTACTCGACCTACCTGAGGGCGGACGGCTACGAGCCGGAATTCATCGACCCGAACTTCCCCAACGGCTCTCCATTCATCGAGTCGAAGATCCCCCGGGACCCCCCTGCGTTCGAAACTTCGCCGAAGGAATGCGGCTCGATTCCCTTCGATCCTGCGATCGACGTCGATCCCGGCACCGCCCAGACCGACTCACCGGCGGGCGCGACGGTCACCGTGAACGTGCCCGAGGTCAAAAACCCAACCCTGGGCGAAGAGAGCCAGGGCAGCTCCCACGTGCGCTCCGCGCGGGTTTCCCTTCCCACCGGGATGGGCCTCAACCCTTCGGCCGCGAACGGCCTCGAGGCCTGCACCGACGCGCAGTTCGGCAAGGGGACGAGAAACCCAATCGCCTGCCCGCCGGCATCGAAAGTCGGCACCGTTGAAGTCGACACTCCGCCGCTGCCTGAGGGCGCGCTCACCGGCAGCGTCTACGTCGGCCAGCAGCTCAGCCGCGACCCGACGTCGGGCGAGCAGTACCGGATCTTCGTCACCGTCGAGTCGGCGCGCTACGACATTTCCGCCCGCCTGCTCGGCAGGGTCTCGGCCAACCCCGCGACCGGTCAGCTGACCACCACCTTCGACGACGCGCCGCTGGGCAGCGTGCCGGTGCCGGGTCTCCCGCAGGTCCCCTTCAGCTCCTTCGTCCTCAAATTCAACGGTGGCGCGAGGGCGCCGCTGACCAGCCCGCCCACCTGCGGGCCGAATGCGACCGCGACCCAGATGACGCCCTGGTCGGACAATGCGGACGCCGCCCCGGGCGATGAGTTCGAGATGACCTCCGCCCCTGGTGGTGGGCCCTGCGCGAAAACGCTGGCCGAGCGCCCCTTCGCGCCGAGCTTCGCTGCTAAAACGCTCAAACCGCGGGGCGGCGAGTTCAGCCCGCTGGTCGTCGACGTCGCCCGGGCCGACGGCAACCAGGAGCTGAAGGGCGTCGACGTCGACCTGCCGCCGGGCGTGACGGCGAAGCTGGCCGGCGTCCGCTACTGCCCCGAGTCGGCGATCGCCGCGGCGGCGGCGAACAGCGGCGCAGCGGAGGCGGCAGCGCCGAGCTGCCCCAAATCCAGCCTCGTCGGCACCGTCTTCGTCCGCACCGGAACCGGCCCCGAGCCGATTCAGATCCAGGGCAAAGCTTTCCTCGCAGGGCCCCATAACGGAGCCCCTCTCTCCCTTGTAGTCGTCACCCCCGCCACTGCCGGGCCCTTTGACCTGGGCGTGGTCGTGGTGAGGGTGGCGCTACGAATCGATCCCGAAACGGCGCAGGTCCACGCGGTTCCGGACACGATCCCGCACGTCTTCGGCGGGGCGCTGCTCGACATCCGCTCGATCTCGCTGCGGGTCAACCGCCAGCAGTTCTCGCTCAACCCGACCAACTGCTCGCCGATGGCGGTGGGGGCGACCCTGCGCGGCGGCGGGGCCAACCCGCTCAACCCCGCTTCCTTCAGCGCCTTCCCGGCCTCGGTTCCGTTCCAGGTCAATAACTGCGACCGGCTCGGCTTCAGGCCGAAACTCCACTTCAGGGTGTTCGGCGCGACCAAGCGGGGGAAGAACCCGAAGCTGCGCGCCGTCCTCAAAGCTCGCGACGGGGACGCCAACATCGGCCGCGCCGCGGTCACCCTGCCGCGCTCGTTCTTCCTCGACCAGGCCAGCCTCTCGAAGGTCTGCACCCGGGTCCAGTTCGCCGCCAACGACTGCCCGAAAAACTCGATCTACGGCCACGCGAAGGCGGTCACGCCGCTGCTCGACGGGCCGCTCAAGGGCCCGGTCTACCTGCGCTCCTCCAACAACCTGCTGCCCGATCTCGTCGCTCGCCTGCGCGGTCAGGTGGAGGTCCACCTGGTCGGCCGCATCGACACGGTCAAAGGGAGGATCCGCAACACCTTCGACAGAGTCCCCGACGTGCCGGTGTCGAGGTTCATGCTCACCGTGAGGGGCGGTAAAAAAGGACTGTTGGTCAATTCGCGCAACCTCTGCAAGAAGAAGAAAGGGAAAGGCGCCCCCAAGATCCGCGCGATCGCCAGGTTCAAAGCCCACAACGGCAAGAAGCGCAACATGCGTCCGAAGCTGCGCACCCCCTGCGGCAAGAAGGGGAAGAAAGGCAAAGGCCGACGCTAGGTCGGCTGGCTCGTCGGCCGGATCAGGATCTCGTTGACGTCGACCCCGTCGCGCTGCTCCAGGGCGAAGATCACCGCCTTGGCGATGTCGTCGTCCTGCAGCGCCCACTCGCCGGGGCGGTTGTCGAAGAACGGGGTGTCGGTCATCCCAGGCTCGATCAGGGTCACCCGGATCGCGTGGTTCTCGTGCATCTGGCGCAGCTCGGCCCGTAGCGCCTCTCCGATCGCGGTCGCCGCCCACTTGGTCGCCGAGTAGAGCGACCCGGGCAGCGCCCGGCGGCCCGCCACCGAGCTGGTGACCAGGAAGTGGCCGTCGCCGCGCTCGAGCAGGTGGGGGAGGGTGGCGCGGATCGTCAGCGCCACGCCGTAGACGTTGGTCAGGACCATCGAGCGCCAGTGCTCGACCGACTCCTCGAGGAAGCCGCGGGTCGCGCCGAAGCCGGCGTTGGCGAAGACGGCGTCGATGCGGCCGAAGCGCTCCAGCGCCGCCGCGGCCATCGCCTCGACCTGGTCCCACTCGGTGACGTCGCAGCGCACCGCCAGCGCCCGCTCCTCGCCGCCCAGCTCGGCGGCCAGCTCCTGCAGCGGCTCCATGCGGCGCGCCGCCAGCACCAGCCGGTAGCTGCCGGCGGCGGCTCGCGCCGTCGCCGCGCCGATCCCGCTCGAGGCGCCGGTGATGAGCAGGACGGGGTCATCGGCCACCGCTGGATTGTTCCACGGCCCGCCTTGCGATAATTCCTCGCCCGTGGATCCCCAGCGCAAGAGGACGATCCGGCTGGTGGTGGCGCTCAGCGTCGCGGTCCTGCTCGCCGTCGGGCTCGTCTACACCTCGTTCAGCGCCTCGACCGAGGCCAAGGAGCCCTCGCAGCTGCTTGGCGCTACGCCGGGCACCAGCTACGAAATGACCGGGCGCGTCGTGCCGGGATCGATCCGCCGCGACGGCAACGGCCTGCGCTTCCAGGTCGCCGATCGCGACGGCGGCGGCCAGCGCCTACCCGTCACCTACACCGGCACCGTCCCCGACCCCTTCCGCGGCGGGCGGGAGATCATCCTCACGGGCACGGTCGAGAGCGGCACCTTCGTCGGCGAGCCCGACACGCTGATCACCAAGTGCCCCTCGAAGTTCACGGTTGAGAACTCTGGGAAATGACGGCTAACCTCGGCAGCGCCGCCCTGGCGCTTGCCTTCTTCGCGACCCTCTGCGCCGCGGGTCTGGCGCTTGCGGGCGCTCGCGGGGAGCGGCGCTGGGTCGATGCCTCGCGTCGCGCCGTCTACACGCTCTGCGCGCTGCTCACCCTCTGCGTGGTCCTGATCGAGATCGCCTTCATCAGCGATGACTTCTCGCTCAGCATCGTCCAGGAGCACTCCTCGATAGAGACGCCGACCTTCTACAAGCTGGCGGCGATGTGGTCGAGTCAGGAGGGCTCGCTGCTGCTCTGGGCCTGGGTGCTCTCGATCGCCTCCTCGGCAGCGCTGTACGCGACCCGGGACAAGTTGCGCGAGGTGGTCCCCTACGCGACCGCGGTGTTGGCGGGGGTGGCGGGCTTCTTCACTGGCCTGCTCCTGTTCGGCGAGGGCGTCGACCCCTTCGCGACCCTGAGCCCGGCGCCGGCCGACGGGGTCGGGCTGACCCCGCTGCTGCAGCACCCGAGCATGATGATCCACCCGCCGATGCTCTACTCGGGGTACGTCGCCTTCACGATCCCCTTCGCCTTCGCGATCGGCGCCCTCGTCACCCGCCGCCTCGACGCCGCCTGGATCCGCGCCACGCGCCGCTTCGCGCTGATCGCCTGGGCCTTCCTCGGCCTCGGCCTGCTGCTCGGCGCGCGCTGGTCGTACACCGAGCTCGGCTGGGGCGGGTACTGGGCCTGGGATCCGGTCGAGAACGCCGCCCTGATGCCGTGGCTGACCGGGACCGCCTTCCTGCACTCGATCATGGTCCAGGAGAAGCGAGGCATCCTGAAGGTCTGGAACGCCAGCCTGATCGTCGTCACCTTCGCGCTGGCGCTGCTCGGCACCTTCCTCGTCCGCTCCGGCGTGCTGCAGTCGATCCACGCCTTCGGCGACAGCACGGTCGGTCCCTACATCCTCGGCCTGATCGCGGTGGTGCTGCTCGGCTCGGCGGCGCTGATCGTCTCCCGCCTCGACGACCTGCGCTCGGAGCGGCGGATCGACTCGCTGGCCTCGCGCGAGGCCGTCTTCCTGGTCAACAACCTCCTCCTGGTGGCGCTCACCGCGACGATCTTCTGGGGCACCTTCTTCCCGCTGATCTCGGAGCTATTCACCGGCGAGAAAGCCTCGCTGGCGGCGCCCTGGTTCGACCAGTACACGACGCCGCTGGCGGTCCTGCTCGTGCTCTTCACCGGGATCGGGCCGCTTCTCGCCTGGCGCCGGGTCAGCTGGGACACGGCGAAGCGGGTCTTCCTCGCGCCGGCGGCGGTCGCGGTCCTGGTGGGCGTGGCGCTGCTGCTGAGTACCGACGTCGCCAACTCTCTTTGGGCCCTCGCTCTCTTCGTCTTCGCCGCTTTTTCCCTGACTGGACTGGCGCAGGAGTTCTGGCGCGGTGCGGCGGCGCGCCGGCGGCTCAGCGGCGAATCGATGCCGGCGGCGCTCGCCGCGATCGTCACCCGCAACCGGCGCCGCTACGGCGGCTACATCGTCCATGCCGGCATCGCCGTGCTGCTGATCGGGATCGCCGCCTCCTCCAGCTTCCAGACCAAGCGCGACCTGAAACTGAGCCCGGGGGAGAGCGCCGTCGTCGAGGGCCGCCAGATCACCTACGAGCGGCCCACGGTCTCGGTCGACGAGCGAGCGCTCACCTTCGGCGCCGTGCTCGGGGTCGAGCAGGACGGGGAGCGCTTCGAGCTGCGGCCGAGCCGCGATTACTTCCGCCCGACCGGCGTTCAGGGAAGGACGATCGGCAGCTTCTTCAGCGGTGAGGCGACCAGCGAGGTCGGTCTCAAACCCGGCCTCCGCAGCGACCTCTGGGCCGCGCCGGAACCGGACCTCTCGGCGCTGAAACGCAGGGTCCGCGCGGCGGATCGTGGCTTCGGCGCGTGCGTCCGCGGCGCCCCGGGCGCGCCACCGCAGTGTGAGGCGGTGGCGCAGCTGATGCGGGCGGCTGCTGCCGACCCGCGCCTGCGCCCGGCGGCACTCGCCCAGATCAACCGGCTCCAGGCCGCCGTCGCGGAGCGCCTGGCGCGCAGCTACATCGCCGAAGGGGCGCCCGTCACCTTCCGCGTCATCGTCGACCCGCTCGTCACCTGGATCTGGATCGGCGCCCTGATCGCGCTGACCGGCGCCCTGATCGCAATCTGGCCCACCCGCCGCTCGCGCCGCGCCCCCGCTGCCGACACCGAGCTGGAGGCGCTGAAGGAAGCCAAGTACCGCGAGATCAGTGACGCCGAGCTGGACCACGCCGCCGGCAAGCTCTCCGACGAGGACTACGCATTGCTCGACGCCGAGCTGCGCCGCGAGGCGGTCGAGATCCTCGACCGCGGCAACGGCCACGCCGGAAACGGCAGGCCGGCGGAGAAGCCGGCCGCCCGCGGCTAGTGCCGGGTCACTAGATCTTCAGCAGGACGAGCGTGTTGACGGCGAAGAGGACGGCGAAGAAGACCGTCGCCCGGTCCAAGTTGCGCTCGACCATCGAGCCGCCGCCGAAGGAGCTGCCTCCGCCGCCGATCACGAAGGCGCCCGAGAGCCCCGCGTCTTTGCCCGAGTGCAGCAGGATCAGGAAGATCAGGACGGCGGAGATGATCACCTGGATGAAGCTGAGAAAGGTCTCCATGAGGGGGTGGAGTGTAGCCGTCTCTCCACGCCCCTGGCTCCGCCCTGGGCCTTGAGACAAATCAAGAGTTGACGTTGACACGGTTGACAAATCTGGCTAAATTGTCAACTGCACGGACTGAACGCGGCTGTTTGACAAGGAGGAGATGGCATGGAGGCGCACGCTCACTCTCACGCCCATGAGGACGTCGAGCTCAATCCGGCTACCTGGAGCGATCCCAAGCGCTACGCGTGGCTGCTCGGCATCGTCGTGCCGCTGACGCCGTTCATCGCCTGGGCGAGCGTCGAGGCGACGGGGCTCGAGTTCTTCTGGTTCGTCGGTCCACTGCTCGTCTTCGTCGCCTTCCCCCTGCTCGACATCGCGATCGGGATGGACGCCACCAACCCGCCCGACAGCGTGCTCAAGTGGCTCGAGCAGGACCGCTACTACCGCTGGTGCACCTACCTATTCATCCCGATCCAGTTCGCTGGCCTCGTCTTCGCCTGCTGGCTCTGGGCGAGCGGCGACCTCTCGGTCGCAGAGAGCATCGGCCTGGCGGTGACGATGGGGGTGGTCGGCGGGATCGCGATCAACACCGCCCACGAGCTTGGCCACAAGCGCGCCAGCATGGAGCGCTGGCTGAGCAAGGTCGCCCTGGCGCAGACCGGTTACGGCCACTTCTTCATCGAGCACAACCGCGGCCACCACGTCCGCGTTGCCACCCCGGAGGATCCGGCCAGCTCGCGGCTGGGGGAGAGCTTCTGGGCCTTCCTGCCCCGCACCGTCGTCGGCAGCCTGCGCTCGGCCTGGGGAATCGAGCGCGAGCGCCTCGGCCGCGGCGGCCACTCGGCCTGGAGCTGGCGCAGCGACATCCTTCAGGCCTGGGCGATGACGATCGTGCTGTTCGGGACGCTGACCGCGGTCTTCGGCCTTGTCGTCCTTCCCTACCTGCTGATCCAGGCACTCGGCTTCACCCTGCTGGAGGTCGTCAACTACCTCGAGCACTACGGCCTGCTGCGCCAGAAGCGCGAGGACGGCCGCTACGAGCGCTGCCTCCCCGAGCACAGCTGGAACAGCAACAACGTCGCCTCCAACGTCCTGCTCTACCACCTGCAGCGCCACAGCGACCACCACGCCAACCCGACCCGCCGCTACCAGGCGCTGCGCCACGTCGACGAGGCGCCGCAGCTGCCCACCGGCTATGCCGGGATGATCGTGCTCGCCTGGTTCCCGCCGCTCTGGCGCCGGGTGATGGACCCGCTCCTGGTCGAGCACTACGAAGGCGACCTGAGCCGGGCCAACATCCAGCCGCGCGCCCGCAAGCGCATTCTCGCCCGTTACGGCGCCGGGGCGTCTGCGTGAGCCGTTTCCGCTGTCCGGGCTGCGGTTACTTCTACGACGAGGAGGCGGGCCACCCGCGCGAGGGCTTCCCGCCCGGCACGCCGTGGACCGAGGTTCCCGATGACTGGGCCTGCCCCGACTGCGGGGTGCGCGACAAGGTCGATTTCGAGCCCGACGAGGTCGGCGAGTGACCGCCACCGCTGCGACGATGGGCGGCGTGGCGAGCACGCGCACTCCTTACCCGCAGGCCGCCCGGCAACTGCTGCGCGAGACCCTGTTCGGAGCCGCTCGCGACGCGATCGAGCAGGGCTCCTGGTCGGAGACCACGATGGCTGGTATCGCCAGCGCCGCCGGCGTCAGCCGCCAGACCCTCTACAAGGAGTTCGGCAGCCGCGACGAGTTCGGCCAGGCCTTCGTCATCCACGAGGGGGAACGTTTCCTCGACGGGGTCGAGGCGGCGGTGCGCGAGCACCTCGACGACCCGCGCGCCGCGGTCGGCGCCGCTCTCGGGGTCTTCCTGCGCAGCGCCGGCGAGGACCCCCTCGTCCGCATCCTGCTCAGCGACGACGGCACCGGCGGCCTGCTTCCCTTCGTCACCACCCAGGGCATGCCGGTCGTCCACTGGGCGACCGCCCGGCTCACCGCGACGATCGAAGAGGGCTGGCCCGAGGCGCCCCCGGCGAAGGTTCGCCTGCTCGCCGAGTCCCTGGTCCGCCTCGCGATCAGCTACATCACGGCGCCGAGCGAGACCCCGGAGACGACGGCCACCCGGGCCGGCGAGCTGCTCGGCCCCTTCATCGACGAGGCGCTCAGCTCCGGCTGAGGCCGAGCGGCGCTAGCTCGCGGCGGCCTCGGTCCCGGCGGCGGCGCTCAGCGGGGTCGCGCCCTTGATCAGGTCGGCGGCGCGCTCGGCGATCGCGATCGTCGGGGCGTTGGTGTTGCCGCGGGGGACCGTGGGCATCACCGAGGCGTCGACGACGCGGATGCCTTCGAGACCCTGCACCCGCAGCTCCGAGTCGACGACCGAGCCGATCGCGCAGGTGCCGACCGGGTGGTAGATCGGGAAGGTGGTGGCGGCGACGTGGGCGCTCAGCGCCTTGTCGGAGTCCCCGTCCGGCACGGTGTAGGGCTCGCTGCAGTAGGGCTGGAGCGCCGGCTGGGCGCAGATCTCCTGGGTCAGCCTCAGCGCCTCGACCAGCCGCTCGAGGTCCGTGCCGGCACTGAAGAACTCGTTGCGGACGATCGGCTTGGCGGTTGGGTCTTTTGAGGCGAGCCGCACCGCGCCGCGGCTCTCAGGCGTGAGCAGGCAGGCCAGGACGACCGTGCCGTGCGCCTGCGGGTCGCTCATCCCCTCGTCGACGATCTGCAGGGGCACGGTGTGGAACTGGACGTCCGGGGCGCCGGCGCCGGGCTCGACCGTCGCGAATCCTCCCGCCTCGGCGAAGTTGGAGGTGAACGGCCCGGTCTGGGAGGCTTCGAACTCCTCCAGCGCAGCCGGCTCCAGCGCCTTCAGCAGGCTCTCGGGCTCGCTCGCGGTCCAGACGCCGTACGTACAGGCGTGGTCGCTCAGGTTCTCGCCCACCGCGGGCTGGTCGAGCAGCAGCTCGATTTCGCGCATCGCCAGGTGCTCGGCGGGGCCGACCCCGGAGAGCATCAGCAGCTGCGGCGAGTTGAAGGCGCCGCCGCAGAGGATCGTCTCGCGCTCGGCGCGCAGCTCCTGGGGCTGGCCGAGGTGGGTCGCTTCGACGCCGACCGCGCGCGTGCCGTCAAAGAGCACACGGTTGACGTGCATGAACGGCATCACGGTCAGGTTCGGCCGCTCCATCGCCGGGTGTAGGAAGGCGACTGACGCGCTGGCGCGCATCCCACCCCGCTGGGTCACCTGGTACATGCCCACCCCGTCCTGCTCGTCCCCGTTGAAGTCCTCGTTGCGGGCCAGCCCCGCTTCCACGCCGGCCTCGACCCAGGCAGGGGAGGTGGCGATGCCGGAGCGCTGCTCGGAGACCGGCAGCGGCCCGCCGACGGCATGCCACTCGGAGGCGCCGCGCTCGTTGTCCTCCGACTTGAGGAAGTAGGGGAAGAGGTCGTCCCAGGCCCAGCCGGGCTGCCCCCAGTCGTCGTAGTCGGGGCGGTTGCCGCGGATGTAGATCATCGCGTTGATCGAGGAGGAGCCACCGAGCACCTTGCCGCGGGGGAGGGCGATCCGGCGGCCGTTGCAGTTCGCCTCGGGCGCCGAGACGTAGTCCCAGTCGACGTCGGTTCGCTGCAGCTGCAGGTAGCCGAGCGGGACGTGGATGTTCTCCTTGGTGTCCGGCCCGCCGGCCTCGAGCAGGAGGACGTTGACGTCTGGGTCTTCGGAGAGCCTCGCCGCGAGGACGCACCCGGCCGAGCCCGCTCCGACGATCACGTAGTCGTACATCGCTCCTCCTCCGTTCGCCAGTCCCACCTGGACCGCTCAGACCTTACCGCCGCCCAGGGTGATGCGGAACACGAGCCGGCCGTGTCCTGTCTCGTCGACCGTGTCGCGCTCGGGCGCCCGCTCGTAGCCGAGCGACTCGTAGAGGCGGTGGGCCTCGTGCTGGTAGGGGCGGCTCCAGAGCGCGATCGCCTCCCAGCCGGCGGCGCGCGCCCGCTCGCCGCAGAGCTCGGTGAGGGCCCGGCCGATGCCGGCGCCGCGGGCATCGGCGGCGACCGCGAGCCGCGCCAGTTCGGCCTCCTCCGCGCGTGCGACGGCTCGTCCCGTTCGATCGATTCGACACATCCTGGTGTGGTCAATGCATCGAGCGACGCTCGTCAACGGGGGCAATAGGGCGACTACGCCGGTGACCACCCCGTCACGCTCGGCGACAAAGACCTCGCCCCGCGCAGCGGTCCGTTCGAAGTCGGCGTCGGCGTAGGGCTCGATGCGCCCGCCACCGCCGAGTGTCACGTAGGCCTCGGTCCAGAGCGCCGCGATCGCAGTGGCGTCCTCCGGGCGCGCCGTCCTCACGACTCGAGCAGCAGGGTCACCGGACCGTCGTTGACCAGGGCAACGCCCATGCACGCTCCGAAGACTCCCTTCGCCGCCCCGAGCCGTTCGCAGAAGCGGTCGTAGAGCGGCTCGGCCTCCTCGCCGGGCGCCGCCTCCCCATAGCTAGGCCGGTTGCCCTTGCGGGCGTCGCCGTAGAGGGTGAACTGGCTGACGCAAAGCACCTCGCGCTCGCGCAGCGGCTCGTTCATCCGGCCCTTGGCGTCGTCGAAGATCCTCAGCGCCCGCACCTTCTCGGCTAGCCGGTCGGCCTCGGCCTCGGTATCGCCGCGACGCACCCCGAGCAGGACCAGCAGCCCGGGGCCGATCTGCGCCACCCGCTCTCCCTCGACATCAACGGCGGCCTGGCTGACCCGCTGGACGAGCGCTCTCACCGGTCGCTCCCTTGCACGCCGCCCAAGCTACCGCTCGGAGCGGTAACCGCCGCCGCCCAGACGGTGTATATGGGTCGTAACTATCCGCATTATCTTCCTAGGAGGAATGATGATGGAGATGATCAAGCGGTTCGAGCCCGTCGCCCTATTGGTCTTGGTGCTCGGCGCTCTCAATTGGGGGATGGTCGGGCTGTTCGACACGAACGTGGTCTCGGACGTCTTCGGGAGCGGCACGCTCACCGACATCGTCTACGTCGTGGTCGGCGCCTGCGGCCTCCTCTACATCCCGAGGCTGCTCGACAGCCTCCACGTCGGCGGCCACACGCCGCACCCGCACGGCACCTGAGGCCGAGCGGCAATCGGACGACGACCGGGCCCGCGAGGGCCCGGTCTCTTTTGGCCTTGTCACCCCTCGTGTGGGCGCTCTCCCTCGAAGTAGTCGACCCCGTCCCCGCGCCGGAAGAACGCTCGCAGCCCGCCGCCTTTCGGCAGGCGCTCGCCGACGCCGATCTTGTCGGAATCGGGATAGACGACCACGTCCGGACGACCGCTGCTGCTGATTGCCAGGAAGGTGACGGTTTCCTCGGTGCGGTTGACGATCTGGTGCGCTCCCTCCTCGCCGACCGGAAAACTCACCGTCTCGCCCTCCTCCAGCTCTCGCAGGCCCTCCGGCGTACGGAGGGTGGGGTTCCCGGAGAGCACGATCACCAGCTCCTCGTCGGCGTAGTGGAAGTGGTACAGGTAGGCGGCCTCACCGGGCGGCACCTCCCAGAGGCTGCAGCCGATCAGCTCGGTGCCGAGCTCGTAGCCGATCCGGGCGCGGCGAGAGCGAAAGCCCTCCGGCCGCTCCCCCTCCTCGAATGTCGGCCTGAAGATGTTGGGAGTGCGCCGCACTAGGCTGCCCAGAATGACGATCCGCCCGGCGGTGAGAGGGGATGCGGAGCTGCTCTTCGGCCTGATCCGCGAGCTGGCCGAGTACGAGAAGCTCGGCGACGCGGTCAGGGGAGACGCGGAGCTGCTGGCGAGGACTTTGTTCGACCAGGAGGCCGCTGAGCCGCTGATCGCCGAGGTCGACGGCGAGGCTGTCGGCTACGCGATCTTCTTCGACACCTTCTCGACCTTCGAGTGCCGCTCCGGAATCTGGGTCGAGGATCTCTTCGTCCGCCCCGAGCACCGCCGCCGCGGCATCGGCCGGTCGCTGCTCGCCCGCATCGCGGCAACCGCGCTCGAGCGCGGTTGCGCCCGCCTCGAGTGGTCGGCGCTCGACTGGAACGAGCCGGCCCTGCGCTTCTACGACGAGCTCGGCGCAACGCGGCTGGGGGAGTGGCTGACCCTGCGCCTCGACGGTCAGGAGCTGGAGCGGCTGGGCGCCGAGCCCAGCAAGAAATCGCAGTAGCTCTCGCCGATCAGGTCGCTGTCGTCGATTCCAAGCCCGGTCCGCAGGACTCGCACCTGCTCCTCCTCCCGTGCAAGGTCCGAGCCGGGGGCGGCGACCGCCTCCAGCTCGATGAAGTCGCCCAGGTCCTCGACCCGGTCGAGGTGGATCCGCACGTTCTCCCAGAGGAAAAGCCGACGCCGCTTGGTGACGACAGCGACGACGCCGAGCGAGTCCGAGAGCGCCGCCTTCAGCTCGGCCGGCCGCTCGACCGGAACGATCCGGTAGCGGCTCTCCCGCGAGCCGACGCGATCGGGACGCAGGTAGGAGACCAGATACGGCGCTGCGTTCTCCTCCTCGCGCAGCTTGAGGCGGCTCCGGGACGCGCCGAAATACGTGTCGCGTTGGACAAGCACGCCGCCATCCTCGGCACCGAGCTCTCGGCAGGACACAGCCGACCGCTCCGGGTCGGGATCTCTGGCCTTCAGCTCGATGTTTCGGCTTGGCTCCTCGATGCGACAACACTAGGGCCGGCGCGCGGCCTCAGGCCATAGGCTCCCGTCCCTTGGCCGAGACCTGTTACAGGCACCCCGACCGCGAGACCGCCGTCTCCTGCTCGTCCTGTGGGCGGCCGATCTGTCCGGAGTGCATGACGCCGACGCCGGTCGGCATGCGCTGCCCGGAGTGCTCGCGCCAGCGCACGCACGTGACCCGGGGGGTGGGTGAGGCGTCGGCCCTCGCTGCCGCCCCGGCGACCTTCGTCCTGATCGCGCTCAACGTCGCCGCCTACCTCGCCGAGATCGTCTCCGGCTCGGGCGGCTTCTCTCAGAGGACGACCGACCCGATGTTGCTCGATTTCGGCCTTTTCGGGCCTTGGGTGGCGGACGGCGAGTGGTACCGGCTCATCACCAGCGGCTTCCTGCACGGGAGCATCCTTCACATCGGCTTCAACATGTTCGCCCTCTATTTCCTCGGTCGGATACTGGAGCCGGGGATCGGCACTCCGCGCTTCCTCGCCGTCTACTTCGTCTCGCTGCTTGGCGGCTCCTTCGGCGCCCTCTTGCTCGATCCGAACGCGCTCACAGTCGGTGCTTCTGGGGCGGTCTACGGCATCTTCGGTGCCACCTTCGTCATCGCCCGCCGGCGTGGCCTAGATGCGCTTGCGTCCTCGCTCGGCCTGCTCATCGTTCTCAACCTGGTGTTCAGCATCAGCGCCGCGCACATCAGTCTTGGCGGCCACCTCGGCGGACTTGCCGCCGGCGTGCTCTGCTCGTTCCTGATCGTCGCCGGCGAGCGAGGGATGCTCGGCCGCAACCACCTTCCCGCCGAGCTGCTGGCAATGGCCGCGCTCGGTGTCCTCTCTTTCGTCGCGGCCATAGCCGTCGCGTAAGTGGCCATCCCGGTAGGGGTGGAACGTCTTGTACTTTTTTCGCTGGCGGTTTCGGGGCGCCAGCCCTACGCGAATCGCCGAAAAAAGTTAAGTGGAACCCCTGCCGGGATGGCCACTCATGGGTCTATGAGGCGAGCGCAGCTCGGCGAAGCCGATGCTTCCTGGCGGGTCGACGAGGTCCGGGTGGATCAGGTGACCGAGCAGCTCGACGCCGTCAACCAGGCGAGGCCCTGGCCGGGAGAAGGTCGAGGCCGCGTCGACCGCGAAGACGCGCTGGGCGCCCAGGTCTTCGATCTCGAACCAGTGTTCGAGCGCCTGCGAGCGAGCGGCGTCGACGTACCAGCCGCATGGCATGACGACGACGACGTCGGGGTTGAGGCCCGAAAGCTCACCCCATGAGACCTCGGGCGACTTGAGCCCCGGTGGCCCCGCGACGTCTTCGCCGCCGGCGATCGAGATCATCTCCGGTACCCAGTGGCCGCCGACGTAGGGCGGATTGAGCCACTCCAGGGCGATCACCCGCGGCAGGCTCGCTCCGGCGACAGCGCCGCGAACGGACGCCAGCCTGCCTTCCAGCTCACCACGCAGCTCGTGCGCCGCGCCCTCGACCCCGGTGGCCTCGCCGAGCCGGACCACGTCCTCGAGCATCTCGGTCAGGGAGCTGGGGTCCTGTTGGAGGACCCGGGGCTTGCTCGGCAGCCGGGCGGCGACCTCGAGCACGTCCTCGTAGGAGACGGCGCAGACGGCGCAGACCGCCTGGGTGACGATCAGGTCCGGCGCCAGGTCGGCGAGCCGCTCCTCGTCGAGCGCGTAGAGCGCACGGCCCTCCGCCACGGTCGCCTTCACCGTGATGTCGATCTGCGCCGCATCGAGCCCGGAGGGCAGCACGGAGCGGGTCAGGCGCGGAACCGCGCCCGTCTCCGGCGGGTAGTCGCACTCGTGGGTGATCGCGACCACGCTCTCGTCCAGCCCCAGGGCGTAGAGCATCTCGGTTGCGGAGGGGACCAGGCTGGCGATGCGCATAGACCGATCAAATATGGCACCTGAAGGTCCGATCGGGGCGACGGCGGCGAAGAAAGCTATATTCCGTACGCCGCATGGCAGACGACGACCTTCCCCGAAGTACCGGGACACAGCAGGGCCCAGCCCTGACGTGAGCGCGCACGAGTCCTGATGCCCGTTCTGCTGATCGTTCTGGTCCTCCTCCTGGTTGCCGTCAACGGCTTCTTCGTCGCGGCCGAGTTCGCGATCGTGCGCTCGCGGCGCAGCCGGATCGAGAAGACGGCGGAGGAGGGGAGCGCCGCCGCCCGCGTCGCACTCGACCAGATCGACCACGTCGACGAGTTCGTCGCCACCTCCCAGGTCGGCATCACGCTG
>Ga0190265_10000094_pt1 | contig 95155 bp, 81 predicted proteins | sample Popmic124T_FD_133135 | JGI IMG/M metagenome (GOLD analysis project Ga0190265, IMG submission 133135) | Populus adjacent soil microbial communities from riparian zone of Indian Creek, Utah, USA - 124 T | ecosystem: Environmental > Terrestrial > Soil > Riparian zone | place: USA: Utah | collected... | reverse complement strand
GGCGCGGACGGGAGCGAGGCCTGATTGGATGGAACCCTTCGCCCGGACGATCGACGCGGCAAAGAAGTACGTCGTGTCGAGCACCCTGGACCGGGTCGATTGGAACGCGGAGCTCGTGCGCGGAGATCTGGAGAAGGCCGTTCAGCAGCTCAAGCGGGAGTCGGGTAAGGGACTGTTCGTGGGAGGCGTGAAGCTCCCGCTGGCGTTGGCGGAGCTGGGATTGATCGATGAGTACGAGTTCGTGGTGCAGCCCAGGCTAGCGGGCCATGGGCCGACGTTGTTCGCGGGGCTATCGAAGCGTATCGACTTGAAGCTCGTGAGCCGGCTGGAGTTCGGCTCGGGGGCGGTGGCGATGCGGTATGAGCCGAAAAGGTAGCCATCGGCATTTCGTTAGCCCGTTGAGTATCACTATGGGGTTCTGCAAAGCAGACACGTTGATTCGTCCCTTTTACTTTGACGCCACATCTCACTCCACCAATCTCATCTAATGCCTGAAGCGCCTCCACCACTGCCCAGGTCGCAACCGTCCTTTACGCGGCGCCACAGCACCATTCTCAAGCTCGCCGGCGTGGGCGCGCTCCTCCTGCTCTTATTGATTCCGCTGGCCATGATCGAGGGCCTCTTGAGCGACCGCCTCACGCGCAGGAACGAAGCCGTCAGCGACATCACGGCCTCATGGGGCAAGGACCAGCACATCATCGGACCAGTCCTCTGCGTTCCGTATCAGGTTCATGCCAAAGTCATCCGGGCGGTAACTTTGCCCGACGGTCGCGTCGAGTCGCGGGAGGTCGAGGAAACGACTTTGGCCACGGCCTATTTCCTGCCGGACGCTCTGGAAATCTCCGGCGACATCCGGACCCAAATGCTCCACCGGGGGATTTACGACGCGGCGGTTTTTCGCGGGCAGATCACCATCTCGGGACGGTTTGCGCCGCCGGATTTCGCCGCCCTGAAGATCGATTCCAAAGACGTTCTTTGGAAAGATGCCGCGGTCACGCTGGCGGTGAGCGATTTGCGCGGGACGCGAGAGAGCCTGGTGCTCGATTGGAACGGTGCGAAACGGCCGCTCCAGCCGGGTTCACAGTTACCGGGCTATACGACCGGAATCACGGCGCCGCTCGCGAGCGACCAGCCCATCGCCGTGGAGAGCGCCTTCTCCATCGCGCTCGATATCAATGGCAGCGGCGGGATTTTCTTCGCGCCGTTCGGGATGCAAAATAAGGTGTCGCTGAAATCGAACTGGCCCGATCCCGGTTTTCGCGGCGCCTTCCTGCCGGCGGAACGATCGGTCCGGCCGGATGGTTTCGATGCCACGTGGAGGGTCTCCTATTATGGCCGGGATTATCCGCAGCGCTGGACGAGCCGGAGCGGCAACGAACGTTTCACGACGGCCTCGGTGACGACATCCCTTTTCGGGACGCAGTTTCTCGATGTCCTGGACGCGTACCGCTACGTCGAGCGCTCGATCAAGTATGGCGTGCTCTTTTTCGTGCTCGTTTTCACAACCTTTTTCCTTTTCGAAGTGACGGCGCGTCAAAAAATCCATCCGTTGCAATATCTGATGGTGGGCGCCGCCCTTTGTCTTTTCTACCTGGCGCTGCTTTCGGCTTCAGAATTTATCGGGTTCAGCTTGTCCTATTTGATCGCGGCGGTGGCGGCGACCGGTCTGATCACCTGGTATTGCAGCCATTTCCTCGGCGGTGGAATGCGCACCCTGATGATCGGCGGCGGACTCGCGGGAGTTTACACCTTTCTTTACATCACGCTGCGGCAACAGGACTACGCGCTCCTCATGGGAACCATCGCGCTCTTTGTCGTGCTGGCGGTGGTGATGTACGTCACGCGCAAGGTCGATTGGTACGCACGCGATGTGGGATGAAGTTGAAGCGTTGAAGCGGCTTTCCGATCTTGCCTTGTAACGCTTCAACGCTTCAACCCTTCAACGTCTCCCCAAATTCACTGCCGGAATTCCGTCCTTGTCTTTCCCGCTGGCCGACGCGTGAGTTGGCCCATGCCTCCGACGGGCCGCTGGAAAGGGATTGATCGATCGTGACTGAAAAAAACGATGCGGAATACGTGCTGGGCACGCACGACGAAGAAGTCGCCCGCCTCGGGTTGCAGCACCGAGTCTGGCGATCGGTCGTGACCGACTGCTGGCGGCGAGCGGGCATTACCCATGGCTGGCGCGTGCTCGACGCGGGAGCGGGACCGGGCTACGCGACGGCCGATCTCGCCGAGCTCGTCGGGCCGGCCGGCGCCGTGCTGGCGATTGAACGCTCGGCCCGCTTTCTGAAGGTGGCGCGCGCGCGGTGCCAGAATCTCGGACTCACTAACGTGGAGTTCCGCGAAGCCGATCTGACGGAAAACACGCTCGGGGACCTGAATTTCGATGCAGCGTGGTGCCGCTGGGTGGCGTCATTTGTTTCGTCGCCGGAAAAACTGATCAAGACGATCGCCGGCGCGCTTCGCCCGGGCGGGGTCGCAATCTTTCACGAATACAGCGACTACGAAACGTTCCGCGTGATGCCGATCAAGCCCGCGCTGGAGAGCTTCATGTTCGAGGTGATGGCGAGCTGGCGCGCTTCGGGTGGCGAGCCGAACATCGCGCGCGAGCTGCCGCGGTTGCTGGCGGCGGCGGGACTGCGCGTGGTCGAAATCCGGCCGCAGGCGCGCACGGTGTCGCCGCGCGATTATACCTGGCAATGGCCGGCCAGCTTCATCGAGATCAATCTCGAGCGCTTGCGGGAACTGGGCCGCGTCACCCCGGAGTGGGCCGCCGATGTTTTGCGCGAGTTCAAGGAAGCGGAGGCAAACGCCGGCTCGTGGTTCACGACGCCGATGTTTCTCGAAATCATCGCCCGCCGCGAGTAGGAATGGTTACAAGGTTAAAAAAGTTACAATTCGGTTGGGATGGGGCCGATGTTGCCCTTGTAACAAATGTAACTCTTGTAACGATTCACGCATACATTGGTCACTGCGCCTCGCCCGCGAGGCCGACATTCCAGAGCTGGAAGCATTGATCGAACGTTCCGTGCGCGAGCTGCAATCGGCCTGCTACTCCGCCGCGCAAATGGACGGAGCGCTCGGCTCCGTCTTCGGCGTCGATCGCCAATTGATCCAGGACAAGACCTACTTCGTGATCGAACAACGCCAGGCGCTCATCGCCTGCGGCGGATGGAGCAAACGCGAATCGCTCTTCGGAAGTGATGCCGCGCGCGCCGTGGCGGATGCCCTGCTCGATCCGCTCTGGGACGCGGCCCGCATTCGCGCCTTCTTTGTTCATCCGGATTACGCCCGTCAGGGCCTTGGGCGCGCGATTCTCTTCGCATGCGAAAATGCAATTCGCGCCGAGCGTTTTCGCTCGATCGATCTGGTCGCGACTTTGCCGGGCGTGCCCTTTTATTCCGCGTTCGACTACGAAACCGGCGAACGCTACGAAGTGCCGCTCCGAAACGGGTTGAGCTTGCCAGTCGTCCGCATGACCAAGAATCTAAGGGCCGATGAATAAACGACAGATCATCTACAGCATCTTCGTGGCCCTCGTGCTCACGCTCCTGAGCATTTTCTTTTTCGATCAACCGATCGCGGCCTTCGTTCAGAAAGTAGGCGGCATGTCGTCGGTCGTTTTGCAGCAGGGCACGGCATTTCTGGACGTGATTTCGGGTTTCCCGATCGCCAGGTTTGCGCTCAGCTACGCGCTGCTGGCCGCGGGCCTCATGCTTTTCGCCTGGAAATCGACCCGAGCGGCCGCGTGGATGCTGTTGTTCATCGGTTGCGCGCAATTTGTGACCCGCATCACGGCCGGAACGCTGAAGAATGTCTTCCATCGGCTGCGCCCCTTCGAAGTCATTGGGGCGGGCAATTGGGATTGGAAATTTTTCGGGGCAGAAGGCAACTCTTTTCCTTCGGGCCACGCCGCACATTGGTGGGGCCTGTTTTTTCCGCTCGCGTTCCTGTTCCCGCGCTATCGCCTCCCGCTCCTGATCATTCCGCTCTTCATCTCCGTCGCCCGAGTCGGCGTCAACGATCACTGGTGCAGCGATGTTCTCGGGTCGGCCGCGATCGCCGCAGCGATCACGCTTCTCTTTATTTGGCTCTTTCGCAGGAAAGAAAGAACGGTAAATGTCGCTCCTGACCCGAAGCGAACGTCGCCCGAAAGCTTGAACTAAACATGAAAAAACTTCGTCCCCTCACCGCCATCGCACTTGCGCTTTACCTCCTGACTCTGAGCTCGACCGCGCAGAAATCCAACGCGCCGGCTCCCGATTATTTCCCGCTGCGCGTAGGCGATTCCTGGAGTTATCGCAGCACGGACGGCGACACCGAACACAGCCTCAAAGTAATGAACGAAGACAAGCAGGCTGATGGCACGATCCGCTACTTGGTGGAAAAGCTGACGGGCGCGAAAGTCCTGACGGTGTTCTCCAAGAGCGGCGGATGGGTGCTCATGCACTCGGAGCGCTATCCGGAGCACGAGGGGCTGGAGATAAAATACGAACCCGCGAAACAATATCTGCAAAACCCTCTCATCGCGGGCTCGAAGTGGTCGTGGAACGGTAAGGACTACACCCAAACCGCGCTCGACGAGAATCATCAGGTCGTCGATTTCGAAGACGTTATCGTGCGGGCGGGCAAGTTCCGGGCGATGAAGGTGGCGAGTCGAATCGTGGGTGCGGCGCCGCTGACCAGGACGAACTGGTATGCCGACGGCGTCGGTCTGGTTAAGTCCGAGACTGACGGCGGCCAGATCAAGTACGGCTGGGAACTGGCGGATTACAGCTTCAAAAAGAAGGATTAAGTCGGGACGCCACGGTTCGCTAGGAACGCCACCCTGCCGCGTCCGAATTCCACCTTGGAGGGACGACCGCCGTGTCGTCTCAAATATCCAGGGACGGAACAGCGCCTGGCCCTCCAACTGGCGTGGACCAACGTAGCGGATAGCCAATTAGGAATGAGGCGGAACGGGCCGCGCGGATTTCTCGAGGGCTTGGCAGAGGCTGGCGAGGCGACGGAGGCAGGCGTTGAACTGGCTGTGCGCGCCGTCGCCGTGAAGACTCCGGAGCATCCGGTAGAGGCGCAGTTCCGGTTCGCGGGGGAGCTTCGCGGGCAGAGGAAGCCCGACGGCGCTGAGCCGCTGGGCCGCGATCGCGAGCAAAAACGCGGGGACCGACTCTCGTTCACCGGCCAGATCGGCAAGACCTTCCGAGACATATTCCCCACCAGGTAGCTGGAGGAGGGATGACGGCGTCGAAGCACTCATGGAGTGATGAACGAGGCGACCTTGCGAACAAACGATTCCGGATCAATCGCCGGATAACGTAAGAGAGCCGGACGGATTTGCTCAAAGCACTGGGCCAATTTCTCCCGGCTCACTAACCCTGAACCGATCATGTGGCGCACGTCGTCCAGATCGCGGTCGTAACCACGTTCGATCTTAGCCAGGGCCTGGCTGTAGAAATCATAGTGGTAGAAATCGAGTTGGCCGTGGCGTGCGATGAAGATGCTGCGCTCGCGCCAGCCGGGCAGCTCGGGAATGAAATCGGAAGGAGCAGCCAGCTCGAGGTTGATTTGCAACTTTTCCTTGAGCGCATGGAGCGCCTCGAAAAACCCGGCCAGCTCCGGCTCGGAGCGCAGGTCGATATCGACCGTCATTTGGCGCCAGCCGTGCAAGACAGCCGAAACCCCGCCAGTGAAATAGACACGGCCCTCGTCGCGCAACGCAACGCCCAGCTCGCGCATAAAGTGCCGAATGTCACTGGCCTGGGTTTCATGGCGCATACGAAGCAGCAGATTATCTTGCCGCCCCAGCCGGGTAAAGCTGAAGCCGGCCGCGGTCCTCGTACCGCTTTCGGCTGAACATTCGGAGCCGCGGCGACCGGGGAATTAGTAGCGATAATGCTCCTTGTAAAATCTTTGCTCGGCTCCGTTCCCCAATCGCAATCACGTCTTCTCTTGGCGCTCCATATATTGGAGCGAAAGCCGGACGAGCCGCTCCGCCTCCGCCGTTGTCGCCCTTGAGACGACGAGACGGATCGTAAATTGGCCCGTTGTTTCAACGCGGGGGACTTCAAGAAAAGCATGGCGCATCTCTTCCGCTAGCGTCGCGTCGTTTAGATCGCGCAAAAAAATTTCGATGTCGCTGCTGCCGCGCCCTCTAGTAGCGGTAGTGCTCTGACTTGTAGGGGCCTTCGATCGGCACGCCGAGGTATTCGGCCTGCTTCTCCGTCAGTTTGGTCAGCTTGACCCCAATCTTTTGCAGGTGCAGGCGCGCGACTTCTTCGTCGAGGGCTTTCGAGAGAACGTAGACACCGATTTTGTAGGTGTCCTTGTTCTTCCAGAGATCGAGCTGCGCGAGCACCTGGTTCGAGAATGAGTTCGACATGACGAAGCTCGGGTGGCCCGTGGCGCAACCAAGATTCACCAGCCGGCCCTCGGCGAGCATGAAAATCTCGTGGCCGTTCGGGAAGGTGTATTTGTCCACCTGCGGTTTGATGTTCGTGCGCTTGACGTCCTTTCGGGCGTTGAGCGGGTCGACCTGAATCTCGTTGTCGAAATGGCCGATGTTGCAAACGATGGCCTGATCTTTCATCCGCTCCATGTGCTCGAGGGTGATGATATCAACGTTGCCCGTCGTGCTGATGTAAATGTCGCCGCGGCCGAGCGTGTCTTCGATGGTGGTGACTTCGTACCCTTCCATCGCCGCCTGGAGCGCGTTGATCGGATCGATCTCGGTGATGACCACGCGCGCGCCCTGGCCCCGCAACGATTGCGCGCAGCCCTTGCCGACGTCGCCGTAGCCGCAGATGACGGCGACTTTGCCGGCGATCATGACATCGAGCGCGCGGTTCAAGCCGTCCACGAGCGAATGGCGGCAGCCATAAAGATTATCGAACTTCGACTTGGTCACTGAGTCGTTGACGTTAATCGCCGGAACCAGCAGCTGATTGAGCTGCTGCATTTTATAAAGGCGATGCACGCCGGTCGTCGTCTCTTCGGAAACACCGCGCCATTCCTTGATCATCTCGTGCCAGCGATACGGATTCTCGCGCTGCACTTCTTGCAAGAGATCCTTGATGACTTGCTCCTCCTTATTAGACGAGGACGATTTCACCCAGTCGCCGCCTTCTTCCAGCTCGTAACCTTTGTGAATGAAGAGCGTCACGTCGCCTCCGTCATCCACGACGAGCTGCGGACCTTTGCCGTCCGGGAACGAAATGGCCTGGTTGGTGCACCACCAATATTCCTCGAGGCTCTCACCTTTCCACGCGAAGACGGGCACGCCTGTTTTCGCGATCGCGGCGGCGGCATGGTCTTGGGTGGAGAAAATATTGCAGCTCGCCCAACGCACCTCGGCGCCGAGGGCGACCAGCGTTTCGATCAGCACGGCGGTCTGGATCGTCATGTGGAGGGAACCGGTCACGCGGACGCCGACAAGCGGCTTCCCGGGCGCGTACTTTTCGCGGATCGCCATCAGGCCCGGCATTTCCTTTTCCGCGATGGAAATTTCTTTGCGTCCCCAATCGGCCAGAGTGATGTCGGCGACTTTGTAGTCGTGCGTTTTTGTTTCGGTGATGGTTTTTGTGCTCATAATTTTATTTCGAAGTTGGCTCTGAAATCCCAAGGTCTCGGCAAATTTTTCGTGAAAGATAATGGTCGATTTCTTTGTGGCGTGGAATCGGAGCGCTTTCGATTTGTGGGATTTCCGAACCAAGTGTGGCGCGATCCTTCTCGAATGAAGTGACAGCCGTGTTCGTGTAAATGCCGCAGCAAATCGAGTCGCTTCACACCGCAATAGTCTCTTCGGTGTAATCGCCGGTTGCGGCAGCGACGGCATCCTTTCGGTTAAGCTCCAGTGCTTCTTCCACGGCGGATCGCAGGTTTTCGATCAACTCCTCGCGACTTTCGCCTTGCGAGTTTACGCCTGGGATTTCCTCGACCCAGCCGATCCACCATCGATCGTTCTTCTGGATAACTGCCGTATATTTGTTCATCGAATTTAGCGCGCCGCTTTTCTCAGCGCGTTCGCTTTATCCGTTTTTTCCCAAGTGATATCCGGATCGTCTTTGCCGAAATGTCCGTAATTGGTGGTCTTGCTGTAAATGGGACGGAGCAGATCGAGCTGCTGGATGATTTCGGCGGGCTTGAAGGAGAAGGTGCGATTGACCGCGCGTTCGATCGCTTCTTCCGAGACGGTGTTCGTGCCGAAGGTGTTGATATTCATGCTCACCGGATCGGGATAGCCGATGGCGTAAGCAAATTGAATTTCGCAGCGCGTGGCGAGGCCGGCCGCGACCACGTTCTTCGCGACCCAGCGTCCCATGTAAGCGGCGCTGCGATCGACCTTGCTCGGATCCTTGCCGGAAAATGCTCCGCCGCCGTGCCGGCCCCACCCGCCGTAGCTGTCGACAATGATCTTGCGGCCAGTCAAGCCGGTGTCGCCTTGCGGTCCGCCGATAACGAACCGGCCGGTCGGATTGATGAGAAACTGGGTGGTGCCGTTGACCATCGATTTCGGCAGCACTTTGCGGATGATTTTTTCGATGCAAAATTTCTCGATCTCGGCGTGCTCCTTCTCTTCGGTGTGCTGGGTCGAGATGACGACGTTCGAAATGCCCACAGGCCTTCCGTTTTCGTAAATGACGGAGACCTGTGACTTGGCGTCGGGCCGCAGCCATTCCGCCTTGCCGCTCTTGCGGATCCGGGTGAGCTCGCGGCCCAGCCGGTGGGCAAACATGATCGGCGCCGGCATCAATTCCGGGGTGTCGTCACAGGCAAAACCGAACATCAATCCCTGATCGCCGGCGCCTTGTTCGGAAGTCTGTTTTCCCTTGGCCTTCTTCGCGTCGACGCCTTGGGAGATGTCGTGCGATTGATCGGTGATGACGGTGTTAACGAAAATCTTCTTCGCGTGAAACACGTCGTCATCGTGGACGTAACCGATCTCGCGCACCGTATCGCGGACGATCTGATTGATCGGAATGACGTCTTCCAAATGCTTGCCCTTCGGCAAATTCGGAATCGTGATCTCGCCGCCAACGACTACGACGTTGCTTTTCGCGTAGGTCTCACAGGCAACGCGGCTCTTGCGATCCTGCCGCAGGCAGGCGTCCAGGACGGCGTCGGAAATGGTGTCGCAAACTTTATCCGGATGACCCTCGCCCACGGATTCGGAAGCAAAAATGAAACGTCGGAGCATGGGATTGTGGAGTGTTGAAGCGATGAAGGGTTGAAGAGTTGCAGCGTTGAAGAGAGAAACCGCGGTAACGCTTCAACCCTTCAACTTTTCACGATGTCAACATATTGACCAATCATGATACGTCGATATATCGTGGAGGTGCAAAATGGCGTCAACCATTAATTTTCTCCGTCTGCTCGCCGATCCCACCCGGCTTCGCCTGCTCCTGCTCCTGGAAGAAGAGGAGCTTTCGGTGGCGGAGTTGCAGGAAATTCTTGGGATGGGCAATCGCGCATCTCGAGTCATCTCGCGCAATTGAAGCGCGCGGGAGTGGTGGAAGATCGCCGGGCCGGGAAAAATGTTTATTACGGGCTGACGGAGAAAGAGGAGCGCAATCCGGCACGCGCGAAGGTGAACGAGCTCACGCGCGTGCTCGCCCGCGAAATGCCGGAGACCGCGCGAGACCGGACGGCATTGCAGCTCGCGCTCCGCAAGCGCCGCGATAAAGCGCGCGAGTACTTTGACGAGCTGGCGGGAAAATTCGGCCGGAGCTATGTGCCCGGGCGTTCCTGGCAGGCGCTGGCCCACACCGTGATCAGTTTGCTTCCGGCCTTGACGGTGGCGGACCTCGGCGCGGGCGAAGGAACGCTCGCCCAACTCCTCGCCAAGACCGCGCGCAACGTCATCGCCGTCGATAACTCGCCGAAAATGGTCGAGTTCGGTTCGAAACTCGCGAAGCAACACGGCTTTGCCAACCTCGAGTACCGGCTCGGCGACATCGAAGATCCGCCCATCGCCAAAGGCAGCATCGACCTTGCGATCCTGAGCCAGGCGTTGCATCACGCCCTTCATCCCGAGCGCGCTATCGCCAGCGCCTATCGCATCTTGCGGAAGGGCGGAAGGATCGTGATCCTGGATTTGCTCAGCCACCGCTTCGAGCGCGCCCGAGAGCTTTACGCCGATCACTGGCTCGGCTTTAGCGAAGTGCAACTCCATCAATTCCTCGAAACAGCGGGCTTCAAGAACATCGAAGTCGCGGTTGTCTCGCGGGAAAAGCAAAGCCCGCATTTCCAGACCGTTTTTGCCACTGGCGCAAAGTGATCGAATGAGTAACTAGCTTCTCTTGGGCAACTCATTTCATTCTTCCCGCCTCTACGGTTTTTTTTGTGAGTTGCGCAGGCGCAAGGTCTGGCGCGTCGCCGCGGGCTACAGCGTCGTCGGGTGGCTGATCATTCAATTCGCCACCACGGTGTTTCCGGCCCTGGCGCTGCCGGTTTGGACGGCGCGCCTCGTTATTATTCTCGTCCTCGCGGGATTCCCGATCGCGCTGATTCTGGCGTGGGCCTTCGATGTCGGCGCGGGCGGGATCGAAGTCACTCAGGAGGCAGCGCCCGGTGACGACTGTCCGCCGGCCTTGCCCGGCCGCCGCAGAAACATTTTCGCGCTCGCCCTCATTGGGCTGCTCGTTTCCGCGTTGATCGGTTACTTCGTCTTCTCGCGCGTCCCGGCCCGAAGGCTGGACAAATCGATCGCCGTTCTCCCTTTCGCGAACTTCAGCGATGACCCGGCGAACGCCTTTTTCGCCGACGGGATCCAGGACGATGTCCTGACCAACCTCGCCAAGATCGGCGCCCTAAAAGTGATCTCGCGCACGTCCGTGATGCCGTACCGCGGGCAGACGCCCAACATTCGCGAGATCGGCAAGGCGCTCAATGTCGCCACGATCCTGGAGGGGAGCGTGCGGCGCGAGGGAAAGCGCGTGCGCATCAACGTGCAATTGATCGACGCCGTCACCGACAAGCATTTATGGGCCCAGGTCTACGATCGTGAATTGACCGACGTTTTCGCCATCCAGAGTGAGCTGGCGCAGGAGATCGCCTCCGCCCTGAAGGCGACCCTTTCCTCCGACGAACAACAGCGGATCGAGAGGAAACCAACCGAAAACGGCGAAGCCTATCTTCTCTACCTCGAGGCGCACGAACTCTTCGGCCGCCCCGACCGGCACCACGACGACCTGGCCCGCGTGGCCGAACTCTACGAAAAGGCGATCCAGCTCGATCCCTCCTTCGCCCTGGCCCACGCGCGCCTGGCCCAGGTCGAAAGCTGGAGCTACTACGCAGTCGAGCCCGTCGCCTCCCGCGCGCGGAAGGCACGAGCGGCGGCGAACGAAGCCGTCCGCCTCCAGCCCGATCTTTCCGAGACCCATCTTGCGCTTGGTTACGTGCTTTATTACGTGGATCGCGATTACGAAGGGGCGCTGAAAGAGTTTGCCATCGCCCGCCGCGGCTTGCCGAACGATCCCGGTGTCTTCCGGGCCATGGCGGCGATCCAGCGGCGCCAGGGCAAATGGGAGGAATCAAGCGCGAATTATGAGAAGGCGGTCTTGCTCGACCCGAAAGACCCCATCCTGCTCGAAAACATGGGAATGAATTATTTCGCGATCCGCGACTACGCGGCGGCCGCGAAAATCTTCGATCGCGCCATCCAGGCGGCGCCGGACACTTTTACCATCCGCGAGCTGCGGGCGCGCGTGGATTTCCACGCGAAAGGCGACCTGCGGCCGATGCAGGAGTTGCTCGCCACCTGGCCGGAAAACGTCGACCCCAATGGGACGATCACCCTGGCGCGCTTTAACCTGAAAATGTCCGAGCGGAAATTCGATGAGCTTATCGGCATCCTGGAGCGCAGCCCCGCGGAAAAATCGCGCGGCGAAACCAGCGCACCGCTCTCGAAGTCTTTTCTCCTAGCGACGGTTTACGCGCAGAAGAAGGACGAAGCAAAAGCCAAAGCCAGCTACGAAGACGCGCGCGTGCGAGCGGAAAATGCGGTCCGCGAAAGTCCGGAGGACGGGCCGCGCCACGCTTTGCTGGGATTGATATATGCCGGGCTGGGCCGGTGCGAAGAAGCCATGGCCGAAGGAAGGCGCGCGGTGGAATTGCTGCCGGAACACAAGGATGCATTCGACGGCCCGATCCTAGCGATCAGCCGCGCGCGCATCAGCATGATGTGCGGCGATTTCGACACCGCGCTCGCGCTCCTGGACAGGTCGTTGCAAACGCCGTCCGGCGTCACCCTGCAGGAGCTTCGACTCGACCCGGTGTGGGACGCGCTCCGCGGCGACCCGCGTTTTCAGCAAATGCTGACGAAATTCGGGGGCAAGCCGTGAGCCCCGCGGACTTGCACCTACACTTTCACTTTCGCTTACACTCCGCTGAGGCAAGTGCGGAATCAGCACCGGAGATTTCGTTGATTATGTCTTGTCTCAATTCCGTCGGAGACCTATCCTTCGGTTCCTCCCATGAAATCCTCCAGGAAAAAACAACCAAAGAAAACTGCTGTCGCCAAGCCGGTCCGCGTCGCAGTATCCGTTCATGAGCCCGGCGGCCGGCATCTGGCAAAAGCGGCCACGGTCGTACTCGCGCGCGAGCGTCAGACCATCACGCTCAAGCGTGCCGCGGGCAGGGCGCTGTATCTCGGCGAAGCCGAGCCTGGCGCCTACACATTAAGCGTTACTGCCGCCGGCCTGGCTCCGGCGCGTCGCGAGCTGAATGTGCCGGGTGAAGGAAAGACCGCGTCGGTCTATCTGGGTTTGCGCGGCTGGCCCGCCTACCGATATGGCGAGAACGTGGTGCCCTTCGAGCCGCACGACGATCTCCTCGCCATCGCCTTCGAAAGCCGCAAACCTTCAGCCCGGTCGGCCAGGGAGCATGTCGCGGATCTTACCAAGAAGTTCCCGCTCGCGCCGCTCGACCTCAATCCCCGGAGCGAACTGCCGTTCGCCGCTGCCGAAGGCGCGATCTGGCTCTTCAAGTTGACGAAGCCCAGCACCGAGGAGTTGCGTGCCGCAATTTCGCGCGCCGTGAACGAGCTGTTTGGCGGCCGCGCACGCGCCGGCATGCCGGTCGACCTCGAGCCCGGGCAGGTCAAGGTGATCGATAGCCGGTTCGTCATCCGTTTCCGCGACCACCTGAAGCCAGCCGACATCGAGACGCTGGCCAAGAGGGCGGGCGGGCGCATCCTGCGGGGCTTCATCCAGGCCGGCAACGCACGTTTGATCGAGTTCATGGAGGGGACCTATCGCGATCACCTGAAAATCGTCGATGAGTGGTTCGCTCAGCAACTTCTGGTTTACGGAGAGCCGGATCTGATCGCCGAGATTACCGACGATGTCTTCCCGGCCGATCCGCCGAACGACCCCACCTTTGCCAACCAGACTAACCTGACCTTGCAGAATGCCGACAATGCCTGGCAGTATCTCAATGGCGTTGACGCCAATCTCACCTTGGGCAACCCGGCCATCTACGTCGCTACCTTCGATCGCGGCGTCGACACGGACCATCCCGATATCACCGGCAACCTGAGCGACGGCACGCCGCGCCTGGCGCAATGCTACGACTTCGATGGCCTGCAGCCTTGCACCGTGCCGGGCTATACACCCGATACCAGCCACGGCATGGGAGTGTTTGGGATTATTGCCGCCGTCACCAACAACAATAACGACATGGCGGGAATCGCGTCGAACGTCCATCAGTTGGGCCTGGAACGGCCGCCCACCTTCATCACCAGCGTCTATCCCGATTGTCTGCTTTGGGCGGCGGGTTTCGACACCAACAATGGCTCTCCGGGATGGCCGGCTGAGCCGATCTCACCCGCGGCGGATATCATTAGTTGCTCACACGGCCAGAACAACCTCGCGCTGTCGGGCCTGATGGACGATACGTTGCGCCACCTCACGGTCTACGGCCGCGGCGGCAAAGGCACGGTCGTTATCTATTCCGCAGGAAACGACGGGCTGGTCATCACCGGCGTGCGGGTCTTTGCGGCGCATCCCCGAACGCTGGCGATCTCGAACTCGGACCAGCCCGATGGCATGGGCGTCGAACGACTCCACACCGGCGTTCAGCCGTCGAATATCGGCCCGGAGATCGATATCTGCGCCCAAGGCGACGGCGCGCGTTCGCTGAACCACCTCGGGGGCGAGCAGATCTTCGGCGGCACTTCGGCAGCGGCGCCTACCGTCGCAGCTGCCGCGGCGCTGATGCTGTCGGTCGAGCCGAATCTCACCTGGATCAATGTGCGCGACATTCTTCGGGAAACGGCGGTGCAGATCGATCCGGCGAACGCCGATCCGCAAGGCATGTGGGTGGGTGGATTCAGCTGGTGGTACGGTTTCGGCCGCCTCGACATCAATGCCGCGGTGCAGGCGGCCGACGACTTCGACCCTGGCTCGGTCAACCTGGTGCTGCGGGATAATCTGGCCGACACCGGCGTAACGGTCCCGACGGGCGGCACCTTCTGGCGGAGTCCCGATCTGTGGGTCAGCCAAACCGACCCCGGGGGCGTGCCGCTCCCGGCCTACGGATCGAATCCGCCCCACGAGAATGCCAGGAGCGGCCAGGACAACTGGGTGCGGGTGCGCGTCAAGAATGTTGGCAGCGCTGCTTCGAGTGACTATTTCGTCCGGGCTTATCTCACCCATTTCGCCGGCTCCCAATTCCAATACCCCACGGACTACATACCGAGCATCAACAGCGGGGACCCGATCCCTAACCCGCTCGTTCAGGGGACCTATCTCATCGGCGAGCAGCAAGGCACCGGACTCGCGGCAGGCGACGTGGAGGGATTTGATTTTCTGTGGCAGGCTGCTCTCGTCCCGCCGGAAGAAGTGGCCGGCGTCGACTGGCATCCGTGCTTGCTGGCCGAGGTATCGCCGCATACGCCGCCAGCGCCGAGTGGCAATCTCCCTTACGACAATAAGAACATCTGTCAGCGCAACATCGATATCGACTATTCGGACGACGATTTCCGCGAGATGGCGGGCGTTATCGGGCACAAAGACGACGATGCCCGGATCAGGCGCATCAAGGTGTGTTCGATGAGCCTGCCCAAGAAGGCGCGGGTCTGGGTGCGCTTCCTCGACCGCCGTGTCGAAGAGGCGGTAACGAAGCAGCTGAAGCGGCAGGCCGCGGGCGAGCCTCCACCTGGCGCTCCATCGTGCGGCTGTCACAAGCCGTCTCACGGCCAGAAGGGATCCGGCGGCCATGCGATCCCAGGGGTGCCCACGCAGCGACTCGCGGTGCTCGACCAACTCAATGAGCATCGGATCTTCCGGCTCGCCGCGGGAGGCTGCATGACGCTCGATGTGCCGATGATCGCCGGGCCACTCACCGCGGTGGTCCTCGGTTGTCACATTCCGAAAGGCACCCGGAAGCGACCCTATGAGGTGGTCCTCATCGAACAATCCCTCGATGGACGCAGCCTCGGCGCTTTCGCGCTTCAAGCCGATGTGAAATAAACCAATACCTCCGATGTAACCAACGCGTGAGCGTGGTTGCTTCGCGAAGGATGGCCCCCCCATGGAATATTTTCGCTGCCGGATTCGACGCACCAAGGCCAGCACCGCAATCCTCCACTACCTCCATGCCACGGGCGAGGTAGCCTTCGATCATTACCACGTCGCGGAGGATCACTTCGTCGCCGAGTTTTCAGAGGCAGAGATCAAGGTCCTCGAGGCCCATGGCCTCGAGGTGCAACGCGGCGAGGAGCTATCGCGTCTCGCGAAGGAGCGGCTCAAAGAGCGTGCGCCGCCCAAGAAGGTCGCGAAGGACGACGACGCGCCCTACCAGACCGGGTTCGTCGACCAGTATCTCGATGCCGCGCAGGTCGCCACCCGGATGCAGGCGCTGGCTGCGGAATTTCCGGCGCTCTGCCACCTGTCAAATCTGCCGCATGCGACGCACGGCTATGACGGCAGCGAGGCATCGCTGGCGGGCCCGGCCAACGTCCAGCTCATCCGCATCACCAACGCGCCGGCCCTGAGGTCGCGGCCCGGGCTGCTCTTGGTCTGTGGGACCCATGCGCGCGAATGGATCAATCCGCTGATCGCCATCGAGTTCGCCGAGCAGATCCTGCGTAACTACGATCCGGGCAGCCCTGATCCGCTGGTTCAGCGAGTCAATCGCATCGTCGAGGAAGGCGACACGCTTATCGTGCCAGTGATGAACCCGGATGGGCTCAATTTTTCCATCCATGATGATTCCGGCTGGCGCAAAAACCGGCGGCCGCCATTCAACACTGCCTGTTTCGGTGTCGACAACAACCGCAACTTTGAAATCTTCTTCGGCGAGGGCGGCTCCTCCCCTTCGGAATGTTCGGATGGGTTTCACGGTCCATCGGCTTTCTCGGAGCCCGAGAACCAGAACATCCGTCACATCCTCGAGGAATTCCCGAATGTCCTGATCGGCGTCGATTCGCACTCGCAGGGCGAGGATATCTTCCGGCCCACAGCCACGGGCGGAACGTTTTCGAACTCGCTGCCGGTCTTCCCCGACGACGAGACGATCTACCAGAACCTGGAAGCAGCCGCCGTCGCGGCGATCCAGGCTTTCAACGGCAAAACCTACAGCACCGGCACCACCAGCAACCATGCTGGCACGTCCGATGAGTACATGTTTTTCGCCCATCGCGTGTTCGCCTTCGACTTTGAATGCGCGCTCTCGTTCCAGCCACCGATCGTCTCGGCTCTGGTCTCCGTGCAGGAAGTGGTCGCGGCGCTTTTTGCGCTGGCGGTCAAAGGCCTGGATCTCGACCTCGAGACCCCGGCCCCGGTTCGCATCGTGCAGTGCATCGACCGCACCGGCAGCATGGTCTCCTTCGGGTACGAGACGCCGGCACGGGCCAACGCCAAGCGCTTCGTCGACCTGATGTCGTTGCAGGACAGCGTTGCGATCGTGAGCTTCGCAGACCCGTCGCCCGATCCCGATGCCACGCCCCTCGCCGACCGCGCCGCTGTCGAGTTGCCGATCACCCTGATTAATGATCCGGGCGATTACGCCACGGCGCGCGCGGCGATCGATGGGATATCATTCGGTGGTTGGACCTCACTCGGCGCCGGATTGTCGGCCTCGGCCACGCAGCTCGCCGCCGCCGGCGCTCCACGCGCCGTCGTGCTGCTGTCGGACGGGTTCGAGAACCGGGATCCATTGGTTTCGACGGTTCTGCCGGCTTTCCCGGCGAACATCCGAGTATACCCCGTCGCCTTAGGCGGCCTGGCCGATATCCCTTTGCTCCAGAACATAGCCACGCAGACCGGCGGCCAGTTTTATCTCAGTCCAACCAGCCTTGAGCTGCACGAGATTTACAACCAGATTCGCGCCGATGCGTCGTCCGACGATACGGTTCTAAACGAATTGATCACCGATACCGCCGACGACCACGATCATACGGCTCAGGTCGAGGTCGGCGTTCACAGACTCGCCTTTAGTCTCTCATGGGAAGTGCCTGACAAGGCGCAGGGCCTTTGTGTTTGGGATCCTTCCGGACGGCTGGTGGATGCCCGGCACTGGGGCGTGGACGAAACTCACGGCGACGGCTATGTGCTGGTGAAGATCCTGCGGCCCCGGCCCGGCACCTGGCGCGTCTGCGCGAGGGGGGCGTCAGGCAGTTTCGTGCTCGCTGCGTTCGTGAAGTCGCCTCTGCGGATCGAATCGGCCGTCCTGCCGCCGCAGGGCAAGCGGTTGCCGTCCGAGATTCATCTGCGCGCCAAGGCGCCACGCCAGTGGATCCCCACCCTCACCGGCAGCGCGACGTTTGATCTGCTGCCGATGACAGCGACGCGCGAACGACAGCTGATCCTCAAGCGGGACCGTCAATGGCTTGATGCGATTCCATTCCAATTCCCGCTCGCGGCCGGACCGAGGATTTCGCAACGGCGCGACTGCGGCCAAATTCGCCTGGAGCGTTTGCCAGAGGCATTAAGGGGGAAAGAGCAACAACCCCCGACCTACCGGCTGCCGCTTCCAACCTCGCTCAACCGGGGAATTTACAAGGTGAAGACAAGAGTGCAGGGAAGCGCACCCCGCATCGGAACCTTCGAGCGGGTGGTCCTGAAGACAGTGGTCGTGGGGTAGGAAAGAGGCGGCCGGGAGCGGCAACGCCCGCCCAAGGTGGGGACTTGCACTTACACGTTCACTTTAAATTGCACATCCCTGACTGCACTAGAGTGCATGTGAAAGTGTAAGTGCAAGAATCCCGCAACGCCGGGCGAAGAATCTTGTCTCAAGTGGAGTGGACGTTTGTAATTAGCGGGTATGGCCGGCTTCTTCGAGGAGATTAAGCGACGCAAGGTTTACCGCGTTGCCGTCGCCTACATCGTCGTGGCGGGCGGCGCGATCCAGATCGCGTCGGCGGTGTTCCCGGCCTGGGAACTGCCAAACTGGGCTTTGCGCCTGGTCATTGTCCTCCTCCTCATCGGCTTTCCGATTTCGCTCATCCTCGCCTGGGCCCTGGAAGTGACGCCGGAAGGTATTCGCACGACGCCGACGCCGCCCACCACGCCGCGTCGAAAGCGAAATGTGATCGCACTCCTGGCCATGGGCATCATTGTCTCAGGGGCCGCGGGCCTTTTCCTTCTGCCCCGCGCTTCCGCCCGAAAGATCGACAAATCGATCGCCGTGCTGCCGTTCGAGAATTTCAGCGACGACAAGGAGAATGCCTTTTTTGCCGATGGCATCCAGGACGACATCCTGACGAATTTGTCGAAGATCAGCGACCTGAAGGTGATCTCGCGCACGTCAGTGATGGGTTACCGCGGCAAAGACAAAAACGTGCGGGAAATAGGAAAAGCGCTCGGCGTTTCGACCATCCTGGAGGGAAGCGTGCGCAAAGCCGGCAACCGGGTCCGGGTCAATGTGCAGCTGATCGACGCCCGGAACGACGAGCATATCTGGGCGCAGGATTACGACCGCGACCTGACGGACGTCTTCGCGATCCAGACCGACCTCGCGCAAAAGATCGCACACGAGCTTCGAGCCCAACTTTCGCCCGGAGAGAAAGCGCAGATGACGCGCAAGCCCACGGAAAACGGCGAGGCTTATCTGGCTTTCGTGCAAGCCCTCCCGCTGCACCGGCAGGTCGAGGACTCCGACAAGTTGTTACAAGCCGAACAACTTTATGAGCGCGCGCTGGAGCTTGATCCCAAATTTGCCATCGCGGCGGCGCAGCTTTCCCGGCTTGAGAGCTGGATTTACCGCTCCCATGATCCGGCGCCGGCGCGCCGTGAGAAAGCGCGTTCCCTCGCGGAACGCGCCATCCAGCTCCAGCCGGACTGCGCGGAAGGTCATCTCGCCCTCGGATTTTGTTATTATTACGGCGACCGCGATTACGAGAGCGCGATGAAGGAATTCGTTATCGCGCAGCGCGGTTTACCAAACGAGGCCGAAGTCTATCTCGCCATCGGCGCCATCCAGCGGCGGCAGGGGAAATGGCAGGAATCGAACGCCAATCTCGAGAAAGCGGCCAGCTTGAACCCGAACGATCCGTGGCCCCTGCAAAATCTGGCGTTCAATTACGAAATGCTGAGAAATTTCGAGGCGGCGAACAAGACCATCGATCGCGCCCTGAAGCTGAATCCCAATTCGCTCAGCCTCTGGTCCATCAAGGCCCAACTCGCGATCGGGGAGAAAGGCAGTTTCGAAATTGCCAAGCGCATTGTTTCGAACCTGACGCCAGAACAGGCCAAGAGCCATCTGGCGGGTCAGGCTGTGCAAGTCCTGTTACTGGAACGAAAATATGCCGAAGCGTTGCGGGCAGCGGAGAGCGTTGGCGATGAACTGTTAGCCAGGGAACCTGAGGCCCTGCCTTTGAAGTACATGGTGGTCGGCATTGCCAAGAAACTGCAGGGAGACGAGGCGGGCGCCCGCGAAGCGTTTCTCGCCTCCAAACGATTCGCGGAGAAATATGTGAACGACGCGCCGAATGAGGCGGCGCGTCACTCCAAGCTCGGCATGATTTTGGCGTGGCTGGGAGAAAAGGAGGCCGCGATTGCTGAAGGGAAACGCGCCACCGAGATGCTCCCGGAAAGTGTTGACGCTTTCGACGGTCCGAAGCTTACGGAAGCGCTCGCGGAAATTTACGCCATCGTCGGCGAGCAGGACAAAGCCATCGATTTGCTCGATCATCTCCTGTCGCGGCCGAGCTTTGTCACGGTCGCCGGCCTCAAGGTCCTCCCGATGTGGGATTGGCTCCGCCATAACCCGCGTTTCAACGAAGTCCTGAAAAAGCACGGTGGCTAGCCTGCGATTCCTGCTGGTCCTGTTCTTGGCCGGGCCCGCCCACGCGGACTGGAGCGTCCTGACTTCGCAGGCGGAAGGACGGGGCGCGGGCGGGGTCGAACATCGGCGGGTTGTGCTGGCGGAGAGCGAAACGGACGAACGGGCCAACGTCAACCTCGCCCTGTTTTCGACGAAATCGGCGACGGTGCGCGTCATCGATAATCCAACCGGGGAAGACAGCCTCGCCGCCGCAATGCGGCGCGAACATTGTCTGGCGGGGGTAAACGGAGGCTACTTCGATCCGGCGGATGCACCGGTGGGATTGGTGATCAGCGGCGGGAAACTGATCGCTCCGCTGCGCAAGGCTCGTTTGCTCAGCGGCGTGATGATCGTCTCCGCCGGCCGCGTTCAAATACTTCGCTCGGCCGAGTACTCGCCGAAAAGGAAGGCAACCGAAGCGCTGCAATGCGGACCGTTTCTGGTGGATCGCGGCCAGCCTGTCCCCGGTCTCAACGATACGCGGCCCGCGCGCCGCACGTTTGTTCTCACCGGTGGCCCCGATCGCGCCGCGGTCGGCCTTTGTTCCGGAGTGACACTCGCGGACCTGGCGAAAATCCTGGCGACCGAGGGGATTGCGCCCCAGTTGAAAGTGCAGCGCGCGCTCAATCTCGATGGCGGTTCATCCAGCGCATTCTGGTTTGCCGGGGAACCGGGCCCCTTCTCCATCTCGGAGCAGAAGACGGTGCGTAATTTCGTGGCCGTGGTTCCGAAGTAGAAGCGCGAGGCCGCAAACCAAGAAGCGGCGGTCTCCAGACCGCCCAACCAAATCGACGGCGGTTTGTAAACCGCCGCTCCTTGACGCGCAGCGTCCGTCCACACGAGACTCGCAATTCCAATGCGAACTTTCGGCGGCTTTATTTCAAGCGGCGCGCTCGTTTATGGCGAAGTGCGCGAGGAGGCCGTGCACCTTCTGGCTCGACCTTTCTGGCTCGGCCTCGAATTCAGCCGCGAGGTCATTCCGCTGCGCGATCTCCAGATCGGCGTTCCAGTAGCGCCCGGCAAAATCATCGCGGTGGGTCTCAATTACGCCGATCACATTAAGGAGATGCAGCGCACGCCGCTCGGCACGCCGCTCATTTGGTTCAAAGCGCCCACGTCCCTGCTCGCCCATGGCGGGACGATCGAAATCGCGTTTCCGGATCATCAAACCGATTTCGAAATCGAGCTGGGAATTGTGCTCGGCACGGCCGCCAAGAACGTGGCCGTGGAACGCGCGCTCGAGCACGTTTTCGGTTACACGATTGCCGAAGATATCAGCGACCGCGACCTGCAAAAATCCGAAAAACAATTCGGACGCTGCAAATCGTTCGACACCTACACTCCGGTGGGGCCATTCGTTCACACGGGCGTCGACATCGGAGATCTGCCGATCGCGCTTCGGCAGAACGGCGAAGTGAAGCAGCAAGCGCGCACGAGCCAGATGATTTATTCCGTGGCGGAGATTGTCTCCTTCGCCAGCCGATCACTCACGCTCCGGCCGGGCGACCTGATCCTGACGGGCACGCCTTCCGGGGTGGGTCCGATTCACGCGGGCGACGAGATTGAGGGACGCATCGGCGATTGGCCGGCGCTGCGCAATTTTGTGGGGGCCGCGGTTTGAGCGGCGAAAAATAGTTCTTTCCAGCCACAATTTCCTTTCTCTAAGCTACATCCCAAGAGGGCGGATGATGCGAAATAACTTTGTGGCTCCGCCAGGATCCGAAACGTCGAACAGACAAACGCGAAAGTTTTGCTGGACTAGCCCTTGCCTCATTGAGGATAAACCAACCGGAATGAGTATCGGAATTTCCAGCCGGGAAAGAAACTTTCCAATCAACCCTATGAAAACACTGCTAATCGCCAGCCTCTGCTCCGTCACCCTCGTGTGGACTTCTTTCGGCCAAGTGCCGCCGCCACCGCCACCCGGAACGTCACCGGCCAACCCAGCGGCGGCAGCCGCCACCGCGCCAGCCCTCGCGACCAGTCCGGCCGCGCCTGGGATTTCGCCGGTTGCCGGCATAACGCCCATTACAGCCGCCGCGTCGCCGGCGGCGACGATCGCCCCCGCGTCTCCCGCGGCCAGCCCGGCCGCTAATCTCATGCATGCGGAGCCCAACACCGGCAATAAGCTCGTGGATAACTTTATCAAGGGCGGCTACATCATGTGGCCCATCCTCCTGGTTTCGATCACGGCCATCGCGGTCGTGCTCGAAAGAATTTTCTGGTGGCTTTTCCGCTGGATGCGCCGCGATCCAAAACGGATCGAAAAAGTCTTTACCGCGATCGAGACCGGGGACATCGCCGAGGCGTCAAGATTGTCCCGCGGATCGCGCGACCCGGTTTTGCGGATGATGTGGAACGGATTAAATCACCAGCACGCTTCGTTGCAAGGCGCCCTGCAAGTGGCCGCCGGCATCGAAATCAAACGCGCGGGCCGGTTCCTGGTGGTGATGGACACCCTCGTCACTCTGGCGCCGTTGCTCGGTCTTTTGGGAACGATCACCGGTCTGATGAAATCGTTTAGCTTCCTCGGCAACGAAGAACTGGCGGTGCAAGCGGTGACCGGTGGTATCGCCGAAGCGCTCATCGCGACCGCAGCCGGTCTTGGTATCGCTATTTTCGCGCTGATTCCCTTTAACTTTTTCACGTCTCGAGTGTCTAACTTAGAGTTCGAACTGCAGACGGCTGCGACGAACCTGGAAGTTATGTTGGAAGCTCACAATAAATCGCGGGAAGTGGAAATTCCGGGGACAACCCCGAGCTCGGCGACGCGCTCATCGATCTAGGGCCTCCCATGAACGTCTCCTCACCCATCCCGCATAAGAAAGCGCGGATCGAGATCATCCCGTTGATCGACATCATGTTCTTTCTGCTCGCGAGCTTCATGATGGTGAGCCTGAGCCAGACAACCATGAGGGGCATGAAAGTGAATCTGCCGGTCGGTTCGTCAGGTCACACCCAGTCAAAGAAGGACTACATCAGCCTGTCGGTGGACCGGGATGGCTACTCCTACTATGACAAAGAGAAAATCCCGCTCGAAGAAATCGCGCCGAGGTTGAGGAGAGAGTTTGCCACCAGACCCGACGCGAAAATTTTCATCCGCGGCGACATGGAGGCGGTCCACGGAAACGTAACCCGCGTGCTGGATCAAATCCGGTCGTCCGGTTACACCAAGATTTCGTTCGAGATCAAGAGCCAGGCCGCCACGGGGGTTCCTGTTCCGGGGGGCGGACCGTAAGGTATATGGCTGGCCCACTCCTCTATCGGCCACAGCCCAGGTGGCAGGTGATAGCGGCCTTCGGTGGCGCCCTGGCGCTTCATTTCGCCGCGGTAGGGATTGCCTCCATCAAGCCCGCGGAACATATCGAGGACCTGTCCCAGATTCCTGAAGCCGTCGTCGAGTTGTCCCTCGAACAGCAATCGGAACCCCCGCAACCTACGCCGCCCCCGGAGGAAGAGCCGCCGCCGCCACCGCCGCCAGAGGCCGTGCCGGAAGAGAAACCCGAGTATGTCGAGGAAAAGGCGACCCCTCCTCCCAAGAGGCCGCCTTCGACTGCACCGGTCCAGCCAATCGCGCGACCCGCCACCGCCGGTCCCAGTGGACCCGCGCCCAGTGGCAAGGCCGCGATGATTTTCAAGCCGCGCATCCAATACCCTTATGAGGCGAGGAGATCCAAGATTACCGGAAGCGGTACCATAGTCGTCTCCGTTGGCCCGGATGGGAGTGTCACCAGTTGCAGCATGGGCGCCAGCACGGGCAGCCCGATTCTGGACAATGCCGCGACCTCGGCTTTTCGCAGTGCGAGATTTAAGCCTGGAACAGTTCCGAGAGTGAAAATCCCAATTACCTTCACCCTGACGGGGGCATCGTATTAGCGCAGTTCTGAAAGACGCAAAATTATGAGAATGCGATCGCCCATTCCGCACAAAAAAGCGCGCATCGAGATCATTCCGTTGATCGATATCATGTTCTTTCTGCTCGCGAGCTTCATGATGGTCAGCCTGAGCCAGACCCACATGAAAGGCATTCGAGTTAATTTACCGAGCGCGAATTCGCCCCCGCCGCCTCCGAATCAAGAGAAAGATTACGTCGCAATTCGCGTGGCCGAAGGGGGCCTCATTTATTTCGATAACGTGAACGTCAACTATGACGAGGTGCATCAGAAGCTTTTCGAGCTTCAACGGGCCAATCCTCAGGTGAAGATCTCGCTCAGCGCCGAGACCCTGGCTCTGCACGGGCAAGTAATCGACGTGCTGGACAAGGTGCGTTCCGTCGGCATCGAAAAGATTGGTTATCAGATCAAGACAGCCGCTGTGCAGGGCGCTGCCGGAACAGTTCCAGCGCCCGGCGCTCCACCCCCTCCGCCCCCTCCCTAGCCTGGGCTGAGGCAGAATTTGGCCATGAGCGCCGTCCGCAGCGCGCGGATCGCACGCGCCCGGTGACTGATCCGGTGCTTCTCGGCTGACGAAAGTTCGCCAAACGTACGTGCGAAACCGCTCGGCTCGAAAACCGGATCGTATCCAAATCCCGCGGAGCCACGAGGTTCCCGGACGATTCTCCCCTCGATCGCTCCTTCGAAGATTCCCAGAATCTTCCCTTCCTGCGCCAGCGCCAGCGCGCATTGGAATCGCGCGGCAGGGGGTCCTGCCGCGGGATCGCAGCCAGCCAGTTCGGCGAGAAGTTTCGCCATATTTTCGGCGTCGGTCGCGCCCTCCCCGGCGTAACGCGCCGAATAAATCCCAGGCGCGCCGTTCAAGACATCGACGGCGAGACCCGAATCGTCTGCTACGACAAGCCCCTGAAAATGCTTCGATGTCTCGACCGCCTTCAGGATCGCATTTTCCTCGAAGGTAAGACCGGTTTCCGCTACCGCCGGCAGTTCCGCTGCGTCCGCCAAATCGCGAACCTCGAATTCATCCCCCAGAATCTCCGCGAATTCCCGCGTCTTGTGCGAGTTGCGGGTCGCGAGCAAAAGCTGGTGCATCGCCTAAAATAAATTAGGAAAGAAGCAACGCCGGAGATTTTTTCAGTTTCTTTCCTGCTTTCCTGTGTTCCTGATTCTTTCCGCATGAACGAGCGCCGCAAGCCTTATCCCTTCGATCGGATCGAGCCGAAATGGCAGGCGATCTGGGATGAAACGCGCTCTTTTCACGCGCCAAATCCCGGCGAAGAGAATTTCGGTCCGGCGAAGCCGAAGTTCTACGTTCTCGACATGTTTCCGTATCCGAGCGGCGCCGGCCTGCACGTGGGACATCCCGAGGGTTACACCGCCACCGACATCGTCGCGCGGTACAAACGGCTGCTCGGCTTCAATGTTCTCCATCCGATGGGCTGGGACGCGTTCGGTCTGCCGGCGGAGCAGTATGCCATCAAGACGGGTCAGCATCCGGCGGTCACCACGCGTGAGAACATCGCGAAATTCAAGGCGCAGCTCAAACGCATCGGATTTTCCTACGATTGGGAGCGCGAGGTCAACACCACCGACCCGGCCTACTACAAATGGACGCAGTGGATTTTCCTCCAGATTTATAACTCATGGTTCAATCCGGAGACGAAAAAGGCCGAGCCCATCTCCAGTTATCACGGCGCCGATCCGGACGCCGTGCGTCTGGCGTATGTGGCTGAAGTCCCCGTGAACTGGTGCCAGGAGTTGGGAACCGTCCTGGCGAACGAGGAGGTCATCGATGGCAAGAGCGAGGTCGGCGGGTTTTCAGTGGTACGCCGTCCTATGCGCCAATGGATGCTCCGCATCACCGCCCTGGCCGATCGATTGCTCGACGAGTTGGACGGCCTAAACTGGCCGGACTCAATCAAAGCGCTCCAGCGAAATTGGATCGGACGCAGCGAAGGCGCGGAAATTCGTTTTCCGGTCGCGGGGTCGGCGGGCCTCGACGACCGGACGCCGGAGCGCGGCGCCCCCGCCATCACCGTCTTCACCACGCGGCCCGATACGCTCTACGGCGCCACTTACATGGTGCTCGCTCCGGAAAATCCCCTCGTCGATCAGATCACGGCAGACGACTACCTTGAGTCGATCTCACAATATCGTAGCGCAATCGCCGCGAAATCCGATCTCGAGCGCACCGATCTGGCCAAAGAGAAAACAGGCGCGTTCACCGGCGCGTTCGCGATCAATCCCGCCAACAACGAACGCATTCCAATCTGGATCGCCGATTACGTCCTGATGGGCTACGGCACCGGCGCGATCATGGGTGTCCCGGCCCATGATGAACGCGACCTCGAGTTCGCCCGGAAGTTTGGGCTCGGCGTCATCCCGGTGGTCCAAGCCCCAGGGAAAACGCCGGAGGAATCGATCGGTTACACCGATGTCGGGACCGCGATTAATTCGCCCCTGCTCAATGGGCTTTCGCGCGCGGACGCCACGGCGAAAATCAGCGATTGGCTCGAGCAGCACGACCACGGCCGCCGGGACGTTCGTTACAAATTGCGCGACTGGCTTTTCTCCCGCCAGCGATATTGGGGCGAACCATTCCCAGTCATCTGGCGCGAGGGAAAACATGAAGCGCTGCCGGAATCGGAATTGCCCCTGGAGCCGCCCGCGCTCGAAGACTTCAAACCGACCGGCACCGGCGAACCGCCCTTGGCGAAGGCGAAAGATTGGATTCGTTACTCAGAGAGCGCATCGCGCGAAACGAACACCATGCCGCAATGGGCGGGCTCCTGCTGGTACTACCTGCGGTTTTGCGATCCACAGAACAGCAAGCGGTTCGTCGGCGAAGAACCGGAACGGTACTGGATGGGCGGTGGAAAACCGGGCGGGGTCGATCTTTACATCGGCGGCGTGGAGCATGCGGTGCTGCATCTTTTGTATGCGCGGTTCTGGCACAAGGTGCTCTTCGATCTCGGATATCTCTCGACCCCCGAGCCGTTCCAGCGCCTCGTTAATCAAGGCATGATCCTCGGGGAGGACGGGCGCAAAATGTCGAAGCGCTGGGGCAACGTGATCGATCCGCTCGACGTCATCGAAATATACGGCGCGGATGCGTTCCGCTGTTACGAGATGTTCATGGGCCCGCTCGAACAGATGAAACCGTGGAGCATGAAAGGCGTCGAAGGCGTCTCGCGCTTTCTCGCGCGCGTCTGGCGTCTGATCATGGAAGAGAATCAAGCCGGCGAATGGATTCTCTCCAGCGAAGTGCAGGAAGCCGCTTCCGACAAATCACAGGTCAAAGTCCTGCACGCCACCATCAAGAAAGTCACTGGCGACATCGAAACGCTTTCCTTCAACACGGCGATCTCGCAGATGATGATTCTGGTCAACGCGCTCACGAACGCGCCGGCCAAACCGGTTTCTGCCCTCCGCGTCCTGCTGCTCCTGCTTAATCCGTTTGCGCCGCATCTCACCTCGGAGCTTTGGCAAACGCTGGCCGAAAAGTTTGCCGGGGGGGATGGCGAAATTACTCGCCACCGTTGGCCGGAGCACGATGAGCGCCTCTTGGTCGAAGACGAAATCGAGATCGTTTTGCAAGTGAATGGAAAGTTGCGCGACAAAATTACCGTCGGCCTCGACGCCACGGAGGCCGCACTCGAGGCCGCCGCGCTGGCCAACCAGAAAGTCCGAAATGCCGTGGGCGGACAGACGATTCGCAAGATCGTCGTCGTCCCCAAGAAGCTTGTTAACGTGGTCGCGAATTGAGAGAATCGGCCAATGTTCAAGGAGTTCAAAGAGTTTGCGATCAAAGGGAATGCGGTCGACCTGGCGGTCGGCGTGATTATCGGTGCGGCCTTCGGAGGAATCGTTACCTCGTTGGTAAAGGATATCCTGATGCCTCCGCTCGGTTTATTGACCGGCGGCCTGGATTTTTCGAACAAATTTCTGGTCCTCAAAGATGCTCCCGGTGGCGGGCTTTTCGCCACCCCGGCCGACGCGGTGAAGGCCGGCGCGATCACGTGGAACTACGGCAACTTCATTACCCTGATCATTAACTTTCTCATCGTTGCGTTTTGCATTTTCCTCGTGGTGCGGTCGCTAAATCGAATGAAGCGGCCGACTCCGGATGCCGCGCCGGTTTCCAAAGATTGTCCGGCGTGCCAGATGACGATCCCAGTCAAAGCCACGCGCTGCCCGCATTGCACGTCCGAGATGTCGACCGCACGCGCGTAGGTGGATCGTGCGCTCCGCCGCCCGATGCTTAACTATTCGCGGCTTCGCCGGCCCTTTTGCCATCGCGCGACGGAGCGCGCGATCCACCACCTAAATCGGCACAGGTTCGTTTCTTGGAAGCCGTAGGACGCGCTCCGGCGTGCAGAGCCAGACGCGGCTCTCCCCGTCCTCCGTCCACCTCGTGCCGCTCGCCCAAGGGGAAAAGGCCGGCATGATCCAGCAGCGCGCTTGCTGAACGAACGCCGGACACTTCAACCGCAGCCCCGCGCCATCCGTGATCGTTCCGGCGGGATGGTGATGCCCGATGATCTGGATGCGATCTGATTGCCCGGTCGCGCAATGACCGTGATGAAAATGAAAGCCCCCGGTTTCCCAAGACTCGAACAACTCGACCTTGCCGCGCAGTTGCCGATCGTGATTTCCCGCAACCACGATCGGTTCGCAGAAATTCTGGATTCGTTGCAGCAGCTGGCGAGCCTCGCCTGCGGCTGTTTGATCGTGCACCAGATCGCCCAGGATAATCAGACGGCTCGGCCGATACTCGTCGATCAATTGCAGCAGACGCTCCGAGATCGACTCCATCCCCCACATCGGAATAAGCCAGCCGGCCGCGCGCTGGCTCAATTCGTAGCCAAAATGGAGGTCCGCCACGGCGAGCCAGCGCTCGCGCTGGTGGAAAAGCGCAAGCCGGCCATCGAGCAAGATTTCGTCGGCAACGAGCGCCTGGTTCGCGCGTAACGAGGTCATGGAAAGGTAATTGGCGCGGTAAATTATCGCTTGCGCAGGCGCGCATCAATCGGTATGAGCGCTTTTTCTGTCCAGATGAAAACATTCCACAAACTGACGGTGCTGGGCGCGATCGCATGCGCGCTGGTGAGCTGTGAAGCGCCCGAAAAATCGGCCTTCGGCCCACAGATGCGTCCGGCCTCCATCACCGGCGTGCGACGTATCGCGAACGTCCGGACCACCGCCTATACCCACACGGAAAAGGGGGGCAACCGTAACGCCATTGGCCGCCGCTTATCCGGTTCTAACTCCATCAGTGCCGCCTCTGATTGGTCGCGCTACCCGTTGGGGACCCGTTTCCAAATCGTCGGAACGACCGACCGTTATGTCATCGACGACTATGGCGGTGCGTTAGTGGGAACAAACACGATCGACCTCTACAAAACGAGCCGCGCGGCCATGCGACGCTGGGGCGTGCGCCGGGTGGATATCGACATTATCGAATGGGGCTCAAAAGAGCAGAGCCTCAAAATCCTGGCGCCACGACGAAAACATCGCCTGATCCGGCGAATGATCGCCGGTCTTGAACAACGGACCTGACGCGCGCGCCGCGCAGTTTGCTTTGACACGGCGCGCTGACGCGCCACAACTTGCCCGATGAAAATTCTTGTCGTCGGGGGCGCCGGATACATCGGCAGCGTCTGTGCCGAACTGCTCCTCAATGAGGGCCATGCCGTCGGCGTATTCGACAACCTGACCGAAGGGCATCGTCGCGCGGTAGATTCTCGCGCAGAGTTTATGGAAGGCGATCTGGCCGAGCCTGATCAAATTCAATCGACCCTCAGTTCGTTCGAGCCCGATGCGGTCATGCACTTTGCCGCCAGCGCCTTGGTCGGCGAATCGATGGAGAATCCCTCGAAATATTTCCGGAACAACATCGGAAACGGCTTGAACCTGCTCGATGCCATGGTCGCAACCGGCCGAAAGCAACTCGTCTTTTCGTCGACCTGCGCCACGTTCGGTCCACCGGAACGAGTGCCGATCGACGAGACTTTGCCGCAACGTCCGATCAACCCTTATGGAGAATCAAAACTGGCGTTCGAAAAAATACTGCGCTGGTATGGCGAGATCCATGGTTTGCGCTTTGTCGCGCTTCGTTATTTCAATGCGGCGGGCGCGTCAGAGAATTTCGGGGAAGAACACCGCGTCGAGACGCATCTCATTCCGAATGTGCTGAAAGTCGCGCTCGGGCAAAAGCCCCACGTGGAGATTTACGGCGCCGATTACGACACCCCGGATGGGACCTGCATCCGCGATTACATTCACATTCTCGATCTGGCGCGCGCGCACATTCTCGCGTTGGAAGCGCCCAGAAGTGAATTCTACAATCTGGGGACGGGCGGCGGATCGAGCGTGCGCGAAGTAATCGACAGTTGTCGAAAAGTGACCGGCCACCCGATTCCCGTGGTGGAAAAGCCCCGGCGCGCGGGCGATCCGCCTCGCCTCGTTGCCGCTTCGGAAAAGATTCGGAAGGAGCTGGGCTGGCAACCGAAATTCCAAAATCTCGAAGCGATTATCGAGAGCGCCTGGAAATGGCACCGGAAATTTCCGAACGGCTACGGCGACTAGGTGGATCGTGCGCTCCGCGCGCGATGGCAAGTGGCGGCGAAGCCGCGAAGAAAAATCATCGCGCGACGGAGCGCGCGATCCACCAAAGAAACACCCGCGGAAACACGTTCCGCGGGTGTTCTGAATTTCAGTTTGAAACTACTGACGTCCCGTTAGGGCTTGGTCGTAGTCGTGGTGGTGGTCGTCTTTTCGTAGTACGACACCGGCTTGGTCAGCGTGATTTTGCTGATCACCATGCGGTCGCCTTCTTTCACGTAGGTGTATTTCACCGGCATGTCAGGCTTGAGCATGGACCACTCAACCGTTTTGCCTTCCGGATCGACGATCGTCGTGCTCTTGGTGTAGTAATACTTCACCGGCGCGCTGCTCGTTTCCGTGCGGAACGAGATATAGTCCGAGCCCGGCGTGTAGGCTGTGATCGTGCCCGACGCGTCGATGGAGCTGGTCGACGTGGTGGTCGACGAGCTGCTGGAGACCGCGGCGGGATCGGTAGTTTTAGTGGTGGTGGTTGAGGAGGTTTGCGCGAAAGCTGTGGTGAGCGCGATTGCGCTGACGGCTCCGGCTGCCAATAGTGTAGTCAATCTGTTTTGTTTCATGTTTGTCCTTTGTTTTGGTTAAACGGATGCTCTCCGTCGTGCATTTATCCGACTGCTCAAAGGGGGAGTTTATTCAACCGCACCTTCATTTCGTAACCGGTGCGGTGTGCGGTTGCATCGGGGACAGTCAGGTTTTTTTGATCGCCGTGATAAAATAATCCCATGCAATCGCTCCCTGGTTTCCGTGATTTCCTTCCAAGAGACTGCGCCGCACGGAATTACATCTTCGAGCGCTGGCGGGAAGTCGCGCGCCGATATGGCTTCGTCGAATATGACGGCCCGCTCCTGGAAGACCTCGATCTTTACACAAAAAAATCGGGCGAAGAGATCGTAAAGCAGCTTTACGATTTTACGGACAAAGGCGGCCGCGCTGTGGCCTTGCGGCCCGAGATGACTCCTACCCTCGCCCGCATAATCGCAGCGACGCACCGGGAGTTCAAAAAGCCGATCAAATGGTTTTGCCTGCCGCAAATGTTTCGCTACGAGCGCCCGCAACGCGGCCGGCTCCGGGAGCACTATCAATTTAACGCGGACATCATCGGCGAGGAATCTCTCGAGGCGGACGTCGAATTGATTGCTCTCTGCGTCGACCTTTTGCGCGCGTTCGGGTTCACCGCGGAGGACGTGGTCGTGCGAATCAGCGATCGCGAATTCTGGATCGACTTTCTCCGCGCGCACAATGTGCCGGAAGAGCGGCGGCAGGAAATGTTGCAGGCGATCGATAAAAGTGAGCGCGAACCTCGCGAAAAAACGGCGACGCGGCTCGGCCCTCTCGCCGAGCCCGCCTTCAAGATTCTCGATGGAGAAGGCCAAAGCGAAAAGTTGGAGGGGTTGCTGGCGGCTCTAAGAGGTCGCGGCATGGCCGATTACGTGAAGATCGATCTCGGGATCGTGCGCGGGCTGGCCTATTATTCCGGCGTCGTCTTCGAGGCGTTCGACCGCGGCGGAAAGTTGCGCGCTCTCGCAGGGGGAGGCCGATACGATAATCTGATTCAGCAGCTCAGTGATGGGGCGGTGTCACTCCCCGCGCTGGGGTTTGCCATGGGAGACGTCGTTCTCGGGGAGTTGATCGCCGAAAACCCTGTCGCCAAAGCGAAGATGGAGGAAGCCATCGCCGCGCAACAGAACCTCGACATTTATGTCGTGATCGCGAAGGAAGAACGCCGGGCCGACGCGCTCGCGCATATCCAAGCGCTGCGTGACCGCGGTTATCGTGTCGATTTTCCGCTCACGTCCGCGAAGGTTGGAAAGCAATTTCAAACCGCCGAGCAACTGGGCGCGCGCATCGCGATTCTCTTCGGCGACGAGTGGCCCCAGGTGAAACTAAAAGACCTCCGCACTGGGGAACAAAGCCTGTTGCCGCACGGAGAGCTATCCGCGCGCTTCGCCACGCTTGCGCCTTCGCCAGCATAAGTGACGCGTTGGCCAATTCACCGACAGCGCTTGCGAGATTCCGCGCTTCGCCCAGAATGACAGGCTAATCATGTACCGGACCCACCATTGCAACGAATTGCGCAAGAGCGACATCGGCCAAACGGCGATGCTCGCCGGCTGGGTGCACGTCCGGCGCGATCACGGCGGCGTGATTTTCATCGATCTGCGCGATCGTGAGGGCTTGACCCAGGTTGTTTTCCGGCCGGAAGAAAACGCCGACCTGGCCGCCCGGGCGCACCACTTGCGGCACGAAGACGTTATCGAGGTTGAAGGCAAAGTGTCCGCTCGCGTGCCGGGCACGGAAAACCCGAAGCTGCCCACGGGCGACATCGAGCTCGTTCCCGACAAGTTGCGGATCCTGAATCGCGCCGACGTTCTTCCCTTCCCGCTCGACGCGGAGGCGAGCAACGAAGATCTGCGGCTGACCTATCGCTACTTCGATCTGCGCCGGCCGCAAATGGCGCGTAACCTGCGCTTGCGCCACAAGGTCGCAAAGGCGACTCGCGATTTTCTGGATGAAAAGGGCTTTATCGAAATCGAAACGCCGATTCTTTCCAAGAGTACCCCCGAAGGCGCCCGCGATTTCCTGGTCCCAAGCCGCGTGACCAAAGGAAAATTCTACGCGCTGCCGCAGGCGCCGCAGCAATACAAGCAACTGCTCATGGTGGGCGGGATCGAAAAATATTTTCAGATCGCGAAATGTTTCCGCGACGAAGATTTGCGCGCCGATCGTCAGCCGGAATTTACCCAAATCGATATCGAGGCGTCGTTTGTTGTTCCCGACGACATCTTCGTTCTGGTCGAGGGATTGCTCGCGGCCGTTTTCCGCGCATCACGGGGCGTAGAAATCGCGACGCCGTTTCCGCGCCTGACTTACGCGCAAGCGATGGATGAATTCGGGAGCGACAAGCCGGATCGGCGTTTCGCCATGCACCTGACGGACCTAGCCGACGTTTTTCGCTCCAGTTCCTTCAAGATGTTCCGCGGCGCGCTCGATGCGGGGGGCGCCGTGAAAGCGATCAACGCAAAGAATTTCGCAAGCCTTACCATCGGCCAAAGCGACGAACTGACCGCGATCGCGAAGCAATACGGCGCGAAGGGGTTGGCCTTCATCAAGGTGGAAAACGGCGAGTGGAAATCGCCGATTGTAAAGTTCTTTACCGACGCTGAGAAGGAAGCGTTGCGTTCCAAACTGCAAGTCGAAGAAGGCGACCTCATCCTGTTCGGGGCGGACAAATGGGAAATCGTCTGCGAGGTGCTCGGACGGCTTCGATCCCGGATTGCCGAGATGCAGAAGCTGACCGAGGGCTCCAGCCAGCTCGACTTTCTCTGGGTCACCGACTTTCCGCTCATGGCTTTCAGCGCGGAGGAAAACAAATGGAACGCGGTCCATCATCCTTTCACCCGGCCGAAGGATGAAGACATCGCGAAACTCGAAGCGCAGAGATTCGGCGAGGTGCGCGCGGAAGCGTACGATGTCGTCCTAAACGGCGTCGAGCTGGGCGGCGGAAGCATCCGGATCCACGAGCCGGAGTTGCAGGCAAAGATTTTCGCCGCGCTCGGGGTGAGCGAGGAAGATCAGCAGAGCATGTTCGGACATATGCTGCGCGCTTTTCGGCTGGGCGCGCCGCCCCATGGCGGCATCGCGTTCGGCCTCGATCGAATCGTCATGTTGATCTGCGGCGAGGCGAGCATCCGCGAAGTGATGGCCTTTCCAAAAAACAATCGCGGCATCGATTTGATGTCGAACTCGCCCAGCGAGGTCGACGCGCGTCAACTGCGGGATCTGGGAATCAAGCTGGCTGACGAGAAGAAATTAAGACAGGATTAACAGGATTTTCGGGATAATGAACGAGTTAGGGGATGTTAAGACACTGCGCGCGATGACGATGGAGCATCGGCTCAAACGTGGCTTAGATTTCATGGTACAAGCGCGCCAATTCAAAATCGCCTCGGTTCGCACCCATCATCCGGGATGGAGCCAAGAGAAGGTGATGAACGAAGTTCGCCGTTGGGTCCGCGACGGAATGAAACCGGAAGAGCTCTACGAGCTGTAGCGGTCTCAACTTGTGAGCGCTATCCGGCGATTAAAGCGAAGATCTTCGCTCAGAGATCACGCCGTCGCGAAAGATCGCACATGAGCAATTTCGCCGGAATGGGCAGGGCGAACCTCGTCCGCCTTTAACGTGAGCACCGCAATCGTCTCGCCATCCAAAGCGGTGAACTCAACCTCATAGCCGGCTTCCTTTCGATGCACCAGGACGACGGTCCCGATGTCGCCGGCACTCAGGCCGCGTTCCGGCATGTCGCGGGTGAGAATTACATCATCCAGTTCGTTAATCATGTCTGCTTTCTCAGTCGCAAGGGATATGCTGTTGCTAACCTGGGTACCTGCTCACCGGATTCAACAAACCATATCGACCGAACTGAGGCAACACCGCCATCAGGCAAAGGCATTGACCCTTCGACGACGAAACGCTCGCCGAGCGGCGTCCGCTCCTGGTTGGCGATATCGTTTTCACGAACGTGACGCCGCAGAGCGTCGGCCAATTCCTGCCACCGCTCCACCGTGAAGCCGTGGCTTAAGAAAAATCGCGCCTTGCTTTTGCCGGCGCGATGATTCGGATCGAGTAAATAATGGGCAATTTTCGCCCGCGGCACTTCCGCTTCATTCGCGGATGGCAATTTCACGTTGCTGCTTCCACGTTTTTGATTTCCTCTTCGCTCAGGCCATAAAGCTCGTAAAGCAACTGGTCGATTCGGCCAGGCTCATTTTAGCGCCAGATGTTTGGAAAACACTTCCCTCATATCACCTCGCCATTGATCGTAAAACCATTGATTCAGATTTTTCTCTTGTTGATAAAATTCGCTGCGTCCTTCGCCAACCGCGGGTTGATTCGAAAGGTAGAGGCGGTGATTTACGTAACATAAATCCACACATTTTTCGTCAACGTCATCCACGTAAGCGGTAACAGCCGGATCATTCCCGAAGGCAAGTACGAAGGCGTCCTTTCGTTGTCTAAACTCGTACGAGCACATTTCGAATTTTCGATGTGAATCCAAATCAGCCAAATGGGATGTATAGCTCATCCGTACTAACGTTCTGAGCGATTCGTACTCAGCGAGTCTCTTCTCAAATACCCCCACGGAAATACCGCCCTGATTCGGGCCCTGTGCCTCGATAATTTCCCGAAATCGGTCCAGACAGGATAATTCGTGCTTCGGCATTACGACTTCGCTTAACCAGACGAATGGAAAGTGATCGGGCCTCTTGTGAAAATACTCGCTAGCAAGTTTAGGATCGATTTGCTCATCAATGAGGATCGCAATCTTTATGTCTGCGGGTGATCGCTCCAACAACCGCAGGTCCTGCGGCACCTAGCTCTCCGTTGCAAACAACTCGAACACTACACGGCGACCATTTTGGAAAAACTGAATCAAGTCGTGTCGGCCCCCAGGAACACCCGCGACTTCTCGCACTGGGCATGAACCGGGATAGAGGCGCTTGACTAACTTCGATAATCTTTGCTCCACCAAAGAATGGAGCCGCTTTTCTTTTCTTCGGTGCGTATTTGCGTGACAAATCGATCAGCCAATGCCGCTCTTGAAGTCTTCGCTTGCCCAGTTTTTATCAAATCAGTTTCCATAAATCCCTTCCTTGTCCCCCTCCCCAAAAAAAAACGAACACATAATTGTGTTCGTTTCGCATTCGTGGTTCGCCATCGGCACCGAGGTTCCGATAGGAATATCAAATCGATAAGCCCATTCATGCGCTTGTCAACCGCCTCGACAAACGGTCGATTGAAGCAGCTGCATACTGCTGCCCGCTGTTCTAACCTCGATCGGGATCAGCCACCGGCCGATCCAACGTGGGCTTTCGCGGCCGTGATCTGGCTCTGCGGGGTGCGAAACAAAACGCAGAAGGCGAAGGTGACGATGCAGCCGACGAAGACAAACCAGGAAAAAGCGATCTTCGGCCACCAATCCGGCATGAAACCGCCGAATTTTATGGTCGCGCCAAAGAGCGGCAGCTCGATCTTGCACAGAATGAGCACAGCCACGACGCCGAGAAGCATGCCGATGATGTTCGTTTTGTCCGCACCGCGGGTGCGCGTCAGCATGCCCACCAGGAAGACGCCCAGGAGCGCGCCGTAGGTGTAGCCGAAAATGCCGAGCGCGATGGGAATGATAGTGAGTCTTGGATCCTTGAGCACCAGGTAGGCGGCCATCGTGGCGACCAAAATCATCAGAATGCCGAAAACGGCGGTCGCGACGCGGGCAGCCCGGATCGCTTGAACATCAGTGGCGCTGGGATTGATGTAGGGCTGGTAGAAATCCTTGGTGTAGCTGGTGGCGAGGGCGTTCAGAGCGGCCGAGGTCGAGCCCATCATCGTCGCGAAAACACCGGCCACGATGAGTCCGCGCATGCCGACGGGCATTTCATGGATGATATAGTGAGCGAAAATTTCGTTGTCGGGCACCTTGGGCGCGTTCGGCTGGTAATAGACCCAAAGCAGGATGCCGACGGTCAGAAATGCCATCACGAGCGGGATATCCGCGAAGCCGCTGCAAATGAGCGAGAAACGCGATTTCCGATAATCGGGCGCCGTCAACATCCGCTGCACCATGTCCTGGTCGGTGCCATGTGTGGCCATGGTGAGAAAAGTGGAGCCGATGAACGCCGCGAAGAGCGTGTACGGTTGCTCCAGCATCCCCTTCAACGCCTGGCCAAATGGCTTCTGCGCATCCCAGCCGCTCTGGAAGAACACCACGTTCTCAAAGCCGCCGAGACGCGTGCGCACTGTTTCCAGGCCGCCGGGGATATTTTGCAACAGGAGGACGACCGCGAAGATGATGGAGCCGATCATGATGAGGGCCTGGATTAAATCCGTCCAGACCACCGCTTTGATCCCACCGGCTGCGGTATAGAGGGTCGTGACGAGTGTCACGAACACAATCCCCCAGAAGTAAGTGTGGAGGCTGACCTCGAGGCCCGGGAATAGATAACGCCAGATCACGACCATGATCACGCCCCCGAGGTAAAGTCGCGCCCCCATTCCAAGAACGCGAGTAACGAGAAAAATGCCACTCGCCATGTTTTTTGTGTTCGTCCCGAAGCGGACCGTAAGGAACTCGTAAATGCTCTGAACGCGATACGCGTAGTACGGTTTGATGAAAGTGTACGCTATGACCACCCGCGCGAGGACCGTCCCGATAACGAGCTGCGCGTAAATGTAGCCGCGCGTCTTGAACCCCTCCGCCGGCGCCCCGAGAAACGTAGCGGCGCTCGTCTCGGCCGCGATGATTGAGGCCAGCACTGCCCACCACGGAATCGACCGTCCACCGAGGGAGAATTCCTGGAGGTTGCGGTTGCGCCGGCCCGCCCAGAGCCCGATGGCGACGATCCCGAAAAAATACGCCAGCAAAACAATCGCATCGATCAGCAGGCGCAGGTTAAAAACCGATTCGGACATTAATGACTGTTTGTTTAGGTTTCAGCGACGGCGTTAGCAGCATTAATTCATGTCGCTGTTTAGGTGACAGAAATTCCCGGACCCGGAAAGAGGTTTTTCTTTAGCCACAGATGAGCACGGATTTACACGGATTAAAGCATTCGCCGACCACGGGCGGACTTTGTCCTGCCTCCATCCGTGTTCCATCCGTGTTAATCTGTGGCCCAAATGATATGCGTTTGAAGGAGATTGCAGCGGCAGATTTCGATCTCGCGCGCACGCTCGATTCCGGGCAGGTCTTCCATTGGGAAAGAGCCGGCGACGGATATGCGGGAACGATTGGCTCGAACGGCGTCTACGTGGAGCAGCGACGAAACCATCTTTTCTTCACCGGCACGAGCGCGAAAGTCATTGGCAGCTATTTTGCGCTCGATCATCCGCTCGCGGAAATCTGCCGTTCGTTCCCCAACGATCCCGCCCTGTCCGCGGCGCGCGATTTCTGCGACGGCTTGCGCATCATTCGCCAGCCGCTCTGGGAATGTCTCGCGACGTTTATTACTTCATCGATGAAGCAGGTGGCGCACATTCGCCAAATCTCGCGCGCGTTGCGCGAGCGATATGGAGAACGCCGGCGCATCCTTGATTTCGAAGTGCGAACCTTCCCGCCCGCGAGCCGGATCGCGAAACTGACCGAGCATGACCTGCGGGCGTGCGCGCTCGGCTATCGGGCGAAAAATTTGCTCGCGACCGCCAGCCTCATCCGCTCCGGAAGGGTCGATCTCGAAGAATGGAAGGATCTGCCGGACGATTCGTTGCGGGCGAGTCTTTGCGAGCTGCCTGGGGTGGGCGCAAAGGTTGCTAATTGTGTGATGCTCTTTGCTTACGAACGCCTGCGCGCGTTTCCGATCGATGTTTGGATCGAGCGCGTGCTCAGGCAAAAATATTTTCCGGGAAAAGGAAAAGTCACCGCGGCCCGGCTCCGCGCTTTTTGTGAAACCTATTTTGGAGAACACGGCGGTTATGCGCAGCAATATCTTTTCCACCACGCCCGGAAAGGGGGCGGTGCGCCGCGCGCAACGGCGAATGAAGGCTGAGCGCAAGTTGTTAGGCAGGCGATGTGCGATATTATTCGAACGGTGGAAGACCGTGAGACGCGCCCCTGCGCATCCGACTAAATGATGAAACAAACAAAAGAGCGCCGGAAGCTGGGATGGGCGATCTTGATATCGTTGCTTTTGCACCTGGCGGTCGCGTACTCGCTCGCTGCCTTCGGCGAGGCGATGAGCCCTCCCTTTCTGCTCGAAGACAAGCCGGTTGAGCTCACCATCGTCGATCTATCCGCGACGCCTCCTCCGCTGGTGCCGAAGGATCCTCCATTCCTGGAGACCGCGAAGTCCCGGGAGTCGGCGGAGAAGCCAAAGGAGCAGACATTTGAGTCCAACGCTAATTCGCTCGCCGCGAGCCAATTACCCGCTACGGGAGATGCACCTTTGCCCACGCAGGACGGCAAGGAACGCCAAGCGATGAATCTGGAGACGCACGACTATTCGCTCCCGACCGACGGGTCCAAGCCCGAACCGCGATCGACTGCCGCGTCAGAATCGAAGCCTCAGCCCGAACCGACCACTCCGCCGAAAGCAAAGACCGCGGAAGCGCCCTTGTCCACGCCCATAGCGGCGCCCGCGACAACCCCCGAGCCCGAACAGTTCGCCATGCTAAAGTCCTCTCCGCCGCCGCCGATCAAGGCGCCGGACGAAACCGAGCCATCTCCGCCCCCGGTTATTGAAGCGCCGGCTGCGCCCGTGGTCTCGAGGCCGAAACCAGAGCTGGCCGCGTCCGATTATCAGGCGCAAAAGGAGCAAACGAAAATTTCCGGCCGCCTGTCCAATCGCGGCCCCTCTTCCGTAAACGCGGTCGGAACGCCTCTCGGGCGATATCAAAAGGCGGTTTCCGATGCGATCGGGTCGCGCTGGTATTACTATATGAATTCCAAAGGGGACCTGGTCAGCATCGGGACCGCAAACCTTCAGGCGGAGGTGGATGCGCAAGGCCGTGTGCAAAAGTTGCGCGTCGTCTCGAACAATGCGAACGAAGCCTTCGCCAACATCTGCTTGCAATCATTTCAGGAAGCGCGCATTCCTCCCATCCCGCCGGACCTGATTGCCGCCCTGCCGGAAGGCAGAATGCCGGTGGATTTTACTTTCATCTCCTACTCAAATCGATGATGACCTTCGCCGACTGTCCATGACCGAGACAATCCAGACCATGGTGGGCTTTTTCAGCAAAGGCGGCCTCTTCATGTGGCCGCTGCTCGCGTGCTCGATCGTCACCGTCACCACCATCGTGCTGAGCATCCTGACGTTGCGGGAGAAAAAAGTTCTGCCGCTGGTGATCGAGAGTGAAATCGAACGGTTGACGCCGGGCGGCAGCGCCGAGCGTCTGATGCGAATCGTGAACGACGACAGCTCATCGCTGGCCAGCGTCGTCCGCACGGCGTTGCAGCACCTGCGCTGGCCGCGGGCGGAAAACATCGAATCGGTGCAGACGCGCGCGCGCCGCGAGCTCGTCCGGCTGGAGCGCGGATTGATCGTGCTGGAAGTGGTGACTGGAATCGCGCCGTTGATCGGCCTGATCGGGACGGTCGCCGGTTTGGTGCACGTTTTCTCCGGCCTCGGCGTGAACACCGGCGCGTCGGACACGAAGGCGGTCGCACTGGGAATTTCCGAAGCGCTCAATTGCACGATCTTTGGCCTCTCGATCGCCGTGCCGGCGCTGATCGGGTTCAGCTACTTCTCGAAAAAAATTGAAGTGATGTCGGTGGAAATGGAATCGCTCGTCTCCGACCTCATCGCGAAGTGTTATTATGGTCGCATCCCCAGCGGGGAAGCGGTCCTGCCTCCGAGAACGACTTCACCGGCGCCGGCCCGGGCCCCTGTCGGGTGAGCCGGCCGCCTCTTGCCTTGCCATGAAAATTGCAGTCCGGAAACGGCGGGCGCCTTCCATCATCATCGTGTCGCTCGTCGATATCCTGACGATTCTTCTGATCTTCTTCGTGGTCTCGACCACTTTCAAAAAGGACCAGCCCGAAGTTCAGATCAATCTTCCTGACTCAAAGACGGCGGCCAACGCGGCGGCCGAGCTCGAGCACGCCATCGTGAGCGTGAGCGAGAACGACGAAATCCGGCTCGACGGCCAGGTGATCAGCGCGGAAGACCTGGAAACCTCCGTGCGGAATTTGCCGCCGGCGCGCAAATCGGCCCTGGCCCTGCAAGCGGACAAGAAAGCTTCCTTCGGCGCGATCATTAAGGTGATGGATGCGTTGAAACTCGCGGGCGTAAAGAATCTGCCCGCTTTCACGCACGGCGAGAAATGAGACTGCCGATCGTAAAATACGGCGACCCGATTTTGCGCGTAACTGGCAAACGCGTCGAGGACGTGGACGAGCGCATCCGCGCCCTCGCGGCGGACATGCTGGAAACGATGCACGCGGCGAACGGCGTCGGTCTCGCGGCCCAGCAGGTGGGCGCGGCGCTTCAACTTACCGTGCTGGACGTTTCGCAGGTCGAAGACCGACCGAGCACGATGAAGCTGAATGGCATTGCGGTCGATCCGGCCGCCGCGATGCCGCTTGTCCTCCTCAATCCGAAGATCCGCCTGGACGAAGAGGTCACCTCCGGAAACGAAGGCTGCCTCAGTTTCCCCGACATCACCGCCGAAATCGACCGGGCGATTTCCGTCGAGCTGGAAGCGGAGACGCTCGAGGGAGAAACTGTCCGGATTGAAGCAGCCGGGTTACTGGCGCGGGCGCTGCAACACGAGGTCGATCATCTGAACGGGATCTTGTTTATCGATCGGATGAGCTCGGTCGCTAAAGCCAGTCTATCGAGCCGGCTCAAGCGGTTGCAGAAAGAGACGGTGAAGCGGTGAAGCGTTGGAGCGTTAAAACGGGCGATCGAACTGCGTTCCGCTGTAACGCCTAAACCCTTAAACGCTTCAACGTTCCCCTAGATCGCCTTGTAAGTGACCGAAATGCTGCGGAAAACCATCTGATCGCGCTGGGCGGAGAAATAGAAAAGCTCCAACATCGTGCCGCCGACGATCCATTGATAGCCCACTAGCGTCTGGATGACATCGGAGTCGGTATCGCGCGAACGCGAGACCAGTTTCCCAGTGCCGAACTTCGCATCAAAGTAGCGGCGGATTTCTCCCATCCGATCGTTGTAACGCTCGATGGTCCAGTCCGGATATTCGTACTGCAATTCCACCTCGACCAGAAAACCCTCCTTGAACATGAAAAGCGTTCGCTTCAGACCGGGTTGGACGAGTCCTTCGACCGTCCACACGTCGCGTTTTTCCTTGCGCTCCTTCGAGACGATTTTGGCCTTCGCTCCCACGAGGACCTGCTCGATTTTCGTCATCGAGTCGTTCCAGTGGAACCCGAACGGCGGCGGGATGTCGTCGACCGCCAGCGCGGGAGTGGCGAGGAGGAGAAGCGCGACCAGGGCCCCCGGAAAAAAAGGCAGAGTTCCCGCTTTGTTCATGATTCGGTGGAAAGAATTGGAACGCATTTCAAAGGACACGGCGCCTGAGACGAAATGCTCATGCGGGAGCAACGTTGCGCGTGAGGCGGGGTTGGGTCAACCTCCGTGGGAGAATCTCACGCGTGTCTTCCGGCAACTCCGGTTTGAATTTTTCGTCAAGATTTTTTTGATTCGAGAAAAAAATAAAGTTCAGATTTTTGCTTGTCGCTTCCTTGAGCGGTTTCTAATCTCAAGCCGCTCGCAGAGCGAAGAGAGCCGGTGTTAATAAGATGTGAACAGTTTTCAGCAATTACCAAGAGCTAGAATGAGCCTAACACCCGCCAAAGGAGCTGAATCCACCGAACAGAACCTGTTTCCATCTGGGCCGCGGCGTCCTTTCTCGGGCACAATCTCCCTTTTTCCCTCGTGTTTCGCAGATTGGACGCAGATTTTTCGAGGGCACACGCTGAGGGCCATCTCAATGGGCGGCGGTGAGGAATTGCATTTCACCTCGCTATTTTCGTCTCCGCCCCTCGCACGGCGGGTTGCTTAACGCTGTTAACAAGTTCGGTATGGAAGAGAATTACGCTCAGCTATGGCAGAAATTGTCGGCAGCGCTCAAACCGCAGGTTAGTCCGGACACCTTCAAGCGCTGGTTCTCCGCGGTTAAGCTGGTCCACGCCACCGATGACGCGTTCACTTTCCGCGTCCCCAACAACATTTATCAATTCTGGATCGAAAGTAACCACATGGCGGCGTTGCAGGCGGCGATCGTCAGCGCGTTCGGCTCGCCGCGGGAAGTGAAGTTTTCTTCGGCGTCGGAAGGACCCGCGAAACCGGGCGACGAGGTTCTCTCTGAAATTCCCGAAAAGGAATTTAACCGGGAGAACTCGCGGGATGCCAAGCAATCCAGCACCGCGCTCGGGCTCAATCCACGAAACAGTTTCGAATCGTTTGTCGTCGGCCCGAACAACGAGATTGCCCATGCCGCCAGTCTCGCCGTCGCGCAATCGCCCGCGCGCACCTACAACCCTCTCTTCATCTACGGCGGAGTAGGGCTCGGCAAGACGCACCTGATGCAATCGATCGGTCAATATGTCGGGATGAAAAAGAAGAACGCCAAGGTCATGTACCTTTCCAGCGAGCTTTTCATCAACGAATTCATCGACGCGATCCAGCACAACAATCTGGTCAAATTCCGGAAACGCTATCGACAGGCGGACCTGCTCTTGATCGACGACATCCAATTTCTCGGCGGCAAGGAGCGATCGCAGGAAGAATTTTTCCATACCTTCAACACCCTTTTCGACGGGCATAAACAGATCGTGCTTTCGAGCGACCGGCCGCCTTCCGAGATTGCCAACCTCGAACATCGTTTGGTCTCGCGTTTCGAATGGGGATTGACCGCGGAGCTTCAGCCGCCCGATGTGGAAACGCGCATGGCGATCCTGCGGAAAAAAGCGCACACCCTCGGCATCAAACTGCGCGACGAGACTTTCGATTTTCTGGCCACCCGCATTCGCACGAATGTCCGGCGGCTGGAGGGCGCGCTTATGCGCGTCGCGTCGTTTGCGTCGTTGAGCGGCAAGGAGCTGACCAACGAAGTCGTGGAGCATCTCCTGAAAGATATTCTACAGGAGGAAGCGCGGCATGCCGTCACGATCGAGCAGATTCAACGGCGCGTGGCGGAACATTACGACGTGCGGCTGGCGGACATGACCAGCAAACGGCGGCCGGCCAACATTGCGTTTCCGCGGCAGATCGCGATGTATCTGGCGAGAGAATTGACCAAGGCGTCGCTCAACGAGATCGGGGATGCGTTCGGCGGACGCGACCACGGCACGGTCCTGCACGCGTGCAAGCTGGTGAAGCGCCGAATGCAGGAGCAGGACAATATCCGGCAGACCATCTCATTCATCGACAGCGCGCTGCAGCGTTGAGGAATGGGAACTGGGGGCGCAGGAAACGATTGCGGTTGCCGAATAAAATCGTAAGCCTTACATCTTAGCTTACGTCCCGTCATGAAACTTAGCGTTACGAAAGAAAAGCTGCTCGAAGGTTTGCAACAGGTCCAGAACGTCGTCAGCACGCGCACGACACTTCCAATTCTTTCCAACGTCCTGTTGCAGGCCAAGGGCAACGAAGTCCATTTGACCACGACCGACCTGGACGTCGGCGTGCGCGGAAGTTTCGAAGCCAGCGTGGAGAAGGAAGGCGCGACCACCCTTCCCGCCCGGCGTCTCTTCACCATTATCCGCGAGCTGCCTTCGAGCGAAGTCCAGATCGAGGTCGACGGGAAAAACGCGGCCTCCATTCGCAGCGGACAAAGCTTTTTCAAGATCCTGGGCCTGCCGGAGGAAGAGTTCCCGCCCCTGCCGAAATTCGAGAATGCGAAGGTCATTACGATTCGCCAGAAGGATTTGCGCGACGGGTTGCGAAAAACTTCCTACGCGATTTCGACCGACGAAACGCGATATGTTCTGAACGGCCTGCTCTTTAGCTTAAAAGAAAACAAGCTCACGCTCGTGGCCACGGATGGCCGGCGGCTGGCCATGGTCGACATCGAGCTCGAGTTTCCGCGCAGCCACGAGGCGGACATCATCGTGCCGACCAAGGCGGTCACGGAATTGCAGCGGCTTCTGACCGACGATGGCGAAGTAAAGGTGAGCGTGGGCAGCGGCCAGATTGCTTTCGATTTGAACAACACCCTCCTGGTTTCGAAACTGATCGAAGGAAATTATCCGAATTACCGGCAGGTCATTCCTTCGGAGACGAAAGAACGCGTCACGCTCGAGCGGGAGACCTTCCTGAATTCGCTGCGACGCGTCTCCCTGCTCGCCAGCGATAAATCGAACTCGATCAAGTTGAATTTCACCAAGAACAACATCGACATCACCGCCAACACGCCGGAGGTCGGCGAAGCAAAGGAATCGCTGGCGGTGGTTTACAAGGGCCGTGAGTTTTCGATCGCGTTCAACCCGGAGTTTTTCATGGCGCCGTTGCGGGCGCTGACCGAAGACGAAGTCTTTCTCGACCTGATCGATGAGATGAGCCCGGGCGTGCTGAAAATCCAGACGCCGTTTCTCTACGTGCTGATGCCGATGCGCATCAGCTCATAAGGGGCGCTCTTTTTCCGGAGTCTGTCATCCCGAGCCGCGCAGACGGCGAGGGACCTCGCAACAAAATCCTCGCGCTAGCGCAAACGGGAAAATGTTCAACCACTCCGCTGCGTGGCCCCGTCTTTGGTTCTTTGGAAATCGATCGGCGATTGCGAGGTCCCTCGCCGTCTGCGCGGCTCGGGATGACAACTTAGGGTCGGAGCGACATTAATGGCCGTAAAGCCGCGATGACATGGTCGACTGCGAGCAAACGCAGATCTCCTTCGGGCGCTCGCAGCACGGTCACGCTTTCATTCATCGGCGCCCAGATTGCCGGATCGGTTCGACCGAAAAGCAGGATGCATCGGGCTCCGGCGGCGGCGGCGAGGTGAGAAATTCCGCTGTCGTGCCCAAGGAAGAGCGCGCTTTCTAATAACCCGGCGAGCCGCGGGAGAGGCAGATGTTTCGCGAATCGCGCCGGCTTTCCCTTCCAGGCCGATTCCAACAGCCGCGCGCGCTCTTCGTCGGCTTCCCCAGCGACCACCAGAATCATGCGACCCGTGGAGAAGAGGTGCTCGCCAAGTTCCGTCCAATTCTCGATCGGCCAATTCTTTGTCTCACTGCCACTGCCGGGATGGAGGGCGATAATCGGCTTGGCGGCGTCGCCAAGAAAATTTCGAGCGAATTCACGATCTTCCTCCGCCGGATAAATCGCCGCCGCCTGAGCTTCCAAATGCAAGCCCACCTGCTCGAGCGGCCGGGCCAGCTGAAGCGCTGCATGCTCGCCGCCGGCCAACTTCGACGGGCCAACGACGATCGTCTTGATTCGGCACCGCTTCAGATTCGTTTCGAAAATTCCGTCAGGGTCAAAGAGGTAGCTGACGATCAGATCGAAGCTGTGAAAGTACTCGACCCATTCCTCCGGAAGCGCCGAATCCTTCGCGAAAAAAGATGCCAGCGGCCCGGATTCGATCGAGCGAACCACATCCGCATAGAAGCGCTTCTCGGCGAGCGCCGTGATGTGGGTGTGACCGAGGATTTCGACGTGCGCCCCCGGGAATCGATCGCGCAGGAGCTTGATCGCCGGCAGCGTGAGAATGAAGTCCCCGATCGCACCCCCGCGAATCACGAGAATGCGGTTCATCTATTTTGGAGCGGCGGTCAAAGATCGCCGCTCCGGAAATCAATACCGGGTGACGGCGCACGCGAGAATCGCGGCCCCGTAGAGCAAGGCGAGGCCGCTGGTTAGTCGCCAGCGCCCAGGTGTGCGCGCGCTCCAGTTGATCTGATCGCGCAAAAGATAGGGCATCGTCACCCAAAACAATCCAACGACGATCAAAAGATAGGCGAACACGGTTACGAGAAGGCGGCTTGTTTCCGTTCGGAGGAAGGCCGCATCGAGCAGCGGTTCGGCCGCCAGCAGGAAAAGTATGCCGAGCGCGCGGACGGCCAAAAACTCGTCCACGAACCTCAGGACAAGAAAAAAACCGATGGGGAGAATAATGAGCAACGGCCGCCGGAAACCGGAAAATTCCCCCATCTCCATCGTAGCGAGAAGCCACAGGCTCCAAAACAAATCGACCGTCAAAAGGAGGAAGCCGGCGACGCGGGACCGGGGCAGGCGCTGGGCAAAGCCGCGGGACAGATCGGGGCTGACCAATCCGGGCACGCTGACGAGCAAAAGGAAAAGGCCGGCGATCAGGCCAGCCGTTTGGAGCGACAAGTGATAAATCATGCGTGGGGCGGAGGAGAGGTTTGCATGGCTGGCGTTCCATACAAGCTGAATCCATTCGATTGCTGGATGTCGATCTCGAGAAGGGCGCCGACATGTTCCGGCTTTCCTTCGAAGACCACGATCTTGTTCGTCCGGGTTCGTCCCATCAGGCGAGCCGGGTTCGTCCGGCTCGGCCCTTCACACAGAATCTCGACGCCACGCCCGACCAAACGCTCATTCGCGCGGCGGGCGGAGGCATCCACCACGGCAAGGAGATCCTGATTTCGCTTTTCCTTCACCCGCTCATCGACCTGCCCGGGCATTGTCGCGGCAGGCGTATCGCGCCGAGTCGAGTAGCGGAAGATGAAGGCGTTATCGAACTGAATTTCCTCAACCAATTCCCGGGTGCGGGCGTAATCCTCTTCCTCTTCACCTGGAAAACCGACGATCACATCGGTCGTAATGGCCATTTCATCGCGTTTCCGCCGGATACGATCGACCAGCGCTCGATACTTCTCCGCGGTGTAGGGACGGTGCATCGCCTTGAGGATCCGGTTCGATCCCGACTGGAGCGGGAGGTGAACGTGCTCAGCCAGCTTCGGCAGATCAGCCATGGCCTGGAGCAGATCGTCGCGAAATCCAATCGGATGCGGGGAGGTGAAGCGGAGCCGCTCCAGACCGTCGATTTCGTGCACGGCTTCGAGCAGTTGGACGAAAGGACTCTTGCCTTTCACCGTCGCAAATTCGTGCCGCCCGAACAGATTCACGATTTGGCCGAGGAGCGTGACTTCCTTCACTCCCCGCGCCACGAGCTTGCGCACCTCGCCCACGACTTCTTCGATCGAGCGGCTGCGTTCGGCGCCGCGCGTCTGCGGCACGATGCAAAAGGTGCAATGCATGTTGCAGCCTTGCATGATGGAAACGAAAGCGGTGGCTTGCCGGTCCTTCAGCTCGTGATCGCGGATCGTTTCTTCCGAGCCGGTCTCTTCGCCGATATCGCAGATGGAGAACCGCGGATCATCCATCCGCCGCGCGCGTTTTTTCTCCAGGAGTTCTTCGATGTAATCCGCGACGCGATGAAACTTTTGTGTGCCCACCACGAGGTCCACATGAGGCAGGCCGGCGAAAAGGGCCTGACCCTGCGCCTGCGCCATGCATCCGAGGAAACCGAAGACGACTTCCGGCCGCCGCTTCGCGATCTGGCCCAGCATTCCCATTTTCCCGAGCGCTTTTTGATCCGCCATATCGCGCACGCTGCACGTGTTCAGGAGGACGACATCCGCTTCGGTTTCATGAGCGGCGCGCTCGTAACCACGCTGGAGCAACGAGTGCGCGACTTGTTCGGAGTCGCGTTCATTCATCTGGCAGCCGTAGGTTTTGATGAAGAATGTCGGCATGGATGGGCAGGAAAATGGCACAACCCGCCGAGGCGCGCCATGATTGGACGCCCGAAGGGGAAATTAAGGTGGAGTCGCAAACGGGCCCGGGAAGGGGTCGGCCTTCAACCGTTTTTCCACCTCGCGGTCTGTCCAGGGATTCGTGCCGCGCTCGTTAAAGATGGCTACGCCGATCACCCCGACATTGCGGGTATCGCCATATTTCTGGTGCGCATACGATTCCCGCACCGGCCCAAAACGAAACGCCGCCACCGCGTCGGTGCTTTGCCGAAAACCTTCCACGACAAGTTGGCGACGCGGATCAATGATATAGCCGCGCTTTCCAAACGAGGCGGTGCGGCCATCGATGACATCGAGCCCATCCACGGAAAGAACGATTTCGAGACGCAGATCGCTCCGGTTGCGAACGACGATGGAATAACGCCGTCCCTCTTCGCCAACCACAAACCAACGGTCGCCGACGCTGAGCCCCGGCAAGAAATTTCCGCTCTGGTCGCGCAAGCCGACGGAAATCAAACTCCCGGCGGGACTGCGAAGCAGCGGCCACCCGCGCCGCCAGGCCACCGCCCCGGCCATGGCACGAATGCCGGCCGCGTTGTTATAATTGATGGCGGCGAGAGCGAGCGGCTGCCTGCTCGCGCGGTCGAAGGCCGCGGATGCCACACGCGAAATCCGGGTTTCTCCCCATTTTGTTCCGAGACCCGGCCGATCCCGCGGAGGTTGCGAGAATTGCGCGGTTTCCGGAGCCGCGGAAGAGCGGCTCGAACTCGGTGCGACTGCCGGCCCGGCACAGGATGCGAGGGAAGATGCGAGAGCGAGCGGCGCCAGGAAACGGAGCGATTTCATACGCGGGAGATTGAATCGAAACCCGGCGTCGCGCGCGAATAAAATCGATTGGCAGCGGCGCCCCTTTGCAGTCATTCCGAGCGTAGCCCATTCGACTCACTTCGTTCGCTCAGGATAAACTCCGCGGAGTCGAGGAACCGCGTGCCCAAACTGGCGACAGTGCCACGGGATCCCTCGACTTCGCTCGGGATGACGGAAACTGCGTAACCTTGCGGCTTGCTTTGGGCAGGTCGCAAGCTGAAAGCTTGCGCTACCTTCTTTTGATATGAATCGAGATACACCCGCAATTGGCATCATCGGCGGAAGCGGCCTCTATCAAATGGAGGGCGTGGAAAACCCGGCCGAGGAGCGCGTCGAAACACCGTTTGGCGATCCATCCGACACCATCGTCGGAGGGCAGATGCATGGGCGGCCGGTTTATTTTTTGCCCCGGCACGGGCGCGGACACCGCTTGCTCCCACACGAGTTGAATCATCGCGCCAATATCTATGCGCTCCGTTCGCTCAATGTCCGGTGGATTATCTGCGTGACGGCGGTGGGGAGTTTGCAGGAACAGTACGCGCCGCGCGATGTACTTTTGCCCTCGCAGTTTTTCGATCGCACCAGCCAGCGGGCCGACCACACTTTTTTCGGAGGCGGGATCGCCGCGCACGTGAGCTTCGCGGAACCGATTTCGGCGAGCTTGCGCAACATTCTGGCAGAGTCCGCTCGCGAGACAGGCGTGAGGATCCACAACGGCGGAACTTACGTGAACATGGACGGCCCCGCCTTTTCCACCCGCGCCGAATCGGAGTTGAATCGCCGGAATGGCTTCGACGTCATTGGCATGACCAATGTGCCCGAGGCGAAATTAGCCCGGGAAGCTGAGATCGCCCTTGCGACTTTGGCGATGATCACAGATTACGATTGCTGGAAGGTGGAGGAGGAGCCGGTCTCCGCGCAGACGATTTTCGAGCATTTGATCGCAAACGCCGAAACCGCAAAGAAAATTCTCGCCGCGGCGATTCCGCGGCTCCCGACCGAGCCGAATTGGCCGGAACATCGAGCGCTCGACTCGGCCCTGGTCACCGATCGCAAACTTTGGCCTGCGGCGACCAGGGAGAAGCTTGGGGCCATCCTTGGGCGGTTTTCCTAGCCGGGGCCTGGCTCGCAAACATGAGTCGCGGCTTGGGTAACAAAAATCGTACTTGCCAACCGGAATTAAAATATAGTAATTATAAAGACCGTCGGGAGAAACCCCCGATCTAACGCTTCCACGGAGTTCCTAAAAATGATGATCAAAATTGCCGCTTGCCTGCTCGCAGTCAGCTTCCTTGCCGCCTGCGAATCGACAAAAACGACTAAACGCGAGACGCTCCGCGAGATGACCGCTCGCTACGCCAGCACCGATACTTCCTCTGTTGAACCGATGCCGCCGGCCGAAGGCCCTGAAGATGTGCCGGCAGACCGGCCCATGGATCCGACTCAGAACCCCGCTCTCGTTCCCTCGCCGTTGCTCCGGGCCAACGCCATCGGCGGCCTGTAATCACCAGCGGCCCGTTCTCTGAGACTCTCCGCGTGGCGCACCAGCGCTGCGCAGAGCCCGTGAATTTGCGCCTCTTCGTGAGCTGCCGTGACGGTGATTCGAAGCCGGGCCGAGCCTTTAGCGACCGTCGGATATCGGATGGCGGGAACCAGGAAACCGTCGCCCTGGAGCGCCCGCGCCAGGTGGATCGCCTCCTGTTCGCCACCCACGATCCAGGGATGAATGGCGCTCCCGGCTTCGTGTCCTTCACTCGATGAGGCCGGCAATCCCGGATTTGGCGGCAGGGCCGCGCGCAGGCTCCTGATTCCGCGCCAAAGACTCTGCCGCCGCTCTTCACCTTCGGCGGAGGCCAGGAACTCGATGGCGGCCATCGAGGCCGCGGCCAGGGCCGGCGGGGGGGCAGTCGAGAAAATGAACGAGCGCGCCCGATTCACGAGCCACTCGATCACGCTGCGCGAACCGCAGATGTAGCCGCCGCTCACGCCGAGGGCTTTGCTCAAAGTCCCCATCTGCACCTCGATCTCTTCGGCGAGGCCCTCTTCCGCGGCCAGGCCACGCCCGTTCGGTCCCAGGACGCCGACGGCATGCGCCTCGTCCAGAAAAAGCAGTGCGCCAAACCGGTTCTTCAGGTCGATCAACTGCCGCAAAGGAGCGCGATCTCCGTCCATGGAGAAAACCGACTCCGTCACGACGAGGACGCGTCTGCCCGGATGTTCTCGTTGCGCCCATTCCAGATGGCTCTCGAGCTTGCCCAGGTGGTTGTGGGGGAAAACTCGCAGAATCGCTCCGCTCAATCGGGCCCCGTCAATGAGGGACGCATGAGCCAGTTTATCCAACAGGACGACGTCGTGCTTTCCGACGAGCGCCGGGATCGTCCCGATGGCCGCGGCGTAGCCGCTGCTGAAGCAGACGGCGGCCGGTGTGCCCTTCCATTTTGCCAGCGCCGTTTCCAGGCGAACGTGCGGAGATTGGGTGCCGCTGATCAAGCGCGATGCGCCCGCTCCCACCCCGAATTCTTCGATCGCGTCGATCGCCGCTTTTCGCAGCCGCGCATCATTGGCCAGGCCAAGATAATCGTTTGAAGAAAAATTGACGAGTTGCTGCCCAACGATCTGAATTTCCGGCCCCTGCGCACTTCCGATTTCTCGAAGTTTCCGGAGCAGCGACTGGGCGCGGAGCGCTTGGAGTTGATCTTGAAAGAGATCGCTCATCGGGGCAGCGGCGATCGAAAGGTTACATCCAAAGCCCCCACGAAAGCAGCGCGGACGCATCCTGCCAGACGCCCGTCTTGCTGTCACCGAGGACGACCACGATAATATCCCGCCCCGGACGAGCGCCGCTCGCAATCAAACAATGGCCGGCCGCTTCCGTGTAACCGGTCTTCATGCCGTTGCAGTACGGAAGTTTCTTCAAGACTTTATTCGTGTTTGTGAGCACGCGCGTCCGCCCATTGGCATACCGGAAAACCAGCTGGGGCAGGCAAACAATGGAACGAATCGTCGGGTTCGCGTAGGCGGCCTTGGCGATGATCGAGAGATCGCGGGCGGTGGAATATTGGCCGGGCATCGGGAGGCCGTTGGGATTGAGAAAATTGGAATTCGTCGCCCCCAGGGAGCGCGCCTTTTCATTCATCAGATCGGCGAACTCTTCCACACTGCCGGCCGCATCCCGCGCCAGGCAGCGGGCAACATCGTTCGAACTCTTCACCAGCAGGGCCCGCAGCAAATCGATTCGCTGATACGTGTCGCCCGCCTTGATATTCAACTTCACCGGCTCGGCCATGGTATCGACCGGCAGCACCGTCACGGGCCGGTCGAGAAACCCGCGTTCCGCCACGATCATCGCGGTCAATAATTTTTGGGTGCTGGCGGCGGGACGCGCCGCGTCCGCATTTTTCTCATAAAAAATCTCGCCGGTCCGGGCGTCGATTACCATCACCGCCGCGGCACGCGTGGTTGGGGCGATTTTCGAGACCGGCCCGACGGGAATATCGGCCGGCTCCGCGCGCGGGACGGAGGCGGGTGCGTCTGGAATGCCGCCTGGGCGGACGGGCTTGAAATCGTATTTCTTTGGCTTCGCGGCGACGCAAGGAAGCGCCAGGCAGATCGCGCAAAAAAGCGCTGTCCATTCGCGTGGGCGTTTCATACGCGGCAATTAGCGGCAGAGTTTTCGGACACGCAAGCGATTGGATGCGGTTAGGCGTCTGATCCGCGTTGGATCAGCTCGATCTCGTAGCCTTCCGGCGCATCGATGAACGCGATCGCGCCGCCTTTGCCATTCGGGTGCGGACCATCCGAGAGCGGGTAACCTTTCCTGGCCGACTCGCGGGCAAATTCCTCGATGTTGTCGACCTCGAAAGCCAGGTGGGTCAGGTCAGGGCCGACGATCACGGGACCGCTTTCATCGAACTTACAGATTTCGATTTCCTCCACGCTGCCCGGCGCCTTGAAGAAAACCAGTTGCGAGCCGCGGCCGGAAGTGTGGCGCCGCGTTTCCTCAAGGCCGAGGACGTCCCGGTAGAAAGCGACCGTCTTTTCCAGATCAGTCACGCGATAGCGCGTGTGGAGGAGCTTCTTGACCATTGCGCCACTACTTGCGCGTGCTTGCCGGCAAATTCAAACGCAAATGGCGGTATGGTGGTGCGCTTGTCATCCCGAGCCGCGCAGACGGCGAGGGACCTCGCAGACGGTCAACCGCTTCCGCGCTACACGAGGGCGTGCACGCTGGATCACGCTCTGTTCCTTCTTGGAGGCGCAAGTTGCATTGGCGGGATCCCTCGCCGTCTCCGCGGCTCGGGATGACTAGTGTTTGCGCACCGGATGTGATTCCTTAGGCATAATGAAACTCGTCATCGCCGCGACCGGGGCCAGCGGCACCATTTATCTGCAACGGCTGCTCGCGCAGATCGATTGTGCCGCGAACGAAGTTCACCTCGTCCTGAGCGGCCACGCGAAACAAGTCGCCGCGCAGGAGGTCGACCAGTTGGTCGTGCCCGCCGGCGTGTCCGAGCACGGGGAGAACGATCTCAACGTCCCGTTCGTGAGCGGCTCGGCGCGTTTCGACGCCATGGCGATCGTTCCCTGCTCGATGGCCACGCTTGGCCGCATCGCGTCGGGTTGCAGTGACACGGCGCTTCTGCGGGCCGCGGATGTTTTCTTGAAGGAGCGGCGCAAATTGATCCTCGTCCCGCGCGAAACGCCGTGGAGCTTGATTCACGCCCGCAACGTGGTGGCCCTTCTCGAAGCGGGCGCCATTCTTTTACCCGCGATCCCGTCGTTCTACAGCCGCCCGGGTTCGGTCGACGCCGTAGCCGACACGGTGGTCTGGCGCATCCTCGATCAGCTTGGTCTTCCAAATCCTTCCGCCTACCGCTGGCGGGATGACGATGCCGCGAAAACAGGAAAAAAGTGAAGCTCGATAGCTGGCGCGCCCGCGCACTGATCGAGTTTGGCTACGGCTTGTTCCGGCTCTGGGCAAAGACGCTTCGTTTGCAGCTGGAAGATCCCCATAACGGTGTCGATCTGGTGCGAGAGCGGCCGGTTATCTTCGCCATCTGGCACAACCGCCTCCTGATGTTGCCGCCTCCCTTCGATCGTTGGTTTCCCACCCGGCAAAGCATCGGCCTGATCAGTGCCAGCCGCGACGGCGACCTGGTCTCCATTCTCATCGAACGCTCCGGTTACGGCACCATTCGCGGATCGACCTCGCGCAAGGGCGTGATTGCGTTGCGTCAACTGGTCGAGGCGCTCGCCGCCGGCAGCAACGTTTTGTTCACCCCGGATGGCCCCCGCGGTCCTGTCTATGAGGTCAGTCCCGGGGTAATTTTTGTCGCCCAAAAATCCGGCGCACCCATCGTCCCGCTGCACGTGGAGTACTCGAGCTGTTGGCGCCTGAAAAGCTGGGACCGTTTCTGTGTGCCGCGCCCATTCAGCAAGCTGCGCTTCATCGTGGGGGCTGCACTCCACGTCGAACCGGCGGCGGACGCGGAACAATTTGAGGCCGACCGTCTCCGCCTTCAGGACGAAATGATGAGCCTGGTGGAACAAAGATGAGACGGGCGCCGTACCCTCCTTTTGTCATGTTGAGCGAAGTCGAAACATCTCTCATTGTTAGCGGACCGGCGCCGCAGCCAGGGAAAGCGAGAGATTGAAAGCCCGGCCTCGCCGACTATGGTCGGCTGCGTTACGGCCTCGCCTTCGCTCGGAATGACAAAGGGCCGGAATCAACCGCTTTTCCACTCCTAGCCATGCCACATCTCATCGAAGGTCGCTCCATTGCCGAAAAGGTCTACTCGGATCTGCGCGTCGAAATAGCGGGACTCAAGGCCAGCGGCCGCACGCCGGGCCTCGCGGTCGTGCTGGTCGGAGACAATCCGGCCTCGCGGGCCTATGTGCGCTCGAAAGACAAGATGTGCCGCGATCTTGGGCTGCATTCGGTGAAGCTCGAATTGCCCGCCGAGACGACGCAGGCGGAGCTGCTCGCGCGCGTGGAGGAGTTGAATCGTGATCCGGCGATCCACGGCATTCTCGTTCAATCGCCGCCGCCGAAGCAGATCAATGAAGCGGCCATCGTCCGAGCGCTCGACCCGGCAAAGGACGTGGACGGTTTCCATCCGGTGAATGTGGCCAGGCTCGCGCTCGGCGATGAAAGCGGTTTTGTGCCTTGCACGCCACTCGGTTGCCAGCGGCTGCTGATCGAGAGCGGAATCGAAATCTCCGGGGCGCACGTCGTCGTTCTGGGTCGCAGCATGATCGTGGGAAAACCGCTCGCGCTCTTGTTAATGCGGAAAGGCCAGGGCGGTGATGCCACCGTGACGGTGGTTCATTCGCGCAGCCGGCGCCTGCCTGAGATCACGCGTTCAGCCGACATTCTGATCGCGGCGATTGGGCAGCCAAATTTTGTTCGAGCGGAACATGTGCGCGACGGCGCGGTTGTTATCGACGTCGGAATCAACCGGGTGGACGACGCGACGGCGGAGCGCGGTTACCGCCTGGTCGGCGATGTCGCGTTTGCTGAAGTCTCGGAAAAGGCATCCGCGATTACGCCAGTGCCCGGAGGCGTGGGCCCGATGACCATCGCGATGCTGATGTCGAACACGGTAAAAGCGTGCCGCCAGAAGTAGCGACGCTTGCCGACCCAACAAAAAGGCGGTTTGTAAACCGCCTCTCCTTGAAGCGTCCCCTGCAAACGGCGCAAATCATTGCACGATCTTCGCCGTTAGGAGCCGAAGAAGCGCTGGTTGAAATCGCGCCACTTCCAGAAACACCGAAGCGACACGCGGAGACAACACCGCCGCTCGCGCGAGCCGATTGATCCAAAGTCGCCCACGATAAAGCCGGGCATGCGCCGCGGAATAGGCAGCCGCCGTGGCGGCTTCATCGCGTCCGTTGTGCTGGGCAATGATTGCCTCCGCGGCCAGTTCGCCTGACGCCAGCGCGTAATAAATCCCCTCGCCCGTGAACGGCTCCACCACGCGCGCGGCATCGCCGACGAGGAAGAGAGAACGGTCGCCGGCAACGATCGGGGCGCGAGTCAACGGCGTGATCGTGCGCCAGGCGTGCTCGCGCGAAATGCCAAAGTGCGCCTCGGCCCAACTGCGCAGGGCCGCCATCCTGGCCGGAACGCTGACCAGGCAAAGATTTAATTGGCCATCGCCGACCGGAGCCTGGCCGGAATAGCCCTCGGGCAAGAACTGGAGAACGACGCGATCCCCGAATCCCGGCGGCAAGGGCAGGTGCGTTTGCAGCGCAATCCTCTCTTTCGCGCTTCGTGGAAGCAGGTGGCAAAGCCGGGCCACGGTCGAGTTTCGGCCGTCGGCGGCGATCAGCGTTCGAGACTCGAAAGTTTTATCGGCGGCCGTAATGGTCCAATTCGGCGTCAGCGCGCTCGGGGCCCGCAACGCCGTGACCGTCGTCCCCTCAGAAACCGTGGCGCCAAGCTCCCGCGCCCGGGTCATGATGAGTTGATCAAGCTGGCTGCGTTTGATGGCGATCTCCGCGTCGTCGCCAGCCGGCAATGCCACGGTTAAAGTCCGGCCATTAATGCCAATGAACTCGACGCGACCGAGCTTGCCGTGCGGCAATGTCCGAACGCGTTCCGCTACTTGGAGCCGCCGCAAAATGGGCCAGCACGCCGGATTGAGACAATCGCCGCAGACCTTTTCGCGCGGAAAGATTTCTCGTTCCAGGAGGAGCGTTCTCAACCCGGCCGCGGCGCAAAAGGCGGCGCAGCTCGATCCGGCGGGTCCGCCTCCCACGATTGCCACATCGAACATGTCCTATTGTCGGGGCAAGAAGGACGGGCCTCAAGGAGCGGCGGTTTGCAACCGCCGACCAAAAAAACGGCGGTCACAAACCGCCACTTCTTGGTTTTGTCGATTGGCGATTCCCGGAGCCCGCGCAAGAGTACGATTGCCGTGCCTCAAAAAGAAAAGCCCGACCTGACCCGTAAAGTGCACGAGGTGCCGCACAAACCGGGTGTGTACTTGATGCGCGATCGCTTCAATCGCGTCATCTACGTGGGGAAGGCGCGGGACCTGCGCAAGCGCGTCGGCTCCTACTTCATGCCCTCCAAGCTGGCCCAGGCCGATATCAAAACGCGCGCGATGCTCGATGCGGTCTGGGACTTCGAAACTCATACGGTGCAGAGCGAGCCGGAGTCGCTCTTGCTCGAGGGCAAGCTGATCAAGGAATATCGGCCGCGCTACAACATTTCGTTTCGCGATGATAAACGTTTCCTGGTCGTCAAGGTCGATCCGACAGAGGAGTGGCCGCGCTTCCGTCTCGCCCGTTTCAAGAAGGATGACGGCGCCCGTTATTTCGGGCCGTACGCGCATGCCGGCGCTTTGCGGCAAACTCTCAACTTCATGCGCAAAAAATTTGGCGTGCTCACCTTTGGCCGCGGCTCGCCCACGGAGCGGGAATTGAAATCGGCGACGTATCAGGTTCCGACGCGCTTAAGCGAAATCAGCGCGGAGCTGTATCGCGAGCGCGTTGCGCAAGCCTGCGATTTTCTGGAAGGGCATTCGCGGGAAATGATCGCGGCCGTGGAAGAGGAGATGCGAAAATCGGCGGAAAAGCTCGATTTCGAGAAGGCGGCCGAGCTGCGCAATATGCTGGATGATTTGCGCCGCACCACCAAGCCGATGCGGCGATTCACCCGCCATAGTTTGCCGAGCACGATCGATCCGGTGAGCGACGTTCAGGCGCTGGGCGACGCGCTTCAGCTCACGCGCCTTCCCTCGGTCATGGAATGCTTCGACATCTCAAATATCTCCACGACGCACGTGGTCGCTTCGATGGTTTGCTTTCGCAACGGAGTGCCGGACAAAGATAATTATCGCCGCTACCGGATCCGGACCGTGGCAGGCCAGGATGATTTTGCCAGCATGGCGGAGGTGGTGCGACGGCGTTATTCGCGCGTGCTGCTCGAAGCGCGTGAGGCAAACCCCGAGGCCGCCGAGTTCTCCCAGGAGAATCCCAGTGATGCCTTGGACCGCGCCAATCGCAGTCATCCCGAGCGGAGCGCAAGCGGAGTCGAGGGACCCCGTGGTTACGTCGATCGCCGTTCAACGGGATCCCTCGACTCCGCTCGGGATGACAGGTTTGTCGCGGTTCGGCTGCCGGACCTGATCATCGTTGATGGCGGAAAAGGCCAGCTCTCCTCGGCTTGCAGGGAGCTCCAGCGCCTCGGTTTGCACGAACTGCCGATCATCGGTCTCGCGAAAGAGTACGAAGAGATCTACCGGCCGGGCCGGGCTTTGCCGCTCGTGTTACCGCCGGACTCGGGCGCGTTGCGTTTGCTCCAGCGCATTCGGGATGAAGCCCACCGCTTCGCGAATACCTACCACCAGCTCCTGATGAAGAAACGAATCGGTGAAAGCATTCTGGACGATTGCCCTGGGGTGAGCCAGAACCGCAAAAACCTGTTGCTGCGCAAATTCGGGTCCGTCAATCGGCTCCGAAAAGCAAGCGTGGAGGAGATTGCCGCGACGGAAGGAATCGGCGTGAAATTAGCCGAAGACGTGCACCGCTTTCTGGAGCGGCATTGAGCCACTGGAGGGACCCCGCTGTGGCGTCCCGCTTCGTCTATCGCAACGGGACAACATATTTAGAGAATCGGACGATACGGCGGCCGTCCCTCCAGCGCTCCTTGGCACTGCATTTCCGCTTGTCGATCGTGGCGTCACAACCACAGTTGCCATTGTGAATTTGCGCTCGGCATTTCCGTTCCGGTTCATTTGCCTGCTCGCGGCAGGATGGATGACCGCGTCCCGGTGCGAGGCCCAATCGGAAAGCCCTTCGCCCGCGCCGGAAACAACGCCGTTCGAAGAAACGATCGTCCCCACCTTTGAGACGCAAAAACTCGCGCGAACCTATGTCCTCGACATTCCCGCGCCCCGCGGCCAGATCACGGACCGCCATGGCGCCCCGCTCGCCCAAAACCGGCTCAGCTACAATCTCGCGATCAGTTTCCCGACGCCACTCGATTTCTCCGATGCGCAATTGCTGGCCTTTGCCCAGGAGAAAATTCGGGCAACTGAAAAGTTGCTCGGCCGCCCGCTGAGGATTTCGGAGGACCTGATCAAGCGCCATTACCGGAACCGCGGGATTTTGCCGTTCGAGATTGCGCAAAACCTCACCACCGAAGAATACGACGGCACCAAAGAACGCCTTCCGGCGGGAGTCGCCTTGCGTCCTTATTATGTCCGCACGTATCCGAACGGAAGAATCGCGGGACAGATCATTGGTTACAGCGGAAAAACCGGGCGGACTCCCGATGGAATCATCGACAACCACGAAGTGCTTTGGCCGGAAACGGAGGGCCGCGAAGGTCTCGAGCAAACCTTCAACCAGGTGCTGACGGGCCAGCACGGGGAATACAGAATCACCTTCGACCAGGACGGCCGCAAAACCTCGGAGAAGATCGTGACTCCGCCGGTCCCGGGACACACCGTGGTCACCACTCTCGATCTCCGTTTGCAGGAACTCGCCGAGAAAGCGCTCGAGGCGAAAGCAAAGCGGGGCGCGATCGTCGTGGTCGATCCCAATAGTGGCGACATTCTCGCCCTGGCTTCCTGGCCCACCTACGATCCAAACGCATTCACCCCGACAATCTCGACCGAGAAGTTCAAGGCACTCCAGGACGACCCGAACATCCCGCTTCTGCCCCGCGCTTTCCGCTCTTCGTATCCGCCCGGCTCAGTTTTCAAGGTCGCGGTCGGCATCGCCGCGCTCGAGACCGGGCTCGTGCGGGCCGACGACGAATTCGACTGTGTGAAGGCAATCCAGATTGGCAATCTCACTTTTCGCAACTGGAAGAAGACGGACCGGGGCCTGTTGAACTTCGTACAGGCGCTGACGGAATCGTGCGACACCTGGTTTTATCAGGCGGGCATCAAGATCGGGGCGCAACCAATTTTGGATTGGGCGCAGAAACTTGGCTTCGGCGCAAAGACCGGCATTCCATTGCGCGGCGAAGTCGAAGGCCGGATGCCTAACGATCAATACATGAAAGCGACGCACGGCCGCAAATTGCTCAATGGCGACATCGCGAATTTGTCGATCGGCCAGGGGGACGCGGAGACGACGCCGCTCCAGGTGGCGCAGGCGATGGCCATCATCGGGAACGGCGGCACCTTCTATCAAACCCGCCTCGTGCAACAGGTGCAGACGGTCGATAACGAGATTGTCACGGCGTTCCAAGTGCGCGCGAAGAAGACGCTGGGGGCGTCGGCCGGCACGATGGAGCAGTTGCGAGTTGGACTGATCAACGCGGTGAGCGGTCCGGCCGGCACGGCTCATCAGGCGAGTCTGGAAAGCGTGGAGGTGGCGGGAAAAACAGGGACGGCGCAGTGGGGACCGAAGAATAAGGAACGCACGGCGGCGTGGTTTGCAGGGTTCGTGCCGGCGGAGAGGCCGCAGATGGCGTTCGCCGCTGTTTATGAAGGAGATGTGGGCGCCGATGTCCACGGCGGATCGCATGCCGCGCCGATGATCGGGATGATTTTGAAGGACATTTACAACGAAAAAGATAACGGAAACAAGCGGCGGCGCACGCCTGAGCCCGGAGGGACCCCGATCAGGCGGGCGGAGCCGGTGGAGGAGGAGGAAGGAGATTGAGGGAACGCGAGACTGCTGCTTGTCATCAACGTTCCGCTACACCGCAGCAGCCTCAGCAGCAGCGGGAAGTTCCATCGTGCCTTTGAATTTCGGCTCTTCCCGCTCCACGCCGAAATTATCGACGTAAAGCTCCGCGATTTTCTCCAGCTCCTCGCCTGTGAGCGGCGGACAGTCGGGCGCTTTCGCGAATTCGGTGAGCTGCGCTTCCTCATAGATGTTGGGCAGCGTGGAGGCGACACGATTGTCTTCGAGCAGCCATTGCAACGCCGCCTGGCCGAGTGTTCGATCGGAACTTTCGAGAAAACGAAGCCGGTCGATCTTCTTCACGCCGTTGAGGAGCCAGCTGCGCGGGCGATGGCTCCGGTGATCCGTGGGAGGAAAGGTCGTTTCCGCGGTATATTTCCCTTCGAGCATGCCGGAGGAATGCGTCACGCGGATAAGGAACATGGTGTCCTTGCCGGCTTCCGTTGCGGCGTCTTGCATGGCCCGGCCGGGATGTTGTTCCAGCATGTTGTAAATCTGTTGCACGCTCGTGATCTCCCGTTCCCGAATGCAGTTGATGCCTTCGTAAAGCCAGCCAATGGCCGGGCCCAGAGCGATGCCGGAATAACGGATTTTTCCACTCGCCTTTAGCTTCTCGAGTGTGGTCCAGACAGCGTCGTCATAAATCTGTTCCATCCGGATGTTGTGCAGTTGCAGCAGATCAATGCGATCGGTCTTCAGACGCTTGAGCGCCGCATCCGTGGCGCGGACGATGGCTTCCGGGGAAAAGTCCTGCGGGATTTCGCGCTGGCCGCGGCCGCGAGAATCGCCGTGAGTGACAAAATCGTAGCCGACCTTCGTCGCGATCACGATTTCATCGCGCTGCTTCGGAAACGCCTTTGCGATCAGCTCCTCACTGAGGCCATTCCCGTAGGTATCGGCCGCGTCGAAGAGGGTAACGCCGAGATCGAAGGCCTGGTGCATGAGCGCGATCGCCTCGCCTTCGGTGAATTGTCCCCACCAGCCGGTCGAGATCGTCCAGAGGCCAAACCCGACTTCGCTGACGCGCAAGTCGGTGTTCTTGTAAGTGCGAAAGCGCATTGGGGATCAAGCTTAGTGAATCTGGCAAGGCGATGCAACACACCGACCTCCGAAATTCGACGTTTGTCCGCCGTAGCTTTGCGCAGGGGGTTGGACAGCTTGCCCGCCGTAGCTTTGCGGAGGAGGGTTGGACGTTTCTTCCTTTCATCAGTCCCATGGTCTCCCGCTCCAACAGCGCGCTTCTGATTGTCGGCCACGGCTCGACCGTGAATCCAGATTCCAGCGCGCCGACGCTCACGCACGCGGCCGAGATTCGGCGTCGGGGGATGTTCGCGGACGTGGCATGCTGTTTCTGGAAAGAAGAGCCCAGCCTGCGCGACGCGTTATTTTTCTTTCGGGATCCGGCGATCCGCGACGTTTACGTCGTTCCCAATTTCATTAGCGAAGGTTACTTCACCCGCACCGTGATTCCCAGAGAGCTGGAACTAACGGGACCCACAACCTCCCGGCCAACCGGCCAAAGTTGGAAATACTGCAAGCCGGTGGGCAATCATCAGCGGATGACCGAGTTGTTGCTCAAACGCGCCCATGAAGTCGCGCCGGGTATTCCCGAAGCAGAAACCAGTCTCCTGATTGTGGGACACGGCACTGGCTTGAACGACAACAGCGCGCTCGCGGCCAAACAGCAGGTCGAGATCATTCGGGCGCTCTATCGTTTTGCGGCCGTGCTAAATGTTTATATGGAGGAGCCGCCCCTCGTTTCGGATTGGCTGAAACTGACTCAGACGCGGAATGTGGTGGTGGTTCCGTTTTTTATCTCGGACGGCCTGCATAGCTACGAGGACATTCCAGCGATGCTCGGAATACCCTCAGCGGGCCGCAATGGAGAATCCAGAAATCCGCATAACATAAACGGACGGTTACTCTTCTACTCATCCGCTATCGGCACCGATCCAAAGTTTGCCGACGTAATCATCGAACAGGCCGAGGCATTCGCGCAAACACCGAAACCGGATTTGGCCTCGTAATTTATCCGCACCCGGTTACGGTTCTCAGATGGAAGCGACGACGTGTGAAAGGCTGCAGGAACTTGGCGCCTTTGTTTTAGCAGGGGCGTGCAAGCCGCCGCAATTGTGCAAAGTGGCGGAGATGATTCGGGCGGCGCGTGATTATCGCTGGGTTGGAATTTACAAAATCACGCGCGGCGACTTCGTCATCGCCGCAAAAACCGGCACATGCCCGCCCGCCTATCCGCGCTTTCCGATCACGCAAGGCTTGGCCGGCGCGGCGCTGGAATCCAAACAGTCGATCATGGTGGCAGACGTCCACAAGGATCCCCGATATTTGCCCACGTTCGGAAGCACCCAGTCGGAAATCGTGGTGCCAGTCATCACGGAAGCAGGGAAAGTCGTCGGTTTGATCGACGTGGAGAGTGAAAAGTTGAACGCGTTTACGGAAGACGATCGAGATTTTCTGGAACACGCGGCCTATCTCATCTCGCGTGCTCTGAAGTGAGCGGGCCGGCGCAGGAGATCGCGCTCGGCAAATGGCTGGCCGCGGGTCTGCGGAGCATCGGCCAAATCTCCATCGAAGCGAGGGACGACGGCTCGTTCGCTCTGGCTCATCATGAGGATGCGTCGCGCAACGACCTTCTGCCCTACGCCGGCGCTGACGACGCGGCGGGGCTCGCGCGATTCGACGATGCCGGAAACTATCGACCGCTGAAGACGGCTCCGAACCTGCGACATGGGTGGCGGCTGATGCTGCCCGATCGAAGTGCGCTGGGTCTTGCGCTCGATCTCTTCTATCCTGGACGCGTTGCGGCTTTTTTGGCGCGGGAAACCGGCGCGTTGGTTACGACGCCGTTGCGGGCGACCCTCGATCGACAGACTGGAATGTATCGCCCGGCGGCAAAGATCAGCGATGAGGAAGCGAACACGCTCGTAGGAAATTTTTGTCGTTCCGATGGTGGATGCTTGCGCACAATCCTTTGGAAACGCGACCGGGAGGGGACGATTGCTTCAACGCTCCTGCCCTGCGAGAAGTTCGATCCGGCGCACGACCAAACCGGGTTCGATCGCCGGACGATTCCGTTGCTCTGCCAGGAAGCGTGCAACCTCCTGGTGGCCGAAGCGCGCAAGATCGTGAAGTGCGGCGCTTCTGCCGATTCTGTCATTCCGAGCGAAGCCCAGGAACCCCGGGATGGAACGTATCGTTGACTCCACGGGTTCCCTCGACTGCGCTCGGGATGACGTGAAAATCGTTCGCGCGCGCGTGGTCGTGCCGATGGAAGGCGATCCGATCGAGAATGGCGCGGTTGCGATCGAGGGGAGCAAAATAATAGGCGTTGGCCGCTTTGAGGAGGTGAAAGCCGGCCACGGCGGCGACGTCCTGGACCTGGGCGAACAGATCCTGCTGCCCGGCCTGATTAACGCGCATTGCCACCTCGATTACACCCTGCTCCGCGACAAAATCCCGCCACAAAAATCGTTCACCGCTTGGATTCGTGCGATCAATGCCGAGAAGGCAAAGCTGACGGCGAAAGATTACATCGCGTCGATCAATGAAGGCTTTGCGGAGGCGCAAAGCTTTGGAACGACAACAATCGTCAACCTGACCGCATTTCCGGAATTGATTGCCGAGATCGAGGAGCCGATCCGGACCTGGTGGTTCGGGGAATTGATCGATGTCAGAAATCCGGATCAAGCAGGAAAAATTGTCGATCGTGCAGTCGAGTTATTGAGATCCCAGAAACATTGGGGCCTGGCGCCGCACGCGCCGTTCACCGCTTCGGCGCAATTATTTTCCGCTGCCTCGGAGATCTCCTCGAAGCAAAACGTGCCCCTTACGACGCACGTAGCCGAATCGCGTGAGGAAATGCAAATGTTCCGAGACGCGGCCGGTCCGCTCTTCGACTTCTTGAAAAGCATCGGGCGCCCGATGGATGATTGCGGCGGTAACACACCGCTTTCGTCCCTGATCCAGAGGCACGCGGTGGACGAGCGCTGGATCCTTGCCCATCTAAACGAGCTCACGGAAACCGATTTCGATCTCCTGGCCCACGCGAAGAGTTTTCATATCGCGCACTGTCCACGCAGCCACACTTTCTTCGGCCATACGCCCTTCGCCTGGCCGAGACTGCGCGCGTTGGGTCTAAATATTTGCCTCGGGACCGATAGTCTTGCGAGCAACTCGAGTCTCAGCCTTTTGTCTGAAATGCGGGAATTACGGCGGAAAGAGCCGTCTGTTTCGCCACGCGAGGTTGTGACGATGGCTACTGCAAACGGGGCACGAGCCATCGGCCGAGCTGATTCCCTCGGCAGAATCAGCCCAGGCTTCCATGCGGATTTGATCGCGATTCCTTCGCCGGCAACGGCGGTGGACGCCTTCGATGCCATCGTCGCGTTCGATGGGACCGTCCGCTGGATGATGGTCGACGGCGAGATATTAAGCCTTCGTTAGGCTTTCTCGTTTTTGCTTTCCTTTTCTCAAATGTGAAATATTCTCCGCCCTGCGAGTATGGCTAAGATCATTATTATAGACGACGAGCCCGCAATGGTGGAGGTCATTGTGACGCTCTGCCGGGACAAAGGGCATCAGGTTTTTCCCTTCAATTCCGCACCCAAAGCCGTCGAGCAGCTCGACGCGATCGCTCCTCAGGTGGTCATCGCCGATATCAAAATGGAGACGATGACGGGCTTCGATGTTCTCCGCCATATTCGCGAACATCATCGCCAGACCGCCGTCATTTTGATTACGGCCTACGCGTCCGTCGAGACCGCGGTGGAGGCGATGAAGATGGGCGCCTACGATTACGTCACCAAGCCATTCAAGATCGACGAGCTCCAAATGACGGTACAGCGGGCGCTCGATTATCAGGCGGCGCTGCGGGAGAACGTTTATCTCCGCAAGGAGCTGAAGAATCGCTATCGGTTCGAAAATATCATCGGGACCAGCCGGAAAATGCAGCTCGTTTATAACCTGATCAACAAGGTCGCGGACACCGACAGCACCGTTTTGATTCAGGGCGAGAGCGGGACCGGGAAGGAACTCGTCGCGCGTGGCTTGCACTTTAACAGCAACCGCCAGCATCATCCGTTCGTCGCGATCAACTGCAGCGCGTTGCCGGAAAACCTGCTCGAATCGGAATTGTTCGGCCATAAGAAGGGCGCGTTTACGGGCGCCGTTGCCGATAAGCGCGGATTGTTTGAAGAAGCGAATCTCGGCACGATTTTTCTCGATGAAGTGAACTCAATGGCTCCGCCGTTGCAGACGAAACTTCTTCGCGTTTTGCAGGAACGCGAGGTCCGGCGCGTGGGCGACAACAAGAGCGTCCCGGTGAACGTTCGCGTCGTCGGGGCGACCAACGAGGTCCTCCAGGGCAAAATGAAGGATGGCTCGTTCCGCGAGGATCTTTACTACCGGCTGGCGGTCATCCCGGTCGAAATCCCGCCACTCCGGGAACGGCTCGAAGATGTTCCGTTGCTGGTGAATCACTTTTTGCAAAAACAGGCCAGCGCCGCCGGCGGAGAGCCGAAGAAGATCGACCCAAAAGCGGTCGATATTCTTTGTCACTACGATTACCCCGGCAACGTGCGGGAGCTCGAGAACGCAATCGAGCGCGCCTGCGCCTTGTGCGATGAAGACATGATTCTGCCGACCGATCTGCCGCCGCAAATTGTGGCCGCCGCGCAAGGTGAAAAAGCCGAGCAGGCGATCGCCGCGATGCCGGTGGGTCAAACCCTCGATGAATTCATCCAGCAACAGGAGCGCGGATACATCGACGCTACTTTGAACCATTGCGGTGGTTCGCGCGAAAAAGCCGCGAGCATGCTCGGCATCAGCATGGCCACGCTCTATCGGAAAGTGGAACCGAAGAGCAAAAAGTAGCCGAACTTTTCGGCCTCCCGGGCGACGTGCTTCGGCCCGCCAAACGCACTCGGCCTAGCTGCGTTTCGTCGTAATTCTGATCTGGTCGGCCAGTTTTTCCATCTCTTCCAATTGGGCGAGAATCGCCGCTTGCTTGCGAAGAGTTTCCTCGTTCGCAGCCTTCATCTCCTGGAGCATCTTCAGGACGGCTGGCGCGGAATCGGCATTGGCGGCGGCCGGCGCCGGCTTTGACGCGACCGCCGGCGTGGCGGCTGGAACGACCACCGGGACGGGCGACTGCGCGGGCAACAAGCAGGCCAGCGCGAAGGCAATTAATATCGACAAAGCTGCGGCGCGCATATTATTTGCCCCCCGCTTTGCTGGCGTAGATTCGCGCAACCCGAAGAATTTCCGCAATCGTGGCGACCTTCGCGTCGATCTTCGTCTGGTTTTCCGCGATCGCCGCCTGTTGGTTTTGCACCTCTTTGGTGGCCGCGAGAATCTGTTGCTCGGGCTGGCTGGCGTTTGGAGCGTCCGCCGCGGGAACTGCCATGAGCAGGACGAATGAGAAAAAGGCCGTGAGAGCTGGAAGGCGTTTCATGAGAGCAAAATCGGTTCGCCTTCTCTGAGAGCAAGTCGTATTCCGTCCAGGCGTCTGGCTGCCCGGAGGCATTTCACGAGGGGACGCGGCGTGGTAATTGCTTGCTTTTAGGCCCTGCTACCGCTTAGCGTCGGTAACCATGGCCGGCCCCGGGATGCATCAATCGCAAAACCTCTCGCTCCAACAGGTTCTTGCGCCCCAGCTCCAGCAAAGCCTGCTCATCCTGCAGGCGCCGCTCCTCGAGCTGCGGAACCTGGTCCAGCAGGAAATGGAAACCAACCCCGTCCTCGAGGAACTTGCCACCGAACCGAACGCGGACGGCACCGAGGAACCAGCCACGCCGACCGCGGACGAGGAGTTCAAGGCCGAGTTCGATCAACTGGCGAAATTGGATGACGAGTGGCGCGATTACATGGCGCAGTCGGGCAGCTACAGCGCGCGTTCGCAAGACGACGAGGAAAAGCGCCAGTTCTTTTTCGATTCCATCGCGACCCAGGAGACCCTGCAGCAACACCTCATGGGCCAGCTCAATCAATCGCCCCTCGACGCGGACGATCGGAAAACAGCCGAGCTCATCATCGGCAACATCGACGACAACGGTTTCCTCCAGGTCACGCCTGAAGACATGTCGCTCAATACCGGCATCGCGCAGGATGATTTCGAGACAATGCTTCTGCTGGTTCAGAGCTTTTACCCGCCTGGCGTCGGAGCGCGCGACTTGCGCGAGTGTTTACTCATTCAGCTGAAGCGCGACGGCAAGCAAGGCAGCCTCGAATACAAGATCATCCAGGACCATATGCAGGACCTGGGCAAGCGCCGCTTCCCTGAGATCGCGCGCCGGATGGGGATTAGCGTCGAGCAGATTCAGAAATGCGCTAACAGCATCGCGCAGCTCGATCCCCGCCCCGGCCAGATTTTCGCGGCGGCCCCGCAAAATTACGTCCTGCCCGATGTCACGGTCGAAAAGATCGACGGCCAATACCAGGTCATCCTCAACGGCGAACAAATTCCGCACTTGCGCATCAGCAACACCTACAAAGATATCATGTCGCAAGACGGCAACGGGAGCGAGGTGAAGGATTATATCCGGGACAAAATCCGGAGCGGCAAGTTTCTGATCAAATCAATCCATCAACGCCAGCAGACGATTTCAAACATCGCGCACCAGATTGTTCTGCGGCAAAAAGAGTTCCTCGATCACGGCACCGCCCATTTGAAACCGATGACCATGGTGCAGATCGCCGATATCGTCGGCGTGCACGAGACGACGGTGAGCCGCGCCATTTCCGGTAAGTACATGTCCACGCCCCAGGGCGTCTTCGAGATGAAATATTTCTTCACGCCGGGCTATCAGACCTCGAGCGGCGAATCGATGAGCAACACCAGCGTGAAGGAAGCGATCATGGATCTCGTGAAAAACGAAGACAGCGCCTCGCCGCTGAGCGACAAGGAAATCGTCGAAATCCTGAGTGAGCGCGGCATTCCGATCGCGCGCCGGACCGTCGCGAAATACCGGACCGAACTAAATATCCTGCCGAGCAACATGCGGCGGAAGTACTGAGACGTTACAGCGTTAAAGCGTTGAAACGTTACGTGGGCTCCCGTCTTAACCCTTCAACGCTTCAACGCTTCAACGCTTCAACGCCCATGAACTCAGCCCTCCGCGCCGCCGTCGTCGCCGAATGGCGAGGGCTTCCGGCCAACAAAACACGTCCGGATCGCTGGCATTCGCCGGGAGATTTGCTCCCCAAGCTCATGCAACAGCTCGGCTTGAGCGAGCGGCTCCGCGAGACTGAAGTGATCGATGCCTGGAAGACAATTGTCGGCGAATTCATCGCGGCCCATTCATCTCCGGTCAGTTTGCGTGGCGGCATTCTGTCGGTACGAGTGCTCCAGCCCGCCTTGCATTACCAATTCGAGCAGATCTCCAAGGCGGAGATTTTGCGCAAGTTGAAACAACGCTTCGGCGGCAAGATCATCCGCGAAATCCGCTTTCGCGTCGGCTAGCCATTCGTTCCCGGTCCAATGCTGATCCGGCAACTTTTTATCTCGCCCGGTCACAACTTCATCGGCCATTACGGCCGGCCGCCGGGCGACTTTCCTCTCGTGGAAGTGTCGCAGGTGGATTGCGTGGCCGGCCACGGCCTGCGCGGCGATCGTTACTTTGATTTCCGCAAGAACTACAAGGGCCAAATCACCTTTTTCGCGGCCGAAGTTTTCGAAAAACTCTGTGCGAACTTTGGAATCAACGATAAACCGGCCGGCGTCCTGCGCCGCAACGTGATCGTTTCCGGCGTCGATCTTCTCTCGCTCGTCGGCCGGGAATTCGAGCTCCAGGGAGTTCGATTCCGCGGCACGCAACATTGCGCGCCCTGCGAGTGGATGAACGTCGCCTTCGCGCCAGGGGCCGAGCAATTCCTCAAAGACAATGCCGGTCTCCGCGCCCAGATTTTGAGCGACGGCGCAATCACCGTCGGCGACGCGCGATTAGCGATGCCGTCCGGGCCGGTTCAAATGTGATCGCCGGAGTGCTTATGCCGATCCTTGAACGTAAGCTCGGCGATGCCTGATTTGTCGAGTTCGCCCAATCCTTCGGCGACCATGCGGTCGTACTGTTCTTTGCTCGCGCGCGCCAGCGGAAGGTCGAGCCCGATATCCCGCGCCAGCTGAAGCGCAATGCCGCTGTCCTTGGCCGCATGGGCCGCCGAGAAGAAACAGGCGTGATCGCGATTCTGCATATCTTCTCCGTCCGTTTGCAGAACGCGCGAGGCAGCCCCGGTCTGGGAAAAAACCTCGCGCAGCATGGTCAGGTCGAGGCCCAGGGCTTCGCCCAGGCCAAGGCCTTCCGCGAGCCCCGCGGTGTTGATGTTCATCACCATGTTAACCAGCGCTTTTACTTTCGCGGCTTCGCCCGACTGGCCGATGTAACGAAGCGACGCGCTCAGCTCCTTCAGGACTGGTTCGGCGCGGCGGAAGACTTCCTCGCGGCCGCCGCACATGAGATAGAGTGAACCTTCCCGCGCCTGGGTGATGCTCGAGGCCATGCACGCCTCGAGCGACGCTGCGCCGGCAGCTTCCGCTAATCGCTCAACTTCGAGATGCACCTCAGGCGAAACGGTCGCGCAGTTGATGAACAGTTTTCCCTGAGCGTTAGCCAAAAGGTTATCCGCGCCGGTGAAAATCTCACGCATCGCCGTGTCGTCCGTTACGATGGTAAAGACCACGTCGGCCCCGGCGCTCACATCGCCAAGGGTCGGGCTGGCGGCGCACCCCAGCTCTTGCGCCAACGAGGTCGCGGCCGCGCGGTTCACGTCGAAGAGCGTCGTGACATGGAAGCCGCGATCTTTCAAACGGCGCGCCATGTTCGCGCCCATTCTGCCTACGCCAACGAAACCGATGTTCATGTTTAGTTTTTCTTTGTCATGTCGAGCGAAGTCGAGACATCTCTCGCTGCGTCATCCTCGCTGCGCTCGCGACAGCAACAGATTCCTCCACTTCGGTCGGAATGACAGGAGGCTCCAACGCACCAAATCAAACGCCAGTGCTAAGCCTATTCGCGAAAAAAGGGTTGTCCCGCTTCTCTCTTCCAACGGTCGTAAGCGGTCCGTGCCCCGGACAAACGATCGTCTCGCCCGGCAGCGTCAAGATTTTCTCACGATTGTTTCGCAGCGCATCGTCGTAGGAAACGTTCCCGCCGCCCATCGAACCGGCAAAGAGCGAGTCGCCCACAATCGCGACCGGACGGGAAAGTCCGCTAACCACATAAGTCATTCCGCCCGGCGAATGCCCCGAGGTCAATCGCGCCTCGATTTTCAATGTTCCAGCCCGAAAGCGCTTTCCTTCTTCGATGGCTTCGGCTCCCTCTTCCGCTTCCAAGTCTGAAATGTAAACCGGCGCGCCGGTCTCTTTTCGCAGCCGGCGCAAATCAGCTACGTGGTCCGGATGCGCATGCGTCAGCAAAATCAATCTCACATCCAGTTTTTCCTGCTCGATTCGGCTCAACATTTCGCTGCAATCAGCCCCGGTATCGAAGGCGACCGCGTTGCGCCCCACTGGATCCCAGACCAGATAGGCGTTCACCGTCATGTCGCCATAGGTGGTGTTGAATTGGACCAGGCCAGGGACCTCGCCTACCGTCTCCGGGTTCCATTTTCCCGCGGCTAATTTGCGAAGGGCGGCCGCATCCAGTTTCAGAACGGGAGCGACAAGTTTGATGGCGTCATCATCAAAATCTCCGTCGCGCAGCTTTCGTATCTTCTCCGAGCTCACTCCGGATCTCTCCGCGAGCTGGCTATCGGAGATTCCCAAGCCGCGCTGCGCTTTTCCTATGATGTCGGAAACGTTGTCTTCCAGAGGGATAGCCATAAAATGTTCAGGCGTTCGCCGCGACGCGCGGCTCTACCTTGCGCAGCGTTCGAATCTGTCTCAACGCAATTCTTTCCATCCGGGAGGCAACTTCCATGACGGAATATTCGCGGCCAGTCTCCCGTTCCATTGACGTCATCGTCACATTGGCGATGCCGCAGGGCACAATTTGATGGAACGGCGAGAGATCGCCACAAACGTTCAGCGCGAGGCCATGCATCGTGATCCAGTGCCGGACGCCAACGCCGATCGATGCGATTTTTCGGTCGTCAATCCACACGCCGGTCAACCCGGGCCGCACCGTGGCGGCGATCCCCGCTTCGGCCAGCGTTTCCAGGAGCAACGCCTCCAGCCAGCGCAGGTAACGATGGAGATCCTGCCCGCACTGCCGCAGATCAATAATGGGATATGCGATCAGTTGACCAGGGCCGTGATACGTCGCTTGTCCCCCACGATTGATCGGATGAAGCGGATGAGGAAGGTGCGCCGCGCTCCGCAGACTCGATTGATCGGGCGTTCGGCCAATCGTGTAAACCGGCTCGTGCTCCAGCAAAAGCAGCTGATCGCCTAACGAGCGGTCTGCGCGTTTGTCCGCGACAATCTTTTCCTGGAGCGCCAGCGCGTCGCTGAAGCTCATGCGGCCCAGCCAGCGCGGCGATAACGCAGCGTGAGCGTGCGACGAAAGCGATCCGTCCGTCATATCCGCGCGCCGGTGGGCACCCCGAGCCGCGCGGCTTCCTGCGAGCGCAGATGCGTCAACCCGATTGCCAGCGCATCGGCTGCGTCAGGCGTGGGCGTTTCGGTTAACCCGAGCAAGACCCGAATCATGAACGCCACCTGGTTCTTATCCGCGCCGCCCCGTCCCACGGTCGCCTGCTTGATTCTCTTCGGTGCGTATTCGAAAACTGGCAGGCCTCGCTCCGCCGCCGCCAGGATGGCCGCGCCTCGAGCGGCCCCGAGCAGGATCGCCGTCTTGTGACTCTGCACATAAATGACGGCCTCGAGGGCACAGCAATCCGGTTCGTGCGCATGGATCAATTCCGCGAGGCGGTCGCGAATCGCGACCAGACAGGAGGACGAGCGAAGCGCCGCCGCGTTATGAATGACGCCGAAATAAAGCGCCTTCGGCTTTCCGCCATTGGCATCAATCACGGCGACGCCGGTATTGCGGAGTGAAGCGTCAATCGAGAGGACACGCATCGAATCAGCCACCTGTTTCCATTCCACTTCAGGTTAGGTTTCAGAACCCGCCATTCAAGGTGGAACTCAGGTAAAGCGCTTTTGCGGGGGCAGCTTCAAGGAGGGGCGCTTTCCAAACCGCCCGCCTTCCCATCGGCGGTTTGTAAACCGCCGCTCCTTGTGGCTTCCCGACGCCCGGGGCCAACCCGCTTCGGCGCGAACGAAAATGGGGGGCCAATCCGCTTTCATTCTTCCACTGCTTCCCACCGCTCGATAGGCTTTGCGAACGCCGTGCAAGACCGGCGCGACTGCACGTCTGAATGTCACGCCTGAGGGCGCTATTTATGCTCGAATTCTTTTGGCCGCTAATCCGCCCGTTCGCCTGGCTCGCCCGGTTGTTGAGGAAAATCGCCCGCACCGTCCTTGGACAGCTCTCCTGGACACCGCCGCATTGGCTGCAACGAGGCATCGTTCGAATGCACCTCTACCGGCGCGGGCATCCGTTTATCACCGCGGGCGCAGTTCTTCTGGTCTTGCTGCTCGCGAGCGGATCGCTCTGGACGTGGCGCTGGTATCAGCGCCAACCGAAGCCGCATACAGTCTCCGCGCAGGTCGCGCCCATTCCGGTCACGCCGCTCGAGAAGGAGTTGAAGTTCCCGCCCCTTTCCATCGAATTCACGGAATCCGCCGCGCGTCTCGATGATTTGAAGAATCCTGCGCTGCAACATGTGCGGCTCGAGCCGGCGATGACCGGCACCTGGAAGTGGACAAACGATCGCAAGCTCGCCTTCACTCCCGCGCAGGACTGGCCAGCCGCTGCCAAGTACCGGATCATTTTCGACAAACATCTTTTCCCGTCCCACATCCGGATGGACAAGCTCGAATACGATGTCTCTACGCCGTCGTTCGGCGCGGAGATTAAGAGCGTGGTTCTTTCGGAGGACGCCATGGAACCGGGCGTTCAGCGGATCATCGCCACGGTGAACCTGACCCACGCCGTCGAGCCGGGCGAACTCGATAAGCACTCCGCGCTCACCATGGTCGGAGGCTCGATTGTTTTTGCGCCCAACGACCCGGCCCCGCATTTCTCGATCACCTACGGCCTGCACCGTCGGCAGGCCTACCTGCGGAGCTCACCCATCGTGCTGCCAGCCAACGAGGATTTTATACGGGTGACGATCGCCAAGGATCTGCGCACCGCGCAAGGCGGCGCGGAAATAAAAGAAGCCGTCGAGCAAAAGACGCTGGTGCCCTCCAAGGCGACCGCCTTCAAGATCAAATCGGTCGACGGCGGCATCGTGCGCAACAAAGAGGGCGAGCCGGAGCAAATGCTCAACGTCGAAACCACGGGAGACATCAGCACGGCCGAGCTGGCCAAGACGCTCCACATCTACCTCCTGCCCAAGCGCGAACCGGAAAAGACCGAAGAGGCCGCCGCGGAAAATGCCGATGAGGAAACGGCCTCCGAAGAAAGTAACAGCGAGGAAGAAAGTGAGGATACCGGGAATACTTCCACCGCGGCAAAATGGGCCAACGCCGATGAAATCACCGACGAAATCCTCGAGCAGGCCACGGTGGTTAAGTTCACCGCGATCCCAACCGAAAAGGAACATTCCCGGGACCATCATTTTAAGTTCAAGCTCGAAGGCGACGGCCAGCTTTACGTGCGAATCGACAAAGGTCTGCGCGCGCGCAGCGGTTACGATCTCGCGGAAAACTTTGCGAATGTCGTTGCCGCGCCGGAGCTGCCGCGGGAAATCGAAATCCAGGGCGACGGCGGGCTGCTCGCCTTGAGCGGCGAACGCAAACTCTCCATCCGGTCGCGCGGCGTGCCGTTGATCAAGTTCGAAATCGATCGCGTCCTTTCCAACCAGATCAACCATCTGGTCAGTCAAACCGAAGGCGAATTCCAAGCCCCGGAATTCAAACATGGTTCCTTCGACGAGGACAATATCTCGCGCATCGCGCGCGAGGACCAGCCGATCAGCCTGCAAAACAAATGGAAGTCGAATTATTCCGCGTTCGATTTTTCACGGCATTTGGAAAAGCCGGCGGACGGTGGAAGCGAGCGCGGCCTCTTTTTCCTAAAGGCGAGCGGTTGGGACCCAGTCCGGAAAAAGCAAATCAAGTCGGCCACGGCGAGCCGTTTCATTCTCGTCAGCGATCTCGGCCTGCTCGTAAAGAAAAACGCGGATCTCACCAGCGATGTTTTTGTCGCCTCGGTCAAAACCGGGGAGCCCGTTGCCGGCGTAACGGTCGAGCTCCTCGGCCGAAACGGGATCGCGGTGCAAAGCGCGAAGACTTCCGCCGACGGGCGCGTCACGTTTGCGTCGGTCGACAAAGACGAGCGCGAAAGAAAGCCGGTCGCTTACGTGGCGCGGCTGGGCGACGACGTCAGCTTCATTCCTTATGCGCGCGACGATCGCATGCTCAATTTTTCGCGCTTCGACGTCGATGGCGTGACGGAAGTCCGGGCGGAAGACCTCGACGCCTTCATTTTCACCGAGCGCGGCGTTTACCGTCCCGGCGACGAAATGAAAATCGGCCTGGTGGTAAAGCAGCGAAACTGGCAGGCCCATCTCACCGGTCTCCCGCTTGAAACGGAGGTGGTGGACGCGCGGGATCTAAAAGTGCAGAGCAAAAAAATCGCCCTGCCGGCGGTTGGCTTTGCCGAGGTGAGTTATCGGACCGCCTACGAATCGCCGACCGGCGAGTACACGATCAACGTCTACCTGGTGAAGAACGACAAGCGCTCGACGTTGCTCGGCTCGACCACCGTGAACGTGAAAGAGTTTCTGCCCGACCGGATGAAGATCGAGACCCGGCTTTCGAAGGTCTCCGCGCGCGGCTGGGTTGATCCGAAGGAGATGCGCGCTTCGATCGCGCTCGCGAATCTTTACGGCACGCCGGCCTCCGACCGCCGAGTCAAGAGTCGCGTCGAACTTTCACCGAGCAGTTTCTCGTTTCCGGAGTTCCGGGATTACAGCTTTTACGACTCCCTGCTCGACGAGAAGAAGGAACGGCAACGCGAATCGGTTGATCTCGGCGAGCAGGCGACGGACGCCGATGGCCGCGCGGAATTTGATCTGCAGCTCGATCGCTTTGCCGATGCGACTTACGCGATGCAGTTCTACGCCGAAGGCTTCGAGGGTGAAGGCGGGCGCAGCATTACCGGCCAGGTGTCGACCCTCGTCTCCGCGCTGCCATACGTCGTCGGATACAAGGGCGATGGCGATCTGAATTACATCAACGCGAAAACACCGCGCGGCGTCGACTTGCTCGCCGTCGATCCGCAACTCAACCGGATCGCGCTCGACAACGTGACGCTGAACATCATCGCGCAGGAACACGTCTCCGTTGTGACGAAGAAGGACGACGGCAGTTACGGCTACGAGTCGGTCTTGAAGGAGCGCGTCGCGAAATCCGAGAAAATCGCCATCCGCGCGGACGGATTGCGTTATCAGCTTCCGACGGACGAGCCCGGGGATTACGTGATCGAGTTGTGGGACGATGGACAACGCAAGTTGAGCAAGATCCGTTTCTCCGTCGTCGGCGCCGGAATCGTGAAGCGCGCGCTGGACAAGAATTCCGAGCTGCAAGTCAAGCTCGAGCGCACGCAATACAATAGCGGCGAGGAGATCGCGATCAGCATCACCGCGCCCTACGCGGGCAGCGGTTTGATCACGATCGAGCGCGACAAAGTCTACGCGCTCCGCTGGTTCAAAACGGATGCAGCCAGCAGCGTCCAGCGCATCCGCGTGCCGGACGGCTTCGAGGGGAGTGGCTACATCAATGTCGCTCTGATTCGGTCGCTCGATTCGAAGGAAGTTTTCACGAGTCCGCTCAGCTACGGCGTCGTTCCGTTCACCGCGAACATCGAAAAGCGGCGTTTGAAGGTCGATCTGGAAACAGCCGCCATTTCAAAACCGGGCGAACCGCTGCGCATCACCTATAAAACGGACCGGCCGTCAAAGATCGCGGTCTTCGCGGTCGATCAAGGCATCCTGCAAGTGAGCGATTACAAGCTGCCCGATCCGCTCGGCTTCTTTTTCCGCAAGTGCGCGCTCGGGGTTGAGACCGCCCAGATCATGGACTTGATCATCCCGGAATTCTCAGTCCTCCGCTCCATGTCGGCCTTCGGCGGCGACGGGGACGAGCAAAAGCAACTGAATCCGTTCAAGCGCGTGACCGAAAAGCCGGTCGTGTTCTGGTCGGGAATCATCGATGCCGATGCGACGGCGCGCGAAGTGGTTTACGACGTGCCCGATTATTTTAGCGGCACGCTCACCGTCATGGCGGTGGCAGTGGCGACCGACGCGACCGGCGCGGCCCAGCGCGATGCGCTGATTCGCGGGCCGTTCGTCATTACACCAAGCGTGCCGGTTCTGGCCGCGCCCGGTGACGATTTCGAGGCGGGCGTGACCATCGCTAACAACGTCGAAGGTTCCGGCGAAAACGCGGAAGTGCAGCTTCGCGCCGAGAGCTCGGAGCACGTGCAGATCGTGAAATCGTCCACGCAAACGCTCCGCATCGCCGAAGGGCGCGAACAAAGCACCTCGGTCTCGGTCCACGTGAACGACAAACTCGGGTCGGGCACGATTACATTTATCGCCACGGCCGGCGGAAAGGAGACGCGGCTGCGTTCGACCATCAGCGTGCGTCCACCGACCCCTTTCATGACCCACGTGCGCAGCAGCAACTTTACCAAAACGAGCGTGGATGTCCCCACCACGCGCAACATGTACCCGGAATTTCGCAAGCTCATTGCCTCCGTCTCCGCGCTGCCGCTGGGTCTGGCCCACGGGCTCGATGTTTACCTGAAGGAATTTCCGCACGGCTGTAGCGAGCAAATCACCAGCGCCGCCTTTTGCCGCCTCGTCCTGGCCAACGAAGCCGATTTCGGATTGGACCGAAGGGAGGTGAACGCGCAGCTCGAAAACGTTTTTGCCGTTCTGCGCCGCCGCCAAAACGACCAGGGCGCCTTTGGTTACTGGGGGCCGGAGAAAGGAACGGAGATCGATTTCATGTCGGTCTACGCGATGCACTTTCTGATCGAAGCGAAAGCGGCCGGCTTCGCGCCTCCGCCCGAAATGCTCGCGAGCGGTCTGCGCAATCTGCAAGCCATGGTCGCGAAAGAGCCGACGGGGCTCGATGACGCGCGCAGCGTGGCTTACGCGATTTACCTGCTCAGTCGCGAAGGCGTTGTCACCACCAATTACATCCTCAACCTGCGTGACTATCTCGACAAGAATTTCGAGAAGGAATGGCCGGCCGATCTCACGGGCGTCTATCTCGCGGGCGCTCTGCACATTCTGCGCAAGGAAGACGAGGCCGGGAAGCTGATCGCGCGTTATCGAATCGGCCAGCACGATCCGGCGCAAATCACCGATTTTTACCAGCCCCTGGGCGCCGATGCCCAATACATCGCCATTCTCGCGCGCGAATTTCCCGCGCGATTGAAGAAACTTTCCGGCGCGGAATTTGAAAAGGTGCTGAAGCCGATCGGCGAAGGCTCATTCAACACACTTTCCGCTGCGTATGCCGTGCTGGCCTTGAAATCGTATTCCCAGACCGTCGCGCAGCAGCCGCCTGAATTGACGATCGCCGAGATCGATAAAGCCAAACGCGAGAAACGCCTGACGAGCGGAACAAAGCTGCTCCAGCGCACGGACTTCTCGAGCGAAGCAGCCGCTCTCCGTTTCCGCAGCGCCAAACCTCTCAGCGCGCCCGGCGCGTTCTTCCAGGTCATCGAAGCCGGCTTCGACCGCCAAATATCGAACAAAGCGCTGAGTGACGGCCTGGAGATTCACCGCGAGCTCCTGGATAAATCGGAAAAGCCGGTTACACGGACGCAATTGGGTGATGTGATTACGGTTCGCTTGCGCGTCCGCAGTTTGCGGCCCGAATCGGTCACGAACGTGGCAGTGATCGATCTCCTTCCCGGCGGCTTTGAAATTGTCGGCACGTCGCTCTCGCCAGGCGTCTCATCCATCAGCGGTGTGGATTACGTCGAAGTCCGCGAAGATCGCGCGGTGTTTTTCGCGACGATTCCAACCGAGACGCTGGAGATAACTTACCAGATAAAATCGTGTAATCGGGGCGAGTTCGTGGTCCCACCGGTGTTCGCGGAATCGATGTACGATCGCAACGTCAAAGCGCGCGGGTTGGGTGGGAAGATCAGCGTAATCAAGTAAATTTCGGACACCGGAACGTGAAATTCGCGGTTCGCAAGAAACTCTGGGGAGCGCACGCGCCTCGCGTGCTGGCGAGGGCGCCCCGCCCTCGCGAACTTTTCAGTACTTCGCCGCTTCTCGCTCGCGGAGAAGATTGTTTCGGCGAGGCGCCGAAACCAGCACGCGAGGCGCGTGCGCTCCCCAGACATCCCGTTCTTCGTCGCTGTTTTTATTTCGCGCTGCCCATCCTGGTTCCTCTTCTCATTTGGCTTTTCCTGCCGAAGCCGTCCTTGCTCGAAGGGTTGGATTTTTCAACCCGGGTGCGCGACCGAAACGGCGACGTCCTTCGCGTTACCCTCACCCGCGACCAGAAGTACCGAATCTGGACTCCGCTTCGTGAGATCTCGCCGTCTCTGATCGATGCGACGCTGCAATTCGAGGACAAATATTTCGGGCAACATCCGGGCGTGAATCCGGTGCCGCTCTTCCGCGCTGCGTGGCACTTCGCCAGCTCCGGCCGCCCACGAGCCGGCGCTTCGACCATCACCATGCAACTGGCGCGGTTGCGCTTTCATCTCCACACCCGCACGCTCGGCGGGAAACTTCGGCAGATCTTCTACGCGCTCCAACTCGAGCGTCATTACTCGAAAAACGAAATCCTCGAAGCCTACCTGAACCTGGCGCCGTACGGGCGGAACATCGAAGGAATAGGCGCCGCGAGCGAAATTTACTTTGGCAAAACCGCCGCGCGCTTGAGCGAACCGGAAGCGGTTGCATTGAGCTTGATTCCACAAAGCCCAACGCGCCGTGCCTTGATCGCCGGCAAGGAAAACGGCGTGCTCACCGCCGCCCAACAGCGTCGATCTTCCCGCGCCGCCAGCGGGGATGCCCCCGAAATCTTTCGCCCGGAAGCGCGGCCGAGAACTGAGTTGCTGGCGCCGCATTTTGTCCAGAGTGTCCTCGCCGCCAAGACGGACAAGCCGGAGATAACCACGACGCTCGACCTTTCGCTCCAGCAGGTCCTGGAACGGCGGATCACCGATTATATCGCGCAGAATCGCCGCCGCGGAATCGAGAATGCCGTGGCCTTGCTGATCGATTTTGAGACCATGGAAGTCCTCGCGGACGTAGGCTCCGCCAATTTTTCGAACAAGGAAATCCAGGGGCAAGTGGATGGAACACGCAGTCCGCGTTCGCCCGGCTCGACCTTGAAGCCGTTTGTTTACGCGCTCGCGCTCGATCAGGGACGCATTCATCCGCTGACCCTGCTAAAGGACGCGCCGCGGACCTTTGGCGATTACAACCCGGAGAATTTCGACCGGGATTTTCTCGGGCCGATCCGCGCGTCCGATGCTCTCGCGCGCAGCCGGAACGTGCCAGCCGTAACGCTCGCCTCCGAATTATCGCACCCGACATTGTATGAATTTCTTCGCGCCGCCAACGTTTCGCTGCCGCGGCCTGAGTCGCACTACGGCCTCTCCTTACCTCTCGGTGGCGCCGAGGTGACGATGGAAGATTTGGTGCGCCTTTATGCGACGTTGGCTAATGGCGGACAGCTCCAACCGCTCCGGCGTTTTTTGCATGAGGCGCCGGGCACCAGTCAGCGAGTCCTCAGCCCGGAGGCCGCCTTTCTCACGCTGGAAATGCTCGGGCAAGTCCCCAGACCTGGAATGACTTCCACCGACTCAAACCAGCAGGCACAAGTATTCTGGAAAACCGGCACGTCGCACGGATTTCGTGATGCGTGGTCGGTCGCCGTCTTCGATCGGTATGTCCTGGCCGTTTGGGTCGGCAACTTCGATGGACGCAGGAATCCCGCGTTTATCGGCCGCACCGGCGCGGCGCCGCTCCTATTCCAAATGATCGACGGTTTACGCCTGAGCCGGCCCTCGCGGGCCAGGCCCCATCTGCCTCCGCCCGGATCGAACCTGAAGCGCGTGGAGTTCTGTTCGGTTTCCGGTCAGCTTCCCGCTCCATCCTGTTCGCACCGGACGGAGAGCTGGTTCATTCCCGGGATATCTCCAATCGCGACTTGCGATGTCCACCGCGAAGTCCTGGTGGATGCGGCGACCGGTTTGCGGGTGGACCAGGACGATGGCACGCGCGTGCTGAAGCGTGAGGTGTATGAATTCTGGTCGTCCGATTTGCTCGCGCTCTTCGAGCGGGCCGGAGTACCAAGGAAATTGCCGCCGCCATTTCTGCCGGCGATCGGGAGCGACCTGCTCGCGCGAGGCGGCCAACCGCCCAAGATCAATTTGCCCGCGAGCGAGATGACGCTCTCCCAGATCTCCCCCAGCAATCCGGGAATTCCGCTTCGCGCCGAGACCGAGAGCGGTGTGAGAAAGCTCTACTGGTTTGCCGACAAAACATTCATCGGCGCGTGCGACGCTCACGAAGTCCTTTGCTGGAAACCGACGCCCGGCGTTTATCAACTGACCGCGTTGGATGATCACGGGCGGTCCGGCTCCCGCTCCGTGACGCTGAGGTGAAGTAATTAACACGCCGAACTTCGTAACGCCTACAATTAGTCAGCCAGCGAGGCCATCAATTGTTCTGAACCGAAGTTCAGCAGGAAGTCAGCATAGTAACTGCTGAAAACATCCTTCAGGTAATCGCCGACATCCACGTCCCGATCGGATTGCTTCAGTTCGTATTTGCGGCTTTTCGTGATGCTAAACAGGAAGATCGTGTGGAAATATACGGAGCTGATGTATTTCTTTTCCGCGAGTTCTTTGCTTTCGACGCTGAGGCTTCCGTGCTTGCTGAAATGATTTCGTAACGCACGGCTGTCCATGTTGATAAAGATGCGCTCAAGATTGCCTTCGCCGTTCATCATCGGATGCATCACCGCTTCGAAGTCCATCACGACGCCGCTCTCGCCAAGCTTTTCCCATGTTCTCACATCAGGATTGTCGGGAGATGCCTCTTTGTAGACTAAGACGTAATCGGGGAGGCCTGGCGGCTCTTCCTTGGGTTCGTCTTTTTTGACCTCTTCGCGCTTTTGCTGAGGGTCGACCATCTTCACCCAGAATCGGCATTCCAAGTCCTCAGGTCCGCCCAGTTTCGCCTGAATTTCCAGCTCGTCGCCAGTCTTCAGGTCTCCCGTCGGAGCAAGGCCGATCCGAATCGTTCCTTCCTTTGGGCTAGATTTTCTGATGTCGAACAGCCTGTCAGGACTGTCTGCTGGTCCCGGTGGGACACCGGGTAATTCTCCGCTGCGGCGGAACTGCAGAATAGAGACCTGCAAATTGCCGGGATCTTCAGAGCGATCGAAGTAGTTATCTTCGACATCAGTCGCGAATCGAACCGTCTTTTCATCCCCTGCTGGGATCGTAATGAACTTCTCACCTGCGCCAGTTTTCAAGGTAAAGAATGATGGATATCGCTTAGGATGGAAGGGCTCTTTCGTTTTGACGGCCTTCGGCTTTTCAGGTTTCGAGTGCTCTTTCTTCTCAGGATCACGCTGATCGAGCTTGAATGCTTGGCTGAGTAGACGCATCAGATCCTTGTTGAACGGCAAGTCCTTGGAGAAGGCTTTCAGCAGGTCTTTGGCGTCACCTCCCTCCACGGAAATGGCGTTTTGCCTTCGTTTGCAGATTTCGGCGAGTTCGCTCTTTTGAAGGGCGGTGGCAACGCGTTTTCTAAGCTCGGCGGTGTCGTCCCCCGATTTCAGACGATCGCGTGACGCCATGAACAACTCGCTTCGAAAATCGTAGGTTAAACCGGTACAATCGACGTGAATCAGCAGATGGTTCTTAAGCAACGGCATCTTTAGCGTTCGAGTGATGAACTCCGGTCGGAAGTGACCGTGGACCTGACCGTTGAGGCTGAAGAGGACGGCCATGCTATCGTGAAAGAACTCGGTCTGAATGATATCCCGTGTCTCCTTCACTGAGCGACCCTCGACCTTGGCCCGAAAAACGTAGCAGGTGATCTTCATACGCCCGATATCGTGATCGGTTTCATCGATGGAGAACTTCGTCTCTACATATTTATTCTCCTCACGCTCCAGCCGGTTCTTGAGCCCGAAACAATCAATCTGGAGAACTTTGTTGCGCGGGTAACGCTCGGCCGTGTCAACGAGGTAGATCGGAAGAGCCGGCTCAAAGAGAAATTGATCAATCGCGCGACGCGGTTCCTGTGGAAGTGCGCCACGTGTGCCGGCGGGCAAGTCGTAATCGTAGAGTTTGATGATCGTTCCGGTCTCAAACTTTCGATTCGCCAATCCAAGGTCCAACTCCGTGATTGGAAATCGCGGGATCTGGTCATCAATCTTCAGGTATTCATACCAGGTGTTCTTCTTCGTTCTAGACTCTTCCTCGGTAAGGGGATGCTTCCGGATCAGCGTGAAACCAAAATCTCCGGTCCTGTCGAAGCGCCTCGACCCGATGAGGTGGTAACGGTGCTTTCCGCAAAAGACAATCGCACCCGTTCCGCCCATGTTGTATTTGCCTTGGACAAACGGAATTTCATTCTTATTACCGCGCAGCAGGGAGAGAAATGTGGTTTCGAAATTGTCAGGATGCTGCCCCTCCCCGTCGTCATAGATCAACAAACAGGGCCTCTTCGTTGAACCAGTAGCGACGACTTGGATAGCTTCGGCCTGCGCGCGCCGATTCGGGCCGAGATGCCAACTTTTCGGAGCGTTGCCGAAAAATCGATCGATGGCTTCGCTCATCGTTGCCGGCGCACCTGGTTCCGTCGGATTTAGCCCGTGTTCGAAGCAGCGCCGCAGCAGAATCGCATCGATTGAGTTTGTTATCTTTTCGATCACCGCAGCAATTGGTGACGATTGCTGATTTTCGATTATGCCAAAGTTGCTCTCATTTCCTCCGAGTGGCCGCCAGCGCAATTGATCTTCCTTTATGGCAACACTCACGTCCTCTTCACAATTTGCAGAAATGAGCTTTGCAAAGAGTGCGGTCTCGTCAGTCATTTCGTCAAAGGCACAACGTGATCCGTCACTACAATCGAGAAACGTTTGGCGTCAATTTTTACTCAGCGTCTAACGGATCTTCGTCCGCGGTAGCACCGGAAGGTGGAGCTAGTGTGTCCAACGCTGATTGAGGTAGCTGCTCAGACACCACCAGGAACATACCCGCGTTTTTCAATTGATTGTTCTTTAGCGTCTCTTGAATCCATTCCCCAGGCTGACCGATAAATGCAATTGTGCGATCTTCGACGACCTCGGGTTCCGCCACGCCTTTTCGCCTCACCGTTACCTCGATGCGTTTATTTGGCCCCAACCGAGTAACATCAACGCCTTTCGTTAGCGTCATCAGCTCGCCAGTGTTTCGCAACTCGGAGACAACATCCCGCGTTGTCGGATGAATCGTTTCGATATCAATTGCACTGATGGCATCATGAAGTCCTTCGCAGGCCTCTTCGCATAGCACTAAAGTTACCGCGCGTCTGTCTGCTTTACGACCGATGAAAAATACGCCCGGATTCTCGGTCAGTGCCGGCACGCTTAAAGGAAACAACTTTGAGTCTGGACCAGGCAAATAGGCAGAGACTTCCGTCGGGAAGGTTGCCGGCATCGCTGCTACTAACCCGATTCGGCCCAAGCTCGATAGTAATTTCTGTTGCACTTCCAATGCATGCGATTCCCGGAGGCGAGCTACGACCGCAAAGCCGTCGAGGGCGTCGAACGATTTGCGGAGATCTTCAGTTGAGATGGCTTCTATATGTTTCAGATCCCACAAAATCTGAAACCGTTGTTCGCCGAATTCACACACCGCAGTCCGCGCTGATTCGCCGGCAGTAGACCAGGTTGCGCTCGTTAAGGCGATTAATGAACCTTTCAGAAGCAATATTCGATTCATGGTGCCGCGTTGAAGATCACAAGAAGGCGTTAGGACTAGGAGCACATCTGATGCGGCGATGTCCTCGAACCGTCGCATTGAATTGCTGACCTCCGCAGGCGGGCTGGTTGTCTTTCGCTTTAAGATATCGCCGAAAGCGACCAAACTGTCGCGCTCCGGAACTAGACGGAGTCGCTCATTATTTTGGAACAAGCAACGATATGCAATGGCTTGCAAGTCTGGTGAGCCAGCCACATATGGCGGAGGATAGGCATCGGGATCTAGCCGATTCAATTCGATAGCTGCATCGATTATGGAATCTTCTCGCTCAATCTCGTGCTGTAACACCGCATCAAAAATGTCGACAAGGTAACTTCCCGGTTGTTCTGACTCATCTGCCAATAAGAGCTGCCGAACCTGTGCCAAATCTGCGAGATCGAGCGTTCTAATAAGATAGGCGGTATTCTCGCCAGCACGAGCCAAACCAGTCCGCCAGGCATTGAGGAAGCCAGCGAGTCTGGTGGAATCCTGATAGTGCTCCGCGAGTATTGTCAATATGCGGGCCAATTTTCCCTCTTCGAGGAGGTCGGTTTTCGTGATGATGCGAAATGCGGATTCGAAAAGGCCTGACTGGTCCCGAAATTCCTTTTGCTTTGACGCCAGGCGTGAGCTGCGAGACATCAAAATGACAAGCGGTGGTTGGGTACGTCGTCGCACTATTAGGTTTCGTAAGCCCTCGATCGACGCCCCGATTGCTCTGTCGTCCTGAGTCGAGCCGAGGAAGAGATCGATCACGATGAGGTTCACGTTTTCAGCAGCTACTGGATCCACCGTGGCACCAGTGGAGCAATCAACCCCATATTCCCTGAGCTTGGTAGTTAGCGCTTCTAGGTATGAAAGATCGTTTGCGCGATCTCGCAGATATCGACTAAAGAGTGTACGAATGCGCTCGCTCGATTCTTTCAGATGCCACAAGGTCGCTACAAACTTGTCGTTCGGACGCAACTCATCCCCGCGCAACTGATGGAAATCCAGAAACTCAGCCGCCATCGCCTTCTTGTCGTCGTCTGTCAGGTCTTCGAAGAATTGCGCCCAAAGATCTTCATCTTCTGACAAATCCCTCGCGAAGGGAATGTCCTGATATGCATCGTCGACAACCAGCCCACGCTTTATTCCGGCGCGTTCCAATACACTGGCTACATCGCTCATTTGAGAGCCGAATGAGGTGGAAGCTCTAACGTAAAACGATGTAATCGTCCGGTTTCTTGCGACCGATTTTCGTCGAGTGTAAGTGTCCCGCCACTATATTGCGCGCATTCACGTGCGATGTACAAGCCCAGGCCACGTCGTTTGCTTTTTTCCTTCAAGGAAAAAAACGGTTTGAATATCTTTTCGCGGTTCTCAGGAGCGATTCCACGCCCATTATCTTCGTAGATTATAGTCGGCGGACCGTCATGGACTGCGATGCTGATTGTCGGCTTGACGGACGGCTCCCTTTCTCGTCTTAACTGCATCCAATACTTTGAGTTTGATATAAGGTTCTCGATAACCTGGACAATCATCCCTTTGACGGCTTTGACCCGCACAGGCTGATCTGGCATATCAAGGTTTACGGTGATCTTGTGACGTTGAAACTGCGCTTCGTGCGCGTCGATGATCTCTTGAACAACGCTGTTCAATGTGAAAACCTCTGAACGCTGCCGGCCCGGGATGCTCAAGGGGTCAAGAATGCGCACCCGCTTTGAAAGACTCTTCATCTGCGCTCGCAGAGAGGCGAGCGCCGCTTTGACATCGGCTGGCACAGACTTCTTCTGCAAGGACTCTAGATTTTCCAACGCATGTTCCGATGCCCGCGCAAGCTCGTGAGCAACAACTTCAATCATGAGCCCAACACCGGCCATCTCGATCATCTGGCGACTTTCTTGCTCCACTTCGGAGATGCGTTGTCGGGCGCGCTCAGCGAACTCGGAAAATTCCAGGATTGTCTGTTGGAGGTCTTCGACGGCTTCCTGTTCTTCTTTCGATGTAACTTTTTTCAGTCGCTTCAGCGCCATTTTAGCTCGATTCTCGAGAGTATTGATTTCGTTCTTTGATTCGGAGAGATCAATCTTTTGGCTCTTGTACTGCCGTTCTACACTTTTAAGAAACTTAGCCAAATGATCATTGATGATCATCTGTAGAGTGCTAACAAGCACTTGTTGCTCCGGAGTAACTCTGAGCCCTTCCCGGTTCGTCTGATCCACAAGTTCTGGGTTGGCAGTGCGTGAAATTTCAACGCGACCCACGAATTGTGTCTTGTTTAGGGCGTAGCCGGCACGTCCCAATGCGCGCCTATCAAGCGCAAGCCAATCGTCTTTGTCTTCACCATACGGGAAAACCCGGAAACCATCTCTGAACAGAAATATTCCTGACCATTCGCGCTGTAACTCCCTCACAATTTTCATCTCACCAATCCCATCAATACTTCCTAGTAACCGTCGGTTGTACCAGTGAGCCTCGAATTGGAAAGGGCCAACAGTAACCAACGCAATATCCGGGATATTTTGGTTGTTATCGGGACCAATCAACGCGCCTTCCAAGTCGGGTGCGGTGAGGACAATCTGCTCGCGCTCGCGCGGATGCTCGAATCCCAAGTAAATTGCCTCGAGAGTGCACGACAGCTGAGGCTTGCCATCGACAATATCATACCGCCCAACAACCCTGGCGTGAGCATGATCAAGTAACCGCTGGTCCATCCATGGGACGGTCAAGCGATCGGTGTTCCAATAGAGCACAATCCGCGGGCGATGCTTTTGATCGAGAAACGGATCTGTCAGTTTGGCAAAGTCGGTCTGAACCATCGATTTCACTCGCTGCTCAGTCCAGTCCTCAGGTAAATCGCTAACTATGATTCTGGTGCCAGACCATTCCGGCGCCGACTTTGGGCCGTCGCTGACTGGCTTGACGTCAATATCTTCAATCATCGCGTCGAGTTCCCCGAACGCAGACCAGTCGATGTCTAGGAGATTGAGCTTCGAATCGCTCGCGCGTGCGGTTTCGACTCGCAGCCGACTACCTAGTCGCATTGCGGAGAGTCGCCCGATGCCTTTTTCGCCCAAGTACGGGGTCTTGTCTGCACCTCGTTGTAAAGCTTCTGCAACAATTCGCTTCCGCGAAGGTGTGCCTAACACAAGGAAATTCTTACTCAGTTCGGCGAGCGACATGCCTGAACCGGTGTCAGAAACTACGATGTTGTTAAGGGCGTATATCTTCTCGAGCGCGGTTGCTGCCGCCGTATTTGAATTCAGCTTTTTTAGAAGACCCTCGGCTTTTTCAAGGAGATCGGGTAGCTTGGCGTTAAATGCCGCGCGCACCTGTGTGGTCCAGGCATTCAGATTTGTGGTCTGTTTTCGGATCTCCTCCTTGAGCAAAAGGTAAGAGTTGCGGCGCAAAAGAATATTGAAATGAACTTCGACGCCAGTTTTCGTTCCCGCGTCGAAGCCATTCTTGATTAGCTCGTACAGCGCAATAATATCTGAGCTGATCAGTTCAGACCCAAGTTCTAAGACAGTTCGCGCTGATACCTTAAACACAATGATCGTCGTTACCGCCCTCGACTAGCGAAAGATTGCGCTCATAACTGGCAGATCAGGCAGGCCTGCGACCGATCGTCTGGCTCGTCCAATCCACCCAACAGATCTACTAACGGTCGATTCTTTTGGGAATCTTTTCTTCGCGCTTCACTTTGCATGTGCCGACGCTTGATCGCAGCGATGTTCTCCGGTTTTCGGAGTTCACTCAATGGCATTCGCTGAACCCAGGTGAAAGTCTTGCCGGCTTCGTCGCTGATCTTTTCATAGCTTTGGGCTTGGTCGAATTGGTCAGGATGCGTTTCGAGTAATCGCACCCACTCGATTGGACGCTGAAAGAAGCAGAAATAGCAGCCGGAGTGCGTCCTTCCCCATTTGAGATACGGAGGCAGGCCGATGCCACTATCCTCCAGAATTTTCATCACACCTGCGTAGTCGACTCCCGCGTCCTTAAAGGGGAATATCGCTTTAATGTTCGGCTTCGTGCTGATGTAGCCGATTCGGTCCTCATCCGCCCGGAGGCCCACGTAGCTAATTACTGGGTCGTCGCCAACAAATTCCTCAAATGGAAACAGTTTCAGATATTTTGTGCACCAGCGCACTTGGGGGGACGGCAGAAAACCTCCAAACGTTTCGAGCCAGTGATCGAACCCTCGTTTCGCATTCAGGCGAATGATCTTTTTCCCAAGAAAAGCTTCGACCTGATTCAGGTACTCGTACGTTTCCGTAAGTTCCTTCTCGGTGTCACAGAAGACGTACTCCATTTCGGGGATGCGATCGCGCATGAAGAGGGCGAGCGCTGTGCTGTCTTTTCCTCCAGACATGCAAAGAACATGACGAATCGGTTTATCCATCTGATTTTCTCCCGCTTTTTTCGAGCGTATTCCAGATCGCTCGCGACGCGGCCGCTAGCGCGAGTCGCTGATTCCCCGCGAAAAGGCCTTCGAACTGTCGTTGCAACTTGCCCAATCTCGCTTCCTCATCGGTGGCGAAGTGCACTACCTCCTCGTGTTCCATCCCGTTGGCCCGCGTTACAGCCAATCGAATTGCAGTGTCGTTCTTTCGACGTCCCTGCGAGAAAACGATACTCTCGAGACGATGGAACCTCGCTGCCGCCTCGCCTAGAGCGCTGTTGAACAAGTCTTCTTCCGCGTCATGCCACTTGGTTGGCGGTTTCAAGGCTAGGTAGCTGCCGAGCGATTCAAGCCAATCTGATTCAGGCAAGTTGTCGTCGATCAAACGGAGACAAAATGCTCGGAGTTTTGGTTCCGTGACGCTAAGTAGAATCTGCTCGGCTCGTTGAGCAAGATTCGTTCGGAAGACTTGAAACGACCCCGGTAATTCAAAAGCGATGCGAAGCTGCGCGCGCAGACGTTCCTCAAGTTGAGGATATGTCATCCTCAGATCGTCCAAGGAGCCCCTGAGAGTTTCGATGAACTGAGACGCCTCTTTTCCGCCAGCGCGCTTGGCAGAGATGGGCTTGAAGGCGCAGGCTTTGGGCAGGTCGGAGAAAAGCAGCGTCGCAGGCTCCCGCGCGTTGAGGATGGTGTCCCGGACCGATAGCGCCGTGGGCGAGAGTTTCTTCGTGTTCCGGGCGTAGGGCGGCAAATCCGCCACAAAAACACAGAGATGCTTAACGACATCGAGCAGTTCCACTTCGCGATCTTTTGAACGATCGACCTGCAAAAGAGCAACCAGCTTGTCGAAGAGCTCGGCGCGAACTCCTTGAATTTTACAAAACTGAACGTCAAACCGCTCTGGGGCTTTGGTCAGCAAGAGCATCGTCTCTCCATTTAGGTCACGAACAAATGTGCCGTCCTTGTAAAACGCGAGGTCCTTTTCGTGCGCGATCGCAAAAACCGCGAGCAAGAGCGGAATCAAACCGTCGCGAACTCCATATGGAGGACGGCGTAAATCTTCGAAAAGCTTGCCAACATTGACCCTCGCGTCAGGCTGCTGCTGAACGATTTCTCCAATACGCTCCAAGGAGGGAATGACGCCGCATTTCGCGTCCAGTGCTGGGATTGGAAGGTCGATTCGCCAAGCGTCACCGGCTTTCTGGTGAAGACCAGTATTCTGCAGAACGGAGAGATACATCGACATCTCCGGAGGCTTTTTAGTTGCGTCCATTCCGAGCAACGGTTCGCTCGCGCTGGAAAACATTCGCTCCATCAAGCGCATTCGTGCGGCGGCGGCAGCCGAACTCAACTCTCGTCGGTTCACGAGCTCATTCTGAATCCGGGGAGCGCGGGGATACAGGTGATCACAAATTCGTGAGAGCTGTTCGAGCAGTTCGCGCCCGCCCGCGACCTGCAACGTCCGGCCCTGATGAAACCATTGGAGCGACGATTCGATTCTAAATTGCTTGAAGCTGACGAAACTCTGTATCCGCTGCTCAAGCTGGAGACGGGCTGCGTTCTTTTGGCGAGCCACTTCGTTGCGCGCATACGCGTCCGCGTTCAGCTCTAGCACGTTACCAGAAACCCACTCCCACCTGCGTGCCTCTTGAACCAAACTCGCGAGGTTGTTGAGCGGCTGAGGAACCGCGAGTAGCAACGTTTCCCGCTGTTTCAGGGACGAATGTTTCGCGCACACTAACGCCGCTCGCTGTTCCTCGGCGGTTTCGCAGAGAGGAACAACGATAGCGCCATCGGCATTCGGCGGCGCTTCATCAAGCACGCGAGCCAGATCAGCTACGGGACAATAGCGGACGTTGAAGTGGCGAAGATTGCCCGTCTGGATGTAATGCCGTCGCGCGACGATAGGACGCGTTTCGAGAAACTCCTTGATATACAATGCCACATCCTGCGACGAGCCGATCGCTTTGCGGGCATCGGCGTAGGCCTTGTCGAGGTTAACAGAGGTGTGCGGCCAGAGACAGAGTCCTCGTGCTCCGCGGTTCCATAGAGCCCGCTTACCGGTTCGGAGCCTCTGAAGCGCTGAAGCGACTCGCGTGTGCGCTGTTCGGCTCTCAGCGGCAACGGCGCACAAAACCGATTCCTCGTTGATGGGTAGATCCTCGTCGTCGTGAAGATTCAAAATTCCGACGGTCTTGAGGATTTCCTTATCGAGTTCGTCCTCGGTCGCAAAACTGTCGATCATCGACGAGATCAAATTCCAATTGTTCCGATATGTTTGAACAGCGAGGCGATAACCGAAGTTTGCACGAACGTAATCGTAAAGATCATGAAGCCGAAAGAGTCTGTTCTCTTGAAGACTCTTCTCAGCAAATGCCTGCAACCCGAACGGTTCGTTCGATAAAAGAAAACTGAAGAGCGACCGCTCATTCTGCCCAAAGCGGCGAAACGTCCGGACCAGGACGGGCAAGACGCTCGGATGAAGCGGATAGAGTCGGGCTGCCAGCGCCGTTAAATCCTTCGCAGGCATTACGCCATACCATCCGAGTTGAGCGATTTGCTCAGCCGCCTTTTTCAATTCTTTCGACTGAACCTTCGGAATCTTCTGGAGCGAAACGCTTAAAGCCGACGAAATCAATTCAGCGATTTGGCCGATCGGTTGATCAAAGACGATTTCTTCGAAACGGCCGGCAATTTTCTCCCACTCTCGCTCGGTCGATTGGTCGAGATGATCGGCATATGCGCTGAAGCCCTGGTGAAGCAGGCTGACCAGAAAAAGAGGTTCGTCGCCGCTGCGTGACGCAGTCTCGGCGAGGCGTTGCAGGAGAAACACATCCTGTCGACCCGGATGGAGTGCGGCGAATTCTAGAAGCTTCCCTAGCTCGTCTAGAATCAAAACCAACCCCTTAGCCTTCGAATCGACGATCAGCTGCGTGTTGAATCGGACAATCAGGTCAAGGATCTGGTCATCCGTGGGTTCGGACTTGGACTCGCTGAGGCGTTTGATCTCCGCCGGTAATTTCTGCTTCGTGCCTCGGCCATAAACCCTGCCTGCCGACTGAGACAATGTTTTAAGAATGGAGACAGATAGCGGCTGCCGCGCACACGTAACCAAGAGAGGCAGGAACGACGGCGGCCTCTGGCCGAACTCGGTTACTCTGCGCACTTGCGGAGGGAGATTCGATTCGCGGCCGGCAAGCAAATGCGCCAAGAGCAGTGCAAAACTCGATTTGCCCGCTCCGTAGTGCCCTGTAATACGCCAGGCTCGTTGTCCCGAAACGGGCTTCAGTCCCGCAGCAACTCTGGCAAGAGACGAACGAGCAAAATCTGTAACAACGTAGCCGTCGAGGGCCGTTGAATCGCAGAAGTCGCGCTCGAGATGCGTCGAGCGCAAAAATCGACCCTCGATATTGAGGATGTCGGCGATTCGAGAATCAGACATTCGCACCCTCCAGAGCATAAACGGCCTCGAGCAGCTCAGCCAGATCGAGCTCACGTCGTCGTCGAAGCTGCTGTAGATTGGCAGCGTCGCTAAACGTAAGCGCGCCGGACGTGTCGCGTTCGAGTGATGCTATACGAACTCGAATGTCTTCTTCGGGCAGCTTGAAAATTTGGCCCGGGCTGCCATGACCACTCACGATGGTCTTGAAGGGGAGTGTTTCTTCGCGGTAATGACGTTTCTGCCAGAAGTCGGCGAGGCAGTAAATGAACAACTCGGGAGTGATATCTGGCTTCTCCTCCCGTCGAAAAGCGTAAATCGCTTCCCGACGACCGCCGGTATCGACTTCGCGTTCGCCAGCCTTAATCAGGAGCTCCAGTTCGATCAAGGGAGAATCGAGATTGTCTTCTTGCACATCCCCTTTTCGCCCGCGCGTCGGGATATAGGTATGGAGGAATGTATCGAAATGCTGCTGGATCGTGACCGGCGAAAGGTGCTGATCCTGCAACGCCGCTTCCTTCACTAGCGCGTCCATAGCAAGCGTCGGAGAAAGGACCGGCTCTTGCCAGCGATTCAGCAGATAGTCCCAGGCGAGAAGCGGACTATCGACGTTCGTGGAAAGCTTCCAGTGAATCAGCCAAAGCGTTCTGATGTCCTCGAGGAAAGGATCGGCCCCCTTAGGATCATCTAATATCGCGTGGCCAAGAGGCGTTACGCGGTAACCGGCCTGCCCTCCCAGCGATTCAATCATGTCAGCCGCCTGTGCCCAAAAGCGGATGGCTCGCACCATATTCTTGCCGACACCAAGGTCGACCATCGCCTGCTGCCCCTGAGAAAACAGGAGAGGTTTCTCTGCAACCCACTTTACCGCCTTTGGGAGCCAGGCGTAACGGCAGGGAAAGGATTCGTGGCCGGAAATGCGATATTTGGCGTTCAAATCTGGTCGGAAGAATTTCTGGATGTCAATGTCCAAGGCGTCAGTTTCTTGTCGCCGAGAACGTAAAGGGAACGCTCCTGTTTATCGACAGAAGATGCGGTCTTCCAGAAGAAAGAGTGGAAATCTAATCAGGTGGTTTCATCACTCCCTCAACTGCGTGAACAGGCAATTTTCACCAGCTTCGTTCGACGGCTCTTCCTTCCTGGAGCGCCACGAGCATTGCGGCGGTAATAGACCGCCGTTACAGGTAAAGCACGATGTCCCGCGAATACACGTTGCAGCGCGCCCCTTCGCGACCGCGATCAACATTGATTACGCGGCGGAGCTGAATGAACAGCAGCTTGCGGCGGTGACGGCTTCGCCAGGTCCGCTCTCTCGGTGATTGCCGGCGCAGGCAGCGGAATATATGCGGGCTTTCGCCGAGGTGTGGCCGGAGACGGTAATTGTGCAGCAGCCCGTTGCACAATTGACCAAGCCCAGGAAATCCAATCGGGTAATTATGCACCAGCCGGGTGCACAACTGCAGTGGCTCCCTCAGTCTCGCCCTTCTCGACAAACTCGACGCCCCGCCGACTGGCTACGGGCATCACGGAAGCCGATATACGCTTGTTGTGGCATCCAATTTGCGCCATTTTAAGAATCCATGAAGACCGCGATCGATATTCCTGAAAAGGAATTGAAGGCCGCGATGCGGTTCACCAAGGCGAAGACGAAGCGCGAAGCAGTGAACGTGGCGCTGGCGGAATTCAATCGGCGCAGGCGGGTTGAGGAACTAACGAAACATCTGGGGACGTTTACCTCCATCATGACGAACGAGGAAATGGAGGAAGAGCAGATGCGGCATCAGAAGGAGCGTCTGCGTGGTTCTCGTTGATTCGTCGGTTTGGAT
>Ga0190265_10000093_pt1 | contig 96158 bp, 41 predicted proteins | sample Popmic124T_FD_133135 | JGI IMG/M metagenome (GOLD analysis project Ga0190265, IMG submission 133135) | Populus adjacent soil microbial communities from riparian zone of Indian Creek, Utah, USA - 124 T | ecosystem: Environmental > Terrestrial > Soil > Riparian zone | place: USA: Utah | collected... | reverse complement strand
GGTCGCGCGGCCCCGGCAGGTCGGGCACACCATCAGGTGAAACAGCAGCGTCTCCTGGCCGGGGAAGAGGTCGCACAGCACGTCCACCAGCAACGAGCCCCCGTCCGCTGCCTCGAGGTGATCAGGCCTCTCCTGGTCAAGAAGCATGGCGAAGGCTCCTCTCCGGGGGGTGCCTTCTCAGCGCGATGGCCTTCCTCGTCTCCAGCCGCTCTTCGAGCAGCTCCTCCATCTCCTCCGGGTCCGCGTGGCTCCAGCGGCGGCAGGTTGCTTCCCTGGTGATGACAATCCGTAGCTTCTTCCCTTTCATGCCGGTCGTTCGCGGCGACAGAATCTCTCCGAGTCAAATGGAATTGGAGACAGATTCTCTCACCCGAGTCTCCTTTCAAAAGTCAGTTTGCCCGGAGCCACCAGCAGTTTCGCCATATCTTCGTTCTGGCGGGAAAAATGCTACCCTGTGCCCGACCTGGGAGATGACCGGATGACCCTGAAACCGGAGCTGTTCCAGACAGTTCTCGTGTTCCTGGCCCGTTGGCGCGGCCTGACGCACAAGGAGATCGCCGCCCGCAGCGGCAGGAAGATCCGCAGAGTCATCCACCTGCTCACGGGCGAGCGCGCGAAGCCTCTCCCGGAGGCCGGCTTCCGCGAGATGCTCCCGGCCCTGGAGGCCCGCCCCGCGCACGCCGCGGTCACCGCGGCCTGGCTCGAAGCCCTCGAAGCCCTGGACCGGGAGGAGGGCGGCCTCACCCCCGAGGAGCGCGACGCCCTGGAGCTCTGGCAACTCGGGGTCGCGCGCGAGCTCCGCGAGGCGGCCGCCGCGCTCGTCCTGCGCTCCCGCGAGGCCCCGCCCCTCGACGAGTACCCGCAGCCCCGCGACGTCGAGCCCGCCCGCTGGCTCGCCCGCGTCCAGATCCTCCTCCTCGAGCCCCTCCCTCACGACGAGCGCCTCGCCGCGGTCCGGTCCATCCGCAAGTACCAGCATTGGGCCCTCGCCGAGGCCCTCGCGCACGAATCGGAGCGGGCCGCCTCCCAAGACCTCAAGAAAGCCGAAGTCTGGGCTCGCCTCGCGGTGGAAGTCGCAGGGTGCGTCCGGGGTCCGGAAGGCTGGCAGAAACGAATCCGCGGCTACGCCGCCGCGGCCGGGCCGAACGTGCTCCGCGTCCGGGGCAGGCTCGACGAGGCGGACACCGGCCTCGGTGAGGCCAACCGGCTCTGGATGGCAGGCTCCGACCCCGACCGCATCCTCGATCCCGGCCGGTTGCCCGACCTCGAAGCCTCCCTGCGCCGAGCCCAGCGCCGGTTCCCCGAGGCCACGGGAAGGGCGAACGAAGCCCTTGCGGTGACACACTACCCGGGCCGGGTGCTCGTCAAAAGAGCGTTCATTGAGGAGGCGATGGGTGAGTACGAGCGCGCACTCGAAACCCTGGAGGAGGCTGAACCCCATGTCAGAAACCAGGGCGACCGGCGCCTCCGGTACCAGCAGAAATTCAACCGTGCTGTCCTCTACTCTCACCTCACCTGCTTCGCTGAGGCCGAGGCTCTCGTCGAGGAGGTACACGACCTAGCCACGGGCCTGGGAGACGCGATCTTCCTGAACCGGGTGACCTGGCTCCGCGGCAGGATCGCCGCGGGGCTGGGACGGCCTGGGAGAGCCCGGACCCTGCTGGAGCAGGCGCTCTGGGAATTCGCCGACGGGGAGATGTGGTTCGACGTCGCCCTCGCAGTGCTGGAGATCGCCACCCTCCTGCTGCGGGAGGGGAAGACGGAGGAGGTCAGGAAGCTCACTCCGCCCCTGGCCCTGGTCTTCAAGGCCGGGAAGATCCACCGGGAGGCCCTGGCCGCTCTGCGGCTCTTCGAGGAAGCAGTGGAGCAGGAGACCGCGACCGCCGAGCTGGCCGGCCGCGTCCTCCGCTTCCTCTTCCGGGCCCGCTCCGACCAGGGCCTCGAGTTCAAATCATGAGCGCGGGCGACAGCCGCCGCTGGGGTCGGCTCCGCAGCCTTCGTCCGTCTGCGGCGCCGGACGACAGCGGCCGTCGGGATCGGCGATGCAGCCCGCGTCCGGGGACGAGGCGCTCCAGACCGAGGTGAGGAGGGACCAGAGCTGGTCCAGGAGGGCGGGCCGGCCGGCGGCCAGGGAGCCGGCGAGGGCGAGGGTGAGGAGGGCTTTGCGCATTGGACAGGTCTCCGGCGCGGCGCCGGACCCGGGCCACGGTGGCCCGCGCGGGCCGCGCCGGACCAAGTTTGTGTTTTTTTACAGTCTCGTGCCAGAGGAGGCCGGACATGGAACGGAAGGTCGTGACGCCGGACGAGGAGCTGCAACGCGAGAACCTGATCCTGCGCCTTCAGCGGGCCGTTTCCGGCATGACGCAGGAGCAGTTCTCCGACGGGATGGGGATCGACCTGGGCCGGCTGGGGCAGTACGAGCTCTTCCTCCACACACCGGGCCCCGAGAAGCTAGAGGACGGCGCGGGCGTCGCCGACGTCTCCGGCGAGTGGGGCGACCTGGTGCTCCGCCTGACCGAGATCGACCGCCGGAAACGGCTGCGGCAGGGCCGGGGCGCCGGGGACCTCCTTGCGTCGAGCGGCGACGCCCTGCGCTGCCTCGGCGAGCAGCTCTGGAAGCTGCTCCTCGCGCTGCCGGCTCCTCCACGGCAGCCTTGCGAGGAGGACCGCGTTCGAGCCAAGGAGCAGCTTCCGCTCTTCGTGGGGTACACACCGGCCCAGAGGGCGGCCGTGCTGAGGCTGGACGGCGAGCACCAGCCCTGGGCCCTCTGCCTGGAGGCAGGCGAAGAATCCGAGAGAGCGGCGTCGCGGGACCTCGAGGAGGCCGTAAAGCTGGCGCGGATCGCCCGCGAGCTCGCGGAGCGCGTCGAAGGTCCCGGGGGTTGGCCCGAGGCCATCCTGAGCCGCGCCCTGGCATATGAGGCCAACGTGCAGCGGGTTCGCGGCACTCTCAAGGAGGCGCGGCAGACCTTCGAGGAGGTCAGCCGCCTGGCGGAGGCCGGCTCCGATCCCTACGGCCTGCTCGACCCGGGGACGCTGCCCGACCTGGAGGCGTCGCTGTGCCGGGCCGAGCGCCGCTTCGAGCCGGCGCTGAAGCTGCTCGACCACGCGATCACCGTGGGGCGCTGCCCAGCGCGCGCTCTGATCAAAAAAGGCTTTACCCTCGCTGTCATGGGCAACCATGACGGTGCCGTCAAGGCTCTCCGGGAAGCCGAGGCAGGGCTGGACCGGCAGGCGGAGCCGCGCCTCTGGTACCAGCAGCGATTCAATCTGTCCGTTTCCTACACGCACCTTGACCGGCACGCCGACGCCTCGGCCCTGATCCAGGACGTGCGGGACGTTGCCGCGGAGCTGGGCGACGAGATCTTCCTGCTCCGGGTGAGGTGGCTGGAGGGGCGGATCGAGGCCGGGCTGGGCCGGCGGGCGGCGGCGCTGCTGTTCCTGGAGCAGGCCCAGGCCGGTTTCGAGAAGCGGGAGATGTTCTACGACGTGGCCCTGGCCGCCCTGGAGAGGGCGGGACTCCTGCTGGAGGAGGGGAGGACGGCCGAGGTGAAGGCCATGGCCCTGGAGCTGGCCGAGGCCTTCGAGTCGGAGGACGTGCACCACGAGGCCCGGAAAGCCCTGGGGCTGTTCCGGGAGGCGGCGGAGCGGGAAGCGGCCACGGCCGAGCTGGCCCGGCGGGTGCTCGGCTTCCTCTTCCGCGCCCGCCACGACCCGGGCCTGCGGTTCGGGGCCTGAGGCCGGCTAGCCGCTGGGAACCGGGGGGCCGCGCTCAATCAGACAAGGTTCTCAGTGTCCGTGTGACGCGTGCGGGCAAGGTAATATCGGAGCATTCCGCAAGCCCGGCTCTCCACAGGCCAGCAGCCACGCGATTGACTCACGCCTGCGCATAATCCAAAATACTACTCGCGTCGCTGCCGTAGTGCAGGGGAGGACTTACCAATGAAGATGAAGCACCTCCGTCGCCTCGGAGTCTTGGTTCTCGCCTCCTACCCGGGAGTAGCTCTGGCCCAGGCACCCTCGATCCTTGAGCATCGGTTCGAGCATCAGGGAGCCCCACCCCTCTGGGTCTCGGCGGAAATGGCTGCCGATGAAGAGAACGTCATAGATCTGGACTTCATGGGCAGCGAGAATCTTCGCAGCTACGTCGAAGCGCAGCGGCGGTCGTTGCAAGGCCACGTTGCCAAGACGCCAGGCGGGGATGAAAAGCCCGCCATCGTGAGCATTCCCCTTTCCGAGTGTGAGCGTACGATCTTGCCGTCAACTCATCGCGGCGGAGACGATCCAAGGGAGAATCTCGCTGACCTGAGGCACTACTCGCAATTGATCGTTCGCGGCACCATTCGCACGGTCCAGTGGGGCTTTACCTCGGGTATTCCGTCGTCACTGCTGGGAGTAGAGGTCTCGGATGTCATCAAGGGTGCTTCCCCGCCAACCCCTCTCTATATCGACTACTCGGTCGCCAGCTTCAAGATCGGTCCCCTCCGCTTCTGCAATGGAAACAGCGGCTTTGAGCCCCGCCCAGGAGACGAGATCCTCCTGTTTGACTACCTTGGGCCGAGGGATCGGGATGGTGTTCTCTACGCCCCTGGTTTTGACCAACTCTTCTTTCAAAGGCAGCAAGGCACGCTCATCGTGCCACCCAACCTCAAGAACACACCGGGCTTGGAAGCGGCTCGATCCTTTGACGATATCGTTGGCCGGCTCCGTTCCGGCAAGCTCATCGATTCCCGGAGAGTTGGCCGATGACTTCTCGAGTGGTCATGGCAGGCGTTGCCACGCTCCTGCATTTGACTTTCTCGGCAAACGTCCTGGCCCAGGTGGACTGCTCCCAGCCGGATAACCGATTCGGCATTTCGCAAGGCAGCGCCTTTACCATCACTACGGCTGGATTCACCGAGACCGAGATCAATACCGCGATCGGGTATTGGTCGGATTGTCCTGCCTATGGCTCCGAGATCCCTGCCTTTCAGTTAGGCGGCTCCGGGGGAATTCCAGTGACAATCACAAAAATGGCTGGAAATTCACAGGCCCTCGATGGAAGTTGCGGCGAGTCGAGCCTTCAACCGAGCAACGGGCAGATCACGAGCGCAGCCATCACTGTTTGGACGAAGGAGAGTGACGGCGATACTTGCGAGCCTCTTACAGATACGATAGCGCACGAGTTGGGGCACCTCCTCGGCCTGACCGACAACGGCCAGACCTCTTGCAATGGGCATATCATGGGCCGCCGCGATAGTGGCGGCACGAGGTCAGTTGAGGACGACGACTGCGCCGTAGCCGACGATAAGTGGGAGACGAGCTCGGAGTCCGCTCCGGATCCCGATCCGTGGTGCGATGCTTTTTGTTGGACGAGCTGCGTCAACAACACATGTCCAGGAGAACACCCTGGGTGTCCGATCCTGATCGACATGGAGAACGATGGGATCCATTTGACAGGTCTCGACGATCCCGTTTGGTTCGATGTCGACGCGGACGGTGACACAGATCTCATGTCGTGGACGGACCGGAGCGAGGGGTTGCTGGCGCTCGACCGCAACGGCAACGGCAGGATCGACGACGGTAGTGAGCTGTTCGGCAATGCGACGCGCCTTATCAACGGCGCGCTTGCCCTGAACGGCTATCTGGCCTTGGCCGAGCTCGACTCCTGGGTCTTCGCGGGCAACGGAGATGGCAGGATCGATGCCGCGGATGGCGCGTACGAACATCTGAGGTTGTGGACGGACCGGAACCACGATGGGATTTCGCAGCCAACAGAGCTTGTAACATTACCCAGCGCACGCATCCTTCGCATCGGTCTGGACTATAGGCGGAGCAACCGCACCGACCGTCACGGGAACGAGTTCAGGTTCTTGGGTACAGGGTGGAAGGAGGTGCACAAGGGTCTCATGCGTCCCATCCTGACGTGGGACGTCTTTTTTCTGGTGGTGCCTTAGAGGAAGGGGTGGTTCGCTCGCGGGGGCTGGAAAGCTTGACAGCGCCCCACCCTCGGTTACCATCTGCTTAATGAAAGGAGACTGCCCATGAGACCAACTGCGCCGACGAAAGCACGCTGGATCCTCGGCCTCTCCCTTGCCTTGGGCATGGCTGCCTCGGCGTGGGCCGAGCCTGCCAAATTGATGTCTCCGCTGGAGAAGCTCGAGACCGTCGAGGGGTCCGTCGTGGTGCGCAAGGCCGGTCAGGCGCTGGTCATGAATCTACCGGGCCAGGACGGGCACGGCCGCTGGTTCCGCGTCGAAGCCGCTCGCGGGGCCTCGCTGCCGGCGGGCTTCCGGGCAGACTCCGCCCAGGTCCTCTACTGGATGGGTCACCTCGTCCTGATCGCCGAGGGCAAGGCTTGGCATTTCACCGTCCCCGGACGTGACACAGTCGTCTCCGCGGCGGCTCAGGTCCCCGGCGCCGCGGAGTTGGAAGCTCTCCTTCGCGGATATGAGGTAACGCAGGTCCAGGCCTCGGCCATCTACTCCGCGAACGGGCCACGCGCCGACCGCCTGAACGAGGGGCTGAGGAACCTCTTCGCGCAGGAGGATGACCATCAGGACCCGGGCGGATCAGGCGGAATCGGAAGCTGCGGCTCGTCCTGCTCGATCCAATGCGGCGGCGGCTCGAACTGCTCCGCGACCTGCGGCGCGCCCCGTTGTGCCCACTGCTCGTGCCCCGCGTCCTGCTCCTGCAGTTGATCCAGACTTCCAAAGCTCCCAGACCGCCGTGCGATTTTTCGCACGGTGGTGCCAGAAGGCGGTCCGCCGCTCCAGAACTGTGGAGACTTTCTATCTCCATGAGCCATCAGAAAGGCGATCTTTGGCGACGTTCCGTCTCCTCCCTCCCGACGTCCGATCTTCCCGCATATGCCTTCCGGTCCCTGCAGCGGCTTTCGGCGGTCCAGCGAAAGCGCTTCCTGGAGGCGTGGCACCTGCTTGGCCGGGGCGGCATCCTGGCGCTGGCGCGGGAGGGGGACATGGCCCTCGCCGGCCCAGGCGTGTGCGAGGCCCTGCTCGCCCGGAGCTGGGCGGCGCGCCACCGCGATCCCGCGGAGATGCTCCGCCTGGCGCTGGCGGCGCGGGATGTGGCGGTGGAGCTGAAGACGCGGGAGCACGGGCAGAAAGGGGTCGGGGCGCTGCAGGCACGCGCCTGGGGCGAGCTCGCCAATGCGTACCGGGTGGCGGGCCGCGCCGCCGAGGCGGAGAGGGCCTTTCACGAGGCGTTCGGCCTTCTGGAGCTGGACATCGACAGCCATCTGGCCAGCCATCTTCTCGAGCTGAAGGCGACGTTCCATGGATGGTCCGGCGACCCGGGCGGCGCGGTCGCGGGGCTGGCTTTCGTGACCGAGGTCTATGTGGCCCTGGGCGAAACCCACCTGGCCGGCCGGGCGCGCATCACGCAGTCGATCTTCGCATCGCGCTCCGGGCGCAAGGAGGAGGCGCTGCGGCTGAGCGGCCAGGGGCTCGCGGAGATCGACCGCGAGCGCGACCCCCTTCTCACCATGACAGCTTTCCACAACCGCCTCCTCCTGCTGCTGGAGCTCGGCCAGCGGGACGCGCTGCGCAAGGAGCTGGCGCTGTGCCGCGAGGCTTGCGGCGGGACCGGAGAGGCACCGGACGTGCTGGCCCTGCGGCTGCGCTGGATGGAGGGGCGGGCCCTCCACGATCTGGGCGAGCTCGAGGCCGCGGAGACGGCTCTTCGCCAGTCGCGCGACGGGCTGGCCGCGCTGGGCCAGGGGTACTTCGCGGCCGTGGCTTCGCTCGATCTGGTCGCGACCCTGCTGCGCCAGGAGAGGTCCCGGGAGGCGGAGATCGAAACGCTGGCCGCGGGGGCGATGTTCCTGGGGTCGGAGCGCCGGCAGGATGTCCTGAGCGTCCTCGACGCGGCATTCAGCTCGGACCTGGCCACGGCCGAGACGGTGGAGCAGGCGCTGGCGTTGCTCCGGCAGGGGGAGCGGGAGCGCGGGCTTCGCCCGGTACGCTGAGCTTCAGCGATTCTCCTTCAAGGCGCGCACCTCGCGCCGCAGCTCCTCGATCATCCCTTCCAGATCCCTGTCCCCAGGAGCCGGCTCCGCTCTCGGGAACTGGTCGAGCAGGCGGCGGAGCTTCTGGCCGGAGGCGCTCGGCTGCGCCCGCTCGGGATAGGCAAGCTCGAAGAACTCCCAGTATTCGAGACCGATGGCGCGCACCACGGCGAGCACGAAGTCGAGCTTGGGCTCCCCCTCGCCGCGGAAGTACTTCACCGAAGTGGCATGGTTGAGGTTGGCCCGCCGCTCGATGTCGCGGTTGGTGAAGCCGAGCATCCGCACGATGGTGCGCAGCAGCTCCATGAGTCGAGCCATCTCCTGCTGGACGTCAGCCTGGTCTACCTCCGGCGCGTTGCTCATGGCTGTAGTGTAGAAGCATGACCTTTCGAGATCAAGGATCTTGTTTCGGATCCTTTTCGGCAATCGTCGAACCAGTAGCAAGAAGAACGGATCGCCGGATCGACCGCTAAACGAAATTTTTAGGCGTCCAGAGCTCCGCTGGATCGCTCAAAGTTTCTCTGGACGCCTCAACGGAGCGTTTGACCGCTAAACCGTCCGCTCGACGCGTAAACGGCCGAATGGACGCGTAAAAAAACCGCTCGACGCTTAAAAGTTACTCTGGACGCCTAAGAACAACTCTGGACGGCTAAAAGTTACTCCGGACGGCTCAACGGCAGAATCGACGCGTCCGGAGCTCCGCGGACGGGTCGACTCGACGGTTGAAGCGTTCAGAGTCTCGCGGACGGGAAGAGCGGATTGTCGGAGGGATAAAAAAACGGGGGCGCTTTGGCAGCGCGCCCCCGGGCAGGACAGGCTACTTCACAGTGTCAGGAGCGGAATCGGGGGACGCAGCCGTCTCGACGGGCGGCGGGGGCGGCTCCGGCGCCTTCTTCCTCCGCACGCGGCCACGGAACGGCTGCACCCCGAACTCGACCAGCTTCTCGCTGTCGCTTCCGAAGTGGGCGCGGGCACCCGTCTTCAGGAAGTCGGCCAGGGCGTCCCCCTCCGGAGGACCGCCTCGATCTGCCGGGCGAGCTCCTGCTTGCTCGCCCGCAGGGCGGCGTACTGCTGGTTCAGGCTGCGCGCCTGGCTGCTGAGGGTCTCCAGCCTGGGCACGCCGGGCACCAGCTCCGGGGCCTCCTCCGCGTTGGCGTTCACCCCCGCGACGACCTGGTCCCACCCGTTCACCCGGTTCATGTAGAGATACACCGTCGACATCTCACACCTCCATTCCCCTTGCCGGGGAGGTCATCCAGGCCGTGAAGCCGGCTCTGGATCGTTACAGGCATACGGGGGAGCGGAGCCAGACATCCAAGCTAGACAGATAGGGATCTGCATCCGTAAAGAGGAGGTGCAGGAGACGGACGTTCTTTGAAAAGTGATTCACGCCGGGAAGAAGTCGCCCGTCTGACGAGGCGGATGAGATCTACGAGCGCGAGGTTCTGCCACACCTCACCTTCACAGACGCTCCTGATCCGCACGTGTCGCCATACTCCCTTGAAGAAGACTTGACTTCGAGTAGACTACGCCGCATCCGCTGACGGTGCCGGACGGGTCCGTTCCTTGCCCTTTCCGCGCCGTTCCCCGCGGTGCGGAGGCCGGATGACCGACACAACCACCACCGGGGTCCGCGCATTCGGCCTCGTCTGGTTCGGACAGCTCATCTCCAGTGTCGGCTCGGGCCTGACCAGCTTCGCCCTCGGCGTGTGGGTCTTCCAGAAGACCGGCTCCGTCACCCAGTTCGCCGCCATCGCCTTCTTCGGCGCCCTTCCCGGGCTGCTCATCGCCCCCCTGGCCGGCGTGTACGTCGACCGCTGGGACCGCCGGCACGTCATGCTGTGGGCGAACCTGGCCTCGGGGCTGCGCACCCTGGCGGTCGCCGGGCTGCTCTGGGCGGATCAGCTCCAGGTCTGGCACGTCTATGTGGCCGTTGCGGTCGCCTCCGTCTTCCGCACGTTCCACCTGCCCGCCTACATCGCGGCCACGACCCTGCTGGTGCCGAAGCAGCACCTGGCCCGGGCGAGCGGCATGACGCAGTTCGGCCAGGCCGCGGCCGAGACCCTGGCGCCGTTCCTGGCCGGACTGCTGGTGAGCGTGATCCGGGTCGAGGGCGTGCTGCTCATCGACTTCGTGACCTTCCTCTTCGCCGTGCTGACCCTGGCGCTGGTCCGTATCCCCAGGCCCGCCCCGAGCGCCGCCGGCCGCGCGAAGAAGTCGATGATGAAAGAGGCGGCCCATGGCTGGAACTTCATTCGGGAGCGCGCCGGGCTGCGCGGGCTGCTGATCTACTTCGCCATGCTGAACCTGGTCCTGAGCATGGTGAGCGTGCTGATCATCCCGCTGGTGCTCTCGGTGACGAACGCGGAGGTGCTCGGGCGGGTGCTCATGATCTCGGGGGCGGGCCTGATCGCCGGCAGCGTGTACATGAGCATCACCGGCGGACCGAAGCCGCACATCCACGGCGTGCTGGGCTTCGGTCTCCTCTTCGGGATCGGCCTGGCGATCGTGGGGCTCCGGCCGCACCCGTGGCTGATCGCCGCCGGGCTGTTCATCACCATGTTCGGCGCCCCGGTGATCAACGGCGCCAGCCAGGCGATCTGGCAGGTCAAGGTGCCGCCCGACCTGCAGGGGCGGGTCTTTGCGGTCCGCCGCATGCTGGCCCAGTTCACGGCGCCGATGGGGCACCTGCTGGCCGGACCGCTGGCCGACCGGGTGTTCCGGCCGCTGCTGGTGCCCGGGGGCGCCCTGGCGGGCAGCGTGGGGACGGTGCTGGGCGTCGGGCCGGGGCGCGGCATCGGACTGCTGTTCATCGTCCTCGCCGCGATGCCTTTCCTCATCTCGCTCTGGGGGTACGCCCAGCCGCCGGTGCGACGGGTCGAGGAAGAGCTGCTGGACGCTGTCGGCTGAAAAGGAGAGTCGAGGATGCTCAGGATTTCCAGATGGATAGCGGTCGGCCTGCTCCTGGCTCTGCCGGGGGGCACCGCTTGGGGAGTGGAAGGAGAGGGTCCCTTCCCGCGCCTGATCCTGCGCGGCGCCACCCTGGTCGACGGCACCGGCGCTCCGCCGTTCGGTCCCGTCGACGTCGTCATTCAGAACGACCGCATCACAGCGCTTGTGCCGGTGGGCAGCCTGGGCATGCCCATCTCTCCGGAGGCGCGGCCCAAGCTCGAAGGCGGCCGGGAGATCGACCTCACCGGCATGTGGGTCCTGCCCGGGTTCGTGGACCTCTACGCTCATCCCATGGAGCCGGTGGAGTATTACTCCAAGCTCTGGCTCTCGCACGGGATCACGACGGTCCGCGACCCGAGCTGCCGCGAGGGCTTCAAGGCCTGCGCGGAGCTGCGGCGGAACAGCCAGGGCGCCGAGACCGTGACGCCCCGGGTCGAGCCGTTCATCGGGCTCGGCGTGGGCGGCGGACCTGCCGCCGACAACCCGGAGGGGGCGCGGGCCTGGGTGGCCGAGGCGAAGAGGGCGGGGATCTCGGGTGTCCGCTTCCGCGGCCAGAGCCCCGGGCTCATCGCCGCGGCCATCTCCGAGGCGCGGAAGCTGGGGCTCCCGACCTCCGCCCATCACTACCCGGGTGCCGATGCCCTGGACACCTCCGGCTGGGGGCTGACCTTTCTGGAGCACTGGCACGGCATCCCGGAGGCGATGCTCGCGGACCGCACCGTGATCGACTACCCGCTGGACTACAACGAGGCGGACGAGGGGCAGCGCTTCGCGCGCTCCGGCCGGCTCTGGCGGCAGGCCGCGGCCCCGGGGAGCGAGCGCTGGAACCGGGTGATCGACGACCTCGTCGCCCGCGGGCTGACCCTGGTGCCGACGCTCAGCCTCTACGAGGCGAACCGGGACCTGATGCGCGCGGTCCAGGCCGAGTGGCACGAGCGCTACACCCTGCCGGCGCTCTGGGACCGGTTCAAGCCGGACCGCCTCGGCCATGCCGCCCACTGGTTCGACTGGACGACCGCGGACGAGGCCGCCTGGCGCGAGAACTACCGGCTCTGGATGGCTTTCCTGAACGACTACAAGAACCGCGGCGGCCGGGTGGCCGTGGGCACCGACGCGGGCTTCATGTACAACCTCCACGGCTTCAGCTTCGTGCGCGAGATGGAGCTGCTGCAGGAAGCCGGCTTCCATCCGTTGGAGGTGGTGCGTGCCGCCACCCTGCTCGGCGCCGAGACCCTGGGCCGGGCCGGCGAGATCGGCAGCATCGAGCCGGGCAAGCTGGCCGACCTCGTCGTCGTCCCGGAGAACCCCCTCCGGAACCTCAAGGTGCTCTACGGTACCGGCGCCCTGAAAGTGGGGCTCGACAACCGGCCGTCTCGCGTCGGGGGGGTTCGCTACACCATCAAGGGCGGGGTGGTTTACGACGCCGAGCGGCTGCGGGCCGATGTCCGCCGGATCGTGGAGGAGGCCAAGGCGCGGGAGGGGCGGGGGATCGTGGCGCCGGGCCTGGAGGAGCCGCCCGCTCGGGAGATCCAGCAACCGGCCCGGGTCGAGGGTCTCTGGGAGGGCATCATCCTCTACGATCCGGCCCAGGTCGAATTGGAAACCACAGTTGAAATCGCCCGCGACGCCCAGGGCAGCCTGGCGGGCACGATCGACCTGCCGAGCCAGCGCATGAAGTACCACCCCCTGAAGGACTTCAAGGTCGACGGCCGCAAGGTCTCGTTCACCTTCTACCGCAACTCCGAACGGCGGGGGCCGGACTCGCCATTCATCTTCGACGGCGAGATCTCGGCCGACGGACGGGTGATGGAGGGGATCTTCGCCGGCTTCTACAACGAGGAGAAGGGGACCGACCGGGTGCCCTTCCGCTTCGAGCGGATCGGCGAGCCGGGCGACGAGCGGCCCGAGCCGGTGCAGCCGGCACTGCTCTCCCTCTCCCCCTCCTCCAGCGAGCTCCGCGACGCCTTCAACCGCGACGCCGACGCGGTGCGGATCCTCATCCTGATCTCACCCACCTGAGGGGTCTGCCTCGCAAGCGCCCGTGTGGTGCAACGCTATGTTCTCGATCGGATTGAAGATCCGAAGCTTCGGATCTACTTGATCTGGGGACCGATGCTGGGCGGGGAGACCGAGGCGGACGCCCGCGAGGCGACCTCCCTGATGCCCGACCCGCGAGCGTCCCATTTCTGGACCGGAGCACACACCCTGGCGGAGGCGCTGCGCGCCCCGGCCGGGCTTCAGGAGGAGCTGGCGTGGGACACCTTTCTTCTCTTCCCTCCGGGTGCCCGGTGGGGGGACGCGCCCCCGTCGCCCTCCTACGTGATGCACGTGGGCAAGCGGCTGCCGCCGGACCGGCGCCTGAACGGCGAGAAGCTCGCCGAGCAGGTGAACCGGCTGCGGACGCCGTAGCCCGGGAGGTCTGACATGCGCGCAATGCCCGCAATGCCGGCAATACCCAGCCCCGAATGGAACGCCACCCGGGTCGGCTACCCGCTCGGCCGCACCCTTCACGAATGGATCGAGGACCAGGTGGACCGGGCTCCGGACGCCGTCGCGGTCATCGCGGAGGAGGGCCGCCTCACCTACACGGAGCTGGAGGCCCGGGCCAACCGGCTCGCCCGCCATCTCCGCGGCCTGGGAGTGGGTCCGGAGACGCGGGTGGGGATCTGCGCCGAGCGCTCGCTCGAGCTCGTCACGGGCCTGCTCGCCATCCTGAAGTCGGGCGGCGCCTACGTGCCCCTCGATCCCGGCTACCCGCGGGAGCGCCTGTCCTACCTGCTGGAGGATGCGGCCGTGCCGGTCCTCCTCGTGCAGGAGAGACTGGAGGAGCGTCTGCCCGCCGTCTCTTCCTCCATGAGCGCGCTCCGGGTACGGCTCGATCCGAATCGGGATGAGAGCCCGGAACGTCCCGAGCCGCTGGCCGGACCGGACAATTTGGCCTACGTCATCTACACCTCCGGCTCGACCGGCCGGCCCAAGGGGGCGATGAACGCCCACCGGGGCATCTGCAACCGGCTGCTCTGGATGCAGGAGGCGTATCGAATCGGCCCGGACGACCGGGTGCTGCAGAAGACCCCGTTCAGCTTCGACGTCTCGGTCTGGGAGCTCTTCTGGCCGCTCATGACCGGCGCGCCCCTCGTCATGGCCCGGCCCGGCGGGCACCAGGACGCGGCCTACCTCGCGGACCTGATCGTGCGAGAGGGCGTGACGACCCTGCACTTCGTGCCGCCGATGCTGCGGGCCTTCCTGGAGGAGCCCGGCGCCGGATCGTGCGCGGGCACGCTGAGGCGGGTGATCTGCAGCGGCGAGGCCCTGCCGGTGGACGTGCAGCGCCGCTTCTTCGCCCGCCTGCCCGGGGTCGAGCTGCACAACCTGTACGGTCCCACCGAGGCGGCGGTCGACGTCACCTGGTGGCCGTGCGATCCCGCGAGCACCCTTGCGACGGTTCCGATCGGGCGGCCGGTGGCCAACACCACCATCCATATTCTCGGTCCGGAGCTCGGTCCGGAGCTCGATCCGGAGCTGCGGCCGGTGCCGGTTGGGGAAGCCGGGGAGCTGTACATCGGCGGCGTCCAGGTGGGACGCGGCTATCTGAACCGTCCGGAGCTGACCGCCGAGCGCTTCGTGCCCGACCCGTTCGAGCCGGGAGCCCGCTTCTACAGGACCGGCGACCTGGCGCGGCACCTATCCGACGGCGCCGTCGAGTTCCTGGGCCGGATCGATTTCCAGGTCAAGATCCGGGGCTTCCGGATCGAGCTGGGGGAGATCGAGGCGGCGCTCGACGAGCATCCCGGAGTGGAGGGCTCGGTCGTGGTGGCGGCCGACGGTCCCGGCGGGGACAAGCGGCTGGTGGCCTATCTCCGCCCTGATCATGGGCAGGCGGCCGCGGTGCGCCGCTGGCTGGGCCTGGAGCGCGAGGGGCGGCTCGAGGACCAGAGCTTCCACGAGCTGCCGGACGGCACCGTGGTCGCGCAGCGCGGCCGGGGCGAGACCGACTTCCTCTGGGAGGAGATCTTCGCGGACCGCAGCTACCTGCGGCACGGCATCGGGCTGCGGGACGGCGACTGCGTGTTCGACGTGGGGGCCAACATCGGCCTGTTCAGCCTCTTCGCCGGCCGCGAGGCCGCGGTCCGCATCCATGCCTTCGAGCCGATCCCGCCGGTGTTCGAGACCCTGCGCGTCAACGCCGCGCTGCACGGATTGGACGTCCGCCTCCATGATTGCGGGCTCGCCGAGCAGTCGGGGAGCGCCGAGCTCACCTACTATCCCCACGCGTCGCTGATCTCCGGCCGCTTCGCCGACGCCGCCGAGGAGCGCGAGGTCGTGCGCGGCTTCCTCCTCGGCCAGGACGCCGGGCTCTCCGAGCGCCAGATCGAGGAGCTGCTCGACGAGCGGCTCCAGGCCGAGCGCCACACCTGCCACCTGCGGACGCTCTCGGAAGTCATCGCGGAAGAGGGGATCGAGCGCATCGACCTTCTCAAGGTGGACGTGGAGAAGAGCGAGCTGGAGGTGCTCCACGGTCTCCGCGAGGAGGACTGGCCCCGGGTGCGCCAGGTGGTCGTGGAGGTCCACGACATCGAGGGCCGGCTGGAGCAGGCTCTCGACCTCCTGCGGAAGCACGGCTTCGAGGTGGCGGTGGAGCAGGACCGGATGCTGACCCGGACCGGCCTCTACAACCTCTACGCCCGGAGAGAAGAGCGGCCGGAATCCAACGCCCGGCCGCGGGAGAGGGCCTGGACCAGCCCGGGGCAGCTCATCCGGGACGTCAAGGAGTCGCTGCGCGAGCGGCTGCCCGAGCACATGATCCCTTCCGCGTTCGTGCTCCTGGAGGACTTCCCGCTCAGCCCCAACGGCAAGGTGGACCGCAAGGCGCTGCCCGCGCCCGAGTCGGTGAGACATGCCGCGGAGCGCGAGCACGTCGCTCCCAGGACTCCGGCGGAGCAGGCGCTTGCCGCCATCTGGCGCGAGATCCTGGGCGTGGAGCGGATCGGCGCCGGGGACAGCTTCCTCGACCTGGGCGGGCACTCCCTGCTCGCCACCCAGGTGATCGCCCGGGTGCGGGACGGGATGGGAGTCGAGCTTTCCCTGCGCGACCTGTTCGAGCGCCCGGTGCTCTCCGAGCTGGCCACCCTGACCGAGGAGCGCGGCCGGGCGGGCGGGCCGTCCAGCCCCATCGTGGCCGTGCCGCGGACGGGCGACCTTCCCCTGTCGTTCTCTCAGGAGAGAGTCTGGTTCCTCCAGCAGCTCGACCCTACGATCCAGTCCTATCAGTTTCAGGCGAAGATCCGCTTCTGCGGCAAGCTGAATCCCGAAGCGCTGCGGCGGAGCCTGGAGGAGATCGTGCGGCGGCACGAGATCTTCCGCACCTCCTATCCCACGGTGGACGGCGGGCCGGTGCAGCGGTTCCATCCCGCCTGGGAGGTGCCTCTCCCCGGGGTGGACCTCTCCGGCCTGCCTGCGGACCTGCGTGAGGACGAGGCCGAGAGGGTGCTCTTCCTGGAGTGCCGGAAGCTGTTCGACATCGGCGTCCTGCCCCTGGTGCGCTGGACCCTGATCCGTCTTGCTCCGGAGGAGCACGTCTGGCTGCACGTGGAGCACCACCTGGTCCACGACGGCTGGTCGTTCAACCGGCTGGTGGGGGAGCTGGCCGTGCTCTACCGCGCCTTCGTGGAGGGCAGACCGTCGCCGCTTCCCGATCTCCCGCTCCAGTTCGCGGACTGGGCGGTCTGGCAGCGGGAGTGGATGCGTGGCCCGGAGGCTGCGGCCCAGATCGAGTGGTGGAAGCGGACGCTCGCCGGCCGCCCCCGGGTGCTGGAGCTGCCCACCGACCGGCCGCGGCCCAGGCGCCAGAGCTTCCGCGGCCGGGTCGAGAGGCTGGAGATGCCGCTCGATCTCTGCGAGTCCCTGCGTGCCGCCAGCCGCCGCGAAGGGGTCAGCCTCTACATGCTGATGCAGGCGGCCTTCGCGGCGCTGCTCTCCCGCTGGTCCGGCCAGGAGCAGGTGAACGTCGGCTCGGCCGTGGCCAACCGCCGCTGGCGCGAGACCGAGTCGATGATCGGCATGATCGTCGACAACGTGGTCCTGGCGGACGACCTTTCGGGCGATCCCACGGTCGCCGAGCTGCTGCGATGGGTCCGGCGGGTCAGCCTCGACGCAGGGATCCGCCAGGACATCCCCTTCGACCACGTGGTCGAGGCCGTGCAGCCGGAGCGCGATCTTTCCTACAACCCGCTCTTCCAGGCGAGCTTCAGCTTCCACGACTCGCCGCTCGACAAGCTCGACTTCCCCGGCCTGGAGGCGGAGCTGGCCGAGGGGCTGTCCAACGGATCGGCCAAGTTCGACCTCAACGTCATCTGCATCCCCAGGAGCGAGCAGAGGAGGCGGGGCGGCGGTGGGATCACGCTGCTGTGGGAGTACGCCACGGCCCTGTTCGACCGCTCGACCATGGAGCGGATGATCGGCCACTTCTACCGGCTGCTCGCCGGCTTCGCGGAGCATTCGGACCGGCGGGTCTTCGAGCTGCCGATGCTGGACTGGGAGGAGGAGCGGCAGCTCGACGCCTGGAGCGGGAAGACGGTTCCGTTTCCGGATGGCCGCGTCCACGAGCTGGTGGAGGCCTGGGCGGACCGGATGCCGGAGGCCCTGGCGGTGGCGGACGGCAAGCGCAGCCTCACCTATGCCGAATTGGAGGCCGGAGCGAACCGTCTGGCCCGGCGACTGATGCGGCTCGGGGTGCGTCCGGAGGACCGAGTGGGCGTCTGCCTCGAACGTTCCGCCGACCTTCCCCTGGCGCTGCTCGGGGTGCTCAAGGCGGGCGCCGCCTACCTGCCGCTCGATCCCAGCCATCCGCCGGAACGGCTCGCGTACATCCTGGAGGACTCGGCGGTCCGGGTCCTGCTCTCCGACCTCGATGGCCTGGAGGAGGAGAGTGCCGAGCGGCCGCATGTCCCGGGGGCGGCGTCGAACCTCGCCTACGTCATCTACACGTCGGGCTCCACCGGCCGTCCCAAGGGGACCGAGCTGGCCCATGCCGGCCTGCTCAACCTGATTGCCTGGCACCAGCGGGCCTATGGGATCACCCCGGCCGACCGCACCACCCAGGTGGCGAGCCCGGCCTTCGACGCCTCGGTCTGGGAGATCTGGCCCACCCTCGCGGGAGGCGCGAGCCTCCACTTCCCGCCGGAGGATGTCCGCTCCTCGCCGCCGGACCTCCTCGCCTGGCTGGCGGGCGAAGGGATCACGGTCTGCTTCCTGCCCACCCCCCTGGCCGAGGCCTGCCTGGCGCTGGATCTGCCCGAAGGCCTGGCCCTGCGCGCCCTGCTCACGGGAGGGGACCGGCTTCATCGCATCGAGCGCGGTATCTCCCTTCGGAGGCCATTCCGTCTCGTCAACCATTACGGTCCGACCGAGGGGACCGTGGTCACTACAGCGGGGGAAGTCGGCGCCGAGCCCGCCCCGCCGATCGGCCGGCCCATCGACAACTTCCGCGTCCACGTCCTCGACCGGCACCTGCAGCGGGTCCCGGTGGGAGTGGCCGGGGAGCTGTGCGCCGGCGGGATCGGTCTCGCCCGCGGCTACCTTGGGCGGCCGGAGCTGACCGCGGAGAGGTTCATCCCCGACCCGTTCGGAGAGGGGGAGAGGCTCTACCGCACCGGCGACCTCGTGCGCTGGCGGCGGGACGGCCGCATCGACTTCGTGGGGCGCACGGACCACCAGGTCAAGATCCGGGGCTTCCGCATCGAGCTGGGCGAGATCGAGGGGGTGCTGCGCGAGCATCCGGGGGTGCGGGATGCGGTGGTGACGGTGCGGGAACAGGGTGGGGAGCGGGTGCTGGTGGGGTACCTCACCCCCTGTCCCCCTCTCCCATCTCCCACCCAATCCCCCGCCGGGAGAGGGGGAACGTTACTGGGGCTGAATAGCGAGGCCGAAGGCACAGTGCTGGGGATACGTTCCCCCTCTCCCGGGGATGGGGGGCTGGGAGATGGGAGAGGGGGACAGGGGGTGAGGTCCTTCCTCGCCGACCGCCTCCCCGCCTACATGGTTCCCTCGACTTTCGTCGTTCTACCCGAACTGCCCCTCTCCCCCAACGGCAAAATCGACCTCGCGGCCCTGCCGGTCCCGGAGCCGGAACGCGCGATGGAAGAGAAAGCCGCCCCCCGCACCCCTACCGAGGAGATGCTGGCGGTGATCTGGGCGCAGGTGCTCGGGCTCCCCACCGCTGCGGGCCTGGGACCCGAGGACGACTTCTTCGCTCTCGGCGGGCACTCGCTGCTCGCAACCCAGGTGCTGTCGCGCATCCGCGAGTCGTTCCGGGTGGAGCCTCAGCTCCGGGCCGTGTTCGAGAGCCCGACGCTCGAAGGGCTGGGGAGGGTGGTCGAGGCCGCCCTCCGTGCTGGCTCGGGGCCGGAGGCGCCGCCGCTCGTCCCGGTCCCGAGGGATGGCGAGCTGCCGCTCTCCTTCGCGCAGGAGCGGCTCTGGTTCCTCCACCAGTTCGGCACCGACTCGGCGGTTTACAACATCCCCGAGGCCTGGCGCCTCCAGGGGCGGGTCGACGCCCCCGCCCTCGAGCGGAGCTTCAACGAGGTGGTCCGGCGCCACGAGGTCCTGCGCACCACGTACCCGATCGAGACGGGGCGCGTGATCCAGTCGATCGCCCCGGCGCTCCACGTCGACCTCGCCATGGTGGACCTTCGGACCCTGGAGAGGCAGGAGCCCGAAGTCCGGCGCCTGGTGGACGCGGAGGCCGCCCTGCCGTTCGACCTTGCCCGGGGGCCGCTGATCCGCACCACGCTGCTCCGCCTCGCGCCCGAGGAGCACGTCCTCCTCATCACACAGCACCACATCGTCTCCGACGGGTGGTCCATGGGGCTGTTCGTGCGTGAGCTGGCGGCGCTTTACCGCGCCTTCTGCCAGGGAGAGCCGTCGCCAGTTGATCCCGACGGGCGTTCGCCCTTGGCCCCCCTCCCCTTCCAGTATGCCGACTTCGCCCGCTGGCAGCGGGACTGGCTGCGGGGCGAGGTGCTCGCGCGGCAGCTCTCCTACTGGAAGGAGCGGTTGGACGGCGCTCCCGCCCTGCTGGAGCTGCCCACCGACCGGCCGCGGCCGTCGGTCCAGACCTTCCGCGGCGCGGACAGGACGCTGACGATCCCCGCCGGGCTGGCCCGGGGGCTGGAGGAGCTGTCGCGGCAGCAGGGGGTGAGCCTCTTCATGACCCTGCTCGCGGCCTTCCAGCTCCTCCTCTCGCGCTACACCGGCCGCGAGGACGTGGTGGCCGGCACCCCGATCGCGAACCGCAACCGCTACGAGACCGAGGGGCTCGTCGGCTTCTTCGTCAACACCCTCGTCCTGCGCACCGACCTCTCGGGCGACCCGGACCTCCCTGAGCTGCTGCGCCGGGTGCGGGACGTGAGCCTCGACGCCTACGCCCACCAGGACGTCCCCTTCGAGAAGCTGGTCGAGGAGCTGCGGCCGGAGCGCGGTCTGTCCCACACGCCGCTTTTCCAGGTCCTCTTCGCCCTGCACAACGCCCTCTCCATGGAGCTGGAGCTGCCCGGGCTCACGCTGTCGCGCCTGGAGCCCGAGGGCAAGACCTCCAAGTTCGACCTCGCCTTCCACGTGCAGCCCCGCCGCGACGGCTCGCTCTCGGCCCTGGCCCGGTTCAACCGCGACCTCTTCGACGGCACCACGATGGACCGGCTGCTGCGGCATTTCGTCAACCTGCTGGAAGGGGTTGTCCTCCTGCAGGCGTCGCGGCCGGGGGCGCGCCTCTCGGAGCTGTCCCCGCTCGGGGAAACCGAGCGCTGGCAGATGCTCGCCGAGTGGAACGACACGGAGGCCGGGTTCCCGGAATGCGCTCTCCACGAGCCGTTCGAAGCCCGGGCGCGGGAGAATCCGGATGCTCCGGCCCTGGAATTCGAGGGCGAGGTGATGACTTACGGCGAGCTCGACCGCAGGGCCGGGTGCCTGGCCCGCCGCCTGGCCGCGCTCGGCGCCGGCCCTGGCGACCTGATCGGCATCCATCTCGACCGCTCCTTCGACAAGGTGGTCGCGGTGCTCGGCGCGCTCAAGTCCGGGGCCGCCTACGTGCCGCTGGAGACCTCCTGGCCGCGCGAGCGGCTGCGCTGGATCGTCTCGTTCCAGGGGATCGAGCGCGTGATTACGCACGCCTCGCGGAGAGAGGGGCTCATCGAGATCGGCCTTCCTGGGGAGGGGGCCGTCTGCCTGGACGAGCCCGGCCCCGAAGCTGCCGTCCTCCGCCTGGCCGGGCCGGACGACCTGGCCTACGTCATCTTTACCTCGGGATCGACGGGCACGCCCAAGGGGGTCATGGTGCGGCACCGACCGGCGGTCAACCTGGTGTACTGGGTGAACACCACGTTCCAGGTCGGCCCGTCGGACAGGCTGCTCTTTGTCACGGCGCTCTCCTTCGACCTCTCCGTGTATGACCTTCTCGGCATCCTGGCCGCGGGCGGGACCGTGCGGATTGCGACGCGGGCCGAGAGCCGCGACCCCCGGCGCCTGGTGCAGATCCTGGCCGAGGAGGGGATCACCTTCTGGGATTCGGCCCCGGCCACCCTGCAGCAGCTAGTGCAGTTCTTCCCGGCGTCAGGAGCGGTCCCGCCGAGCCTGCGGCTGGTCTTCCTCTCCGGCGACTGGATCCCCGTGACCCTGCCGGACCGGGTCCGCGAATCGTTCCCCGGCGCCCGGGTGGTCAGCCTGGGCGGGGCCACCGAGGCCACAATCTGGTCGAATTACCATCCGGTCGGCGAGGTGAACCCGGCCTGGAAGAGCATCCCCTATGGCCGGCCGATCGCGAACGCCCGCTACCACGTGCTCGACGCGGGGTTGAGCCCCTGCCCGATCGGAGTGCCTGGCGACCTCTACATCTCCGGCCCCTGCCTCTCCCTCGGCTACGCCAAGGCGCCGGACCTTACCGCGGACCGCTACGTCCCCGACCCGGTTGGACCCGAGCCCGGGGGGCGGCTCTACCGCACCGGCGACCGGGCACGCTACTGGATGGACGGCACTCTGGAGTTCCTGGGCCGGCTGGACAGCCAGGTCAAGGTGCGCGGCTACCGGATCGAGCTGGGGGAGATCGAGTCCGTGGTCGCCTCGTACCCGGGCGTGCGCGAAGCCGTGGCCCTGGTCCGGGAGGACGTGCCGGGAGATCAAAGGCTGGTGGCCTATCTCATCCCCGAAAAGGAGGCGGCGCCGCCGTCCGCGGCCGAGCTGCGCGCCTGGACGGCCGAGCGCCTGCCCGAGTACATGGTGCCCGCTGCGTTCGTCTCGATGGTGGCGTGGCCGCTGTCGGCCACGGGCAAGCTCGACCGCAAGTCGCTGCCGCCGCCGTTTGCGCCGAAGCCGGAGCAGCCTGTCGTGGAGCCCCCGCGGACCGAGCTGGAGCGCGTCATCGCGGCCGTCTGGCGCGAGGTCATCGGCGTCGAGTCCGTGGGCGCGAGCGACAACTTCTTCGACCTCGGCGGACACTCACTGCTCCTCGCCCGGGTCCAGGTGCGCCTCTCCGAGATCCTCGGCCGCGATCTGCCCATGGTCGACCTCTTCCGCTACCCGACCGTGGGCTCTCTCGCCGAAGCCCTGGGCACCGGGGAGCGGGATCTGGTCGAGGCTCCCGCGCCCCGTCCGCGGACCCACGACCGCGTCGCCGTCGTCGGCATGGCCGGCCGCTTCCCCGGCGCCCGCGACGTGGACGAGCTCTGGCAGAACCTGCGTGACGGCGTCGAGTCGATCCGCTTTTTCACCGAGGAGGAGCTGTTCGCCGCCGGGGTCCATCCCGACCTGCTGGCCGACCCGGCGTATGTCAAAGCCCGGGGCGTATTGGAGGGCACTGACCTGTTCGATGCCGCCCTCTTCGAGACCACGCCGCGCGAGGCCCAGATTCTCGATCCGCAGCAGCGGCTCTTCCTGGAGTGCGCCTGGCAGGCCCTGGAGCACGCGGGCTGCAACGGCGAGCGCTGGCGCGGCGAGGTCGGCGTGTTCGCGGGCGCGTCCGAGAACACCTACGTCCACCAGATCCTGGCCAACCCGGCCCTGCTTTCCGCGGTCGGCCGGTACTCGGTCTCGCTCGCGAACAACCCCGACTACCTGGCGACGCGGGTCTCCTACAAGCTCAACCTCCAGGGGCCGGGCCTCGCGGTCCAGACCGCCTGCTCGACCGCGCTCGTAGCCGTGCACCTCGCCTGCCGGGCTCTCCTCCAGGGGGAGTGCGACCTCGCCGTGGCCGGAGGCGTGTCGGTGCGTGTACCCGAGCAGGCCGGGTACCTCCATGAGGAAGGGGGAATCGCTTCGCCGGACGGCCACACCCGCGCCTTCGACGCCCGCGCGGCTGGCACGGTGCGGAGCAGCGGCGTGGGCGCGGTCGTGCTCAAGCGGCTGGAGGACGCCCTGGCCGAAGGCGACACGGTCCACGCGGTGATCCTGGGATCGGCCATCAACAACGACGGCTCCTGCAAGGTCGGCTTCACCGCCCCGGCGGTCGACGGGCAGGCCCGGGCCATCCGCAAGGCCCATCTCGCCGCGGGGATCGACCCCGAGACGATCGGCTACGTCGAGGCCCACGGCACGGGCACCTCCCTGGGCGATCCGATCGAGATGGCCGGCCTGACCGAGGCTTTCCGCGCCGGGGGAGCCACGAAGACCGGCTTCTGCGCGGTCGGCACCGTCAAGTCGAACCTCGGCCACACCGACGCCGCGGCCGGCATCGCGGGCCTGCTCAAAACCGTGCTCGCCCTGGAGCACGGCCAGATCCCGCCGAGCCTCCACTTCGAGTCCCCCAACCCCGCGATCGACTTCGCGTCGAGCCCGTTCTACGTCGCCTCGGAGCTGAGGGAGTGGACGTCCGAAGGGCCGCGGAGGGCGGGAGTCAGCTCCTTCGGCATCGGCGGCACCAACGCCCACGTCGTCCTGGAAGAAGCCCCTCCTCCTGCTCCCGTGCTTCCGGGCCGGCCGGTCCAGCTCCTGGTCCTCTCGGCCGCCACCTCCGGCGCGCTCGACGCGGCCACCGCCGATCTGGCCCGGCACCTGGAGACCCTGCCCGATGAGGATCTTGCCGACGCGGCCTGGACCCTCCAGGCCGGACGCAAGGCCCTGCGCTGCCGGCGGGCCGTGCCCTGCCGGAGCCGGGCGGAGGCGATCGGCCTGCTGCGTACCGAGGATCCCGCCCGGCTCCTGAGCCGGATCGTCCCCGCGGACCCGCTCTCGGTCGCCTTCCTCTTCCCCGGCCAAGGGGCTCAGCACTTGGGCATGGCCGAGGAGCTGTACGTCGAGGAGCCGGTCTTCCGCGAGGCGATGGACGAGGCCTGCGAGCGCCTGCGGCCGGAGCTCGGGCTCGACCTGCGCGAGCTGCTTTACCCCTCCGGCACAGCGCGGTCCCTGGATGAAACGTCCCTGGCCCAGCCGGCCCTGTTCGCGGTCGAGCACGCGCTGGCCCGGCTCTGGATGTCCTGGGGGGTGAAGCCCGAGGCCATGCTCGGCCACTCGGTGGGCGAGTACGTAGCCGCCTGTCTGGCCGGCGTCTTCTCCCTGGAGGCCGGCCTCCGTCTCGTCGCGGCCCGCGGCCGTCTCATGCAGGAGCAGCCGCCCGGCGCCATGCTCGCGGTGCCGCTCCCGGAGAGCGATATCGCCGAAATCGTCCTCGAAGGCTCCCTCTCCCTGGCCGCGGTCAATGCCCCGCGGGCCTGCGTAGTGGCCGGGACCGCAGAGGACGTCCGCGCCTTCCGCGAGCGCCTGGGGGAGCGCTTTGGGGAGGAATTGGACTGCCGCGTCCTCCACACCTCCCACGCCTTCCACTCGGCCCTGATGGACCCGGTGCTGGAGCCGTTCACCCAGCTCCTCCGCGGGATGGAGCTGCGCCCGCCGCGCATCCCCTTCGTCTCCAACCGCACCGGCACCTGGATCACCGCGGACGAGGCGGTCAGCCCGGGCTACTGGGCAGGCCACCTGCGCAACACCGTCCGATTCGCCGACGGCCTGAAGACGCTGCTCGGAGCGGGGAGGAGGATGGCCCTGCTGGAAGTCGGTCCCGGCGGCACGCTGGGCACCCTGGCCGGCCAGCACCCGGACCGCAAGGCCGCGGACCTCGTGGCGCGCTCGCTCCGCCGGCCCAAGGAGGATCGGCGGGATCTGGACGTGCTGCTCGGCGCGCTCGGCCGGCTCTGGCTGGCGGGAGCCGACGTCGACTGGAGCGCGGTCCACGCGGGAGAGAGGCGGAGGCGCATCCCACTGCCGACCTACCCGTTCGAGCGCCGCCGCTTCTGGGTCGATCCGCCGGTCACCGTTGAAGGCACGACGCTGGTACGGAGGCTGGAAGCCGAAGCCGAGACCATGGTAGGCGGACCTGTCGTTCCGATGGACATGGAGATGGCCCTGGGCACGCGCACACCCCTGGAGGAGACCGTGACCCGCGTCTGGCGCGAGCTGCTGGGCTTGGACGACATCGGCCTCCACGATGACTTCTTCGACATCGGCGGCAGCTCGCTGATGGGGCTCCAGATGAGCGCCCGCCTGCGCCGCGCCCTGGGGGTCCCGCTCCCGGGAGACCTCCTCCTGGAAGCGCCCACGGTCTCGGCCATGGCGAAGCTGCTGGAGGGCCGGCTGGCTGGAGGAGCGGAGGCGGTTCGCCCGACCTGCCTGCTGCGTCTCCAGTCCGAGGGGCACCGGCCGCCGCTCTTCCTGGTCCACCAGGTGGGTGGCTACGCCTACACCTTCCGCGCCCTGTCCAGGGAGCTGGGGAACGACCGTCCCGTCTACGGTCTGCGCTCCCTCGGCTTGGAGGAGGGGGAGGAGCCGCTCCTCGCGATCGAGGACATGGCGCGGCACTACCTGGGCCTGATCCGGGAGGTCCAGGGGAAGGGTCCCTACCTGCTGGGAGGAGCGTCGATGGGAGGCATGGTGGCTTTCGAGATGGCCCACCAGCTCCAGTCCGCCGGGGAGGAGGTGGCCCTCCTGGCCCTGATGGACACTCCCTGCCTGGACCAGATGCCGGCGAGAGAGGGCCACCCCGAAGCCGTGGCCGCGGTCTTCCGCGGCCGTGTCGAGCTCTGTCCGAACGAGCTGCGCCGGCTCGGTTCCGAGGACCAGCTCGCCATGGCTTTCGAGAAGGCGAGGCAGGCCGGCCACGACGGTCTCGATCCCGCGGAGATGGCCCGCCGGGTGAGGGTGCTCGCCGCGAACGTGGACGCCCTCTACACCTACGCGCCGAGGCCCCACCCCGGCTCGATGGTCTACTTCCGGGCCGAGTCGAGGAGGCCGGGAGATCCGCCGCGTCCGGAGCTGCCCTGGATCGAGCTGATGAGCGGAGGCACCGAGGTCCACGTGGTGCCGGGCGACCACATGACCATGCACGAGCCCCCGCACGTCCGCACCCTCGCCGAAAGGCTGCGGCGGTGTCTGGGGAGGGTGGTGGAGATGACCTCACCCCCTGTCCCCCTCTCCCATCTCCCACTCACGCCCCCGCCGGGAGAGGGGGGACGTATCCGGCCCGTTATCTAGATATCGGCCGGTAGCGCGCCAAACCAATGTAGGGGCGGGGCTTGTCCCCGTCCGGGAGGGGGAAATCTCCCGCCCGGACGCACTTCCCGGTGGCTGGGACGGTTGTCCGAGAGGCTCGGACGACTCTCCGAGGCGCTCGGGGAGCTCTCCGAGAGGCTCGGACAATTCTCCCAGAGGCTCGGAGAACTCTCCGGAAGGCTCGGACGATTGTCCGAGAGGCTGGGAAGACTCTCCGAAAGGCCGGGACGGCTAACACAATCCTCCCGCTCCGGTGTCTTCCACCCGGAGGCGCGAGAGCTTCGCGTACCCAGGCCCGGGTAGAATCGGACATGCTCCAACTCCGGATCACGCAGCACGCCCTGGCGGAGGACCGTCACCGGGTGGAGATCGCCCTCGAAGGCGACGGCGCCCGCCGGACGGCCGAGTCCACCTTCGCGTTCGGCCTCTCGCCTCAGGATGAGGAAGACCTGCGCTGGTATCTGGAGGACTTCCTCCAGTATCCCCAGGAGCCGGCGCCGGCGATCGCGCTGCGGGTCGAGGGACGGATGGCGGAGGTGGGAAACGAGCTGTTCCGGGCGGTGTTCCAGGCGAACGACGATGCCCGCGATCTCTGGGCCGAGCTCCGCAAGCGGCTGCCGCAGACGAGGATCGAGATCGTCACCGGCGTGGCGGAAGCCGCCACGATCCCCTGGGAGCTGCTGCGCGATCCGAAGACCGGCTCCCACCTGGCCCTCACGGCCCATTCTTTCGTACGCGCCCATCCCAACCCGGCGCTCGCCCCGAGCCTGCCGGCCCGGAAGAAGGGAAAGATCCGCATCCTCCTGGTCCTTTGCCGTCCACGGGGAGAGAAGGACGTGCCGTTCCGCTCGGTGGCGAGCCAGCTCCTGCGCGGCTTGAGCGAGGCCAATCGCGAAGCTTATGACCTCGACGTTCTGCGTCCGCCTACGTTCGAGCAGCTCGGGAAGGCGCTCCGCCAAGCGCACGAAGAGGGCAAGCCCTACCACGTGGTCCACTTTGACGGACATGGCATGTACCTCGCGGGACCCAACTCAGGCAAGCGAGGCTATCTCTGGTTCGAGAACCTGCAGCTCAAAAAGTATGGCAAATTCGTGGATGGCACCTCGCTGGGTCAGCTCCTCGCGGCGACGGGGGTTTCCGTCCTTGTCCTCAATGCCTGCCGGTCGGCCCATAGCGAGCCGGCGCCGACGCCGAGTGCGGATGCCACCACCTCCTCGCAAGTGCGGGCGTTCGGCTCGCTGGCGCAGGAGGTAATAGACACGGGTGTGGCCGGAGTAGTGGCCATGCGCTACAACGTCTATGTGGTCACCGCCGCCCAGCTCGTGGCCCAGCTCTACGCCTCTCTTGTCCGCGGAGCCGCACTGGGCGAGGCGGTGACGCTGGCACGTAGGGACTTGGCCGACAATCCATTGCGCGAGGTGATTCATACGCCTCTGCCGCTTCAGGATTGGACTGTCCCCGTTGTCTATGAGTTGGCGCCATTGCAGATCTTCCCCGAGGTGAAAGACGACGGCAGCCTGACTATCCAAGTCCAGGCAGGAGCTACGGTGTCGTCGGCCGGCAGCATCGACGCCGACCTTCCGCCGCCACCCGACGCTGGCTTCTTCGGCCGGGATGAGACGCTCCTCGCCCTCGATCGAGCCTTCGACGAGGCCTCGATCGTCCTCCTCCATGCCTATGCCGGCAGTGGCAAGACCACCACGGCCGCCGAGTTTGCCCGCTGGTACTCCTTGACCGGCGCTGTCGACGGTCCGGTCCTCTTCACCACCTTCGAGCGCTACCTCCCGCTCTCTCGCGTGCTGGACCGGATCGGCCAGGTCTTCGGGCCGGCCCTGGAAAATGCCGGCGTCCATTGGCTTGCGCTTGAGGATGCGAAGCGGCGGGAGGTGGCTCTACAGGTGCTCTCCCAGATCCCGGTGCTCTGGATCTGGGACAATGTGGAGCCGGTAGCCGGGTTCCCCGCCGGTACGGAATCGGCCTGGAAAGCGGAAGAGCAGGGGGAACTGCTCGGCTTTCTCCACGCCCTGCGGCAGACGAAAGCGAAGGTTCTCCTGACCTCGCGCCGCGACGAGCGCTCCTGGCTGGGAGACCTGCCCGTGCGCATCCAGGTCCCGCCCATGCCGATAACCGAGAGCCTCCAACTCGTCCGAGCCTTGGCTGAAAGGCACGGCCGCCGCCTCACCGATGTCGAGGACTGGCGTCCCCTCCTCGCCTTCGCCCAGGGCAATCCGCTGACGCTCACCGTCCTCGCCGGTCAGGCGCTGCGCGAGGGGCTCAGGACGAAGGAGCAGATCGGGGCCTTCGTCACCCGACTCCGCTCCGGTGAGGCCACCTTCTCCGATGAGATCAACGAGGGGCGCTCCCGCTCCCTCGGGGCCTCGCTCGCGTATGGGTTTGAGCAGGCTTTCAGTGAAGAAGAACGCAAGAAGCTCGCTCTGCTCCATCTGTTCCAGGGTATCGTGAACGTGGGCGTATTGGGCCTGATGGGAGAACCCAAAGCTCAGTGGTGCCTACCTGAGGTACGAGGCCTGATCCGAGAGGAGAGCATCGCTCTCCTCAATCGCGCCTCCGAGGTGGGGCTCCTGACCGCCTACGGCGGCGGGTATTATGGGATCCACCCTGCCCTCCCCTGGTTCTTCAAGGACCTCTTTGATCGGCACTATCCGGCTGGAGACCTGGCGGCCGAGCGCGCGTTCGTCGAGTCCATGGGGGAGCTAGTGTTCTACTACAAGGAGGAATACAAAGAGGGGAGCATAAGTGTCATTAATGTCTTGCTGGCTGAGGAGGCAAACCTTCTCTACGCTTGCTTCTTGGCGCGGGTCCACAGCTGGTGGCAACCGGCGCTCAGGACTATGGTGGGGCTTGAGCAACTCTATGACCACACCGGCCGGCAAGCGGAGCGAAAGCGGCTGGTCAAAGAGAACGTACCGGTCTTTGTAGATCCGGAAAGTGGCGGGCCCTTGCCAGAGCGAGAAATGGGTTGGGGCTTTGTCACGAAGTACCTCGCGGAACTCGCCGAGAAGGAGCGGAAGTGGGCCGATGCCGAGCGACTGTGGGATGTTCTCGTCGATTGGAGCCGACGGCGTGCCACTCCCGCTTTGACTCGACCGGCAGAGGAACTGAAGTACGACGAACGACTTGCGATCCAGACGCTTGCGGTCTCTCTGGAGGGCCTCGCACGTATTCACGAACAGCTAAGGCGGGTGGAGTGCGTGCCGATGTATGAGGAGGCCTTCAAGCTTTCCGAGCGAATCGGTGACTGGGCCGAGGCGGCAATTTGTGCATTCAACCTTGGGAGTGCCTTCAGGGATGTGCCCACGCTCCGCGACCTCAACCAAGCCGAGTATTGGTACCGGCGAAGCCTTGGGTTGCGCGCCGAGCACGATCGACTGGGGCGTGTCCGATGCGTTGGGAATTTAGGAATTCTTGTCGAGGAGCGTTTCCACGAAGCGCGGATTGCAGGGCTACCTAATGAAGAGCTTCTCCGGCATCTCAACGAAGCAATAAAGTTCTATCATGAAGCTCTCTACCTTACTCCAGCAGACGCGGTCTTCGACTTGGCTGTGGTCCACTCCCGGCTTGGTAACATCTATAACAATGCAGCTGGCGTATACAATAAAGAAGAAAACCTTGATCTCTCGGTTCAACACCACCGTGAGTCGATTCACCTTGAAGAGATTCAGGGCGACCTCTACCGCACCGCTCGGGCGCGCTTCAGCATGGCCGTCGCCCTCCTTAACGCCAGCCGCCCAGCGGATGCCTTGGAGTATGCCGAGACAGCGCTGAGGGGATACGAGAGCTATGGAGAGAGAGCGGCGGATAAGATTGAGGAGACTCGCGGGTTGATTGCGAACATCCGCGGGCGTTGAAGACCCCTCCTTTATCATCTCTCGCGCCGGGACGCGCGGGAGATGACGCCCCCTCCCTTCGGGTAGCTCAAAGCAAGTCTCCCCCTCTCCCGGGCGGGTGTGAGTGCGGTGGGAGAGGGGGCCGGGGGGGAGGGCTCACATCTGCCAGCCCAGAACCAGCCCCGCCTCGTACCCCGAGGCATCGAAGATCAGCGTGAAGCCGTCATCGCTGTCGATCAGGTCGTCGTCGAAGAAGAAGCGGTAGCGGACCTCGGGGCGGACGAAGAGGTGGTTGCCGAGGGTCCACTCGTAGCCGACTCCGGCGTGGGCCGTGAAGACGGTCGAGAGATCCGAATCCGAGAAATCCTCTTCGAGGAAGATGCCGCTGATGCTGGCTTCGAGCCGGGAGAAGCCGGCCCCTCCGAAAACCACGAGGTCGTGCCACGGAAACCATTGCAGCGAGACGTCGAGGTTGTAGAGCTCGGACTCGAATTCCAGGGGCTCCGGGGGCAGCTCGGCCTCCGGAAAGGTCGCGGCGATGTCCACTCTGGTCAGGGCCGCTTCCAGGCGGAAGGAGGGATTGATGCGGTATCCGCCGCGGATCCCGAGCACCTCGGTGCTCTCCGCCGCCTCCTGCTCGGCCTGATAGACACCGCCCGAAACGCCGAAGTGCCACTGCGCCCAGGCCGGCGCGGAGCCGAGCCCCAGAGCCAGTGCCACGAATAAACAACTCACCTGTCCACGCATAGATAGCAGCCTCCCTACCACAGCCACGCGTAGCCGATCTTCAGGAAGAACGTGCGGTCCCGCTGGGTGAGGTCGACCTCCTGGATGCCCAGGTAGTTGTCCGAGTAGCCCGCGAGCAGCACGGTCTGGGGGTTCAGCTTGTAGGAGAAGAGGAGCTGCGAGAAGAAGGTCTCCTCCTCCGGCTCCAGGTTGATGCCCGGCCGGAAGAGCGCCAGGTCCCGTTCCACGTCCCGGTGCTGGAGGATCGCCCTCACGAAGGTGCGCACGTTGATGTGGTAGCGCAGCGTGGCCTGGGTGAGCACGGCCTTCAGGTAGGGCTGGTCGTTGGTCGTGAACTCCTGGTAGTTGTAGTCGAAGTCGCCGAAGAGGTGGCGGCCGATCCGGAAGTCGAACGAGGGCTGGATCTGGGTGAACTCCACCTGGCGGACGTTGGTGAAGTCGATGACCTCGCCGCCGCGCAGGAAGAGGTCGAGCCCCAGGTTGCCGCTCGGCCGCAGCGAGAGGAGCAGGTCGTGCCGGTAGTTGTAGAACGCCTGCCCGAGGAAGCTCTCGTAGTTCGGCAGGATGCGCACGCGCACTACGCTCTGCATCGGCCCTTCGTACTGCAGGAAGACGTTGAAGTCCTGCTCCAGCAGCTCGCCGTCCTTGTCGTTCTTGGTGCTGGAGTTGAGGTTCACCGTGACGCGGCTGTACCAGCCCCCGGGCTTGCCCCAGAAGATCCGCTGGATCTGGCCCGCCCCCTCCTCGAAGCCGACCTGGGGGATGAAGCCGCTGTCGGCGCGGAAGCCGTCGGCGATCGAGTTGAAGCTCGCGCGCCACTGCCAGTTGCGGGTGGCGTGGGCGTACTCGACCACCACGGCCTCGCCGGTGAACGGGTCCTCGGACTGGCCGGCCACGGCGGCGACGCCGGACGGGTAGTCGGTCCGCGAGCCCAGGGCCTGGAAGCGGATGGTGTCGGATGTCTTGATCCGGATGCCGCCGTCGATCCCGTAGATGCGGTTCGCGTAGTCGAAGCCGTCCCGACCGGCGTAGAGGACGCCCAGGGATGAGGTGTCGCCGATGTCGCGCCGGTAGCGCAGCACGCTGTTGCGCACGTCCTCGTCGAGGAAGACGAAGGCCGAGGTCTCGCGGCCGGGGATGAGGATGGTGTTGACGCTGTCCTCGGTGAGGAAGGCGCCGAAGGAGTCCGCCCCTTCCTTGCCGGTCAGCTTCAGCCCGTACTTGGGGTCGAAGACGGTGCGGGTGAAGACCGCCTGGTAGGGGGTCGCGAAGAAGTCCGCGCCCTCCAGGAAGAACGGCCGCTTCTCCGGGAAGGAGAGGGCGAAGCGCTCGTTGACGTCGAGCACGGCGAAGTCGGCTTCGACCTGGGAGAAGTCCGGGTTGATCGCCGCGTTCAGGCTGATGTTCGGCGTGATGCCCCAGCGCACCGACAGGCCGGCCTCGACCTCTTCCTCGCCGCTCTCCATCGGCTCCGTCAGGGTCGGACGGGCGTCCGTGCGCTTGGCCGTGATCGTGGGCGTGGTCTCCAGGTTGTAGCCCGCCTGGATGTTGCGAAAGCCGCTGACCGGCTCGAACTGGCAGACCAGGCAGTCCTGCTGCCGGTCGTTCCAGGTCGAGCGGAGCTGATGGAGCACGGAGCGCGGGTAGATGCGCAGGGCGAGGAAGCCCCAGGTCTGGTCCGCGCCCGTGCGCGGGAAGCGGATCTGCTTCAAGGGGACCGAGATCTCCACCACGTAGCCGTCCGCCGTGATCTGACCCTTGGAGTCCCAGATCGCGTCCCAGGAGAAGTCCTCGGCCTCGTCCACGTCGCTGATGGTGGCGTCCGTCTGCACACCCAGGGGATTGACCCGGAACTCGTAGGCGCGCCGCTGGTCGTTGAAGGTGTCGATGTAGAAGCCGACGGTGTCGTCCAGGAACGCGGTGTCACGGTCGGCCAGGTAGGCGCGGATCTGGCCCGGCTGCGGGTCGTGCGCCCGGAAGCCCACGTAAAGGTTGTCGTTATCGAAGGTCACCAGGCACTCGGTCTCCACTGGCGCAGGGACGTTGTCGCCGGGCGACCATTCGTACGTCAGCGGCACGAGGGTCGCGTCCGCCCAGGCTGCCTCGTCGAGCACGCCGTCCACTTTGATTCCTGAGGACGCGGGCCGGATGGCATGCGTCTGCTTGGGCTGAGGTACTGCAGGCGTTGCCTTGGGATCCTGGGCAGAAGCCACGGCCGGGAGGACAGCAAACATGAGAAGAAGCATCGCAAAACCGGCGCGAGATCTCTTCTGGAGCAAGCAGAATCCTCCCAGGAGGAAAAAGGTGGACATTTTCATAAACAAGTCTGAAAGACTTTCAAGTTGATTGGATATCGAGTGGCCAGTTAGTATAGCATCGGCTCATGGCCGATCAGCGCTGGGGAGAACTCGTTTCACTTCAGGAGCTTACGCGTTCGCTGAGACTCTCTATCCTGGCCCTTGCCGTCGTCGCGGTTGTCGCCATGCCAGCGTTCGGAACGATCGCGTTGACTCCATGCCAGCTCCCCGGTCTGGAGGAGCAGGCGCGTTGCGGCACGCTGGAGGTGCCGGAGGACCCTGGCGCTCCGGAAGGGCGCAAGATCTCCCTGAAAATCGCGGTGCTTTCTGCCACCGGGAGCTCTTCGCCGGGGTCGCCGGCCCCGGACCCGGTGTTCGCGATCGCGGGCGGACCGGGCGAGTCGTCGGTCGCCCTCGCTCCGGTCTTCTCTCAGCTCCTCGAAGGCGCCCGCGGCGAGCGCGACGTCGTGCTCGTGGACCTGCGCGGCACGGGCGGCTCGAACCGGCTGGACTGCCAACTCCCCGGCAGCGACGAGAACCCGCAGGCCTTCCTCGGCGACTTCCTGCCGGTCGAGGCGCTTCGGGAGTGCCTGGGGAAGCTGGATGCCAATCCCGCGCTCTACACCACGGCGCACGCGGTCCAGGACCTGGAGGCGGTCCGCGCGGCGATGGGCTACGGAAAGGTCAATCTGTACGGGGTCTCGTACGGCTCGCGGGTCGCCCTGGTCTACCTGCGCAGCCACCCGGAGCGGGTGCGGAGCGCGGCACTCCACGGTGTGGTGCCCACGGACGTGAAGGCGCCGCTCCACTTCGCCGAGGACTCGCAGCGCTCGCTCGACCTGCTGCTCGCCGAGTGCGAGGAGGACGCGGCCTGCCGGACGGCCTACCCCGGCCTGAAAGAGCAGCTCGCCGCAGTCCAGCAGCGGCTCGCCCAGGCGCCCGCCACGGTCGAGATCGAGGACCCGAAGACCAAGAAGCGGGTGAAGCTGACGATCACCCGCGACCTGTTCAACGAGGAGCTGCGCTGGCGGCTCTACGGCGAGGGTCCGAGCCCGGTCCCGGAATACATCCGGAAGGCGCACGAGGGGGATTTCTCGAAGCTCGCGGCCACGCTCCTGCGCCAGCGCCGGGTGATCGCCTCGGGCGCGGCCCTGAGCCTGGGGACCTGGCTCTCGGTGACCTGCGCGGAGGACGTGCCGTTCCTCGACCCGGAGGAGGCGAAGCGCTTGGCGCAGGGCACGTTCCTGGGGACCTACCGGGTGGACCAGCAGGTGCGGGCCTGCTCGGTCTGGCCCCGGGGCAAGGTCCCGGCCGGCTTCTCCGGAGAGGTGCGCTCGGAGGTTCCGGTGCTCCTCCTCTCGGGCGAGCGCGATCCGGCGACGCCGCCGCGCTACGGCGAGCAGGTGATGCGCGGTCTCGCGCGTGCGAAGCACGTGGTCTTCCCCCGGGGCGCCCACGCGGGCCGCTCGCCCTGTGTGCGGAAGATCCTGGGCGCTTTCCTGGCCCGAGGCAGCGTGGAGGGGCTGGACGCCTCGTGTACCAGTGAGCCACAGAAGGTCGCCTTCGTCCTGCCCGCAGCTCCTGCCTCTCCGGCTCCTCCTCCCAGTTCGTCTTCGACAGCACCGTCCCGAAAGGCGAGCGCCGAGGCACTGTGGGAAGGAGTCATCTTCATTCAACGGGGCTGGCTGGAGGTCGAGCTGATGATCGAGCTGTTCGACGGGGGCGCCACGGGCTGGTCCGGCAGCGCCGACCTGCCGACGCAGGGGCTCCAGTTCGTGCCGCTGAGCAACGTGGCGGTGCAGGGCTCCAAGGTCTCGTTCGAGATCCACCGTCCGGCCGAAGGAACGGTGGCGGCCGTGGACACGCGCTTCGAGGGTGAGCTGTCCGCGGACGGCCGGACGATCGCCGGCAAGTTCCTGGAGGAGGGCAAGACGTTCGACTTCGCCCTCCAGCGGATCGCCGAGGCGGGAGCGGACCGGCCGGCGCCGGTGGCACCGGAGCTGCGCATGCTCTCCGACCGGGGCGATGAGCTGAAGGAGCTTTTCAACCGCGAGCAGGACAAGCTGCGCCTGGTGCTCGTCCTGTCCCCCACGTGACCGGTCTGCCTCCAGGACACCCGGGTGGTGTCCCGCTACGTGATGAAGGCGATGGACGATCCGCGCATACGGCTGTACGTGGTCTGGGGGCCGATGGAGGAGGAGGACTCAGAGGCCCATGCGCGCAAGGTGACGATCAACGCGCCGGACCCGCGGGCGACCCACTTCTGGACGGACGACGACGTGCTCGCCGACGCGTGGGCGCAGGTCCTGGGAGTGGTGGACGACGAGACCGGCTATGACTTGTACATGGTCTTCCCGCCGGGGGTCCGGTGGGAGGAGAAGCCGCCGGTCCCGCCCTACTTCATGTGGATCGAGAAGCAGGGCCTGCCCAAGGAGACCAAGTTCAACGGCGTCGTCCTGGCCGAACAGGTACGCCGGTTCCTCGGCGGCTCTTCGTAGAGCCGCATTCCGGAGGCGAAAGGAAGGGGAGCCGTGACTCCGAGCGCTACGCAGTCCCATCCGGAAGGGTGCATCCACCAGCTCATCAGGGCGCAGGCCGCCAGGACCCCGGACGCCGAGGCCGTGGCCTTCGGAGGGGAGAGCCTCACCTACCGCGAGCTCCTGGAGCGGGCCGGCCGCGTGGCAGCGCTTCTCCAGAGCCGCGGCGTCGGCCCGGACACCCTGGTGGGCCTGTGCGCCGAGCGCTCGCTGGACATGATGATCGGGATGCTCGGCATCCTCGAAGCGGGCGGCGCCTACGTCCCGCTCGATCCGAGCTATCCCGGCGACCGGCTGGCCTGGATCTGGGAGGATGCCTGCGGCGGCAACCTGCCCGGCCGGCCGTCGGTCCTCCTCACGCAACGGGCGCTCTCGGACCTCCTGCCGCAGGAAAACGCCCTCTACCTCGAGGACCTGCCCGAGCCCGCTCCCGCCGCGGCTCCCGGGGAGCCGCATCCGACCCACCCGGACACTACGGCCTACGTGATCTACACCTCGGGCTCCACGGGTCGGCCCAAGGGGGTGGTGGTTCCCCATCGCGGCGTGGTCAACATGATCCGCCAGTCGATCGGTCTGCTGGACATGCGGCCGGGCGACCGGTCGCTGCAGCTCGCGTCGCTTGGGTTCGACGCCTCGGTGCTGGAGATCTTCTCGGCCCTGACCGCTGGCGCCTGCGTGGTGCTCACGCCGCGGCAGACGCTGATGGCGGGCGAGGCTCTCGGAGCCGCGCTGCGCGACGGGGCGATCACGCACCTGGTGCTGCCGCCGTCGCTCCTCGACATGGTGCCGGCGGGCATGGAGAAGGAGCTGACCTGCCTGCGCTCGATCCTGGTGGGCGGCGAGGCCTGCTCGGCGGCCACGGCCGCGCTGTGGGCTCCCGGCCGGCGGATGATCAACGCCTATGCCCCGACCGAGGCCACGGTCTACGCTACGGCCTCGTTCTGCTCCGGCCAGGGGCTGCCCACGCTGGGCGGCCCCATCGAGGAGATGAGCGTCCACCTCCAGGACGCGGACTGGGTGGAGGTCGCGGGCGAGGGGGAAGGCGAGATCTGCCTGGGCGGTGTCGGCGTGGCGCGCGGCTATCTGAACCGGCCCGACCTGACCGCGGAGCGCTTCATCCCCGATCCGTTTTCCACGCGGTCCGGCGCCCGGATGTACAAGAGCGGCGACCTGGCGCGCAGGCTGGCGGACGGCGACCTGCTCTTCCTCGGCCGCGTCGACTTCCAGGTCAAGATCCGCGGCAACCGCATCGAGCTGGGGGAGATCGAGGCCGTCCTGGGCGAGCACGACGGCGTGCAGACCGCCGTGGTCGTCGCCCGGCAGGAGGGCGCGACCAAGAGGCTGGTGGGTTACGTGGTGCGGCGCGATCCGGGGCTGACGGTGAGCGCCCTGCGCGCCTTCCTGTCCGCGCGGCTGCCCGAGTACATGGTGCCCGAGGCCTTCGTCTTCCTGGCCGCCATGCCCATGACTCCCACGGGCAAGGTGGACCGCCGCGCCCTGCCCGAGCCGGGCCGCTCGCGGCCGGAGCTGGACACGCCGTACGCGCCGCCCCGCGATAAGACCGAGGAGGCGCTGGCGCGGATCTGGGGCGAGCTGCTGGGGATCGACGGCATCGGCGTCCATGACAACCTTTTCGAGCTGGGCGGCCACTCGCTGCTCGCCGCGCAGATCGTGACCCACGTGCGGCAGGATCTCGGGGTGGACCTGCCGCTGCCCGAGGTCTTCGAGCACCCCACGGTGGAGCTGCTGGCGCGGCGGATCGCGGTCCTCCGCGAGGCCGCTGCTGAGGAGCTGCCGCCGATCCATCCGGCGCCGCGGGACCGGCACATCCCGCTCTCCTTCGCGCAGGAGCGGGTCTGGTTTCTTACCCAGCTCTCGCCGGGCAACTGGGCCTACAACTTCCAGTTTTCGGTGCGCTTTCGCGGCCCCCTGCGGCCGGCGGTGCTGGAAGCGTCGCTCTCCGAGGTGATCCGGCGGCACGAAGTGCTGCGCACGACCTTCCCGGCGGTGGACGGCCGACCAGCGCAGTTGGTCCATCCTCCCTGGCGGGCGGAGATTCCGATCGTGGACCTCCGCCTAGCTCCTGAGCGCGAAGCCCTGGCGAATCAGCTCGTCCAGCAGGAGATCCGCAAGCCGTTCGACCTGGAGCGGCTGCCGCTGCTGCGCTGGCTCCTGATCCGGCTGGGGGACGAGGACCACCTGCTCCTCCAGGTGGAGCACCACTTCGTGCACGACGGCTGGTCGCTCGCCGTGTTCCTGCGCGAGGTCAAGGAGCTGTACATCGCATACCACGAGGGGCGGCCGTCGCCCCTGCCGGAGCCGCCGGTGCAGTACGCGGACTTCGCGGTCTGGCAGCGGGAGTGGCTCCAGGGTGAAGCCCTGGCGGGGCACCTCGCCTGGTGGGTCGAGCATCTGGCCGGGAGCCCGCCGGTGCTGGAGCTGCCCGCGGACCGCCCGCGCCTCAAGGCGCACAGCTTCCGCGGCGCCGGGCTGCGGGCGGACCTCCCCCGCGACCTCTACGCGGACGTGCGCTCCGCGTCCCGGCGCGAGGGCGTGACCCTGTTCATGACCTCGCTGGCCGCGTTCTGCGCGCTGCTCTACCGCTACACCGGCCAGGAGGACGTGCTCCTGGGCAGCGGCATCGCCAACCGCCGTCTGCGGGAGCTGGAGGACATGGTGGGCATGGTGGTGAACACCATCGTCCTGCGCGCGGGTGTGGCGGGGGGCATGACCTTCCGCGAGCTGGCGGCGGGGGCGAGGCGGGCCACGCTGGCGGCCCACGCGCACCAGGACGTGCCCTTCGAGAGGATCGTGGAGAGGCTGCAGCCCGACCGCGAGCTGTCGCGCAACCCGCTCTTCCAGGTGCTCTTCAGCTTCCACGACTCGCCCGTGCCGGATCTCGACTTCTGCGGCATGACCGGGGATCTCCTGGAGCGCCACAACGGCTCGGCCAAGTCGGACCTGAACGTGGTCGCCAAGCCCCGCGCCGAGCAGAGGGTCGCGTTCGGCGGCCGGGACGCGGACGACATGACCTTCATCTGGGAGTACAGCGGCGACCTGTTCGACGGCTCGACGATCGACCGCATGTGGGCGCACTACCAGTCGCTGCTCCGCGCCTTCGTGAAGGACCCCGGCCGCCGGATCTCGGAGCTGCCCCTCCTGAGCGAGGCCGAGCGCGGACAGCTCGCGGAGTGGAGCGGGCCTGTCCGGGAAGAGGATGGTGCCCCCGTTCACCGCCAGGTAGCCGCCTGGGCGGAGAGGACACCGGACGCAATCGCCCTTGCCGACCGCGGTGTGGAGCTGACCTATGCCGGGTTGATGGAGGAGGCCCGAGACCTCGCCTATCGGCTGAGGGCACTGGGAGTGGAACCGGAGACGGTGGTAGCCGTCTGCACCGAGCGGTCTCCGGAAGCGGTGGTGGCGGCGCTGGGGATCCTGGAAGCGGGCGGGGCATGGCTGCCGCTCGATCCCTCCTATCCGTCGGAGCGTCTGCGGTACCTGCTGGAGGACTCGGGGGCGCGGGCGGTGGTGGCGCGGCCGGAGTTTCTGGGGATGCTGCCTGAGACGGGGCTGCCGATCGTGGATCTGGATCTGGGGAGGTTCCTCCCCCCCGGGAGGGGGCCGTTGGAGGCGGGGGGAGGCCAGGAGGGGGGCTCTTCCCTCGCCTACGTCATCTACACCTCCGGCTCCACCGGCCGGCCCAAGGGTGTGGAGATCCCGCACCAGGGCCTCTCGAACCTGGTCTCCTGGCACTGCCGGACCTATGGAGTGACACCCGCGGACCGGGCCACGATGCTGGCCGGTCCTGCCTTCGACGCCTCGGTCTGGGAGGTCTGGCCCTATCTCGCCTCGGGGGCCAGCGTCCACGTGCCGGACGCGGACACCCGCGCCGAGCCGGGCCGGCTCCTCTCCTGGATGGCCGCGCAGGGGATCACCCTCGCCTTCCTGCCGACTCCGCTGGCCGAGGCGCTCATCGAGACCGAGATGCCTTCCGGTCTGGCGCTGCGCGCTCTGCTCACCGGCGGCGACCGTCTCCGCCGCGCGCCCGAGAGCCCGCTGCCGTTCGCGCTGGTCAACCACTACGGTCCCACCGAGAGCACGGTGGTGACCACGGCGGGCGAGGTGCTGGCGGGCAGGGGAGTGCCATCCATCGGCCGTCCCATCGATGGCCTGAGCGTCTGGCTGCTCGACCGGGATCTCCGGAAGGTCCCTCCAGGAGTACCGGGCGAGCTGTGTGTCGGGGGAAACGGGCTTGCCCGCGGCTACCGCGGACGTCCTGATCTGACGGCGGAGCGGTTTCTCCCCGACCCGGTCGGCCGCCTTTACCGGACCGGCGACCTCGCCCGCTGGCGGAAGGGTGAGCTGGAGTTCCTCGGCCGGATCGATCATCAGGTCAAGGTCCGCGGGTACCGGATCGAGCTGGGGGAGATCGAGGCTGTGCTCGCCGAGCATCCGGAGGTTCGCGAGGCGGTGGTGACGGTGCGGGAGCGGGGTGGGGAGCGGGTGCTTGTGGGGTATGTGGTGGGGGAGGGGGCTCTTCATGCCTTCCTCTCGGACCGCCTCCCCTCCTACATGGTCCCCGCGACCTTCGTCTTCCTCCCCGCCCTGCCGCTCACCCCGAACGGCAAGCTGGACCTCCGCGCCCTTCCCGAGCCCGAGTGGGGCGGGGAGCGGGAGGAGGACGCCGGTCCGTCCTCCCCCCTGGAAGAGACCCTCGCCGGCATCTGGTCCTCGGTGCTGGGCGTCGGGTCCGTGGGGGTCCACGACAACTTCTTCAAGCTGGGCGGCCACTCGCTGATGGCGACCCGGGTGCTCTCCCGGGTTCGCGACGCGGCGGGGGTCGACGTGCCGCTCTCGGCCCTGTTCGAGGAGCCCACCGTGGCCGGGCTGGCGCGGGTCGTCGGAGAGCTGATGCGCGGGGCAGAGAGCTCCGACGGTCCCATCCCGCGGCGGGTTGCGGACGGGCCGGCGCCTGTCTCTTTCGCGCAGGAGCGGCTCTGGTTCCTGGACCAGCTCGCGCCCGGCTTGACGGCCTACAGCATCGTCCGCGTGTTCCGCCTGCGCGGACCGCTCGATACGGAGGCTCTCGCCCGCGCCGCGGCCGGCGTCATCCGCCGCCACGCCGCGCTGCGTACCACCTTCGCAGCCCTGGAGGACCGGCCGGTCCAGGTGATCGCGGCCATCACAGCCATCGCAGCCATCGAGGTCCCCGTGATCGACGTCGCCTCCCCGGAGGAAGCCGACCGCAGGCTCAAGGAGGAGGCGCAGCGGCCTTTCGACCTCCGGAGCGGGCCTCTGCTGCGGATGACCGTGGCGCGTCTCGCTCCGGACGACCATCGGCTGCTTCTGGCCATGCACCACATCGTTTCGGATGGCTGGTCCATGGGCATCCTCTTCCGCGAGCTGTCGGCGCTCTACCGCGGGGACGGCCATCTACCGGAGCTGCCGATCCAGTACGCCGACTACGCGGTCTGGCAGCGCGAGCGGCTGCAGGGGGACCGGCTGGCCGCGCTGGTCACCTACTGGCGCGAAGCCCTGGCCGGCGCGCCCGCCGTGTCGGAGCTGCCCCTGGACCGCCCGCGGCCGCAGGTGCAGTCGTACCGCGGCGACCAGGTGGAGCGGGAGCTGGCGCCCGATGTCGCCGCCGGCCTTCGCGACCTGGCCCGGCGGTCGGGCTCGACGCTGTTCATGGGCCTGCTCGCCTCCCTCGGCGCGCTGCTCTCCCGCTATGCCGGACGGCCGGACGTGGTCGTCGGCTCGCCCGTGGCGGGGCGCACGCGGAGCGAGGTCGAGCCGCTGATCGGGTTCTTCGTGAACACCCTGGCCCTGCGCCTGCGCTGGGAGGGCGATCCCGGGTTCGCGGGGCTGCTCGCCCGGGCGCGGCGGACCGTCCTGATGGCCCATGCCCACCAGGAGCTGCCCTTCGAGAAGCTGGTGGCGGAGCTGTCGCCCGAGCGGAGCCTGGGGCATACGCCGCTGTTCCAGGTCATGCTCACCCTCCAGGAGCGGGATGCCGGCTCCCTGGAGATCCTCGATGCGGAGACCCTGCCGCTCGCCCGCGGCGAGTCGCGGTTCGACCTCGAGCTGGGCGTGATCGAGGGCGACGGGGGGCTGCGACTGCTCTGGCGCTACGACCGCGACCTCTTCGACGAGCCGACCGTGGCGCGGATGGCCGGCCACCACGAGCAGCTCCTCCGCGGCCTGCTTCAGGACCCGGAAGCGCGGCTGTCCGGCCTGGCGCTCCTCTCTCCCGCGGAGGAGGAGCAGCTCCGGAGCTGGAACGGACCGCCGCTGCTGCCGCTCACCGACACTCTCCACTCTCTGTTCGCGGCGCAGGCAGCGCGCACGCCGGACGCTCCGGCCGTGATTTCCGCCGCCGGGGAGCTGACCTACGGCGAGCTGGCGGACCGGGCGGGACGCATCGCCCGCTGGCTGCGCGCCTCCGGGGTGGGGCCGGAGATCCCGGTCGGCGTCCTCCTGGAGCGCGGGCCGGACCTGATCGCCGCTCTTCTGGGCGTGCTCCAGGCGGGCGGCTTCTACGTCCCCCTGGACCCGGCCTATCCGGAGGCGCGGACAGCGTTCCTCCTGGAGGACTCCGGCGCCCGGATCGTCATCACGGAGGAGAGCCTGCGGGATGTTCCTGACAGCCCGGATGCCGACCGTTCGGATGACGGAGGGGCCGGGCCGGACAACCTGGCGTACCTCATCTACACCTCCGGCTCCACCGGGCGGCCCAAGGGCGTGGCCATCGAGCACCGCAGCGCCGTGGCCCTGCTTCGCTGGGCCTCCGGGGTCTTCCCGGCGGAGGACCTGGCCGGCGTCTTCGTCTCGACCTCGGTCTGCTTCGACCTCTCGGTCTTCGAGATCTTCCTGCCGCTGTCGCGGGGCGGCGCCCTGGTGCTGGGCGAGAACGCGCTGGCCCTCGCGGGCCTGCCGCAGGCGGAGCGGGTGACGCTGATCAACACCGTCCCCTCGGCGATGGAGGAGCTGCTGCGGCTGGGGGCGGTGCCGCGGTCGGTGCGTGCCGTCAACCTCGCGGGCGAGCCGCTGACCGCGGCGCTGGTCGACCGGATCTACAGCCAGACCGGGGCGGAGCGGGTCTTCGACCTCTATGGCCCCTCCGAGGACACGACCTACTCGACGTTCGCCCTACGGCAGGCCGGCGGACCGGCGACGATCGGCCGTCCGATCGCGGGCACCCGCTGCGTGCTCCTCGATCCGTGGGGGAGCCGGGTCCCGGTGAGAGTCCCGGGGGAGATCCACCTCGGAGGCGCCGGGCTGGCCCGCGGCTATCTGAACCGGCCGGACCTCACGGCCGAGCGCTTCGTGCCCGACCCCTTAAGGGAGGGGGAGAGGCTATACCGCACGGGAGACCTGGCGCGGTGGCGGCCGGACGGCAACCTGGAGCTCCTGGGCCGCATCGACCATCAGGTCAAGGTCCGGGGCTTCCGCATCGAGCTGGGGGAGATCGAGGCCGCGATCCTGGCCCATCCCGGCGTGCGCGAGGTGGCGGTGGCGGTCTTGGAGGAGCGGTTGGTGGCGTACGTGGTCCCTCCAGGAATTGAGACGGAGGAGCTGCGCGAGCTGCTCTCCCGGCGCCTGCCGGCCTACATGGTCCCTACCGCCTGGGTCGTGCTGACCGCCCTGCCGCGCACCCCGAACGGCAAGCTGGACCGCAAGGCGCTGCCGCGGCCGGAGATGAGCGGGGACGGCTTCGTGGCGCCGGAGACGCCCGAGGAGGAGCGGCTCGCCGCGATCTGGGCCGAGGTGCTCGGGATCGAGCGCGTCGGCATCCACGACGACTTCTTCCGCCTGGGCGGCCATTCGCTGCTCGTGGTGCGGCTGATGTCTCAGGTGCGCCGCGAGATGGAGGTCGACCTGCCGCTGCGCAGCCTGTTCCAGACGCCGACCGTGGCCGGCCTGGCCAGAGCCGTCGTTCAGGCGGGTCTTTCCGGGAGTGGAGGCAAGACGCCGCGGATCGCCGCGGTCTCGCGCGCGGGCCACCGCCGGACGCGGCCGTCGGAGGGGGGGCAGGTTTGATCGCGGAGCCTCTCCAGCAGGGCGCCGGATCGGAGGACGAGGTCTATGTCCTCCCCGTCTCGTATGCCCAGCGCCGGCTCTGGTTCGTGGACCGGATGGAGCCGGGAACGCCGCTCTACAATGTGCCCGCGGCGTGGCGCCTGCGTGGCCCGCTCGATCCCGCGGCCCTGGCGAGCGCTCTCGACGGCATCGTGGCCCGGCACGAGGTCCTGCGCACCACCTTCGAGGTGGAGGCGGACGAGCCCGTCCAGGTCGTCCATCCTCACCTGCCACGGTCACTGCCCATAGCCGACCTGCCTGAGGCCGAGGTCCGGAGGACGCTGGCGGCGGAAGCGGCCCGGCCGTTCGACCTGGAGCGCGGGCCGCTCTTCCGCGCCCTGCTGCTGCGCCTGGGGCCGGATGACCATGTCCTCTTCGTCAACGTCCACCACCTTGTGTGGGACGGCCGCTCCCTGGCGATCTTCGCCCGCGAGCTGGGGAGTCTATACGGCGGTATCGCCGCCATCGCGCTGCCGGACCTGCCGATCCAGTACGCGGACTTCGCGGTCTGGCAGCGGGAGCAGTTGGCGGGCGGGGAGATGGAGGCACAGCTCGCCTGGTGGCGGGAGCGGCTCGCGGATGCGCCGCCGGTCCAGGAGCTGCCCATGGCAGGACAGAGACAGGCGGCCCGCGGGCACCGGGGCGCCTGGCAGACGCTGCCGCTGCCCGCTGCTCCGGCCCTGGAAGAGGTGGGCCGGCGCGAGGGAGCCACGCCGTTCGTGGCGCTCCTGGCCGCCTTCCAGGCCCTGCTCTTCCGCCTGACCCCGTTCTCGGGGCGGACGGACGTGGTCGTGGGCACGCCCATCGACAACCGCTCCGGCGAGGAGACCGAGGGGCTGATCGGCCTGTTCGTGAATACCCTGGCGCTGCGCGCGGACATGGCCGGAAACCCGTCCTTCCGCGAGCAGCTGGGCCGGGTGCGGACCGTGGCCCTGGAGGCCTACGCGCACCAGGACCTCCCCTTCGAGCGCCTCGTCGAGGACCTGCGGCCGGACCGCAACCTCGATCACGATCCGGTCGTGCAGGTCGTCTTCGGCCTCCAGGATGGCCTGGGCGGGCTGCGGCTGGCGGGTGTGGAGACGGAGCCGCTGGAGGTCCACCACGGCCAAGTGAAGCTCGATCTGGCCGTGTCGGTCGAGCGCGGCCGGGGAGCGCGGATCGACTACGACGCCGATCTCTTCGATGCCGCGGCGGCCGGCCGGCTGCTGGAGTGCTTCGCGGTGCTGATCGAGGGCGCGGCGGCTCATCCCGATCTCCCCCTCGGCGAGCTGCCTGTGCTGACCGAGGCAGCCCGCCGCCAGGTGGTCGTGGATTGGAACGCCACGTCCATGGAGCCTGGGGGACCGGATGCGGTCCATGAATGGTTCGAGGCGTGGGCCGAGAGGACGCCGGACGCTCCGGCGCTGATCTCCGGAGAGGGGACGGTCTCCTACTCGGAGCTGGACGCCCGGGCCAACCGGCTGGCGCACGATCTCATCGCCCGGGGGGTGAAGCCCGAAACCCGGGTGGCGGTGGTGATGCGCCATTCGCCGGAGCGGGTGGTGGCGCTGCTCGCGGTGCTCAAGGCCGGCGGCATCTACGTCTCGCTCGATCCGGGAGACCCCCGCCTCGCCCTGGCCCTGGAGGACTGCGGCGCCCCGGTGGTGCTCTCCGATTCGGCCGCCGCGGGGCCGTCCACGAGCCCAGGCATCCGGGTGGAGGGCGAGCAGCTCGCCTATGTCATCTACACGTCGGGATCGACGGGCCGCCCCAAGGGGGTGGAGGTGCCGCACCGCGGGCTGCTCAGCCTGGTGCGCTGGCACCGCCGGGCGTATGGAGTGAAGCCGGACGACCGGGCGCCACAGATGGCGGGGGAGGGGTTCGACGCCTCGGTCTGGGAGCTGTGGCCCTACCTGGCCTCGGGCGCGGCGATGGTCTTCCCGCCCGAGGGGGTGCGGGCCAATCCCGCGGCCCTGGTCCCCTGGCTGGCCGAGGCCGGGATCACGCTCGCCTTCCTGCCCACGCCCATGGCCGAGCTGGTGCTGGACGAGCCCTGGCCGGAGCACCGTCTGCGCGCGCTCCTCGCGGGGGGCGACCGCCTGCGCCGCCGCCCCGATGCCCGTCACCGCTTCCGCCTGGTGAACCACTACGGCCCCACCGAGAGCTCGGTCGTTGCCACCTGGGGAGATGTCTCTCCGGGGGAGGGCGCGCCACCCATCGGCTGGCCCATGGACGGGACTCTGGTCTACATCCTGGACCGCGGCGGCCGTCCGCTGCCGGCCGGCGTGGCCGGAGAGCTCTGCCTGGGCGGCGAGGGTCTGGCGCGCGGCTATCTCGGCCGGCCGGACCTGACCGCCGATAGCTTCGTGCCCGATCCGTTCTCGACGGGGGGCCGGCTCTACCGGACCGGCGACCTGGCCCGGCACCAGAGCGACGGCGAGATCGAGTTCCTGGGCCGCATCGACCACCAGGTCAAGATCCGTGGCGTCCGCATCGAGCTGGGGGAGATCGAGGCCGTCCTGTCCGGGCACCCGGAGGTTCGCGAGGCGGTGGTGACGGTGCGGGAGCGGGGCGGTGAGCGGGTGCTGGTGGCGTACGTGGTCGGGGAGGGGGCCTTCCGCTCCTACCTCGCCGCCCGCCTCCCCCCCGCCATGATCCCTTCGGCCTTCGTGGTCCTGGACGCCCTGCCCCTGACCCAGAACGGCAAGGTAGACCTCCGGGCGCTTCCCGATCCCGACTGGGACGAGGCGGCAAGCCAGGGCTTCGCCGCTCCGCGCACTCCAACGGAGGAGCTGCTCGCCGCGGTCTGGTCCGAGGTGCTGGGCCGCTCCCAGGTCGGGATCCACGACGGCTTCTTCGAGCTGGGCGGACACTCGCTGCTCGCCACGCAGGTGGTCTCCCGCGTCCGCAAGACCCTCGGCGTCGAGATTCCGCTGCGGGCGCTGTTCGAGGCTCCGACCATTGCCGGACTGGCCGAGCGGGTCGAGGCGACGCGGCGGGGTGGGGAGATGTTGGCGCCGCCGATCGTCCCGGTCCCCAGGACCGGCGAGCTGCCCGCGTCCTTCGGCCAGGAGCGGCTCTGGTTCCTCGACCAGCTCGGCGAAGGCGGGGCGGCCTACAACATTCCGGCCATTCTGCGGCTGCGCGGACCCCTGTCGGTCCCGCGGCTGGCCGATGCCTTGAACGAGGTCGTCCGCCGCCACGAGGCCCTGCGGACTACGTTCTCTCTCGTCGACGAGTCGCGGGTGGTCCAGATCGTCGCTCCGGAGCTGCGCCTGTCTTTGCCGGTAATCGAGCTCTCCGAGGCGGAGGTTCGGCGTGTGGCGGAGGCGGAGGCGGCGCGGCCGTTCGATCTGGCTCTCGGACCGCTGGTGCGGGGTGTCCTTTTCCGGACTGGAGAAGAGGATCACCAGCTCCTCCTCCTGATGCACCACATCGTCTCGGACGGCTGGTCCATGGGCGTGCTCCTGCGCGAGCTGATGCGGCTCTACGAGGGCGCGGCCCTGCCGCCGCTGCCGGTCCAGTACGCGGACTTCGCGGCCTGGCAGCGCGGATGGCTCCAGGGCGAGACGCTGGAGAGGCAGCTCGGCTGGTGGCGGGAGCGCCTCGCGGGACTGCCGCCTCTCCTGGAACTGCCGGCCGACCGGCCCCGTCCCCCGGTCCAGGGCACCCGCGGCGGCCGGGAGGACCTCTTGCTCGCCTCCGGGCTGGGATACACCCGGGGAGCCACCCCGTTCATGGTCCTCCTCGCCGGATTCCAGGCCCTGCTCGGCCGCCTCACCGGCCGCGAGGACCCGCCGGTGGGCACCCCGATCGCCAACCGGCAGCGCGCCGAGACCGAGGGGCTCATCGGCCTGTTCGTGAACACCCTGGCGCTGCCGGCCGATCTCTCGGGCGATCCCTCCTTCGCGGACCTCCTAGCCCGCGTGCGGGACGTTACCCTGGACGCCTACGCGCACCAGGACCTTCCCTTCGAGAAGCTGGTGGAGGAGCTGCGGCCGGAGCGCGACCTGAGCCACTCGCCGGTGTTCCAGGTCCTGCTCATCGTGCAGAACGCGCCGCTCGCGCCTCCTGCCGCCGCGGGGCTCGAGCTGGAGCCGCTCCCGGTGGAGACCGGCACGGCCAAGTTCGACCTCACCCTGGCCATGGTGGACCGCCCCGGCGGCCAGCGGCTCTTCCAGGCCGAATACAGCCGCGACCTCTTCGACCGCGCCACCATCGCCCGACTGCTCGGCTCGCTGACCGGGTTGCTCGAAGCCGCGGCGGCCGAGCCTGGACGGCGGCTCTCGGAACTCCCGCTCCTCTCCACGGCCGAGCAGCATCAGGCCCTGGTCGAGTGGAACGACACCGGGATGGACCACTCCACGGGCTGCCTGCACGACCTGTTCGCCGCCCAGGCCGGGCGCACGCCGGATGCCGTGGCCGTCGCCTGCCAGGGCGAGCGGGTCACCTATGGCGAGCTGCTGCGGAGGTCCCGCCGGCTGGCCAACCACCTCCGGACGCTGGGGGTCGCAAACGAGAGGCCGGTGGGAGTCTGCCTGGAGCGAACGCCTGACCTCGTGGCCGCGCTCCTGGGCATCCTGCAGGCGGGTGGCGTCTACCTGCCGATCGATCCCACGTACCCGGCCGAGCGCCTGGCCCTTCTCCTGGAGGACTGCGACCTCGTCGTCACCCGGGAGCCGCTCCTGGCCCGGCTTCCGGGACAGCCCCGCGCCGTCTGCCTGGATACCCTCCCGGCCGCGAGCGAGGCTGATCCCGAGGCAGGCGTGCTGCCGGAGCACCTGGTCTACCTGATCTACACGTCGGGATCGACCGGCCGCCCCAAGGGCGTGGCGATCGAGCACCGCAATGCCGTGGCGTTGGTCCGGTGGGCCGCGGAGGTCTTTTCCCCGGAGGATCTGGCGGGCGTCCTGGCCTCGACCTCGATCAACTTCGACCTCTCGGTCTTCGAGCTGTTCGTGTCGCTGTCGCTGGGGGGCACGGTGATCCTCGCGGATAATGCCCTGGCCTTGGCCCCGGCCCTGGCCGGGCTGCCCGAGACCGGGAAGGTGACGCTGGTCAACACGGTGCCGTCCGCCATGGCGGAGCTGCTCCGGCTGGACGCCCTGCCGCCCTCGGTGCGCACCGTGACCCTGGCCGGCGAGCCGCTCACGCAGGCCCTCGTCGCGGAGATCGAGAGCCGGTCCGGAGCCCAGGTCTTCGACCTCTACGGCCCGTCCGAGGACACGACCTACTCCACGTTCACCCGCCGCCGCGGGGACGAGCCGGCCACGATCGGCCGGCCCCTGGCGAACGGCCGCGCCTACGTGCTCGACCGCTGGCAGCGCCCCGCGCCCATCGGAGCGCCCGGCGAGGTCTGGCTCGGCGGCGCCGGCCTGGCCCGCGGCTACCTCCACCGGCCGGACCTCACCGCCGAGCGCTTCGTCCCGGATCCCTTCCAGGGAGAAGGGGGACGCCTCTATCGCACCGGCGACCTCGCCCGCTTCCGCGCCGACGGCCGCCTGGAGTTCCTGGGGCGGATCGATCACCAGGTCAAGGTGCGCGGCTTCCGTATCGAGCTGGGCGAGGTTGAGGCGGCCCTGCTGGCTTGTCCTGGAGTGACCGAGGCCGCCGTCGTGGCCGTGGGTGAAGGAGGAGATCGCCGCCTGGTGGCATGGGTGGCGGGAGAGGAGAAGGGTGAGCTGCGGGCCGTGCTCGCCGCCCGCCTCCCCATCCACATGGTCCCCTCCTCCATCGGCTTCGTGGACGCCCTGCCGCGGCTCCCGAACGGCAAGGTGGATCGTAAAGCGCTCTCCGGACGCACTCTTCCAGATGGGGGAGATCGCGAAGGCTTCGTCGAGCCCGGGACCGAGGATGAGCGCCGGATGGCCGCGATCTGGGCCGAGGTGCTCGGAGTGCCGCGGGAGGGGCGGGTGGGGCTCCACGACGACTTCTTCCGGCTGGGCGGGCACTCGCTGCTGGCTACGCGGATCGTGGCGCGCGTGCGGCGGGACTTCGAGGTCCAGCTGCCGCTGCGCGCCCTGTTCCAGTCGCCCACGGTGGCTCGCCTCCTCGACGCGGTGCGCGAGGCGCGGACCGCCGTGCAGCCGCCGGCCGTGCCCCGGATCGCCTCGCTCTCCCGCTCCGCGTCCAGCCTCCGGTCGCGCTCCGCGATCGGGCGGAAGGAAGGCTCATGACCGTCGGCACGATGGACCCGTCGAAGGCCGAGCCGCTCGGGCCGGACGACGGCGTCTTCGTCTTCCCGGCGTCCTACGCCCAGCGGCGGCTCTGGTTCCTGGACCAGCTCGCCCCCGGCAGCCCGGTCTACAACCTGCCGTTCGCCTGGCGGCTGCGCGGGCCGCTCGACCTCACGGTCCTGGAATGGGCCTTGACGGAGATCGTGGCCCGCCACGAGCCGCTGCGGACGACGTTCGCCCTGGAGGAGGGCGAGCCGGTCCAGGTGGTGGCGCCGCCCGGCTTCGACTTCTCCCTGCGGCGGGTGGACCTCTCGGACCTGCCGGCGGAGCAGCGGGAGCCGGCGGCGCGGTGGCTGGCTCAGGAAGAGGCCCTGCGGCCGTTCGATCTGGAGAGCGGACCGCTCTTCCGCACCTCCCTCGTCCGGCTCAGCCGCGAGGACCACGCCCTCCTCGTCACCTTCCATCACATCGTCTCGGACGGCTGGTCGCTCGGCGTGTTCCTCAGCGAGCTGTCGGCCCTCTACCGCGCCGAGGGCCTGGCCGATCTGCCCATCCAGTACGCGGACTGGGCGGCCTGGCAGCAGGACTTCCTGGAGGGTGTGCTGGAGCGGGAGCTCGCCTGGTGGAAGGCCCGGCTCGACGGCGCTCCGCGGGTGCTGGAGCTGCCGTTCCGTCCCCGGCCCGCGGTCCCGTCCTGGCGCGGCGCCTGGCGGACGGTCGAGATCCCGCGCCGGGTCGCGGACGCCCTGCGCGAGGTCGGCCAGGGCGAGGGCGCCACCCGCTTCATGACCCTGCTCGCGTCGTTCAAGGTCCTGCTCCACCTCTGCACCGGGCAGGAGGACCTGGTGGTGGGCACGCCGGTCTCAGGGCGCACGCAAGTCGAGACCGAGGGGCTGATCGGCCTGTTCGTGAACACCCTGGCCCTGCGCACGGAGCTGGCGGGTGTCCGCACCTTCCGCGAGCTCCTTGCCCGGGTTCGAGAAACTGCGCTCGGCGCCTTCGGACACCAGGACCTCCCCTTCGAGCGCCTGGTCGAGGAGCTGCAGCCCGAGCGCAACCTGGCCTACAACCCGCTCGTCCAGGTGACTTTCTCTCTCCAGGAGCGCGGCAAGGACGGGGGCCTGGATCTGGAGGGATTGCGCGTCGAGCCGCTGGAGGCGGACGACCGCGGCGAGGGCTCGGCCAAGTTCGACCTGGCCCTGTTCGTGGAAGAGAACCGGATCCGGCTGGATTGGGACGCCGACCTCCTGGACGACGTCGAGGCGCTCCGCCTGCTGGAGTCCTACCAGGTGCTCCTGACCGGCATCGCCGCCGACCCCTGGCGCCCGCTCTGGAGCCTGCCGGTCCTTCCCGAGGGGAGCCGCCACCAGCTCCTGGTGGAGCGGAGCGACACGGCCTCAACCTGGCGGGAGAACACCCTGACGGAGCGCTTCGCCTGCCAGGTTGCGCGCACCCCGGAAGCCGTGGCCCTGGTGCATGGGGACGACCGGCTGACCTACGCGGAGCTGGATCGCCGGGCGAACCGGCTGGCCCGGCGGCTGCTCTCCATGGGGGCAGGCCCCGAGTCGCGGGTCGGCGTGGCCCTGGAACGGACGCCGGAGCTGATCGCAGCTCTGCTCGCCGTGCACAAGGCCGGCGGCGCCTACGTGCCGCTCGACCCGGCGTATCCTCAGGAGCGGCTGGCCCTGATCCGGGAGGATGCCGGGTGCGCGGTGGTCGTCGACCTTGATCTCCTGCAAGACCTGGATCAGGAGGACGACAGTCCGCTCCCCACGCTCTCCGGTCCGGGCAATCTGGCCTACCTCATCTACACGTCCGGCTCCACGGGACGGCCCAAGGGGGTCGCGATCGAGCATCGGAGCGCCGCCGCGCTCCTGGATTGGGCCGCGGAGGTCTTCGCGCCGGAGGAGATGGCGGGCGTCCTCGCTTCGACTTCCATCACCTTCGACCTGTCCGTCTACGAGATCTTCCTGACCCTCACCCGCGGGGGCACGCTGGTGCTGGCGGAGAACGCGCTCGCCCTGCCCGAGCTGCCGGCGCGGGAGTCGGTGACCCTGGTCAACACCGTGCCCTCGGCCATCGCGGCGCTGGCGCGCTCGAACGGCGTGCCCGCCTCGGTCCGCACCATCAACCTCGCGGGCGAGCCGCTCAAGCGGGCGGTGGTGGACCTCCTCTACGCCGTGCCCACGGTGGAAGCCGTCTACAACCTGTACGGCCCGTCCGAGGACACGACCTACTCCACCTGGGTGCGCGTTCCGCGCGACGAGCCGGGGGAGCCGACGATCGGCATCCCGATCGCGAACACGCGGGCGCACGTGCTCGACCGCTGGCTCCGGCCGCTGCCCATCGGCGTTCCAGGCGAGCTGTTCCTGGGCGGAGCCGGCCTGGCCCGCGGCTACCTGAACCGGCCGGACCTCACCGCGGCCTCGTTCGTGCCCGACCCGTTCGGCACGGCTGGCGAGCGCCTGTACCGGACGGGCGACCTCGTCCGCCCGCTCGCCGTCGGCAGCCTGGAGTTCCTGGGACGGATCGACCACCAGGTCAAGGTGCGCGGCTTCCGCATCGAGCTGGGGGAGATCGAGTCGCACCTGCTCGCTCATCCGGGCGTGCGCGAAGCCGTGGTGCTGGCGCTGGGCGAGGGTGGAGAGCGCTCGCTGGTGGCGTACGTCGCCCCGCTGCCTTCCCGGACCGCCGCACCCGCGGGTGACGGCGCGCCACAGCCCGGTGAAGAGGTTTCACCCGGCGGTGCGGAGGCTCCACCCGCGGGTGCGGACGCTGCACCGGCGGGTGGAGAGGCTCTACCAACCGGTGCAGAGGCTTCACCCGCGGGTGGACCGGCTTCACCCGCCGGTGAAACGCTGCCACCTTCAGGTGCGGAGCTGCAAAGCTTCCTCGCCGCCCGCCTGCCCGCCTACATGGTCCCGCCGGCCTTCGTCCTTCTGGACGCGCTGCCGCTGACCCCGAACGGCAAGGTGGACCGCAAGGCCCTGGCCGGCCTGGCGCCGTCCCGCGAGCCGGCCGGCGAGGTGTCCCCGGCCCCGCGCACGGCCACCGAGGAGCTGATCGCCGTGATCTGGGAGGACGTCCTGCGGCTCGAGCGGGTCGGGGTCAACGACAGCTTCTTCGACCTCGGCGGCCACTCGCTGCTGGGTACCCAGCTCGTGTCGCGGGTGCGGGAGGTGTTCCAGGTCGCGCTGCCGATGCGCTCCCTGTTCGAGGCGCCCACGGTCGCGGGGCTCGCCGCCCGCGTGGAGGCGGCGCGCCGGACGCCGCTGGTGCCGGTATCGCCGATCGCTGTCGTTTCGAGGGACCGGGACCTGCCCGCCTCCTACGCCCAGGAGCGGCTCTGGTTCCTGGAGCAGCTCGGCGGCGAGGGGACCTCCTACGTCCTCCCCCTGCCCCTGCGGCTGCGCGGCCCACTCATGGTCCCGGCCCTGGCCGCGGCGCTGGGCACCCTGGCCGACCGCCACGAGTCGCTGCGCACCACCTTCGACCAGGCGGAGGACGGCACCGTGGTCCAGCGGATCACCCCGGCCGCGGGCCTGCCGCTCCTGGCGGTGGACCTGACCGCAGCTCCCGATCCGGAGGCCGAGGCCCTGAAGGTGGCCCGGGATGAAGCCCGCCTGCTGTTCGACCTCAAAACCGGCCCGCTCGCCCGCGCCACGCTGCTCAGGCTGGACGAGGAGCACCACGTCCTCCTGCTGACGATGCACCACATCATCTCGGACGGCTGGTCCCTGCGCGTGCTGGTCCACGAGCTGAAGGCCCTCTACGAGGCCTTCGCGGCAGGGCGGCCCTCGCCGCTCCCGGGCCTGCCCGTCCAGTACGCGGACTTCGCCGCCTGGCAGCGCGGCTGGCTGACCGACGAGCTCCTGGACTCGGAGATCGCCTGGTGGCGCGAGCGGCTGGCCGGGTCGCCCGCCGTGCTGGACCTGCCCACGGACCGGCCGCGCCCGGCCGTGCGCACCCCCCGCGGCGATGTCGTGGGCATGGTCCTCCCCAGGCAGCTCGCCGACGATCTGGACAGCCTGGCCCGCCGCGCCGGCGCCACTTCGTTCATGACCCTGCTCGCGGCCTTCCAGGTCCTGCTGCGGCGCTACACTGGCCGGGACGACCTGCCCGTGGGCACCCCGATCGCGAACCGCAACCGGACCGAGATCGAGGGGCTCATCGGCTTCTTCGTGAACACCCTGGTGATGCGCGGCGACCTGTCGGGCCAGCCGACCTTCCTGGAGGCCCTGAAGCGCACGCGGGATTCGGCCCTGGCCTCGTACGACCACCAGGACCTCCCGTTCGAGAAGCTCGTCGAGGCCCTCCAGCCCGAGCGCAGCCTGGCGCACACGCTGATCTTCCAGGTCATGTTCCTCCTCCAGGCCGACCCGCTGGAGGCGGCGGCCGGCACGGCCGGGCCGACCGGGACGACCGGGTCGACCGGGCTGGAGCTCGGAGTCCTGGGCCTGACCGGAGACTCGGCCAAGGTCGACCTCACCCTGGCCGTCTCCCCTACGGAGGACGGGCTCGCGGTCAAGGCCGAGTACAGCCGCGACCTCTTCGACGCGCCGACCGTCCTCCGCCTGCTGGAGCACTTCCGGGTCCTGCTGGAGGGGATCGCGGATGACCCCGGCCGCCGGATCGACGAGCTGCCGCTCCTCACCCGGCCGGAGCGCCACGCGCTGCTCTTCGAGGAGAACGACACGGCTGCCGGAGTCCCCGACCGTTCCGTTCCTGAGCTGTTCGAGGAGCAGGTGCGGCGGACGCCGGACCGGGTGGCTGTCTCCTGCGAAGGGGAGAGCCTGACCTACGCGGAGCTGAACGCCCGCGCCAACCGGATCGCCCACCGCCTGCGACGGCTCGGCGCCGGTCCCGAGGTGCGGGTCGGAGTCTCGCTGGAGCGCTCGCTCGACTTGGTCGCGGGCCTGCTCGGCATCCTCAAGGCCGGCGCGGCCTACCTGCCTCTCGACCCGGCATTGCCCGCCGAGCGCCTGGCCTTCCTCATCGCCGACGCCGGGATCACCCTCGTGCTCAACCCGGAGGAGGTCCAGGCCTCGCTCACGGAAAGCGATGCCGATCCGGAGAGCAGCGCCGGGCCGCGGAGCCTGGCCTACGTGCTCTACACCTCCGGGTCCACGGGCGTGCCCAAGGGCGTGGAGGTGGAGCACCGGAGCATCGTCCGCCTGGTGCGCGGGGCCAACTTCGCGGACCTGGGAGAGGCCGAGACCTTCCTCCAGCTCGCCCCCGTCCCCTTCGACGCCTCGACGCTGGAGATCTGGGCGCCGCTCCTGAACGGCGGCCGGCTCGTCGTGTTCCCGCCGCACACCCCCTCTTTGGAGGAGCTGGGCTGTACGCTGTCGAGCGAGGGGATCTCCACCCTCTGGCTCACCGCCGGTCTTTTCCACCAGATGGTCGAGGCGCAGCCGGAGAGCCTGCGCGGTGTGCGCCAGCTCCTGGCCGGGGGCGACGCCCTGTCCGTGCCGCACGTGCAGCGCGTGCTGGAGCGGCTGGAGCCCGGGCACCGGCTCGTCAACGGCTACGGTCCCACCGAGAACACGACCTTCACCTGCTGCTGGGTCATGGACACGATCAGACAGCCGGGCTCGTCCGTGCCCATCGGCCGGCCGGTCTCGAACACCCGGGTCCACCTGCTGGGGCGGGATCTGGAGCCTGTGCCGCTTGGTGTTCCCGGTGCGCTGTACGCGGCGGGCGACGGGATGGCGCGGGGCTATCTCGGCCGGCCCGAGCTGACCGCCGAGCGCTTCGTGCCGTCGCCGCTGCCCGTCTTCTCTGGCGAGCGGCTGTACCGGACGGGCGATCTGGCGCGGCGTCTGCCGTCGGGAGAGATCGAGTTCCTGGGCCGGCTCGACAACCAGGTCAAGCTGCGCGGCTTCCGCATCGAGCTGGGGGAGATCGAGGCCGCGGTCTGCGGCCATCCCGCGGTGCGCGAGGCGGCCGTGCTTGTGCGGGAGGACCAGCCGGGCGACAAGAGGCTGGTTGCGTACGTGGCAGGCGAGGAAGCGATCCCGCCCACGCCGGAGCTGCGGGCGTTCCTTTCCCGCAAGCTGCCGGACTACATGATCCCCGCGGCCTTCGTGGTCCTGGAGACCCTGCCGCTCACCCCGAACGGCAAGGTGGACCGCCGAGCCCTGGCCGCCGTCGAGCCCGGACGGCTGGAGACGCTCTCGGCGGAGCAGGCCGCGCCTCGGGACGAGATCGAGGAGCTGATCGCCGGGATCTGGTGCCAGGTGCTCGGCCTGGAGGCGATCGGCGTCCACGACGACTTCTTCGAGCTGGGCGGGCACTCCCTCCTCGCCACCCGGGTGGTCTCGAAGGTGCGCGAGGTGCTCGGCGCGGAGCTGCCGCTGCGGGTCATGTTCGAGGCGCCCACGGTGGCCGGAGTGTCCGAGCGGCTGCGGCGCGAGCGGACGTCGGTCACGTCTGCCCCCATCGTTCCGCTTCCCCGGGAGGGCCGACCGCCAGCCTCGTTCGCCCAGGAACGGCTCTGGTTCCTGGACCAGCTCGGGGACGACTGCGCCGCCTACAATGTGCCCGCCGCCCTGGCCCTGCGCGGCGCGCTCGCTCCGGCCGCGCTGGAAGCCGCGGTCAACGAGGTCGTGCGCCGGCACGAGGTCCTGCGCACCACCTTCGCGGAGCCCTTCGCGGAGGAGCCCGGCCGGGTCGTCCAGGTGATCGCGCCCTCTCTCCGCCTGTCCCTGCCCGAGGTGGACCTGCGGCTGGCCACGGAGCCCTCGAGGGAGGCCCGCCGGCTCGCCCGGGAAGAGGGCCTCCGCCTGTTCGACCTGCGGACCGGCCCGCTCCTCCGGGTGGCCCTGTTGCGGCTCCGGGACGACGAGCGGTGGCTCCTCCTGACTCAACACCACATCGCCTCGGACGGCTGGTCCATCGGCATCCTGCTGCGGGAGCTTTCGACCCTCTACGACGCCTTCGCGGCCGGGCGGCCGTCCCCCCTGCCCGAGCTTCCCGTCCAGTACGCGGACTTCGCGGCCTGGCAGCGGGAGCATCTCGCGGGCGATGCCCTGGAGGCGCAGCTCGCCTGGTGGCGCGAGAGGCTGGAGAGCGCGCCGCCGGCCCTGGAGCTGCCGGCCGACCGGCCGCGTCCGGCCGTGCTGAGCCCGCGGGGCGGGCTGCGCAGCGCGTCCCTGCCGCTCGACCTGACCGACGCGCTCCAGGCCCTGGCCCGCAGGCGGGGTGCGACCCCGTTCATGGTCCTGCTCGCTGCCTTCCAGGCCCTGCTCGGCCGGGTGACCGGACGCGAGGACCTGACGGTCGGCTCGCCCGTGGCCAACCGCAACCGGGCCGAGACCGAGGCGCTCCTCGGCTTCTTCGTGAACACCCTGGTGCTGCGCGCCGACCTGTCGGGCGATCCGAGCTTCGCCGGGCTGCTGGAGCGGGTGCGGGAGTCGGCCCTGGGCGCCTACGCGCACCAGGACGTCCCCTTCGAGAGGCTCGTGGCCGACCTGCACCCGGAGCGCGACCTCAGCCACACGCCCCTGTTCCAGGTGATGCTCATCGTCCAGAACCTCCCCTCGGGGACGCGGGCAGGTTGGGCGCTGGTGCCCCCGGAGGAGGGGGAGGGCACGGCGAAGTTCAACCTGACCCTCTCCTTCGGCGCGTCCGGCGGCCGCTGGATCGCCCAGGCCGAGTACCGCCGGACGCTCTTCGATCCCCCGACGATCGACCGCCTCCTCGGCGGTCTGACCCGTCTGCTGACCGTGGCGGTGGCGGAGCCGGTGACCCGCGTGGCCGACCTGCCGCTGATGGACGAAACCGAGCTGCACCAGGTCCTCGCCGAGTGGAACGACACCGTCCCGCTCGCGGTCCCGGCTCTCTGTCTCCACGAGCATTTCGAGGCGCAGGCGGACATGACTCCCGAAGCCGAAGCACTGGTCGCGGGGACCGAGCGGCTCACCTACGCCGAGCTGGACCGGCGGGCCAACCGCCTGGCCCACTGGCTGCGGCGCCGCGGGGTCGGGCCGGAGGCGCGGGTGGGCATCGCCCTGGAGCGGACCGCCGACCTGCCCGTGGCCCTGCTCGCCGTGCTCAAGGCCGGCGGCGCCTACGTGCCGCTCGATCCGGCCTATCCGCGAGAGCGCCTGGACCTGATCCTGGAGGACGCCGGCTGCGCCGTGGTCGTCACTCCGGAGAGCCTGCTGGATCTGGATCTGGAGGACGACAGCCGTCTCCCCGGCACGGCCTCCCCCGGGAATCTGGCCTACCTCATCTACACGTCGGGCTCTACCGGCCGCCCCAAGGGCGTGGCGATCGAGCACCGGAGCGCGGACGCGCTGATCCGCTGGGCCGGAGAGGTTTTCGAGGATCTGTCAGGCGTCCTCGCCTCGACCTCGATCACCTTCGACCTGTCCGTCTTCGAGCTGTTCCTACCCCTGGCCTGCGGCGGCCGGGTGATCCTGGCCGCAAACGCCCTCGCCCTGCCGGACCTTCCAGCCCGAGACGAGGTTCGGCTGATCAACACGGTCCCGTCCGCCATCGCCGAGCTGGTGCGGCTGGGCGCTGTGCCCGAGTCGGTGCGCACCGTCAACCTGGCCGGCGAGCCGCTGAAGAGGGCGCTGGTCGATCGCATCTACGCGCTGCCGCACATCGAGGCGGTCTACAACCTCTACGGCCCGTCCGAGGACACGACCTACTCGACCTGGGTCCGGGTGCCGCGGAATATTAAGCGGGAGGATCGGGAGCCGACGATCGGCGTGCCCATCGCGGGCACGCGGGCCTGCGTGGTGGACCGCGGGCTGCGTCCCCTGCCGCCCGGCGTTCCGGGAGAGCTCTGCCTGGCCGGCGAGGGCTTGGCGCGCGGCTACCTGAACCGGCCGGACCTCACGGCGGCTTCGTTCGTCCCCGATCCCTTCGGCGGGTTCGGAGAGCGGATGTACCGCACCGGCGACCTGGCGCGGCGGCTGCCCGGCGGCGAGCTGGAGTTCCTGGGCCGGATCGACCATCAGGTCAAGGTGCGGGGCTTCCGTATCGAGCTGGGGGAGATCGAGAGCGCGCTGCTGGCGGTCGTGCGCGAGGCGGTGGTCCTGGCGCTCGGGGAGGGCGGGGAGCGAAAGCTCGTGGCGTATGTCTCAGGGGAGACCGGGCCGGCCGAGCTGCGGAGCTGGCTGGAGTCCCGCCTCCCTGCCTACATGGTCCCCTCCGCCTTCGTGGTCCTGGACGCCCTGCCGCTCACTCCGAACGGCAAGGTGGACCGCAAGGCCCTCGCCCACATCGAGCCCGAGCGCGAATCCCTCCCCTCCGCCGGGCTCCTGACACCCGTAGAGGAGCTGCTCGCCGGCATCTGGACCGAGGTCCTGCGCTGCGGTCCCATCGGACCGGAGGACCGCTTCTTCGACCTGGGCGGCCACTCGCTGCTCGCCACCCAGGTCGTGTCCCGGGCTCGCGAGGTCTTCGGGATCGAGCTGCCGCTGCGGGTTCTCTTCGAGGCGCCGTCCCTCTCCGTGCTCGCCGCCCGGATCGAGACGCTGCGCAACGAGGGGCTCGGGCTCGACGCGCCGCCGATCCTGCCACTTCACTGGGACGGCCGCGCCCCGGCCTCCTTCGCCCAGGAGCGGCTCTGGTTCCTGGAGCAGCTCGGCGACGAGCCCGGGGCCTACAACATCCCCCTCGCGCTCTCCCTCCGCGGCTCCCTGGACCCCGCCGCCCTGGAGGCTGCTCTCAACGAGGTGGTCCGCCGTCACGAGGTGCTGCGGACGACCTTCGCGAGCGAGGGCAGGAGCGTGGTCCAGAAGATCGCGCCCTCGCTCCGGGTCCCGCTGCCGGTGATCGAGATCGGGGAGGACTCTGCCGAAACCCGGCGGCTGGCGCGGGAAGAGGCCACGCGGCCGTTCGATCTGTCCACAGGACCGCTGCTCCGGACCGTGCTGCTGCGGCTGGGACTGGAGGAGCACGTCCTGCTCCTGACGATGCACCACATCGTCTCGGACGGCTGGTCCATCGGCGTGCTGCTGCGCGAGCTGTCCACGCTCCACGACGGCGGCTCTCTCCCCGCTCTGCCGGTGCAGTACGCCGACTTCGCGGCCTGGCAGCAGGAGTGGCTGTCCGGAGACGTCCTGGAGGCGCAGCTCGCCTGGTGGCGCGAGCGGCTGGCCGGGGCTCCGGCCGTGCTGGAGCTGCCCGCGGACCGCCCGCGGCCGGCCGTGCGCAGCCCCCGCGGCGGCCATCGCAGCGCCTGGCTCTCCGCCGAGCTGTCGGACGGCCTCGCCGCTCTCGCCCGAGGCCAGGGAGCCACTCCCTTCATGGTGCTGCTCTCCGCGTTCCAGGCCCTGCTCGGAAGGTTGACCGGGCAGACCGACCTGAGCGTGGGCTCGCCCGTGGCCAACCGCAACCGGGCTGAGACGGAAGGGCTGATCGGCTTCTTCGTGAATACCCTGATCCTGCGCGGTGATCTCGCGGGCGATCCGAGCTTTGCCGAGCTGCTCGCCCGGTCCAGGGAGACGGCGCTCGACGCCTACGCCCACCAGGACCTGCCCTTCGAGAAGCTTGTGGCCGAGGTCCGGCCGGAGCGCGAGCTGAGCCACTCGCCGCTGTTCCAGGTGATGCTGATCGTCCAGAACCTCCCGGGAGCCGTGAGGGAGGGCTGGATGCTCATGCCGGGTCCGGACGAGGATGGCACGGCCAAGTTCGACCTGACGCTCACCTTCGGCGCGTCGGGCGGCCGGCTCCTCGCCCAGGCCGAGTACCGGCGCGACCTGTTCGAGGGCGCGACCGTCGACCGCCTGCTGGGCTGGCTCGAGACTCTGCTTCAGGGAGCGATATCCGCTATTACCGAGCCCGGGGGCCGGATCTCCGGCCTGCCGCTGCTGACCGAGCCCGAGCGCTGCCAGGTGCTGGAGGCCTGGAACGACACCGGCTCGCTGCGGCCGGAGGTCTGCCTGCACGAGCGCTTCGAGGCCCAGGCGGAGCTCACGCCCGAGGCCGAGGCGCTGATCTGGGGCGAGGAGCGGATCTCCTACGCCGAGCTCGACCGCCGGGCGAACCGGCTGGCGCGGCGCCTGCGGCGCCTGGGCGTGGGGCCGGAGGCGCGGGTGGGGATCGCCCTGGAGCGCTCGGCCGACCTGGTCGTGGGGCTGCTCGCGGTCCTCAAGGCCGGCGGCGTCTACGTGCCGCTCGATCCGGCATATCCCCCGGAGCGTCTGGCCCTGATCCAGGAGGATGCCGGCTGCGCGGTGGTCGTCGACCGGGAGATCCTCCTGGATGCCGAGATGGAGGACGACGGCCGCCTGCCCGGCCTGGCCTCTCCCGGCGACCTGGCGTATCTCATCTACACCTCGGGCTCGACGGGCCGTCCCAAGGGCGTGGCCATCGAGCACCGGAGCGCCGCGGCCTTGCTGGCCTGGGCGGAGCGGGAGTTCGGCGCCGAGGAGCTGTCCGGCGTCCTGGCCTCGACCTCGATCACCTTCGACCTCTCCGTGTTCGAGCTGTTCCTGCCTCTCGCCCGCGGCGGCCGGGTGATCGTGGCGGGCAACGCGCTCTCCCTGCCGGACCTGCCTGCCCGGGACGAGGTGACGCTGATCAATACAGTCCCCTCGGCCATCGCCGAGCTGGTGCGGCTGGGCGCCGTGCCCGAGTCGGTGCGCACGGTCAACCTGGCGGGCGAGCCGCTCAAGCGCGCCCTGGTGGATCGCATCTACGCGCTGCCTCACGTGGAGCGGGTCTACAACCTCTACGGCCCCTCGGAGGACACGACCTACTCGACCTTCGTGCTGGTGCCGCGGGCCACCGACCGCGAGCCGACGATCGGCGTCCCCATCGCGGGGACCCGGGCCTACGTGGTGGACCGTGGGCTCCGCCCTCTCCCCGTAGGTGTTCCGGGTGAGCTGCTGCTGGCTGGCGAGGGCCTGGCGCGCGGCTACCTGAACCGGCCGGACCTGACGGCCGCGTCGTTCGTTCCCGATCCCTTTGGCGGAGCAGGGGAGAGGGTCTACCGCACGGGAGACCTGGCGCGCTGGAACGGGGCCGGCGAGCTGGAGTTCCTGGGCCGCATCGACCACCAGGTCAAGGTGCGCGGCTTCCGCGTCGAGCTGGGGGAGATCGAGGTTGCGCTCTGCGCCCACGCGGCCGTGCGCGAGGCGGTGGTGCTGGCGCTCGGCGAGGGCGGGGAGCGGCGGCTCGTGGCGTTCGTGGCCCCTCATCCCTCTGGGGAGAGGGCTCTACCCACTGGGGACGGTGGTCTACCCATCGGGGACAGGGGTCTACCCATCGGGGACAGGGCTCTACCCGCCGGGGAGAGGGGTCTACCCGCTGGGGAGACGGCTCTACCCAGTGGGGACAAGGCTCTACCCGATGGGGACAGGGGTCTACCCAGAGGGGAGAGGCCTCTACCCGTTGGGGAGACGGGCCTACCCGTTGGGGAGAGGGCTCTACCCAGGGTTTTGCGGGTCTGGCTGGAGTCCCGCCTCCCCGCCTACATGGTTCCTTCGTCCTTCGCGGTCCTGCCGGCCCTGCCGCTCACTCCCAACGGCAAGGTGGACCGCAAGGCGCTCGCCCGCGTCGAGCCGGAGCGGGAGCCGGCCGCCGCCGCGGCGCCGCTCTCTCCCGTCGAGGAGCTGCTCGCCGGCATCTGGTCCGAAGTGCTCAGGCGCGGACCTGTCGCATCAGGAGACGGCTTCTTCGAGCTGGGCGGCCACTCGCTCCTGGCAACGCAGGTCGTCTCCCGCGTGCGGGAGGTCTTCGGCGTCGAGCTGCCTCTGCGGGCCGTGTTCGAGGCGCCCACCCTGGCCGGGCTCGCGGCGCGGATCGGGGCGGCGCGCAACGACCTCCAGGCGCCGCCCGTCGTGCCCGTCCCCCGGGACGGAGAGCTGCGGGCCTCCTTCGCCCAGGAGCGGCTCTGGTTCCTGGACCGCTTCGGCACCGACCGGGCCTCCTACAATCTCCCCACCGCCATCCGTCTGCGCGGCCGGCTCGATACCGCGGCTCTGGCCGGGGCCCTGAAAGAGATCGTCCGGCGCCACGAATCGCTGCGCACGACCTTCACGGTCACCGGCGGCGCCGAGGCCAGGGTCCTCCAGGTGATCGGCCCGGCCTGCCTCTCGCTTCCGGTCGTCGACCTGCGCGGTCTCCCCGAGCCGGAGAACGAGGTGACGCGGCTCGCCCGCGAGGATGCGCGGCGGCCGTTCGATCTCTCCCGCGGACCGCTGCTCCGGACGGCGCTGCTCCAGGCGGCAGAGGAGGACCACACGCTCCTCCTCTCCATGCACCACATCGTCTCCGACGGTTGGTCCATCGGCGTGCTTCTGGGCGAGCTGACCGCTCTCTACCGGCGTTCGCCACTGGCGGACCTGCCCGTCCAGTACGCCGACTTCGCCGCGTGGCAGCGGACGTGGCTCCGCGGCGAGGTGCTGGAGCGGCAGCTCGGATGGTGGCGGGACCACCTGGCCGGCGTTCCTCCGGTGCTGGATCTGCCCGCCGACCGGCCCCGTCCGCCGGTCCCGAGCGGGCGCGGCGGACGCTTCCCGGTGGCGCTCTCCTCGACGCTGCGCGAAGGCATCCAGAAGCTCGCCCGGCAGCAGGGGGCGACCTCGTTCATGGTCCTCCTCGCCGCCTTCCAGACGCTTCTGGGACGGCTCGCGAGCCGCGATGACGTGCCCGTGGGCACCCCCATCGCCGGTCGGATCCGGGCCGAGACCGAGAGGCTGATCGGCTTCTTCGTGAACACCCTGGTCCTGCGCGCCGACCTGGCGGGCGATCCGGCCTTCCGCGGGCTCCTCGGGCGCACCCGGGAGGCGCTCCTCGGCGCCTACGCCCACCAGGATCTCCCCTTCGAGAAGCTCGTCGAGGAGCTGCACCCCGAACGCTCGCAGGCCCACTCGCCGCTGTTCCAGGTCATGCTCATCCTCCAGAACGCCCCCATGGACGACCTGGAGCTGCCGGGCGTGACCGCAACCCCCGCGGTCCCGGACACCGGCACCACCAAGTTCGACCTGCGCCTCGCCCTGAGCGAGACCGCCGAGGGCCTGGTGGGCAGCGTCCTCTACAACCTGGACCTCTTCGATGCCGCCACGGCCCGGCGCATGGCCGGGCATTTCCAGGCACTGCTCGCCGCGGCCGTGGTTGATCCAGAGGCCCGGCTCTCCGACCTGCCGGTCCTCGGACAGGCCGAGGTCCAGCACCTCCTCCGGGAGTGGAACGACACCCGGGTGGACTGGGACCTCGAGCGGCCGCTGCATGGATGGATCGAGGATCAGGTCCGCCGGACGCCGGACGCGCCGGCCCTCACCTACGAGGGCGAGACCCTCACCTACCGCGAGCTGGACGAGCGGGCCGGCCGGCTCGCCGCCCGGCTGCGCCGGCAGGGCGCCGGCCCGGAGACCCGGATCGGCATCACCGCCGAGCGCTCGCTGGAGCTGGTGGTCGGCCTCCTGGGCATCCTCAAGTCCGGCGCCTGCTACGTGCCGATCGATCCGTCCTACCCGCCCGAGCGCCTGGCCTTCATGGTGGAGGACTTCCAGCAGGGCATCGAGCAGCCGATCCTCCTGACCCGGGAGAGTCTGGCGGACGCGCCGGAGCCCGAGGCACCGCGCTCCGCCGTCCTCCCGAAGCACCCGGCCTACGTCATCTACACGTCCGGCTCCACCGGCCGGCCCAAGGGCGCGGTCAACACCCACGAGGCCATCGTCAACCGGCTGGTCTGGATGCAGGCTGAGTACGGCCTCACGTCCGGTGACGTGGTGCTCCAGAAGACTCCGTTCAGCTTCGACGTATCCGTGTGGGAGTTTTTCTGGCCCCTGATGGTGGGGGCGCGACTGGTCGTGGCCAGGCCCGGCGGCCATCAGGACAGCGCCTACCTGGCCGACCTGATCCGGCGCGAAGGGGTGACCACGCTCCACTTCGTGCCGTCCATGCTCCAGGTCTTCCTGGAGCAGCCGGGCGTGGAGACGTGCGCGTCGCTCCGCCGGGTAATCTGTAGCGGAGAGGCCCTCCCCTTCGAGCTGCAGCAGCGCTTCTTCGCCAAGCTGGGAGCCTTCGCCGGCCTGCACAACCTCTACGGCCCTACCGAGGCCGCGGTGGATGTCACGGTCTGGGCCTGCGTGCCGGGCGGGAGGCCGGTCGTCCCGATCGGCCGGCCGATCTCGAACCTGCGCATCCACATCCTGGACCCCGCGTTCCGGCCGGTGCCCATGAACGTGCCCGGGGAGCTGTACATCGCGGGCGTGGGCCTGGCCCGCGGCTATCTCAACCGGCCAGCGCTCACGGCGGACCGGTTCGTCCCCGATCCGTTCGGATCGCCGGGCTCGCGCATGTACAAGAGCGGCGACCTCTGCCGGCACCTGCCCGACGGCCGCATCGAGTACCTGGGGCGGCTCGACCATCAGGTCAAGATCCGGGGCTTCCGCATCGAGCTGGGGGAGATCGAGGCCGCCCTGTGCGCCCATCCCACGGTCAAGGAGGCCGTGGTACTGGCCCGGGAAGACCGGCCGGGCGACAAGCGCCTCGTCGCCTACCTGACTGCGGCGGGGGAGACCGTCGAGACCGCCGTGCCCGAGCTGCGGCGGCATCTGCTCGCCTCGCTGCCCGAGTACATGGTCCCCGCGGCCTTCGTGGTGCTGCCGGCCCTGCCGCTCTCCCCGAACGGCAAGGTGGACCGCAAGCTCCTCCCCGCTCCGGACATCGCCGATACCGCGGCTCCCGAGGACCGGGAGCACGTGGCGCCGCGCACGCCCTTGGAGGAGTTCCTGGCCGGGCTCTGGAAGGCTCCGCTCGGATTGGAGAGCGTCGGCATCCACGACGACTTCTTCGGCCTGGGCGGCAACTCGATTTCCGGCGCCATCCTGATCAACCAGCTCCAGGAGAGGCTCGGCGAGATCGTGCACGTGGTCGTCATCTTCGACGCGCCCACGGTCGAGCGCATGGCCGCCTACCTGGTCGAGAGCTATCCCGAGGCCGTGGCCCGGATCTGGGGCCGCGAGAGCCTTGGCGAGGCGGTGGCTCTGCTGGATGAGGCGGCCGCGGGACGGGTCGGCGAGGAGGAGATCGCGCGCCTCCGCGCCATCGTGACTCCCCTCTCACCCTTCGCCACCGACGAGCCGAAGAACCCGCCCGCGGTCTTCGTCCTCTCGCCGCCGCGCTCGGGCTCGACCCTGCTGCGCGTCATGCTCGCGGGCCATCCGCGCCTGTTCGCGCCGCCCGAGCTGGAGATGCTCAACTTCAACGCCCTGGCCGACCGGCGCGCCGCCTACACCGGCCGCGACAGCTTCTCCCTGGAGGGGCTGATCCGCGCCGTGATGGAAGTCCGCGGCTGCGGCCCGGACGAGGCCGCGGAGACCGTCGAGACCTGGGAGAGGGACGGCTGGACCGTGCGGCGCGCCTACCGCCAGCTCCAAGAATGGTTGGGTGACAGGCTGCTGATCGACAAGACTCCTTCGTACCCGCTCGACCTGGAGATCCTCCGCCGCGCCGAGACCGATTTCGAGGGGGCCCGCTACGTCCACCTGCTGCGCCACCCCTACGGCATGATCCGCTCCTTCGAGGAGGCCCGCCTGGAGCAGGTCTTCTTCCGCTACGACCACCCCTTCACGCGGCGCGAGCTGGCCGAGCTGATCTGGCTCGTCAGCCAGGAGAACATCCTGCGCTTCCTCGACGGGGTGCCCGAGGAGCGGCGGCATCTGGTCCGCTTCGAAGACCTGGTGCGCGACCCGGAGCCGGTCCTGCGCGGCCTCTGCGACTTCCTCGGGCTCGACTTCCATCCGGCCATGCTCCAGCCCTACGAGGACCGCTCCCGCCGCATGACGGATGGCCTCCACGCCGAGTCGCGGATGCTCGGGGACGTCAAGTTCCACTCCTACTCGGGAATCGACGCGAGCACCGCGGAGCGCTGGCGGGAGGCCTATCCCGAGGACTTCCTGGGCGTGCCCACGGTCCGGATGGCCGCCGCGCTCGGCTACGAGGTCCGTGCCGGGCGCGGAAGTATGGGCGGGATTCCCCGCCGCTCCTGGAAGCCGGACGAGCCGCGGCCCCTCTCCTTCTCCCAGGAGAGGCTCTGGTTCCTCGGGCAGTTCGATCCGGACAGCTCGTTCTACAACATCAGCAGCGTCCTCCGGTTCGCCGGCCGCCTGGACGTCTCCGCGCTGGGGCGCAGCCTGGACGAAATCCGCCGCCGCCACGAGGTCCTGCGCACGGTCTTTGAGACCTCCTCGGCCGGCACCTTCCAGGTCGTGACGGCGCCGCCCGCGGTGGGCCTGCCGGTGATCGATCTGAGCGGCTTGCCGGATGGCGCGAGGGAGCGCGAGACCTCGCGCGTCGCCCGCGCCGAGGGGGGACGCTCCTTCGACCTCGCCGCGGATTCCATGCTGCGCACGCCGCTGCTCAAGCTGGGAGAGGATCATGCCCTCGTGGTGGCCATGCACCACATCGCGTCGGACGGCTGGTCCATGGGTGTGATCCTGTCCGAGCTGTCCGACCTCTACGAGGCGTTCGGCCGCGGCCTGCCCTCGCCCCTGCCGGAGCTGCCCATCCAGTACGGCGACTTCGCGGTCTGGCAGCGCAACCGGCTGAGCGGCGAGGTCCTGGACCGCGAGATCGCCTGGTGGGGCGAGGCCCTGGCCGGCGCCCCGACCCTGATCCAGCTCCCCACCGACCGGCCCCGTCCCGCGGTCCAGCGCTTCCGCGGCGGCCAGGTGGAGGGCTTCCTGCCGGACGACCTCGCCGCCGGGGTGGCCGCGCTCGGCCGCCGCCACGGCGCGACCTCCTTCATGTCGCTCGTGGCCGCGTTCCAGGCCCTGCTCTCCCGCATCTCGGGCTCGCCCGAGGTCGTGGTCGGCACGCCCATCGCGGGCCGCAACTGGCCCGAGACCGAGGGCCTGGTCGGGTTCTTCATCAACACCCTGGTCGTGCGGGGAGACGTGACCGGCGACCCGACCTACCGCGAGCTGGTCGCCCGCTCGCGGCGGGCCGCCCTGGGCGCCTTCGCCCATCAGGAAGTCCCGTTCGAGAAGCTCGTGGAGGAGCTGCAGCCGCAGCGCAGCCTCACCCACTCGCCCATCTTCCAGGTCATGTTCGCCCTGCAGAACCTCCCCCCGCGGCGGTTCGACCTCCCGGGGCTGGAGATCACCGCCTACCGGACGGGCGGAGGCACGTCCAAGTTCGACCTGAACCTCCTCCTCACCGAGATCGACGGCCGCCTGCTCGGCACCCTGGAGTACAACTCCGACCTGTTCGACCGCTCCACGGCGCAGCGCCTGCTCGGCAGCTTCGAGACCCTGCTGCGCGGCCTGGTGACTGACCCGGACCGGAGGCTCTCGGACATCTCCCTCATCGCCGAGGCCGGGCGCCACCAGATGCTCTGCGAGTGGAACGACACCGAGGCGCCGTTCCCGGGTCATCTCTGCCTGCACCAGCCCTTCGAGGCCTGGGCGGCGGCCCAACCGGACGCCGTGGCCGTGCTCTGCGACGGACGGACGCTGACCTACGACGAGTTGGACCGCCGCGCCAACCGCCTCGCCCGGCTGCTGCGTTCCCAGGGCGTCGGCCCGGGACGGCTCGTGGCCGTGCACCTGGAGCGCTCCCCGGAGATGATCGTGGCCGTGCTCGGCATCCACAAGGCGGGCGGAGCCTATGTTCCCGTGGAGGTGAGCTGGCCGGCCGACCGTCTGCGGTACATCCTGGAGAGCGAGCGGATCGCGCACGTGGTCACCGAGCCGTCGCGGCTGGAGGCGCTGCCCTCCGGGGTCCGCGCGATCTGCCCGGACGACCTGGAGGGCCTGCCGGATCACGCCCTGGAGCCGACCGCCGGCCCCGAGGACCCGGCCTACATCATCTTCACCTCGGGCTCGACCGGCCGGCCCAAGGGGGTCGTGGTCCGCCACCGTCCCGCGGTCAACCTCATCCACTGGGTGAACAACCGCTTCGGCGTGGGGCCGTCGGACACCTTGCTCTTCGTCACCGCCCTGTCGTTTGACCTCTCGGTCTACGACATCTTCGGCCTTCTGGCGGCCGGCGGGACCGTGCGCATCGCCACCCCGGCCGAGCTGCGCGACCCCGAGGCTTTGGTAAGGATCCTCCTTGAGGAGCCCGTCACCTTCTGGGATTCCGCCCCGGCCGCGCTCCAGCAGCTCGTCTCCTGGCTTCCAGCGGATGCCCAGCCCGCGAGCCTGCGCCTCGTCTTCAACTCCGGCGACTGGATTCCGGTCACCCTGCCCGACCGGGTTCGCCAGACCTTCCCGAACGTGGAGTTCGTCAGCCTGGGAGGCGCCACCGAGGCCACGATCTGGTCCAACTTCTTCCCGGTGGAAGAGGTCGAGCCCGACTGGGCGAGCATCCCCTACGGCAGGCCGATCGAGAACGCCCGCTATCACGTGCTCGAAGCGGGGCTGAGCCCTTGCCCGGTCGGCGTCGCGGGCGACCTCTACATCGGCGGAGGCTGCCTCTCGGACGGCTACGCGAGCGCGCCCGACCTCACCGCGCAGAAGTACATCCCCGACCCCTTTGGAGAGGGAAGGCTCTACCGCACGGGAGACCGGGCGCGCTACTGGCCGGACGGCAACCTGGAGTTCCTGGGGAGGGTCGACAACCAGGTCAAAGTCCGGGGCTTCCGCATCGAGCTGGGGGAGATCGAATCCGTCCTCATGACCCATCCGGCCGTGAGGGAGGCCGTGGTGCTGGCCCGGCAGGACACCCCGGGAGACCAGAGGCTCGTCGCGTACCTGATTCCGGACGGAGAAGCCCCGGCCGCGATCGAGCTGCGCCGCTTCGTCCAGGGCAAACTGCCGGACTACATGGTCCCGTCGTCCTTCATCCCCCTGGAGAGCTGGCCGCTGGCCGCCACCGGCAAGCTCGACCGCAAGGCCCTCTCGCCACCAGAGAAGGCCTTCGCGAAACCCGAGATCGAGGCGCCGGTCCTGCCGCGCAACGAGATGGAGCGTACGATCGCGGAGATCTGGAAGGAGGTCGTGGGCCTGCCCGAGGTCGGAATCCGCGACAACTTCTTCGACGTCGGCGGCCATTCGCTGCTCATGGCCCGCGTCCACGCGCGGCTCGAAGAGACCCTCGGCCTGCGGGTCTCCATGGTCGACCTCTTCCAGTATCCGACCATTGCCACCTTGGCCGCACACCTGAGCCCGAGCGTCGAAGAGAAGCCCGCCGTCGTCACCGCTCCGGTCGTCGAGCGGGGGAGCGAGGACATCGCCGTCATCGGCCTGGCCGGCCGGTTCCCGGGCGCCCGCAACGTCGAGGAGCTGTGGCGCAACCTGCGCGACGAGGTCGAGTCGATCCGCGGCTTTACCGAGCAGGAGCTGCGCGCCGGCGGCTATGGCGACGAGGTGCTCGACCCGCGCTTCGTCAGGAGGCGCGGCGCCCTCGACGGCCCGGATCTCTTCGACGCCGCTTTCTTCGAGTATTCGTCCCGCGAGGCCCAGCTCATCGACCCCCAGCAGCGCCACTTCCTCGAGTGCGCCTGGGAGGCCCTGGAGAACGCCGGCTATGGCGCCGACGGCTACCGGCAGCGGGTCGGCGTCTTCGCCGGCACCACCGAGAACACCTACGTGCTCAATCTGCTGCTCAACGCGGATCTCCTCCGCTCCGTGGGCCGGCAGCAGGTCACGATCTCGAACAACGCCGACTACCTGCCCACGCGGGTCTCCTACAAGCTGAACCTGCGCGGGCCGAGCCTGAACGTCCAGACCGCCTGCTCGACCTCGCTCGTCGCCGTCCACCTCGCCCGCCTGAGCCTGCTGCGCGGCGAGTGCGAGATCGCCCTGGCCGGCGGCGTCTCGGTCAAGCCGCTGGAGGTCGGCGGCTACCTCTACCACGAGGGCGGGATCAACTCCCCGGACGGCCACACCCGCGCCTTCGACGCGCGCGCCCAGGGGGTGGTGGGCGGCAGCGGCGCCGGGGTCGTGGTGCTCAAGCGCCTGGAAGACGCCCTCGCCGACGGCGACACCATCCACGCCGTGATCCGCGGCTCGGCCGTCAACAACGATGGCTCCGGCAAGCCCGGCTTTACGGCCCCGAGCGTCGAGGGACAGGCCGCGGCCATCCGCGAGGCCCACCGGGCCGCGGGCATCGAGCCCGGCACCATCGGCTACGTCGAGGCCCACGGCACGGGCACTCCCATGGGCGACCCGATCGAGGCCGCGGCCCTGATCCAGGCCTTCGGAGACACCGGGAAGCCGGGCGCCTGCGCCCTCGGCTCGATCAAGACGAACATCGGCCACCTCGACGCCGCCGCCGGAGTCGCCGGGCTGATCAAGACCGTCCTGTCCCTGGAGAACCGGACCATCCCGGCGAGCCTCCACTTCGAGCAGCCCAACCCGAAGATCCCCTTCGAAGGGAGCCCCTTCTACGTCGCCGCCCGCACCCGGGAGTGGCCGGCGGACGGTACTCCCCGCCGGGCGGGGGTCAGCTCCTTCGGCATCGGCGGCACCAACGCCCATGCCGTGCTCGAAGAGGCGCCGGAGATCCCGGCGGGCGAGCCCTCCCGCCGGCCGTCGCGCCTGCTCGTCCTCTCCGCCAAGACCCCGACCGCCCTGGAGACCGCAACGGCCAACCTGGCCGGCTGGTTGGAGGCCCACCCCGAGGCGAGCCTCGACGACGCGGCCTTCACGCTCCAGGTAGGGCGCCAGGCCTTCCGCCATCGCCGCGCCATGGTCTGCGGCGAGGATGCGATCGCTGCCCTTCGTGACATTGAGGGCGCCGTGACCGGGTCCGCGGCCGGCAGCCCCTCCGTGGTCTTCCTCTTCCCGGGCCAGGGCTCCCAGTACGCGGGCATGGGAGCGGAGCTGTACGAGCACGAGCCCGTCTACCGCTCCGCCTTCGACCGCTGCTGCGAGCTGCTGGACCTGGACCTCCGCGACGCTCTGGAGGACGCCGACCTCGCGCAGACCTCCATCACGCAGCCGGCCCTCTTCGCCGTCGAGTACTCCCTGGCCCGGCTCTGGGCCTCCTGGGGCATCCGCCCCGCGGCCATGCTCGGCCACAGCATCGGCGAGTACGTGGCCGCCTGCCTGGCCGGCGTCTTCTCCCTGGAAGAGGCCCTCTTCCTGGTCGCCGCGCGCGGACGGCTCATGCAGGAGCTGCCCCCCGGCTCCATGCTCGGCGTCTCCCTGTCCGGGGACGAGGTCCGCTCGTGGATCGAAGGCCGGGATCTATCTCTGGCCGCGGTCAACGCGCCGCGTGCCTGTGTCGTCTCCGGACCGGAGGAGGAGATCGAAGCCCTGCGTAAGGAACTGGAAACCCAGGGTGTAGAGACCCGGCCGCTCCACACCTCCCACGCCTTCCACTCCCGGATGATGGACCCGATCCTGGAGCCGTTCCTCGAGAAGGTTCGGAGCGTCCGGCTCCAGCCGCCCCGGCTGCGGTATCTCTCCAACCTCACCGGCACCTGGATTACCCCGGAGCAGGCCACCGATCCGGAGTATTGGGTGGAACATCTGAGGCAGGCGGTGCGGTTCGCGGACGGCGTCTCCGAGTTGCTGCGCCTCCCTGATCCGGTTCTCCTGGAGGCCGGCCCGGGACGTGCCCTGAGCACCCTCGCCCGCCAGCATCCGGACAAAAAGGCCGCCCGGCTCGTGGTCTCCTCCCTGAGCCACGCCAAGGACCGTAAGCCCGACCTGGAGACGGTCCTCGGCGCGCTCGGCCGCCTCTGGGTTCATGGCGTGGACGTGGACTGGAACGGCTACCGGGCCGACGAGCGCCGCCGCCGCATCCCGCTCCCCACCTATCCGTTCGAGCGCCGCAGCTACTGGATCGGATTCGACCGGGGGCTGGGCGCCCGCTTCGGCAAGACCGCTCCGGCCGCCGAGGTCCCCGTGGAAGAGACCCCGGAGCTTGTTGTCCCGGCTGGCAAGACAGGACCGCGCAATGAAACCGAGGAGGCGATCGTCGCGGTCTGGAGCGACCTTCTGGGCGAAGATGGCATCGGCGTCCATGACGACTTCTTCGAGCTCGGGGGCAGCTCCCTCATGGCCGTCCAGCTCGGCGCCCGGCTTCGGCAGGCGCTGTCGATTGAGCTTCCGGTCGACTTCCTCTTTCAGGCCCCGACCGTGGCAGGAGTGGCCGAGATGGTTGCCCGCATCCGTCCGAAGGCCGGCCGGCCCGCCGAGCGCCTCCGCTCCTCCTGCCTCGTGCCGCTTCAGAAGGGCGATGGCCGGCGCCCGCTCTTCCTCGTCCACCAAGTGGGCGGCAACGTCTACACCTTCCGCGCCCTGGCCCAGGCCCTGGGCAAGAGCCAGACCGTGTACGGCCTGCGCTCCCTCGGCCTGGAGGACGGCGAGGAGCCGCTCGCCAGCGTCGAGGAGATGGCCACGCACTACCTGGAGCTGGCGCGGAGCGCCCAGCCCGCCGGGCCGTACCGGATCGGCGGGGCCTCCATGGGCGGCATGGTCGCCTTCGAGATGGCCCACCGGCTGCGGGAGGCGGGCGAGACGGTCGAGCTGCTCACCCTGATGGATACCCCGTGCGGCGAGCAGATGCCGCAGCGCCGGCTCACCTCCGAGGAGATCGTGACCGGCGCCTTCACCGGCCGGATCGAGCTCACCCCCGAAGAGCTGCAAACCCTCTCCCCGGACGGGCAGATCTCCTACGCGATCGACAAGGCCAGGCAGGCCGGAGCGCTCTCGGAAGACTTCGACGAAGGTGGTGCCCGGCGGATCGTGAGGGTCCTCCAGAGCAACGTCGCGGCCCTGTACGCCTACCAGCCGCGGCCCTTCGCCGGCCGAATGCTCTTCTTCCGCGCCGGGGAGCGCAGGCCCGGCGATCCGCCGCGGCCGGAGATCGCCTGGATCGATCTCGCCCAAGGCGGGTGCGACGTGCTCCTGGTGACCGGCAATCACGAAACCATGCACGAGACGCCAAACGTGCTGAGCATGGCCGAGCGTCTCCGGGAATCCCTGCTATCCTAAACGCAAAAGGAGTCCAACCATGAGAAGCCGAGCCAAGCTCTTCGCGGGTCTGCTGGTGGCGGCGCTCGCCCTGGGGATCCCGTCGTTCGTGATGTTTCCATCCCCCTATGCAGGCCAGGTGGCTACCAAGGTGCCGGCCGAGGTCCGAATGGCCGAGAACGGCAAGCTCGAATCCCTCTACCAGACCTGGAAGGCAGGCTACGAGCGCGGCGGCGGCAACCGCAACTACCTGATCGCGCTCGGCTGGTCCCGGGGCATCTCCACCGAGCACACCTACGCCAGCGGCCTTGCCCGCATCGACATGGTCGGCGGCACCGCCCGCGTCGAGATCGACAACGTGGAAGCCTCCGACGACTGGGAAGTCTGGCTGGTCGACAACCAGGAGGGACCGGAGCGCAGCACCCTGCCCGAGCCCGGCGACCTCATGCACAGGCTGGGACGGCTCTCCAGGGACGGCTCCCGGGCCGTGCTCGAAGCCCGCTTCGACGGCAACCTGTTCGCCGCCTTCGACGTGGACGTGGTGGCCGTGACCCGCAAGGGCATCCGGCCCGACGAGGGCATGGTCCTGAACGGCTCTCCGATCCTGTTCCAGCGCCTCTATACCCGGGCCAGCCACGAGCAGGCGCAGCCCCGCCCCGCGGCGCGCATCGCCTCCCTCTTCGGACCCCGGGTCGCCTTCGCGGACTCCCCCTTCAACAGCATGGACCCGCTGATCGCCAGGGGGGCGGACCTGTTCTTCAACGAGAAGTTCGGCGGCAACGGCCGCACCTGCGCCACGTGCCATCCGGCGGAGAACAACTTCACCATCGATCCCAAGTTCATCGCCACCCTGCCGCCCAACGATCCCCTGTTCGTGGCCGAGACCAACTCCGCGCTGAAGAACAATTTCGAGAAGCCCGCGCTGATGCGCGAGCTTGGCCTGGTGCTCGAAAACGCCGATGGTTTCGACGACCTCAATAACAAGTTCGTGATGCGCGGCGTCCCCCATCTGCTGGGACTCTCCCGCTATCTGTTGCCGGGCGACGACGGCGGGACCGTGCCGCCGAACCAGCGCATGGGCTGGGGCGGCGACGGCGCGCCGGGCAGCGGCTCCCTCCGCGACTTCGCGACCGGCGCCGTGATCCAGCACCTCACGAAGAGGCTGAACCGGGTGGCGGGCACCGACTTCCGTCTCCCGACCGACGCCGAGCTCGACGCGCTGGAGGCCTTCCAGCTCGCCCTCGGCCGGCAGGACAACCCGAACATCACAACCATCCGGCTCAGGAACAAGATGGCCGACCTCGGCCGCGTGCAGCACAACGGCCTGAGCTCCCGCTGCTTCGTCTGCCACGTCAACGGCGGCGCCAACTCGCCCGCGGCCGCTCCCACCAACCGGAGCTTCGACATCGGCATCGGCCGGCTGCCCAATCACCCGGCCAACGTGATCCTCCCGGGCAACCTCCCGCCCGACGGCGGATTCGGCACCGCCGCGTCCTTCGATCCGGTTACCAATGAGTTCCGCGGCTACGGCAACCTCAACAACGACGTCCGGTTCAACACCCAGCCTGCTATCGAGGCCGTCGACACCCCGCCCTTCTTCCACAACAACGCCGTCTTCACCATCGAGGAGGCGGTCGGCTACTACAACGCCCAGGCCTTCAAGAGGTCCCAGTCGGGCGGGAACCTGCCCACGCTCGCCATGGAGACCACCGAGGTCGAGAACATCGCGGCCTTCCTGCGCGTCATGAACACGTTGGAGAACATCCGCGCCTCGCTGCTGCTCGACCAGGCCGCCATCGACGAGAACAACGCCGCCACCGCCAAGGAGCTGGCGCGCCTCGCCTCGTTCGACACCCAGGACGGCTGGGAGGTGCTGGAGCAGAGGTTCCTCCATCTCCCGGCGGTCGCCAAGCTGAAGGCAGCCTACGCGGCGGAGCTGGCCGCGTCGGTCACCAACAACGCCTCCCTGCGCGACGGCCTGCTCAGCAAGGCGATGACGCTCAAGGCGCAAGCCCGTGCCGAGCTGATCATCGAGTAGAGCGATAAGATGCGACGATGACCAGAACGATCGCGATCGCGTTGCTGTTGACGTTGGGGACTGCTGCCGAAGCCCAGGCGCCGGCCGAGCTGAAACAGCAGGTGCGCGCCTGGAGGACGGCGCACGAAAAGGAGGTCGTCGGCGAGCTGGCGGGCCTGCTCGCCCTGCGCAACGTCGCCTCCGACCGCGCCGACATCCAGCGCAACGCCGACCACCTGCTCGGCCTGCTGCGCAAGCGCGGCTTCCAGGCCCGGCTGCTCACTGCCGGGGACTCCCCTCCGGCCGTCTACGGCGAGCTCCCCTCGCCGGGGGCGAAGCACACCGTGGTCTTCTACGCCCACTACGACGGCCAGCCCGCCGACCCCGCCGACTGGGGAGGGGCCGACCCCTGGAAGCCGGTGCTGCGGGCCGGCGGGCCGGACTCCGGGGAGATCCCTCTCGGCTCTTCTCCTCTCGATCCGGAAGCGCGCCTCTACGCCCGCTCGGCCAGCGACGACAAGGGTCCGATCGTGGCCATGCTCGCCGCCCTGGACGCCCTGCGCGCCGCCGGGGTGAAGCCCTCCGTGAACATCAAGATGTTCCTGGAGGGGGAGGAGGAGGCCGGCTCCACGCACCTGACGAGCATCGTCCGGGAGCACCGCGACCTCCTGGCCGCCGACGCCTGGATCCTCGCCGACGGTCCGGTCCACCAGACCCGCAAGCTGCAGGTCGTCTTTGGCGCTCGCGGCGTGATGGGGCTGGAGCTGACCACCTACGGCCCGGCGCGGGCCCTGCACAGCGGTCACTACGGCAACTGGGCGCCCAACCCCGCTGCGCTGCTGGTCGAGCTGCTCGCCGGTCTGCGGGGACCGGACGGCGAGATCCGGATCGCCGGCTTCGGGGACGAAGTGCGGCCCCTCACCGAGAGCGAGAAGGCGGCCACCGCGGCCATGCCTCCCGTGGAGGAGGAGCTCAGGAACGAGCTCGCCCTGGCCTGGACCGAGGGGGGAGAGCGCCTCCTGGACAGCGTGATGCGCCCCGCCCTCAACGTGCGCGGGCTCCAGTCAGCCCAGGTAGGGGCCGGAGCGCGGAACGCGATCCCCACCGAGGCCACGGCCTCGATCGACTTCCGCCTGGTCCCGGACCAGACGCCCGCCAAGGTGCGCGAGCGCACCGAGACCCACATCCGGAGCCTCGGCTTCCACGTGGTCCACGACGTGCCGGACGCGGAGACCCGGCGCAAGCACCCCAGGGTCGTGCGCCTCCAGTGGGAGGACGGCTACGCCGCGGCCCGCACCTCCATGGACCTGCCGGTCTCGCGGGCCGTGGTGCGGGCGATCGACGGCATGCTGGGCGAGCCGGCCCTCCGCGTGCCCATGCTCGGCGGCAGCGTGCCCATCTCCATGTTCGTCGACACCTTGAACGTGCCGGTCATCACCATGCCCATCGTCAATCACGACAACAACCAGCACGCCGCGCACGAGAACCTGCGGCTGCAGAACCTGTGGGACGGAATCGAGGTCTTCGCCGCGCTGTTCGCCGGGCTCGACTGGTGAGTTGGCCCGGCTTTTGAATCCTCCAGGGCATGCCCGCCCGAAGCGGGCAGCACGGAGGATAGGACCATGTCATCTTCATTCGGAATGTACCTGGCCGGCTTCATCATCCTGATCATCGGGCTGGCCATCGGGGCTCATCTGCTTGGCGCAGATCCCATGTGGATCGCGGTGGGAGTCATCTGTCTGATCGGCATCGGCATCCTGAGCGCGGTCAAGAGGACCCAGGCACCCCGGCCGCCCGGCGGTACGAACATCCCGCCGTCCAACCTCAGATAAAGGACTTCAGACCAAGAGAGACCACCGGCGGGACCGCCGGCGGCCTTCGGACCTTCCACGAATCAGCTCAGAGAACGGTTTCGCGCACGACCTCTTCGAGGGTCGTGACGCCGTCGCGGATCTTCTGCAGCCCGCTCATGCGCAGGGTCATCATGCCGTTCTGGACTGCCTTCTGGCGCAGCTCGAAGGAGCTGGCTCCGGAGAGGATCATCTCCCGCATCTCGTCCTCGACCTCCAGCACCTCGTAGAGGCCGACGCGCCCCTTGTAGCCGGTGTTGCTGCAGCGGTCGCAGCCGCGCCCCTTGAAGAGCTTCAGGGTGCGCGACTCGTGCTCCGAGAAGCCGGCGCTGATCAGGGCCGCGGGGGGCACTTCCAACGGTTCCTTGCAGAACGTGCAGATGCGGCGGACCAGCCGCTGCGCCACGATCAGGTGCACCGAGGTGGCCACCAGGAAGGGCTCGATGCCCATGTTCATCATGCGGTTGATCGTGGACGGCGCGTCGTTCGTGTGCAGCGTGGAGAGCACGAGGTGGCCGGTCATGGCGGCCTTGATCGCCACCTCGGCGGTCTCGAAGTCGCGGATCTCGCCCACCAGGATGATGTTGGGGTCCTGGCGCAGGAACGAGCGCAGCGAGGCCGCGAAGTTGAGGCCGATGTTCTCGCGCATCTGCACCTGGTTGATCCCGGACAGGTTGAACTCCACCGGGTCCTCGGCGGTCATGATGTTGACCTCCGGGGTGTTGATGCGCTGCAGCGCCGAGTAGAGCGAGTTCGTCTTGCCCGAGCCGGTGGGGCCGGTGACCAGCACCATGCCGTACGGCCGCAGGATGGCACTCTCGAACTTGCGCAGCGATTCCACCTCGAAGCCCAGCTTGGTCATGTCGAGCATGAGCTTGTCCTTGTCGAGCAAGCGCATGACGATCTTCTCGCCGAACAGCGTGGGCAGCACCGAGACGCGGTAGTCGAGGTCCTTGGTCTTGCCGGAGATCTTCGTCTTGATCTTGATGCGGCCGTCCTGGGGCAGCCGCTTCTCCGCGATGTCCAGCTTCGCCATGATCTTGCAGCGGCTGGTGATCGCCTCCTTGAGCTTGAGCGGCGGCCGCATCATCTCGTAGAGGATGCCGTCGATGCGGTAGCGGACCCGGTAGTCCTTCTCGTACGGCTCGATGTGGATGTCCGACGCGCCGCGCTTGATGGCGTCGGTGAGGATCAGGTTCACCAGCTTGACCACCGGCGCCTGCTCGGACTCCTCCTCTAGCGTGGCGAGGTCGAGGTCCTCCTCCTCATCCAGGACCTCGAGGTCGCTGCCCGACTCCTCCGAGAGGTCCTCCATGACCTTCTTCAGCTCGATGGCGTGCGTCGAGCCGTAATACTTGTCGATCGCCGCGCGGATCGCGGTCTCGGACGCCACCACCGGCTCCACCCGGTAGCCGGTCATGAACTTCACGTCGTCCATCGCGAACACGTTCGTCGGATCGATCATGGCCACGGTGACCGTGGCGCCCGCCTTGGTGACCGGGAAGATCGTGTACTTGCGCGCGATGTCCGCCGGGATGATCTTGATCACCCCGTCGTCGATGTCCATGTTGTGCAGGTCGACGGAGGGGACCTTGAACTGCTCGGACAGCGCATCGACGAGCTGCCGCTCGGTCAGATGCCCCAGCTTGATCAGGTTGGTGCCAAGCCGGCCGCCCTGGTCTTTCTGCAGGGCCAGGGCCTCCTGAAGCTGCGCCTGGTTGATCCGGTTGGTCCGGATCAGGAGCTCTCCGAGTTTGTCGGGGGCGTTGCTGGCAGCCGGTCTGCGGGCTGCTGCTTCCGGTGGTGGTGCCATGAAATCTCCTGCTCGCCCCGCCCTCAGGCGGAGTCCAGCCATACGTCTCCTCGTCCGGATCTACGGGGTGCAGTCTAGCAGAAAGGGGGACAAGGAGAGATCTTCAAGAATTCATTCGCCCGCTCCGCGACCCGGTCCGCGGGGATCTCCAGCAGGCAGGCCTTGGTCTCGTCGAAGCGGCGGTAGCAGAAGCTGCAGGGCAGGAGCTTCCACATCGCGCGCTCCGGTGCGCCGTAGGGTCCGTGCCGCTCCGGGTCGGTAGGCCCCATCAACATCAGCACCGGGGTACCGAGGGCATGGGCGAGATGGGTGGGGCCGGAGTCGCCCCCCATCACGAGACGCGCCCGCCGGAGCAGCGCCGCCAGGGTCGGGAGGTCCGCCGGCACCGTGCGGGCCGCCCTGCCGCTCGTGGCCGCGATCTCGGCCGCCAGCCCCTCCTCGCCCGGGGCGACAGGGACCCAGGCCGGGAGCCCAATCGACTCCCGAAGGCGCCGCGCCACCTCGCCCCAGCGCTCCGGAGGGTAGCGCTTGTTGGCCCACCCGGCGCCGGGATGGATGAGGACGTAGGGCTCTTCCGGCAGCCCGCCCGGCAGTTGATCCGGCTCTGGGCGAAAGATCTTCTCCCCTCCGAAGTCCGCAGGCTCTGGCGGGATGCCGAGGGCGTCGAGCAGGGAGAGCGCTCGGTCCACAGCGTGGGTCCCCCGGATTTCTACCGGCTCGCTGATCCAGAACGCGCTCGACGGCTCCCGCCGCCAGGCCCGGGCCGGGCCGATCCGGCGATCGCAGAGGGTGAGTGCCGAAAGGACCCCCGCCTTGTGGTTGCCCATGAGGTCCAGGGTCACGTCCGGCGCGAAGCGGTCCAGGGCGTCCCGGAAGGCCGCCAGCTCGCGCCGGGTCTCGGGAGAGAACGGCTTCTTCCGCCAGGCGCGGAGGCGGACGACGAGCAGCTCGTCGAGGTCGGGGTGCCCGGCGAGCACCGGCGCCATGGCCCCCTCCACCACCCATCCGATCTTCGCTTCGGGAAGATGGCGGCGCAGGGCCGTGAGCACCGGCAGGCAGTGCACCACGTCGCCCAGGGCGCTGGTGCGGATCAGGAGGATTCTCACCCCTTCTCCGGCAACGCCTTCACCTTGGAGAGGATGTCCGACGTCGCGTGGTCCTTGGGGTCTCCCACCAGGGCGGTGCGGCCGCCATAGGCGCGGACCACCTCGTGCTCGGGCACCCGTTCCGGGGAGCCATAGTCCGTCCCCTTGCAGTGGACGTCCGGCCGCAGCTCTTCGAGCAGGGAAGCGGGGGAGTCTCCCTGGAAGACCACGACGAAGTCCACCGGCTCCAGCGCCGCGAGCAGCTCGGCCCGCTCGGCCGCGGGCACCACCGGCCGGCCCGGCCCCTTGAGCCGCGCCACCGAGTCGTCGTCGTTGATCGCTACAATCAGGGTGTCCCCTTCGGCCCGGGCGGCCCGCAGGTAGCGGAGATGGCCCACGTGAAGCAGGTCGAAGTGGCCGTTCGCGAAGGCGATCCGCTTGCCGTGGGCCTGGAGGGAGCGCACCCGCTGGCGGAGCGCGTCGAGTGTCAGGACCTCGCCCACCGCAGCTCCTCCAGGGGATGCCGGTCGCTCTCCACCGCGTGCCGTAGCTCCTCGCGGGTGAGCGTGGCCGTCCCCATCTTCATGACCACGACCCCGCCGGCGTAGTTGGCGAGCAGGGCGGCTTCGATCGGCTTGGCCCCGGCCGCGAGAGCCAGGGCGAAGGTGCCGATGACCGTGTCCCCCGCCCCGGTCACGTCCGCCACCTGGTCGGTGCCGTGGACGGGCAGGTGCGCCGCCCGTATCTGATCGACATCGGTCTCGAACAGGCTCATCCCGCGGCTCCCCCGGGTGACAAGGAGGAAGCGCGCCCCGAGGCGCTCCAGCAGGGTCCTGCCCCCCTCTTCCAACCTGGCCGGGTCGTCGTCGATCGTGGCGCCGAGGAGCGCCTCGGCCTCCTCCTCGTTCGGGGTCGCCCCGTCCAGCCCGCGGAAGTCGCCCAGGCGGAAGCGGCTGTCGCACACCAGGGTCGCCTCGGGACCGAGGGCCTCGCGCATCCGCGAGAGCAGCCCCGGCTCGACCGTGCCGTATCCGTAGTCGGAGAGGATCGCCACCCGCGCCTCCCTCTCCCGCAAGGCTTCGGAGAAGCGGTCGCGCTCCTCCGCCGTCAGCTCCAGGGTCTCCTCGATGTCGTAGCGGACGATCTGCTGCTTGATCGAGTGCTTGCCGCCGCCCAGGATGCGCACCTTGGTGGGCGTGCGGTATCCGGGCCGGACCAGGACTCCCTGGGTGGAGATCCCGCGCTCGCGGAAGGCATCGAGGAGGCCGCGGCCGCTGGCGTCGTCCCCCACGATCCCGAGGGGAATCGGCCGTCCCCCGAGCGCGGCCACGTTGGCCACGGCATTGGCCCCGCCGCCCGGGATCAGCCTCTCCCCCTGGTAGGACAGGATGAGCACGGGGGCCTCCCGGCTGATCCGCTTCGGGGTCCCGGTGATGAAGAGGTCGGCCACGAGGTCGACGAGCATCACGATCGGCTGTCCGGCCATGGCCTCGATCAATCCGGTCAGGCGCCCGGTCGTCGGGGACGGAGGAGAGGTCATCGCGGGGGAGTCTATCCCGTCCACCGAGGTGGGAAAGAGGCTTTCCCGCCTCCGGAAATCATTCCAAGGGCCGGGAAAATGACTTTCCCTCCCTCGTGAATCGTTCCGGCCGTCGGGAAAGCGACTTTCCCGCCCTCGCAGATCATTCCCGTTGTCGGGAAAGCGACTTTCCCGGTCGGGAAAATGATTTTCCCGAGGCCGCGAATCATTCTGAACGCTTCCGAATCATTTCAGGCGCCGGGAAAGAGGCTTTCCCGAGGCCGGGAATCGTTTCAGACGCGGGGAAGGAGCTTTCCCGCCGCCGGGGATCGTTTCGGGTGTCGGGAAAGGAGCTTTCCCGAGCTCGGAGATCGTCTCGGACATCGGGAAAGAAGCTTTCCCGCCTACCGTCCCCGGTACTGCTCGTCCGAAACCGTCTCGAGCCAGTCGGCCGGCTTGGCGGAGATACTGGAAGGATTGATGACATTCATAGGGATCTCCTCACGAGTTGTCTTGCTTCCACCTTCTCTCGCGCCAGGTCCGGGAAGTCGCTGAACAGCCCATCCACGCCGAGCTCCAGGAACTGTTCATACTCCCGGACCGCGTCGCCCTCATAGTCGGGAGAGAGGAAGGCCGGGTCGCTGCGGAAGGTCCAGGGGTGGACCAGCAGCCTAGCGCGGTGGGCGTCGTCCACCAGGGATGTGGGAGGACGCAGGCGTCCGTCCGGATCGGCGGGGACGATCAGCCGCTTGTTGGGTCCGATGCCGTCGGCATAGGTCGCGATCTCCGCGAGGCCATCCGGGGTGGCCAGATTGAGATACGTGCGGTGATCGCCGGCTGCGCGCAGGTCCCAGGGCTGCCCCCCATCGTTCAGGAGCTGGACGAGGGGGAGGTCGGTCATCGTCTTCAGGAGTCTGAGGTTGCCCGTCTCGAAGGACTGGAGGAAGACGGCAGCATCCCGGCCCCGGTAGCCCGCGGCGTGGAGCGCCTCGACCATGGGCTCTTCCAAAGGAAGACCGAGCCCCCGGAAGTAGGACGGGAGCTTGGTCTCGGGATAGACGCCGATCGTCCTACCGGTCTCCGCGCTCTTCCGCCGGGCGAGGTCGAGGATCTCCTGGAAAGTCGGGACCTCGAACCTGCCGTTGAAGCTGCGGTCGCGGAATTCGAGGCGTTCGCGAGCGCGGAGGGTCTTGATCTCGGCGAGGGTGAAGTCCTCGCTGAACCAGCCCGTGACCTCCCGTCCGTCGATCCACTTCGTCCTGCGCCGGTTCCGGAGCTCGGGATGGTCGATGACGTCCGTGGTCCCTGAGATGTCGTTCTCATGGCGCGCGATGAGGACCTCGTTGCCGGTGATGACGAGGTCCGGCTCGATGAAGTCCGCGCCCATCTCGATGGCCAGCTCATAGGCTGCGAGCGTGTGCTCCGGCCGGTACCCGCTGGCGCCGCGATGGGCGATGACGATGGGGCGGGGTGTCCTCACGCCCCCGGAGCGCGCTTCATCGCCGCCTGGATGACCTCCTGAGATATCCCCTCCTTCTTCCACTTCACCATATCGTCCGACGTCAGACCGCTCGAAAGGGACTTCTGGTTGACGAAGTCCACGAGGAGACCCGTGTCGAAGCCCTGCTTCTTGAGCTTCACCAACTCGGTCAGCATCTCGTCGGGTGTCACCCCCGGCGTGGCCGGGGCGGAGGAGGCGGACGAGGAGGTTGCCACGGGACCGCTCTTGCCCAGCCAGGCGTTCTGCAGGGCCGGATCGCCCAGCGCGGTGGCATAGGCCTCCTTGATGGCGTCGCTCAGCACCTCGTTGGCGTTGTCCTGGCTGCGGCTCTTGCCGTAGCGCGTGGCGTCGCCCGCGGCGGTGCCTTCCCAGAGGAGGCGGCCCTGGTTGTCCAGAAGCCGGAGGCCGACCCGGACGTCGGCGGTGTACATCGATCCTACCGCCTTGTTGCTCTCGTTGGCCATGAAGCGGAGCAGCGTGCCGTCGATTCGGAGCGGGGCGTCCTCCGCGGCGCGGATCCCCCACTCCCCGGCGTTCTTGAGCAGCACCTCGTTGGACCAGGCCACCACGTCGTTGGCGGCGCGGATGGGCCAGACCCGGTCATCGTCGTCCGTGCTGTCGCCGATGACCGCCGGATCGGTGATGGTGCGGCCATCCGAAACGGAGATCTTCACCGGTAGGTCCGAGATGCCCATCATGAGGGTGGGCACGGAGGTGCCGGTGCTCTCCTGCGGCGCGTAGCGGAGCGTGATGTTGAACGGTCCCAACTCCTTGGCCACCGCCGGAGAGACGGCAAGAGTCAGCAGCAGGACCAGCGTGATCGTTCTCTTGTTCAGGATCATGACCTCTCCTTGCATAGATGTCCTGGACATCCTAATAGAATCTGCCCGATTGAGCACTCCCGCCGCCCGCCTCCGCGACCGTATCCGTGCCGAAGGCCCGATCCCCTTCGCGGCTTTCATGGAAGAGGCCCTCTATGGCGAGGGCGGGTACTACCGGCGCGAGGACCTTCCCATCGGAGAGGAGGGCGACTTCGTGACCGGCTCCTCCTTCTCTCCGCTCTTCGGGCGGGCCACCGCGAGGCTGCTCCATCGGCTGGATCGGGCGCTTGGCCGTCCGGCCGATCTCTTCGAGGCGGGGTACGGGACCGGAGTTCACCTGGGGAACGCAGCCTCTCTGGATGGAGAGCGCAGAATCCTCGCCTGGGACCGGATCGCCCGGGTCGTCCCGGCTGGTGTCGAGAGGCGGGAACGGCTGGAGGAGATCGGAGCAGTCGAGGGGCTGATCTTCTCCTATGAGCTGTTCGACGCCCTGCCGGTCCACCGCCTGATCGGGCGAGAGGGCGGAGTGGGGGAGCTGTGGGTGGATCTGGACGGCGAGGGCAGCTTCACCTGGCGCGAGGGGGAACTGTCCGACCCAGCGCTTCCGGAGCTTTTGGGGGACAGCATCCTCCAGTCTGGGCAGATCGCCGACCTCGCCCCGGGCTGGGTCCCGCTCTACTCTGAATTGGCCCGCCGTCTGGATCGCGGGCTCCTCGTCACCTGCGATTACGGCTTCGAGCGCGAGCGCCTCCTGGACGTCCGCATCCGCCAGCATGGGACTCTGGCCTGCTACTCCCGCCAGCGGGTCCACCGCAACCCGTTCGTGCTGGTTGGAGAGCAGGACCTCACGGCCCACGTGGACTTCACGGCTTTGAGGCAAGCCGGAGAAGCGGCGGGGCTCACGACGGTGGCCTTCACCCGCCAGGCTCTTTGGCTCACCGCCTGCGGCCTTTTCGAAGACCTCCAGGAAGCCGGCCCCGAAGCCCGCCAGGAGGCCATGGCGCTCCTTGACGGGGAAGGAATGGGGGAGGACATCCGGGTGCTGGTTCAGGCCCGGGATGTGGAGGTGGAGGAGGTGGTGGATCTGCGGATCCTGTCCCGCGCGCGGTGAGGAAACGCCAGCCGATTCTCGTCTATATCAAACAGGAGCGTGTGCTTCGCGCCTGCCGTCGCTCCGCTTCTTTGTTCTATAATAGTTTCATCATCGAAAGTACGGGAAATGGACGACGCGGCGATCCAGGACCAGGTACGGCGTGCGTTGGCGGGGGAGGAACCCGCCCTCACCCAGCTTGTCCAGACGTTGACGCCCGTCATCCAGAGCCGGGTGGCCCGCGGTCTCCTCCTGCGGCGAACGGGGAGAGCCTCCGGGCGCAACATCCGGCAGGAGGTCGAAGATCTTACCCAGGAAATCTTTCTCGCCCTGTTCGCCGATGGCGGCAAAGCGCTCCGAAGCTGGCAGCCGGAACGAGGGCTGAGCCTCCTCAACTTCGTCGGGCTCGTTGCGGAGCGGCAGACGGCTTCGATTCTGCGCAGCGGAAAGCGGAGCCCGTGGAAAGAGGAGTCCCCCCTTCCGGAGGATTTCAATCAGCCGGCTCCGGAGCGCGGACCCGAGGAGATCACCGCGTCGCGCGAGCAGGTGAAGCTCCTCCTGCACCGTCTCACCGAGGAGCTGAGCCCCCTCGGCCGGCACCTCTTCGATCTCCTCTTCCTGCGCGAGCTGCCGTTCGAGGAGGTGACCCGGCAGACGGGCATGACCCCCGACGCCGTGTATGCGTGGAGAAGCCGGTTGCGCCGTCTGGCCTGCCGCCTGCTCAGTGAGAAGTCAGAAAGCCGGCCCGCCCCGCGAAGACCTTCAAGGGACGGAAGGGCATGAGCGACAACCATTGGCTACGAGAGCTTGCACAGGTGAACAGAGAGAAAGAGGCCGAAGAACGGAACCGCCTCGATGAGCGGTGGGATCGCCTGAGCAGCGGAAATCTCTCCTCTGAGGAGGCGGCGGAGCTGCGCGCCATGGCCGAGGCTTCCGAGGAGGTCCGCGAGGCCTATGAGGCCTTTCGGCCGCTCGGGCCCGAATTCCACGCCGGCGTCATGCGGGCGATCCGGGAGCAGGCCCTTGCGGAGGGGGCCGAGTCCGCGGCCCCGAAGCCACCGGTGAAGTTGTTGCCTTTCCCTGTCTTCCGCTTTGCCGGCTGGAGCGCGGCTGCGGCGGCTGTTCTGGTGCTGTTCCTGCGTCCGCCGGTGCCGCTCCCGGACTATTCCATGAAAGTCTCCGGCGGCTCCAGTGCGATGCGAGGTGAGCCCGAGGAGATGGTGACGGACTTCGCGCCGGGCGACCGTTTCCAAGTCAACTTTATACCCAAGACCGCGGCCTCCGGGGGAAAGCGACTGGAGGCGTTGTCCTTCCTTTCCCAGGGCCACGAGCCCCGCCGCCTTGCAGTCCGGAGCGAGCTCGATCCCGGCGGCGGCGGAGCGGTCAGGATCAAAGGCTCGCTGGACCACGACCTCCGGCCGGGGACCTGGACGCTGTGGGCCGTTGTCGGCCGGCCGGGCAAGCTGCCGGACCCGGCCGATCTGGCGCCTCTTACTGCGAAATCCCAGGTCCGGCAACGGGACTGGGTTGCCATCCCTCAAGAGATCCGTATCCTGCCCGGGGGTTCCCGGCCGTGACGCTCGCCTGCCCCTTCCCCTGTCTTGTGCGAGGCGCGATCCTCTTCGTCTGCGGGATCAGCTCGGTGTGTACCGCCTCAGTGCCCGCGATCACGCTGGAGATGGAGTACGCCGGCTGCCAGGCCGTGCTGCTGCCCGGCCCCGTGTGCAGGCTCGACCCGAGCCAGGAATTGCGGCTCTGGGTCGGCGCTCCGACGGACGCCCAGATCGAGATCCAGGTTGAAGGGAGGCGGATCGACGCCGCGGGGGAGAATGTCCGGGAGGGTCGGCGGTTTTCTCTGACCCTGCCTTCCGGTGTGAAGAGAGTGGACGTGCTCGTCGAAGCGAAGGCTGGGCAGGGGTTATGGTCCTTGTCCCTCGCGGAGCCGGAGGACGAGGAGCACCGGGGACCTCTGGTCCGGCAAGTCCGGCAGGAGATGTCCCGCGATGTTCTGCGCGAGGTCAACGAGACGACGCAGCTCGTGTACGGCCTCATCGTGAAGCGCCAGTTCACGGCGGCCCGAGAGACCCTGAACGGCCTGCAAGTCCCTCGCGAAGCGGACGCGAAATCCCGCTACCTCATGGCCTTTTACCGCGGCTTTCTCGCCGAGCAGGAAGGCGATTTCCGCACGGCGTTGACGGAAGTCCGAAAGGCTGCGGAGATTGCGCAACGCGGGAAGCTGGACCGCTACCGGTGGATGGCCGAAGAAAAGTTGGCCCTGCTCCTGCACGGGTTGGGCCGCTCTTCCGAGGCCGCCAATCTCTTCGACCGCCTGCGCCAGACGCCTTATTTTGCGGATTCCTGCGAAGAGGCTCAGTTCCTCAGCAACCAGGCGTGGGCCCTGCTGCTGGCCCGCGACGCCGGCGAGATATTCGGAGATCCCAAGCACCTCCTCGAGAAAGCGCTCGAGATCTACGAGACCTGCGAGAGAGTCACGCCCGAGAAGAAGGTGAACATCCTGATCAATCTGGCCCTGGCCCATCTGCTGGAAGACCGTCTACGGCAAGCGAAGGATCTCCTGGCCCGGGCACATGAGCTCGAGCCTCATCCGCCTCTCTCCCACATGCTGTGGTGGCTCGATCTGGAAGCGCGGATCGCCTTGCGGGAGGAGCGGCCTGCGGAGGCTCTGGATCTCTTCGACGATCTCGAGGATCTCGCGGCGGCAACGAGCTCCCCCGACGGCAGGCTGCGGGCCGCCTTCGGACAGGCGCGGTCGCATGAGGTGCTGGGGGATCGGACCGCCGCCCTGGAGACCCTTCGGAGGGCCGAGGCCCTGCTGGACGAGCAGAGCCTCCAGATTCCGCTCCACCAGGGGAGGGAAACCTTCATTGCAACGCGCCAGGCCATCGTGGACCTGCACGTCGAGCTCCTGCTGGAGCAGGGCTGGAACGCGCAGGCCCTGGATGTGGCACGCCATGCGCGGTCGCGAATGCTCCGGCAACTGGAGCGGCGCGACCGCCTGGCGAGCCTGACACCGGAGCTGCGGGCGGAGTGGGAGCGCCTCCTCATGGAGTACCAGCAGAGGCGCGCAGCCCTGGAAGAGAGAGCGAAGGATGAATGGAAGCTGCCCGAAGACCAGATCGGCCGCGAGCACGCGGCGAGAAGGGCGGAGGCGGAGGCCGTGAAGAAGCTCCTGGACCAGGCTTTCCTGGTGCTGCCCGGAGAACGGTCGAAAGAGGAGCCACCGCCGCACCGCCCTGGAGAGCTGATCCTCGCCTATCATCCGCTCCCTCACGGCTGGGTCGGCTTTGCCGCGGACGGGAAGACCGTCAGGGTGCACCGTTTCGAGCTCCCGCCGGACGTCCTGTCCCGGCCCAAGAAGGAAGCGGCCGAACTGCTGCTGCGCCCGTTCCACGCCTTGATCCGGCAAGCCCGCCGGATCCGGATCCTGCCCAGCGGTCCTTTGCAGGATCTGGATTTCCACGCGCTTCCGTTCGACGGAGACGTCCTCCTGGCCAGCAGCCCTGTGGTGTATGGGCTGGATCTCCCCGTCTCCACGAGGCCCGCGCAAACTCCGGGGCGGCACGCCCTCCTGGTGTCGGATTCCCGGGACAACCTGCCTGGCGCGCTCGATGAGACCCGCAAAGTCCGCGAGATTCTGGAATCCGTATCCCCGCCCTGGATCGCCGAGGAGCTGAAGAGCGCGAAGGCTTCGGCCGAGGCCGTGCGGGACGCATTGTCCGCCTCTGATCTCCTGCATTACGCTGGCCATGGCACCTTCTCAGGATTCGGTGGATGGGAGAGCAGCCTTCTCCTCGCCGAAGAGACCCGGTTGACCCTTGGCGACCTCCTGGCGCTCGACCGGGTACCGGCCTGGGTCGTCCTCTCGGGATGCGAAACCGGCCGGTCTTCCGCCGAGGTTCCCGTCGAGAGCCTCGGCCTGGCTCAAGCCTTTCTCCTGGCCGGCTCGCGGGCCGTCGTCGGTTCCACCCGTCGCGCCGACGACCGCACGCTGCCCGAGCTCTTCCCTGAGCTTTACCGTCAGTGGGAACGTGAGCCGGACCTCGCTGTAGCGCTCCAGCATGCCCAGCTCTCCTGGCGGAAACGGAATCCGAAAGCGGACTGGGCGAGCTTCCGCCTGTTCGAGCCCTGAGCGCCCGCTCGGGGGCTTCCTGTCAGAAATCGTCCTCCGGCGGCGAAGGATCTCTGCGACGCCTCAAATAGCCGCCTTCCGGCTGAGCGTCCATTCTAAGGAGAGAGAGCCATGCGACGAGGACATCTGCTCTGGATCGCTGTTGGGATTGCGATCGGGCTGAACGCCTGCAAGACATTTCCACCTCCGCATCTGGATACCGCGAAGGCCTGCGCCGACTGGCGCTGGATCGGGATCAGCCAGCCCGAGGCCCAATGCCCGGAGATCGCGGGCTGGACCGTGCGTCCCCTGTTCCCTCAACTTGACCCGGTCCAGCAGCAGTGCAAAGGCTGCAAAGAGAAACAAACCCCAGGGAGCGGCCCCAGTCGCGAGGTCATCCAGGAGCTCAATCGCTTTTGCGTGTATGAGATCGCAGACCCGAAGAAAAAACTGGAAAAGCTTCCGTTCCCACTTGCCGCGAGTGCCAAGCTGTCGCGGCTCGATCAGGACTGCGCGGCGCTTACTCCCTCCGCCGAGACGAAGCTGGAGGTAAAAACCAAGAATCTGCTTTCCTCACACTTTCTTTCACAGGCCGGAAGGCTGAGGGCACCGATCGAGATCGACAGCCAGCCAACCGTGCGCCTGGCCTTCCTGGATACCCAGCCGACCGGCGAGGGCGTACCCAGGCGATCGGGAAAATCGCGGCATGGCTACACTCTTGCTCACATGGCCCGGCACCTGGTCTGTACTCTGGAGCCCAATGCTCACTGCGCCGCGTGGATCGCCACCCGGCTGGCGCTGCCATTCCGCGAGTTCGACGCGAAGAGTCAGGCAGACAACAAGGCTGACACAAAGCTGGGAGGCGCTCTCGGCATGTATAGCGATCTGGCCGAGGCCATCCGGAACGAGGTGGACACCTGGCGGAGAGCGGGCTCACAGAAGCACCTCGTGCTCAACCTGTCCCTGGGCTGGGACGGAGAGCTCTTCGGCGGCCTCGATGAAAAGCAGATTGCCGATATGCGGGCGGGAACGCAGGCGGTCTATCGAGCCCTGCAATATGCGGCCGGCTTCGACGTCCTGGTGTTGGCGGCGGCGGGCAACCAGAAACGTGATCCCTGCGCCAACATCGGGCCTCTCCTGCCGGCTGCCTGGGAGAAAGAAGCTCTGCGGGATGAGAGCTGCAAAACCCCAGAGGCGCCGCTCATCTACGCAGTAGGCGGATTGAAATCCGATGGCAGGCCCCTGGAGATCACCCGTCCTGGCGGGATGCCGCGGCGCGCCGCCTACGCCGAAAACGCCATGGTGCCCACCCCGGATCCCGACGAGCCCGCGGCGATACTCACTGGCAGCTCCGTTGCCACGGCCGTCGCCTCGTCGATCGCCGCCGTGGTGTGGGATTCCTTTCCCGGGCTCAACTCCCATCAGGTCATGAATATCCTCGACGGGAGCGGAGAAGAGCTCGGCTTTGAGGCGGACTTCTGGTTCAGGGAGGGCACCCCGATCTTTCTGGCTCACCCCAAGGTCCACAGGCTGTCGCTCTGCACGGCCCTCCACAAGGCCCGGTGTCGAGATTTGCCTTCCCCATGCCCGATCAAGTTGGACTGCGAGCCCTTGCCAGGACCGTTGGATCCAAGCCTTCCAGCCTCCGCGAAAGGTTCTTGCCAGCCGTGGCTCTATCCCCAGCCCGAGGACCCTCCTTTTCCGAACTGCCCGACATGCCCGCCGCGGGTACATTGAGAGAAGCCAGTACCACGTCACAGTCCGATTGATGGTTAGCCGGGCTGTGACGAGGTACCAGTCGCGTGCGGGAAGAATGTTCCTGGGTCACGACGCCGGAGCTTCGCCGCCTGGAGCTCGCGTAAGCTTCCGCCCATGCGAACCCGCCTCCCCCTCCTCCTCGCCGTCCTTACCCTCGCCCTGCCCGTCCGGGCCGCCGAGCCCCCTCCCCCGGTAGACGTCCGCATGGTCACGGACGAGGCGGAGACCGTGCTCTACATCCTCTCCAAGAAGGTGCAGGGGCAGGCGATCACGGAAGCGGACTGGCAGCGCTTGTTCACGAGCGAGGGGTACGTGCGGCTCAAGAAGCGGGAGACGGGGATGGGGAGGCCGTTCGAGGAGGCGGATTTCAAGACCTTCGTCCTGTCGGACGACCTTGCCAAGCGGGCGCCGGCCTTGGCCAGGACCCTCGCGCTCTGGACCCGGGCGGACCCTTCCACCGCGGCCCGCCGCGCTCTCGCCTACCTGCCGGAGGGAGCGAGCATCCGGGCCAAGGTCTACCCGGTCATCAAGCCGAAGGACAACAGCTTCGTCTTCGAGGTGAAGACCGACCCGGCCATCTTCCTCTATCTCGATCCCGAGGTCTCCCCGGAGAAGCTGGAAAACACCCTCGCCCATGAGCTCCACCACATCGGCTTCGGCGGGAGCTGCCCGCCCAAGGCTGTGGAGGAGGAGATCGCGAAGCTCCCCGAGAAGGACCGGACCGCACTGCTCTGGATGGGCGCCTTCGGCGAGGGGCTTGCCATGCTCGCCGCGGCCGGCGGGCCGAACGTCCATCCCCACGCCGTGAGCCCTGCTCCGGACCGCGAGCGATGGGATCGAGACGTAGCCCGCTTCCCCGAGGACCTCCGCAAGGTCGACGCCTTCTTCCGTGATGTCCTCTCAGGGAAGCTTTCGGAGGAGGAGGCACAGAAGACCGCCTCGTCCTTCTACGGCGAGCAGGGTCCCTGGTACACGGTGGGGTGGAAGATGGCCGCTACGATCGAGAAGGCCCTCGGCCGGGACCGGCTCGTCGCCAGCGCCTGTGATCCGCGTCAGCTGCTGCCTGCCTATAACGCGGCGGCCGGGAAGCTGGGCGGGGATCTGCCCGCGTGGTCAGAAGAGGTGGTGAAGGCTGGTGAGGGGGCGCCCGTCTCACCTCACGCGAGGTCGTCAGCGAGAGGCGGCACGTCTGGATAGGGTTCGACCGGCTCCCCGAGAGCCCTCATGGCTGCGATGAAGAGGTGGGGAAAGGAGAGAGGCACCGTCTGGCAAAGGCGCAGGATCCGGCGGCGGAGGGCCGCGGCTTCCTCTCCAGGACCGGACGCGAGCCGGTAGATCTCGCGCCAGGCTTCGAGCTCGCCCCGGTCCAGGATCTGAGCCAGGATTTCGTCGCTCCGGAGATCCAGCCGGTTGCGGTTCCAGAGCGCCACCGACTGCGACAGATCGAAGCGGCTCATCCCTTGTCCTCCTGTGCGCCGAGCAGTAGTTCCGCGAGCGTCCGAGCCCATGCGCGCCCACGGGCGGTCACATGCTCCCAGTCGTTCCAGGGCGGATTGAGCCCGCGATAGCCCGCGAGGTCGATTTCCGCGGCATCGACAGGCTGGCCCGAGCCCAACCTCTCGATGACCTCGGCCAGCACCGAAGCTCCGCTCTCCTGCGGATAGTACTCGTCGAGCTCTCGGAGAGCATCGCGGACCCCTTCCTCGCCCAGCCTCTCGAAGAGCACCACCGTGTCGAGATAGTCGCGGACGGTGAAGCGGGTCGCGAGCAGCCACGATTTGATCCGCGCCATCTCCGCGAGCGTGGGCACCCGCAGGCCGGCGATCTCCTCGGTCTCCAAGGGTCGGACACGCCGGAGCTGGCGGATGCCGGTGAGGACGCCCTGCAGGCGGCCGAGGATGAGGACCGGCCGGCGGACCCTCGAGGTCTTCCAGCCGGCGGCGGCTTCGAGGTCGTCCAGCACCTGGTCGAACCGGCCTCGCAGATCGTCCAGCACATGGTCTCCATCGAGGCTCACGCGATGCCCGGCATGGAGCGCAGCGGCGGTTCCCCCCACCAGCACGGCGCCCGGTACCAGCGCCTGGAGGTGGCGCTCGGCTGCCAGCAGACGCTCCCAGTCCTCGGTCATACGGCAAGGATAGCGCGGTCACACCCGGCTGTGGCGCCTCTCGGACCGGTGAGGGCCTCTTCCTTGACACCCCCCGGTGCTCGGGTAGAATACGCCCGCCCAAAGGGACTTAGCGGCGCTCAGGAGGTGAAGGGAGTCCATGGAGAGCTACCTGCCCATCCTCATATTCACGCTGGTCGCGATCGGCTTCCTGGTCGTGACCCTGCTCGCGGCTCGCCTCCTCCGGCATGTCGGCAGCCCGACTACGAACCGCGACCCCTACGAGTGCGGCAACGAGCCGGAGACCTATGCCCATGACCACCGGTTCTCCATCCGCTACTACCTGATCGCCGTCCTCTTCGTCATCTTCGACGTCGAGACCGTCTTCCTCTACCCCTGGGCGGTCATGTTCGACAAGCTGGCGCTCTTCGGGTTCATCGAGATGATGGTCTTCCTGGTCATCCTGATCGTCGGGTATGTCTACATCTGGAATCGGGGGGCCTTGAAATGGGCTTGATGGACAGCAACGAGGCCAACGTCCTCACCACGACCTACGACAAGATCTTCAACTGGGCCCGCCGCTCGGCGATCTGGCCCATGCAGTTCGGCCTGGCCTGCTGCGCCATCGAGATGATGGCCGTGCTCGACCCGCGCCACGACATGTCCCGCTTCGGCGCCGAGGTCTTCCGCGCCACGCCCCGCCAGAGCGACCTGATGATCGTCGCCGGCACGGTCACCGAGAAGATGGCGCCCATCGTGCGCCGCCTCTGGGACCAGATGCCCGAGCCCAAGTGGGCCCTCGCCATGGGCGCCTGCGCCACCTGCGGCGGACCGTACCGCACCTATGCCGTCACCCAGGGCGTCGACCGGGTCATCCCCGTCGACGTCTACGTGCCCGGATGCCCGCCGCGGCCTGAAGCCCTGATGTGGGGCCTCCTCCACCTGCAGCGCAAGATCGACCGCATGAGCCGTTCCCGCCAGACCACGTCCGAGGCCGGCGTAGTCTTCACCGGGGAGGGAGGGCGCCCGTGAGCGACGAGCAGGACAAGACTCCCGAGGGCCAGCCGCCCGCCGCTCCCACCGAGGAGGCGGCGGCTCAGAAGGAGGCTGCCGAGGCGAAGGCGGAGGCGGTCAATGCCGCAGCGACCGCCGCTGGCGGCGAAGCCAACGCCGGAGCGGTCCAGCAGCCGGCCGATATCGCCGATACTGCCAAGACGGCTCCCGCTCCGGGAGAGAAGAAGCCGCTCTCGGACGAAGAGAAGGCCGCTCTCAAGGCTGCGGCCCTCGAGAAGGCTGCCGCGGCCAAGGCCGCCAAGGCGGCGGCCGGAGGAGCAGCTCCCGCTCCCGCCGGTGACAAGCCGGCTGCCCCGGCCAAGCCCAAGCACGAGGAAGACCCGAACAAGCCGGTCTGGGAGAAGGACCCCGTCGCGCCCGATTGGCGGGACGGCTCCAACGACCCGCTGGCGGTCGCCATCAAGGAGGAGCTCGGGGATGCCGTCGAGTCGGCCCGGAGCTTCGCGGGCGACCTCACCCTCCAGGTGCGGCGCGACGCCATCGCCCAGGTGGCCGCCTCGCTCAAGAGCCGGCACAAGTTCACCTACCTGATCGACCTCTGCGGCGCCGACTATCCCAAGCGGGAGCCGCGCTTCGACGTGGTCTACCACCTGCACAGCTTCGAGGCGAACCGGCGAATCCGCCTCAAGGTCTCCACGGACGAGGCCACGACGGTGCCCAGCATTTCCGGCGTGTTTCGCGCCGCCAACTGGCTGGAGCGCGAGACCTACGACATGTATGGCGTCCGCTTCGAGGGACACCCGGACATGACCCGCATCCTCCTCTGGGAGGGGTTCAACGGCTTCCCGTTGCGCAAGGATTTCCCGGTCGAGGGGATCGACACCGGCAGCGCCATCTATCCCGAGTACTACCAGGAGACGGCCGGCCCGGTCGCAGGCACAGGCACCGGCTGGAAGCCGGCCAAGCCTCCCGAGCCGCCGACCCCGAGCATTCCCCCCGCGGGAACCAAGCCTGCCCCTCCGGAGCCGAGTTAGGGAGCCCTCAGCAGGGAAAATGAAATGACTGATCCGATGCAGAGCCCGTTCGCGCCGCCCGAGACGCTGATGAGCGACGCCCTCTTCGCCAAGGGCGAGGAGATGGAGCTCAACTTCGGTCCCCAGCACCCGTCCACCCACGGCGTGCTCCGCCTGAAGCTCAGGGTCGACGGCGAGCGCATCACCTACTGTTATCCGATCATCGGCTATCTCCACCGTGGCACCGAGAAGCTCTTCGAGCTCCACCCGTTCTTCCAGAACGTCCCCCACACCGACCGCATGGATTACGTGGCCGCGGCCACCAACAACCTGGCGTACGTCGGAGCGGTGGAGAAGCTGGTCGGGCTCGTGATCCCGCCGCGGGCGCGCTACATCCGGACGATCCTCTGCGAGCTGCAGCGCATCTCCTCGCACCTGCTCTGGCTCGCCACCCAT
>Ga0190265_10000092_pt1 | contig 96410 bp, 89 predicted proteins | sample Popmic124T_FD_133135 | JGI IMG/M metagenome (GOLD analysis project Ga0190265, IMG submission 133135) | Populus adjacent soil microbial communities from riparian zone of Indian Creek, Utah, USA - 124 T | ecosystem: Environmental > Terrestrial > Soil > Riparian zone | place: USA: Utah | collected... | reverse complement strand
GCGTCTCCGTCCAGGAGCGGCCGGCCACGTAGACGTTGCCGGCGGAGTCGACCGCGACCGCGAACCCCTGGTCCGCGTCGCCACCGTCGTAGGTGACGGCCCACTGCACCACGCCCTGGGAGTTGTACTTGACGGTGAGCACGTCCTCGGTGGCTCCAGCGGTGGTGACGCCCGTGACGTAGGTGTTGCCCGCAGCATCCGCGGCGAGCGCCTGTCGGCCGCGGACGTACGCCTTGAAGCCGAGGAAGTTGTCGAAGCAGCCCGCGCAGCCGGCCACCTCGAACCCCCCCTCGTTGTAGGGGACCGCCCAGGACCGCGACGGCTGCGCAACCAGGGCCGCGGGGATCAGGAGCGAGACCAGAAGGAGCCCGGCGAGCCGGACGAAGGAAGGACGCCGAGTGCAGGACGAGCGGGGAATCATCGCATCTACCTCCAATACCAGTGGCCGCAGAAATGGTGCAGTTTCAATGCCACCGGTGCTCTGGTAACAAGGTTCTGCAGCCCGGCTGTCTTGCTTGGATGAAGCGAGGACCCGCAGCTTTGCGACGCCGGCTTTCACCGGTTGTGCCAATGCAGCAAGTTGTACATCAATCAGGCCAGGATCTTGCTAGACCTCGAAGCGTCGGTGCAGGAAGCAGCGGGGGAGAGGGTTCCGCCGACGGAAGTCGAGGGTCGGCAATGACAGGCAGGCAGTTCCTCCAGGTCTCCCTTCTGGTCGGGGTCTTCGCGCTTGCGGGTCGGACGGAGGCGGCGGTCCTCCGCTTCGACACCGCGGAGATCGTGCTCCAGTCGGACGTCTTCTACGACGGCTCCCAGGGCACGCCCAACCCGTTCACGGACATCCAGCTAACGGCCCAGGTGACCGCCCCGAGCGGGCGCAGGATCACGGTTGACGGCTTCTTCGACGGCGATGGAGCCGGGGGGCAGTCGGGCGACGTCTTCAAAGTCCGTGTCTTCGCGGACGAGGCCGGGACCTGGACCTGGACCACCCAGAGCAACGCCGCGGGCCTGAACGGCCAGTCGGGCAGCTTCTCCGTGTCCGGCACCCTGGCGGGGGCCTTCAGCAAGGGGCCGATCGTGGCGGACCCCGCGCGTCCCCGGTACTTCAAGTACCGGAACGGCGGCAACGTCTACCTCGTGGGCAAGTACCTCGACCGGGCGGCGCCCGCGCTGATCCGCTTCTCGCACACCCTGTTCTCCGAGGAGCGTACGGACGACCACCGCCGGCAGCTCCTCGACCGGCATCTCGGCATGGGGCTCAACAAGATCAACATCTACCTGGCCAACCACACGGACTACGGCAGCGTCTCCACCACCCCCTGGCTGGGCACCGCGGACGCCAACGACAAGGCGCGTTTCGACCTCCAGCGCTGGCGCCTGTACGAGCAGTGGTTGAAGGAGATGCGCGCCGCCGGGATGGTCACCCAGCTCTGGTTCTTCGCCGACGGCTTCGGCAACCACGCGGACGCGGACCGCAAGAGGCTGATCCGCTACGGCATGGCGCGGCTGTCCGGGTATGTGAACACCGTTTTCACGTTGATGACGGAGTGGCAGGAGGGGTGGACCACGACAGAGGTGGAGAGCCACATGGTCTGGCTCCACCAGCACAACCCCTGGGACCGGCTGGCTACCGTCCACGGCCTGCCGGGCGACTTCTCCTTCCCGACCGCGCCCTGGGCCGACTACATCGACCTCCAGGTGGGAGTCTCGGCGACCGTGACGCATCAGAAGGTCCACGACCTCGGGCTGGCGAACCGGCAGAAGGCGGTCAAGCCGATGATCCAGGAGGAGTTCTGCATGGGGGACGAGACCGACGCCGAGCGGCAGATGCTCTGGGCGGCCTTCACGTCGGGAGCCGCGGCCTCGGGGACCGGCGCGTACCTGAAGCCGTTCTCCGACTTCGTGAAGACCGTGGCCTTCGAGCGCATGGAGCCGGCCGACGACCTCGTGCTGATCGGCTCCGCCTACGCCTTGGCGGACGAGGGGACCTCCTACGTCGCCTATCTCTATCAAGGGGGGACGGTTACGCTCGACCTGACGGGCGCCTCCGGCACCATCGCCGTCGACTGGTTCAATCCCCGGACGGGAGCCTTCCAGGCCGCGCCCCCGGTGTCGGGAGGGGCCGCGAGGGCCTTCACGCCGCCCGGGGCCGGCGACTGGGTGTTGCGCCTGACCGTGGGGGACCCGCCGCCACCCCCGCCGGATCCCACGGGCGACTTCTACACCGCGACCCCCTGTCGTCTCTGGGACACGCGCGAGGACGGCCCCGCTCTCGCCTCGGGGGCGGTGCGCGAGATCGACGTGGACGGGCTCTGCGGCATCCCGGACACGGCGGTGGCGCTCTCCCTCAACGTGACCGCGGTCTCGCCCACCGGGCAGGGCTACCTCAGCTTCGGCCCGGGAGGGGAGCCGACCCCCACCGCGACCACGATCAACTTCCGGATCGGGCTGAACCGCGGCAACAACGCCATCCTCAAGATCTCCAGCGCCGGCGTGCTGAGGATCGACCCCCTCGTATCGGGAGGGGGTACGGTGCACGTCATCCTGGATGTGAACGGGTGGTTCGAGTAGCCCCGGCGCCAAAAACATCGCGGCGGCCCCGGGCGCCAACTCGCGCCCGAAGGACCGCCGCGATCCCCCGGAGAGAGGGGAGGAGGCTTAGATCAATCTGCCTGCAGCCGGCGGGCGCCGATCCCCTGGCGGCCTCCGACGATCGTTTCCCAGGTGACGAGGAAGCCGCCCTTGCCGTCCGTGCCGATCGAGGTCCGGCGGAAGTTCCGCTCGATCCTGCGCTCGGTCACCCAGAACGGGTCGCCTTGGGGGGCTCCGGCGGAGTTGAACTCGCGGCCGGCGATCTCCAGCCCGGCGAGGTTGTTCGGCCAGGCCAGCCAGGTCACCAGGAAGCGGCCGGGAGCGGAAGCGGCCACGGACGGAGCCATCTGAACGATGCCCGACTCGGGGCCGGCTTGGAGCGCGATCTGCCCGCCGACCTTGTCGCCCTTGGAGCCCACGAGCTGCGCAAAGAGGCGGGACTCCGTCTTGGCCAGATCAGCCTGCCAGACCACCAGGAAGTTGCCGGCCGCGTCGGCCGCAACCGAGGGACGCCGCTGCCGGCCGGCGGTGTCGGTGTTGACGCGGGACGAGGAGCCGGCGGGCTTGCCCGAGTTGTCGAACAGGCGCGCGAACACGCCGGTCTCGCTGCCGTCCTGCCCTTCCCAGATGGCGAGGAAGCCGCCGTTGCCTGCCGCAACAGCCGCGGCCGTGCCGGCCGCCTCGTTGATCCGGAACTGGTCACCGCCGAGCCAGCGGCCGAAGATGCCCCCGTTGGCGTCATGCCAGACGACCAGGATGTTCGCCCCGCGGGAGATCAGCCGCGGCTCGCTCTGGAAGCCGGCGGTGGTGGCATTGACGCGGATGCGCTCGCTGAGTGCGACACCCGCCGTGTTGAAGCGCTGGAAGTAGACATCCTGGTCCAGCACCTGGCGCTGCTCCAGATAAGGGACGTAGCGCAGGTTGGCCGTCTCTTCGGTCCAGGCCAGGCCGATGGTGTTCTCCGACAGGAACGCCACTGCGGGCTGCCGGCGGCTCACGAACAGACCGTCGGCCGTCGTCTGGTTCTCGAGCAGCGTGATCTCGGCACCGGCAGGCTGGCCATCCTTTCCATAGAAGAGAGCCCGCAGGCCCTTCTGGTCGTTCTCCCAGACGGCCAGGGCGCTTCCGGCCGTGGAGAAGGCGGTCGCGGGATTGCGTTGCTTGTAGTCGGTCCTGTGGTTCACACGGACCTCGCTCCCCTTGGGGCCGAGGTCTGCGCAGACAGGTAGGGCGAAGAGGGTAAGGGATGCGACGGCGAACAACCTACGCCAGGTCTTCGGTCTCATGCGTCTCCTCCGGAAAGATGGACGAACTCTTATGCCGACGTCCCATATTATAACCGAATTTCCCAATTGCAACCCCCTTTTTTATGCTGAAGCGCAGAACGCTGCGGTTGCGCTGCTCGGGGGAGTGCCCTACAATACCGTCCGCTCCGGGCCCCCCCGGTTTTCCGCGCCGACGTAGCTCAGCGGTAGAGCAGCTGATTCGTAATCAGCAGGTCGCCGGTTCAATCCCGGCCGTCGGCTCCAACCTAAACCCTATATTTACCGCCACTTACACACCGAAGCACCCCAGACAGAGGGGCGCGTAGGTACTACATAGGTACTACCTCCGCTAGGACGGGGTTGCTGTGTGCTGGCGTAGTACCTCCCGTAGTACCTCTGGGGAGTCGCCGAGGGGCGAGGGCTCTCGTTGGTGGACGGGCTCGCCACGCGTTCCGCTCGCAGCTACCGTCCGCCGGCGTCGAGCCGGAGCACGGCATGGAGCTTCTCGGGCATACCTCGCTCAGGATGATGGAGAAGGTCTACTGGCACCGGGAAGCAGAAGCACAATCCCGTGCGGCAGCCTTGGCCGGCGGACACGTCGCCCCGGAAGGGGGGAAGATTTTAGCGGGATAGACGCAAGGGCGGGGGAGGGTGCCCGGGATCAATCCGAAGAAGCGAGCTTGCGATGGCGGGAGGCGGGGCCGCCGACGCTGGCGCTCACGGTGATGATCCGGCCCCCTTCCTTGAGAGCCAGGAGCGCGCGGAAGAGCGTAGCGCGGGACGGCTCATAGCCCAGGACGCGGGCGATGTCGTGCTTGTCGAATGTCTCGGGGAGCTCGGGAAGGGCCGCGGTGAGGTCTTCCAGGACGGAGAAGCGTGCGCGCTTGGGCTTCGGGGCCGGTGCCGACGTCCGGGCCGAAGGCGCGGAGGCCGGCGCGGGGACGGCCATGGCGGCGGGGGCTCCGACATGCTGCCAGAGGCTCTCGAGGGTTCGCATGCGGGCCTGGTGGGCCACGTTCATGAGGGCGATGTCCGCCAGATGCTGCGCCTCCAGCGCGCGCTTGCGCTCTTCGTACTCTTCTCGGGTCATCGGGGGCCTCCTGGTGGAAGCATACGACGGCTCGCGGAGACGGCGGGAGCGCCGCGCCCTGTGGTAGGGAGGGCGCGCACCGCTGTTCGGACCGTTCGGAGGAGGAAGAGAGCCGCTCACCCCACGGTCGGAGCGGTCCACCCCGCCGTACCAACCGTCCGGACAGCGGTGTAAGCGGTCCGTACGCCCTTCGGAGTCTTTCGTCCCGAGATACGAACGGCTCGCCCCGCCGTACGGACGGCTCGTACAGCCATACGAGACATTCGTACCGCGGGGCGAGCCATCCGTACAGCCGTACGAACCGTCCGTACCGTCGTACCAACCGTCCGTACCACGCTTCCGCATCGCCGTTCCTCCTTGAGAGTATTGTAACCTCTCTCAAGGCGGAGATCGGCACCCAAACACGTCACTTCTAGCGTGACGACGTACTAGGGGGCGAGCCGTCTGTACCGCCGTCCGAGCGGTTCGTACAGCGGTCCGAACTCGTACCGCCGTACGGACCGTCCGCACCGGACCCCGAGCCGTCCGGCGCGCAGTCCGAGCCATCCCTACCGCGTCCGCAGTCGTCCGGGTCGCGCTCCGCGCCGTCCTTCTGACGCCTTGGTAAGTTTGACGTACCGATCGTCCGTACCGCTGGGGAAACTGTTCGACCAGTCCGTCAGAATCAAAGGGACGGGTCTGAGGAGGTCTAGGAAGGTTAGACAGGGCTCCACGGACGGCGCAATAATAAGACTCGGCTTTGCGCGACCGCCCCTTTCAGGTGTGCGATTCTCAACGGGAGATTTCCGTGGCGAAAAAGCAACCCAGCGCGGCCGGCGGCACGACCCCGAAGACGACGCGGCGAAAATCCATCACAGTCGATATCTCGCCCGATGACCGCGTTGCCCTGTACGCGGCCCGCTACACCCCCGCCGGCCTCAGGCGTGAAGTCCTGCAGATCCCCTTCACCACTTACATGCAGGATCCGGCAGTCGCGAAGGACAACCCGGCCCTCGCCTTCAACGAAAAGCTGCGCGTCGACTGGGAGCCGGGCCTCGCGGACGGACCGACGAGCGCCCGCTTCGCCGTCGTCGACTTCAACGCCGACGCCGACGAGCTCACGCCCCCGGCCGAATGGGATGAGAAGCGCCAGACGTTCATCATCGGCGACCAGGTCATCGATCAGGCGACGGCTCACCTCCCGCAATTTCATCAGGTGAGCGTCTGGGCCACCCTGCAACGCGCGCTGGAGTTCTTCGAAGATGCCCCCGCTCTCGGACGGCGCATCCCCTGGGGCTTCAAAGGGAACCGCCTGATCGTCGTGCCCCGCGCCGGCTACGGCGAGAACGCCTACTACGACCGCAGCACCAAGTCGCTCCAGTTCTATTACTTCGGGTCGGCCCCCGACTTCGTCTACACCTGCCTCTCGGCCGACATCGTCAATCATGAGTTCGGCCACGCCGTCCTCGACGGCATTCGCCCGCTGTACAACGAAGGCAGCCTCGTCCAGACGGGAGCGTTCCACGAATTCGTCGGCGACCTGACGGCCATCCTGCTCACGCTGCACAACGGCGAGCTGCGCAGGTACCTGGCCGATCAGACCGAAGGGGACATCACGAAAGCCGACGCGATCGGCTCGATCGCCGAGGAGTTCGGCAAGAACGTCACCGGCCGTCCGTACCTGCGGACGGCGAAGAACGAGGAGAAGATGTCCGCCGTGAGGGGAGCGGCGAGCGCGCATCGCGTCTCCGAGGTCCTCACGGGCGCCATGTTCGACATCCTCGTCGAGCTCGAGAAGCACTACCGGAGCGAGCCCGCGACCAGCCCCCGAGAGGCGTTCTGGTATGCCACGGACCGCATGCAGCGCACTGCCATCCAGCCGCTCGATCTCCTCCCTCCCGTCGACGTGACGTTCCGGGACTACGCTCTCGCCGTCTGCCGGTCGCAGCAGCTCTCCGACCCGATCGACCCCGAGGGCTACTACGGCATGCTGATCAAGGTTTTCCGAAACCGAGAAATCCTCTCCGAGGAGGACGAGCTGCGACTGACCCAGCCGCAGTATCTCCACGAGCGCCTGTATCTCTGCGTCTCCCCCAACATCGGCGAGATCTCACGTTCGCGCGCCGCCGCGTACCGCTTCCTGGATGACAACCGCCAGGAGCTCCTCATCCCTGCCAGCCAGGATTTCTTCATCGCGGATCTCTACGACGCCAACAAATGCGGCCGCCAGCGGGCCCGGCTGCCCCGGCAGGTCATCCTCGAATACGTCTGGCGGGAGGATGTCCTCCTCGAGGGCGAGCGGTTCAGCCGGTTCGACGGGAGCTGGACCTCCATGCTCTGTGGCGGAACCCTCGTGTTCGACGACAACGGCCGCGTCCTCACCTGGGCGATGAAGCCCGGTTCCCTCCCATACGGGGGCAAGCGGGTCCGGACCGGTGACGTCGCCGAGCGTTGGGAGTCCGCGGTCGCCGAGGGGACCGCGCGCAAGGACGAGATGCTCGACAACCTGGCCGCCCAGATCGCCGCCGGACGGGTCGGAGCCGTGGCCGGCTCCGCCAAGGGGCTGCTGGGCGCGGTCCCCCCGTTGATCGCGGAAGGGGAGGAGGACCAGATCCGGTTCCGCTTGTCACCCCACCTGCACCTGTCTCATGACGAAGAAGACTATCCGGGAGCACGGCCATGGGAAATCATCTCCTGATCCGGGCCTACCGCGTCGGCTGCGGAGACTGCGTCTACGTCCGCATCCCGCAGGGGAAGGACGGATTCCACATCCTCATCGACTGCGGCAAGAAGGGCGGCGTGGAGCTGCTCGAGAAAGCCATCAAGCATCTCGAGGCCACGATGCTGCCCGACGGAGACGCGCCGGGCAAGAAGCGCCTCGACCTGATCGTCGCCACGCACCGGCACGAGGACCACATCAAGGGATTCGACAAGGAGTGGTTCAAGAACATCCAGGTCAAGAACATCTGGCTCAGCGCGGTGATGGATCCTGAGCACCCGCAGGCCGGGAAGGTGCACAAGCTCCACGCCTTGGCCGGCGCGCACATGCGCCGGCTCATGGACAGCGGCAGGGCCTTGAGCCCGCAAGTCGAGATCCTGGCTTCCGCCTACGGCGTCAGCAACAACGCGGCCGACGACTTCCTGATGAAAACACTGCCGGAAGCCAACGAGATCGAGCCGAAGTTCGTCCACGCCGGAATGACGCCCGAGCAGCTCGGCCTCGACATCGAGGGCGCAACGATCCGCGTTCTCGCTCCCGAACAGGACATCGATCACTTCTACCTCGGCGAAGAGACAGACACCAGCCTCAAGGGCCTTCAGGCCGTCAGCTCTTCCGCCCGGCCCCGGGAAGAGCGTTCGGCAGGCCCCGCTCCGGCTCCGAAGAACATCAGCGCCGGCGACTTTCGCCTGTTGCAATCCGGCATGCTTTCAAACGGCCTCGCGTTCGCGGCCAAGGACACCAAGATCCAGAACAACATGAGCGTCGTGCTCCTGATCGAATGGAAGAAGCGGAGGCTGCTGTTCGTCGGCGACGCCGAGTGGGAACGCGAATTCGGGTTGAACAAGGACAACGGCAGTTGGAACGTGATGTGGCACAAGTACCGCGAGACCCACCTCAAGGACGCGGTCGACTTCCTGAAGATCGGCCACCACGGGAGCATCAACGCCACGCCGCCGGCCGCCGAGCTGAAGCCGGAGCCCAAGAAGGGTGCGGTCGACCTCGGCGATGCGAGCATCTACAAGATGCTCGATACGCTGTTGCCGGTCCCCAAGCCGGGAAAGAAGCCGACGGCGCAGGCGGTCGTCTCCACCGAACGGGAGTTCTACAATCCGATTCCCGAGTGCGCGGTGCTGGTCGACCTCGCCCGCCGGGTGAGCAACACGAGAAACTACGGCGCTGAGCTCAAGAAGAAGAACAAGGACCCCCAAGGCATCTGGATCTCGACCAAGGCGAAGAAGAACAAGTTCTTCGAGACCTACGAGAAAGAATTCCTCGACAAGCCCCAACCGCTGCGCACCGACCTGGAGTTCGAGCTCAGCGGAGTCGAATTCGTCGACGTTCAGATTCCGCCGGGCACGTAGGATCCTGATGCCCATGTTGCACCTCGCGGTGAATCTGGAATTCCCCGCAAATCCTAGAGTCTCCCCGCTAGGCAGGCAAGGGGCTCAGGTCGTTTGGGTGCTGTTTGTAGGTATCATGTGGTCCATGGACGTAACGCTCTCCATCGACGACCGGACCCTGGCCCGGGCGCGGCAACTCGCCCTACGGCGCGGGGTGTCCCTCGAGGAGATGATCCGGAATTATTTGGAGAACCTGACCGCCAGCGATCCCGCCCAAGACGCTGAGGAACTACCCGAGGCTCAGGCATCCGAGACCGCGAAACAAGCCGCCCTCCAGCGACTCGAGCGGGGGGCGAACCGCATTCTCGAGCTTGCTGGCACAGGGCTGTGGGAAGGAGATCTTTCCGAGATGAGGGCGCAGACAATCCGGGCGGTCGCCCTTCGGAATGCCGGGCGACGTGTGGACGAAGCTCCTTGATGGAGCCGGGCGAGGTCTACATCGCCGACTTCTGAGGGGGCAAAGATCTTCTTCGGCGAGCCCTGACTGCTTGAGGAGAGTCGCCAGCAGGCCGCGCCCGAGATCTCTACCCGCATGGACAGGGACGGTGACGCTGCTCCGGCCCTTCTTGCTCCAGGTTTGGTGGCTTCCGCGCGTACGGACGAGTTGCCAGCCGTTGCGGGCGAGCGCCCGGCAGAATTCGGCCCCTGTGACGCTTTTCACTCAGTGGTAATCTCGAGCAGGCTGATCTGGACGGAATGGGTATCCAGGTCCAGGTGGGAGGCGACTGCTTCGGCGAGGTTGTGGTAAATCTCGTCGAGCGAGACCCCTTGCGTGAAGCAGCCGGGGAGGTCGGGGACTTCCGCCCAGTATCCTCCTTCCTTCTCCGGGTGTACCAAGGCCCGGTAGCTGACAGGGATGCGGGCGGGCATGGACGAGGGGCTGCTCATCTTCATCAGTATAACCCGCCCTTATCGAGCCGTGAGCTTGGCCAATACGGACATGACAACACCAAGGAGTCATCCATGACCTCTCGTTTCTCACGCGTGCGAGCCCTCGCGGGTAGCGCTCTTCTCCTGCTCATGACCTTCCTGGCCGCCCCGGCAGCCCAGGCGGCGGTCTCGGACGACGAGATCGCCCGCTACGCGGACCAGCTTTTTTCTCAGGCCTTTCCGGCGGGCGAGCCAGGGGCCGCGGTGCTGGTCGCCAAGGACGGCAAAGTCCTGCTCCGCAAGGGGTACGGGATGGCCAACCTCGAGCTCGGCGTGCCGATCCAGCCCGACATGGTGTTCAAGATTGCCTCGGTCACGAAACAGTTCACCGCGACGGCAATCCTGATGCTCCAGGAGCGCGGCAAGCTGTCCGTGGACGATGAGATCACGAAGTACCTGCCCGACTATCCCACCCACGGCCAGAAGATCACCATCCACCACCTGCTGACCCACACCTCGGGCATCCCCAGCTACACCAGCATGCCGGAGTGGGTGCCGCGCTGGCGCGAGGACATGACGGTCCAGCAGGCCATCGACATGTTCAAGGGCAAGCCCCTGGACTTCAACCCGGGGGAGAAGCAGTCCTACAGCAACTCGGGCTATACCCTCCTCGGCGCCATCATCGAGAAGGCCTCGGGGAAGAGCTACGAGGACTTCGTCGAGCAGGAGATCTTCGCCCCCCTGGGCATGAAGCGGTCCCGCTACGGGCATGACACCGAGCTCGTGCCGGGCCGGGTGACCGGCTATGACAGGACGGAGGAGGGCTACAGGCTCGCCCCATACCTCAGCATGACCCAGCCGTACTCGGCAGGCTCCCTGATGTCCACGGTGGACGACCTCGCTCTCTGGGCCGAGGCCCTGTCCAGTGGAAAGCTGATCAGGAAGGAGTCGCTGGAGCGGATGACCACGCCGGCGAAGCTGACCACGGGGAAGCCCAACAACTACGCCTACGGCCTGGCGATCTGGGAGGAGGACGGTGCGCGGATCGTCGAGCACGACGGCGGCATCCCCGGATTCTTCTCCGACCTGCTGAGCATCCCCGACGGGCGCCTGGTCGTGGTCGTCCTCTCGAACAAGCCGCCGCCGACGGTGCCGCCGGCGGTGCTGTCCTTCCGGGTCGCGATGAAGGCACTGGGCAAGCCGGTCGAGGAGCGCAAGGCCATGGAACTCGACCCGGCCACGCTCGACGAGTACGTGGGCGTCTACCGCTTCGACGAGACGCTCGCCCGGATGATCTACCGCGAGGGGAACAGGCTCGTCGCCCAGCGCACCGGCGGCGACAGGCAAGAGATCTTGGCGATGTCCCGCGACGAGTTCTTCTACCCGGGACTGGACTCCCGCATCCGCTTCCGGCGGGACGCCCAGGGGAAGATCACCGGGATGGATTTCTTCCAGCTCTTCGGGCCGGCCGTGCCCGCGGTGAAGACGGACGAGCCGCTCCCGGCCGAGCGCCAGGTGATCCAGGTGGACCCGAGCCTCTATGACGGATACGCCGGTGTCTACGAGCTGGCGCCCGGGTTCCTCCTGACGATCACCCGGGAGGGGGACCATCTCATGACCCAGGCCACGGGCCAGCCCAAGTTCGAGATCTTCCCCGAGTCGGAGACCCGGTTCTTCCTGAAGGTGGTGGACGCCCAGCTCGAGTTCCAGCGCGGACCGGACGGCAAGGCGACCGGGGTCACGCTGTACCAGGGCGGGCGGGTGGTTCCGGGGAAGAGGGTCCAGTAAAGCGCAAAGGCGCGGCCGAAGCCGCGCCTTGGAACGCCCGAAGGAGCCTGGGACGAGCGCGCTGTCAGCTCACGGAGGGGTCAGGCCGAAGTGCTCGTAATTCTTGGCGATGTACTCTTTCCACTTGTCCGGAGTCTCTTCCAGCGTGTAGATCGCCTCGACAGGGCAGGCGTCGATGCACAGCCCGCAGTCGATGCACTCCTCGGGGTGGATGTAGAGCATCTCCCAATCCTCATCCTTCCCGTAGATGCAATCCACCGGGCATACGTCAACGCAGGCGGTGTCCTTCACGCCGACGCAGGGTTCGCAGATGATGTGGGTCATACCGGGGGCCCCTCCTGTGGCCGGGTTCTGTTCAAGCTGCGGCATTATACCCAACCCGCGGCACGGCTCAACCCGGGGTTATCTCTCTTCCTGGCTCTCTTCCTGGGCAATCGCGCGCTCGAAGGCTTCGATCGTGGCGTTGATCTCGTCGTCGCCGTGGGCCGTGGAGAGGAACAGCGCCTCGTAAGCGGAGGGGGGGAGGTGAACCCCTTGGGCAAGAAGCCGGTGGAAGACCCGCGTAAAGCGCTGGCGGTCGGTGCGGTTGACATCCTCCAGGTTCGTCACCGGAGCGTCCGTGAAGAAGAGGCCGAGCATCGATCCCTGGCGCTGGACCCGCACCGGGATGCCGTGACAGCGGGCCGCCTCTTCGATCCCGGACTGCAGGCGGGCGCCGATCCGCTCCAGCAACTCATAGGGGCAGTCCACGTCTACCGACAGCTCGGAGAGGGCGGCGCGCCCGGCAGCCACGGCCAGGGGATTGCCGGAGAGCGTCCCGGCCTGGTAGACGGGACCGGCGGGCGCGATCATCTTCATGAGCTCCCGCTTGCCCGCGTAGGCAGCCAGGGGAAGCCCGCCGCCGATGACCTTGCCCAGGGTGGTGAGGTCGGGCGTGAAGTCGAGCAGGTTCTGGGCGCCGCCCCAGGCCACCCGGAAGCCGGTCATGACCTCGTCGAAGATGAGGACGGAGCCGTGGCGGTCGCACAGGCTCCGGAGGCCCTGCAGGAACCCGGGCTCGGGCGGCACCAGGCTCATGTTGCCCCCGATGGGCTCTACGATGATGGCAGCAATTCCAGGGCTGTCCCTGAAGAGCTTTTCGACCGCGGCGAGGTCGTTGTAGGGGGCAACCAGAGTGTCGGAGGTGACGGCCGCGGGCACGCCCGGGGAGGAGGGGACGCCGATCGTAGCCGCGCCCGAGCCGGCCGCGACCAGGAACGGGTCGGCATGGCCGTGGTAGCACCCTTCGAACTTGACGACCTGGTTGCGTCCGGTGGCGGCGCGGGCCAGGCGCAGGGCCGACATGGTGGCCTCGGTGCCCGAGTTGACCAGCCGCACCATCTCCACCGAAGGGAGGGCCGAGGCGATCATCTCGGCGAGCTCGACCTCAGGAAGAGTCGGTGCCCCGAACGCGGTGCCGCGCCCCAGGGCCTCCTGGATCGCGGCCACGATCGAGGGATGCCGGTGCCCCAGGATGTGCGGTCCATAGCCGCCGATGTAGTCGATGTACCGGCGGCCGTCCTCGCCTTCGAGCCAGGCCCCCTGGGCGGAGCGGACGAACACCGGCTCGCCTCCGACCCCGCGGAACGCCCGGACCGGGGAGTTGACCCCGCCGGGGAGGATTCTTTCGGCTCTTTCGAGGAGGCTCACTCCACCCACCCCGCCGCCAGGAGCCGGGCCGCGTCGCGGGCCGCGTAGGTCATGATCAGGTCGGCCCCGGCCCTGCGGATGGCGATCAGCGACTCCATCATCACCCGGTCGTAGTCGATCCAGCCGCGCTCGGCCGCGGCTTTGATCATGGAGTACTCGCCGCTCACGTGATAGGCGGCGAGCGGCAGGTCGAACCGCCAGCGGAGCTGCACCAGGATGTCCAAGTAGGGCAGGGCGGGCTTCACCATGAGCATGTCGGCCCCTTCCTCGATGTCCAGCTCGGCCTCTCTCATGGCTTCCCGGCCGTTCGCGGGGTCCATCTGGTAGGACCTCCGGTCGCCAAAGGAAGGGGCGGACTCGGCGGCTTCGCGGAACGGGCCGTAGAAGCCGCTGGCGAACTTGACCGCGTAGGAGAGGATCGGGGTGTCCGCGAAGCCTCCGGAGTCCAGCGCCTGGCGGACGGCGCCGATTCGGCCGTCCATCATGTCCGAGGGGGCGATGACGTCCGCGCCCGCTTCGGCGAGCGAGACCGACTGCCGCGCCAGGTTCTCCAGCGTGGCATCGTTGTCCACCGTCTCGCCCTTGAGCACGCCGCAGTGTCCATGGCTGGTGTACTCGCAGAAGCAGACGTCCGCGATCTTGACCAGGCCGGGCACCTCGGAGGAGAGGGCGCGGAGGGCGCGCTGGACGATGCCGTCCGGGGACCAGGCGGAGCTGCCCACCGGGTCCTTGTGCTCGGGGATGCCGAACAAGAGGACCGAGCGGACCCCCTCGGCGAAAGCGTCCCGGGCGGTCTCCACGATGCGGTCCACCGACTGCTGGGCCACTCCGGGCATGGAGCCCACGGGCTTCTCGACCCCCTCGCCCGGACAGACGAAGAGGGGAAGGACGAGGTTGTCCGGGGAGAGCCGCGTCTCTCTCACCAGGCGGCGCAGGGTCGGCGTGCGGCGGAAACGGCGGAGTCGGGTCTCGGGGAAGGACATGACGGGACGGTTTTATCGTGCACGAGGGTGGGAAGGCAATGCCCGGCCACAAACAAACCAGGTTACTCGCCGGCGGGACGCCGGCGCTCCCAGTGTAGAATTAGCCGCACTGCGGCACCAACATTGCACGGAGCCCTCCACGCCATGAGCATCCTCAAACCTCTTCTGCGCCGCCAGCTCGTCGTTGTGACGGGTAAGGGCGGCGTGGGCAAGACCACGATCTCGGCCACCCTGGGCCGGGCGCTCGCCTCGGCCGGACGCCGGACCCTCGTCGTGGAGGTCGATCCCCGCGAGAACCTCCACCAGATGTTCGCCCTGCCCCCGTCCGGGGGGGCCATCGTGGAGGCCGGACCCCGCCTGTGGGTGCAGAACCTCAAGCCCCGCCAGGTGCTGGACGAGATCGTCCGCGAGCGCATGCCGTTGGAGATGCTCACCCGCCGGGTCCTCGAAAGCTCGATCTACCAGCACTTCTCGGCCGCGGCCCCGGGCTTGAAGGAGGTCGCGATCCTCGGCCATGCCTGGCGCCTCCTCAATGGGCTGGGCGGAATGGGCACGCCCGGGCTGGATACGATCGTCCTCGACGCTCCGGCCACGGGCCACGGGATCAGCCTGCTCTCCGCGCCGCTGCTGGTCGCCGAGGTCATGCAGCGCGGACCGTTCGCCGAGATGGCAAGCGAGCTGGCGAGGTTCGTCTCCAACCCGGAGCGCTGCGGCATCGTGGTGGTCACCCACGCGGAGGAGATGCCGGTCCAGGAGGCCCTGGAGCTGCGCCAGAGCCTGCGCGAGCGGGTCCAGCGCGATCCCGAGGCCCTGATCGTCAACGGCCTGTACCCTCCAGCTCCTGCCTCCCCGGCGGACACCCCCGAGAATGCGCTCGTCTCCCTCTGGCGCAAGCGCCGGAAGCTGAACGAGGAGGAGATGTCCCGTCTGACCGCCCAATGGGAAGGACCGCGAGCCGAGCTCCCCCTGCTCGCCATGGACCGGGGACCGCACCTGATCAAGGCGCTCCAGACCTGCCTGGAGCCGGGGAGGGAAGCTTGGAGCTGATCTCGGAGCGGCACCCTCTCGTGGTGGTCGTGGGCTCGGGCGGCGTGGGCAAGACCACGCTGGCCGCGTCCATGGGCGTGCTCTCGGCGCGGGCAGGCCGCGACACCCTGGTGATGACGTTCGACCCGTCCCTCCGCCTGAAGGATGCCCTGGGAGTGGGGGAGGAGGCCAAGAACCAGGAGATCCCCGTCCCCCTCGATGCGCCGGGCAAGCTTCACGCGAGCCTTCTCGACGCCCGCCAGACCTTCGACCGGCTGATCCAGCGCTATGCCCCGGAGGAGGAGGCTGGCCGCCGCATCCTGGAGAACCGCTTCTATCAGCAGCTCTCCGGGACGCTCTCCGGCATCCTGGAGTACATGGCGGTCGAGCGCCTCTTCGAGGTCGAGGCCGAGGGCCGGTACTCCCAGGTGATCCTCGACACGCCGCCCACGAGACAGGCCCTGGACTTCCTGGAGGCGCCGTCGCGGATCATCGGCTTTCTGGAGAGCGGCGCGATCCGGGTGGCGCTCAAGCCCTGGTTCGACGAGGACGGGCGGCTCAAGGCCGCGAGCCGCTTCGGACCGCTGGGCCGGCAGGCCGAGCGCTTTCTGGACGACGTGGTCGGCCTGGACCTGCTGCGCGACATGGCGGAGTTCTTCCAGGCCTTCGCGCCGCTCTACGAGGGGTTTCGGGAGCGCGCCCAGGCCGTGGAGCAGCTCCTGCGCTCACCCAGGACGCGCTTCGTCCTGGTGTCAGGACCGGGCGAAGAGCGGATCCCGGACACCCTGTTCTTCGCCCGCAGGCTGGAGCAGGCGGGCTTTCATCTCGGCCCCATTGTGGTGAACCGCGTGCACCCGCACTACCTGGTGGAGAACGCTCCGCCTCCGAGCGGGGACGTCTGCCGTCCGACGGGCTGGGAGCTGCTGTCCTGGCTGGGGGAGCGCGACCGCCGCGGCCTGGTCGAGCTGGCGAAGCTGCTCAACCGCGAGCAGCCGCTGATCGACATCCCCCTCCTGCCCGAGGAGCCCACGGACTTGGCGTCCCTGGAGAGACTGGGGAGGACGGTCGAGGAGCGGCTCGCAGGTTGGACGCGGTACGTCAGCCGGACGTCGTGAGCTCGGCGCGGAGCTGGCTGCGCAGCGCCTCCAGATCCGCGAGCGACCTCTTCGGCGGCCGGATCTTGGCGGACGCCTGGGGACAGTGGCCCCCTGGCTTGTTGCTCTTCTGCTGACACTGGGGCGCGTTCGCCGTCTGGGTGCAGCCGCACGGACCGGGGGGCGGACCTCCCGGCATGCACTCGACAGCTACGTCCATCACCAGATCTCTGAACCCAAGACCCATCCCGGCCTCCTCGACAAGGCTCCGCTGAGCCTCGCCAACGCAGTGCATAAAATCTGATCTCTGGGTGGATTCTATCACTCCAGGTCCAGCATCACGATGTCCCCCTCGCTCTGCTGGCGCACGAGGTACAGCAGCCCTCGCGCGGGATCGAGATCCATGTCCACGAAGTAGGAGTTCGCCTCAGGCGCGAGCACTTCCTGCCGCTCCCGCGTGGCGAGGTCCACGGCTGCGACCTTCCAGCCCTGGTCGAGGAAGAGGATCTTCTTTCCGTCCGGCATCCAGATCGGGCGCCATCCCGAATCCGTCAGCCTCTCGTAGCGGCGGGCCGCGAGCGAGTAGAGGTAGATCCCCGGCTTGCCGTTCACGGTGCCGGCCAGGCGCCGGCTGTCGGGCGACCAGGACGACGCGACGAAGGGTGCTCCGTCCACGGGCGGGAGGGGCTCGGGGCTCTGGTTCCCGCGGGCGAGCGCTGCTCCGGAGAGACCGAGGACACAGGCGAGCCAGCGCCCGTCCGGCGACGGGATCGGGTTGAGAAGGGGTTTTTGATGACTCACGCCGAGGGCCCGCGGTGCGCTGCCGTCGGGTCTGGCTGTCCACAACCCGTAGCGGCCGCCCCGGTTCGAAGAGAAAACGATCCTGCCGTCACGCAGCCAGCTCGGAGCGCGGTCGCGGTGCTCGTCGCGGGTCAGTTGTACCAGGCTCCCGCTCCCGTCCGTGGGCACGAGGAAGAGGTCCTCCTGCTTTTTGTCGTTCACGTCGTCCGCGAGCACGACCCTGTCGCCAGCCGGGGAGACCCGGGCGTGCAGGAGGCCCGTGGTGATCCCGGTGAGGGTTTTCAGGGGACCGGAGACGGCGAGGCGGTCATCCAGCTCCGCCCGCTCGAGCCGGGTGACGGTCTCGGAAGTCGCATAGAGCAGCTGCCGGCCATCCGCGGAAAGACTCAGGAAGCCAGCCCAGCGCGAGCGTGCCTTGAGCGGCTGCGGATCGCCGAGGGTGAGCCCGGTGGTCTCGTCGATCTCGACCCGCCAGGGGGTCATGGCGCCGTCGCGGTCGCTGACGAAGTAGAGGTAGCCGTCGGACGACCAGACAGGGTTCCAGTCGACGGCTCTGCTCAGGCTCACCGGCACGGGCCTGCCGCCGCCCGCAGGGATGGTCCAGAGCACGCGCCTCCCGTCCTTGGGCAGGACGCTCCAGTAGGCGATCCGCTGCCCGTTCGGAGACCAGCTCGGCTGCACGGCGTCGTGATCGAAGACGCGCCGCTTGCTCCCGGTCGCAACGTCGACCCGCCAGATGAGGCTGGCGCGTTCCCGGATGTTGGGGTCCGCGATGCCCTCCGTGGCCACGAGGAGCTCTCTACCGTCCGGCGACCAGGCCGGGGAGTAGCCGAAGTCGGTGAGGCGGCTCGCCGGTCCCCCGGCACCGCCATTCAGATCCATCAGGAAGATGCCGCCGCCGTCCGTCCGCTCGGACCGGAAGGCGATCCGCAATCCGTCCGGCGAGAAGGCAGGGTGCGTGTCATCGCCCGGGAAGTCATCGGTCAGGTTGGCGGGGAGACCGCCGTCGAGGTCTTGGAGGAAGAGGTCGTAGTCCGAGCCGTCCCACTTGGCGTAGACGAAGCGCTGGCCGTCCGGAGCCAGGCTCGGGTACCACTCGCCTCCGGTCTGGTTGGTGAGCTGCCGGATGGTGGAGGGCACGAGTCCGATCCCTCCCTGCGAGCTGTCACCCGGCTCCACGAGCCTGCTGACGGCCATGCCAAGCCCCAGGACGATCACGAGCCCCGCGGCCAGCCGGGCGCTCCGGAAGCGGCGGCCGGTTCCTTCGCCGTCCAGATCAGCAAGAAGGCTCTCCGCGTCCGGGTAGCGGGTCTTGGGGTTCTTCATCAGGAGCCGGGCCACGATCTTTTCCAGTCTCGCCGGAACACCGTGGCGGAGCCGGGAGATCGGCTCGGGCACGCCGTACTGGATCGCCTGGAGGACCAGGACCGGATTCGTCCCCCGGAACGGGCGGCGGCCGGTGACCATCTCGTAGAGCACGACCCCGAGAGACCAGAGGTCGGCGCGGTGATCCACGCGGCCGCTCCGCGACTGCTCGGGAGCCATGTAGGCCGGGGTGCCGATCCGGTGCTCGGTGCCGGTAAGGTCGGCCGCGCCGGCCAGCTTGGCGATGCCGAAGTCGAGGATCTTCACCACTTCCTCGGTGGTGACCATCAGGTTCTCCGGCTTGATGTCCCGGTGGACGATCCCCTGGCGGTGCGCCTTGGCGAGCCCGCGGGCAATCTGGCGGGCGAAGTCGAGGGCCTCCTCCACGGGCAGGGGGCCGCGCGCGAGGCGGCGGCGGAGGGTCTCGCCCTCGTACCAGGGCATGGAGATATAGAGCCGCTGGTCCTCGGTCTCCCCGACGTCGTAGATCGTGCAGATGTTCTGGTGGTCGAGGGCCGAGGCGGCCCGCGCCTCTTGGAGGAAGCGCGCCTTGGCCACGGGGTCGTTCGTGAGCCGGTAGGGGAGGACCTTCAGGGCGACGGTGCGCTGGAGGCGGGTGTCCTCGGCTTTGAAGACAATCCCCATGCCGCCGCCCGCGAGCGCCTCAAGGATGCGGTAGTGCGCCGGAGGCTGGAAGCTGGCGCTCTCCGCCGGCCAGTCCGGCGGAGACACCGGTTCCCTCTCCGTCGGCACCTGCGTGGTGGAGAGGTTCTCGTGCGACGTGCTCTCGTCAGGGAGTCCCATTCGCTTGTCCAGTGATGCTACCCAATTATACGCCTATGGAATCTCGCCCCCCGCCCGCCCGGTTGAACTCTTTGCCGCGGCGCGTCAATCTTCCCCTTGACGCCCTATGCCGCACCGCGGTATATTCTCAGTCGGAACGCGGCAGTCCTTTTGCAGCCATCTGCACTGGGACTACATGCGAGGAGGCACCATGATCCGGCTCATCAAACGGTACGAAAGCCGCAAGCTCTACGACACCGAGGAAAGCCGCTATGTCTCGCTCGACGAGATCTCCGGCTGGATCCGGCAGGGACAGGAGGTCAAGGTGGTCGACAACGCCACCGGCACCGACGTCACCTCCCAGACCCTGACCCAGATCATCCTCGACGAGGGGCGGCGCGGCACGTCGTCCCTGCCCAGCGAGCTGCTGCACGACCTCGTCCGCATGGGCGAGCGCGCCGTGAGCTCCGGTTTCGAGCAGGTCTCCCAGGGTGTCGACCGGCTGGTCCAGGCGTCCATCGACCGGCTGGCTCCGGTGCGCCGGGTGCGCGAAGAGATGTCCAGCCTGCGGGCGCGGCTCGACCAGCTCGAGTCTTCTCTGGCCGAGCTCGAGAGAGATCAGACAGTTCCCGGCACGGGAAGCACCGCGGGAGCTCCCAATATTGTCACTACCGTCCCTGTGGGGCGGGAGGAGAAGGTCGGATGATCGAGGCACAGACTTCCACCACCGTCGGCATCCTCGGGCGCGAGCTCCTGAACGCCGGCCGCAACATCCTGCGCGCCGGCATCGGCGCCATCGCCGAGATGGACGATGCCAGCATCCGCCTGTTCGACCGCCTGGTCGAGCGGGGCCGGCCCCTCGACGAGCGCCAGCGCAAGACCGTCGAGGCTTTCACCGACCGCGCCAACGGCGCCATGCGCGAAGCTGGCAAGCTGTTCCAGGACACGGTCGAGTATGAGAGCCGGCAGGTCCTGAAGAAGATGGGCATTCTCACGCGCGACGACCTCAAGGTCCTGTCCGCGCGCCTGGAGATCCTGTCCCGTCAGATCGACGAATACGCGGCGGCCCGCGCGGTCGCCGAACCGTCCCTCATCATCACTCCGGACGAAGCGAGGTAAAAGCCATGAACGACGCGACGAAGAACCTGCAGGACGAGCTGAGGGATTCCGCCCACCGCATCTGGCTGGCCGGCCTGGGAGCCCTGGCGGCGGCCGGGGAGGAGGGCACCAAGGTGTTCGACCGCCTCGTCGACCGGGGCCGCGAGTACGAGACCCGCGGCCGGGACGAGGCCCGCAAGCAGTACGAGGGCGCCAAGACCTCGGCCGAGGACGTCTGGAGCACCTGGGGCGACAAGCTGGACGAGTCCGTGACCCGGGCCCTCCACCGGATGGGCGTGCCCAGCCGCGACGAGATCCGCAACCTCACGCAGCGGGTCGAGGAGCTCAACGCCAAGGTCGAGATGCTCAAGCCGCGGGTGACCCCGGCGAGCCCCGTGACGAGCTCAGTGGTACCTGGGGAGAGCGCCGGCACGATCGTCACCGCGGCCGGCGAGCCCGTCAACGACCCGGCGAAGATCATCGCCTGAGGAGCGGCTTCAAGGCGAAGGAGCGTCCATGCCCATCACTGTCAGCCCGGCGAGCACCGGCAACCCGTCTCCGAGGATCGGGCTGGCTCTCGCCGGCGGAGGACCGGAGGGCGCCATCTACGAGATCGGCGTCCTCCGCGCCCTCGACGAGGCACTCGAAGGCGTCGACTTCACCAACCTCCACATCTACGTGGGGGTGAGCTCCGGCGCCTTCATCAACGCCAACCTCGCCAACAACATCACGACGGCGCAGATGTGCCGCGCCATCGTCTCCCAGGAGCCGGGCGAGCACCCGTTCGTCCCGGAGACCTTCCTGACTCCCGCGATGGCGGAGCTCCGGAAGCGTGGCCGTATGATCCCGAAGCTGCTCGCCGACGGTCTGCGGGACTATGTGTCCCACTTCCGCCAGCGGACCCTCTTCGACGCTCTGTTCCGCCTGTCGCGCGCCCTTCCCGTGGCGGTGTTCGACAACGCGCCGATCCGCGAGTACCTGGAAAAGATCTACAACATGAAGGGGAGGACAAACGACTTCCGCCTCCTCGGCAAGCGCATGGTGGTGGTGGCCGCCGACCTCGACTCGGGCCAGGCGGTGCGCTTCGGCGAGCCGGGGCTCGATCACGTCCCGATCTCCCAGGCCGTCCAGGCCAGCGGCGCTCTCCCGGGCCTCTACCCGCCGGTGGAGATCGGCGGCCGGTTCTACGTGGACGGCATCCTGCTCAAGACCCTGCACGCCTCGGTCGCCCTGGAGGCCGGGGCCGACCTGGTGCTCTGCATCAACCCGATCGTCCCGGTGGACACGGTGCGCGCCGTGGAGGCCGGGATCATGCGTCGGGGCAACCTCCTGAACCGCGGGCTGGTTACCGTGCTGTCCCAGACCTTCCGGACCGTAATCCACTCGCGCCTCGAGATCGGCATGGCCGCCTACGAGGCCAAGTTCAAGGATGCGGACGTGGTGCTCATCCAGCCGGAGCGGGACGACTACCTGATGTTCTTCACGAACATCTTCGGCTTCGCAGAGCGCCGGACCGTGGTCGAGCACGCCTACGCCTCGACCCGCCGCTATCTGCTCCAGAACTTCGACCGGCTGGAGCCGGTCTTCGCCCGCCACGGGATCACCCTGCGGCGGGACGTGCTGGTGCAGGAGCGCGAGCTCTGGACCAGGGTGTGGGAGGGGCGGCGCAACACCCTGGAGCCCCAGCCCCGGGAGCGCCCGTCCCGCCACGACACCGTCCGCCAGCTCGACGACGTTCTCTCCCGGCTGGAGAGGCTGGTGGAGGAGCGGATGGTGGGGGCGAGCCCGCCCATCCAGTGATGCACCCTGGCAGAGTCGCTGTGCCCCAAGGCGCGGCGCTCGCGTGCTTTGGCACGGCTCTCGTGCCCCAGGGCACAGCCGCCGTACACCTTGGCACAGCCGCTCTGCACCCTGGCACAGGAGCCGTGCCCCATGGCACAGCCGCGGTGTCCTCTGGCACGGGTGCTCTGCACGGTGGCACGGGCGCCGTGTACCCTGGCATGAGCGTCGTGCCCTGGTGCAATGGGCTTGCGCTAACCCGGGAAGCGCTTGGCGAGGGCTCCTGACGCGTAAAGCACCAGGGAGCAGCCGACCGGGAACATCACCTCGTTGATCGCCCTGGAGACGATTCCGACCAGGGGCACCTCGGTGGCGGAGGCGCGCACCGTCACGGCCACGATGGCGAGACCGAATGTCAGTCCGAAGGCCAGCCCGGCCCCGGCATGGGCCTTGAGACCAAAGGCGCGCTTGCCGATCCAGCCGAGGACGAAGCCGAAGAGCGCGTACTGCGCGGCCTTGAGCCCGCCGACCAGGAAGACCAGCCCGGGCGCCATGGCGGCGCCGGTCACACCGAGCGCGCCGCTGACTCCCTTGTGCACGGCGCGGGCGGCGGCGAAGCCGGCCGGAGCGGAGACCAGGCCGAGCAGGCCCATGACCCCCTCCCGCGCCTTGCTCGCCGTAGTGCCGAAGGCGAGCCCGACGCAGACGATGAAGGACCACGAGATCTTATGGGCGAGGTCCGAGATAAACGGCTTCGGGCTGTCCCCGGCCGTGCCGGTGAAGGCGGCCAGCACCAGGAGCAGGATCTCCAGCGCGAGCCCCAGGCCGATGGACAGCCAGGCCACGCGCAGGATCGTGGGGAAGAGGGCGTTCGCACCGGCGGCGGGCTTCGCCGCAGGCGGATCCATGACGGACTGCGTCTGCTCCAGTTGAGTCATAAGCTCCTCCCCGTTCGAATCGGACGACGGGGAGGATTCTAACGCCTACTCGTAGTACCCGCTCACGTCCACGATCAGGTGGACCTCCTGACCCTGGGAGACCACCGCGGCGAAGGCGCCGTCGCCCAGGTGGACGACAGCGTTGTTGTTCCGGATTCTTCCCGGCGCGAAGGAGAGGGTGCTGGCGGCCGGCGGCTCGATGCCGGTCTGGTGGAGAAGGAGGCTGCCGTGGCCGGTCGGGTCCACCGCCGTCACGTTGACCGCGAGGCTCCTGGCGGTCTCCGGGACGCCGCAGAGGCCGGCGATTTCGAAGGTCCGCGAACCCGAGATCTTCCCACCCTCCTGGCGGGTGTCGGCGAGGCGGCAGGGCGTCACGGTGTGGAAGTCGGCGCCGCCGTCCAGCGCCGTCCAGGGCACGGAGTAGAGCTCGAACCCGGTCTCGCCGTCGTTGGCCACGAAGTAGAGCCAGGGGCCGGAGAAGGTGAACCGGATGGGCGTCGAAGGGAGAGGACCCGGAGCGATGTCGGCGATCCGGCGCGTGCCTTCCGGGGTGCCGTCGGTGAGCCAGGGCTCGCGGCCGTGGTCCGGGGTGTGAGCCGAAAAGACCAGGTTCCGTCCTACCGCCTTGAGCTGCTCGGGCAGGGAGGAGCCGGCTCCGGAAACCAGGTCGGCCAGCAGGAACGTACCCAGGGGCGTGCCGTCGGTGACCCACAGCTCGCGGCCGTGAGTGCCGTCATCGGCTACGAAGTAGACCTTATCCCCCACGGCGGTCAGCCAATGGATCTCGGATGAGCGGGAGCCGGGGAGGATGTCCAGGACCTGGAAGGTGCCCGCCTCCGTTCCGTCGCTGACCCAGAGCTCCTCGCCGGTGGCTGGCTCGACAGCCGCGAAGAGGAGCCGGCTGCCGGTCGTCACCCAGAGAAAGGGAGGCCAGGGGCCGTAATTTCTCATAAGGATACCGGAGCCAGGGGTGAAGGTCTCGACCGGATGGGTGCCGGGAATGGTCCCGTCGCTCACCCACAAGCTGCGGCCGGAAACGAGGTCACCGGCAGAAAAGAACATCCGGTTGCCGCTGCGGGTCAGTCGCTCGGGGAAGCCGGACGAGAGGAGCTGGACCGTGCCTTCCGGAGTGCCATCGGTGCGCCAGAGCTCACCCCCGTTCCCGTGGCCGTTGTAGAAGAGGAAGCTTCCCGCCGGCATCAATTCGGTGGCGGACGTTGGGCCGATTTCGACGGTGCCTTCCGGAGTGCCATCGCTCTTCCAGAGCTTCGCACCAGAGGCGTCGTACGACTGGAGGAAGACTCTACCGTTCAGCAGGGTGAGACCCTGGGCAAATCCACCCAGATCCGGATCGGGATCGAGGTCCTTGAGGAGGGTAGTCCCGGCGGCGGGGCCATCCGAGATCCACAGCTCCGGGCCAAAGGATGAGGCTCCCAGGGCGCTGAACAGGACGCTGTTTCCAAGAGCCGTGATCTCCTGGGGATCGGAAGCTCCCGAGCCGGGCGCGACGGGCGCGGTACCGGCTTCGGTGCCGTCGCTCTGCCACAGCTCGAGGCCGGAGGGGCCATCCATGGCTCCGAAGAAGAGCGTGCCGCTCCGGTCGCCCAGCGAGACGCCGAAGAGAGTGTGGAGATGAAAGAACATAGGCAGGAATGCGGACGTCTGGGAGTTGACCTCCTTGAGCCGTTGGGTGCCCGCCGGCGTGCCATCCGAGGTGTACACCTCCACATTTCCGCTTTCCTCAAGGGCTCGAAAGAACCAGCGTCCTCCGGCGACAGTCTCTCTTTCCTCGAAGCCGAACGCAGTGAGCGCATGAGAATCGGCGGTCCCGGGATTCAGATCCGCCAGGCGCACGGTGCCGGCCTCGGTGCCGTCGCTCTTCCAGGGTTCCAGCCCGCTGGTGCCGTCGTCGGCGAAGAAAAACAGGGTCGAGCCGCTCGGCTTGAGAGAGTAAGGTCTGCTGGAACCCGCTCCCGGCTGGATGTCCTTGACCAATACTGTGTTCTCGCCGGTCCCGTCGGTCTTCCAGATCTCCATGCCATGAGTGTCATCCACGGCAAGGAAGTACACCCACGGCCCCGCGACCGTGAGCCCCTGCACACGCGGAGTGCCAAATGGTGGAGGCGGGATCTCCTTTACCTGGACGGTGTTGATCTCGGTGCCGTCTGTCTTCCACAGGTCGCCATCGGAGCTGAAGAGGATCTGTCCGTTGAGCTCTGTCAGGCAACAGGGTCCGGATGCCCAGGTTCCCGGAATGATGTCTTTGACAAGCGTGGTACCCGCTTCCGTGCCGTCACTCACCCAGAGCTCCCTGCCGGTGATTCCGTCGGATGCGACGAAGAACAGCCGGTTCCCCAGAGCCGCAAAGTCGCTGAACCCGGGCAGGCCTATTCCTGAAGGAGAGAGACCGCCCTCGAAGCCGGGGTTGATGTCCTTCACCAGGACGGTCCCCTCAGGGGTGCCGTCCGTTTTCCAGAGCTCGCTGCCGTGGTCGGCATCCTCTCCGTTCAAAAAGACGACACCACCGGCACGGGCGAGCAGAACAGGACGGTGGTTGTTGAGTCCTTCGAAGCTCTTGAGAAGGGTGGTCCCGGCCTCGGTGCCATCGGACCTCCACAGCTCTCGGATTCCAGCGGCGAAAAGGATGGTCCCGTTGAGCTCGAAAAGGTAGTGAGGGTAAGGGCTGACGAGCCCGGGAATCACGTCCTTGACGAGCATGGTACCGGCCTCGGTGCCGTCGCTCCTCCAGAGCTCGTGGCCGTGGGCACCGTCGTCAGCGGAAAAGTAGATCCAGGAGCCTACGACGGTCAGATCCCGGGGAAGCGACGAGCACGCGCCGGGGCAGATGTCACGGACCAGGCTGGTGCCCGCCGCGGTGCCGTCGGACCTCCACAGCTCGTTACCATGGATCCCGTCGGAGACCTGGAAGTAGGCCAGGCCTCCCATCTCCACGAATCCGGTCCGCGAAGACCACTCCCACGTGCCGCCGGTGAGAGTCGTATTGATGTCCCTGACCCTGGCCGGCTCCTGGGCCAGAGCGGTCCCTGTCAGAGCCAGAAAAAGCCCGGCCATCGCCCGCAGACGGTTGCTCATCGGATCCTGCTCCTCCGGATGAACTTCGTTGGACTGAGGTTATTGTATCCCACCATGACGAAGACACCTCTCAAAGACGAAAAGCGCTGGATCGTTCCAGTCCTGGTGGCGCTCGCCTTCACCGCCGCCGGGATCAGCCTGATGCTCACGAGCTACCATCTGACTGAGGGCAAGGAGCCGGGGGCGGTGTTCCGACTGGCCTGCGACGCGGAGGAGGGGGGTTGCGCGAGCGTACTTGCCAGCCCGTGGGCCGTCGGTCCCGGAGGGATACCGACCGCTACCTACGGCGCCGTCTACTTCGGCGCGCTCGGCCTCTGGTACCTGATCGTGGGGAGGCCCCGGGCCCGCGGCCGGTACTGGCATGCCATCCCTCTCGGGCTCAACCTGGCGGGGGCGCTCTTCTCGGCTTTTCTGGTCAGCGTCATGCTCGGCGGCGTCGGAGAGGTCTGCTGGTGGTGCACGCTGACCCACCTGATGAACTTCGCAATGCTCTTCCTGGCCTGGAGGCTCTTCCGGGAGGCCCAGGGTGAGGAGGAGGGCTGGCCGCCCCGCCGCCTCGGCTTCGCCGGGGTCCTGCTGATGATCGCCTGGGCCGTCCTCTGCGTGCAGGGGCTGATGGTCTCCGTAGCACGGAAGTCCGCCCGCGAGGCGAGCGACTACGCCCGCACTTTCTATGAGGACACGGACCTCCAGCGCTATCTCCAGCAGCGCCAGGCCTCGACGGCTGTCCCGATCCGGCCGGACGACCCGGTCCGGGGCAACCCGGCCGCGCCGCACACGGCAGTAGTCTTCAGCGACTTCCAGTGTCCGGCCTGCCGCGGCTTCGCGGAGACCTATGAGAGCCAGATCGCTCCCGCGATGGGGGACCGGGTCAAGGTCGTCTACAAGCACTTCCCGCTGGAGCCGGAGTGCAACGCCCTGTTGCAGCAGACGGTCCACGATCAAGCCTGCGAGGCTGCCGACGCGGCCGAGGCGGCCCGGTCCCTCGGCGGAAGCGACGCCTTCTGGAAGATGCACGACCGGCTCTTCGCGAACCAGGACGGGCTGGATCAGGCGCCCTGGACCCGCATTGCGATGGAAGCCGGTCTGGACCCCGCGCGCCTCTCGGAGCTCGTGGCGAGCCGCGCCTTCCGCGACCGCATCCGGGAGGACACGGAGCTCGGCCGGCGCCTGGACATCCAGTCGACACCCACTGTCTTCCTCGACGGCAGGAAGATGGAGGACTGGCGGCGGCTGGACGTCTGGCAGGCGCTGACCAAGTAGGCCCCCTCTCCCTCACGCAGGTGAGGGAGAGGGATGGGGAGAGGGAGGATGGGATCAATTGCAGGTGTGGATGCAGCTCGCCCAGCCGTTGTTGAAGTCGGTCGGGTCGAGGCAGCGGGTGCTCCCGGACACCGCCGAGCCGCTGCAGCAGGAGGTCTGTCCAAGGGTGTCGTCGACCCCTCCGGAGGGCGCGCAACTGCCCGTAGGCACAGAGCCGCAGACATGGAAGCAACTCGCCCACGTCGTCCCAAAATCCGCCGGGTTGGTGCAGTGTGTGCTGCCGTTCAGGGCAACGCCGCTGCAGCAGCTCGTGGTGGAGAGCGTGTCGTCGATGCCGCCGTCCGGAATGCAGGAGAGCGACGGAGAATAGGTGTTCTGCGAGCACTGGAGGGCCGCCCTGTCGTCGTTCTCCAGCGACCGCGGTCCCGTGGTTCCGGGAGTGTAGAAGGCAAACATTGTCGGGCCTGATCCTAATTCGGTGTGGTGGATGCCGAGCGCGTGCCCGACCTCGTGAGCCGCGACAGACCAGGTGTCGATGTTGGTCCCATTGGTTGACCAGGTCTGAGCGTTGTTGAAGGTGACGTCGGACTCAATGATGATCTGGCCGGGCTGCTGCAGAACCAGCCTGGTGAGGGCGAAGCAGCCGGTGCCTCCGCTGCCTGAGCAACCCTGCCCCGTACCCCAGGAGAGAGAGTTGATGCCGTCCGTGCCAAACCCGGCGGCGGTCCTCCCGCGATAGGTCGGAGTATGGTTGGCGCCAAGCACGAAAGTCCAGACGTTGAGGGCGTTGTAGAGGGACGCATCCTTGCCCGCGCCCTGGCCCGCGACGTTGTGATGCCAGTTGGTGGTCGCGGCGTTCCAGTGAGTGAATCCGCTGGGATTGTTGCACGCGACCGGAGTGCCGCTGGTCTGCCCCCCGCTGTTGAAGTTCTGGATCATCCGGTGCGCATGGGACGGTTCGGCCGAGGCGAACATCGCTGCCACCGCGGCGCAAAGGGTGAACCGGGTCACGGTCTTTACAGGTTTCATCACTTCACCTCCCGGCGTGTACCCTGGCGACCCGCGAATTCGCGGATCGACCCGATCATGTCGTTGAGAAGAAGCCCCTTGGCTCCCCCCGGAGGATCGACGAACCCGAGGGCATCCGGGACCAGGGGATGGCGGTTGGCCTGGCTGATTGCCCGGTAGCCATCCCGGGCCCTCACCACCTCGAACACGCCCTGAGAATGCTCGCGCACGGTGAGCACGCGCTGGACTCCCGGCAGACCATCCTCATTGAGGAACAGCACGTAGGACTTCCCCGGGATCAACTCGGCCCCGCCGACGATCAACTCGGTCAGATCGCCGACCGATCCGCCCAGGATCGTGACCGTGATCTCCGTGTCCCGCGGATCGCCCTTGAGGACCTCGGTCGCCTCAAGGCGCACGTCCGTGAGGATGGAGGTCTGCTCCTCATTCCAATACGAATGAGCCTCACGGACCTCGGCCACGACCACCTTCTCGTTGCCCGCCACCAGGCTCTCGAGCCCGGCACGGACCAGCGTCGTCGCGCTCGACGGCGCCATTGCGCCCGCTGCGATGACCAGGATGAACACACCGCGTAGCCACCTCTTACCTAGTTGCATGACACCTCCTTGGGGCAGATCCGCCCCTGCGGTTAGAGATGGGATCGTCAAGCTCTCACGACCCCTCTAATAGCTAGGTGCGCATATAAGCGAAGTCGGGACAAGTGCGCGGCGCTGCAGGCGCTGCGCAATAGAGAGCTGTGGTAGGGTTTAAGGGCAAAAACCCTGCGCTTCGCGAAGGAGAAGAACATGAAACGGTCTCTCGCGTCCTTGTTCGTCCTGGCTGCAGCTCTGGCCGTCGCCCCGGCTGCACTGGCCACGTGCACCTGCGACAACACCGTCACCGGAACCTCCGGGGATGACTTTCTGACCGGGGGCACGGGGGTGGACTGCATCTCCGGCGGGGACGGCGGCGACCTGATCTACGGGTTCGAATCCGGCGATTGCCTCAATGGAGAGGGAGGCCCCGACGGGGTCTACGGCGGTGTCGGAGACGACGAGCTCTTCGCAGGCTCTTCCGGGACCTTTGACGATTTCGTCGACGGCTGGGAGGGCGCGGATCTGATCGACGGCGGGGACGACAAGGATACCCTCGTTGGGTACTGGGGGAACGACATCATCGTCGGGGGCAACGGGGACGATAGTCTGTACGGCGAGCGTGACAACGACAGCCTCACCGGCGAGGCTGGGACCGACTACGCCGGCGGCAGCAACGGGACCGATTTCTGCGACGCCGAGACCGAGGTGGACTGCGAGATCTGATCCTGCTCTGGCTGCTCGTCCTTCTCCATCTGCTTCCCGCCGAGGCCGTCCCTGCCGCGATTCCGGTGACGGGGACGGTCCTCGCGCCTGACAACCGGCTGGCTGTTGGCGCGCGCGTCGAGCTTCTGCCGATCCTCTCTCTTTCAGCGCCGGTTGTGGCGACCGCGACGGATGCGGCCGGACGCTTCACCCTGCAGGCTCCGGGTCCGGGCATCTGGAAGGTGGTCGTCCGGAGAGCGGGAACCGAACCGGTTCAGTACTCCCCCCTGCCGCTCGTGGAGCCGTTCGAGCTGCCTCCCGGCGGGTGGGTCCCGGTCCCTCCGCCGGCTCGAGCCCAACCTCCTGCCGACCCGCTGGTGCTCTCCGGACGGATCCTCGATGAAAAGGGCCGCAAGCCGATCCCGGGCGCGCTCGTCTGGGCCACGGCGGACCCCGGCGCTTTCGTGCGCACCGATGCCGAGGGACGCTTCCAGGTGACGGCACCGGGGCGGCGGCGCTTCGATCTCGAAGCCCTCGCTCCAGGGTTCCTACTCAAGAAAATAATGGTCGTGCGGCCCCAGCTCGTGAGCCGGCAGATCGGGAATCTCGTTCTGGCGCGGGCCGGCACGCTGCGCGGCAAGGTGGTGGACCCGCAAGGCCGCCCTCTCTCCGGCGCGATGGTCGTTGCCGCCGATGATCGCGTCGTGACCGATGCCCAGGGCCGGTTCGCGCTCATCCGGTTGCGGCCTGAACGGACCTTCGAGGCGAGGGCCTCCCGGACCGGCTTCTTCCCAACGGCACAGAGCGCCACCGTCGGCGATCCATCGGCCCAACCCCGCACCCTGACCCTCGTGCTGGCTCCGGTCCGGGCCGCCCGGGGAAAGGTCCAGGATTCGGAGGGACGGCCAGTCGCGGACGCCGAGGCGGTCCTGCGCCCGTCCGGCGGGGACGCGGAGGGTGTCACGGCCCGGAGCGATGCGAAGGGGATCTTCCTCGTTGCCGAAGCTCCAGCCGCCGAGATCGAGCTCTCGGTGCGCAAGAAGGGCTACGCGCCGACCGTCCTCCCGGCGCTCCGGATTCCCCCCGGGAAGGGGCCGGCGGACCTCGGCGTTGTCACCCTGCGTCCCGGAGCGAAGCTCGCCGGCCTCGTGATCGACCATCGCGGCAAGCCGGTCCCGGACGCCGAGATCTTCCCCCTGCATCAGGCCGTCGATCCCAATGAAATGGAGCGCGCGCGCGAGGGGCGCAAGCCCATGGCCTCCACGGCCGCGGACGGCCGCTTCATCCTGGAGGACCTCGCGCAGGCGGTGCCCGTCCACCTGGCGGTCCGGGCCTCTGGCTATCTGACGGCCCAGGCGCGCTCGGTCCGGCCCCCGACGGCCCAGCCGGTGACGATCCGGCTGGAGCCCGACGCCGTCCTGCGCGGCCGGGTGGTGGACGAGGCGGGCAACCCCGTGGCCGGAGCGCGCATCAATCTCCGCTGGCAGGCTTTTCTTCCGGAGGAGCCGGACCGGCCCGTGGGACAGCCGATCCTCCGGGAGACGCGGTCCGGGACCGACGGACGCTTCGAGCTGCGGGGGATCCCCGAGGGGACCTCGAACGTGAGCGCCAGCGCTTCGGGCTTCGTGGCCCTCGAGCCCCTCCGGGTCGAGCTGCCCCGACCGGCGGAGACGGGGGAGCTGCGGCTGGTGCTCGAGCGGGGAGCGGCCCTCCAGGGACGAGTCACCACCGCCGCGGGTGAGCCGGTCCCGGCGGTACGCGTGGGGGCCGGCGGGGCCACCGCCTCCACGAACGACGACGGCCTGTACTGGCTGGAGGGGGTGGAGGTCGGGCGGCAGGAGGTCCTCTTCCTTCATCCGGCCTATGGCCGCGTGGCAAAGCCTTTCGAGATCCAATCCGGGGTCAACGTGCTGGATCTTGCGTTCGAGCCGGGCGTCGAGGTCGTGGGGCGGGTGGTGGACGACAAGGGCAGGCCCGTATCCGGGGCGCGGGTCGAGCTCGGCTCCGAGAACCGCTTCGAGCTCAAACAGTACCGCGACGTCACCGGAGAGGACGGCCGCTTCCGCCTCTCCCCCGTAGTCCAGGGCCGGTATCTCCTGAAGGCGGGAGCCGAAGGGTTCGCCGACACCGAGCTGCCGGGAGCCCTCGCGGTCAACGAGCCCATCCCGGACCTGGAGATCGCGCTCGATCGGGGGGCGAATCTCTCCGGGAACATCCTGGGGCTCCCTCCGGAGGATCTGGCCCAGGTGAGCGTCGAAGCCCGCAGCGACCGGGGGAATACGGTAGCCGCGTGGACCGACGGCCGGGGCCGCTACGAGATCCGTGCTCTCCACCCCGGCGACTGGGTCGTGCGGGCGGCGCTCTGGGACGGGCAGAGGCAGGCCCAGGTCCGGGTCCCAGTCAGCCGGTCCGACCGGGAGCTGACGCGCGACCTGGAGTTCGGCGAGCGCCTGACCCTGACGCTGCTCGTGCTCTACGACGACGAGCCGCTCCCCGACGCCCGGGTCTCGCTGCGCGGACAGCGCCTCGCGGTCGATCGGACCGGCACGACCGACTACGAAGGCCGGGTCGTGCTCGACGATCTCGAGCCCGGCACCTACCGCGTGGGCGTGCGCCACTCCCGGAACATGCTGGTGCACAACGACCAGATCGATCTTCAGCAGGACCAGGACGTGGTGATCCGCCTCCAGGGCGCGACGGTCGGCGGCATCGTGGTGAGCGCGGCCAATGGAGATCCGGTGGCCGAGGCCCTGGTCTCCCTGCGGCCGAGCCAGGGGCCGGAGTACCTGATTACCGCCGGCACCAAGGCCGACGGACGCTTCGAGATCCACCGCATGCAGCCGGGCGGCTACCGGCTCCAGGTCCGCGCCAAGGGGTTCGCTCCGGCGGAGCAGGATCTCGAGGTCGCTGGCGGACAGGTGATCGACAACCTGGAGATCCGTCTGACGCCGACCCGGGGAGCTCGTATCCAGGTCCGTCTCGCCTCGGGTCAGATGCCCGAAGTCATCCACCTGCAGGTCCGTGACTCGCCGGGCGGCACGATCCTGGCCGAGACCCGGCACGCGAGCGAGCCCGGGACGTTCGAGCTGTCGATGCTCTCACCCGGGACCTGGAACCTCTTCGTCAGCGCCGAGGGCGGTGCCGTGGCCACGGCGAGCCTGGTGGTCCCCTCCGCCGAGCCGCTCGCCCTGACGCTGGCTCCGGCCGGCAGGCTCAACGTGAGGGTCCCGGCGCTCGTCACCTCGGACCTCATCGGAACGGTCCGCCTGTCCGGGCCGGGTCAGCGGATGTTCTGGACGATCGGCCCGGGAGGGCAAGCCGTCCAGCACTGGTCGCTGGTCGGCGGCAGGGCGATTGTCGAGGGGGTGCCGGCCGGCACCTGGACCGTTCAGGTGGAGACGCCGAACGGCCAGCGGTTTCAGGGAACGGCAGTGACTTCGGGAGCTGAGGCGGCCGTGACGATCGAGTGAGCCCCTAGGTCCCTCGATGGAGCGCAACGATCGTCCCGATCAGGAACAGCGCCACCCAGATCGGCCAGGGACCGTTGGCTCCGGCGAGGATGGCTCCGGCCACGATGCAGAAGCCTCCGAAGAGCGTGCCCCGCAGGCCGCGGAACGGGTTCTCCGGACGGCGCGTGGCCTGCTCCAGGAGGCGGAGGCCTTCGAGGACCAGCATCGGGGACTTGGAGACCGCCTCCAGGACCTCGGGCACGCCGCGGAGGAACTGCTGGAAGAGGTGCTGCGGGCTGAACTGGCGCTTGAAGATGGTCTGGGCGTGCTCCCGGGACACGGAGGCCACGTCCAGCCCGGGCTTCAGGATCTGGCCGACCCCCTCGAACGTCACCAGGGCCTTGATCATGAGGACCATCTCGACCGGGAAGTACATCCTGTGCTGGGCGCCCAGGTTGACCGAGCGCATGATGAGCTGGGCGAGCGAGAAGTCGCGGAAGTTGGCGTTGCGGTTCCAGCGGTGGAGGATCTCGGTGACCTCGCGGCGGAAGCCGTGTGGGTCGGAGCCCGGCCCGGTGGTGGCGATCTGGGAAAGATAGCGTGCCGCGCCCTCGGCGTCCCCCATGACCAGCTCGTAGTAGTAGTAGAGCATCGTGCGCCGGATCTCCTCGCTGAAGCGGCCGACCATGCCCAGGTCGATGAACCCGAGCTGCGGACCGGGGAGGATCAGGAGGTTGCCGGGGTGGAGGTCGGCGTGGAAGAAGCCGTCCTGGAAGAGCATGCGGGTGATGCTCGCGGCGCCCAGGTCCACGAGCCGGTCGCGCTCCTCCTCGGCGAGCTGCTGCGTCTCGGGAGCACCCGGCTTGTAGCCCTTCAGGAACTCCATGGTGAGCACGCCGCGGCCGCTGTACTGGCGGTAGATGCGCGGGAAGACCACCCCTTCCAGGTCGTGGAAGTTGGCGGAGAACGTCTCGGCGTTGTCGGCCTCGCGCCGCAGGTCCACCTCGCGGCGGGTGTACTCCACGAACTCGGCGATGACCTGCTTGGGCCGGTACTGCGATAGGAAGACCTGCAGCAGCACGCCCAGGAAGCGGAGCAGGATGGCATCCCGGTTCAGGGTCTCGCGGATGCCCGGCTTGACCACCTTGAGGATGACCGAGTCCCCCTCCAACGTCGTGGCGCGGTGGATCTGCGCGATCGAGGCCGAGCCGATGGGCACCGGATCGATCCAGGAGTACATCTCCGACACCGGCCGTCCCAGGTCCGCCTCGATCAGCTTGAGATAGCGGTCGAAGGGGACGACCGGCAGCCGGTCGAGGAGGTTCTTCAGCTCCTCGGTGATCTCCGCGGGCAGGATGTCCTGGCGCAGGGCGAGGACCTGGCCGAGCTTGATATAGGTGGGCCCGAGGATCTCCAGCCGCCGCCGGAGCTGGACCGGGAACGGCTGGTCGCGCAGGGTGCGATCGAGGAACGGCTGCACGACCCAGGCGATCAGCCGCTCCAGCAGGAAGAAGAGGCGGAAGCCCCGTCCCCGTCCCTCGCGCAGCCCCTTCCGGGTGTGGGAGACGATGCCGCCGAAGAGCAGCCCGAAGAAGTGCCGGTGGACCGTGATCAACCGCCGCAGGAGCCCCTGCGGCGGAGTGTCGGGCAGGATCTCGAACCCGGCGAGGGTGTTTGGCGGGGTCGCAGGAGACGGGACGGGCACCGGCAGCGCCGGAGCTCCGATGTCCGCGGACACCGGGGGCTCGGTCGTCTCGGTCTCGGTGACCGTGGTCGGCGTGGTTCGGGGCTCCGCCTGCATCACGCCTCAGAGTCTACACCGGGCATCGGCCCCCTTCAGGTTCACTGCCCGGCCGTGATGCTCTGAGTCTGGGCATTGTTATCCAGCCTCTGCCAGCAGGAGTCGCCGCTGCACGGAGTCCCGGTATGGCGCCAGATCGCGCCGCTGACGTGGAGCTGGTAGAGCTCCGGCCCTGCCGAGACGATTGCCTCGGTCTGGGTGTTCTTGTCGAGCCTCTGCCAGCAGGCGTCGCCGCTGCACGGGAGGGCGGCATGGCGCCAGATCGCGCCGGTGCCATGGAGCTGGTAGAGCGATGTCCCACCACCGGCCGTGATCGCCTTGGTCTGCGGATTGTTATCGAGCCTCTTCCAGCAGGCGTCGCCGCTGCAGGGGAGGCCGGCATGGAGCCAGATCGCGCCGGTGCCGTGGAGCTGGTAGAGCGCCGCGCCGCCAGCCGCGATCGCCTTGGTCTGCGGGTTGTTGTCGAGCAACTGCCAACCCGGGCAGGAGCTGCCGCTGCTGCACGGAACTCCGTTAAAGCGCCAGATCGCGCCGGTGCCGTGGAGCTTGTAGAGCGCCGCGCCACCAGCCGCGATCGCCTTGGTCTGCGGGTTGTTGTCGAGCAACTGCCAACCCGGGCAGGAACTGCCGCTGCACGGAACTCCGTTAAAGCGCCAGATCGCGCCGGTGCTGTGGAGCTGGTAGAGCGCCGTACCCGCCGCCACGATCGCCTTGGTCTGGCCGTTGTTGTCGAGCATCTGCCAACCCGGGCAGGAGCCGCCGCCGCACGGAGTCCCGTTAAAGCGCCAGATCGAGCCGTCGTCGCGGAGCTGGAAGAGCGCCGTGCCTCCCGCCGCGATCGCCTTGGTCCGGGGGCTGTTGTCGAGCAACCGCCATCCCGTGCAGGTGCTGCCGCTGCACGGCGTACCGTTGAATCGCCAGATCGAGCGGTCGTCGTGGAGTTGGTAGAGCTCAACCGCAGACGTCAGGGTGGGACAGAAGGCAAATGCCAAATACAGGGAGAACCATCGCATCGCAGACCTCCTCGCGGGGAAAAGCCCCTTAGCTTTCGTTCAAACAGAGAACGAAGGCGAGGCTGCATTCCCCTCAGATCAAGAGGCCTGGGAGCTGAAGCCGATCCTACCGGTTGCGTCCGTACTGCTCGTGGCTCGACACCCAGTCGAGCGACGAGATGGCCGAGGCGAGGGAGATCTCGCCGGCCAGGACCACCCCGGCCACGATCTCGGCGAGCTTCTTGACCTTGCCCTTGCCCACGCAGCCCAGGATTTCCAGGCACTCTCGCTGCGTCGCCAATCCGGTCCCGCCGCCGTGCGTGGCCACGATCAGGGACGGGATCGTGATCGAGATGTAGAGGTCCTTCTCCGGAGTGATCTCGGTGTAGACGATGCCCGCCGAGGACTCCGATACATTGGCCACGTCCTGGCCGGTGGCGATGAACATGGCCGTGATGCCGTTGGGAGAGTGGGCGCCGTTGTTGTTCGCCCCGGAGATGAAGGCGCCGACGTTGGCGATACCGGCGTGGTAGTGGAGCGTCTCGGGATCGACGCGCATGTGCTGGACCAGGATGTCCCGGGGAATGACCGCCTCGGCCGTGACGCGCTTGCCGCGGGTCCGCATCACGTTGATCTGGGACGACTTCTTGTCCGTGGCGAAGTTCGACTCCAGGTAGAAGTGGCGGATCCTGTCGTGGTTCTCCAGGATCCAGGAGCAGGCGGCGAAGGTGGCGCGGCCGACCATGTTCTGCCCGGCGGCGTCGCCGGTCGTGTAGTTGAACCGCAGGAAGACCAGCTTGTTCGACAGGTAGCGGTCGATGTAGGTCAGCTTCGCCACGCTGGAGGTGCCCTCGGCCTCCTCGCGGATCTGATCTATGTGCTCGTCCACCCACTTGACGAAGTCGCGGCCATCGCGGGCGTTGTCGAAGACGAAGACCGGAGCGCGCTGCATGCTGTCGCCGACCACGGTGCAGGTGACGCCGCCCGAGAGGTTGAGCACCTTCATGCCGCGGTTGTAGGAGGCGACGAGGGTGCCCTCGGCCGTGGCCAGCGGGACGATGAACTCGCCCTGGGCATGCTCCCCGTTGATCTTGATCGGTCCGGCGAAGCCGATGGGCACCTGGGCGACGCCGGTGAAGTTCTCGATGTTGCCGGCGGTGATGGCCGGATCGAAGGAAAACTTGTCGATGTGCTGGAGCTTGTGGCCCGAGAACTCCTCGACGAACTTCTGCCGGGCGCGGATGATCTCCGGGCTGGCGTTGTTCTCCTTGTCCGCCGGGACGGAGTTGCGCTTGCCGCGCTCGGCGATGGCGTCCTTGACCTTGAAGGAGAGGGAGCCGAAGGGCTCGGTGTCGAAGGCGAGGGAGATCTCGTGCTGCCCCTTGTCGAGCTGGTCGCACCTGGCGTGGATGCGGACCACGCGCGCCAGAGGGAAGGCGACGGCGTTGCCGGGGGTGACCGCGGTGCCGGAGACGCTGTCGCCGTTGAGCTCCAGGGTGAGCCGCTCGAGAGGAACGGCCCGGCCGTCGATCCGGACCTCCTTGAGCTGCGTCACGGTCGCATTGCTGAGCCGGTTCTTGAGGCTGAAGCGTACGCCGTCCTCGACGTTCTCGAGGCTGCCCAGCGTGTACATCTGCTTGAGGATGAGGGACGGTATCTTCATGTCAAGGACCTCGTCACGGAAGGTTGAAACCCGGGGAGCATACCGCATCCTGAGGCTTGCCTGCCCAGAGGAGGGCGGGGGCTCCCTCGCGGAGCAGCGTTACTCACCGAGATGAGCCAGGGCTTGCTCGACGAGCGAGTCCGAGGCGTACAAGCCAACTCTGCGGAGGTGTTCGACTAGCGGTCGAGCCCTCTCGATCACGCCTTTGCGCCTGGCGCGCAAGACCACTCCCAGAGTGCCGATCAGAGCCAGCCCGAGCGATTGGGCACAGCGGCGTGCTTCCAGGTCATCGAGAATGGCACGGCTGCGGGGGTAGGTCCCTGCGAGGGCGAGAACCTGAGACTCTCCTCGCCCGAGGTTCCACACCGCTATCTCTGATGACGTGGCGATCTCACCCTCGAATCGTGCTCCCGGGAGGGAGGCGAGCTCAGAGACGATTCGCTCACCTTCTGGCTTCGCTCCAACCTCACGGGCGACCACATCAGGCACGATGAGCTCGTCCGAGAGATCGCTGAGGAGGGCTACACGACCTATTTTGCCGAGCAGGATGAGGGGTGAGGCATTGACGACCCACACCCTACTCATGCTCGATCTCTTCGATGAGCTCCTCTAGAGTTACCTGACAGGCGGGGACTCTTCGCCGAAAGAGCTCCTCGAGAAAATCTGCCCGGCTCAAACCAGCGATCTCGGCAGCCCGCTCCTGGGAGACGAGTCCCTGCGCATACCATTGAACGCAGGCCGCGATCTGCATCTCCCTCGCGAACTCCTTGGGGGACAGATGGAGCGCGGCAAAGGCGCTCGGCGGCATCTCATAACTGATCGTGGCCATCGGGTGCTCTCGCGATCTCTCCTGCGGATTATGGGATGAGCGTCCGGAGCTTCTTCGGACCCATCGTTCTGCCTTCCAAAATCAGCATAGCACGCGTCCTGGGGAGGCCCCGCCTGGGGTTTTCAACCCGGCGGGGCTGCCCGGCTGCTACTCGACCGTGATCATGGCCCGCAGGGCGCCGCAGCCCTGGCGGAGGGGGAGGTCGGCCACCACCCGGTTCAGGCCCAGGTAGACGTAGTGGCCCTCGGCCGGGTTGGACGTGTCCGGGAATGCGTACAGCTTCTTCAGGTGAGGAGTCTCCATGACGTTATAGGGCGGAGCCCAGGTGATGCGCTGGTTGCTCACCTCGAACTTCATGGCCCCGTCGTTGAGCTCCAGGTTCTCCTGCGCGAGCTCGTTGTCGCCCACGCCGTTCGTCCGGTTGGAGGCCACCCAGAGGATCTGCTGGTTGATCCAGAGCTCGGCATTGTTGAGGGTCGTGCCGGCGTCCCCACCGTAACCGTCGCTCGTGGGGGAATCGGCGATGTGCACCGTCCAGGCGGTCGGCTTGTCCCACTCCACGACCAGGATGGCCTCTCGCATCCTTGAAGGTTGACCCGGACCACGGCCGCGTAGCCGCCGGAGCACGCCGGGTTCTGCGTAGGGGCGAGGGAGAGCAGCGTCAACGCTCCCGGAGGAGCGGCAGGCATGGTCGTGCCGTGCTCCAGGTCGATGACGTACGTGCCGCCAGGGCATTGCGCGTGGACAGCGCCCGCGGTCACCAGCAGGATGGACAGGATGAGGGCTTCTCGCACGAACAACGTCTGTTTCACAGATACCTCCTTGTGAAGTACCTTTTAGTATTGCACGAAAGAAGAGAGAAGCTGCGGGCTTGAGCCGCCAGCCGGCTTGCTATATCCTCAAGCTGCTTCTCCAAAGCAGCAGCTTCTTGAACGGCGAGGTGCGACCTTGGCGGTCTTTCCTGCACTCTTCTGTGTCTACTGGCTGTCGGTATTGCTCTGGTCTCTGATGGCGCAGCGGCTGTGCGCCGGGCTGAGCGGGCGGCATCCGCTGCTCTGGGCGGCCCTGGGGAGGACCGCCGTCCGCGAGCTGGCGATCCTCGGCTTCCTGCTGTGCCGCCGTGACCGGTTTCTCGAGGACCGCCCCCTGATCCGGCTCTGCGGCACGATGCGCGTACTGCTCGCCGGCTATCTCGTCTTCTTCCTCACTGCACCAGCGCTGCTGCTACAGGGTTAGCTGCCAGCTCGACAGTGCGATCAACCAGCGGGGATCAGTTGATCATTCTCTTCGCCTCCTCCAGGCAGCGGCAGAAGACGTCCACCGCCCGGTCGATCTGCTCGGGAGTGTGGCTGGCCATCACCTGGAAGCGGAAGCGCGCCTTCCCGCGGGGCACGGCCGGGAACTCCACCAGGTTCGCGATCAGGCCGTTCTCCTCCAGCAGCCGGCCCGTCCACTTCCCGACGGCATCGTCCCCGGCCATGACCGGGACCACGTTGCTCGGGTCTCCCAGGCACTCGACGCCCCGCACCTCGAATCCGGCGCGCATCCGGAGGATGTTGTCGAACGCGCGCTCGCGCAGGTCGGTGCCCTCGGGACTGCGGACGATGCGCAGCGCCTCCAGCACCACGCCCGCCTGCACCGGGGAGAACCCGTTCGAGTACATGTGCGAACCGCCGTAGATCCCCAGGTACTGGCGGACCGAGCGGTCGTGCGTGGCGAGGAAGCCGCCGTTGCTCGCGAAAGTCTTGGAGAAGCTGCCCATGACCAGGTCCACCTGGCCGAGCATGTCCTGGAGGCCGATCTGGCCGGTGCCGCCCGGGCCGGAGGCGCCGAAGTCGTGGGCCACGTCCACCATGAGCACCGCGCCGAACTCGCGGCAGGCCGCCTGGAGGAGCGCGATGTCCGGGCTGTCCGAGTCCATGGAGAAGAGGCCTTCGGAGACCACCAGGATGGCGTTCTCCGTGTCCTTGGCGCGGATCTTCTGCAGCCGGTGGCGTACCGCCTCCACGTCGTTGTGGCGAAAGAGATAGTAGTTCGGGGTGGCCGCGCGCACACCTTGGATCAGGGAGGCGTGGGCGAGCTGGTCGACCAGGATGTAGTCGGTCGGCCGCACCAGCCCGGTGATGGTGCCGAAGCCGGCGGCCCAGCCGGTGGGGAAGAGCAGCACGTTCTCCATCTGGAGCATGTCGGCGAGGGCGCGCTCGACCTCCCGGCCCAGAGTGGTGTTGCCCTGGAGCATGGGCGAGGCCGCGGTGTGGGGTCCGAACTCCTCCAGGGCAGCCATGGCGGCGCGGAGGATGTCCGGGTGCGAGGCGAGGCCCAGGTAGTCCTGCGAGCCGAAGTTGATCCCCGAGACGCGCCGGCCGTTCTGGCTCTCCAGGCGCGTCTCGGTGCCCGGACGGCCCTGCAGCGTGCGAGCGTAAGGCCAGGTATTGAGATCGGTCCGCAGGTCGAGCCAGTCGCCGAGCGGGCGGGTGCGTTGCGTGAGATGGGCGCCCTTGGGATGGGCGAACAGCCCCAGGTGCTTGCCGAAGGCCTCCTCGATCAGGGAGGGGTCCAGAAGGGTCGGATAGTCCATGGATTTCTCCTCTAGCCAGTTGCTGCTCTGCTGTTTTGCAGCAACCTTGTGCTGAGGATTCTGCCGAAGTGACCTTACATCCGGCATTACAGGGAGGATGTCTATAATCCCCGCATGTCCGTCACCGGCGACCACCCCCCCGCGCGCATTCCCTGGCTCCAGATCGGGATCGAGACCTTCTTCGTCATCACGGGCGTCCTGCTCGCCCTGGCCGTCGACGAATGGCGGCAGGGCCGGAGGGATCAGCAGCTCGTTGATCTTTCGATCCGGAACATCCGCGAGGAGATCGACAGCAACCGGAAGGAGGTCCGGAGGGCCCTCCAGCACCACCAGGAGCTGTTGGCCCTCGGCGAGGAGAGGCCGAAGGGTGTGGACTTCGGCACCAAGCCGGCCATCATCCGCAACAACGCCTGGGAAGCGGCTCAGGCCAGCCAGGCGGCAGCCAAGATGGATTTTACCCTGGTAGCGGCCATCTCCAAGATGGAGGAGGCTCAGGACACCTACCAGAAGCTGGTCGGGAGCGCGTTGCCCCTGGTCTATCAGAACCTGAGCGAGGGAGCGCGGATGTCGATCCTCTACGACCTCTCCTATTTCGAGAACATGCTCCTCCAGGTCTACGACGAGACGGAGCGGGTGATCGCGGGCGTCTGAGCTTTACGGCGCCAGCGTCAGCTTGTAGCCCTGGGCGCCGTTCTCGGGAAAGCACGCCCTGTAGCTCCAGTCTCCCTGGAGATCGGAGTCGTCCCAGATCTCGTTCTCGTCGCTCCGGTAGTTGAAGTGGAGCCGAACGTCGCGCCGGGGTTTCAGGATGCGGGCGATGGTCTCGCGGTGGGGGTGGTGATAGCGGCTGCCGTTTGTGGAGAAGAGGAAGTGCTCGCTGCGGACGAGGCCGAGCAGGCCCGGGCTGGTGTTGCCGCGGCCTCCGTGGTGGGAGATCTTGAAGGCGTCGAGCCGCAGACTCTCCCGGTCGCGCTCCTGGAGGAGACGTGAGACTGTCGTTTCCAGGAGCGGGGCGAAGGCATCGCCCGCAAGGAGGAGGGACTTGCCGTCGTGCTCGGCCAGGAGAGCGATGCTGCTGCCGTTGGCTTCGCCGCGGTCCGCCTTGTAGGGTGTCTCGGCGAGAGCTTCGACGTCGATCCTTGCGGGTCCCAGGGTATCAGGCTGGAGGTCGGGCCGTTCCTCCAGTCGGTCCAGCGACGTGACCGGATCGAGCTCCAGGCGCTCCAGCTCCTCGTCCCAGACGCGGCGCAGGTCGGCGAGGCGCTCCCGGGTGGGGGAGAGAAGGGTCAGCTTCATCCCGTCCGGAAGCTCGATCACAGGCAGCGGACCCTCATCGGGGACCATGACCGCTTTGCCATCCCATCGCCGGTTCCAGGGGAATCCCCTCTCGACAAGTCGCGCCGAGAACTTCTCCGCCTGGAGGACGCCCAGCGTATCCTCGGGGAGGGGCAGATGGTCGTGGCCGTTGAACCAGACGTCCCGGAAGCGTTCGGGCTGGAAATCCCGGAGCAGATTGATGCCGCCAGCGATGTGGTCGGCGTCGATGTGGGTCATCACGAACAGCTCGAAGGAGATGTCCGGCCGCTCGCGGAGGCGCTCGGCCACGGCCCGGTAGCCGGCCTGGAGGCCACAGTCCACGAGGATGCGGCGCGGCTGCCCGGGATCGCCGTACTCGATCCACAGGCAGTCACCGTAATTGGCGGGGAGCATTTCGATGGTGAGCATGATCTTCTTTCCTCGTCAGGATCCAATCCGCGTCCCCATAGGCAGTCAGCCCGAGGGCCATGGGGGTCTGCTTCAGGACGAGCTTCTGGCGCAGGCGGAGCATGACGTCACCGAGGGTGCGATTCCCCTCGGCTGCCATCTGGTCGAGCAGCTCCACGAGCATCGCGGTGGCCGGCGAGGCGTGGCGTCCAAGGATCGTGGCGATCGTGCTCACGACCACCGCCGCTCCCCGGTCATGAAAGCGGCCTGCGGGGTTGTCGAAGCTGACCCGGGTCAGGTTCGTCGCGCAGCCGATCAGCAGAACAACAGGAGATGGCCCGTCTGGCACGCGGCGGACCTGCTCGTCCCAGATGCTCGCGGAAGGCAGTTGGTCGCTGTCGCCGATCTCCAGGACGTCGAAACCGCCTTGCCGCTCGTGGTGGGGGAGGAGGACGAGCAGCCCGGGCGAGTCGGAGGCTACGCGCTCCTCCCACTCAGCCCAAGTGTTGACCAGGGCCGCGGGTCCGCGCTGCTGGAGCCTCTGCAGGAGTCCGGTGACGGCATTCCCATCCTTCTCCCTGGCCCTGTCGCTGGCGGCCAGGAGAGCGGTTCCGGAGATCGGCAGGGTGCTTTGCTTGCGTACAGGCTCGGCGCGGAGCTCGAAGTCGCCGGACCCCCGCTCCCCATCCTCGGGCTCGTGCGCGTGCCGCTCGATTACACGGCTCAGGCCCCAGAATCCCAGGGGGCAGACGGTATTCTTTTTGTCGGAAGGGCAATCCGCCGTGCAATCTCCCGAGTCCAGCGCCGCCGCCGCATGCGAACAGAGCGTGGCCTTCTGGGATGGCGGCCGGAAGCTGTAGAGCAGCTCGATTGGGAAGAAGGATTCGGCCTTCGCGGAGGTGATGTGGATGCGGCGGGCTTTGTCGAGCCGATGAAGGCGTTGCCCCTTGCAGAGACGGTCATGGATGGTGGCACCCATGATCGCCAACGATCGGAGCAGCTCGACAGTTCCAGGGCTGTCGAGGTTTCCGTAGCGCTCCGGGCTCACGGCGATGGCAGAGATCTGAGCATTCAGGAAGTCGGTCAGGTAGTGGACAGGGCCGTCGTCCAGCTTGAGCACGACCGTCTTGTCGTCCGTCGCCACCGTCACCCGTGGCGTCCCCTCGTCGTCATGGTTGAGGACCAACGCCAGGTCGAACTGGCTACGGGCGGAGAGTCCTTCGAGGCGGGTACGCGGGGTCGCGTCGAGCGTGAAGGTCCACCGGCCTTCGCCTCCCACGGAGGCCCGCAGCACGCCGGTCTGGAGCACCCGGTTGTTGTGAAGGACAGTGATGCGGGCCGCGATCGCATCCAGCCCTTCGGGAACGTCGAACGGGAAAAGGATCTCGTCGGTGTTCCCCTCCGGAGGCAGGAGGAGGGACTGGAGTTGGGGATCGGGGCTGACCCGCGGCTCCCAGAAGATCACGGTCAGACGATGTCCCTCGGGCTCGGGCGGCTCGGCAGGGGCTTCGAAGCGCGTCTCGACCGAGACCCACCGTCCGCCCTTGCTCCCGATACGAATGACGGCATGGTAAGACCCGCCTTCGCGTAGCGGAACGTCCCGAGAATCGGTCCGGTCTTGGAGCCGTGCCTGAAGATAGCGGGGAGGAGCCTCCTCGCGCCGCTGGTCCATGACCTTTTCAAAAGCCTTGCGGGCAACGTCCCTCGCTGTATCCCATTCGAGACCCTCGCGACCGCGGCCTCTCGATCTCTCATAGCCGCGCTGGATGTCGCTTTCGACGTTCTTCCAGCGCCGGCTTGAGGAGCGGCTGGCTGACTCCAGGCCATAGCGGTAGGCCGACCGGTATCCCTCGTCTTCGGGCTCGTCGTTGACGCTGTAGGACTGGGCGCGCCTGGTCCTCTCCCTCTCTTCCTCCTTCTTCTCGTCGACTTTCGGTGCCACCCAGAGCTCGACGGAGGCCGCCCCGACTTCCGGGCGGGAGAGCTGCTCCACGACCCAGCGAGGATCGATCGCTGCCCCCATGATCTCGATCCGCAGCTTCCCGCGGCCGCCGGACTCCAGGAAGAGGCGCCAGGCCTCCGCGAGGATCGGGGCTGGAATCAGGGGAAGGCTGTAGCGCCAGAGAGCCTTGCCGGAGGGAGACGTGCGGCGCCGGATCTCGGATGCGAAGTACTCGGGTGTTGGAGCGGGCCCCCTCGGAATGTTCCAAGGCGCCAGCACCCCTGCCGTCGCCAGCGCGCAGGAGAAGTCCTCGGCGGACAGATCGGCTCCCCATCTTCCGAAACGCTCTCTCATCGCTCAGCTCTCAAATATAGCGCCTGTCCGGTCATGTTAGATTCCCGAGGCAAACCCTGGGAGGTCTTTCATGTCCGTTCGAGCAGGTCTGTTCCTCGTCTGTTTCGCCCTGGCCAGCCTCGCGTCCGGGGGGCCCGTCCGGAAAGACCGGCCGCACGACGCCCAGGACTTCTTCCGCCTCAAGCGCGCCCCGGTGGGGGAGACCGCCATCCCCGTGGACCGCTACTTCGAGGCCCTGCGCCGGATGCGGACCATGCGCCACCACTCGCTGCGGCGCCGGACCTTCCTCCCCTCCCGGGAAGAGCTCGCCCAGCGCGGGATCTCCTATGCCGCCGAGGACGAGTCGCTCGGCTCGTGGTCCCCCCTGGGCCCGGGCAACGTCGGCGGCCGCACCCGCGCCCTGATCGTCGACCCCAGGTCTCCCAAGACTCTCTACGCGGGCGGCGTGGCCGGCGGCGTCTGGAAGACCACGGACGGCGGCCTCTCCTGGACCGCACTCGACGACTTCGCGGCCAACCTCGCGGTCGCCTCCCTGGCTATGGACCCGTCGCGCTCGAACATTGTTTACGTGGGCACGGGCGAGGGCTTCTACAACGACGATGCGGTGCGCGGGGCCGGCATCTTCAAGACCACGGACGGCGGGCTCACCTGGAAGCAGCTCCCCTCCACGGACAACCCGTTCTTCCACTACGTGAACGACCTGGTAGTGAGCCCGAAGGACCCGCGGCGGGTCTACGCCGCCACCCGGACCGGCGTCTGGAGGTCCAGGGACGGAGGACGCACCTGGTCGCGGGTGCTCGCCCCGAAGGTTCACGGCGGCTGCCTGGACCTTGCCCTCCGCACTGACAGGGCGACCGATGCCCTGCTCGCCTCGTGCGGCACCCGGAAGGGGACCGCCGTAGTCTGGAGCAACCCCGCGGCCGAGCGCCGCGGCGGATGGGAGAAGGTGCTCACCGAGCCCGGCATGGGAAGGACCTCCCTCGCCATCGCCCCCTCGGACCAGGACGTGGTCTATGCCCTGGCCTCGACCAACGCGTCCGGCAACCATCAATGGGGGCTCCTCGCCGTGTTCCGCTCGGACGACGGCGGTAGGTCCTGGTCCGCGCAGGTGCGCAACACGGACCCCAACCGGCTCAACCGGTTCCTGCTCACGAACGCGTACTTCGCCCTGGCCGAGTGCGGCGGCGACCCCAGCTTCTTCAACCAGGGCTGGTACGACAACGTCATCGCCGTCGATCCCGTGAACCCCGACCGCGTCTGGGCCGGAGGGATCGACCTTTTCCGCTCGGACGACGGAGGGAAGAGCTGGGGCGTGATGTCCTACTGGTTCACCGACGGGGAAGGGCAGGAGGGCTACGTCCATGCCGACCAGCACGCCCTTGTCTTCCATCCGCTCTACGACGGGAAGACGGTCAAGACCCTGTTCGTGGCGAATGACGGCGGCATCTTCAAGACCCAGGACGCCCTCGCCCCGGCGGTGATCACTCCCGCAGACGTGTGCACCCCGGCGGCAGCGCAGTCTAGTTGGACGAGCCTCAACAACGGGTACGGGGTGACCCAGTTCTACTATGGGCAGCCCTATCCCGATGGCGGCACCTGGTTCGGTGGCACCCAGGACAACGGCGTAGTCCGGGGGAGCGGCAGCCCGGTCTGGGAGACCCTGGTCGCGGGGGATGCGGGCTATGTGGCGGTCGATCCGGACAACACCGACGTCCTCTACGCCAGCCTCACGAACCTGTCGATCTACAAGTCCACGGATGGATGGGAAGACTTTGACGAAGCCATGACGGGCATCGATCCGGCGGACAAGTTCCTCTTCGTCACACCCCTGGTTCTGGACCCGTCGGACTCCAAGCGGCTGTGGACCGGCGGCGCGTATCTCTGGCGCACGGACGACGCGGCAGCGAGCTGGAAGAAGGCGAGCGAGGAGCTCTCGGGCTCCGCGAGCACCCTCGCCATCTCGCCGACAAACCCCGACCGGGTCTTGGTGGGCACGAGCGAGGGATACGTCCACCGGACCTCCGGAGCGCGGACCTCCACCGGCGGCACGGTCTGGCCCTCGTCGCGTCCCCGCAAGGGCTTCGTCTCCTCCGTGGCCTTCGATCCCCAGGACCCGGACGTCGTCTACGCCACGTACTCGAACTTCCGGGGAGTCCACGTCTGGAAGAGCGCGGACGGGGGAGCGACCTGGGCCGGGCTCGACGGCATCGGCAGGGGTGCCCTCCCGAACCTGCCCGTGAACACCATCGCGGTGGACCCCGGAGACAGCCGCCGTCTCTTCCTCGCGACCGACCTGGGAGTCTTCGTCTCCAAGGACGGCGGAGCCAACTGGGCCGTGGAGAACACGGGCTTCGCGAACGTCATCACTTCCTGGCTGACGGTCCTCAAGGGTCCGGATGGCAAGAGGACTCTCTTCGCCTTCACCCATGGGAGGGGGGCGTGGAAGGTCGCTCTCGACTGACGACGGCAATCACTGCTTCGACGAGCCCCTGATCCCCCGGAGTCGGCGCTTCGGCTGCGGGCTCGACTCCCAGCCGTCGCAGCTCGGCACTGGTCAGGGGACCGATGGACGCCGCCCGCAGCTCGGACCGGCGCCGCTCCCAATCCCCCCCGAACAGCTCCGCGAAGTGGCGCACGATCCGAGGGCTCGTGAACGTCACCCACCCGATCTCCCGGGAGAACAGCTCGGCGGCGCGCCGCGGGGCGTCCGCGGGCAAGCGCTTGTCATAGGCCACCACCGCCACCGGATCGGCACCGGCTTTCAGCAATCCTTCCTGGAGGACGGGACGCGCGTCGGACGCCTGGGGGAGGAGCACCCGGCGGCGGCGGTCCACCAGCGGGCCCAGCTCGGCGAGAAGCCCTTCGGCATCGGATTTCGAGGCGGTCAGATGGGGCTCGACCTCCCATCCCCGGAGAGCCTCGGCCGTGGCAGGACCCACGGCGGCCACCCGCAGCCGGGACGGCAGAGCGCCGCCCGCCAGGGGGAGGAAGGCTTCCACCGCGTTCGTGGAGGTGAAGACCACCCAGTCATAGAGGGCCAGCTCGGAGGCGGCGCGCTCCAAGGGACGTGGATCGAGCGGAGGGACGACTTCGAGGAGGGGGAGGTGGTGGACTTCGAAGCCGGCGGTCTCGAAGGCGGTGGTGAGGCCTTCGGATTGGTGCTCGGAGCGGGTGATGACGATCCGGACCCTCACCCCCGACCCCTCTCCCGCTCCACCCAAGCACACCCGCCCCGGGCGAGGGGCGCCACCATCCACCCTAAAGAAAGACAACTAACTCGAAGCAAGTCTCCCCCTCTCCCGGGGCGGGTGTGTTCGGGGGACCGGGAGAGGGGGCCGGGGGGTGAGGGCCTCATTTCCCCAGCCGCATCAACACTTCGCCAGCGCCATTTCCCCGCATCGCCGCCACACAAGCCTCCGCAACCTCCAAGGGCTCCTCACCCACCGCCTCCCCCCTCGCCGCAAGGGACCCATCCGGAACCGCCAGCAGCGCAGTCATCCTGAGATGCCCCCCCTCCATCCGAGCCCACGCAGCCAGAGGAAGCTTGCAATCCCCTCCGAAAGCGGCGACCACCAGACGCTCGGCCTGGGAGGCCCGGGCGGTGGGGAGGTGGTCCAGGGCTCGGACCAGCTCCTCTGCTTCGCTCCCGGCGCGGACCTCCAGCGCGAGCGTCCCCTGGCAGGGCGCGGGGAGGAGCACATCCGGCGGGATGGGATGGATCGGCAGGTCGCGCAGGCCCAGGCGATCCAGTCCGGCGCAGGCGAGGATCACGGCTCCGGCGTGGCTCTCCCTCCACTTGCGCAGACGGGTGTCCACGTTGCCGCGGATCGACTCGACCCGCAGGTCCGGCCGGCGGAGGAGGAGCTGAGCGCGGCGACGGAGGGCTCCGGTGAGGACGATCGCTCCCTCGGGAAGACCGTCTACGCCCCCGGCCACCTCGCTCACCAGGGCGTCTCGGGGATCGGCCCGCTCCGGATGCGCGGCTACGATCAGCCCCTCAGGCAATCTTACAGGCAGGTCTTTCAGGCTGTGGACGGCGAGGTCCAGCGATCCGTCAAGGAGACCGCGCTCGAGCTCCTGGGTGAAGAGGCCTTTGCCTCCGACTTCGGCGAGATCCCCGGTGACCACGTCGCCGGTGGTGACCATCGGGACCAGCTCGACGGTGAGACCGGGATGGCGCTCCTCCAGGGCGCGGGCCATCATCCCGGACTGCGCCAGGGCCAGGGCGCTCCGGCGCGTTCCGAGCCGAAGCCGCATTCAGCCCTTGTCCTTCTGGTTCTGGTCCAAGCGCTCGTCCAAGCGCTCTTCATCCAGGCGGAACAGCTCCCGGATCAGGTGGAGACGGGAGAGGTCGTGATTTCTCTCGTTCTCGCTTTGTCCACGGAGCTGGGCGCTGGGGTGGTGCAGGATCTTGCGGACCAGCGAGCGGGTGAGCCGCTCCAGGTCCTCGTGAGTCTCGGCGGGGAAGCGGGAGAGTACGGCCGCCATCTCCTGCTGACGGACCCTCTCCGCCTGCCGCTGGAGCTGGGCCACTACGGGCTCGGCATTCAGGTTGCGGTACCAGGCGCGGAGCTGGGTCAGCTCCTCCTCGATGATCTCCTGGACCCGCGGCACCTCCTCCTTCCTGAGACGCAGATTGCGCTGGATCAGGTTTTCCAGCGAGTCCACCGTGTGGAGGAAGAGGTTCTCGATCTTGCCCGCCGAGGGCTCCACGTTGCGCGGCACCCCGAGATCCACCACGAGGAGCGGAGCGGTCGGACGGGCCTTCACGGCCTCCTTGAGCTGCTTGCGGGTGAGGACCGGGTCTTCGGCGCTGGTGGAGGCGATCACCACCTCGGCCCTGCGCACGGCGGCCAGGCGCTCCTCGAACGAGAGGAGCTGCGCCTGCGGAAGCTCCTCCTGGAACTGCCGCGCCCTCTCCACACTGCGGTTCGCCACCCAGAGCTCCTTGGCTCCGCGCTCGACCAGCGGCCGGGCCACCGAGCGGGCGATCTCGCCGGCGCCGATGAGCAGCACCCGGCAGTTCTCCAGCCCGCTGAAGATGTTGCGCGCCAGCTCGACCACCGCGTAGCCCATGGACACGGCGCCGGCCGAGATGGCGGTCTCCTGGCGGGAGCGCGCCCCCGCGGCACCCGCGCTGCGCAGCAGGCGGCGGATCACCGGCCCGCTCGCCCCCACGGTTTCAGCCAGCGCGGATTGCTGCTTGACCTGGCCGAGGATCTCGGGCTCGCCGAGCACCATGGACTCCAGACCGCTCGCCACACCGAGCAAGTGGCGGGCCGCCTCCTCGTTGCGCTTCACATAGAGCCGGCCGGGCTTCTCCATCTCAGGCACCCGGCGGAGGAAGGTCAGCTCCAGGGCGGCCTGGTAGGCCTCGTCCTCGTTCCGGGGGTCCCGTGGCTGGACGTAGATCTCGGTGCGGTTGCAGGTGGAGAGCAGGAACGCCTCGGCGATGCCCGGCCGGGCGAGCAGGTGGACGAGGAGGTCCTCGCCGTCCCGGGTCCCATAGGCGACCCTCTCCCGCAGCTCAAGCGGGGAGCAGCGGTAGTCGGTGCCGATCAGCAGCAGCGACGGTTCCTGCGGTACAGCCATTAGAGGAACCCGTGGAAGTCGGTGAAGAAGAAGTTGACCGCGACCAGCGAGAACAGGATCGCGCCCAGCCCGGCCAGGCTGGCGATGGCCGTCTGCCGCCCCTTCCAGTGCCGCAGCCAGCGCATGGTCAGGGCCAGGGCGTAGAGCACCCAGGTGGCCAGGGTGATCAGGATCTTCGGGTCCCGCATCCAGGCATCGTGATAGAGGCGCTCGGCCCAGACGGCGCCGGTGATGACCGCGCCGGTCAGGGTCACGAACCCCACCATCAGCGCGCCGATCATCATCCGCTCCAGCACCTCCAGGGGCGGCAGCTTGCCGTAGAAGGTGGAGAAGCGCCCCCCCTTCAAGTCCCGGTAGAGCTGGAGGAAGAGGAAGCCATAGGCCGAAGCGAGCACGAAGGCGGCATAGCCGAGCAGGGCCAGGGACACGTGCGCGGCGAACAGCGGGTTGTGGAAGATCTCCCGGTCCGGCGGGTTCGGCCGGGTGAGGAGAGACGAGAGGAGTTGGAAGAAGAAGACCAGCAGCACCATCCAGAAGCCGGTCGAGCGCTCCCGTCCGTGCCACTCCACGAAGGCATAGACCACGGCCACGGCGCAGGCCACGATGGACAACGCCTGCGACACCGTGGCGGCCGGGAACTGCTGATGATGGACCGCGAGGGCTGCCAGGCAGGCCAGGTGGAGCAGGAGGGTCCCGCGCAGGGCCGGGGTGGCCGTCCGGTTCGCCGTGGGATGGGAGGCGAAGAAAACGAAGCCATAGCTGATCGCCGTCCCCAGGTAGAGGAGCGGAAGCAGGATGTTGGCGACGTCCAGGAACGTGGTCACGGCCCGGAAATGCTAGCACTTTCTTGCCCCTCCCCAGTTCCTCTGCTACTGTCCCCGGGTTTGGGGACTTGAGGCGAATCACATGGCGAACGTCATCATCATCGGGATGCAGTGGGGAGACGAGGGCAAGGGGAAGATCGTGGATCTCCTCTGTCCGGCCTTCGATGCCGTGGTCCGCTACCAGGGCGGGCACAACGCCGGGCACACGGTCAAGTTCCGCGACCGCCACTTCTCCCTCCAGCTCATCCCATCGGGCATCCTCCACGAGGGGATGCTCTGCGCCATGGGCAACGGCATGGTGATCTCCCCGGAGCACTTCCAGACCGAGCTGGGCCGTCTGCACGAGGCTGGCGTCCGCTCCGAGGGGAGGCTCTTCGTCTCCACCCGCGCCCACGTGCTGCTGCCCTTCCACGCCGCGCTCGACCAGGCGCGCGAATCCGCCCGCGGCGAGGGGAAGATCGGCACCACCTCGCGGGGCATCGGCCCGGCCTACGAGGGCAAGGTCTCCCGCTACGGCCTGCGCATGTGCGACCTCTTCGCCCCCGACCTGGAGGAGCGCCTGTCCCTCCAACTCGGCCGTGTCGAGGCCGAGCTCTCCAGCCTGGCCAAACCGGGCTCCCGTGACGCCGACACCTTTCCGCAGGCGGCCGAGTACATCGAGCTCTGCCGGACCTGGGGGGAGAGCCTCCGCCCCTTCCTGCGCGACACCGGGCACCTCCTGAACGGCTGGATCGACGAGGGCAAGAGCCTGCTGTTCGAAGGCGCGCAGGGGACGCTGCTGGACGTGGACCACGGCACCTATCCCTTCGTCACCAGCTCCAACTCGACGGCTGGAGGGGCGTGCACGGGCAGCGGTGTGCCCCCGACCCGCATCGACGGCGCGATCGGGGTCCTCAAGGCGTACACGACCCGGGTCGGCGGCGGTCCCTTCCCGAGCGAGCTCTCGGGAGACATCTCCGAGTTCCTGCGCCAGCGGGGCAACGAGTACGGCACGGTGACCGGCCGCCCCCGGCGCTGCGGCTGGATGGACACGGTCGTGGCCCGCTACGCCCGCATGCTCAACGGGATCGACCTGATCGCCCTGACCAAGCTGGACGTGCTGGACGACTTCGACGAGATCCCGGTCTGCACCGGCTACAAGATCCGGGGCGATGTCATGCGCGACTTCCCATGCGACCGCTGGAGCCTGGAGAACGCCGAGCCGATCCTGCGCACGATGAAGGGCTGGAAGCGCTCGACCGTGGGCATCCTGGAGAACGGCGACCTTCCGATCGAGGCACGGGACTACATCGACTTCCTGGAGCAGGAGGTCGGCGCCCCGATCACCCTGATCTCCACGGGTCCGCGCCGCGAGGAGACCCTCCTGCGCGACCACCCCGACATGACCCGCCTCACCTCCGGCCGCCTGGGCCGGGTGATCGAGCAGCGGTAGTCCGCTATACTTCCCCGCTCGTGGGCCGTTAGCTCAGTTGGTAGAGCAGCGGACTTTTAATCCGCGGGTCCAGAGTTCGAGTCTCTGACGGCCCACCACTGATTTTAAAGGACTTGCAGTCTCCGGGCGGCGTTGGTATAATCCCTGAAACCCCTTTGGGGGACACGTGGGGGACAGTCGATGCCAGGAACACGCCGCTTGGAGAGCACTCAGTACCCTGGGATCTATAAGCGGATCACCGCTGAGGGGAAGGTCGAGGGGTACCAGATCAAGCCCCGGTTTCCGGGTTATTCAGGCCCTAAGAGCTTCACTCGGGACCGGCTCACGGATGCCAGGGAGCTACTGGACCAGATCCGCCAGGACGTCCGCAAGGGCATCTCGGGCAGTGAGCGGCGCCGCACGCTGGCCGAGGCGGTCGAGCGGTACCGCTCGGAGGAGCTGCCGAAGCTCGCCCTCTCCGAGCGCCCGAACCGCGTCCGGCAGCTCGCCTGGTGGGACGCCCGCCGCGGCGCCTCTATCCTGCGCGACGTGACCAGGTCCACCGTGCGGGACGATCTGCGGCTCCTGCGCGAGCAGGGGCACAGCGGCGCGGGCCCGGTGAAGTACGCGACGGCGAACCGGTACAAGGCGGCTCTCTCTGCAGTGCTCTCGTCGTGTGTGGACTGGGAGTGGATCCAGAACAACCCCCTCCATTCCGGGAGCCGGCGGAAGAAGGCCAAGGGCGAGCAGGAGGAGGAGCGGGACCGAGAGGTGCCGGTGGGGGAGTGGGAGCGCCTCTGGCCGGTCCTCCAGGCCAGCAGCGATCCACGGCTCTACGCTCTCACAATCTGTGCCCTCGCCTCCGGCGCCCGTGAGGGCGAGCTGATGGGGATGGAGCGGGCCAATCTGCGGCTCGATCCCATGGATCTCGATCCGTTCACCGGGCAGATGCGGCCGGGCGTACCGCGGTGCAAGGTCACCGAGACCAAGTCAGGAGAGGCGCGGACGCTCTACTTCCCCGGTCTGGCGGGCGAGCTGCTGCGGGCGCAGTCCGCGACGCCTCTCCTAAGCCGTTACGTGTGGGCTGTGCGCGGAGAGGACCCGCGCCAGCTTCCGGTGTTTCCAATGGGTGCTTGGCGGTACGTCAAGAAGAAGGCCACGATCCGCGACTTCCGGTTTCACGACCTCCGGCATGAGTGGGCCTGCATGTCGCTCCTGCTTGGAGTCTCCGAGCTGGAGCTGATGCTGCGCGGCGGTTGGCGCTCGCCGATCATGGTGAGGAGGTACTCCAAGCAGGCCCGGCACCGCAACGATGCCTCGTTCTATCTCATCAGGCTGCTCGGCCTCGGCGGTGACGTGGAACGTCGAGCTGAAGCGCTGCAGCGATGAACTGGCGTTCCTGGATCAGCAGGGTCTTGCCCGGCTTCTTGACGTAAGGGGCGAGGCCGTTGGTCTGCCGGTGGAAAAGGAGCCATCGGAGCTGGCCCAGTGTGAACCGCGCGGCGTGCCTTTCCAGGAACACGGCGGTGGTGACCCAGTCCTCGGCGGGCACCTCCTGCCGGCGCCGCTTCATCTCCTCGACCTCGCGCCGGAGGACCTCGATCTGCTCGGCTTGTTCCCGAAAGCGGGCGTCCAACAGCTCTCCGATGTCCATGATTTCCTCCGCCTTCAAAGCGGGCGACTGTGGCGGCCTCTCATGCGCTCCTCCGGCGCTTGGGGGCCTTTCGGTAGCGGTCGAGGACCTTGCGGACGCCGTAGGGGGTGAGCGGGCCTTGGCCTCCCCGGAAGACGGGCTCGGGGATGGCCCAGAGGCGGCGCTCGGAGAGCCAGGCCAGGAGCCGGGCTCCGAGGTCGGTCGGTAGGACCGCGGACCAAGTGACTCCATGGCGGCGGACTGAGACCACGAGACGGCCTCCGGCCATGGTGACCGCTGAGGCCCTCAGGCCGGCGATCTCGACGGCGCTCAGGCCCGCGGCGACGAGGGCGAGCAGGGCGCCGTCTCGCAGCCCCACGGGCCGGCCGGAGCGCAGCCGGCCCGGATCGACGTGGGGCAGGACCTCGTGCGCGTGCTCGGGTCGCAGGCGCATCAGGACGGCTCCTCTCCCGCAGGGCGTGTGGGGTTGCGGAAGGAGGTGATCTCGCCAGCCCAGGTCAGGTCGACGGTGCCCGTTTCGCCGTGGCGGTGCTTGGCGACGATGAGCTCCGCACCGTCCGGAGCCGCGTCCGGGTTGAAGGCAAACTCGCGGTGGACGAAGATCACCAGGTCGGCGTCGGCTTCGAGCGCGCCGCTCTCGCGCAGGTCTGCCAGGGTCGGCCTCCAGCCGGCCCTTTTGGTGGCCTCGCGGCTGAGCTGAGCCAGCGCGATGACCGGAATCCCGAGCGACTTCGCCAACCCCTTGAGCGTGCGGCTGATCTCCGCCACCTCGGCCTCCCGCCTGTCGCCGCGGCGGCTGGGCAGGACGAGCTGGAGGTAGTCCACCACCGCCAGGACGATCCCCTGGTCGGCGTGCGCCCGCCGGATGCGCGCCTCGAGCTGCGTGACCGTCAGCTCCGCTGTCTCGTCGACCCAGAGAGGCGCCGCGGCCAGAGCCCGGGCCGCGCGCACGACGCGCCCCCACTGATTGGTGGACAGGATGGCGTTGCGGAGCAGGGGAAACGGCACGTCGGCCTCCGAGCAGATCATCCGCAGGACCAGCTCCTGCTCGGTCATTTCCAGCGTCCAGAAGCCCACGGGCAGGCCCTGGCGGATGGTGATGTTCTGTACGACGTTCGCGGCGACCGCGCTCTTGCCGAGCCCCGGCCGGCCCGCCACGAGGACGAGATTGCCGGCGCGCAGGCCGGCCGTGAGGCGGTCCAGCCCTTCGAAGCCGGTCGGGATGCCGCGCAGCACCTCCGGCCGCTCCTCGATCTCCGCGAGCACGGGGGGCACGATCTCCGACGCGGGCCGGAGGCGCGAGCGCACGGCCGACCGCAGCAGGCCGGGGATCTCCTTCTGCAGCCGGGCGAGGACGTTGGCCACGTCGTCCGGGCCGGTGAGGCTCTCGCGGATGGCAGCGCCGCCGAGCTCGATGAGCGTCCTGCGGGCCGAGCGCTCCGCCACGATGTCCAGGTAGGCGTCGAGCCTGCCGACGTCCGGAAGGTCGAGGTCGAGCGTGGCGATGTAGCTCAGGCCTCCCGCGGCCTCGAAGGTCTGCCGCTGCTCCAGGTCGGCCTGCAACGTCCGCAGGTCGATTGCCGTGCCGGCGCGGTGGAGCCTGGACATGGCCGCGAAGAGCAGGCGGTGCGGCTCCAGGTGGAAGTCGGAGACCTGGAGGCGCGCGGCGACCTTGCCGATCAGCTTGGGCTGCAGGAGCACGGCGCCCAGGACGGCCCTCTCCGATTCCCCACTGTGCGGCAGGGCCTCGCCCCGGGGAAGCTTCAAGCGGCGCCCTCCAGGGCTCGGGCGAGCCTTTCGTCCGGGCCGTCGACGAGGACGACCTGGCCGCTCAGGATGCGCGACGTTGCGGCGGCGACGGAGCCGGTGGCGAACTGCGCACCGCCGGCGAAGTCCATCAGCTCGTGCGGCCCGAGCTGGGAGGTCACGATCGTGGGCCTGGCCTCCTGGTCGCGCTTGCGGATCAGCAGGAGCATGCGGTCCGCGGCATAGGGCGTGACGTAGCCGGCGAAGGGCTCGTCGAGGACGAGGAAGGGCGTCCGGACGAGGCGCGAGAGGGTCGTGCGCTCGCCGCCGAGCTCCATCTCGCGGCCGAGGTCCTCGCGGATGGACATGCCATCGGCCCACAGGCCGCGGCCTCCTCGCGCCAGATGCTCTGCGAGGAGCACCGTGGCGGCGGTTGTCTTGCCCGTCCCCGTGGGTCCCCAGAGAAACAGCCAGTGGCCTCCGCCCGGCCAGAGGTCCACCGGGAAGCGCAGCTTGTGGAAGTGGGCGAGCCAGGACTCCCGGGTGGTGTAGGGCAGAAAGCCCCGCGGCACACCCGCCTCTTCGAGCGCGTGCCGCAGGGGCCTGGGGTGGAGCTCGCGACGGCAGCTCTCGCACAGGCCGTCCCGCGGCGGAGCCTGACGGCCGAGAGACAGATGAGGCTCCTGGCAGCGCGCACAAGACCACTCGGTCACGAGGCGCGCCCTCCGCGAGCGAGCGCCGCGGCCTGCTGGCGGCGGCGCGCATCCACGCCCACTGACCCGGTTGATCCCGTTCCCCCTCTCCCCGACCCTTTCCCCCCGGCGGGGGGAGAGGGAGACAGAGATGTTCGGCCTGTGGTGCCCGCTGCCGGCCGGCTCGACTCCCGGCTCGATCCGCGCACGCGGTTCTGGACGGCTTTCCAGACGTAGCCCTGGCTCTTGGAGGCCAGGTGTCCGGCGCCTGCCAGATCCGCGAGAAGCTGGCAGAGGGGATCCGGACCACCGAGGGTGTTCGCCCAGAGCCGGATCACGCCTGGATCGGGTGGTGACGCTCCGACGCTGGCGTAGATCTCCTGAGCGCGTCTCACCGTCTCCTGCTGGGCAGTCAACCTTCGGTCAGGATGATGATCATCGGGTTGGGTGGGGGTAAGGGGGGAGTCTGAGGGGGGAGAAAAGGTGTCATCCGTGCCACCTTTTCCGGGAGAAAAGGCGTCCTGGGTGTCACCTTTTTCCGGGAAATGGGCGACATGCACGCCACCTTTTCCTGGGGAAAGGGTGTCCTCGGCGCCACCTTTTTCCGACGAAAAGGTGGCGTGGATGACACCTTTTTCGAGCCGCAGCCGGTAGGCGCTGGTGCGTCCCCGCCCGACGCCCTGGCGCACTTCCAGGGTGCCAGCCGCTTCGAGGTCGCGCAGGATGCGCTGCGCCTGCCTCGGCTGGACGCGGGCGCGCTCGGCGAGCCAGTCGACCTTGGGCGAAGACCAGCCTTCGTCGTCGGCGGCATCCGCGAGCGCGAGCACGAGGAGCAGTCGCGAGCTCTTCAGGGGGCTCCGCTTCCAGGTGTCGAGGAGGGTCTCCAGGCTCATGGCCTCACCTCCCGGGCTCCCTGAGCCGGCGAGACGCCGGCGCTCCCAGTGGGAGAAGCGGCCGGCAGGGATGCCGGCGGTCCCAGGGGTGGGTCATGAGTGGCTGGCCTGTTGGCTGGAGCCTTGGACCTCCAGGGCCAGATGGGCGGGGATGCCGGTGATGGCGACGATCTGGGCGAGGAACTTATGCGAGGGGTGGCGGAGGCCCTTCTCCCAGCAGCTCACGGTCGAGGGCCGGACCTTGGGTTCGAGAAGCTGGCCGAAGGCTCCCTGGCTGAGCCTGCGAGCGCGGCGCCAGCGGCGCAGCCGTTCACCGAACGTCTCTTGAGCGGAAGGGTGGTCAGTTGTCATGCGGCGCACTTTATGGACCACGGACCAATGATGTCAAGAGTAACAATGCTTCGATCTGCAAATTCTTGGCTTGATTTTGCGCTGTGCAACATCTATGATGTGGCGTCATGATGGAACGAGATCCCTTCACAGGTCTTGGAAAGGCGCTGGCGATCCTCCGGGAGCGGGCCGGGTTTGCGACGCAGACCCAGGCCTCCGAGGCCCTGAAAATCGACAAGGGACAACTGTCTCGCTGGGAGAACGAGGTCCCCCGTCCGACCCTCGAAAACCTGGGCCGGGTGCTCGCGGGGTACGGAGCCACGGTGGCGGACCTAGCGGTAGAACTGGGCGCGGGGGCGCCGCGGGCCAGGGAGGATCAGGGACCTTCGGACGAGGAGCTGATTCGGTCTCTCGCGGAGGCGATTAGGCGGGTAGAGGGGCGGCAGGCGGAGACGGAAGGGCGGGTGGAGCGGTTGGAGAAGGATCTGGGGCGGGGGGCGGGGTAGGGGCTTACCAGAGCCTGGGGTTGAAACCCCAGGCTAGACGGGTGTCGCTCCTCCCGGAGCGAGCCCTCACCCCCGTCCCCTCTCCCGGCCGCACGCCCGGACCACCGGGAGAGGGGGGAGTGACTCCGCCAGCGTTTTTCCCTTCAGTGGCTCCGGCCGGAGCGGGTTTACTCGCGTTCTTCGGATGTGCTCATGATGGCTTCGAGGTCGGCCATTTCTTTGAGCAGGTTGGGCAGCTCGGGGGGAGCGGGGTTCGGTGATCAGGAGGGCGTGGGCTCGTTCGTAGGCGAATTGGGCTGCGGGGAATTGCTTCAGCTCACGGCAGAGACGCGCTCGCATCCACTCGGCTTTGGCAGCCAGGCGCGCGGAGGTGAGGCGGCGATAGAGGGGCTCCAATAGCGCAAGGGCCGATGCGGCGGCGCCAAGCCGGCCGGCCTCGATCAGGGCTTTCACCAAGTTGTGGCCGGTTGAAGTGACAACGTCGAGGGGCGCGTCGGGTCCAAAGAGGTCGAGGGCGGTTCGGAAAGCGCGAAGTGCTCGTGGCAGGTCCCCCGCGTCGAGACAAACGATCCCGAGAAGGTTCCATGTGCGCGCTTCGGCGTTGGAGTCCCCGATTGATTTGTGTGCGTCGATTGCAGCGGTGAGAAACTCAGCTGCGCTTTCGAACCTGCCCGTGTTTCGATGAACGGCGGCCCTAATTTCGAGGAGATGTATCTTCGTCGGTGGGTCGGACGCCGGTAGCGCGGCTGCCCGATCGAGCGCCTTCTCCGCCTCCTGGTGGCGACCGGCAATGCGGAGCGCATTTCCGTATTGCGTCCACGCGACGACCAGGAGGTCGACTGGAATCTCGTGACTCTTCTCTTCCGCGAGAGCGACAGCCGCGCTCGAGAGCTTGAGCATCGCTTCAATGTCGTGGTAACGACTTGCGAACGCCGCATCCACTAGCTCCCGCACTCTCTCAGCGCTCGCAAGTCGGCTGCGTCGCAGCTCCATCAGCGCTCCTTCCGACCAGGGAATTCCTCTATGAGTATACGCGGAAGGAGCTGGCAATGCTCAGCCTCTTGGGCACCCCCAGGGATCCCACTCACAACCAGCATTCGGCACTGGATTGTCCGGCGGGGACGACTGCTCTACAGCGCGGAGGATGGTGGTCCACCAAGGGGTGGAAAGGAAGAGGATTAGGGCGAAAACAGGGAGACGGTGCATCGGACACCTCCTTGAGATCGGATACGCATTTGTCGCGAACCCGGTACGGATTTTATGGCAGCCGATGACTTGAATCCAGAGTTGGCGCGTTTCTCCTACCAGCGAATCTATGGCTCGCGACGTGCTCGGGTGAGCGCTGAGGCGACTTTGCGGGCGAGGTCGGTGGTGGCGGTTTCTTGGCGGGCGGCTTCCTGGAAGAGGAGGAGGGCGGCCAGGGGCTCTCGGGCGACTTCCTGGTCCCGGAAGACGGTCACCATCTCGTCGGCGAGCTGCCGGACTTCGGCGGTCTTCCCCACCTGCAGGTGTGAGATCGACAGATCGAGGGCGGCGAGCGCGGCGTCTACGATGTTGCCCTCTTCGAGGAACGCCTGGCGGACCTGGGTCAGAAGCCGGCAAGCGCGGTCGTGATCTCCAAGACCAGCGGCGATCCGCCCCTCTACCCAATCCAGGCGGAGCCGGTCTTGTGCCCTCCCGTGAGCCATGGCCAGCTCCCTTAGATCGGACAGGAGGGCTGCCGCCTCTCGATGGCGGCCGGCCTTGGAGAGGTTGTCCACGAGGTTGTGACGCAGGCAGAGCAGGAGGCGTGGCTCCCTGGCAGGGTCGATGAGGCCGTTCGCCTTCTTCAGGGCTTGGATGGCGGACTCCCTCTCACCCATCTCGGTGAGCAGGAGGGCTTTTGAGATGAGGCTCCTGCCGGCGAGGTGTGGATCCCGGTGCTCACCGTTGAGGAAGAGCTCCACGGCGCCGTCGAGCAGCTTGATTGCCTCGGGGAAGCGCCGCTGCGCGGTCCGGAGTGGAGCCTTCAGGTCCAGGAGGATGGGCTCATAGCCCAGGGCGTCTTCTGCGTCCTTGGTTCCCGCCTCCCACCAGGAGCTTGACATGGCGAAGCTCCGCTCGGCACCGATGAGATCGCCCTGAACCCGTTGCGCGTTCCCGAGTGCGGCCCAGGTGAGGCTTCGAAGCTGGTACACCCAGCTCTTCTCGAAGAGGTCGCCTTCCGCGATCCTGTCCCCCACATGGACTGCGAGATCCGCGAGGTGGATGGCCTCGGACGGCTGCTCGGGTGCGGTCTGGCAGCTCTTCCGCACCAGCAACTCGCAGAGGCCCCAGCTCACCAAGCGAGGGTCGACGTGGAGGCGGACCAGGCGTTCCTCCGAAATGAGGGGGAGAAGCTCCTCCAAGAGTCGGGGCGCCTCGGCGCGGGACCGAGCGAGGGCGGCGTCAATAGGGCCGAAGAGAGGAGGGAGGGCGTTGGCTTGGTGAAGCTCGAGCAGCCAGCCTCCCACCTCGCGGCAGCGGGGGCAGACGGCGAGCAGGTGGAAGAGCTGCTCGTTCTGCTTCGCCGTTCGGTCGGCGGCGAGCAGATGCTCCAAGGTGGCGGCATCGAGATGCTTGTGCTCCATGCAATCCTCCTCTTCCAGAGCTTCTTTGAGAGCGCATAATAGCGCACCACGGGAGAGCTAGGATACCGTTGTGGGAAAAAAAGCGGGCCGGAAGGTGCATTCCGGCCCGTGAAGCCAGATCAGCCGTTGGGCTCGAGACCGGAACCGGTGTCGCCGGAGCCGGTGACTTCAGGCTCGGCGCCGGAGAAGAGGGAAACGAAGGAGATCAGGGAGAGGGTGGAGACGAACAGACGGGAAAGGAATCGGGGCATTCGGACCTCCTGAGGGCCGCACGGCTCCAGCCACCACGGCGGGAGAGCGCGGGCCTCTCAAGAGGAAGGGTGCGGGTGGGAGGGCAGGGGCGGGCGGAAAGGACTCAAAGGACACAAGGGACTGAAAGGACGAAGAGGGCGCTCTACGAGGCGTTCGCCCGCCACCCCGAAGGCGACGCCTCGGGGACTTGCCGTCCCAGCCCCGAAACCGGGATGATGGAAGGGACCTGCCGCTGGAGGATGTTTCCATGGCCCGAGACCGGGTGAGATACCGCTTCGTCAACGAGCAACCGGACTGGGACTACCGAGAGCTGATTGAGGACGAGGAGCCGCAGATGCAGCGCCAGCGGGAGTGCTGCCAAGAGGAGAGACAGTGGAGCTTCGAGTCGGATCGGCACAGGAGCGAAGCCATGGGCCTTTACGCTGCGGGTCAGGATCGCGTCTACAAGAACTACCTCGAGCTCAGGGAGATGCCGCTCTCAGAGCGCCGGAAGGCCGTGCGGAGCGATCCGTACTCGTACTCGCGCCACCGGTACCGGAACCTCGATCTGGCCGAGCTCCTGCTGGTCGAGAGCGAGAGGCGACTCCTCAAGGAAGACCCGGCTTGTGCGGACGAGGCAGAGACCGCGGAGTGGATCGCCGACAGGATCGATCAGCCCGAAGCCTTCGCGCTGAAGGCGTTCGCCCGCATCCTTCAGGCTGCCGCCCGGCACCTGTTCGGTGACCGCCTGGGAGGCGACGAGCTGTTCCGCTCCGCCCTCGACGCTCTGGGCGAGTGCCCGGCCCCCATGCCCTGGGCCTACTTCTTCCGCACGCTGTCCCGCGTGCGCGAGCGGCAGGGCCGGCTCGCCGAGGCTGCGGCCTGGCTTGCGCGGGCGCGCGATCTCTACCGTGTCGCCGGCTATCCCCGCCGTGGCTCGGAGCAATGGTGCCTTCGCCGGCTTGCACGTCTCCACCTCCGGCTGAACGAGGCTGACCGCGCCCTGGCCGCTCTGGCTCAGGTCGAGACCGGCGAGAGCTCCCCTCCCGAGGTCGAGGCCGAAGTCCTCCTGGGCCGGGCCGCCTGCCTTGCTGCCTTCGACCTTCGCGATCCTGCCCGCGCCCTCCTGCTCGCAAGCCGGGACCGGCGCCGCTGGATCTGGCACTCCTGCCATCGGCTGCCCCTCGAATGGTGGGATGCCCGCATCGCCCTTCGTCTGGGAGAGCTGGAGGATGCCATCCCCCGCTTTGACGGCGTGCGCCGGGAGCACCTGGACCGCCGCAACTGGGCCGAGGCCTGCCTCGCCTCCGTGGAGCTGCTCCTGGCCTATGAGCGCGCCGGAGCCTGGACGAGAGAGAGCCGCCCCGACGTCTTTGGAGAGCTGACCCGCGGCTTCGGCGACGACAGGCGCTCGCGCAAGTTCCTGCCTTTTGCCGAGGAGCGCGCGGCCCTGGAATCCGCCCTCCGGGACGCGGCCGAGCGGCTCGGCCGCGAGGGGATCCCCGAAGCCCGCGCCTGCCAGGCTTTCCTCGATCGCGTCCAATCCCTGCTCCCGGCCCGGTCCCGCGTTGCGCTCCTCTTCGAACGGTCCGGCCGCCGCCGTAAAACCGGCTCGGCTTCCCTGAAATTCACGAGAAAAGATCTCATGCAGATGAATGCCAGATTCGCGTATTTCGGAAGGGTGCGGTTCATCGACGAGTGCGGCGCCGACTGAGGCCGGAGCTCGTGCCAGACTGAAAGGACGGAAAGGACGAAAAGGACACAAGGGACCGAAAGGACGAAGAGGGCTCTCTATGGCGGTTCGGGGTAGCCGAGCTGCGCCAGCGCTTCCTTCACGATTGCCACGAAAACGGGATCGCTTCCCGGAGGCTTCGCTGGCCGCTCGCCTTGAACTTCCTTGAGCGCGTGCGCGAGATGCTCCACGTCCGCGCCGTAGCAAGCCAGGAGCCGATTCAGGGTCGGCACCGACGGGAGCCACTTCCCGTTCTCATAGCGAGAGAGGCGGCCCTGCTCGATGCCGGTGCGCTGGGCCACTTGGACCTGCTTCAGACCGGCTGCCGTTCGCAGCAGGCGCAGGGCGGGTCCCAGGCCGCTGAAGGGGTGCGGGGGGGAGAGCATTGAGTGGGCGCAATGCTACCGCAGCTTCGGGGAAGTCGTTGGCTCCGGAGGCACCTGCGCAGGTAGGGCGCAGCAGAAAAGACGGAAGCACTTCGCCTGCGCCCAGCGTCAACTGTCTTCGCCCGCGAATGCCGCGAGTAGACCGAGGGGGATTATCAAGCAGGTGGAGACCAGTTCCAACTGCGAGGAGCTCCAATAGGTCTCCAGCTTTTGTTGGAAGACGGGGTTCGCCTCCGCAAGGGACGTCCTCTCATTGGGCACCAAGAGCCGGAGGAGAACAATCAGTTGCAGGGCCACCGGGATGGCAAAGCTCAAGGGAGGAGCTGTATGGAGAATGCCAAGACCATTCAGGAAGGCCAGCACGACCGCGTCCAATAGCAGAAAGCCCGCGGTCACCCCGTGTGCGAAGAGACCATCTGAGTTGAGCGATCCGCGGAATGAATTTCGCACCGTTTCAAGCATGACCACCCCGATGACCCCGACTGGAAACAGGCAGACGAGCGCAACCCCGATTCCCAGAATGAGGAACAGGATCGGCTTCAGGATGAATTTGAATAGAGCCCCGGTGAGCGGCTGGAGAATCACCTTCCACAGCCAGATAAAAGGAATCGCGAGAAACAGGATAATTTCGCGCAGGAAATTTTCCCATAACCAGACGAATGGTGTGGCCAGAAAGCTCAACACGGGCACCACGATGTGCTCGAAAATCCAGATGAAGGGGATGGCTATGAAGCCCAGCACGTAGAAAATCGCCTTGAACAGTAAGGACACAAGATAGAACAGGAGAGCGGCGAGCAAGGTAGCTATCGTGAACAGAGGAAGCGCCAGAAAGCCCGTGCATGCTCCCTGCAAGAATGACAGCCTGCCGCACGAGCTAGGAGCGAACGCGACCACCCCGACTGACACGGCCCCGAGAAAAAGGGTGATCTGCCAATAGCTGAGGCTGCTTGCGGTGAAGGAGTTTGACTCCCAAAGAAAACTTACTCCCTCCGGCCTCAACCACGACGGGACGAGTTCCACCACCACCTGTCCAAACTGATTGAGGAGAAAAATCGCTCCTGTGAACACACTCAGGGCGGAGAGAGCGAAAAGCTGGCCGCGAGTGGCAGTCGGCCGGAGACTTCTCCCGAACGAGGCCATCGTCAGGAGAGCTACCAGAATGCAGAGGGTCACGAACAGCTGCATCAATAGGTCGCGTCGTTGCAGAAGCCCTGAAAAGAACGATCCTCCCGAAGAAGAACTCGCCGCCACTTGGACATAGCCCGCATGAACCCAGCCGGTCTCCTCGAACTCCAGCGACGTAACGTGCAACCAGTCACCCTGACGTTTGGAAACTCGGAGGTGCGTGCCAAGGGGTAATGTACGGAGAACGTCGCAACCCGCAGTGTCGGGGCAGATCCGAAGATTCAGCCGGTCCGTAGTGACGATATGGTCGCCAGCCTCAGCCAGCGCAAACAGTGCAGAGCCCGATCCAACGAAGATGGCTAGCAAACCCGTGAGGATCGACAAACGCGTCACTGACATGTGAAGACCCCCGAACCTTCCGAGTCAGAAATCGAAGCCTGTCGCTCTCTCCGCCGCCGCGGCCTGCGAGCGTCCCCAAGGCCTCTCAAGGCGTATTGATTCCTTATAGCAGTCCCTTCCCTCAGCGTCAAAGAAACGAAGAGGCATTTTGGCTCATGCAGCCAGGTGCATGGGTGTTTAATCCGCGAGGCCCAGGGGGGAGGAGGGGGCCTTGGCAAGGGCTTCTGATGCGCCAAGGCAGAAAGGACGGGGCGCAAGCAGCTTTCAGGTCGAGGGGCCGGCTTGGCCGGATGCGCCTCTCAGGACTGTCCGGCATCTCCTCCGACCATGCTATTCCGGACATAACGGTCTTGTGGGTAGAAAGTATGTTAGAGTCTTCATCATCTCGCGAAAGGGGGTTACCAATGCGAGCGAAGGCGCTGGCAGCAGCACTCGCAGTCTTGGCAGCGATGTGCCATTCCTCTTGGGCACAAGGTCCTGTTTGGCTGACCTCTGAGATTCCGATAGAAGAGGGCGCAAGTTCAGAGGAGAAATCTCTTCCTGCCGTGGCGTTCGGTTCAGACAGCGGCTTCATGGTGGTTTGGAAAAGAGCAGTCACAACCAGTAACGAAAAAATCCGTGCGCGCCTGTACCTTGCTGACGGAACACCCACCGGCAGCGCCTTTCAGATCAACAGTTTCACGGGCCCTAAAAGTTTTCCCGCAGTGGCGGCGCTCCCTGGAGGAACCTATATTGTGGCATGGGAGGAAGGTGTGGCATCCCTGACACCAGGAACTGACGCATCCGGTTCCAGCGTTCGGGCCAGAATCTATGAGAATGGAGGTTCGGAGTTCCAGGTCAACACCTTTACAACTGGCCATCAAGGCCACCCTGCTGTGGCGGCGATACCGAATGGCAACTTCGTCATTGTCTGGCAGAGCGACGGGTCTAACGGAACTGATCAATCAGCAACAAGTATTCAGGCTCAGCGATTCAACGCGAGTGGTACACCGCTCGGCTCGGAGTTCCAAGTGAACACCCATACACCTGGAAGCCAGATGCTTCCAACCGCCGCGGCCGAGTCGGGCGGCTTTGTGGTGGCTTGGCAGAGTAGTGTTTCGGCGAGTAATCAGGATTCAAACATTCGAGCACGGCGTTTCGATGAGTCCGGTAATCCTCTCGGGGATGATTTCCAAGTGAATACTTTCATGACAGGAAGTCAAAGCTCGCCAGATTTGGTCATTGGAACGGCAAATGATTTCTTTGTGGTCTGGAAGAGCGGAGAACTTCTACTTCCCGGGCCAGACGGAGCTCACTCTAGCATCCAGGGACGGCGCTACGATGCCAGCGGTACCCCTCTAGGGGACGAGTTCCAGATAAATACCCAACATCTCGAGGATCAAGGAGACCCTACGATTGCCCGGGATGTTGACGGTGATTGTGTGGTGCTCTGGTTCGACCGCATCGAGCCGGGAGATACAGCGTTCTTGCCCGGAGGCGTCAGGGGGCAGAGGTTTAATGCCGATGGGTCACGCCGAGGGACAGAGTTCCGGGTCAACACCACTATCCCAAGCGCCCAAGACACTCCCGATGTAGCAATCGGGCCCGGCGGCGATTTCCTCGCCGTGTGGAGAAGCTTTGGCCAAGGAACCACTGGAGAACCAACTATTATTGGCCGGCTCTTCTCCGGTTCTCAGGCGCTTGCTCTAAACCTTGATTTCCATACGCTTGTTCCTTGCCGCGCCGTCGATACACGTACCGGGGCGCCGCTAGCTTCCGGCTCTCCGATAACATTCCAAGTCGCTGGAGTGTGTGATGTGCCCTCCACAGCTAAAACCGTAGCCGTGAATGTTACCGTCGCAGGGCCAACGGGCAACGGTTATGTAAAGCTCTGGCCATCCGATATTCCGGAACCGGTCTCGACTGTGATCAACTTCGGCACGGGGCTGACGCGTGCCAACAACGCGTTGGTATTCCTTGCCACCGATGGCTCGGGAGAGATTTTGGCTAAGGCGATCCTTACGGATTCCGGTACTGTGCATCTTGTGATCGATGTGACAGGCTATTTTGAGGGCGAGCCGTGAAAGTGAGGAGGTATTGAGCGGGTTGTTTGCGCCAGTAAACTCGCTTCGCACGGTGAGGGCGCACGTTTCCTGCGTCCGGCCGCACGATTTTTAGGTGTTGTGAGAAGAGGGCGCGACCTTAAGTGCTTTGCTTGTCCCTCCGCTCCATCTCAAGGCTCCAAGCTTCAAAGAATTCCTTTTCGTACCGGTCTATAAATCGCGCAGTTCGAGCGATATCCTCTACATCATTTGCAAAAAGCTGAATCTCCGAGTCAACGACTTCCTTTGCCGCAGCCGCAGCAACCACACGGGCAGCCTCTTGCATCTCCATCGCCATCCCCTCTCGGTAATGGCGTAATCCGAGTCGAATAAAGTAGTCAAAGACAACTTCCTCAGCCTCACGCTGTGGTGCCGTCCAGACCAACCTCGCGAACGACCGCGAATCGCCGTCTAGGCCAACCATTACATCAACGAGAGCAACTAATCCCAAGTGGGACATCGTGCCGCCAGAGAGCCCGTGTAAGCGAGAGTCCCGCCGCAAAAGCCTTCTGAGTTCACTATCAGCCGTGACAAAAATACTCCTAAGGCCGTTCTCCTGATCCTTAATTAGCTGAGTTAGCTGAGCTGCCTCATGCTCCATCAGAACCCCAGCCTTAAGGCGTGCCCATGGTCGCAGGCCGGTACTGTATCCTTCTCGCAGCCTGCCCAGGATTTCGCTAAATTCCGCACCATATTTGTCAAAAAACTTCATCTCTACGGTCTCAATTCCATACTCCTTGAGATATTCTGCAAGCTGCGCTTCCGTCTCATAAGGTGCCACCCTTTTTAAAAAATCGCTAAATGAAATTTGGCTACCTTGCCGGCCTACAAAACTCGCGAATGCCCCGACAAATACATTGGTATTTATCGCCTCGTAGAAAAGGATATGCCTAGTCAATTGCGCAGGATCCTCAAGCCCTACCGCTTTGACGATTTCCTTTGCTAAACGGCGGTGTGATACTATTTCGTTCAAGAACTGATATCCTACCCCGACCCCAAGAGTTTGGCCCATAGTTTTGTTGGCCTGCTCAAGGCGACGAAGGCAATCAACATAAATTGGACGCAAAGGGTGACCATTGGTGATAGCTGGCATAACAACGTTTGCGTCCAGATAGATGCGCTGTGGCAATGAATACTTCCTAAACAGAGCTTGCCTCGGGCTTGACAAGACGAGTTGCAATCCAAATGCTGCTCGGCCTATGCGAGCTAGAGCCTCAGTTTCGTGATCACCCGGCGCACTCAGTAAGTCCACAATGGACATCCTTGTAGCACTGGACGGGAGGCTGCCAGCATTTTCTCGCTGCAAAAGATCTCCAATAATCTTATCGATGTCAGGCCCTACGCCTACGCCAGAACCCGCGAAATGGGCAGCAAGATCCCAGGCCCGGGCGAGAAAAGCACCCTCAAGGACTTTTTTTATGGTGTTTCTCGCGGCTCGCGATGCTTTGATGTGATCACGAACGCGCAGACGGACCAAAACTCCATCAGCTAATTTTGATAGGTCCTCATCAAGGTCCTCAGATGGAGGATTAACGGCTTTTAGTCGACTACCCTTGGCGACCACTTGGTCCATCAGCATGAGCCTCTTCACGGCTTGGCTCACTAGGCTGGAGGCTTCACTTTCAGAAATCGAAAGAGCCTCTTTAACAGCGGTGATTACTTCGTCTTCCGTGACTCCCACAGACGCTGAATCAGCAATTCTTGTCAACACAATACCATCTCGAATTGAGGCAACAACGGGTTCCAGCAACTCTGTGGAACGCATCTGCGCATAGGCAAAGGCCATATATTTATGAACGGAAGCGCCTATTCCGGGAGCTCTCGGGACTGTGGGGCGGGCGATCAGCCCACCTCCACCAAGGGATGTATAGGTTGATCGAATAGCTTTCCAGAGAACTGAATGCCCTGCGCTCGAGTCATAAGTGATGGTCTGAATATTAACATCGCCCAAGCGTTTTACTAGACTCGGCGAGTCGGCGGACACCAGCGCTAAATGAAGGGACGCGAAATGTGGACCGCAGCGCTTCTCGTACAGGTCTAGCACACTGTTAACCGCTGGATCATCAAACGAGAAGCCGAGAAACAGGCAGGGACGCGTCTTTAGGATGTGCAACAAAAAATCCAGGTAATCAGTATCCTGTGCCAGATCTCGATAATCCAGATTATCTACCACCATAGACGAGGGCATCTCCGCCCTTCCATGGATTCGCGCGATAAAGAAATCACGCTGGAGCGAAGCGCCACGTAGAGAACCGTCACCTCGCTCAACAGGAGAAAACCAACCCCTTTTATTGGCTCGCGCTTTGTGCAAGGACGCGTCGTAGTTAGTTGTCACTATCGCCGAAAATGGTAGTTGGACGAGGGCATCGAGACGTGCCAACTGATGGGGTGAGACGTCGCGGATAAACGGGTCTGCTAATAGTCTTAGACGTTCTCCCTCGGGAATTTTCTGGGAAGTTTTAAAGACGCTTGCAGCGCCAAGATAGTTCCCGTCTGCAGCTCGTTCGCGGATGAGTGCTGCTGCAGTTAGATCTCTAAAGCTCTCGCAACTGTGAGCGAGCAGCTCAAGGTATCCTCTCCAAGTGGGGTAACCAACTCGACACGCGACGCCCGCCCCTGCAAAGAGAATGGAGTCTTGGCGAGAGAGTAGAGCGAGTAACGATTCAGTCAAGGCATCAGTACCGCTTTCTCTATGTGGCATAAAGAAATCCTTGCCTCTGAAGCTGTTGAATTGGTGGCGGCAGGCCAAGCGAGCTTAGGTTTCGAGCCACTATGGTAGCCATCTAGATCTGCCAGGCATAAGACTGAAGGGCAACTGACGCTAGAAGGTGGGGCATCTATTCTTGGACCAGTGGGCGCAACACCTTCTCCATATCCACTGGTATGAAAAGCTTCTCCTTCTCTCCCTCTAGCCAGTAACCCGGCATCCCCTCCCGTTGATAGCTGGAAACTTCGAACACTTCGCCATGAAGTTCTACCCACTCTCCTGGCTGGTAGGTAGGGATCACCTCCCGCATTCGGGCCTCAAAGGCGGCGATGTTCGACCTCTGCTAGGCGGAGCCATTCGTCGAGTTGGGTGGGGAGCATAGGGGGGATTGTACTACAATGGCAGGTACCCGGAGGGAGTAATGGTCATGCGAACGCTTGTGCGCTTTCCCCTGCTTAGCCTTCTCTTCACCCTGCTTCTCGTTCCTGCGGTGGCCTTCTCGGAGCCGCCGGCGGGGTACTACGACTCTGTGGACTCGACTACGCAGGGGGCCTTGCGCTCGACTCTCCATGTGGTCATCGACGACCACATCCGCTTCCCCTATACGTCGAGCAACACGGACACGTGGAACATCCTGGAGCTTGCGGATGAAGATCCCAACAACCCCAACAACATCCTCGATGTGTACAAGAACGCGAGCTATCTGAAGCAGGGCGGTGGGATTGGCAACTATAACCGCGAGCATACATGGCCAAACAGCTATGGCTTCCCGGACGACGGCTCTACCAACTATCCCTATACCGATTGCCATGCTCTGTTCCTCTCGGACTCAAGCTACAACTCTTCGCGGGGCAACAACCCATACCGGACCTGCTCGGCGGCATGCACTGAACGAGCAACGGATGTCAACAACGGCAAGGGCGGAGGGACGGGGGTCTACCCGGGGAACTCGAACTGGCGCACGGGGACAGGGCCAGGGGGAAGCTGGGAGACGTGGATCGGCCGGCGGGGCGATGTGGCGCGGGCGCTGATGTACTTCGACGTCCGCTATGAGGGCGGATTCCACGGTGTGACCGGCGTGGCGGAGCCGGATCTGCGGCTCACGGACGATCAGAGCCTGATTGTGACGTCGGGAGGCGTGAACGCCTCGGTGGCGTACATGGGGATGCTTTCGGAACTCCTCAAGTGGCACCTGCAGGATCCCGTGGACGACGTGGAGCGGCATCGGAACGACACGGTAGCGAGCTTCCAGGGAAACCGGAATCCGTTCGTCGACCGGCCCGAGCTCGTGAGCTGCGCGATGGCGGGCGACTGCGGAAGCTTCTATACGGTGACTCCCTGCCGGGTGGTGGACACGAGGAATGCGGAGGGGCCGTATGGCGGCCCGGCCTTGAGCTCGGGAGTGCCCCGGCTCTTCTCGATGACCGGCAACTGTGGCATCCCTGCCACTGCGGAGGCGGTGAGCCTCAATATCACGGTGGTGGGGGCAACCGGGTCAGGCGATCTGAGGTTCTTCCCGGGTGACCAGGGGCCGACGACGGCTACCGCGATCAACTTCGTGGCGAGCCTGGTGCGGGCGAATAACGCAATCTTCGGGTTGTCGGGGGATGGGGAGCTGGGGGTGCAGGCCTTTGTGGCGGGGGCGGGGGAGGTGCATTTGGTGGTGGATGTTGGGGGGTACTTTGATTGAAAGGGGCTGCAGGCCCCTCTCCCGCGCCGCCAGACTGTGGGGACCACTTTCGCAGGAGGTCGCAACCAAACGATAGATGCAGACCTTAGGCCGTATTCAAAATGCACAAGTGTGTTGGGAGGATCAAGAGCGATGGCTGAACCTGAGAGGACTGTTTCAGGTGATAACGCCGGAGGTGAAGACGTCTGGCAACCTACTCTTCGCAGCGGGTTCCACAGAATTGCAAGGGACATTTGGGGTGGATTTCGTCCGTACCTGATTAAGATAATTATAGATTTTATGATTTGCGCTAGCGGCGGGTTGAAAAAAATCGGAGGGATAAGAATACCGAGGCACAATACGAGAAGGAGCACAGATTCCAATTTGCAAGATCGTTTTCTAGTGACATTCAAATACCGAAAGCAGTCTTTGCTGCGTCAATCAGCGCTTTAATAGTAGGTTTCTTTTCTATATTCACTGCATTGCTATGGATAAAGAATGAAACGGCTGAATTGGAATCGACAGTCCACTCTCTTGAGGCCAGGCAGGTAGAGCTCGAAACAGAGATACGTAGGCTGGAGATTATTAGCGACCCAGAATTTACAGATTCGCTTTCCTTCCTTGGGCCGCCATTGCCTGATCTTGGTCAGCTCCACAAACGCGTGCGCAGGCATGATAATTTTAAGTTCACTTTCTTGGGATGTGGACGTGCGGGTGCCCTGGTGCATTGTAAATTAAATATTAAGAATTACGGAATAAGCAGGCTGCTAACTATCGCCGATGCAAAGCTTCTGCGCATTAATTTGAATAATTTTAATATGGATGAATATCGAGCGCAGCGCCTTGTGCTGGGGAGGGGCTTAATAGAAAGAGGGGAGATTGCGAGGTTGTTGATTACGGATGTGCCTGTCGTGGCAATGTTTGAGTTTGAAGTGCTACCTTCCGATCTGGAGAGTTCACAGATTCTTGAGTTCAAGTCTGGATCAGGCGATTCACCCTTGGAAGTGCAGCATTTCTTGACTCATGTAAAAGGGGCGCCGAGAGTCCTGCCTGACCAGGTGCCCTAGTGATGAGAGGTTGATGGCGGCAAGAGAGACCAAGGGCCTTGCCGCTGCGCACGGTGCAATAATGCCAATCGTGGTCTTCGCGGACCCGGCGTTCTCGCTCTTCGGCTAGAGTCTGGAGGGCTTCTCGCTCGCGCTGGTAGGCTCTTGGCGGTCAGAGGCGATGACGTCGGACGGAGGCGTAGCTGCGGGTGCCGGGCTTTAGTTATTTCTCTTCCTGCTGGCCTCGCGAGAGGCATCAAGAAGAATCCAAATTACTCCCAGAGCCAGTTGTCGATGGAGTCTCCAGGGAGAAGCCCCTTCTTCATGGAGGAGGTCAATAGCCTCTCGGACATCTCCAGCAACTTCCTTCATGGTGCGGGCGGGCACGAAAGGTTCCAAGAAGGAAAGCACGGAATCGACTGGGGTCAGGGAAGTTGAATCTGATATTTCGATGCGACGTCCGAGGCTGAAGACAAAGTTTGTGCCGAGCAGCAGGGTCATGATCATCAAGATCAGTGTGAAGAGAGTGAAGGTCGTTGTTAGGATGCCAGACCCTATGGGGCCAGTGAACCAATCCGCCACGTGAAGGAAGAGATTCGAGAGGGGGCTGCCAACTCTCGGACTCGTGCCTTGGAGTGCCTCTACAATGGTGTCTGAACCGAAGATCGCCATCATTCCTATCACGAAAACAATATATGTGAACAAAGTAGAGAGGTACAGTGGGAGAGTTATTTTTCTCATCGCCTAGTCTCTCCGATCCGCAGAGGCGAGATTCTAGCTAAAAGTAGGTGCAGAGGCAAAGAGGCCCAAGAGAGCTTCGCGCTCCTCAAAGGCAGCCCGGCGCCCCTCGCCTGTAAGCCGGTAGTAGATGCGCGGTCGGCCGCCTCGCTCGGACATGGGTTCGCTTTCGTAGCTCTCGACGAGGCCGTCCTGTTCTAGAGCCCGAAGAGCGGGGTAAATGCTGCCTTGGTGGAGGGCGACTTTCCCCGCGGTGCGCTCTTTCACGCGCTGGATCAGCTCGAGCCCATAGCCGTCGCCGGAAATCAGGGCTTGGAGAAGGGCGGTCCTGGGATCGATTCGGGTGGAAGCTGGCATGGCTATGGCCTCAGTTGGGCTTTCTCTTTGTGACAGTCAGAACGTCTCGGAAGGCCGAGAGCAGAATCCAGAAAACGGAAGAGGCGAGCTCTGTATAAATCATCCAGGCAGAAGCGTTATCTTCGACAAGCTTGTTGATAAATTCGCGGGCGTCACCTGCATTCTCCTTCATAATTCGAGAAGGTATGAAGACCTCCAGGAGCACAAAGATCGTATCGACACGCGCCAAGGGTTGGGACCTGTATGCGTCAGAAGTGCGAGGCAGGCGCTGATTTCTCAAGGTTAATTTTAGAAGCAGGACTATGGCGAGCAGGACAAGCGCGAGAAAGGTGAACAGTGCAAGCCATATGACTATAGAGACGCTATACCAACCAGATATTGTATGGAGAGAATCCGCAATTCTGTCGCCTCCCATGAAGACGACTGGCAAGCTTATCGGTTCGTCTCTGCTAGCTAGTGCGTGCACTTTCAAAGCCTTCCTGCAATGCGACCGGCTAGCCAAGAGCTGGCACGAGCACGAAGAGGCCTATGAGGGATGGACGCTCTTCGAGCGCAGCTCGGCGCCCTTCTCCCGTGAGCCGGTAGTAGATACGCGGGCGGCCGCCTCGCTCGGCCATGGGTTCGCTTTCGTAGCTCTCGACGAGGCCGTCCTGTTCTAGAGCCCGAAGAGCGGGGTAGATGCTGCCTTGGTGGAGGACGACTTTCCCCGCATTGCGCACTTTCACGCGTTGGATCAGTTCAAGCCCATAGCCGTCACCGGAAACCAGGGCCTGGAGAAGGGCGGTCTTGGGATCGATTCGGGTGGGAGCTGACATGGCTATGGCCTCAGTTGGGCTTTTTCTTGGTGACGGTTAGAACTTCGCGAACAGCCGCGACCAGGATCCAGCAGACGGAAGAGCTGAGCTTTGTGTAGATCATCCAGGTGGGGGAGTCGTCGGCAACAAGTTTATTGATGATCTCACGGGCGTCGCCTGCGTCTTCCTTCATAATGCGAGAGGGAAGAAAGAGGTTAAGGAACTTCAGTACTGCATCGACTCGCAACAAAGTGGCTGAATACCCTGTAACGGGCGAAGCCTCATTGCCGGGAACCGGCGAAAAAATTATTCGTAGGAGCGGAAAGGTGACGCTTACGACGCTGAAAACTGCGAAAAAGAGACTTATGACATCGTACACCTGCGCTTCCGGCGTAGGGGCAAAGCCTACGCTGAAGGGTCCAGTGTCGAGGGATTCGTAAGCGCTCAGCGCGTTGAAAAGTACAGACGCAACTAGAGCACCTAGAGGAGCTAAGGCCCACCGGATGAGTTGCCTTGGATTCACTTCTACCCTCCTCACCCTCAAGGGTACTCTCGGATTCCGAGAAATGCAAGCCCTCGGAAATGAAGGCCTTCCAGGAGGCCCCGAGGTAACTGTGGAGGAGATGAGCTTCCGCCAAGCGGGGATCAGGGTCTCGACGGGGTCGAGCGGGTTCAGGCCCGGGGTAGAGGAGGTGGATCATGAAGTGGTGTCCTTTCCGGGGATGGCTTCCGGGGACATGAGGGCGGAGAGAAGAGGGGCGGGCACGAGACCCGCCCCTACGGCGGCGGTTGGCATGAAGAAGAGCAGGATGGGTGGATCGCCGCGGACGGGATTGGGGGCTACGGGGACTAGGGCGGTTGGCTGGCCAGTGGTGGCCGTGCTCGGGGCTTCGATGACGACGGGCGTTTCTCCCTCGGGTGGATAGCCGTAGAGGAGGGCGGTGGCGCCGTCGGCCGACAGGGCAGCGTTGAAGGCCAGCCCAAAGCCTTCGGCCAAGGCCCAGCTTCCCGTGGTGGGCCAGCGCGGGGTGGAGGGGTGTCCGAGGGTGGAGGGGAGAGCCCTGAGAGTGTTGGCGGGGACGGCGAGGCCTACGGAGGTGCCGTCCGATGCCGGGAGGCCCCGGCCGAGGTCGATGCGGGCTCCGTCCTGGGCCTCCGGATCGCCCTGGCCGAAGGGGAAGTGCGCTCCGGCGGCGTCCGCGACTTCGTGGTTGAGGTTGTCCACCCAGATGGACTCGAAGAGGAGGCCGGTCTCGCTGGCGGCGACCTTTGCCTCCGGGCCGAGGTCCCAGCTCGCGAGGAAGGCCGAGAAGACGACGGCCGCGACGGTCTGCGGGTCGGTCAGGTCGCAGGCAGCGCTGCGGAGGGTCAGGGTTGCGCGGTTGGTGTTGGGCTCGTCCTCGTGGGCGGGGAACTCGACCCACCAGAGGCGGCCGGCGTGGTGGACGGGCGGGGAGCAGTAAGCGGCGGGGGTGGCTTGGTAGGTGTAGAGGTGGGCGGAATCCACGTCCCAGACGGTGAGCTCGTTGTCTGCGGAGCGCCAGGCTATGGCTCCGGGGCCGACGATGGCGTCGGTGGGAATGAGGATGCCGTTCTCGCCGGAGGGAAGGACGGCGGGGCGCGGGATGGCGCCGCGGTCCGCGATCCAGGTGCCGTCCGCGGCGTAGATGCAGGCTACGAGGTCGTCCGGGTCGAGGAAGGCGTAGTAGCGCGGCTGGACGGCTTGGACCGCCTGAGCTATGGCGTAGGCGTCGGCTTTGCGGTTGCGGAGGGTGGTGATCATTCGGAAGACCTTCCGTAGGCGATGGGGGCGTGGGTGATGGGGCGGGCATCGGGAGAGACGGCGAGGGTGAGGTGGAGGGTGTCGGAAGAGAGGACTTCGAGGGCGAGGATCTCGAGGTCGGGGTTCAGGGTGCCTTCCGGGGCGGCGGGGTCGGGATCGAGGAAGTCGATGCGGACGGCGGGGTCGAAGCCTCGGCCTCGGACGGTGACTTCGTAGGTCTGGCCGGGGTGGTAGACGGAGGGGTCGAGGGTCTCGATCCAGAGGGTGGTGGCGGTGAGGGTCTCGGTGGTGCCGATGCCGATGGTTCCGTGGCGATGGAAGGCGGCGAGGCTGGGGTTGAGGAGGGTGGTGCCGGTGTAGTGGTTGTCGGGGGTGCCTCGGGTGACGCAGAGGGCGTCGAGGCGCTGGAGGCGCTCGGTGCCGTCTTCGTGGCGGCCGAGGACTCTCGCGGTGCGGACGGGGGCGTGGGTGCGGTCTCGGCGGGCGAGGAGTGTTGAGAAGAGAGCGAGGAGCTTTTCGGGTGGGGTCATGGGTGGGACCTCACGGACGGACAGGGACGGTAAGAGCAGAAGCGGCCGGCGAGACGCCGGCGCTCCCAGTGGGGAGAAGAGGCCGGCAGGATGCCGGCGGTCCCAGGGTGGGTCATAGGGGTTGCTCCAGGGTGTAGGTGGCCAGGATCTGGGGGCGTGGCGTGAGCTGCCAGCGCTCGGTGCGGCGGGTGACTAGACAGCGATGGTGGAGGCCGGAGCGGGGGTCGATGAGGTGGATGGTGTCTCCTGGCTTCGTGGAGCAGGGGGGACGGACGACGGTGTGGGTGAAGGCTAGACGGCGGGCTCGGCGGCGGTTTGCTACAAAAGCGGCTTCTTCGGGGGTCTGGAGGTGGTCGAGGGTGAGGATCTCGGCGGCGGGTCCCCACCAGGTGGCGGCGACGGGGTCTTCGAGGACGATCTCGAAGGGGGTTTGCTGGAGGCGGGTCCAGGGGGATTGGCGGTAGCGGGGGCGGGGGACTCGGCCCATGACGAGACGGGTCACCGCGGCGGTGCCGTCGTCGACGAGCTCTTCGTAGGTGGACTCGTCCAGGACGTGGTAGGTGATGGTGACGCGGCGGGTGGTGCCCCAGGCCTCGTGCTGGAGGTTCGAGGCGGTGTCTCCCCAGTCGTAGGCTCCGGCGACCCGGCGGGGGGCGGTCCAGCCGGATGTGGTCTCGACCTTGCCGGTCAGGAGGCCGTCCTCGGCGAGGTGGTGGTGGGTAGTCTTTCTGGCTACGAGCTGGAAGGGAGCGACCAGGTGCTTCTGGCCGGCTCCGGAATGGTTGAGATACCAGGGGACTCCCGAGATCGCCGTGCGCTCGGAGTACCAGGCGGTGGTCTCCTCGATTTCCCGCACCACGGCTCCGGTGTCTCCGTATTCGTGCGTGATCAGGTCGAGCTGGGCGAGGCCGAAGTCTTCGAGGCGGAGGAGGGCGGTCAGGGAGTGCTCGAAGGGGAACCAGCTCAGGTCGTCGTCTCCGATTCCGGCTCCCACGACATTGAGGGTTGACGAGCCCACGTTGCGGACGGCCATGGGGCGGCTGTGCCATTTGTGGGCCTCGATGCGGCGGGAAGTCTCCGTGCCTTCGGCGTCGTAGGTGGGCAGCTCGCGGCGCTCGCCGGTCTGCGCGAAGGCTTCCTGGTTCCAGGCTCGATAAGAACCGTCCTCGTCGAGGAAGGCCTGCGCCCAGTGGTAGTCACCTTCGACCGGGCCGGCGGGCTCTCCGGCGAAGGGGGTGCGGAGCTTCGCGGCCCTGGGGTTGTACCAGCCCCACTCGCGGGTGATCCTGGCGACGGTGAGGCCGGCTTGCTCGTGGGTCTCGGTTTCCAGGACGGAGACGAGCTGGAAGGCCTCTGCGCTTGGATTGTCGATGGGCTGGTGGGAGCCGTCGGTGAGCTGCATGGCGACGGCTTTCTTGACGGCGTAGAAGTCGAAGACTTCGGCTCGCTGCGTGGTGACCTTGAGGTCGGCTGAGGCTTCGGTGACGCGGGTGGAGCGGAGGACCCAGCGGCTGGGGACGTCCGTGGGCGCGGCGGACTCGATGGAGAGGACGTCGTGCAGGGTCCAGACGTCGTCAGGGGCTTCGGGCGGCTCGCGGAGCGCGGCGGCGTAGGCCTGGACGAGGTTGTCGTCGGCGAGGCGCCAGGACCAGCCTTCGGCTTCTCCGAAGGCGGCCAGGAAGGACCAGAGCTTCTGGCTGTCGGTGAGGATGGGCTTGGTGTAGAGGGCTCCTGAGGGGATGTCGGCTTCGAAGCCGGCGTCGGCGAGGACCTGGCGGCAGATGTCCCCGCGGGTGAGGCCCGCATCGGCGGCGAATTCGTGGCAGAGCTCGTAGCGGTCGTAGAGCCGGGAGGGGTCTCCGCACTTGATGCGGAGGGTGGGCTCGATGCCTTCGAGCTGCTCGCAGGCGAGGACGTAGCCGAAGGCTCGGCGCCAGGTGTGGAGAGCGTCCATGGGACCGGCGGTGACCCAGACTTCGACGGGGGCGGCGGTCCAAGTGGAGGCGGTGGAGTGGATGGACCAGCGGCGGCCGACGAGGGAGAAGGAGAAAAGGACGGCCACGGTGTCGATGGACTCGTCGATGTCGAAGGGGCCGAGGAGATCGGCGCGGGGGACCCAGGAGCCGTCGAGCTTGACGGCGAAGTTGTAGGCGAGGGAGACCCTCACCCCCGTCCCCTCTCCCGGTCCGCCCGAGTCCACCCGCCCCGGGCGAGGGGCGCCCCCTCCCTCCCGAAGAAGGCTTGATGAGTCTTGCTGAGCATCAGATTTCAGTCTCCACGAGGGCGATGCGGCGGGGCTCTCGGATCCAGTCTCGGTAGTGGCGGGATTGGTCTTCGGCGGCTACGACCATGGCGAAGAGGGGGACGAGCTGGAGGATGAGGCGCGTGCCTGTGAGGGGCGGGGCTTGGAGCTTGAAGCGGCGGCTTCCTTTCTCGAACCAGGCTTCTCCAGGAGAGGGAGTGCCGGCGGCGTAGGTGGCGGAGGCGGGTTCCTGGATTTGCAGGGGCGGGCCTTCCCAGCCGAGACGGATCGTCGGGGCGAAGCGGTCGAGGGGGGCTCCGGCGGGCGGGGTGAGGTGGTGAGGGGCCTGGCGCCAGGGGAGATCCCATTCGGAGCGATGGCCGTCGGCGAGGTAGCCGAGGGTGACGTGCTTCCAGAGGGTAAGGTCGTGCGGGCCGGGGAAGGCGAGGCGGGCTTCGACGGCTTCGGCCAGCGGGCCGAGATGGCGGTAGTCGAGGGTGACTCCGTACCAGCGGCGGATGACCGGCGAGCCGGGCACGGGGGCGAGGCGCTGCTCCCTCACGGCTCCGGAGGCCATGCGGATGGTGCCGACGAGCTCGGACTCCACCACTTCCCAGGAGTCGGCCGCGGCTCCGAGGAGGTGGAGGCCGTCGAGGGTGGGGACGGTGGCGGCTCCGGTCGTGGTGACCATCAATCGCCCCTCCGGAGGGCGTCGTAGAGGGCTTGGGCGAGGTCGGAGAACTCGGAGTCGGGGAAGGCTTTCTTGATGTCCCGGACGATCTCTTCGACTCTCTTGAGGGTGACGGCGCCTCGGCGGAAGAGGTCGATGATGTCGGAGAGCTGCTGGGCGAAAGCGAGCTGAGTCTGGCCGAGGTACTCCTGGACTCGGGCGATCTCGACGCTGCCGTCGTGGAGGCCGCGGATGAGCTCCAGGACCTGGTCGCGGTAGAAGGTGAAATCGAGACCTTTCAGATATTCGGTGAGGCGCTGGCCGCCGATCTGGGCGTCGCCGTAGAGGTCGAGGAGCTGCTGGATGGGAACGGCTCCGATCTTGACGGCGTCGATCAGCTCGGAGACGGCCTTGTTCCAGGCGTTGGCGTGGTTGGAGACGGCGTTCTGGAGGTCGTCGAGGCGGGTGGTGATGTGGGTTTGTGTGGACTCGGTGTGGTGTTGGAGATCGGCGAGGGTGGTGGCGACGGATTGGGCGGTCTGGGTGGCCTGGACGGACACGGACGTGAGCACGGACGACACGGACGTCAAGGAGGACACGGACTGCTGGCTGGAGGTGGTGAGGCGCTGGGTGGCTTCGTGGGCGTGGTTGGCTCCCTCGGTGATGCGGTCGAGGAGGGCGGCCAGGGTTTGGAGGTCGGCGAGCATGGGCGCGGGTTACTTGGTGGTGAGCTGGCTCAGGGCGGCGGCGGCGGTGTTGGCCTTGGCGATCACCTGGTCGAGCTGGGCGAGGAGGGGGGCGAAGGCGGTGGCTCCGGAGGATTCGATGGCCTGGAGGGTGGCGGCGAGGTCGGCGATGGCTCCGGCGGCGTCGCGGAAGATCTGCGGCTCGCCGTTCTGCTCGATGGTGAGGCGGGTTTTGACTTCGGCGTCGGGCATGGCGGTTCCTCAGAGGGTGGGATTCCAGTCCCGGGAAGTGATGACTTCGACGGTGATCGGAGGAGTGAGGGTGTCGTTGGTCTCTCCGACGAGGGTGACTTCTTCGGGGATGGCTCTGGCGTCCTTGATGGCTCTCGTGGCGGTGCCAATGCGGGCGGCGGCGAAGGTGAAGCGGAGGGACTCGCGGAGGGTGGGGGTGAGCTGGCGGCCGGTGAAGGCGAGGTCGGCTTCGAGGCGGGCGTTGGCTTCGGCTTGGTCGGCGAAGAAGGGATCGACCAGAGCGCGCTCGATTTTCAGAGAGGGGGCGAAGAGGCCGTCCCTCAGGAGGGCGTAGGGGTAGCGGCTGCCGTTGCCTCTTTCTTCAGAGATCGGCCAGGAGAGCTCGAGAGTGCCTTTGCGGCAGCTCATGGGGGACCAGGTGCTCGATCCGAGAGGGCGGAGGGCCAGGGTCCAGTGGGCGCTGGTGAAGCGCTGGTGGCCGGTGAGGATTGGGACGGCGGGGTCGGTCCAACTGCCGGGCGGGTGGAAGGTGAAGAGGTCGCCGGGGGCCAGGGCGGCGTGGTCCGAAGCAGACCCGGGCCAGATGATTTCCAGGGGGTCCCGGTTCTCTTCCCAGAAGCCCAGGTCGAGGCCGTCGGCTCCCTGGAGGTTCTGCCAGATGGCCTGACCGGAGGCGTCGAGGGCCACGTCCACGGCGGGGCCGGGGAAGGTGGGGGTGCTGGCTGTCTGCTCGGTCTTGAACTGGAGGCCGATGTCTGCCGGGGGCACTCTCGCGACCTGGACGTGGACCGGGCCGGCGGCAGGGTTGCGGAGGGTTCCTCGCAGGTGGGGGCCAGGGTAGGTGCCGGTGTTGGCGGGGTGCGGGAGCGGGGCGCTCAGGCGGGTGCCATGCGCGATCAGGCCTTCGAGCTTGACCGGGATCTCGGTGTTGTCGCCGATCGCGAGGGAGAGCTTGCCGAGCTTGATGCCGTAGAGCCAGGTGCGCAGGACGGGGCTCCTGGAGAGGAGGGCGTAGAAAGAGGTGTCCACTCCGGTGCGGGAGGGCTCGAAGAGATAGCGGTAGACGCCGGGGGCGGGCTCGGTTTTGGTGACTCGGCCGAGGAGGTGCTCCAGGAAGTCGAGGATCGAGCCGGTGGTGAGGCTGAGGGACCAGACCGATTTGCCTCCCTTGGGGCCGGGGATGCCTCGCTCCAGCCAGCCGCTCTGGTTGACGGCGGCGCCTGCACTCTCGCCAGCGAGGAGATCGGAGTCGAGGGGAAGGATGGCCTTGTAGGCGGTCAGAGTATCGGCGGGAGCTCCGGGAACTCCGAAGCTCCTTTCGCGGCCGACGGCCCAGAGGACGGCGGAGCCGGTGGCTGCGGGCGTGCTCATGGCACCTCCTGGGTGAGGAGATCGATGTGCGAGCGGTACTCGACATTGACCAGGGTGAGGAGGAGGCCGGACGGCAGGGGTGTGGCGTCGAGCTGGACGCGCTGGATGCGGGTCACGGCTTCGGTGAGGAGGTTGCCGTCCGGATCCTGGAGGGCTCCGCCGTTGCGGCGGACGACTCGGCGCACCTGGGCGACGATGCGCGAGCGGAGGAGGCCGGCGGTGTCGGCCCAGCGGGCGGGCGGCCGGGTGAGGAGGGCGAGCTGGACGACGGTGGTGTAGGCGGCGCCGTAGCCGGAGGTGGTCTCGCGCTCCTCGTCGGCGAGGAGGGAGAGGGCGAGACAGGGGACGTCGTTGATGGTTTCGGTGCGCAGGAGCGCGGCCATTTCGAGGATGGCGATTTGATCCTCGTGGGTGAAGACGGTGCGGAGGGGGACGTCCGCGAGGAGCTGCTCGCGGAGCGCGTGGAGGATGCGGGCGTCGAGGGACCAGGGGAGGGCCGGGTAGGGATCAGGCACTGAAGTGGTTGTCCTCAAAGTAAAAGGCCTCCATGAAAGCGACGAGATCCTGGACCTCGCCGGCGGTGACGAAGGCGAAGGGGAAGGCCTGGACGGTGCGGGGGCGGCCGGTGGTCGGGTGGGATATGGAGCCGCCGTCCTGGAGCGTCCTGGCGAAGGGGGCGGGGGTGCCTACCTCGACAGCGCGGTCTTCGAGGGCGAGGGTGGTGATGCTCTGCAGGAGGTCGCCGGAGCGGATGAGAGCCGCGTCCGGCGGGTGGCCGTAGTACTCGCGGATCTTGCGGGTGGCGGGCGCGAGAGGCGGCCAGGGGCCTTCCGGGCCGGTCTGGTGGCGGATGTGGTTCTGGAGGTGAAGCTGGAGCTTCGCGGCCAGGGTTTCGAGGAGGGGGCGAGGTGATCGCTCCAGGCGCGAAGCGGTGGCTTCGAGGAGGTGCTGGGCTTCGGCGGCGCCTTCGAGGGTGAGGGTGATGCGCATGGACCTCACCCCCGGCCCCTCTCCCATCTCCCGCCCTTTCCCCCGCCGGGAGAGGGGAGAAAGCACCGGAGAAGGGGTGGCTTGGATGGGATCATTACCAGCTCTCCAAATCTTCCAGGCGGAGGCCGGGGCCGGTGGGTCCTATGGCGGCCACGGCGGGGGAGGTGTCGTCGGCGGGCGGGGCGGTGGGGAGGTCGAGGCTGGCGGCGCCGCGGGCGACGTCGCGGAGCCAGGTTAGGGCCTGCTGGTACTCGGTCTCCAGGGAGGGGCTCGGCTGGCCCCCGGCTACGAGCTTGCGGTGGGCGATGGCCGCGACCTTGGCCTTGAGGATGGGAGGGGAACCGCCCGGCGCTGAGGGCAGCGCCGAGCGGTAGCGGCCGAGCAGGTAGGAGGTGGCTTCGGCCTCCGCCTGCTCGATCGCAGAGTCCAACGAAGGGGTGGCCGGCCCTCCAACCGGGGCGAGGCGGAGAAGCTCCGCCTCGCCCCGGAAGGCGAGCAACTCGGCCACGGTGAGATAGCGGTGGGGCATCAACGGCGCTTTCTGGCCGGCTCCTGGAAGGCGCTCTCCGGCGGTGTCGCCAAAGAGCCTGTGGGCTCTTGAATCCGCTCGGGCTTGAGGTCGATGACCTCGCCGTCCGTGGGCTCGGACTCCATGGCCTCGATGCGCAGGCAGGGATCGTCGGCGAGCTGCGGGGGGAGGGCGACGGCGCGGATGTAGACGGGCTCGCGGCCGAACGTCAGCACCTGGCCGTCCACGTTGACGCGGCGGGTGGCGGCAACCGTTTCGAGGACGTCGCCGGTGACACGGATCTTGTACACGTTCATCTCTTTCATCTCTCTGCTCCTTTCCGACTACGTTGGAAGAACCCGCACGGCGGTCTGCCAGAACGCCGGTGTGACGCCGTACATGGCATCCATGCCGAACGGGATGTAACGCGAGGCGAACTCCTTGGATTGATCGAATTTCAGGCCCTGCGGCTCGCGCGAGACCACGAAGATCGCGGGCCGGGGACCGTTGGGCGTGGCGAGGACGACGTCGGCCGTGTTCTCGGTGCCGGCCTTGGGCTTGAAGTCGCGGACGAGCTCGAAGGCGCCCTGCCAGAGGTTCGGGTCGGCGCCGAAGCTCTTCTCGGTGCGCAGCTTCTCGTAGGCCGACCAGACCTTCTGCGAGCGGACGAAGACCACCAGGCCCTTGCGGACCTCCTCGCTGCGCACCAGCTCGTCACGGAGGATGGAGTTGGCCATGAGCCGGTCCACGGCTGCGACCAGCTCCTCCCGGACCTCTGCGACATCCGGGGCGGCGGCGTCGGCGCGGGTGGCGGCGACGAGGTTGGAGGCCAGGGTGCCGTCCGGGTGCTGGTGCGAATCGTCGAAGAAATCCTGGCCGTCGTAGGTGAGCTGGTTCTCGCGCAGGACGCGATAGGCGAGTAAAACCTTGCCAACCGCGAAGGCGCGGCCGATGCGGGTGGCCTTCTCCGTGGCCTGGAAGAGCGCCGTCCCCCTTTCGATGTCGAGGGAATCGAAGTCGAGGGTGACTTCATAAAGCTCCGGGCGGATCTTCAGCCTGCCGGCGAAGCCCTGCTGGGCGACGCGGTCGCCGATCCACTTGCGCAGCTCGGGGAAGACCGCGGCCCATTCGAGGTTGACCTCCTCGGCGAGCGAGGGGTCGGTGACGACGACCGCCACGAACGGCAGGAGGGTCGTGGGATCGGTCTTGTCATAGATGTCGAGGGCGATGGGCGTCGCCTTGACCGCGATGGATTTGAGATCGCTGAGCATGGCCGTGTCCCCTTACCGACGGTCGATGTCGACAAACCACTTTCCGGGCGAGCCCGGGCGGGTGAATTTGCCGAGGAGGATGGAATGGGTGGTGGCGGTGGCGACGGTGTTGTCATCCACCACGAAGGCGGGGTCGCCGGGCTTGGGCACGGGGCCGGCGAGGACGGCGAATTCCCACTCGCCGCGGCTGTCCACCTCCACGAAGCGGGCGGCGCCGAAGGAGTTGAAGGTGTCGCCGAGGGTGCCGTCGGCGCCGTGGGTGTTGTCGAAAGGTTTCCAGGCCACGCCCTGGACGCGGAGGCCGGCGGCGTCCGCGCCGGGCACGGCGAGGCCGTTCGCGTCCGTGCAGGTGACGGCGTTGAGGAAGATGCGGGCGCCGGCCTTGACAGGAAGCGGCAGGAACTGTGGCTGGTGCACGGAGTGCACGCGGAGGACGTTGGTGGTGAGAGGCGGCATGGTGATCTCCGGGGCCTCCTGTCAGTTGGAGCGGAAGCCCCAGCTCGCGGTGAAGCGGTACTTCTGCTCGAGCTCGGCTTCGCGTTCGGGGGTGAGGGCGCCTGTGTGGCGGGCGGCGGCGTCGGATTCGGCCAGCCGGCCCGCGGTGAGAGCTTCGACGGCGGGGACGGCGGCCAGGACCTGGAGGATCTGCTCGGCAATGGATACGTCCACGGCCGGCTTGGCAGGGTCGGCCTGGAGCTTGACGGCCACGGGGTTGCGGTCGGCGAGCAGCTCGACGAGGAGGGGGCGGGCGAGCTTCGCCATGGCCGGGGTGACGCGGGCTCCGAGCAGGGCGAGGCGGCGGTCGACTTCCAGCTCGGCGCGCTGGCGGAGGAGCGCCGAGAGGGCCTGGGCGCCTTCGGCGACCTGGGCTCGCAGAGTGGCCAGCTCGGGCTCGACTGCTGAGCCTGAAGGCGGGGGTGGATCGGTTTCAGTGTTCTGCATCGGGGGGATCTCCTTTCGGGCGGTGAGGACGTACTGCGGGCGGCAGAGGGTGACGGGCGGGAGGCCGGCGACCGCGGGGCGGGCGTTGCCCAGGAGGGCGCAGCCGGTGAAGTACCAGCCTCCGGTGACGGGATGGCTGAGGGCGAGCTCGGCCGATCTCCGGGTGTAGCGCTTGCTGCGGATCAGGTCGATGGTGGCCGGGTCGAGGTCGACGTAGCGGACCCAGAGCGCGGCATCTTGGAGCCAGATCCGCTCGCACCAGCCGAGCGACGGGCCGCCCCAGTTGTGGTCGAGGTTGAGGCTTGCCATCTCGACGGCCGGGTCGTAGACGGCGGCCATCTCTTCGAGGCGTTCGAGGGTGATGTCGATGCCGTGGGTCTCGGTGAGGTCCACGGGGACGAGGGCGGGGAACTCCAGGACTGGGGTGGGGCCGGCGGCCGGGTCGGTGGAGAGACCGAGGATGTGATCGGCGGCGGGGGTCCAGAGGACGGCGCCGGTGATGATGCGGGGGGTCATGAGATCACCCCCTGGCGGCGTCCGTGGCTTGCGGCCCTCACCCCCGGCCCCTCTCCCAGCCGCACTCCCGGACCCCCGGGAGAGGGGAGGTCGTGACGATCGGCCTTGGTGCCATTCATCTCCGCTCCTTGGATGGCCCCTGGGCGGGGCGGGAGACGGTGGGCTCTCCTTCCGCGGGGACGGGAACTCGGTGGGTCATGCGGTAGTAGCCGAGGGGGACGGGGACTCCGTCGTTCAGGGCAGTGGCGATGCCCTTCATGCGCTGGTCCCGGTCGGGCGCGTCGGTGGCGTCGTAGACGGACTTGGGGATGGGGGCGTCGGGGCCGAAGTTGAGGTGGACCAGCCAGCGGATCAGGGTGTCGGTTTCGAAGGAGCCGAGGAGGTGGGCGTCGTGGACGACGGTCTCGAGGCGGACCTCGTTGGAGACCTGGCTCTTGGCGAAGGAGCCGGGGCCTTTGGCGAGGCCGCTGGTATCGACCTCTCCGAGGAGGAGGAGGGCTTCGGCGCGGTCGAGCCAGGCGAGGAAGGCGGCGTAGCTCGCGTCGCCTCCGCGGTTGGCTTCGAGGAAGGTGACGTCGAGGCCGTCCGGCAGGGCGATGGAGGTGCCGGTGCGGAGTGCGCCGAGGATCGCGAGGAGACGGTCCTGCTGCTCCTTGTTGGCCGTCTCCTGGCCGGGCTTGTGAGGGTAGGTCCCCTTCGCGAGGGGCTGCGCGAAACGCTCGACGAAGAGGGCCCAGTACTTCGAGGCGTGCTTCTTCAGATACCAGACCCAGTAAAGGCGGTCGAGCAGGGCGCGGCCCCAGGGGTTGTCCTTGGTGCCGTAGGTGAGGACCTGGAACTTCATCGGCGGCGCGGGGATGGGTTCGAAGCGCGGGAGGTTGCCGACGACGTGGAGGGACCGGTCGGAGGCCAACCAGCCGAAGCGCCACATGGGACGGTCGATGAGATCGGCGGGCAGCCAAGCTCCGGTCAGAGGGCCTCGCGTGGCGCGCTCCCAGAGGACCTCGTTGACGGCGACGCCCTTGAGGACCGCCTCCAGGGTGTTGGAGACCCCGACGACGCGGAGGGGGATGCGGGAAAGGGCAGCGCGGACGAAGAGCGCGGTCTCCTCGGCGGCTGGGGAGGAATCGGCGGCGCGGATGGAGCGCGGCAGGGCGAGGACCGCCTTCACCCGCTTTTCCCACAGACCGGCCAGGGTGGTGTCGGTGTCGATCATCCGGCTGTAGAGCTCGCCGACGCGGTCGCCGGTCTCGGAGCGCTCGCGGACGAAGCGGGAGGGGTGGGGGATCTCCTGCCAGCGTCCGAGAGAGCGGAGCAGCGTGGGATCGCTGCCGAGCTCGCCCACGTAGGGGCGGAGCCGACGCTCCGCCTGGAGGGCGGTGACGATGAGCTCGGCGAAGAGCAGGCCGGAGGGGGTGGCGCCGTCCATGGTGGTCACTGGAGCGGGGCGCAGCGCCAGGTGTTGGCCGTGGTGCAGGCGCAGAGCTTTTCCGCTCCGGAGGTGGTGTTGAGGAAGGCCGCGCCGACGCTGCACGCGGAAGGGAGGGCCGTTCCGTACGGGACGTGCGCGGTGCCGTGCGCGATCGTTCCGGACGCGGAGCGGTAGTCGACTCCGCCCTGGACTTCGATCGCTCCGGCGCCGGTCCTTACGAGGTCGTTCGCGCAGTCCGCATCCATCCTCACTCCTGCGAAGAGCCTCAGGCCGCCGGCGGCCGTGTTGGCCATCAGGGCCGCGCACCCGGACGAGCCTCCGTATCGACCTCCGTACAGAGACATTCCGGCGTCGCCGGCATTGACCACGGCGCGGCCGGCCACGCTGCCGATCAGCATCACCCCGCCTCCATGGACGACCAGCCCTCCGGACGATTCGGTGAATCCGTCGACGGGAAAGGAGGCGTTCTGCGCGACGAGAGAGAAGCTGACGTTCGTGAGCTGTCCAAGCCAGCTCACGTTGTTGTTTGCGGGGTCGTTGTCGGGGACGGTAGTGTGATCGATCCCCTTGACGGCGGCGGTCGGGGGCTGCGCCCAGAAAAAGTGCAGATTGGTGAGCGAGCTCCCGCCGCCCAGCTTGACCAGCGTGCCCGACGTGGCGCGCAGCTCGATGACGGGGGTGCCTCCCATCCAGGCTATGGGGTCACTTTGGCCGGTGGCGAACCCCATGACCTCGGTGTAGGCGGGGATCGTCAGAGAGGTTTCCGAGTAGTTGTAGCCGTACACGTTGGGGTCGGTGGAGCCTCGCTGGCCGGGATAGACCACGACGGTCCAGCGCGTCGTCCAGTTGCGCTCCGAGCTCTTTTTCGTGGCGACGTAGGCGAGGGCGTCCGAAATCTTTTTGTAGTCGCCTCCTCCACTGGAGTCGACGACCACGACGCGGGTGAAGCGCGCGGAGGTGAGGTGCGCGGCGAGGTCGTAGCTGGAAAAGGGGTGGCGGAGCGGTCGCGGGTATTGGGCCGCGGCGGGGGAAAGGACCAAAAGGACCGAAAGGACGAAAAGGCGAGCAGGAGTTTTCATGATCAAAGGTTCCTCAGGATTTCCAGGGTGGCGATGGAGCTGCCGGCGGGAGTGGCGTGAAGCAGGGGCGGCGTGAAGGCGGCCCAGTCGGCGGTGAGCTTGCGCAGCTCGGCGACGCGCAGGCCGTCGACCAGGTGGTCGTTGAGCTTGGAGAAGCGGCGGGTGTCGCTGGACTGCGAGTAGGTGTGGTTGGCCAGGAGGTGGCGGACCTCGGGATCGAAGGGTAGGTCCAGGCCTCGGCCGTGGAGGCGGCGCTCGAGGAGCTGGGTGGCGAGCTCCTTGTAGGAGAGGAGCACTTCCCGGCCGGAGGTGGGATCGAGCTGGGCTTCGCCGGTGGTGGGGTCGATGGCCGGTGTCGAGCGGTTGAAGACGTAGCCGCTCAGGCGGTCTCCGAGGTCGGGCGCGAGGAGATCGACCAGCACGCGGCCGACTCCCGTGGCGTCGAAGCCCCAGCCGCCGGCCGGGTGCAGGATGGCGTCCAGAGCGAGGATGAAGTCGCGCTGGGCGTACCAGTTCCAGCCGGTGAGATGGAGGCGGAGGACCAGGGTGTCCGCCGAGGTACCGGAGGAACTGTGATGCCGCTCGAAGAGGATCTCGGTGACGGTGGCGGAGCCGACGTCGACTCCAGCGGTGAGGTCTCCGGGGATGGGGCGGATGAAAAAGGCGGCGAGGTCGGTGATGGATTGGCGGCGGTGGTCGGCATCCCAGCGGTCCCAGCCCGAGACGTCGAGGGTGTCCTGGAGCACGGTCAGGTAGGGCTGCAAGGCGTCAACGGGGCCTTCGGCTTCGTCGGGATCGTCGTCAAAAGAAGCCCTCACCCCCTGGCCCCCTCTCCCGCCTCCCCGACCACCCTCGCCGGGAGAGGGGGAAGAGGACCTCACCCCCAGCCCCTCTCCCATCTCCCTCCCATTCCCCCGCCGGGAGAGGGGAGTCTCGCCGTCGTCGCCCCAGGGGTAGGCGGGGTTGAGGCGGCGGGAGAGGGCGTCGAGGTGGCCGGCTCGGCTGTCCCAGCGGAAGGAGATGGAGAGGTAGTCGGGGATCCAGGTGAGGGCGGGCTTGAGGAGGCGCTCGGGGAAGAGGGAGTACTCGGGATCTCCCGGCAGGCCGAGGACGTTGTGGACGTAGCCCGGCTCGTCCGGGCCGCCGTAGAAACCGACGAACTCCTGGCGGCGCTCCTCGCTCCAGAAGGGGTGCGGCATGATGGTCTTCGGCCAGTGGAACTTGACCCAGACCCTTCCCCCCAGGTCGCGGGCCATGGCTTTGACGGAGTTGATCCCATTCGCCCCGCCCCACCCTTCCTCCCTCCGGCCCCTCGCGGGGCCTCGATCCCCCTGGCCGAACCCGGGGGGACGGAGGAGGTGCTCGACGATGTGCTTCGGGGTGTCGGCGGGGACGATGGATTCCGCGGGGACGGCGTTGTCCGCAATGCGCTGGAAGGTGCACTGGCGGTCGCCGGTGGGCACGGAGTAGATCCGGATCTCGCATCCCGGTTTGGCGGCGCGCCAGAACTCGGCCCAGCTCCGGGGATTGACGACCTTGGCCGCTTCGTCGTGGAGCAGCCAGCCGCGCACGTGGATGCCGCGGTAGGCGCGGCCGTCGTGTCCCGCGGGCCGGAAGAGGACGCGCAGGCCGTTGCGCCAGGTCAGGCGCCGGTAGGGCTTGGTGGTGCTGGCGCGCAGGGAGCCGGCGAGGAAGGGGTTGGCGCTGAGCTGCCATTCGACTTCCTCCCAGATCTCGTCGAGGTCGCCGTCGAGGGCGGAGCCGACGAGCACGCTGCCTCGCTCCGCGGCCAGACAACCCCAGAGCAGCAGGCCCACGATCTCGCGGCTTTTGCCGACCTCGGCGCCGTCCTGGTGGACGACGTGGCCACGGAAGCGCAGCGAGGGGCGCTGGTAGGGGAAGAGCTGCCAGAGGCCGCCGCCGTCCTCGGGCTTGTTGACCAGGTTGGTCTCCACCCAGAGGACGGGGTCGGCGTTGACGAGCCACCATTGCAGGCGGTCGACGTCGAGAACCTCGTCGCCGATCCGGAGGTCGCCGCGTTCGAGGGCCTGCCAGGACCAGCGCTTGCGGCGCAGCAGCGCGTCGATCAGCTCCGGGAGGTCGGGGTGGAGCAGCTCGACGCTATGCATCGGCGTCGTCTCCTTCGCCAGCGAGACCCTTCCGCATCTGGCTCACCCAGGCGGCGCGGCCGGCGAGGCCGAGCCCGCGGTCCCGTTCTCTCTCTCCGCTCGACTTCGGGGTGATGGTCTGGTCGGCGGCGGTATGGCCGAGCTGGCGGAGGAGCTGGAAGGTGTTGGCCGCCCGAGGGTTTTCGACCGGGCGCTCGGCCACGACTTCGAGCTCGCCTTCGGCGTTGCGGCCCACGACCGGGACCTTCACGACGAGGCCTTCCTGCAGGAGCGCGGAGAGCTCGCCCTGGGCGAGGGCGAGCTGGCCGGCCAGGGAGGTGGCGGCGAGCTCGGCCAAGCCGTTCAGGTCGCCGCGTTCGATGGCCGCGAGGTATTTCTCCATGGTGTCCTGATGGCCGAGCGACACGAGGCAGACGGACAGACCGGCGCCGCGGGCTTCCACGGCGCGCTTGACGTCGCAGGTCCCCGTGCCCTCGTTCGGGCAGACCGCGGGCTTGCAGGGAGGCAGGGCCTGGGCGAGCGCGGTAGAGGCGTACTGGCCGGTCTTGACCGCGGCGGCGCGCCGCTGCGCCCGCTCTTTCGCGGACAGGGGCTTGCCCTTGGGGCGGCCGGGTTTTCCTTGCGTTCGTTTCGGCATGTTGACAGCGCTCGTCGTTCGGGGGCAGGTTGATCCCATGAGCGCAAGAGCCCAAATCGGACGAATGTCGAAGCCCGCGGGTAACCGCAAGAATCCACGGGAGATCCAGGCTTTCGGCGGCGCGGAGAAATGGCCTGATGATCAGGCCATACTCGACGGATGGACGTCTTTCCTGGTCAGCGTCCGGGGGCGGGGGGAGGGGACGGCGCAGCGGTATCGGCGGCTGGTCGAACGGCTGCTCGCGGATGTCGGGAAGCCGTTTGCGCAGCTCGGCCGGGAGGATGTCGAAAAGCATCTTCGGCGGCTGCATGTGGCCGGGCGGGGCGAGTCGGTGCGGCAGGGGGTGGTGGTGGCGGTGCGGTCGCTCGGGGAGTGGTGTCTGGCTCATGGAATTGTGGAGGTGAATCCAGGGGGGTCGCTGTGCGGGCCGTCCGGCTTCCGCAGGGAAGTGCGCCCGCTGACGGTGGAGGAGGTGTCGCGGCTGATCTGGGGAGACCGCTCCGGTTCCCTGCCGGCCGGGCACCGGGAGCTGCGCAACCGGGCGCTGCTCGCGGTGATGTACATCGCGGGTCTGCGTGCCTCGGAGCCCGGGCCGATCCGGGTGAACGACGTGCAATGGGACGAGGGGGCAGGAGTCTTCCGGCTCCTCCTGGTGAAGTCCAAGGCGGCGCGCCGGGAGCGGTGGGTGCCTCTGGACCGGCGGGTGTCCCAGGTGCTCGGGGCTTACCTGGCCGTGCGGCCGGCGGGGTCACCGTGGCTGTTCGCGTCGGAGCGGGGGACGCCGCTGTCGCGGGCGGCGGTGTATCAGATCTTCCGCCGGCGGAGGAGGGAGGCGGGGATCGAGGCGCGGGGGCGGAGGATGTCGCCGCACATCCTGCGGCATTCGATCGCGACGCATCTGCTGGCGCGAGGGTGGGACATCCGGACGGTCCAGGTGCACATGCGGCACGCTTCGATCAAGACGACCGAGGTGTATCTGCACGCGGACGAGGGGCGGGTACAGCGGATGATGGTGCGGTCGAGCCCGCTTGGGGAGCGGGGACGGGGCGGGCGGGGGGAGGTGGGTGGGTCGGTGGGGCGGGGGCTGGTGGAGATGTTGGGGGAGCTGGGGGGTGAATGGGGTAAGGCCTAGGTACGCCTTCACTCCAGGAATGACGGCGTTTACGTCGCTTACCGAAGCGTCCTCGATGGTGAACTAGCGGTTTCGCGTTTAGCCCACCCCCGGGAGCCCGCGTAAGCGAGAGACCCTACCCCACTTCCTTGAACTCTGTTATGATATTTTGAAAACTGAGGACACTTGATGCCGCTCTCATTACCTCCCCCTCGGGACTGGCAGGACTTCGAAGATCTGTGCTGTGACCTCTGGAGTAAACTGTGGAGCTATCCGGAAACCACAAGGAACGGCCGTAGCGGTCAGGCCCAAAAAGGAGTTGACATATACGGACGGGAGGGGCCGGACTGGGTCGGCGTGCAGTGCAAATACAAAGACCAACTAATAGCTGGAAAGCTAACAGTCAAAACAATTGAAAACGCCATAGTAAAGGCTCGGCAGTTTGAGCCACCTCTAAGCCGGTTCGTGATCGCTACAACTGCGGTACGGGATGCAAAACTTCAAGAGACAGTACGATATCTCGACGAGGTAGAGCGACGATCTGGCTCTTTCTCAGTAACGGTGTTCTTCTGGGAAGATATCGTTCTGAACCTCTGCAACTTTCCGGAAACCGCACAGAAGTACTATCCCGACGCTTTTCCTCGGTTTGAAAAAGCATCAGGAATCACAAAGAATCTCTTAGAGCTATTTGAAAGCCATAGTATGAAGCTCAAAGAAACCCAAGATGAGTTGTACGAAAGCATACAACTACACCTTGTTGAGGCGCTCAATTGGAGCCAAACAGTACAATTCGATGGCATGACCCAGGCAGAGGAAACTGACGATAGAACCATCAGCCTTGCTCTGGATACGATACCTCGACGGTTTCAAGGAAAAGTGGATGGCTTTTCTGAAAAGATACACGAGTCAGTTCTCCTTGAGGAAAGAAAGCACTTTGTCCTGCTTGGTAGCCCGGGTTCTGGTAAAACGACCACTCTAAAGCGTTTAGCACGGACGTTATTATTACAACCGTCGCCTAGCGACCAGTGCCCAGTCGTAGTTCGGCTCGTAGACTATGGTAAATATTCATCTCTGTGGCGAATGATAGCAGATTCCATAGGAATATTTTATGAGGCGCGCTTGGAACCAGCCCGAAGAAAGCTGCCTAATTTGCATGGGAGCGATGACAAAGACAATTTCGAGTACTTTGTCAGTTCGACACCGCTAGATCATGTAATTCCCAGAATTCTAGATTCGACCAACGCTGTTATACTACTTGACGGTCTCGATGAGGTTTCATTAGATCGCCGAGATTCAGTGGAGCGCGAAATCGAGATGCTAGCGCTTCGACTAAGTAGAAGCAAAATCATATTGTCCTGTCGATCCGGGGATTATAGTCGACCTTTGGGTAACTTCACCTTAGTCGAACTATGTCCGCTGGAGCTTAAGCAAATCGAGGAACTGTGCTCAAGGTGGCTTGAGAAGCCCGAAGAATTCTGTGAGGCCCTCTCGGCGCTCCCTTACTATGACTTGGCTAGACGCCCCCTGTTCCTTTGTCACTTAATCGTAGGCTTTAAGCAGGCAGGTTATTTGCCCGACCAACCGGCGGGTGTCTACGAAGATATGTTACGCCTCTTTCTTGAAAAATGGGACAAGGAGCGAAGGATTTATCGTGCATCAAGGTACTCCCAATTCGGTCCTGATCGGAAGAAGAAGTTTTTGGCTGCGTTAGCCTATCATCTATCATATAAAAGCAAAGTCAAGAGTTTTTCAACTCAAGTGCTTGTGCGAGCGTATGAGGCCATCTGCGATGACTACGGTTTACCGCCCTTGGAAGCAGAACAGGTTGCACGAGAGATTGAAACCCATACTGGAATTATATTTGAGACTAGAGGAGGTTTTGAGTTTTCGCATCTTTCGTTTCAAGAGTATCTCTGTGCTGACTACCTAGTTCGTGACACATTTGCTGAGTTCATGCTCGACTACCTCCAAGAGTACCCCGCTCCAATTGCTGTTGCTGTGAGTCTTGCCGGGAGTCCGAGCAATTGGTTCGCGAATATCATCCTCGCGAAAAATGGGAGACACAATCTAAATGAAAGGACCTTGCCACCTCTTCTGTCTCGCCTGGTACAGGAGCAGCCTCACTTTTCTCGTTCAGAGAATCTGGGGTTCTCAATATTTAGCATAATCTTTGGATTTTTAGAGCAAACCCAGTCGTATATTCAAACTCTGCTTTCATTGTCCGTAGTTCAGGATTCGGTTATATTAGCCCTTAGCTACTATAAGGTGTATATGCAGGGAGAGATTCTGAATTTTTATCTTGCTGACTCGTTCACTTCAAAGTACGACCTTCAGCTGCCTGCAAGTGGTGCTCTGCCGTCTCAATTTTTCAATCAACTCCTGGAGACATGCAAGCTTCAGGTTGAACAGGTAGCCATAGGAGGAAAAATTCTCCTTTTATTTCGGCGACAGAATGGGGAATTGATTTAGCTCGAAAGTAGCCGATGCCGTGCTACGGACGCTCTCTGCTTGCTATGTTCCAGTCTTGGTGGCTCTCCAGATCTCAGTAAGAATCCCCGGTAGAGCCGGGGGATTTAGGTGTGTGGACCGCTCAAAGCGGCTGGAAGGGATCGGACTTCAGCCGCTTCCGTAGCGGCCCACCGCCCGACGCCGAGCCGAGCGGCTTGCCTCCTTCCCGGTCTTCCTAGAGACCATCGGAGCAACTCCGGCGGCCTCATCCGACTGTATCGAAGCAACAAAAGTCCTGTTCTGTTGACTGCCCTTCCCGGCCGGGCCGCGTGGTGGAAGTGCTTGTCCCGGCAGGAGGTTGCACTCCGGTGACCCGTCGTTTTCTCACTCTCTCTGTCCGCAGACAGGCGAAAACGGAACCGGTTTCGTTTTCTGGCCGCGGGCACTGGGCTAGTTTGAAATCCTCAGCCTTCCCATCGCCAAGCGTGGTAGCCTTTTAGCTATACATCCAACAGGAGGTGTTACCCCATGAAAAGCGAGCGAGTGAGGAACGGTCTGCTGTTCGTGATCGCGGTGTGTCTGGTGCTGATCGTGCTCCGGCTGTATTCGGTGGATCTGGTCAAGGAGGCGGAAGCGCAAGGCGGAACTGTATCGCCTACGTACCTTTACGCGTGTGACGTGGGTGAAAATTGCACTCGCCCTCAGGCTTGGAGCCCCGTGCGGCTTGATGAGCACGGGCGGCTGGTCGTGGAATAGGCCGCCCTACAGCTTCCACCTAGATGTCTCAGTAAGGTGGGGAGGGGCGGGCTGAATTTAAAATAAGGACACTACCTGGCCGCGAGCAAAGGCCTCGCCTGTAGTGCCTTAAGCGGGGATGTGCCCGAGGAAACTCCAGGAGTCGGTGGCCGAAGTCTCTTCTGCATGTCTCTAAGGGCGGGAGGCGCCGCGGCTGGCGCGGACGAGCACGAGACGCCGGCAGGCGGCTCGCGCGCAGCGCGACAAGACGCGGCGCCGCAGGGTGGGTGGGTCTTGGGCGGGTAGTGGAGGTGGGAGGG